>Ga0209643_1000004_pt1:327500-917957 | contig 917957 bp, 764 predicted proteins | sample AutmiccBRH37_all_FD_187383 | JGI IMG/M metagenome (GOLD analysis project Ga0209643, IMG submission 187383) | Deep subsurface microbial communities from Mt. Terri, Switzerland - Autotrophic microbial communities BRH/37_all (SPAdes) (version 2) | ecosystem: Environmental > Aquatic... | reverse complement strand
ATTCATGGGGCCGAGAATGGGCCCATAAATTTGCTCGTCGGAGGCCCCATGAATAATTTTTTGCGGGTCTTTTGAGAGAACCAACTCCCGGGGTTACTTCCGGGATGCTGTCAACCATTATGTCTACATAGCTGGGCCTGCTTTTTCCCGCTAAAAAGCCACAATCAGCTTGGGAGCAAAGCCACCGGCGACCGTCTAACTGACGCCAACCTGAAGGCATGCCCGGAGTTTATCAACGATGACACGCATCGGATAGAATTTTTTTTGGGCAAATCATGGCCGGCAGGGCTGACAATTTCCGGATTCGATCCTCAGATCGCAGCGAATCAGCCTCCCGTGATTGTCGAGTATGGGCCGCAAGGAAGGCCACCCGAAATTTCCAGTTTGTTGCACAGAGGATTAGCCAGGCTTTATCGTGATCGCTACTCTTGATGACCGCCCGCGGCTGAAATAAAACAGCCACTACCCCCGCCACTGCCGTTGGCGCTGTCACCGGTGGCGCTTGCCGGACCGGACGGATCGACGATTATGCCGTTGACCACGCCATCCGCATCGCCGGCGCCGCCGTCGGTAAGCTCGATGGACACGATTTGCCGATTGTCGCTGATGGTCACCGCGGAGGAATAATCGAACCAACCGTTGACCGTGTCGTACTTGTACCAGGAAAACGGCGCGGGCAATTGCGTTGAATAGTACTTTGCCACTGTTAGCGAAGCTCCGGGCGTATCGAGCACCAGTCGCATGCCGAACAGTCCGTGCGGAAAGTTGTCCGGCCTGCCTTCCTGATCCGCAATTTCTTCACCGCCGATGCGGTAAAAAGTTTCAACGAAATAGCCTTCACCGTCCTTGAGGCACGTCCAGCCGAAGCCGTTCGGCAACGCAAGGCAATGCATGTCCGCCTGAGACAGGTCCTGGCTGCCGTCGCCGTCCAGATCCGACAGCGTACCGTCGTCGACCTCCTGATCGTCGGGCAGGCCGTTGTCGTTGTTATCGGTATAGACCTGCCCGGCTGTCGCAAAAGTCCTCGAAGCGGACCAGGGCCAGAAAAACCCGTCGATGTCCGCATAGCGCGCCCGCCAATAATATGTCGTGTAGGGCATCAGGATGGCCAGGGGTACCCTCAGGTCGGTTATATGCATTTCAGAGGTAATATCGAGCACCTGATCGTTGAAATCGATATCCAGCGCGATCTGCCACCGGGTCCGGCCATGATGTGCCCTAACCGCACCGGCCGCATAGCCTGTTTCCAGCAATAGGTCAGGGGATTGCCCGGATGCCAGGTTCGCCGGCGCCATCAGCACTGCGGTGCCGGGCCCCAGTGTCTCCACCAGGGGATCGGTGCCCATGTGGTATTCTTCCAGGTTGCTCAACCCGTCGCCGTCCGGATCGAGATCGGCATCATCCACCAGGGGATCGAGGCCGTATTGATTTTCCCAGACCGTGGGCATGCCATCGTTGTCATGATCCACGGCCGCATAGTCGGTGATCGTCAGTACGGCTGATACAACGCTTCCAGCGCCTGCACCCGAAACAGCGCTCAGGGTCAGATGGACGGTTTCCGGCCCTTCCTCGGCAGCATCGTTGCGTATGGGAACGCTGAAGCTTTTATCCGATGTGTCGCCGGCGTTCCACGTCAGGGACCCGGATACGGCCGTGTAATCACTGCCGTCAACGGCCGTGCCGTCCGAGGTGGCATAATTCACCGAGGCAACGCCGTCCCCCTTGCCCGTCCGGGTGACGGTCACGGTCACTGCCCCGCCATTTTCCGCGGCGTTGTAAGCCGCTGCACTGAACTGGATGGTTCCGGGGCTGAATTCGAATGCACCGATATCCGGAAGGGCGCTTCCGTCGTCATCGCCGTCCGCCGGACGGGGGTAGCCGCGCTGATCCCGGGCTTCGGCGGTTGCGCTATCGCCGGCGTCCACGGCGATACTGCCGGATGAGATGGCATGGGTGCGGGTGCTGCCGCCGTTGTCTTGGAGAGGACCGAGGCCGGGGTCTCCGGAAAAAGCGGGTGTACAGGTGTTGTCTTCGATGAGATTGGCGATATTGGCCGAGATGATCCCGCTGTCAACCGCGTCCTTCGGTGCGTTGTCGGCAATGAGGGTGTTCCTGAGATCCAGGGTTCCGGCATTGAAAAGGCCTCCGCTGTCTGCGGTAGAGGTGTTGGAGGCCAGGGTACTGTGATTCATGATAAGAGTAGAGCGGTTGGCGATGCCGCCGCCATCGCCGAATGCAGTGTTGCCGCTGATGGTGCTGTTTTTGATGACAAGCGTGCCGGCGTTATAAATGCCCCCGCCGATGCCACCCTCGGCGACGTTATTGCTGACAGTGACCCGGATCAGGGATAGGTTGCCGGTATTGTGGATGCCGCCGCCGTCGCCTATAATCCGGCCGTTGTTAATGGTGATATCGGAGAGGGTGACGGTGGCGCCGGTGATATTCAATACACGCACGGCCGAATTGCCGTCGATCGTGATCCCCAGGCTTTCGGACCCGACGAGGGTCAGGTCTTTGTCGATGGTCAGACCGCTGATAAGGGTGATGGTTCCGGTTATCCCGGTAAGATCCAGTCGATCGCCGTTACCGGCCTCCGCAATGGTTTGCCGCAGAGAGCCTGCGCCGCTGTCGGCAGTGTTGGTAACGGTCCTGCCGCCGGCGACATAGATCGTCGGATTGAAGCCGGGACTGTCGGCGCGGCCGTCATTGACCGTCACGGTCGAAACCAGTAGTGAAAGCCAAAAAAACGCAATCGCGTACTTGAATTTGCCCCGGTAGGTGTCTTTTATTTTACTGGACACCGCGAATTTATCGAATGGACTTGCAGCCATATTTCCCCTTTCAACAGTCACACAACGTTTCGGCACAGATTACTTCCAGAACCAGTGTGGATCACAGCTCGGAAAAGAAACATGAACAAATTGCGGAGCCTATTTTTGACACCTTATAGTAAGGTTAATCAGCCATCACAAGCTCTATTTAGGTTGACGCCAACACAGGGGTGCCTCGGGTTCCGGTTGCGGGTCTGCTGTGAGCATCTGTTCGGATGAGCACAGCGGGGCCTACGCTTTACAAACCGGCGTTTGGCCAGAACGTGCCCCGTGGCCATTCACATAAGGGCCCCAACACCAAGGGATACGATTCTTACCCCATTTCATCCTGTATGGCTTTCTTCCTATCTTTTTAGTGTTTATTTTACCCGCAAAGGGAGGAAACTGGCTTATGGAAGACCAAGCATTACATGAACTCGAGACCAAACTACTGGCACGTCGCCGTGAACTGCTGGCGTTGCGGTCGTCCATGCGATCGACGTGGCAACGTTTGAGCGAACGGGAAAGCGAACCGGAGGAAAGCGCTGCTAAAGAAAACATCTCCCGTGATCTGGAGCGTTTTGACCAGCGTGGCAGTCAGGAATTGATGCGCATAGACGATGCGCTGGCGCGTATCGAAAAAGGTGAATACGGGCTTTGCGCCGTTTGTGGCGAACCGATTTCAACAAAACGGCTGCAAGTGTTGCCGTGGGCCCGCGAATGCCTGGAATGCGCTGAACAGCGGGAACTTTTTGCCGCCGGCGAACCATTCAGCGTGGCCGAACAGATCGAGGAGGATGAACTCAATGACGATGAAATCGTTGAGGCCATCTGGAACGAACTCGAACGGGCTGAGGAGGTGGAGAAAGAAGGCTTACGGATTTCTTGCCGGGACGGAATTGTTACCCTGTCCGGAACCTTGCCGGATTCGGGCCATCATCAGAAAGTGATGGAAATAATCCATGATGAACTGGGGATCGACGATGTCATCGATCGCATCGAGATCGGTGCAACGGTCTATGAGGAGCATATCGACACCGATATGCGTAGCGCTATGGATCCTGAAGACAAGCAAACAGCCTTGGATGGGGAAAAGGGCCAATCCGATGCCCATACTGCCATGGCCGACAACGAACCGCTTGTGCCGCCGGACGAATTTGTGGAGGATTTGGGCAAAAAATAAGCGCTGAAGGCAGAAAGGTCGCCGGCGCCTTTCATTTGACGTGTTGATGGCCCCGCACATGCGTCATCTATGTCGCCGGAGTCATAACCGAGAACCCCAAATAAAGGATCCAATATGAAAGTTCCTATTGAAATAACCTACCGCGATGTCGCTAAAAGCGACAGCATTGACAGTCTGATTCGTGAAAAAGCCGCTAAGATGGACCAGATATGCGATCATATCACCAGCTGCCGCGTGGCTATTGAAAAACCCCACGAATTTCAGAGAAGCGGCCAACCCTATCGGGTGCGCATCGAAATGCGCGTTCCGCCGGGACATGTGTTGGTGGCCAAGCGTGAATCCACGGAAGGCGACATCCATAACGACCTGCAGGCGATCATCCGGGATGCCTTCGATGCGATCCGCCGCCAGCTCCAGAAAGTCAATCGGCAACAACACGGTCAGATCAAGAGCCATCCGGAACAAGAAACGTCGGCTTTGGTCGACAAACTCTTCCCTTCCGAGGGATATGGATTCCTGCGAACCATGCAGGGGCGTCAGGTGTATTTCAACAAAAACAGTGTCCTTTATGGAGACTTCGAACGTATGTCCACAGGTGACGGTGTGCGCTTCGTGGAGCAGGCCGGCGATGAGGGACCTCAGGCCAGCACGGTGCAATTGATCGATAAACCGTCCAGAGGATAGCGTGGAGGGGGGCTTAGCCCTGGGCTTAGCCCCCCTCATGAGTTTTGCGCGAGAGGAGCTCTTCCCCCCCCGAACGGATTACATCTCTAATATCTCAGGGTAGCCACTGCGGGGGCCTTGTCCGGTATTTCGGAAGGATCGACACGCCACACCTCCCCGCCTTTGAGAATCGTTTCGCATGCCGCCACATCCAAGAGGTCCACTAATCCGGGCGCCGGCGAATCGTCCGAGACGATTTTTACTTCCTGCCCGTTTTCGTCATAACTGCCCCAGCGGTGCAATCGCTCTCCCACGATCAATTGGGCCACGCGCCCGTCGATAGCACTGCTTAGAATGGACGGCAGATCCATAAAGGTGAGGCCGGTTCCCTTCAATTCATTGTATCTGGCAATCCCCTTGACTCTGCGCGTGCGCAGCTCGGAAGACATCACTTCCCAGGCTTGACGATGCAGCTCATCAGCACTGACCCGTTCCACGTTGCCGATAACGCCCTCCGGCTTCATATGGGGATAATCACTGGCCTCTCGAAAAATCGCCTGCAAGTAGTCGACACCCGCCAGGACCAGAGGCGCTGTCTCATTGCGCAACACTTCATACAAGGCATCGTCGATCATGCGACAATAACGCAGCAGATTGTCATTGACATCATTGGCCGATGAACCCTGCCCGTGAAAAACAGCCGCGCGGCGGTGCGTTCCGCGCACGACCGGTCCGCCCGTATAAAATTGAAATTGCCGCTGCTCCAGATCATACTGCAGGGCCTCGTCGATACTCTTGGGCAGGTTCTGCACCTGCAATTGCTCGCAGTGCAAGCGATCACAGCGATAGAATTGGACGCTGTTTTGCGCCAGCGCCAGGATATAGAACCTCGGATTATCGGTTATCAGGGGCAATGCCGGGCCGAGATGAAAGCGGGGGGCAATTACATGCAGATCTTCGAACGCTATAGGTAGACGAAAAACACGTGTGACATCCCGGGCCAGGAAGATGGCTAATCCCTGGCTCTGGGTACGCCAAAAAGCCCCATCCTCCAACAATGCTTCGATCGGATCGAGCATCTCTCGATGTTTGCCGCCATCCTTGTACAAGGCCGTAAGAGCCCCTTTGGCATCGGCCAACGCATTTTTCAAACGGATGGCATTCTGACGGGTTTCCTTACCCTTGGCATGCATACGCAGGTAAAGGGATACACAGGGGTTTTCAGAGTATAAAGCGAGGGATTTGAAATCTTCCAAACTGAATATATCCATAACGGCTCCTTTGCTTTAGAAAAATTGGCCGGATTCCGGAAGGGAACGATGCCGGACGCAACCGGCATGACCACGATATTATAAATGAAAATGTAATGCAGAAATCAATCTGTGTCCGGCAACTCAAGGCAACATGCATCGCATGCGATTCGTCCCATAAGAATACGTATTTCAGCATACTATCCCTACGATGAAAATAGGGGATCAGTTGTATATTCGCAGGGGTTCCACCTGTAGGGGCGACCGCCGATCGCCCGGTGCGGGAGCAAAGCCACCATCTACGGCAATCATAAGTGCGGGAGATATTTCCGCGCCAGCCTGTGCGATGACCCGAATACAAAAGGTTCGCGCGGGCGACCGCAGGTCGCCCCTACAGCGAGCATCGTGCACTTAAGCATTATGCCCATAAGCCTCGTGACCATCAGATGTCCATTCGCCCTAAACCGACATCTCCCCGCACTGCGCGTGCACATGGTTCGCCCCTAAGAAAAAACGAGGTTCCATTTCTGAAATGCGGCCCATACGCAAATGCGGTACCCTGCGTTGCACCCTCCCGGCACTCTTGTTTTCTGCGGATTGATAATTATAAGGTATGGTCAACCTGCACCATCATCTTGATCATCGCGGCAGGTGTTGACAAAAACATGGGGCATAGCCGATTTTCCCACGGCTTATACGATCAACTGAATGGGCCCTGAACGCGTCTCGGCAGAAATCCGCACAAGTACCATTTTCAGCATTTCAAAGATTATCAAGGACCATCCAAAACGAAGGAGCCGTATGAATTCAAAAGAGTTTCGCAAGAACCTGTCGGTCAATGGCCAGACCTATCATTATTACGACATTCAGGAACTGGAGACCCGCAGCATCGCACCTATTAAACGGCTGCCTTTTTCAGTTCGCATACTGGTGGAAAATCTTCTGCGCAAACTGGACGGCCACATCGTCAAGGAAGAAGACCTTAAAAAAATCGGATCCTGGCAGAAAACCTATAGCGCCCCTGTGGAGATCCCCTATCATCCGGCGCGCGTTCTGATGCAGGATTTTACCGGCGTTCCGGCTGTGGTCGATCTGGCCGCGATGCGTGACGCCGTCAAACATCTAGGCGGCGATACCACCCAAATCAATCCACTGGTGCCGGTCGAGTTGATTGTCGATCATTCGGTTCAGATCGATTATTTCGGCACAACCCATGCGCTGGAAAAAAACGTGGCCAAAGAGTACGAGCGCAATGGCGAACGGTACAAGCTGCTCAAATGGGCCCAGAAAAGTTTCGACAACTTCAAAGTCGTCCCGCCCAATTCGGGCATTTGCCACCAGGTCAATCTCGAGCACTTGGGGCGCGTCGTCATCGCCGAGCAAACGTCCGACGGATGGATCGCTTATCCCGACACCCTCGTCGGCACAGATTCGCACACGACCATGATCAACGCCATCGGCGTCATGGGCTGGGGCGTCGGCGGCATCGAAGCCGAGGCGGTCATGCTCGGCCAACCTTACTACATGTCCATTCCGGAAGTGATCGGCGTGAAACTCATCGGCCGCCTCAAGGAAGGCATTACGGCCACCGACCTTGTCCTTAAAGTCACCGAAGTGTTGCGTAAGAAAGGGGTCGTCGAAAAATTCGTCGAATACTTTGGGCCGGGATTGAAACACCTTTCGATCCCCGATCGCGCCACGATCGCCAACATGTCACCGGAATACGGCGCCACCATGGGCTTTTTCCCCGTCGATGAACAAACCCTGGATTACCTGCGCAGCACCGATCGCGACCGGCAGGCGCAACTCGTCGAGGCCTATACCAAAGCCACAGGCCTTTTTTATACCGACTCCCAGAACCCGGAGTACACCGAAATTCTGGAAATCGACTTATCCGCTATCGAGCTCTCGCTGGCCGGCCCGGCCCGGCCCCAGGACCGCATCCCGCTGTCGGGCATGAAAGAGGCTTTTGCCAAAACACTCGGCTGCGCGTACAACCGGCAGGCCGAACTGGAAGCCATCACGCGCTTAGGGGATGAATCCGGCAACGCCAATGGGCGGTTAGGTCAATGCACCCCCCTGGCACAGCGCGAAATCGACATTGTCCTGAACAATCAGCAGACGAAAATCGGTGACGGTCATGTTGTGATCGCTGCGATCACCTCGTGCACCAACACCTCCAACCCGCATGTCCTGATCGGTGCCGGACTGCTGGCCAAGGCGGCCGTGGAACGCGGCCTGAAAGTCCCTCCCACGGTTAAAACCTCCCTGGCGCCCGGATCCCGGGTCGTCATCGACTATCTGCAAGAAAGCGGCCTTTTGCCCTACCTCGAAGCGCTCGGTTTCCATCTGGCGGCTTTCGGGTGTACCACGTGCATCGGCAACAGCGGCCCACTGGCGCCGGCCATTGAACAGGCCATCGTCGACAACGATCTTAACGTGGCGGCCGTTCTGTCTGGCAACCGCAACTTCGAAGCGCGCATTCATGCGCACATCAAATCCAATTTTCTGGCTTCGCCCATGCTGGTGGTAGCCTACGCTTTGGCCGGACGCATCGATATCGACCCAACCACGGAACCCTTGGGGCTCGACCCCAACGGCGGTCCGGTTTATCTCGATGACCTGTGGCCTTCGTTCGACGCCATCGATGCCTTGGTCGTCAAGTATGTCCGGCAGGATTTGTATGCCAAAGAATACGGCCGCATCTTCGAAGGCGATCAGTTCTGGAAAGCCTTGCAGGTGACCGAAAGCGCCACCTATGCCTGGGATGCGGATTCCACGTACATCAAGCGACCGCCCTACTTCGACGATTTCAAATTGAAACCCGAAGCCAATGTCGGCATTGAAAACGCACGCGCCTTCTTACTGCTCGGCGATAGCGTTACCACAGACCACATCTCTCCGGCCGGCGGCATTCCGGAGAAGTACCCCGCCGGCCAGCACCTCATCGCCCAAGGTGTTCCGCCAGCCGAGTTCAACTCCTATGGATCGCGCCGTGGCAACCATGAAGTCATGATGCGCGGCACCTTTGCCAATGTGCGTATCAAAAATAAAATGCTGGCTCCCAAAGAGGGGGGCTGGACGCTGAAGTATCCCGAAAAAGAAGAGTTGTTCAATTATGAGGCCGCCATGCAGTACAAAGCGCAAGGGGTCCCGCTGATTGTCGTGGGCGGCAAGGAGTACGGCACCGGATCCTCGCGCGACTGGGCCGCCAAGGGCACCACTTTGCTGGGCATCCAGGCCGTGCTGGCCGAGTCCTTCGAACGCATCCACCGCAACAATCTGGTCGGCATGGGCGTTCTGCCCTTGGTGTTCAAACCCGGAGAAAACGCGCAGACCTTGGGATTGGACGGCAGTGAGGTTTACGCGGTGGCTGGCACCCAGGATATTACGCCCCGCCAGGTGCTGACCATTCGCGCTGTCAAGGAAGACGGCAAACTTATCACCTTCCAGGCGATCGCCCGGCTCGACACCGAAGTGGACGTCATCTACTTCCAGCACGGCGGTATCCTGCCCTATGTCCTGCGCAAACTGATGAACGTTTAAAACACCAAACCCCGCGATCCCCATCATGATGCATGGAGATTGCGGGGCTTGATCCCACGATGTTCCTTGACCTCGAGATCAGCCTTGCCTGGCGTGCCAGCGCCAAGCGGAATCGATCATGGCGTCCAAGCTTTCGTATTTGGGCTTCCAACCCAATGTGGCTCTGATCTTATCCGAATCAGCCACCAGCGCCGCCGGATCACCCGGACGCCGGTCGCAGGCCACGGCCACAATATCCCTGCCGGTCACCCGGCATGCCGTTTCAATCACCTGTCTGACCGAGTGGCCGACGCTGTTGCCAAGATTGAACACGTCGCTGCCGCAGCCATCCCCCAGCGCCTCCAGGGCCAGCAGATGGGCGCGGGCCAAATCGCACACATGCACATAGTCGCGCAGACAGGTGCCGTCCGGGGTCGCATAGTCCGTGCCGAAAATCTTGACCGACGCCCCCGCCAGGGCGGCTTTCAAAACCAGCGGGATCAGGTGCGACTCGGGATCGTGCGCTTCTCCGATGCTACCGGACGGATCGGCGCCGGCGGCATTGAAATAACGCAAGCAGATTGCGCGCAAGCCATTGGCGCGGCCGCAGTCCGCCAGCATGCGCTCGATGCTCAACTTGGTGTTGCCATACGGATTGGTCGGCCGGCAGGGATGCGCTTCGGTGATCGGCACGTGCTCAGGCTCGCCATACACGGCGGCCGTGGAAGAGAAGATAAAGCGTTCAACCCCATGGCGCTGCATCGCTTCGAGCAGCGCCACTGTCTCACTCACATTGTTCCGGTAGTATTTGAGCGGCACCTGCATCGACTCCCCAACCAGGGAAAACGCGGCAAAATGCATCACGGCAAAGATCTTGTGCGTGCTGAAAACGCAATCGAGCAATTCTGCGTCGCCAAGATTCCCCTGGACAAAAACGCCGCCTGTCACCAACCGGCGATGCCCCGTGGAAAGATCATCGAGAACCACAACAGCATAGCCCTCATCGAGCAACAATTTGACCATATGGCTGCCAATGTACCCCGCGCCGCCCACAACCAGAATTGTCTCCATTATCCATCCGATCTGCTCGCAAGTGTTCAGTCCATATGCTTTGGCCTTGGGCCCAACTGCTGCTATCGCTTGACCAAGCGCGCCACGGCCTCGATATGGAACGTGTGCGGAAACATATCTACCGGCTGCACCTCTGCCACGGTATAAGCCTCTTTGAGCAGCAGCATGTCCCGTGCCATGGTGGCCGGATTGCAGGAGACATAAACGATGCGCTCCGGCGCCAATGCCATGACTTGTTTAACGACATCCTCGTGCATGCCCGATCTGGGGGGATCGATGATCAGCACGTCCGGACGGACGTCCAGTTCCGGCAAGGTGCGGCGGATATCACCAACGATGAAACGGCAGTTGTCCACCCCGTTGCGCAGACAGTTGCGCCGGGCATCTTCGACCGCGCCGGCGACGACCTCCATGCCGACCACTTCCTTGGCCGCCGAAGCCAGGTAGATGGCGATGGTCCCTGTACCGCAATACAGATCCAGAACGGTTTCACTGCCCTGCAGGCCGGCATAATTCTTGACCGTTTCGTACAGGCGGTGGGCGCCGCGGGTGTTGGTCTGAAAAAAAGAGTTGGCCGACAGTTCGAATTCGAACGGGCCGATGCGCTCCAATATCACTGGTTGCCCGGCCAGCAGCAACTCGTATTCCCCGATAGCGATCGACGCGCTGCGGGCACTGATGTTGTTGACGACCGACACGACCGCCGGGTATTTTTCAACGAGCATGTCCGCCAGCGGTTGCACCGCGCCGCGCTGCTCGCTGGCCGTAACGATGTTCACCATCCAGTGATCATAAGCCACCGAATGGCGTAAAACCAGAAAACGCCAGAACCCCTCGTGACTGCGCAAGCCGTACATGGGCAACCCCGAGGCTTTCATGTAGCGTTTTACATCGGACAAGATGCGGTTGCCAAGTTCCGGCTGCAGCAGACATGCCTCTATGTCGAGCACTTTGTCGAAAGTGCCCGGCACATGCAGGCCCAGGGCGGGTTCGTCGGGTCGCTCGCCCTCGCCCATCTCCTCAGGCATCCGCCAGCGCCGCGTGGCACATGAAAATTCCATTTTATTGCGATAACCGAATACCTTTTCGCTGCCGATGGTCGGATGCACCGGAACATCCTTCATCAGTGCGATGTGTTCGAAGGCCTCGCGCACATGCTGTTGTTTGAATGCTATCTGATGTTCATAGCCAAGAAACTGCCACTTGCACCCCCCGCAGACCCCGCTGTACGGAGAAAGCGCAGGAACGCGCAACGGCGAGGGTTGCAACATTTCCACGACCCTGGCTTCGGCATAATTTTTCTTTTTCTTGATAATGCGCGCCGTCACACGGTCCTGGGGAACGGTCTGGTCCACGAACACCGCAAACCCGTCCACACGCGTAATCCCCTTGCCGCCGAAAGCGATTTGAGCGATCTCAAGATCGATCAGTTGTCCCTTTTTAAGTCCCATGGTATAGATCACATCTACTTTCTACCAGATATGGCAGTACGATAGTATAAGATCGACAGACGACCTTTGCTTTGCACTTTACCCTTTCCACTTTCAATGCCGGCCCAGCCGGCGCACAAAGGATCTGCTTTCCATGTCCACCGAGGAAACCATTCGCTTCATGTCCGACGGCTTGCAATTGACCGGCACCCTGCACTGCCCGGAACAACAGACCATCGCAGCCGTCATCGGCTGCCACGGCTTGCTGGCCAACCGGCACTCCCCCAAACAGATCGCCCTGGCCGAGGCTCTCAACCATATCGGCATTGCCTATCTGCGTTTCGATCACCGCGGCTGCGGCGACAGTCAGGGACGCATTGTGCCGGCATCCTTGCTGGCCGACCGCTGCCGCGATCTATACCATGCTGTCGAGATAATGAAAACCCGCTTGGCGCCGGACATCCCGGTCGGCATGTTCGGCAGCAGCTTCGGCGGAACAGTCGTTATCGCCACCGCTGCGGTGCATCCCGTCCCGGCGGTGGTCACCTATGCCGCGCCTGTTCACAGCCAAGCCATCCAGAAGCCGAGCAGCCAGCAAATCCAAGCCCATCATGCCCTCACCCAGCAAGATGCGGACGCTTTCAGCTTCGACATCAGCCGGCATGCGGCCGCCATGCGCAATATCCTGGTGGTGCATTGCCAGGGAGACGAAATCGTCCCCAGCGACCACGCCCGGCAAATTCACGCCGCCTCCGGGGAACCCAAGCAGATCATCATCTTCGATAACGGCGATCACCGCATGAGCGATGCAGGCGACCAGAGGCACTTTGTCGAGGCATGCGTCGCGTGGTACCGACGGTTTTTCGAAAACACGGCAGGGATTCAGGCGTGATGCTTTCGTAGAAAAGGCAAGTTTGACGGCATTGTAAAAAGTCGCGTTTCATCCGGTAGGGGCGAACCTTGTGTTCGCCCGCGTCCAACGCACGGGCATCCTAAACATAAACGCACCCCCCATAAAACGCACCGGGCGAACACAAGGTTCGCCCCTACAGCTTGAACGACGATTCCAGACCTATTCGAATGGCAGTTGTCGACTTTTTACGAGATCATCAAGATTGGCCGGCGAAATCTACGTTTTCCGGGCGGTATGGGTTCTGATGATCTCTTCCTGATATCTGCTCAATTTGGTTTCGAATTGAACGGCGATACCCGGATTTTCCGCGCGCACAATCTTGCCGGCGATCTTGAAGTGGCTTTGCGATGGCGGCAAGGTAAACGTCAGAGAAATGGTTTCACCTATCCGAAAAGGTTCCCTGGTTTCGATGAACACCCCACCCTTGCTCATATCTTGTATGAAATCGCGATAAATCCGCTTCTGATCGGCGTAATCCACTGGGATCAAACAAGGGATGCGTTCATCCGCGCGCTGCTCCTTCTGTTGCCATTCAAGCAGCAGATCGACAAGTACCTGCTTTTTCTCGTCCGAGAGACCCTCCACCAATGATCGGATACGTTCATTGATATCCAGACCCTTTGCATTGCCCTTTTCCATTTCAGCACCCTCGAAAACCGCACAAGTGAATAAGAATTTCTCCGCCCAACGATCATCTATCAGGATCTTTTAGAGTTATGAATTTACAAATTGTATTGAAAGCAAAAAGTCATCCGCGGCGCGCCCCGGAATAGCCGACACGCCGACATGTCACGTTTAAGATTACAGGTCCATCAGAATTTTCCGGGCCATTTCCGCCCCATCGAAAGCCTCATCGAGTTTCAGTGCCTGCGACAGGTGTTCCCTGGCCGATTCATAATCCTCTTTTTTATAGTAGGCCAAGCCCAGGTGATAATGCACGCTGGCGTTGTTGGGCAGCTTTTCGATGCTGTCCACAAATTCCGCGATGGCGCTGTCGTACAGCCCGCGCTTGTAGTAGACCCAACCCAAAGTATCCATCACGCTTGGGTCCTGAGGTAGCTTTTCCTTGGCCTTTTGCGCCAGCATCAGCGCCTCATCTAACTTATCCGACTGTTCCGCCAGCAGGAAAGCCAAATTGTTGGCTGCCGGTGCAAAAGAATCATCGATCCGCAAAACCTCGCGATAATGCTTTTCAGATGCACCGAATTTTTTTTGGGTATCGTACAAGGTGCCCAACAACATGTGCGGGCCGACCATATTGGGATTTTTTTGCAACATCGCATCGTATTGGGCAATCGCCTTGTCGATCTGCCTGCGCTGCAAATACAACTGCGCCAAACCGAAGTAGGGCTGGGTAAAATTAGCGTATGCGGCAATAGCGGATTGGTAAGCGCTTTCAGCCTTGCCGCCCATATCCTGATCGGCATACAAACGCCCTTTCAGGTTCAGGATAAATGCCTGATGAAACGGAGATTCCTTGACCAGGTCCATTTGCCGCTCGCAACGCGCCAGGGCGGTCTCGAAATCATTGCGAGACGCATAAATACCGACAATCTGCGCCAGCACATCCAACTGCCCCTTATCCAAGGCCAAGGCCTTTTCAAAACTGGCCAGTGCGCCCGCGTTGTCAGCCCCGACCCGCAGCAGCATACCCTGCAAAACAAACCCGTAGGCGTTGTCCGGCTGCATCGCAATCATGCGGCCGATGACCGTTTGGGCCTCTTTCAACTTGGATTGCCCCATATAAGCCCTGCCCAGGATTGAATGGGCCTGGTAATGGGCCGGCAACACCTCCAAGACCTGCCTGGCATTCTTTTCGGCACCCGTAAAATCGCGTTCTTTTAAATAAAGGTCCGCGCGCAGCAATTTGGCCCGCAGATCCTTGGGGTTCAGTTCAATCGATTTGGCCAGAACCGATTTGGCGACCTGCCGATCGCCTTTGCCCAGCAGCGCCAGCGCTTTGAAATAGTATGCCCGTCCGTCGTTCGCATCCTGAGCGATAACCTGATCGAACTGGGCCACCGCATCGTTCCATTTGCGCTCGGACACCAAAATTTCCCCCTTCAGCATCAGTGCCGGCAGAAATTTCGGGCGCTCGGATAAAATTTTTTCAATATAGCCGTTGGCCTCATCGATCTCTCTGATTTTGAAAAAGAACTGGGCCGCGCTGATCAGCGTGCCGGCGTCATCCGGTTTGATTTCGACTGTTTTGCGATACATGGCCCTGGCCGAATCGGTCTGCCCCGTCGTTTCATAAAAACGGGCCGTCGTCAGATAAGCCCCAGCCGATTGGGAATCGATATCGATGGCCTTCAAAAAAGCCTTTTCGGCGGCATCATACTTTTTTTGTTGTGCATACAAATTGCCCTGGGCAATTCGCAAATCGGCACTGTCGGGATTGGCCGCAATGCCGTTCAGGATTTCTTGTTCAGCGCGCCCATACTCTTTTTGCGACGCATAAAAGCCGACCATTGCCAACCACAGCTTGATGTCCTTTGCATCCAACGCCTGCGCCCTTTGCAGATACGCCTCAGCCTCGTTGCGCTTATCCTGGTGCAACAAAATACTGGCCATACCGATATAGGCACGCGTTTGCCGGGCATCCAACGCGATAATTTTCGAAAAAGCCTCGGCAGCCGCTTCACGCTTGCCCTGTAGATCATTCAACCCGGCCGACAGATAGAGCGCTTCAATATGGTTCGGATTCAGATCGAGCAGTGTCCGGACATGCTTTTCCGATTCTTCGAAGTTGCGCGCCAGCATGTAAAAAGTAGCCAGCCGCAATAACGCTTCCTGGTTTGTGGCATCCAACTTGACCACGGTTGCATAGGCACTGAAAGCGCCTTGCGGATTCTCCGATTTCAGATAGGCTTCCCCCAATTTGAGGTGGGCCGGCACCGACTGCGGATCGATTTGAATCACGTTCTTTAAATGAATTTCGGCGACCTTGTAATCGCCCTTTTCCATCGCTTCAGCCGCCTGGGCCATAAACTTCGCTTTTTTATCGTCATCCGACGCACACGCCGTCAGAATCATAGCGACTGCAAGCAAGAGAATCCATCGCCCAAACCGCATATGCAACCTCCTACAGGACATCGGCTTCGTTGTTGATCTCCACCGGGATACTCGATTCGATCATGTTATCTAGCACATTCATGCTCTCAATACAATTTATTGATCGCTTGCTACCATGCCGGCTTAAAACCCCTCTCGATCAAGCGTGATTGTGGAATTATTTTCTCAATTATACCCATCCAGTTCCATAATTTTCTATCTTTTTTCTTTCAGAAAAGCCTATCTCAAGGATGTATTTCTCGATGACTATCTATATACTTCTGTATTTACGTTATTTTTTAATATGGCACACGACTTGCTATGTATTTGGCATTTGTATCTTATGGGATACCGTCTGGTTGCAATGCCTACCATTGAACAGGGCCGGCACAAAATGGGTATAAGTTTAAGATCATCATTTGGAAAACCTGCAAAAGAGCGGCTGAAATGGTCCGAAATGAAATCTTCATCGTTGATATGCTTTTTTCCCACTTCCTACTGAGACACGCATCGGACACTGCCAGCCAATTACCGAAAGAGAAGATCATTTTTAACCCAACTGTAAAAGAAGAGGTAAAATCATGTGCAAAAAAAAGTTATTCTCATTGCCCCCTGTTTGGTCAACTCTTATACTTCTGCTCTTGTTAGGCTGCGGAGGTAGTGGTGGTGGTGGATCGGACCCGGTACCGGTCACCACCCCAAAGACATTGAGCGTTGGTATTAATTACGTGGATACGTTTCTCCCATCTTGCGATGCAATTGACGCTTATTTTAATGTGCTTGATCCCGATGGCATTTCAATTGGTGTCCCCCAGAATAATGTCAAGGTTTTTTTAAACACAGATCCGAATCCATTAGAGCTTGTTGATTTCCAATGGCCTGCTGACATCAACATGCCGAATTCGATCGCGATAGTAATGGATTACAGCGGGACTATTGTCGACAATCCGCTTCTTCAACAGAAAATGGAAATTGCAGTTAAAGCTTTCGTTCAGCTAATGGAAGAGGATGATGCTGGAGAAATCATCAAATTCGCTACAGAGTATGAAAGAATGAATTTTTTTACCAGTGATAAGACTGTCTTGGAAGAGGCGGTAACAACTTTGCCCACAGCCATCGGTAGAGAGACAAATATCTACGACACTTTATGGTTTGCCGTAGACGAAGCAGCAGCAGAAGCCGCGTTGCAACCGTGCCGAAGTGCAGTGATAATATTAACTGATGGCGAACAGCTACTTAATAAAACCAAAGATGAAATATTGATTCACGGTTTGGATGACACCATACAACACGCCATTGAATCCCAGGTGCCGGTATACACTATTGGGTTAGGGACTAAAGATAAAACCAATATTATACGCATTGCGAGTGAAACAAACGGCCTCTATTTCGAAGCGACGAACGGTGATGAGCTTTCCGCGATCTACTCGGAAATATCCACTGTTTTAGCACAGCAGCATCGAGTTAGAGTAAGTGGTATACCGGCAGGCACTCACAACTTAAAGATTGTCGTAACATACGGTAAATTGACGGCCGAAAACAGCCGAGCCTTTACCCTATCCTGCCCCTAGAAACATTCATGCGGCCAGTTGGGTGCGCTAACCAAGTTATTTGTGAACTGCCGCCCGCCAGGATCATTGAAAAGCAGGCATAAAGCAAATACACCATGGCCGCCCGGAGTGCACGCGCATTCCCGGCGGCCATGGTTGAATCCACGCTTGCCGTAAATAGTGGTATCCCACTTCGCTCAAGTAAGACACAGGTATAGGTGACATAAAAGACCAATCCGCATTTGATCGAACTGCATCGCCAGATACAATCTATCCAACCGCATCCGCACCGAGTAACCTTCTTGCAACCGGATGTACCATTTTAAGCCCCCCTCAGACGGTTCCACGCTGCCAGCGACCGTCGGCAGCAAGCGGCCAAATCACTTCGAACCCCTGCAATTTTAGACAGATGTACATTCCTTGCGGATGGCCATTTGTACTGGCATCTATATTGCATCGCAGCAGCCGGTGCATGCCGAAATTTTACATGGTACGATTCAGTCACGTGAAAGGAGGGACGCATAGCCATAGACCGGGTTACCGAAGACAAGCGGACTGCGACCCATGCGGACCACCGTTTCGTCTTTTTCCGAAGTACCACATAGCTATAGCTCTACGGAGGTTCCACGTTCATTATGAAGCTGAAATCTGTTCTACTGGCCACTTTTTCTACTTTACTGTTTTTTTTATCTTTCTCCGTCCATGCCGCTGAAGTGACGCTGCGCTGGGACAAACCTGACGACACGCGCGTAACAGGCTATCACATTTACTGCGGGAAAAGCGGAACCAACTTCCAAACAACACCGCATACCAAGATAAACTCTGCCAACACGACCACCTGTGTCATCCCGGGTCTTGAAAGCGGTGTCGAATATTCATTTACTGCGACAAGCTTCGATGCCGATGGCAATGAAAGTGTGCCTACCGGAACCGTCCGTCACCTGATCAAACTGCCAGAAGATAGCGACAACGACGGCGACGGCTACACCGAAAACCAAGGTGACTGCAACGATGCCGATAGCGCCATTCACCCTGGCGCAGAAGATATCTGCGGCGACGGCGTCGACCAGGACTGCAACGGCAGTGACTTGCCGTGTCCCGACCCGAATGCCAAAACGATGGTATTCGGCGACTCGCCCGATGCCCACCACTCCGGCATTGTACAGGACACCTATCTCAATATCGATGCCAATGTGAACGCCACCAGTGCCGTGTTGAATACCTACACATGGCCCGTAAATACGCCTGCCAATGCCGTTTTGATCCGTTTCGATCTGTCCGGACTGCCTGCCGGCGCCTTGATTCAAAGCGCCGCGCTCAAGCTGTATCAAACCGCGGCGGGTGGCGATGCCGTCTACGATGTTTCGGCACATCGGATTATCAATCATAAACCTGACCTGAACAGTGCGTGTGGCTATACCTATGACGGTGTCAACAAATGGACAGCCAACACGATCGCCTACGACGGCATCCCCTTGGCGCAGGCCGATGTCGCCCCAGCCGATGATGTGAACAGCCTGGATCGAAGCCTTGGGTATAAAACGTGGAACATTACCGGCATGGTTCAGCAATGGGCCAACAATGCCGATGCGAATTATGGTCTGATGATCAATTCCGATGCGGTTGCCAGCGCAAACAGTTATCGCACCTTTGCGGCCTGCGAAGCGAGCGACGCCACGCGCAGGCCACGCCTTGAAATCACCTATTCACTCAATGGCGCCATTGATGTGGATAACGACCGCGATGGGCACACGAAAGCGGACGGGGACTGCAATGACGATGATGCCTCAATCCACCCCGGCGCTCCCGAGATCTGCGGCGACGGCATCGACCAGGATTGCAACGGCCATGATCTGATCTGTCCTGAAAACATCGACAATGATGGTGACGGCTATACCGAAACCGAGGGCGATTGCAACGATGGCAACCCCGCAATCCATCCCGGCGCCAGCGACATCTGCGGCGACGGCATCGATCAGGATTGCAGTGGCAACGATTTGATCTGTCCCGAAAACCTCGACAAGGATGGTGACGGCTACAGCCACAACCAGGGCGACTGCAACGATGGCAATCCCGCAATCCATCCCGGCGCCAGCGACATCTGCGGCGACGGCATCGATCAGGATTGCAACGGCAGCGATCCGACCTGTCCCGAAGACCTTGACAAGGATGGTGACGGCTACAGCCACAACCAGGGCGACTGCAACGACAACAACGCAACGATCCACCCGCGTGCCGAAGACATCTGTGATGACGGCATCGATCAGGATTGCAACGGGGCTGACTCAGAGTGTGGTTCCGAGCCTCTGACAGTGGTGTTCGGCGACGCTCCGGATGCGGACTTCCCCGGCACGGTCACAGACACCTTCATCAATATCAACCAAGACCTGAATGTGGCCAAGGATACTCTCACCACCTACACCTGGCCTGCGAACACGCCGGCCAATGCCGTGCTGTTCAAGTTCGACCTCTCCCTACTCCCGGTCGACGCACGCATTGAGAGGGCCACGTTGAGCCTCTACCAAACCGCGGCCGGTGGCGATGCCGCCTACGACGTGTCCGTGCATAAAATCATCAACGTCGATCCCGACTTGAACTATGCGAACGGGTACGCCTACGATCACGCCAACGAATGGACACCCAGCACGTCCTGCTACAACGGCATCCCGCTGGCCCAATCCGATGTCGCATCTGCGCTGGAGGTTGTCAGCCTCGATCACAGCCTTGGCCAGAAAAAATGGAACATCACCGCCATGGCTCAGGAGTGGGTCGACAATCCCGCTTCTAACTTCGGACTCATGCTGAATTCCGATGCCGTTGCCGGCGCGAACAGTTACCGCACTTTCGCTGCCAGCGAAGCGATCGATGCTGCAAGCAGACCGCGTCTTGAAATTACCTACAGCATCAACTCGAACGATAGGGATCGGGATGGCGACGGTTATACGCCAAACCAAGGCGACTGCAACGACAATGACGCCACGGTGCATCCCGGTGCCGAAGAAATATGCGAGGACGACATCGATCAGGACTGTAGCGGTTCTGATGCCACATGCAGCACTGAACCGCTTACGGTAGTGTTCGGCGACTCCTTAAATACAGATTACCCCGGCACAATTCAGGATACCTTCATCAACATCAACAATGATGTCAAGGTTGCGGCCCAGGTAATGAACACCTATACCTGGCCTGCGAACACGCCGGCCAATGCCGTGTTGATAAAATTCAATCTGGCTCAACTCCCGGCTGACGCGCAGATTCAAAGCGCAACGCTAAGACTCTACCAGACCTCGGCCGGTGGCGATGCCACCTACGATGTGTCTGTGCATAAAATCATCAACGTTAATCCCGACCTGGAATATGCCACGGGATACGCCTATGACTATGCCGGTGAATGGACCGCCAATGACACATGCTATAACAGCATCCCGCTGGCCCAGTCCGATATCGCACCGGCCGAAGACGCAAAAAGCCTCGATCCAAATCGCGGTTACAAGGAATGGACGTTGACAGGCATGGTTCGAGAGTGGCTCGTTAATCCAAATACCAATTTCGGCATGATGCTGAACTCTGATCGAGTGGCCAAAGCAAACAGCTTTCGTTCGTTCCTGGCCAGTGAATCAACTCATGCGGACAAACGCCCCGAGCTCATTGTAACCTACACAGAACGTCAGTAAGCACATGGGCGCCTGCTCTTTGAAAAAACGAGAGCAAGCATAATTTAATCAGAACAATCAAAGCACAAGACCCCGTGGGATTTCCCACGGGGTCTTGTTATTTCATTATGTTCGTGGATCCGAAGATCTTATTCCAGCAAAAGCACAGCTATTGTGTCTGCTTTATTCATATCGTTTGAAGTCTTGATGTGATTCATGAAATACCTAATTTGGTGACGAAGCTTCATTCACAAGGATGTTGACAACGCGATCGGCAGCCTTGCCATCCCACAGAGGTGGTGTTCTTTTTTCGCCCGGCGTATTCAGCTGCCGCAGACTGCATTCGACGATGTTCTCTTTTTTTAAACCGGCAAGCACGTTGGTCCCACTGTTCAATGTGATCGGCCGCTCTGTATTTTCACGCAGGGTCACACAGGGCACGCCCAGAATCGTGGTTTCCTCCTGGACGCCGCCCGAATCGGTCAATACTAATTTGGCATTCGACATCAAATTCAAAAAATCATAATAGCCCAGAGGTTCAATGCCAAAGAGACCGCCCCCGTTGTTGCTTATTGCCGGGGTGTTCCCCATAAATCCGCTGAAATATGAAAGCAGGTCAAACCTGCGCAGGCATGCTTGTGTACGCGGGTGCACCGGAAAAATTATGGGCAAACGGCCCCCGATCTGCGCCAGTGCTTCCAAAATGCCACTGAAAGTCCCCCTGTCATCCACGTTAGAGGGCCGGTGCAAAGTCACGACAGCATATTCCTTAGGGCCCTGATTGTGCAAGCCGAGTTGATGGAGAATCGTGGATTGCGCCGCCCGCTCGCGGTGCTGCAAAAGCGTATCGATCATCACATTGCCCACAAAATGAATTTTGTCTGCACAAATCCCTTCGCGCATCAAATTCGCGGCAGCATCCTCTTCGGTGGTGAACAATATGTCGGAAATTGCATCTGTCAGTACCCTGTTAATCTCCTCTGGCATACTGCGATCGAAGCTTCTCAACCCAGCTTCGACATGAATAACCTTTATGGAAAGCTTGGCCGCAACCAAGGCGCAAGCGATAGTCGAGTTAACGTCTCCAACGACCATAATATGTGATGGTTTTTCCTGCAAACAGACGTCCTCAAAGCGGTTCATGATGTCTGCTGTCTGCTTGGCATGCGAATTGGAGCCGACTTCAAGATTGATATCAGGTTGGGGGATATTCAATTCTTCAAAAAAAAGCTTTGACAGTTTCGTATCATAATGCTGGCCCGTGTGAATTAATTTGTAGGTGATGGTTCTGCCCGAGGGGCCATTTCGTCGATTGTGTGCATTGAGCGCATTGATCAGCGGAGCGATTTTCATAAAATTGGGCCGGGCACCTGCTACGACTAATACTTTCATTTTTATGCATCCTGTTCTTTTTTTATAATAGGCATCTACCGCTAACTGCAAAAACGCCGAGGCCGGTACAAGATATTGGCAAGTGCGAATATCCTGCGAAATACCATCATTGCTGCAAAACTGATTTTGCTCGCGATAATCGAAAAAAGGCTGGTCAGCTGTTTCGATATAGAACTTGCCGATAATGATATCGTGCGAATCTATAGAACCTTAATTGATGGGCCTACAGTGTGTCGGTTTTTCAAAGAACGATGTGATGGTGGTGGTGGTGCTTACAAATACCAGTTCAGAAGGTCGCGTTATGATATTAACCATTTCTCTTTCTAAAAGCCACTATAACTAACAATCCAGCACTAACCAAGATTATAGTGGATGCCTCCGGTACTGGCGCTGTTGAAGATCCTGGTTCAGCAATAATTTGCGCTGATGCGAGCTCAGTAAAACATTCGAAATCTTCCCCGGCCATATAGAACGAGCCCCTGAGAGAATCAAAGTTATAGTAAAGCCATCCAATAGGATTAACCGCAAAAGCTGCTGATTCCAGAATAATCGGAGCACTGAAATTTGGTCTAAAAGATGAATTCTCAATAAAATCGAACGCTCTCGTTACATCGATGATATTTTCGCTAATTGACATTTGGAAGACGTCCAAATCCCATTCTGGATTCCAACATTTAATATCCATCCAGTCGATATCGTACAGCGAGGCACCAAAATGTATGCTGACCGGATCACCTATAACAGGGGTGTAAGGTGACAAGGAATCTACTGTGGGTAATCCAAAGTTACCATCAAAATTACTGATGGTCCCATAAAAGATGATCTCGTGATAGCCTAAATCAGTACCGATTAATGCAGCGTAAGCAGAGTTTTGGGGCAAGGCTATGCAAAAAAGCACAAAAACACTAAATGTCCATTTACGCATGGGCCACCTCATTTTTTATTGGTTGGTTAAACATATCAATCGTTTTCTTGCTTCACAGCATATTTGGCTTGCCCCTCGAACGCATCTTGGCAGGTAGAAACAACAGAACAAGCATCAACCATGCCATCAACCTGTTGTGTTCACAATTGAGGCGGTCACAATATATCGGTGCTTCTGTGAACTGAACTACATGTTGGATAGTATTTGTTTACTGATTGTAAACAAGAAACTTTTCTGAGCGATATGGTCGCTTTCAGTTGTCGTTTTGACCGAAGGGGTGGATGGGACCACCAATTTTTATGGACCCAAATTGACAAAGCAGGGCCGTTATCCGGCCCTGCTTGCCCTTATTATAGAAAATAGTAGATATGGGATTTGATCAATGAATTCAATAAAATATTCGCTCCTAAAATGCACGAATCGAAAGGAAGCTTAAGATCAGGTAAATTCATTGCCTACTTTTCGGTGACGAACAACCCGGAAGGTGGTTTAAGTTGGTCATATGACGGAGGGACGGTACTACTGTTGCCGATCGTTATAGGATATCCCTCGGAATTCACATTGCCATTTATATCGACGATATATATGTAGGCTTTCTGGTTTGAAGCAAAAGAAGGGGTGCTTACTGTTACAGAGACACTGCTATTTGACCATTGACTAGGCGCCTGTATATCCCTGACGGTACAATTGCTCCATTTATTACTGTTTCCAATTTCAACTCTGGCAGGGGTATTGTCAACATATATATCGTCATAGAAAACCTGAAGACGGGCACTATTATCATCGCAGCCAGAAAAGTTACCGAAATAATGTCCAAGTATGAGGTATCTGTAATAATCGGCAGACGAACTTCTGGTAATAACAGCAGATCTGTTGGTTGGTGCACCACCAGCCAAACTATCGCCATATCCAATACGCTCCCAGCTTATTTGGCCATTTGCCCTGTTAGGGTCAGAATGCTTATAGTATGCTTCGATTCTCTGCCATTTATCAAACGCGAAAGCAGATGAGTCCAACATCCATCCTTGATTGGAGGATTTTCCATCGATAAAAACCTGTACTGATCTGGCTGTAGAACCCCACGGATACCATAGATCACCGATAACGCCAGTCCCGTTTGAATCATTAGCGATATTGTACCCTGCATTCTGTTTGACACGCCAATTTTTCCATTGAAATTTTGTACACGGACCTGACTTTACAAGTTTAATCCAAGCTGTGACGTATACTTCTTTTTGGTTATTCAGATCTTTTTCAATAAAAAATGAACGATCCTGCCAATCACCCTGAAAATCGAAAAGGATTGATTTTTTGCCGCTGTATGCACTTCCATCAGTATAGATAGCGCGCTTACCGGCCCCTGGGTTGTTCCACCCTGAATCATTAAAAACTGAGCCGGAGATACCCTTCTCGATATTGTCTTTTAGAAAACTAATCGGGGCAGCAACTGGCTTAGAGCTGAAGTTAGATCCGTTGATTGTTATGGTTTGTGATTCGGACATTGATCCTTTGACGCTATTGATAGTTGGGGCTGCCCAACTTGTCGTCGCGAGAAATATCGCAATGAAAATGACCAAGTTAAAACGCTTAAAGCTTTTCACGAACATTGGAATGGCCTCCTTGGCAATGGAAATAGAAATTTGGTATTTTCCATGCAAAATGGTTGCCAATATGAATTTGAGTTTTTCCCGTAATGCCCTTTTGAGACTTGCTAAGCCCCAATTATATGCACGCAACTCTGAATTATAAGGATTTATCACTCAGAAAGCCCATACAGGAGATCACGACAACACAGCTATCTTCAACCCAAAATTGCTTAAACAGATTGGATACTGAGAAATCTATAGTACCATTTGGGTAATTTTGGAAACTAAAAAGTGCGAGAATGGTGCACTTTCATTTATTGAAAAAACGGGCATAACATTCATGGTTCGCCTCTCAAAAATAAACTCCGCACCTACAATCACCTTCCCGCGCATAAATGCCTGGCGGTTTGTATTATAGATCACCCATACGCCTACGAACGGTGCGTAAAATACTTTGCAAAATTATAGAGAGTTTATACCTGTGAAGATTCAAAATAAAATATTTGTAACCGCTGATTCTATTGGCCATTCTATTTTCTTTGACCAATGAGTCGTATTCTTTTTCGCTCAATTTTGAAAGTTTGTTGATATTAGAATTGAGAACCGCAATTTTTTCTAATAATATTTTTTTGGTTTCTCCCTCTGCCGCATGGATTATATATTTTTGGCTAGAATAAACAGGAATGATTTCAAAATCGAATTTGTTCGATTTTGAAATTATCAATTTTAGTACGATTGATTTTTTGGTTGCTGGCTGCCAAAGGTCGAATAAAAAATTCCCAAGGCTATAAGCAATTAGAGCACCATTGTATTCTTCAATGCCTTGAATGACATGTGGGTGATGCCCTAATATCACATTTACACCATGGTCAACCAATTGATGTGCAAGGTCTATTTGTTTTTTTGAGGGGTACTCAAAATGTTCTTCACCCCAATGTAAAGAGACGATTAGGAAACCATCAGTATGATTTCTGATGTGCTTTATTTCTTCTATGACATCGCTTGGCTCTGCCCGAAAACTGTAAGGGACAGTACCATTATAATATAGTTCCGGGTGCAGTGAAAATCCAGCGACCGAAATCTTAATACCATTGACTACAAAAGGAACAACATTTGTAAAGTTATCGTGATCCAAACCGACAATATGACTGCCGCTTGAATTCAAAATCGAGACGGTATCTAAAAAGGCTCCCATACCATGTTGCATAATATGGTTATTAGCAATATTAACAACGTTAAAGTTGGCATCTTGGAGGGCTTTAATTGCATCGGGACAACCCCTCATTTCAATTGAAGTCAATTCTTTTTGATTTAGTCCCTTGTTTGAGATTACAGATTCTAAATTGCAGAAATTTAAATCTGCACTATCTAATACATTCTTGATATTGCGGAAAAATGAATTTGGCCCATTTTTTTTTAATGTGGACGCAACGCCGTGGCCAAGAGTAACTGGATGGTCGGCGAACCATATATCTCCAACAGCATTAAAAACAACCGTGTCTTTCATCGTTAATGATCTTCTCGTAAAAGGTGTTGATTTTTTGACCAATTTTGTCCCAGTCATATTTCGCTAAAATCATTTGGCGGGCTTGTTTGCCGATGCGTGACCGCAAGTTGTAGTCTGACAATGCTTTAATCGCTTTGCCAGCGAATTCTTCTGCATCATCTGCTAATAATATATCATGATCGTCTTGACATTCAATTCCTTCAGCGCCTTTGGAGGTTGAGATTACAAGTTTCTGCATGGCCATCGCTGTAAGTATCTTCAATCTAGAACCGCCTCCAATCCGTAGAGGTACTACAAGCATCTTGCTTTCTTCAATATAAGATCTTTCATCGTCTACGAATCCAACGACATGAATAGCTGGCTGTGACTGGCCAATACTTAGCAGCGACGCATCCGGATGCCGACCTACGATCTTCAGTTCAACCTCAGGATGTGCCTGGACAATTTTTGGCCAAATTTTTTGGAGAAAATACATGGTAGCATCGTAATTGGCGGTAGAATCTTTGTTTTGCGCGCCGATAATAAGAATATAATTTTTTTCATTCAGGTTTTGCGGTTTGTATTTTTGGGCGTCGACACCATTTGGAATTACAGCAGAGGGTTTGTCGGTCTGAATGAGGTTATTGAAAAAATTGTTGTCAGATTGAGTACAGGTAATAAAGCCATAGGCATTCTTTAATGAATTGATCTCGTACTTTCGAGTTTTTAGATACTGTAAATAAGCGAAAAACCTGCGATGATGAGAAATCTCGAATTTGGATCTTTGTCTCATTAAATCAGATTCAATGTTATGGTTTGTCAAGATTATTGGAATGACCCCTAAGATTCTTTGATAAATAAAGAATTCAGTTTTATCAAAATGCGCAAGATGGATCTTTTCTTTTGCCAAAAGGATCTTTATTGCATTGACACATTCAGCGGAATAATAGCGTTGTGTTCTATATGGCAGTTTTGATGCTAGATTCCTTGCCAATAGAGTATAATAGGTGGTTTTATACTTGTCTGAAGGAATATCGAAAACTTTAACATCCTTACAAAATGAAAGTAAATGTGTTGTGTATTCTTGTAAAATTTCGGGACTATTGATCATTATTTTGTGGTTGAAGCAAAACAAATATACATTATATTTTTGGGCAAGTTGTTTTACAATATTGTATGTCCTGATTTTTATCCCTGTGTTTGGAGGGTACGGTACGATGTCAGCGAGAAAAAAAATATTAAATTTTTTCATTATTGTTTAACCTTGAGATAACGAACCGTCTCTTATTCGATTTTTCTAAAGGAATACTTTGGACGATTTCCAAATTGATTTCTAAAGAAGGATCACCCTTTGTATGGATTTCATTCCTGATTTTTTCCCATATTGATTCTGTAAAACCTTTCATTGGAACGATTTTTACATCAATACTATCAATTTCATTTTGAACTACTTGGAACGTATCAACCGTTTTTTCATATTCGAAAATGCCAGTAAAAAAGTGAACTATTAGATTGTTACCATTTGGCGTAACAATGATATCTGAATCTCTTCCTTCGATGCTTTTAAAATGGTTAAGTGAACGCCCGCACTTGCATATTGAATCATGGCTTTTTTTCCCGATATCTCCAATGCGATATCTTATAAATGGCATCGCACCGGCATTGAGTCTAGTGACTAATATTTCTCCTACTTCATCCGTATAATTTTTATTTTCATAAAGGAATTCCACATGAACATGAGGCATGAATATGTGGTAATTTCCATATTCGCATTCTGCTGCTATTTGAATACCTTCACCACATCCATATGTATCGGTCACTCGACATTGAAACGCATTTTCAATCACCTTTCGATACTGGGCAAATAGATTATCACCCCATGAAACAGCTCCTTTAAGCTCAATCCCGCTATTGTTACTAATAGCTCTTTTTGCGATCAAATATAGACTTGACGCATATCCCATTATATATTTCAATTTATGCTTCTTTATAATTTTCAAATACAAATCTATCTTGTCATCGGTAAGGTCAAATGCGGAAACGTAATGAACACCCAATAGCAAATCTTTTGCATACCGAATCCAACCTCTGTTCAGGGTCATTCCTGTTTGTAGGTATGGTTGGCCAATTTCCCACCCGGAAAAGTTGGCTCGCAATAGCATCAAAGCTCGAGCCGCGCTTATTGTTTCCATATCCAGCCTTACCGATAAAGGTTTGCCGGTGGATCCACTCGTAAACAATTCAATATTGGATTTTCTGTTTTTGTTGACAATTTTGTCCGGATAATTCTTGCGGATCATATCCTTTGTCAAGATTGGCAGCCTGCCAATATCTGATAGTGATTTGATCTTACGCATATCTATATTGCTCTTATCATACAAATCACGATAAAATGGGACCTGCAGATACGCTTCATTTATAGTCTTTACAAATAGATTATTTTGGTATTCCTGCAATTTTAAGTGTGGCCACCATTGCATTTCCGAATAGAGCCGATAGTATTTCATAACTGACTGCCGTGATATTCGATCGCCAATCGGAAGCACGATATTGTTCAAAATAGATTTTTTATTCATCTCAAAGATCGCCTTACTTGTAACCCTTCATGATAGCCAAAAGGAATGAATACCGTGGGTGGAAATTTGTCTCTCGAAAAAGTGTCTGTTGAATATCGAACAAATCTGGGACAAAATTGACGTGGCATGCTGTACGCCATCAGTGCAGCTTATGTATCCGTCTGAATAATGATGCCGTCCCCGTGCAACGGAGCCAGAACGAATCCGAATCATCCTCTGGGGCGACGTTAATTCTCCCGATAGTAAGTGGGTCGGACAAATGTGATGTGCGACATTGTATCAGGGAAAAGGCTGAGACATAGCCGCTTAAGGTTAACATTTCCTTGTGGTGATCGTTGAAATCATCGCATCCTCCGTTGGGGTATGCAAAGAAGAGTGTCTCTTTACCTGTCATCGCATCCAGCACAGACTTATTTTGACTGATTTCCTCCCTGCAAGAGATACTGTCCATAGCGGTGAGAATGGTGTGCGTGTGGGTGTGGCCCCCAAAACAAAAACCCCGCCCACATAACCTTCGAATCTGATCTGGGGTCATTGCCAAGAAGTATTTCGTTAAAAATTTACGAAATTCCAAGTCGTTTTTCACACGCATCTCGATTCGCTCAACAACTTCATTTCTGTATAAAAAAGGTTTTCTTTTCAAAATGCCCAAACCTTTTTCGGTTAATGCATTTTTAACATTGGAAAAACTTTTAATACCTATCAACCCTGCAAACCATGAACGATCCGCTTCTTTTCCGTTTGCCAGAAAATACCAGACCAGATCATACCAGAATGGCAGCCTTTTTTCGACATACAGTGTTGGTACGAAAACGATAGGGACAATATTCAGCGATTCTAATAGGGGCGCTGCTAATTCATACAAATTGCCGTATGCGTCATCAAAGGTTACCAGCGCTGCATGATCCGGGAGTTTCTGCCCGGCCACAATAGCATCCAGCAACGCTTCCGGTCGGATCACGTGATAGCGGTCCTTCAGCAGAGAGAGTTGGTCCTTCATGCGCGACACATGGACAAAGGTGGGAGGCAGAAGTGCAGCATCCTCATAACGGTCATATACCCCGTGATAGGTGACGACCAACAGTCGTTGGCGATGAAGCCAGTTAATGAGGTGTGGAATGCCGGTAATATTTGCGATACGATGCTTTGAAATTGACAGCGTTGTTGCATTCATGTGGCAGTCACCAACTCTTTATAGAGCGAAATTGTGTCCTGAAGCATCTTCGAGATCGTAAATCGCGCTTGAATGTGACCACGCCCGGCCTGTCCCATTTTTTTTACGCGTTCAGGATTTTCAATGAGGGAAGAAAGAGCTCCAGCCAGTGCCTCGTGGTCACCGGGAGTTACCAGCAAACCGTTTTCCCCATTGGCAACCAACTCGGAATTGCCTCCGCAATCCGTTGCGACCACCGGAAGACCCGCTGCCATATATTCCATGATGGCGTTGGACAAACCTTCGCTGTCGGAGCAAATCACACCAATGTCCATTTCCCTGAGCAGTCTCGATACGTCGCTACGGCGCCCCTCGAAGCGGATTTGTGAACTCAGCCCCAAGGAGAGAGCGAGGCCTTCAAGGTATGGCCGCAAGTGACCGTCTCCCACCACTTTGAATTCCGTTTCCGGATGAAGCTTGCAAACCAACGCAGCGGCCCTGATGAAAACGTCCACACGTTTTACGTCTCGGTTGAGGTTGGCAACGATGCCGATCACCGGGACGCGCGAAGGCGGTTTGTCGGCCGCGTTTTCATAGGCGGCGTAATCGATGCCATTGGGAATAACATGAATTCGATCCTTATCAATTCTCTCCAAGGCCATTGCCTTCTTCTTAACCGCCGAAGAGTTGGCGATAACCGCTTCGACAAAGGGGTTGGCTGCTTTGAGCTTCAGCACATCTGTTCGTGTGAGATTAAAGGCCATGTCACGCCGGGACGTAATGATGTGCCGTATTCCGGCCCATCGTCCGATAAGCGCGCCGATACTATTTGACGTCGGGAAAAAGCAGTGGAGAATATCAGACTGGCTCTTCCTAAGCATAAAGAAAAGCTTGAACATTGCTGGAATGGAACGCGATATATCCGAATTGGCGCCAAGGCTTGCAATTCGTATTTGGGGAAACGCGCGGATAGCTTCCTGGATCAGAAAAGGACTGGTCTGCAGCGAAATGAGATCAACTTTGAAGCCGCTTTGCGGAAGGGCCGTCAACAGGTGCGCCAACTGTTTCTCGGTGCCCGCTTGAACCGTCCGCAAAAAATCGACAAGATAAGTGATTCGAATGGGTTCCTGCTTCATGGAGTTGGCTTTGACAGGGTTTGCTTTCAAGAATACAACTCGACATCGCCGTCGCCATGCCAGAAATTCCAGTTCAGGCCTTCAAGCGCAAGCCCACTGTGGCCCTCTTCAAGATAACGATACGTAAAGCGAGGTGTTTTTCCAGTCGGTAAAAAGCCAATCCGGAAAAACCATCTTCTGGCCGCCGGCAATGTGGCAAAAGTAAAGACCCGCTGCACGTGGTGTTCTTTAAAAAATGCCAATGCGCGCCTGAGCAAGCCATATGCACACGCTGCATCGTCAGGCGCACAGATCAGATCGACGATCCAGCCATCACCCGAGGCATCCTTTTGGGGAATATTGAGCACAATGGCACCGCGAAGTCCTGCGTCATAAGCTTTAAAAACGGTATAGGTTTTTATGGGGCATCGAAAATAGCGCCAATTCAAAAAATCCGCGGACTTGAAGGGTATGATGACGTTCTCTGCGGATCGTTTTTTTGCAAGGTCGTCAAATTCCCTGTCGAAATGCCTGATGCTTGCCACTTGCAGATTATCGCGACCCCGCGGAAACGGCACCAATGCACCATAAACCCACAATCCACATTCGATCAGGTATTTTTTGAATGGGTTTGAAATGGCGGCTGGCTTAAGAACACGCACCAGATAGTCTGCGTTATCGACATCCAAAAACCCGACCGACTTTCGCAATCGATACATGGCCGGGCTAGTCCCCTTGGCCATAACCAGATGGTAACCTTTTTCGGCCTCAGCTACGAGCTTTTTGCCGAGGCCCCTGCCCCGCATCGCGGAAGATACGAGGGAATCCTGCTGCCAGCAGGCTCTGACAGGTTGCCCCTTGACAGTGACCATCAAAGGAACGACGCCGATACAGCCGACTACGGAATCCTCAGCTTTGGCAACGATCGCCTCCTCGCCTCCGGATTCTGGCATGCCTTGCTCACGCCAGTGCCACAATTCATTGAAAATGGGCCAGGTCTTTAAAGATTGTTCCATAAAACCAAGCAACCCGGGGATTTCTTGATGCGTAAGCTTAGAAATTTTAATGGTCATTGTTTTATCATCGTTTATCTACTGAGGCACCCTGAACCTTTGGTTATCAAAGTAGCCAGAGCTATTCATACGGGTTGGTATTTCTGCCTCCGGTGATCCCGACTGATCGGCGCAAGGTTTTGAACAATTGGAGAAAATGCCTGGTCCGTATGTGTTTAAACTTTTCCCAGGACAGTTTTCCCCGAACAAGCGGCAGGATTCGAATCCGGAATTCCCGCTCAAGCGAATAGATGCGCCAGAAAAGCCCATACGCAGGCCACCTGAAAGGCACACTCAGTCTCGGCATGTCCATTTGACGATGCGGGGTGATATCTCTCGAAACCAAGGTATTATCTTCTATGCGGGTGGGTATGAAGCCTATGGAAAAAGAAGAGCCTTTTTCTTTTTCCAAAGTAAGAAGGCCTGCCTCTCGCTGCATAGGTGTGAGCCGCATATTATTTTCTTGCAGATCCCCATCATTATTGGTGAAACGCCATGTAAAGTGATCAAACAGAAAATTCCCCAAACTGTACGCCACCGCACCGCCTTCAATATACTCAATTCCCTGGAGTACGTGAGGGTGGTGGCCAATGATGAAATCGGCGCCGGCGCTAATGAGATTTTTGGCAAGCTTTCTTTGAGATGGCGTCGGATATCGGTAGTGTTCTATCCCCCAATGAAGTAAAAGAATCACGATATCGGCATGCAATCGGCATGATTTCAATGTTGCCGTGGTTTCTTGAAGGTCAAATCGGGCAATCCCAGGGGTCTGGAGATCAGCGTAACTGGGAGATGCCACAAAGACGGAACTTCGTGCGACAAGTGCGATTTTACTACCGTTGGCGTCTATAACCAAGGGTGCCAAAGCTTCTTCACTGTTGCGCCCTGCCCCCAGCCACTGAATTCCGGATTGGTTCAAATGGTCTATGGTATTCAGTAAGCCATCTTTACCGTAATCCATCAGGTGGTTGTTGGCAAGACTCAGGACATTGACCCCGGCCTGCTGAAGCTTGGGTGCCCACAGCGGGTTTCCACGCAGGGTACATTTACCGGGAACTGATTGGCCCTCAAGGGTCAATGGGCATTCCAGATTGCCGATCACAAGATCATATTGGGCGAATGTCTTTGCCAGCAAAGTCAGAGGATTCGGTCCATTGATATTCTCATAGCGCCCGACAAAGGCCATGTCCCCTACCGCTGCAATTTTGAGTGCGTTAAGAGAATAATTTTTTGAAAGTTCATTTAATCGTGCCATGATTGCCTTTGTCACAGAGATGAGTGGTGTTGTGCAACTTACCTTATCATGGTATTTCGCGACGGATAAATTGATACTTACCAGATTTCAAAAATGGGATGTGCTCAACGAATTCAATATCGGTGAGCATTTTGCCTTCAAAAAGAGTATCGATTGTCCTGTGGATATGAGCGATGCCTTTTTGATTGTCGCTTTTTGAACCTGACATTTTTATAAGCAAATGGTTCTTTTTGTCTTGAATGATCTGAAATCTTCCAACCCTTGGTCCCTCTGCAAGTAGATAGTGAATTATAGTAACGCCGCCAATTTTCGTATTATCAACCGGTGAAACGATGTAGTCGGACAATCTTGCCGATTCCAGATTGAGCTTAATAAGTGTTCGCCCACAGCTGCATTTGCCAAGTTTAATTTTTGACATGTCTTGTATTCGATATCGAATCAGTGGCATCGCGAAATTCGAAAGATCAGTTATCAAAAGGTTTCCGACATCGTCGTTTTCAGTTTCCACTTCGATATGTATAAGCTCTTCCGCCACATGCAGACCATCATGTTCATTGCACTCGGATGCCATGTTGCCGCACTCTCTGGAAACATAGCAGTTAAAAACTTTGCACCTGAATGTTTTTTCAAATAACGCCCTCTGAAATTGATTCAAGGTTTCTCCCACCGTTATAATCGCTTTAGGTGAATAGGGGGAGATATTGTTTTCATTCAAGTACTCAGCAAACATTTGCAAGCTGGAGGGAAACGCACGAACAAGATGGGGTTGGAACTTTTTCCATTTTTCGGCATGTTGCGCTAATATTTCGGGATTAAGTTTTCCGGCATAAAGAGCCAGCCGTTTTCTAAAATATTTTTGGATTATCTCATTTGGTTTTTTATTATTGCTGCTGAAATCCTGAATGGGCGACCAGTAGTATAAGATCCTTTCACCAGGTTTCCAGCCCGCCCAACTATTAAAACGAAATTCAGTGGCTTTTTTTATTGCAAGACACTCGTTCGATCGCACAAATTGGGTTGAGAGCCCCGTGGAACCTCCTGTTTTGTCATAGTGTATTTGATCCTTCGAATAACGATCCGAAATAAGCGCCTGAAGTTGGCTGTTCAGGTCTTCCCTTGTAAGGGGAGGTATTTTTTTCAAATCATCCAATGATTTTATGTCACGAGGTTTTATACCGGTTTGATTCAAACGTTCTTTATAGAATACGGTGCTTTCATACGCGTGCCGGAGTAGATTTTTGATTTTATCAAGTTTTTGTTCTTGGATCGTTGCATGCGCTGCAAATTGCGTCTTGAGCAAAGAATGATAGTGTTTGTGTACGACTGAGTCCCAACCACTTCCATATGCAAGCATCCACTTATTATAAGCATTTAGCATCATTTATATCCTTCGATAGCCGATAAAAATCGGTTCCAGAATATCCTATAATATCCAAGCCCGATATCAAGCTATTCTTATCCCAAAGGGGCGCCCGGGCAAATGCTATCCAGAATACCCGATAAACGCTTTACTATAGAATGAATATGATAGGCTTGTAAGTTCAATTCGTTCGGATGATAGGCGATATTATCTTTTTCTTTATCGTTGATTGCATTTTTCAGAAAGTAGGCAATTGGTTCCGGTGCGTCGCTTGAAAAGACGGTACCTGTTCCGGTTTTTGTGATTAATTCTGCAGCGTCACCTTCTGGGAAAAAACCGATGATCGGTCTTTTTGCAGCGAAATATTCGAACAACTTTGAAGGAACGTAGCTGCTGCTTTCATTTCCGGTGCCCAACGTGGCCCACAAGAGGTCAGCCCCACACATAAATTCCCGTGCACTATTGAGTGGCACCCACCCTTCTATCGTAACGATATCCTCCAGTTCAAGATTTTTGACGATATTTCGGGTAACTTCATCTTTTACACCAAGCAATCGGATGGAAACTTTATTTTCGGGAAAACCGCCAACAGCAGAAGCAATCTCACCTTTGCGCCATGCTGCTATTGCCTTAAGCAACCCGTATGGTTGGAATTTTGGATAGAAAGAGCCGGCGTGCAAGATTTCAAATTTTTTTGCCTGCGGCTTTTTCATTTTGTTTGAAGCAAACTCTATCCACCCATTGGGCAAAAGGACAACTTTGTCTTTCGATAGCCAGGCAAAATCATGCATAATTCGTCGTCTATTGCTCTCTGTGTTGGCTAAAATAACTGTCGCATTTTTGTATACCGAGACCTCAAGAAGTTTTTCGATATGGAATAAAAAACGTTCCATAAAATCATTTCTTCGATATGCATTTTGAGTCCATGGATCTCTAAAATCTGCAATCCATGGTAAATTAGACATCCGTGAAATTATTAAGCCGGCTATATGAGAAGAGTGCGGTGGGGAAGTTGTATAGATAGCATCATACTTTTGTTTATGGATTTGCGCCAGGGCTCTGCGGACCGCAAAAGGTATCCACAGCCCCATATGATCGGGGAAAGAAAACAAGCGCATCATCAAAGAACGAAAAAGTCTGAAAATGACAAACTGGTAGTTTCGTCGGCTAAAGAAAAGCCACGGATCGATCGTTTTTGTTCGAAAGACATTGAATCGCCTGCTCTCTTGATCGGTGGACGCCCAGTTCGTTACAGCATCAACCCTGGGGTGAATCGTGATGACATCGGTCTCCCATCCAAAATCAGGTAGATACTTGGCAAATTTTAGCGACCGAACTGCACCAGCGCTGGCATTGGGTGGAAAAGGGTAACTTATCATCAACAGGCGTTTGTTCGTTTTCATATGCATATCCATTAACCATTTATGTACACAAGTTCCGCGTCGTCGAATATCGCACCGTCAACTCTATTTTTATTTGAGATTGTTGCGGTGTGGGCTATGATGCAGCGGGACAATCTTGCCGAGTAAATCGCCGACAACACAAAGGCATCTCCAGACAGCACTTTCGATCGTTTTAGGGGTTCTACTTTTTTCATGCTCATGTCTGAGGGCATCGCCGGTAAGAAGGTAACGGAGCAAGCATCTGCGCATATCGAAAATTTGTGGCCATCGCTGCTGCCTGAATAGATCCTGCATCTTGAGCAGGTTTTTCCTAAACAAGCCATAAACAAAAAAAGCTTTAACGTGGATCATCATATTGTCGCGGCAGGTAAAATAATGCTGTTTTAAGAGTTCTTCGGAATCATCCAAAGAAGCGCTGAGTTGTTTCAGATCTGCTTTGGAGGAAAGCGTTCTACGATGGTTCAACATACAGGTATATCCATTCGCGGTTTCGATGGGTTGAAGTTCGACATCCCTAATTTGAAGGTTGTCGAAAGAAACTCGAAGAACGATTCCAATCCGCGAATCGGTATTTGCAATGGGTTTCATGTCAAACAAAAAATTTCCAAGCCCATAGGCAATAAAACCACTTTGATACTTCTCATACCCCTGAGGAACATGAGCATGGTGGCAAACGACAATTCTGGCCCCCGCCTTGATTAGGGCCCGGCATAGAGCAACCTGGTTAGGGGTTGGATAGTTAAAAAATTCCACTCCCATATGCAGGAAACCAATGGCGATATCCGTCTCAGAGACCAACTTCTGCATCTGTTGAACGGCCGAACAGGGTTCCAGCACGGCAGCCCCCCATCCGAGATTGGAAATAGCTGATATTTCGGGTTGCGCCAGATTCAAAACGCCAATGCGATACCCGTTCTTTGTTATAACAATCGGCCGTTGCGCTTGTTTCTTTGAAAACCCTGCCCCGCCCCATTGTATCCGCGATTTTTGAAGATAATCGATGGTGTCTTTAAGACCTCTTTGCCCGTAATCTGCTATGTGGTTGTTGGCTAATGAAACCGCATCCAATCCAAGGGTTCTGAGCATTTCTCCAGATTTGATAGATGCTTTCAGTGTCTTGAAATGATGCCATTTCGGGGTCGGGTTATCCGTAAGGGGGCATTCGAGATTGCCGATAAAGACATCGGTCTTATGGAGAAAACGTAAAAGTTCTTCCTCAATGGGCAGGCTGCCGTTGGATAGAAAATACGCCTCCACACCTCGGCAAAAGGCAATGTCACCACAAAGTGTAATAGTAATTTTGCGATTGTTCAGATTCATGGCCGGGCTGCATTCGAGATGATTTTACGATGAAAGATATTTTTCAAAAAAGATTTTATAATCCGTTTTTCATCGGTATTAATAATATTAAAAACCCATAATATAACAGGATAAATCGCGCACAGGGCGGTATCATAAATGATGGCGGCCACAAAGTCATGGAGGCTGATAAAGAACCGGGCGGCATAAAGAAGGACAGCTGCGCCAAGCATGAAGGTCAGCCTAAACCATTCGAAGGGTATATTGAAAAACCTTTTCCCGATGGCATAAAGGCAGACCACCTTGAAAGTTAATGATATAAATGTGGCACCAACGGCCCCCCAGACCCCGTAGGTTGGAATCAGTAAAAAATTCAAGCCGATATTAATTGCCCCCATGAAGAGGTTGACCAAGGTCCAATATTCTGTTTTTTTGGCGACAAGGATTCCGAAGCCCACATGGTGGTCCATTGCATAAATGACATAGCAAAGCGTGACCGCCGGGACATATCGCGCTGCAGACCAATATTCGGCAGGTGATATGATTTGAATAACATCGTGAACGAATATTGAGATACCCAGGCCAACGTATATCATCATTCCGGCGAAATAAGTTGCTACCTGTGCAAAGAGTTCCTTGGGTGCGCCCTGGCTATACAGGGCATACTTTCTGGGGTCCCAGATTTGCATAAAAGGAACGCGAACCAGATAAAAGACTATATTTCCCAACTTATAGCCAAGGCCGTAAATACCGGCATCGGCAATAGATAAAAAAACTTTGATGAAATAGCGGTCGGAAGCATTTACGGCCAATGAGGCCAGATTGGATGGAATTACCGGCAGGCTGAACCTTAGCATCTTTTGGGCTATCCCCCAAGAAAATCGGATGCCTATACGATACAACAGGAATGGATATAGGCAAAACGCAAAAAAAGCAGCCGTAATGCAGTTGCTGATAAAAAGGCCTAAAACCCCCATTTTCATACCAACGATGAAAAAAATGTTAAGAGATAAGGCTGTGATCAGTTTCAACAGGGATACGACTAAGTATTTAGTAGACGCTTCATTGATGCGAAGATAGGTATAAATGAAATTGACTTGCTGGTTAAACCACAAGGTGGCAAGCGCCAGCAGGATGTAAATATACTGGCTGCGTTCTTCGAGAACGACAGACGCAATGGGTTTTGAAAAGAAACCGATCAAAGCGAGAAGTAAGAAGCTCGATAGGGTAATTCCAATACAGGCAGTACTGAAAACAGTGTTGGGGGAATCCGTTTCGGATTTGTCGTAATAAAAACGATATATGGCATCAGAAATCCCTAATCCTAAGACAATGCCGATAATTTCTGTTGTCAAACCTACCAGTTCGTTGATTCCGTAATCAGACGGAGAAAGATAATGAGTGTATACAGGTATCATCAAAAACCCTACCAAGCGGCTTAAAATACCTGCGATTCCGTAAATGGAGCCATGCCGGAGCAGTCTTTTTAGTTCAGATGCTATATTTGTTTTCTGGGTCATATCCCTCGCATGTCTTATAATGACAGGTGGTTTGTCTAATAATTGAACCGTTTAAAAAAGCTTTGAAGCATAAGTACTCTTTGAAAAAAGTTCAACAAATACGTTTTTTCTTTGGTCAACTCGAACAATCGCCGCAGATCATTTTCGGAAAAAATTTCAGGAATATAACTTTTATTAGAAAAATAGGCTTCCAGTTTCTCAAGTTCTTTCCGATGGTAAAAAAAGTATTCAGTTTGAGACGAATAGTAGGGAATCATCCCTTTAGTTGCGGTATTGAGTTTTTTTCGGCTTGAAACGTATTTAGATTTAATTATTTCACCTAAAGTTTTACCCCGATTGCCATATGAATCTTTATAGGTGATTTGATAAGTGTCCGGAAAAACTTTTTTATACATCTCGCGGTACAGTTTCCCTTTTCTAATCGGAAGACCCAACCTATACCCGAAATCGACCAAATCATAATCAAAACCAGGTTTGAAGACATAGCCATAATCTTCCCGACTGTGGTAGGACTCTGCAACATATCTTCTAAGTCGTCCTGCTAAGTAAAACAAGGTGCTTATTTTTATCCCATCGCGTTGATCTGAAAGGCCGAATTCGCTGATCAAATTTTCATATGCGTTCCTTGGGGATTCGGAGATTTGTTTGGCATCCAAACATGAGGAAAAGAGACTGAGCGCATTGACTCCTCTGCAATATATGTTTTGGAACCGGTCAAAGCTAAAATCTTCGTAGGTATAGGGAGCACTAAAAAGAAGACCTAAGTATATTCCGTCATAGATGCACTCATAATCTATTTGATCTCTGAGCAGCTTTTTGAAAAAGTATGTATAAAAATATTGGTTTAATACGCTGTGTGAATAATTCTCTTGGATATTGTCGTAAAGGAACTCGCGAAATTCCGATTTGGCTATTTGCGTCTTGGAAATGAGTATGTGTTTTTTGAACTGAAGTTGGTTGCCAACCGCTTTTGCAATTTTCACCTCATCATGCAGATTATAGGTCAATCCTGTAAGGTCTTTGTGATTCGATGATAAAAAGCAGGCGATTGCTCTTGAATCAAGTCCCGCGCTCAAAGGCATTAGAATGGCGTCGGATAACGGCACAAGAGAAGTTATCGACCGCTCCGCTGTTGTTGTAAAATTCCTTATCAAATCTTCATCGATTGTGTTGAGCTTGTCTATCGGCGGATCGGGTAGCCAGTACCTGGTAAAATTGTCCTCTAAGGATGGGGAGAGCGACCGCTCAAACAAGGTCCCGAAAGGGAAACGCTTTATATTTTTATCCAGTGTGGCGTCTCCAATAAAAAAGCCACTCGTTAGAAACTGTATTGTTGCAGAGAGATCCTTTTCTTTGGGAATAATGGCGGCATCGACGATAATGCCTATATCCGGGGCAAAGATAAAAGTACCATTATGCAATGCATAAAAAAGTTTTTTAGAACCGAAACGATCGGAAATTAGAAAAATTTTATCCCGATCATAAATTATGCATTCGAAAGAACCCGCAAGCGCGAAAAGATTTTTTTTAATATCTCTTTCGTTCAATTCACTCAAGAAATCGATTATTGTAGAAGACCATAGGTAGTCACCATTTTTATGGAGTCTTGCATATCCATTGAAAGCGATAAGGCGTTGATCGGTCACTTTCCGAAGTGTGATATCCTTATTTTCTCCGTGATTCCTGTAAACAATACCTATCGAGGCATGCGGCATATGCTCGATGCGAAAGGAATAATCTCTTTTATCGACCCTTGTAGTCATCCTGCTTAGAATTGGAATTCGAACATTCTCCGATGATAAGCAACCTGGCCCCGATACGCCAAAAAGTCCAATCATGTTTACAACCTCATTGCATCAATATATGGAAACGTCATTGCAGAGAATGCGCAATGGAATATTATGTGGTGATGGTGGTGGTTTCCTGATTCACCATAATGCGGTCGAGAGCGGCCATCACCGCCGCTGTCATGTACCAGAAAAATATGTAGACGCTGTGAGAACCCATGCCCATCACAAGCCTGACGATGGTGGCCACGATTATAGACAAGCAGATTGCATGGACAGTACTATCATGTGTATCTTTCATGGTGCTTATAGCTTTTTTGAAATAGGACAGAAAAAACTTCGCCCAAACAACGGTTCCGATGATGCCAAGTTCGCCAATGAGTTCGCCATAGTGATTGTGAGCCCAAAGCCCCCATCCAAACCATGCCTTGCGGGCCAGCGGGTAACAACCCGGCCCAACGCCCAACAGAGGCTTTTTGATCAACATTTCGATTCCGTGACGTAATCCGTCGATTCTTGAGCTTCCGGAAATACCGGACGAGCCGGTAAAAAGATCCAAAATCGTTCTAATGTATCCCCAATAGCCTTCAGTGGTAAGCAGAGGGAAAACCAAAACGACAACCACCCCTACCCCTATAACCAAAGACCTTTTTTTGGTAAAATACAAAATACAAAGATAGAGAACGACGATGCCGACAAATCCTCCTCGCGACCCACTGATGACAATACCATAGAAACAAATGGAAAACAAAACCGCACCAGCTATTTTGACCAACTTACTCGCGCTACTTACAGTGAAAAACCAGATAAACGGCATTCCCTGAAGGGCCATATTAGCAAGTGCCACATGCCCCGACCCCATTCCCTCGCTGGCTGTCGCATAGTTGATTCTGCTCCCCCCCATACTGTATACGATGTTGCCGGTGTGAAAATTGTGGATAGCATCGTAGGCTGTAAAAACCATTAAAGAGGCGAAAACCCAAAGAAAGAATTTCAGATCTTTGACATTATCCGCCATCAAAGTGATCATAAAGTAAAAGACGATAACTTTCCCAAACTCTATCATCCACCCTGAAGAATGTGAAAAGCTGAATGCCTGAAGCATGGATAAACCCATTACAGCAAGCAAAATTAACAGGTTTTTTGAAATTCTAGCGCTCTCCAGGTTTATCTTCTGCAAATTACCTGGTGATAATATGACGATGGTTATTATAAAAAGCCCGACGATTAATTCTATTCGATAATCAGCCAACATCTGATAATGAAGACCCGGCCGGGTGACCATGATGATCAAATAGCCTACGACACCGTAAAATTTTCGGTATATGGCCCCAAAAACCAATACTATTGCAATAGCCAGAAGCACATGTCTGATGATGTCAGGTGTAATCATTTGAAAATCCCTTTGGGATATTTAGCAGGATAGCGATGGCGTGCGTTAACAATGCCGATCAATATTTTAAAATTTTGCGGTCCCTGAAAGCAACACATAGTGCCCGAGAACATAGCAATTTTTAATTAACGATACGTGTGGTTTTGTCTGGATACGCGCTGCGGTAGTGTAAGGGCGCATCAGTTTTCCGTTGCTCGCATGCTTTCACCAACGATTCGACGATAATGTGTTCGAGATCCAAAGAAACTTCCAAGGGCAGATCGAGATTGTAATCGTTCTTGTAGACGAAACTGGGTTTTTCTTTGTAGGCATAGTGGTGCCACACTGGTGAAAATTCAGTAATGAGGAACTCACCTTCTGATTCGATCAGATCCAAATTCAGCCAAGTCCCGCTGAGGGCTTTGACCAACCGTGTGGATAATTCAATCGGTATATCCGGAACATAGCCCCAGACGCCGGTGCCTCCACCGTCGATGTTCATTTTCCACATCGTTTGATCTGCCTGATAGCGCCAATGCGCCTCAACGACATTGTCTTTGTAGACAACGGTTTTAAGGTCGCGGGAAATAGTGACATATTTTTGAGCTATAAGCGGCGGTGAAAAAAAGGGGAACCGCATTTTTTTGGCTTTGATTAACTGCCAATAAAAGAGCTTCTCTTTAAACATCGGAATAAAGTATTTCAGGGCCCCCCAATGTATCATATCCATCTGGGACATCCGAAAAAAAGACTCCAACTCCTGCCGACACCGCACAAGAAAAACAGATCCTCCACCAGCGCCATAGCGATTTTTGATTACCATGGGAAACCCAAGTTGTTTCTCGGCAAGACCGACGGCGGTCAATGAAACCAGTGGAATGGTTTGAGGTATAGGAAAACCATGATGATGCAAAAACAAATACTGCCGATATTTATCGTTGTAATACCGGATTGTTCTCGGATCCGGGTAGATACTGAGGTGGGGCCATGTGTCAGCGATAAAACCGATGTGATCTTTGACTTTCTGAAGCGCCAGTGGGCTGTTTGATGAAAAGCCGAACGAGGGATAATAAATGACGATATCTTCTTTAGAAAAATCATGTTGAAACCAATTCGGATTTTGGAAATCAAGCACTGTGGTGCTGATATCAAAATCTTCTAGTTTCCGGTGAAATGAGGCGAAACGTTCATCTGATTTGAAAAGAACAGCTTTTAGCATAACCCATCTCCTTAATAGAAGGCTATCGACGGTGCCCGAACACCTGTTCTTCATCCGGCTGCGAAGGGTATCAATTGTCGATACAAGGTCACATATGAATTCGCCATAGCCTGACTGGAATAACAACCGGAAAACCTCACATACGCATGCCGGGTTAGCCGGTCCGCCAGTTGTCGGTTGTTTAGTATCGCCATGAGCCCATCGGCAAGCGCCGCTGCACTCCCCGGATCCACCAGAATGCCGGCTTTGCCCGAATCAAGAACAGTTGGAATGCCACCGACACGGGTGGCAACCACCGGTACACGTGCCCGCATGGCTTCAAGAAGGGTAATCGGCAGCCCTTCGGTTGAGGAAGAAATAGCATAAACACTGAACCGTGCCATAAAGCGATAAGCGTTCTTGTGATATCCGAGCAGAAAGACTTTTCCGGTGAGTCCGAGTTGCCTGATCTCTTTTTCAAGTTTTGTACGTTCAGAGCCTTCTCCGATGATCACCAGGCGCGCTTCTATTCCGGTGTCCAATATTCGCCGAAACGCCCGGATCAAGATATCATACCCTTTTTCCAAGGACAGCCGTCCGATGGTTCCGATCGTAGGGATGTTGGCAGGAGAAAAAGCGTCCATACCGGCGCTTTTTGATAGTTCCATGGAGGAGATATCGTCGGCGGCCTGCGGTCCCGGTGAAATGCCATTATCAATGACGACGAGCTTCCGATGGTTTTTGATGGCACCCAAAAGCGGATTATCGAGCATGCCGGCATTGACGCACACAACAGCATCGACGAAACGAAGAGCAGTGCGATCAAGCGCCTCGTAAAGTGTCATCCTGGTAAACCGGGTTGTACTGGTCCAGCCATGAAGCGTTGATACCAAAGGAACGGATCGCAAACAGGAAGGAACCAGTCCCAGAAGAATATTCCCTTTGTAGCCGTGGGAATGGATTATCTGGGCACCCGTCTGTCTTGCCCGACGAAGCAAACTGATGGCACCCAAAATGTTGGGACCTGGCGTCATACGAAATGTTTCAAGGGGTAATCGATTCTCCTGTGCTTCGATTTCTATTGGCTTTGGACCCGATCGCCGATCACCAATGCTTATTATGACGGGATCAAGCCCTATGCGGCGTTGTTCCCTCGCGAGGTTTAGAAGCATCACCTCCGCGCCATACAACCCCCCACTATCGATAACATGGAAAATTTTCATCCCTTTCGAGGTGTCCATAGTACCACGCGACGCCCAAACAAAAACAAAACAAATGCGTGGGCGGAAGCAAGATTAAGGAGCGCAAAATAACGACACATAGTAGAAAAGGATTTTATGGGTCCATATTCATGCAAACGCGAACTGAAAAACGCAAGCAGGTATGCACCAATTTGTAGTGAGAAAAGTACCTGAAAGAAAAAACCAGATTTCAACAAGCTCATATTGCTGAAAAAAGCTATGAGGATGAATATGAAGGCCATATATCTGAGAACTTTGTGAGACCAGAGTTGCCAACCGAAAAGCGGATAGGTCCGAAGTGAAAGCATTTCGCGCATATCCAGTAGAGCCCACAAGGCTCGAAGGGCAACCCGCACCCGCATCCGATACTCATCCCCATCAGACTTCAGCGTATCTTCATTCAAGATAGCTTCGGGTTCGAATACCACCCGAAACCCTTGTTTTCGGACAATGAGGGGTAAAACAAAATCCGGGAGCTGGTCCGGTCGCATTGGCCGGTAAAGGAATTTGCGCACTGCATCAATGCCGCCATTCACGCCTACGATAGAGCCAACTGAGGTTTCAGCCTTTCTTAAAAAATTCTCATACCGCATGTAGGCTGTGCATCCATCACCGACCCGAGACCCATCAGGATTAGAATAGATCATTTTTCCGGTAACATAGCCGACCGAAGCATCCTGGAAATTACGCGTCAGTTTCCTAAGCGCATCGCGTCGGTAAATCGAATTGGCATCGGAAAAAACGAGAATGTCCCCTTTTGCCCGCGATACGGCTATGTTCAGTGCGGCTGTTTTGCCTTGGCGCGTTTTTTGACGCAGGAGGCTCACATTGCATGCCGCGAATTCCTGAACCGCACGGTCAGTACCGTCATCAGATGCATCGGAAACAACAATGATTTCCAGTTTGTCCTTTGGGTACTCCAATTGCAATTTATTCAGCAGCGTATCACGAATACAATCGCCTTCGTTGTACGCTGCGATCAGTATGCTGACCGTAGGCTCAATATCAGCTTTATATACGCGTTTTCTTAAGAAGGATGTCGCCACAAATATAAGGCAAGGATAACCGACATAGATATAAACTATGGCGGCTAAAGAAAAAAATAACAAAAATTCAGCCAATGTTACACCCCAAAATGGATCCAAAAGTGTTTTATCAAGTCCCAGTTAAAACAATTTCTGGTTATGCACTCCGCTCCCGTGACTTTCTTATGACACCCCATACCTGTATCTTACTGGAGCGAAGTTCATAACCAGAAAACAATATTTAATCTAATGGGCTATGTACTCTTCAAACACTGGATAGAAACTTTTCAAAAAATCCGATATTATTGCAACCCCCCATTCAGGCGTATTGGCATCAAGAGAAACAGATACCCGCACAAAGGCATTATCACCCCGAGGGTGGATGAATTGATTGAGAAAAAGACTCAATTTCTGCTCGAAGGTAGAAAGATGCGCTGAATGGCCCGCCTGAAACCAGTAGGCGATCTCAGATTTTTCCCGTCCGTTTTCCGCCACCATTGTAAGAAAAGGCAACCTGTCGAGATGCTTTGAATTCAGTTGAATCCGGCGTTCATCTCTTTTAGAAATTTTCCAGCCTTGACCAGGAAAGCACACCAGTGGATCATGTGCGGCACCGACTTTTTTGCCGGTGAAGTAATAGCCGATATACAAAGTGATTTGTAGGCCTTCTTTTTGAAAAACGCGAAACAAGTAATCATCCAGCTGCAGTTCTTCCACAATGTCAGACGCCAACGGTATATCATCCTGAAAAGTCCACCCATCGAGATCCAGGATAGCCTTTTCAAGAGGTGTTTCTTTTGGGATAACTTGCTTATCAGGCTGCACATAAAGAAAAACGCCTGCACTTATCATCACAAGGGCAGCAATAACATTTCGTCTTAAGAACGTCTTTCCCATCTCGACAAGAACCCCCTGAAACAGAAGATAGCCACCAATGCCAGCAAAAAAACGGCTACCCCAAAAAAAGTGTGGACAGTCTCTGTGGTGACATCGATGTCGAAAAAATAAAATAGTGCGACCATTACCGTTACTCGGAAAATATTAACGAATATCGCCACTGGAACGGCAAAAAGGCACAGTGCGACCCGCAATGCGTTCCTTGTCAATGCCATATATCCGAACAATGTACAAATCATCAGTATGGAAATCACAGATCGAAGACCGCTGCAGGCCTGAACGACCTGCAGAGTATACCCCGGAATATGGATAATGTTGCCTTCTCTGAGTACGGGTATACCAATAAATCTGGCAATCTCACAAGAAGCGGCTGAAACAAAGAGTTGCAAAGGTATCGTCAATAGACTGAATATTTGTGCCGGTACAGGTATCATGAATATCAGAAAAAATATCGGAAAAAGATAACTGCGAACATGGAATGAACCAAAGATATAAAGGGTCAGTGAAAAAACAGTGGTCACAATAGACAAGTATGCAAGCGTATTTATCCCTGCAAAGCTTGCAACGATATAAATCAAAATGCTGAAAGTCAAAAATAAAAGTCCCCAAGAGGACCTATCAATAGGAATATTATTGTTTAAACGGTAGATTCTGAAACAAAGATACACCGAAATCGGCAAAACCAGAAAGCCATGGTTGTAATCATCATTCGTATACCAAAATTCAATAAGATCGCGCCAAGCCGGAAGAAAAACCAGCACAAGCAGCGTGCCGAAAAAGGCTACAGTCAAAGTACGATAATTTTTTTTAATGATCATTTCCATAGAAGATCCAGGCGTGAAGGACATAGTTCAGTGGGTTTCCAGCAGTCGAATCATCTCGGCAGCAGGTATTCTTGCCAGTGAATTGATATTATCTTTAGCACGGCACACCACATATGGTTGAGATACAACCGCAAAATCCGATTGCCAACTACCAGGCTTTAAATAAGTTGTCCCAAACAACACCCACACATTGGCAATCGGATTCAACCCGGCACGTTCTAATATCAATTTCAAGTCTGCTTTCTCCTCGAAAAACAAAGAACCGGTAATATAGTGGTGTGAATCAGCAGTATATTCCTTTAAAGATAGCTTAAGGGCAAAGTGGATGGGGGACCTGACGTATACCGCGGCCTGATGAGGTGAGCCAATAGCGACAATACAATCTTCTGGGGTAAATGAGCGATTCAAGAATGTCGCACACGTTTCATAATCAGCTAAGACCCGCTGTGGCGTGAATTGATCTGTTGTTCCGGGTTGTGCCATGACAATATTGATGACCGCTGTTCTAATCTGAAATGCACCCATTAGAATAACGACGAATACTATTATTGACGTGGGTTTGAAACGATTCGGTATTTTGTGCCTTACTGCGTCGATCATTGACGCAACAGAAAATATAAATAATGGGATTATGAAATAAGCATATCGAATATGGACATAATGGGTTCGCGCAGCACCAATTATCGAAATGCATATGATCATGATAAGCAGAACAAATGCAACCGGCTTTCTATGAGAGCCTGCCCAAATAAGACCGATAGCGGAAAAACCGCCCAAAAAAAGGGTTATTGGAAGCCCTGCGTCAACAATGGGTGTGAAGAATCGCTCAAAAATGTAAGGATAGTTGTATAGTTTACGGAAAGCTTCGAAAGGTTCTAATTGAAAGTTTGAATACATGCCTGCAAGAACCTGTGTACCGGCAATACTAATCAAACTGCAAAAGCATAAAAAACCAATGAATGCTGTTGTACGCCACACACAATAAGCGATTCCGAATTGTTCTTTGGAATACAGAAAAATGAATAGCAGGCAAATACACAAAAAGGCCATTAAATGAAGCTGAATAAATACAAAAAAGATTGCCAGGCAAGTGATGATTTTATCCAAAAAATATTCTGTGGATCGCAACCACTTGCGGCAACAATAAACAGTGATGGCCAGCAAGGTGAAAAATAACACAACATACAAGGGGTTAACGTCCAAAAGCATTTTTAGGATATGAAAATCCGGAAAAATTACCATATATGCTGCCTAAGTGTGCTTTACCGGAAAAAGTAGAAATGAGGATCGACCCGTCAAATATAACTTTGCAGAAACATATAAAGGATTTTAGGATATACGGCCCAAAATACGAATAAAATAAAAAAGCCGGATATAGAGACGATCATTTTTCTCGAAAGACGGCTGTCGATCACAATGGGCGTCAGATAGCATATCAGCGGTAAAATTGCCGCCTCATGCAGGGTTATCGATAACACGGAAAAAAAAATCAGTCCTGGGAGGTAAACTTTAGCGGATCGGAAGTACCCCAAAAAAAAGAATGTCCACATAGCCAGTACTGTAAACAAAAACGTTTCGTACATTCTTGGCATTCTAGAAAAATAAATGGCCACCGGGGAAACGGCGAACAAAAAGGCGGCAATGACAGCGACCCCGTTTTTACGGGTTAATGTCTTACAGAACACGAAAACCAGAAGAATATTGAGAACACCGATTAGCGCATTCGGAAATCGAAAAGCAAACTCCATATCTGAAAAAAAACGGGCTGAGAGTGTCTGAAGGTAAATGAGTGGCACTGCTCGGGTGTAAAGTTTTCCGCTTGGCATGAGGGGAACGCCATGCTCGCTTATTGCGCATGCACCAAGCACATGATAGGCGTTATCGCCTTCAATGGGCAAGTCGCCCAATCTGTAGAATCTTAACCAAGCGCCAAGTATAAAGATCATTGCAAGCAGGATGATCGTGCGATTGTTCATGGTAAGCATGCAGTTGGCATTTTACGACCTAAATAAGGGTGTTATCGTAGTGACGTGAAGAATCAGTTAGAAACTTTTTTCGATCGTATACTCTTTGACCTGTCTACCGTGAGTGAATGCTATGATTTCGCCCAGCAAGCCGAGCCCCGCGGTTTCGACACCTGCAACCATCAAGATGACTGCGGTCAACAGTTCAGAGCTACTGCCCACAGGCATCTCCAGGAAAAGTTTCTGGAAGAAAACCCACAAGGCGATGAGTCCCCCCGCGGCCGTAAGGCCTGAACCGATGATGCTGAAGAAGCGTAGCGGTTTTCGACTGAAGCGCAGATTGAAATATACTGTGCCGATATCCACGAGGCGTCCAATGTATTCCGACACACTGTAAAACCCTGTTTTCCCGCGCTCTTGGTAATGGGCGCAGGGGATTTCGCGGATTCTGTAGCCCTTCTGCTTGGCCATTATCGGCAAGAAACGGTAAAGATTTCCGTAAACACGTATCTTTTCGAGTACCTCGCGACGGAAAACGCGCGTTGTACAGCTCAAATCGTGCAATTGACTACCCGTGATGAAAGCCAGGAACTTGTTGAACAGTCGTGATTGCAATTGGTTGAGGGCGGAATCCACCCGATGGTGCCGCCAGGGGCAGACAATGTCGACATCATCACTAAAAGCATCCAGCAACGTACCAAGGCCTTCTGCCGTGATCTGCTGGTAAGAACCACACATGACCAGGATCTCCGAGCAGCTTTCCTTCAGTGCTGCACGAACGCAAACCGCTTGGGATACCTTGCGCGGGAATGCGAAGGCTTTAATGTTCGGACACGTGCGCAATAATTGATCCAGGTGAGATTTAAGAAAGCGTTCAGTTCCGTTGGCAATGATCACTAATTCAAAGGCAACCTCGCGACTCTCGAAAATATGGTGTAGTGCCTGCACGTAGTTTGCTATATCTGGGCTTTGCTCATCCAGCAGTATCGCGACCGATATATCAGTTTTGCAAATCATTGCCAGTGCCCTCGCTATGAATGGTGAGATTTCTTTTGTTGATTTCAGGAAGATCGGTATGCGTTAAATCACTATTGGCGACTATCAGTTCACCTATCATGCCCATCAGGACAAGCATCAATATCGCCTTCAAATTTAAGATGGTCAGCAGTAAGAAAAAACCGGGTTTGCCGTCTGTCCAGCCCAAAAATGTCGCTATAATCGCAAGAAAGCCGAAGAACACCATCAAAGCCCCAAAGGGAAATGCGCAGATGGAAAAACCGATCAGGGGCGTACTGGAGAATCGAATAATGAGATTCATGGAGAAAATGTCGCTGAAAACTTTAAAAATTCGGCTGAAACCATATTTGCTTTGGCCAAACCGCCTTGGCAAGTGGTTGACCGGCATCTCGATGACGCGGGCACCGGTCATGCTGGCCAAGGCCGGAAAAAAGCGGTGCATCTCACCATAGGCGTGAATAGATCTGATGCAATCCGCACGATAAATTTTTAAGGAACATCCATAGTCGTGGAGACGGACCCCTGTGCTTTTTGAAATGATATAATTGGCAATCCTGGATGGAAGCACCCTCGAAAAGTGATCCTTGCGCTCTTTACGCCAACCACTCACGATATCCACACTATCATCTTCAAACAGTTTGAGCATTCGGGGAATATCGGCTGGATCGTTTTGCAAATCCCCATCCATGGTCGCAATGAACTTTCCGCAAGCATGATCGAATCCAGCGACCATGGCGGCTGTTTGCCCGAAATTGCGGCGGAACTTAATTCCTCGCAGATGCGGAACAGACGCTTTGAGTTGTTCTATTTTTTTCCAAGTTTCATCTGTAGAGCCATCGTCAACTAAAATGATTTCATAGGTAAAATCAAAATTCGATGTGGTCTCAAGAATTCTTGAAACAAGTTCGTCAATGGAATCCGCCTCATTATAGAGCGGGACGACAATGCTAATGTATTTTTTCATATTCCAACCTTCTCGAACCGAATGGGTGCATGCGATCAATGGATAAGTAGCGCGAGATCATCCCTGAATGCCGGCAAGCGAATTGAAATTCGCCCCTGATGGACATCCACTTTGACGTTGGACTGCTGGCCAGAGTCAGGTTGATACACCCTCATATTGTATACGCCATCATGCAGGGATAGACCTTGAATCGTGGCATGACCGGGCGGGTAGTGGTGTCCAGCTTCCCCATTCGGGGATTCAAGATAGATGATCGCACGCGCATCGTTGTGAAGACAATAGCTGTTTGCGACGGGGTGATCGATCACAACCCGCTGGGCGGGTCGGAGCCCTGTGGGATCCCCGGCATCTTCGACGAAAGTATTGAAGTGCTTGAAATGGGTCTCCGCAAGGGTGTTTAAACGGTATGCGGCTTTCCGCTGATGCGTTAGCGAATCAGACCAGCCTATAAGGCCGGATAGCTTGGAAGCCAACCTGGGCACCCATTCAGTATCAGCGATTGAAACACTATCGGCATATCCGGCCGCTGCCGCGACACGGGCCATGTACATGCGCCACCAGTATTTGCGGCCACGCGTCTGCAGCAAGGAATCCTTATTGATCTCCAAGTTATTCGATCCATAAAAATACAAGCGTTGCTTTTTGGCAGCATTAAAATCGATATTACGGACCGAGACAGTCGGCTTTCCGAATTGCCGAAAGGTTTCCACATGGTCGCTATAACGGCCTGAGTCTTTAATGATCAAATCGAGATGGGGATGAGCGATTGAAAAATCCCCCATTCGCCGGCCGCCTTCATCGTTGAGTGTCAAAAGAACACGGATGCCGTCCTCTTTTTCTTTTTGACGTATGGCCGATATAATGACATCGACCCACTCACGATTGGCCGCGGTGCCGTTGCCTATCTCATTCATGATGTCATAAAAGACATTGCCGATATCGGCGGTTGCATCAATGACACGGTGCACATAGGCAATCTGGTGTTTCAGCAGCAAAGGGTTGGCAATAGTGGAAAACTCTTGAGGCCCGGCGTGCGCGGCGATCTCCGGGTTTACATTATTCAGTGGATTATAATAATTTTCTGTCCACTTTTTTTTCCAGTGGACTGACTGCCAAAACTGCAAATGAACGACAATCCCGGCGCGCTCGAACTGCCGGCACGCTTTGCGCAATTCGCGAAAGTAAGCATCATTGAATTGGTTGAGGTTGAATTTATCCGGATTGACAGAAGCGCGTTCGAAAAGATTGATCGCGGGTGGGTTGACGACAATGGATGGCGGATAAGAACGAACGTTGCCATAGCCGAAACGCACCGCCCAATCCAACCAGTCCGCGTAGTCTTCGCCGTTGCCGCGCGGCAAATAAGTCAATATATGCTGTGGGCTGGGGCCATAGGCGCGCACGGGTTTCCCCTTGAATGTCAGTATCGGAGGATTGCCCGATTCACTGGTGACCGTCAATTGACCATAGGTTACAAGCGGCGTTGCAAAAATGGAGAACAACACCAATATCCCTGTTCCAACAAGTTTCAGGACCATAATGCCTGCCTGCGTTTTCCAGGCAATCGCCGTTTTGGCCGACGGTAGTTTTATCAGAATCAGAAGAGACACTGGTATCACTGAACTGGCATGAATTTGACCGCGTCGGCGCAGCTGGTCAACGTACGGGATGTGGACACAATTACTACCTGGGCAACCCCGCTGAAGCTGTAGCTGCCCAGCAGGTTCCATTGGCCCCCGTTTGCGGTCTGGTTCACGTTCACCGTGGCCAACAGGGTCGATCCATCGTAGATACGAACCGGCACCTTGGAACTCCGATTCGAATATTCCGTCCACCACAGGTACACATCCTGCAATCCGCTGCGCTCGGCCGAAAATGTATAGGTAGCCGACAGCGTCTTGCTGTACAGAGAGTCCGCACCATAGGCGCCCACCGCGTTGGACACCGGCCACGCCCCGGAGGCCAGCGTTCCCGGATCCCCGTTGTCGATGATCCATTCATTGGAAGCATCGCTTACCACCAGGGTAAAGCTTTGGCTGTCGGCGCCGAAACTGTTGCTGACCTGGACCGTTACCTCAAAGGCGCCGGCCTGGGAAGGCACCCATTGGATGAGACCGGTGGCCGCATCGATGGTCATTCCGCTGGGGGCGGTCGTCAGCGCATACACGAGAACCGGGTCTCCGACCGCCGTTACACTGTACGTGTAGGGTGTCCCCACGCTGCCGGAAACGTTCGGCAGCGAAGAAATCGCTGGAGTCGTCGTGTCGGCACTCACGAACCTTGCCGCATCGGCGCAGGTCGTCAACGAACTGGATGTGGACACAACCACTACCTGGGCAACCCCGCTGAAGCTGTAGCTGCCCAGCAGGTTCCATTGGCCCCCGTTTGCGGTCTGGTTCACGTTCACCGTGGCCAACAGGGTCGATCCATCGTAAATCCGTACCGGCACGTTGGAACTCCGATTCGAATATTCCGTCCACCACAGGTACACATCCTGCAAACCGCTGCGCTCGGCCGAAAATGTATAGGTGCCCGACACCGTCTTGCTGTACAGAGAGTCCGTACCATAGGCGCCTACCGCGTTGGACACCGGCCATGCCCCGGAGGCCAGCGTTCCCGGATCCCCGTTGTCGATGATCCATTCATTGGAAGCATCGCTTACCACCAGGGTAAAGCTTTGGCTGTCGGCGCCGAAACTGTTGCTGACCTGGACCGTTACCTCAAAGGCGCCGGCCTGGGAAGGCACCCATTGGATGAGACCGGTGGCCGCATCGATGGTCATCCCGCTGGGGGATTCTACCAGTTCAAAGTAGTTGTTCGGATCACCGAACGCTCTGACAGTGTAAGTATATAGTTCATTTATACGCGCTTTCGTACTGGGGGACACCACGCTTGTGACAATGTGAGGAGCACTGCTACATAGATCGTCGAGCAATGGCTCTACACCCTCGGCCCATACCCATGCCATTTTGAAATATCCCTGATCATTGGGGTGTAACAAATCCGCCATGTCATCCGGATAAATGAGAGCGTTCTCTTGATCGACTACAATTATTTTATCGCCATTGGCAATTCTGTTCAAAGCCATTGCCAGCAGGTTATCGTTGAAGGTCGAGGTGGTGGCACTATAGGGATTTCGGTTAATGATCAAGGCCAGCACAACCCAGGTGTCCGGACTGAAGCGATCAATTTCATCCAGGATATCTTCGACTGCCGCGGTGGAAGTCGTTAGACGGTTCGTCCCTGCATGGAGCAAGATGATTTCCGCGGGATTGTCCTTCAGCCACGTATACGTGCCCGATGCGATCTGGGCTGCGCTATAGCCGCCATGCCCTTCATGGTCGAAATCGAATGTCGCGGGGCCACCTATCAGGGAACCGACAAGATCGAATGCATAATCAGTGTTCTGATTCAAAAGATCGTAAAGTACTTTACGGTATCCGGCAAGATCGGAGCTGCCAACGCCGCTCGTTATCGAATCCCCAAGCGGCATGATCCGGTATGCGCAGGTTTGCCCAAAGGATATAATGGGCGTACTGAGGGTGACCAGTATGCTAAGAACGGCAAGAATTACAAGCCATCCGAGTCGCCGTTTTGGCGTGGACGCATTCATTGAAGCTCCTTCTTCCCTAAAGATTTTATCGTATTGTTCATCGATTCTGAACATTTAGAAGCAAACTTTGCGCCATGATCCAAATTATCCGTCAACTTTCAGAATTTGCACGGAAGAGGTGATCCGGCGGGTGGTCCGCGCCACATCAGTCGTGAGATTTAGTGCGGATAAAGATGTAGGCAGGACAGCGGGCCGCATTGTTTGAGCGCAGCGCATTATCCATTCGGAGTGACTGCAATGCCTTCCTCAGGTTTTGATCCGGATCGTAAAATTTATCGCTGGCAGATATCCTGCCCGCAATAAATATGATGCATTGCTTAGCTGTATATCAGAAAAAAATACCTCAATATAGGTAATTATTTTCATAATTGGCCAAATTGTTCATACCAGATTTGCGTCAGGACAGCGGTCCACAGACGCATTCCTGTTTCGGGAGGATAAGCACCATTACGCTTCATCTTTTTCAAGGACACGATGTCGTGCGGGTTGAAAAATCCCTGCCGCCCATCACCGAGATAGTGCGTGGCGACGTCATCGAGGACTTTGGCGAACGCCAGGTCATATTTCATCCGCTGGGGCTTTTTGGGGATATGGATAAATTCTTCGGGGACATACTTCTCCAACGCCTTTCTCAATATATACTTGTTCTTTCCGTGCTTGAATTTGAGTTGATCCGAAATTCCGAATGCGGTTCGGATCAAGTTTCGATCAAGGAAGGGGGATTGATAACGCACTCCCCAGGCGGCAAACGTTCTCTCGAGTTTTTGTCCGTCCTGGCAGGCACCCCCTTGAAAAACATTGGATAGAAAGGTGGTTACCAATTGATTGTTGCTTGACGGAAACACTGTTTTAACAGGTACGTATGAGCCCCCCGATACCTTGGGCACAGGTGCAATTTTATGCCTGAAATAGGATTTCGAAAGTATTTTCCCCATCACACTGGCCGGTTGCAATCCGCTTTGCGTAAGATCATAGATTTCTCCAAAAACATCTTTGAAAAGCGGCCATTTAGTCATCATCCATAATATCTTATGCCGGGGCATTCCCGCGAAAAGCGCGTCGGCTTCCATTCCGCACAGCAATGAAGTCACATGCGGCGCTGCGGCTTCGCCGATTTTAAATAGCTGCAGAGACTCGCTGCGCGCGTAAGGCTCTTCAATGTGCCATACAAGTTTTTCCAAATGATCTTTCATCAGGCCAGGCAACGTTATCACAGCATGGTGGATGGACCGGATCGAGCGAGAAACACGCTCTGCGACGACCAATTCCTCGTCTTGTGTGTCTGAACCCGCCGTAAACGTGTGAATTTCCGAATCCGGAAATAAATGCCTGCAGATAAATGCGATTCCGATCGAATCAATACCGCCGCTCAGGGCGATGCCAATACGCTCGGGATGGCTGATCCGACACTTGATTGCCCCTGTCAGGGCATTGCGTACTTCAGCGACGGCTTCCGCTTCGTTGCTCAAAACGGCCAGGGGCTGGACACTTGTCATCTTACGGTGGTCTACCCGCTGCCCGGCAGCACTAAACATAGTGATACTGCCGGGGCCGACAGCGCGAATACCTTTGAACAAGGTTCGGCCGACCGGCAATTTCTTGTGGTATTGAAGGCATTGGAGCATGTCCCGGTCCGGCTCGGGGGATATCTCCGGCAAGGTCAGCAAGGCCTTGTATTCCGATGCGAATGCGATGCCCTTGCCTTCGGGTAATGCGGCGTAAAAAAGAGGCCTGCAACCACAGTAATCCCGAACCAATGTCAAAAGCTGGTTGTCACCGTCCCAAATGGCGAAGGCATAATCGCCATTTATTTTTTCGATCCCTTCGACGCCATCCACCTGAAATAATGCCAGGAGGAGTTCGGCCTCTGATTCGGGCCGGACCGAGATGCCTTTGCGTACCAGAAATTGATGCAGTTCTTCTTTGTTGTATATATCGGCATCCGCTACGATCGTGAAATTATTTTTCGAAAACAGGTGGCTCTCGCTTCCGGTCACACCAAATGCTACCGGTGCCTCGTGCGTGAGGCGGTGCACTTTTGAAGCGCCGCCGCGATGAATCAGGCGACGGCCCATCTGTTGCAGCGTGCTGTCGAGTACCTGCCCTGAAACACCAAATATTGAATTCATATAGCACCCAAAGTTCGCCTAACGGCAGTTGACGGCACCTTCTTTTCCGCTCAATTTTTCGAACAGAAACAGTGCCCCTCCGACCAGAGAAAACGCCATTGTCATCGCTCTCAATATCAGCCCGACCGCCAAGCCTTCGGCAGTGCCGGTTCCCGCTTCAACCAATAGAAAACTGAATGTCCACTCCCACCAGCCAATATTGTTCGGTGATACCGGTACTATGTTCAGCAAAAGAATGACCGGGGTGATAACGGCGATATCCAAAAAAGATGGGTATATGTTAATGGCCACGCAGCACAAATAGACGTTTATGCTGGCCAAAAAATGAAACCCGAACGAGTACGCCATGCCTTTCGAAAGGACTTTGTATTTGTGCTTAAAATATAGAATGTCCTTCTGAACTTTGTGGATGCTGCCGAAAAAGACTGTCGCAAAAGGAATAAAGCCGAACTTTTTTCCGGCCCATTCCACGAAGCCCTGATTCAGCAAAACCACAATGCCGACAATGAAAGTCACTGAAATGACGACGATCGCAATGCCGATTTTGGGCTCCCCCAACAAATCCGGATTGAGCAGGGAAAAAAAGATCGCGAGCAGAATCAGCGCCACCAGGCCCGTGAACCGTTCCATGAACACACTGGCGAAAGATTGGGACTGGGAATTAATCTGCCTGCCGAGCAGATAGGTGCGGGTCAGATCCCCTCCGATCATAGACGGCATGAAATTGCTGAAGAACTTGCCCACCAGATATAATCCCAGCAAGCGTGGCATCGAAACCGTGATCCCTCTTTCGGTTAAAAAAATCCGCCACTTCAGACAACTTATCCAGTTCAACCCCATGCCGAGCACGAGCAACGCAAAAATCCATTCCAGCCTAATGGAGCGAATAAGGGACCATAAGCGTTGGGCGTTGTCGTCCCACAGCAACAACAAGGTCAGAAGAGCCACTCCCAACAGCAGTTTGCCTATGGACAACGCCTGATGAAGTCTTTTTTTACTCACGGTTTTTTTTCACCGTTGTCCTGTTTTCGCATTTTAACCACTTTGGCCGGGACACCCATTGCGATAGCCATTTCGGGAATGGTTCTCGTGATCACGGACCCGGTCCCGCCAACAGCCCCCGATCCTATGGTGACCCCTCCCAGTACGGCAACTTTGGCCCCTAACCAGACGCCATCTTCCAGGAAAGAACCGCCGGTGATGCGGGTGCTTTGCTGCGCGATAGGTATATCTGTCCGGTCAAGGGCGTAGCTGCCGCCGCCCGTGATATAGCATTGGGGTCCGATGGCCACATCGTTACCGATAGTGACCGGATTCCCGGCGCTGGCGGCTATCACCGTCTGAGCCCCGATCCCGCACCGTGCGCCAATGGTCACGGTGCCGTTCTTACACGCGATGCGCACCTGTGTTGAAAGCATTCCGTCATCGCCTATACTGATGACAACGTCTTCAGAAGGATTTCTGGCATCCAATATGCACCCTTCACTGATCACGACTCTGTTGCCGAGCGCTATTCGGTTAGGGTGGCGCAGCACGATGTTCTGGCCGAAGAGAACGTTTTTCCCACACGACTGAAAAAGTTTCGGCCAGAGAAATTTCCTGAGAAAAAGACCGCTTGCGCCGGGCACCACCGACAAGGCCGTGCATATTTCAAACAGGCAGGTGTAGGCAATCGACCTGGACCCGACCATCGAATCCTGATACCGATGGAGGATGCCGCTGTTTCCCGTGACGTCCTTGTGCGATTTGGAAACTTTCATGATCTGCATGCTTCCTTGTCCAGACCTGTATAGCGAGTGCAAGTGTAATAAATGTTTCTTTCCAGGGCGGCCGGTTCAGATATACCGTTCAGTGGCGTACCACTCGGCGGTCAGCCGAAGCCCCTCGTCAATATCGACCTTCGGGGCGTAGCCCAGCAAAGATTTGGCCTTGTCGATCTTAAACGCACGTACTTGGCGAAACCAATCCACCCGACGGGGAAAAATCGGCGGCGTGATGCCAAGAGGTTTGCATGTTTTTTCACAAATATGACCGGCCACAACCAGGGGGGTTATCGGCATATAGATAATTTTGACCGGTTTGCCGAGAGCACGGCCGGTTCGCGTGACAAGCTCGGAAATTGGGTAGTAATGTTCATCGGCAATGATAAATGCTTCGCCATTGCCGGCATTGACATCCATCGAAAGCACAAAGGCATCCGACAGATTGTCGATGTAAACCGGATGATAAAATGTTTTGCCATCTCCAAACATGGGGAAAAAGCCCCGATTGGCCCATTTGAAGATCATTAAAAAGCGTGCCGGATCACCAGGACCATAGATGGCCGTGGGTCTTATGATCGTCGTTGGATACCCGGATTTGGCGTACTCCATGACGACTTGCTCACCGAGATATTTGGTCTCCTGGTAGTAGTCTTCCGGAGCGATGGGGGAATTTTCATCTCCGGGGGCATTGTGAATGTGCCCGTGGACGCCCTGGGTGCTGCAGTAGACCACCTTTTTGACCTTTTGGGCGGTTGCCGCTTCCATCACATTGCGGGTCCCCTTGACATTGACCTCATAGTAATGGCTGTCAGGAACATTCAATTGCCGAAAAGCGGCTGCAAGATGGAAGACCACATCGATGTCCTTGCAAGCATTCATCAGGACATCTTTTTCGGTAATGCTTCCGATCAACAATTCTGCGCCAGCGTTCTTCAGGGCTTCAAACTGGATGCCCCTCTGATTATCCAGAGCCACGACTTCGTGTCCTTCTTTGATCAGCCGCATAACCAGCGCCGCGCCTGTGAAACCGGTTCCTCCGGTAACGAAAATCCTCATGCCCCGCTCCTCCACAATCAGTTAAATGTTGGGTTTCGAGTATCCTTTTCAGGGCCCGTCTGCCGATACGAGTCCTGTAATCGTTTGATTTCCATCTTTCGCCGGGCGTCGTCCCAATCGAAGAGTTCAGATAACCGAACGGCTAGAGCAAGCGCCCGATGTGGATTATCACCTAAATTGCTTCGCCGAACGACCAAATCGTCCAAATGCTGAACGGCCTCTCTGGCGATCAATGACTGCAGCATTTGGTGCCAGGAATCGTCTCCCGCAGGCGGTTGCCAGTCGTAATCAAACAACATGAACGTTTGGGAAATATCCGGCGGAGGGTCGTAAAAGCGCGTTGACTTCCCCGTATACACGTGCCTTCGGGGGAAAAAGACTTTATTCAACGTTCTTTCCGCCATGCGCCGCGCGGTGGTGAACTTAATCCCTGAAATGCTATAAAGTTTTTGGGGACCGCCTCGCTGCGAATGGTCGACAAAGACATCGCGATGCGTGAAATCACTGCCGCCTGCCCGTTTCGCCGATTGCTGCCCGGAATAAACGTGTACGATATCCTCGCGCTTCAACGCGAGTGCGGGCAGAGCCATGTTGATGTCTCGGCAAAAAGCATCCAGCTCGTGTTCCCTGACCGGCGTGGTGTCGCGTCCGGCGGCCCAGGGTACCTGACCGGTTCCCGCAAAAAGAAGGCCCTTCCACGGAACCACGAAATAGGTGCGCGCACCGGCCCGCGGTGGTGATACGGCCATGGCGTAGGGCGATACGGAGGGACGATCGAACAGCACGTTCCAGGCCACCATGGTGTTAAACAGGCGCGGATGGTCTCGATCAAAACGAACGGCGACCTCCCTGCACCAGGGTCCGGCGGCATTGATGACAACGTCGCCCCGAAATTCGAAAGATGCCCCATCTTTCCGGTCGCCCGCGCGCACACCCACGACACGCCCTGCGTGGGTGATCAATGAGCGTGCCTGGCAATAGTTGATGGCTGTCGCGCCATGGTCGCACGCCCAACGCAGCGCCCCAATCAGAATGCGCTGGGAATCCGGCATGAATCCATCGTACCAGACAGCCCCTCCTTTTAAGCCCTTTCGGATGATCCAGGGGGCACTTGCAGCCGTCTCTTCACAAGACAGGATTCTGCCTGCAGGTATTTTTCGGTCAGATGAAAGTTCACGGTTAAATTTTTCGGTTAACAATTGGTAAAGTTTGACGGCACCGCCCAAAATCAGCGGGCGTCGCAGACCTCTCCCGTAAAGTGGCATCAGGCAGGCCAACGGCATGGCCAGTTGCGGAAAAAATCGCAAAAACCACTGGCGCTCGCGCGCCGATACCACCAAGCGCTGGTAGTCAAGATGCTGAAGGTAGCGAAAGCCGCCGTGAAGAATCCGCAGGCTATTGAAACTGGTTGCGGCGCCAAAGTCATCCTGCTCGAGCAGCAACGTGCGGATACCGCGCAAACTTGCTTCGAGAGTCAGCATCGTGCCGTGGATACCGCCACCGACAATGATCAAATCGAATTTTTCAGCGGCAGCCCTTCCCTTGTCGCAATCAATGCTGGACATTATTTATCTCAGCAGCTCCTTTTTCCATTTTTTTTTGAAAATTTGCATGCGGATCTGATTCTTAATGAACCTGCCACCTGACTCCAGGTGTCCGAACAATGGAATGGACGCAGGCTTGGCGTCAGCCAGAATCTTTTTAAAGGCAGTTCCCGGACGATGCGCGGGAAGTTGGCCGGGCAGACAAAAACCAAACCTGCCAACTCGCAGGGCATCTGAGCGAAAATGCAACGGATCGCTGCCGGCCAGGACCCCGATGCCCAGTTCGTCAGCCACATTGAAATGCGAGGGCCGACGCCAGAAAAAAGGCCGGTTGCCATTGTCGCATAAGTAGAAATAAGGTTCGTCTGCACCGCGCATGACGCCTTCGAGAATTTCCCCGCGCCGCCCCCACCATTTGCCTACCGCCCAGGGAACCACCGGAATGGGCGCATCCGGATGCCGGCGGATTTCCTCCAAGGTCGTCTGCAGAGACAAGCCGTCTTGGAAAGCAGCCGTCGTGCCCAGGGCGAGCACTTCGAGATTTTCCGCAGAAATGATTTTTTTCCCGGCCAATACGATCATCTGATGGCCTTGCGCGTTTTCCACAATAACCGATTGCGCCTCGTCGGTCGGGAGAAAGGACCAACCCGCAACCTTCAGGCGTTGAGGGTCATTGGGATTCTCGGCACTTTGCAGGAACTGGCGGAACCATGACTGGCGCGACCAATCCGCAAGAATGATGACCGGCAGCAGTGGCTCCTGATGCGGCAAATGTGCAGTTGCCGAACGAAAGTTCCTGTATGCTGATGAAAAGAAGGATGACAGCTCGAAACAGGGGTATACATGGACATGGGCATCGACGAAAATCATAACAGTTCACCAGCGACAGTGTTGTTTATCCGCTTTTTCACCAGGGCTAACCTGGAGAGTATCTGGTCGATTTTATATTCATAAATCGCGCGCGCATATCGACGATGATACAGATCGACCGCCCTGGCGGCCCGCGCAGCACTTCCTGCCCTGTCCGCAAGGGCTTGCGAGATGCCGGCGGCCAGACCTTCGGCGGTCGCATCCACGAGAAAGGCCACATCATCCGATAGAACCTGCGTATGTGAATAGATGCGTGTCGCGACAAGGGGTTTGCCGCTGGCGAGTTGCTGATAGATTTTCAAAGGTGTGTTGGTCCCCTTGATGCGCGGTGAGACGAGGACCTCTGCATTAAGGGTAAATTCCTGTGCGGCAGTCTGAGGCACCTGGCCTGTAAATGTCACAACGCTTTCTATTCCCAGACGTTTGGTCATATCACGATACATCTGAACCTGGGCGGGACTGCCGCCGACGACCAGCAAAAAAGCATCGGGCGCCCTGTTTTTCAAGAGTGCGCAGGCTTGCACCAGAATGTCGATGCCCTGGTAAGACTCCAGGGTTCCGGCATACAGAATGATGCGCTTGCCTGCCGGCAAGAAAGAAGCCTGCTTCCGGCATTCAGTGGGCTTAACGGCCGAAACCGATTCTGACGGAGTGGAGGTGTCGTTAGCGATGCGCACCGGATCGAAAATAGAATTTTCCACCAGGAAATGCTTTCCAAGGTCACGAATGCGCCCGCGAACATAGTCGGACAGGTCAGGGCAGATCGTAATCACGACGTCGCAAGCGCGCAGGCTGGCATCTTCAAGCATCGTGAAAAGCCGGATCAACAATCCGGACTTTGTAAAAGCGAAATTGCTCAACTGCTGTGGCAGGCTCGAATGCATATCATAGATCAGTTTGAAGCCGAAAATGGGCTTGAGAAGCAGGCAAAAAAAGACGGCCTCTTCATGGGCATGCACAAAGTCGTATCGACGGCGGATCAGTTGCGAAAAGGTCCACACAATCATCAGAAGGTCTAGTACGAGCTTTGCAAAGGAAGGTCCGATCTTGATTTCACCCAACCATCTGACTTTGGGTATTCGGATGATACGAACCCCTGAAATCTCCACATCGCGCCCTTCACCATAGGTCAGCAGGTCGATCTCAATATTCTTTTCTGCCATCACCAGCGTTCTGTAATACACACTGAAGGGTGTTCCCCGTGGCGTGAAGAACGGTTGGGGCGCAATCACCAATGCTTTTAACTTTTTATCCATCGCTTCTTTTCGTGTACTTTTTTGAGCAAACGAAACCTTTCCGTGTCTCATTTTGATGCGGATGGTTCGGAAGCTTTGCTTAGAGTCTTTTCTAAATCATGTGCGCAGTGCCTCAAACGGGGCTGCGGGCATGCTACTGGCTATCGGATGATTTTGATTTTTCAACTATTTCAATGCATTTTTCCAAATCTGTTTTACCGCTGGCAGTTTTGGGCAATACGCGGGTAAACACAATTGCCGCTGGTATTTTGTAATTGGGCAAACCGACAACACATTTTTCGAATACTGTTTTGGGAGAATATATTTCTTCTTTGGGTACGACCAAGGCAACCAGTTTTTGGCCTAATAGTTGATCGGGCAAACCCATTACGGCCACTTCGATCAACAGATCCGTAGACATGAGAAATTCCTCGATTTCCACTGGATTGATGCGATGCCCGCCGACTTTAAGAAGTCCATCTTTTCGCCTTAAAACATATAAAAAACCGTCTGGATCACGATACCCGATATCACCGGTATGATAACCGTGTTCGGAGAGTACGCGCGCGGTATCCTGGGGATCTTTCCAATATCCCTGCATGATATTGGGACCCGACGCGACCAGTTCCCCTTCAATGCCGTCCGGCACTTGCCGGCCTTGATCGTCCATAATCCGGATGCTGACATTGGATATGGGTTTGCCGATGGAATCAATTTTGTCCTCAAAGTGTTCCGGGTCCAGATAGGTCAAGCGTGCCGAAGCTTCTGTAGCGCCATACATAATATAGATCCGGGTATGATCGGGCAACGTTTGGCGCAAGGCGCGTTTCAGGGAGCCAGCCATATGTCCGCCGGCCTGGGTGCAGTAGCGTAATGCGGATAGTTTGTCACGGCTGCTCGCCAAAGGAGATCTGTCAAGTAGATATGCGTAGGTCGATGGGACCCCTGAAAAGCCGGTTACCTGCTCATCGATCATCTGTTTGATCACATCGGCCGGATATAGAAAACGATTGTTGATGACAATCGTGCCGCCAGCGGCAATATGGGTATTCAACAGAGATTTGCCCATGACATAAGAAAAAGGCAATACCACCATCTGGATGTCGGACGGAGTAAGCGTCAAGTACTCGCAAATGGCTTGCGTATTTGAGACGATATTGCCGTGACTCAGCATGACCCCCTTAGATTGGCCGGTGGAACCGGAGGTATAGATGATACTGGCAAGATCCGTCGAGGCGATACCGCCTGGGAAAATCGTTCGGCCGCGGTCCGAATGACATTCCTGGAAAGTTAAAACCGGAAATGTGAATGGCCCCCAGCGTTGCTGGGGCTTGTTGAGAACGATCAGTTTTAGCGCACAACGTCCAAGGTCGATCGCTTTTAACAGGCGCTCGCTCTTGAAATTCGCGATGATGGCAGAAGGCTCAAGATCACCGAGTAAAATTTGCAGGCCATCCGGTTTCAGGCCGGGATTTAAGGGTGCTGCCACAGCTCCGGCTTTAAGGATGGCATAATATGCGATGATGTATGCGATGCTGTTTTCAAGCAGCAGCGCTACACGATCCCCCTTTGCGATACCATGGTTCAACAGGTGCCCGGATACGCTTTCGACCTGTTTGTCCAACTGTCCGTATGTGACACGCTCTTCATCGTGGACAACGGCAATTTTGTCAGGATGCCGATTTGCTGATCGTTCAAGGAATTGGTAGACAAGCATATGTGTCGAAATATTGCCGCGTAAGAAGGTTCTATTTTGAGCAAGTGCATGGCTCCGCTTGGTTGATTCCTGATAGAGCGATTGCAAAAGAGTCTATCAATTCAACAGCAAGGGTACTTTACCTTAAAGCACCTTCCATGCCACACGGTCATTTAGTATTTTTATCCTATTATCCGGATAGTTATATATACCTATGCAGGAGGATATATGCAGAACAGGGAACGCCCCATACTGTTAGTATGTACTAATTTACCACAAATGGGAAGTCGATGTTATAACTTGGGGGGTAGGTTTGCACGTCCCATCATCCAGGGCACGGGATTCGTTCTCTCCGTAGGCAGATACTGTCGATCAGTTCAAAGGAATTTTTTTCTGGAGATAGGCGGACAAATTGTTGATCGAATCCAGATTTTCCGGAACGAGTTCTTCGTCTTCGACTTTGATCGAAAATTCTTCTTCGAGAAAATTCACAAGTTCAAGTACGCCTGTGGAATCGATGATGCCATCTTCGAGAAAGGAAGTGTCGTCCATCAACCCTTCGGCATTACCGAAGAGGAAATTCTCAACGATAAACATTTTGATTCTGCCCTTTGGATCACTCACGGACCTACTCCTGTAATTTGCCGCTATAATCATTTCAAATTAATGCGTGAGTATCTTTTTTTGGACAACCTGGAAAACAGTGATTTGAGATGCGATTTCAAGTCGATCATTTTTTTTAAGTGATAAATTATAAAAAACTTCAAAATATTGAGATAGCAATGCCTTTTCAGATTCAATTGTTCGAAGTTTTCTTCGTGATACTTTCTAAATTCGGCATCACGGAATCTGCCTACATTCTGTCCCAAAAACATAAAGTATTTATTCGTTAACATTTTTTTTTTGCATGCGAATTCCGCATCATCAAGGTAAAATTTTCCATAATTGCGTAACATGTAGATATGATCAGGTATGTTTTTCTTCAAATACAAACCTTTGGACGTTACAGAAGAATCATGCACCCTGTTAAAAGAGAGTATTTGATGCACGAAACCGAAATCCCATTCTTTTAGTATTTCATAACAGGCTTCCGTATCACCGACCGTTCTTTCCTCATTATAAAATTTTTCTTTTTTGAACACAATTTTGGTTCGGTATAGAAGTGCGGTGGGCGATCCGAACGTATATGGACCGTCCAGCAAATTCATTCTGGCCATTTCACGGCCACTGAATACGGTTTTTTGATAGGGCATTATTGCGGGGACAATTCGCTGTCCCACAAGACGATAGGAAGACACGATACCAACACGAGGATTTTTTTCAGCCAATTCTACAGTCTTTAAGAGGTAGTCATCAGAGATCCAATCGTCGGCACATACGATTTTACAATATTTTGCTTTTCGAGATACTTTGGAAATCGCATTGTTGAAGTTTTGCATAACGGGCAAGAACAGGTCGTTTTCATAAACCGTGATGCGGTCATCCAATTCCGCGTACTTCAGCACGATATCGAGCGTGTTATCAGTGCTTCTATTGTTGACAATGCCATATTCGAAATTGGAATACGTTTGCCTCAATATGCTTTCGATACATTCGCCGATGAACGTTTCTCCATTATATACTGGCGTAACGATACTGACCAGAGGTCCTGTCCTCATATTAGCCGCTTGCGACATATGGGCGCCCTCGACACCTTTCATTCGATCCGTTCAGAATTTTAGGAGCATGAATCAGGCGACAATACCACCTCCAAGTGAGTTCTGTTCACCCCATAATCGATCACACAGCCTGCCTGTTGGGATATCAATATCCGCATATGACAAGGCCTGATCTTTCAAAATGCGACGCTTGAGCCGGCATCCTTCCGCCAACCCCTGGGGCAACAGGTTCTCAGCCTTTCGCACATCGGTATTTTCCAGAACCCCATAGCAACAGAAGCCTCCCAAGCCATCAATGATTTCACCAGCTTTCAAATCACGCTTGGCGATGGCGATGACCTCGCAGACGGGGGCACCTTGCGGCGTTGCCGCTGTATCGCCGAACAGAACCACTCTGGCGACAGTCAGCGGCGCTTCGAGGTGACACAGATGGTAGGGCGCATAGAAAACATAAAAAGGGCCATCTCCCATCTTGTAATACTGCATGTATTGCTGCTGCAGGGGATTGTCGTTATACCCGATGACAAATACGCCGGGAGCGGGTTCGGCACCCAGAATGTAATCCACAAGGCCCCCCTGCAGCATCTGTTCCTCATTGAAAAGTTCCGCTGCCTTTCTGACATGATTGCAACGCGGTCCGTACATTCCGCGTCGGCCGACGCGGAAACCGGTTGCGTTGGCGACGACCGCCATCTCCATGGAGATTTTGGTGCCATCGGCGAACGATGTCACCATGGCCGGCTTTTGTTTGTTGCGGGCGGCAAATTCTTTTTGTGTTTCAGGTGTGCGGTAGGGATCATGAAGCCCTTTCATGTTGCCGGCCAGAACGGGTTTAAAACCGATAGAGCGGACATGGCGAATGAGATTCATGATCACCCCTGGCTGGTCGCCGTCAGCTGTGGACAGCGCAACCCCGACCCGCTCGGCATACACTTTGAGTATCGGGCCGAGCGTGGCATCGAGCTCGGCGTTCATCAGAATGATCTGTTTGCCTGCATGGGCCGCGGCCAGCACAACCTGCGCCCCGAATTCAATGGTGCCGGTCACTTCGATGATGGCATCGACCCCTTCGGCTTCGCAAATGGCCATGGCGTTCTCGGTGACAGCGCAGTGGCCGGCCCTGATGGCCACGGAAAGCTGGGCGGCAGTTTCCACCACCCGCACATCATTGACACCAGCATTTTGATAGGCACGCAGAGCATCCGGGATATGGCGGTTATAAACGGCGACCAATGTCATTCCCGGGATGGCCGTCAGAATTTGCAACGCAATCCCCCGCCCCATATAGCCTGCGCCGATCAGCCCAACCCGGATAGGGCACCCTTCACTTTGACGCCTTTTCAGGGCCTGATCCACAATGATCATGTCGTCTCCCGCCGGCAATGCCATTTGCCGATTTGCAGCTATACTGAATGCAAGTCGGGCCAGTTCCGATCTTTGGCGGTGATAATGCGCTCGGTGGTTTCCGGCCACGCGATGCCAAGCGCCGGATCATCGAAACGCACACCCCTTTCAGCCTCTGGGGTATAATATTGTGACACAAAATAGTTCACTTCAGTATCGTCGGCAAGGGTCTGGTAACCGTGCGCGAAATTTTCAGGCACGTACAGCAGCACATCATCTTGCTGCGACAACGTCACGCCGAACCACTGTCGGTAGGTGAAAGACCCAGGACGCAAGTCTATGATGACATCGTAGACAGCGCCGCGAATGCACCGCACCAACTTGGCCTCCTGGTAAGGCGCGGCCTGATAATGCATCCCGCGCAAGGTGCCTTTTTTGCTGTTGTAAGAGATATTGAACTGAACCATTTCCCCCTTCAGGCCAAGTCCCTCGGCCTCGTGGCGGCACCACCCACGCGCGAAAAACCCCCTGTGATCTTCACGCTTTTCCAGTTCGACCAGATAAGCCCCTTTGAGTCTGGTTTCCTTGAAGATCATGTCCTATCCAACATTTCGTAATCGGTGATCTGTTTTTTGGTCAGAATAGCCATTTTTTTTCCATCCTGAAATCCGCGGTACCAAGCGACCGTCCACGCCAATGCCTCTGTCAAGGAAAGGCGGGGTTTCCATTGCAGGTGTTCGCGTGCCTTGGAGCAGTCAAGCTTGAGGTAGTGGGCTTCGTGAGCGTGCTGGCCTTCGGCCACCTGCCATGAAGCACGTTCAGACCAGAATTCGGCCAGTTTTTCTACGACCCATTGAACCGGGCGGGCATCCTCGTCTCCGGGGCCAAAGTTCCATCCCTCGGCAAAGGCACCCCCCGAGTCCCACAGTTTTTCAACCAGGCGAAGATATCCGGCAAGAGGATCAAGTACGAACTGCCAGGGACGAACGGCATGCGGGTTTCGCACACAAACGGGACGACTTTCCATGAATGCCTTCAAGGCGTCGGGAACGAGGCGGTCTTTCGCCCAATCGCCGCCGCCAATGACGTTGCCGGCCCGCACACTGGCGATTGCCGCTGTGTGCCTGTCCTGACGCTCCGATGAAAAAAAGGATCTGCGATAGGCCGCGACCACCAACTCTGAACATCCCTTGCTGCCGGAGTATGGATCATGGCCGCCCATGGGGTCGTTCTCACGGTACCCCCAAACCCATTCACGATTTTCATAACATTTATCACTGGTAACACACAGGACTACCCGCACCGAGTCGCAATGGCGTGCGGCTTCAAGCACATGAACAGTTCCCATAACGTTGGTGTCAAAAGTTTCCACTGGATTCTGGTAGGCATACCGCACCAACGGTTGCGCTGCCATATGGATGACAATATCCGGCTGTTCCCTCTTCATGGCCGATTGCAGTGCCGGAAGATCGCGGATGTCGCCGATTTGCGAATGCATCCCCCGGGAGACCTCGCCCAAATCGAAAAGGCTGGGACTGGTCGGCGGCTGCAGGGCAAAACCACTGGCTTGTGCCCCCAAAAGTTGCAGCCAAAGGGAGATCCAGCTGCCCTTAAATCCGGTGTGGCCGGTGATAAATACTTTTTTAGTATGCCAAAACATTCGATTCATGGCCAGATCTTCCAAGGTGCCGAGCCACTCTGCCATAAATCTTCAAGAACATTCTTGTCGCGCAATGTGTCCATGGGTTGCCAAAACCCTTGATGACGATAAGCGGCCAACTGATCTTCGCGTGCCAGTCTCTCCATGGGGGCCTGCTCCCAGACGGTTTCATCGCCCTCGATATAATCGATTATCTTCGGCTCCAGTACAAAAAAACCCCCATTCACCCAAGCGCTATCGCCCTGAGGCTTTTCTTTGAAGGATGAAATCCTGTTTTGGTCCTTGTCTAGATTAAAAGCGCCGAAGCGCCCCGGAGGCTGAACAGCCGTCAACGTCGCCAGTGTTTTCTGTTGGCGGTGGAACGCAATCAACTGATCGATTTTAATATCCGATACACCATCTCCGTAAGTCATGCAGAAGGTCTCCTGTCCGAGATGCTCCCTGACTCTTTTGAGGCGCCCGCCCGTCATCGTTTTTTCGCCAGTATAGATAAGCGTCACGCGCCAAGGTTCGACGTTGTTGTGCAAAATTTCCATCTTGTTGTTCCGGATGTCAAAAGTTACATCAGAACGGTGCAGAAAATAATTGGCGAAGTAATCCTTGATCATAAATGACTTGTAGCCGCAGCAAATAATAAAGTCGTTCAAACCATAGCATGAATATATTTTCATGATGTGCCAGAGAATCGGTTGATCGCCGATCTCGACCATCGGTTTGGGGCGAACGGTACTCTCTTCGCTGATCCGGGTTCCATACCCGCCTGCGAGTATAACCGTTTTCATGGCATTCCCTTTTTTTTATAAATAGCGCTGCCATGGCTGCATCTGTTGGCAAAAACAGATATAGCCGCGTTTTCATTGGCATGAGCATAGAGCCTGTACGCACACGCACGGTTATTCTGAATTCGGATTACAAAGGTTAAGGGCAAAATGCAGACAACAGATAACAGAAGGGAAGAGTGCGATCAGATTTAAAGGGGGTAGATAGAAGGGGGTATAGACATTTTTAGCATTGAACGACTTTTCTATAGAGCGATTCAATACACGAAACGCTGAAATTGGAAAATTCTTTGAAGCTATAATATCTCCGAAACTTCTTCGATTAGCTGTGGCTTCAGATGCAAATAACGCGTGGTAGAGCGCTTGATGTCGATGTCGTCGTAGGCGCGTTGTACTTGCTCGGGAGTCAATTCAAGGATATGGGCGATTTCAGAAGGGGAATAGCCATTGTTTTTGGCGTATAGACAGAGGTCCATTTTGTCGTAGGGTAACGAAAAATAGAATTCATCCTGGCCCTGAGGCAAGGAGTACGTGTCGGTAGTGGGCGGCCTTTCGAGGATGCGTTCGGGCACACCGAGATAGGCTGCCAACTGATATACTTGGGTTTTGTAAAGATGCGCGATGGGCTTTAGATCCGCGGCTCCGTCGCCCAATTTAACGAAAAAGCCCTGGTCGTATTCCAGACGATTGGGGGTGCCTGCTACGGCATAGTTGAGCCGGTCGGCGTGATAGTATTCGAGCATTTTTCGCGTGCGTTGCTTGAAATTGGTGGCAGCGACGATCTCCAGGTATGCCTGCAGTGGCAGTCTTTCCCGGATGACGCGACCATCCGGTGCCTGGGCGCTGATCGAAAAAAAATTGAACCCCCTGTGTTCGATCACATTGGAAATAACGATTTTGGACTTCCATCCTGGTCCGTATTCCGGAATCGCTTTGCGCACGGCATCGTCATAGCGTCGGTAAAAACCAAGGGATTCGAGAATACCAGAGATACTTTCATGTGCGCGATCCACTTTGAATGTATCGGCCACTGCAATGCTGAGCTCAAGCGTATCGGCGGAGGAATCGCGTTCCGGCATGAGAAGGGCGAATACGCGTTCAGCGCCTAAAGCTTTGACTGCCAACCCTAAAGAAACACTGCTGTCGATTCCTCCGGACAATGCGACGATCAGTCCACGGCGATTCAGTTTTTTAGAAAGAATCGACCGTATGCCGGCAGTGATTCTGCGCGTTTCACTATCCGAATCGATCTTGAGAATATCCTTTGAAAAAGGCGGGTTGGACATACACACCTCTGTTGTTTAAAGTAGCGATCCATCTTTGAGACGTATAGAAAGAGGTGAGTTCGTAAGGGTAGGTACTGTCGGAAAGTCAAGGAAAAAACTGGTTAAGCAGCTGCTATTCAGTCAAAAATTCATTTCAACAGGTCCGCAGCGAATGTATATACTGACTGCAGGTCAAGAATCTGCAGTACCGGAAAGTTAATATCAGTTCGCGCAATCGTTTGTGAGTTTTAGCAATATTCAGGTAGTGACGAAACCGCGGCAGGTTGCGAATGTGCGGCACTTTAGGTTGCGCAGGATCTAACTCCCAGGGGTGCAGATAGAGCATATAGGCTTTCTCTCTATTTAAAATATGCCGAATACCACTTCTGAAGAAGACAGGCGGGATCAATCTGAAATATCCCCCTCCTCCCCACGGTATGGTTTGCCCCATGGTAATGATATTGCTGATCGGAAGTTCGATGAACTTTGAAGAAATCTGCAAAGCCATACCACGCTGGTACATACCCGAGGTATCGATGGTGCCGTAGCGGCCGTTTCCGGCAAACGAATTGTAGCTGGAATCATAGTGGTAGCCGGCATCCTGAATAGCTTTCAAAATATCCTTATCGATTGAAAAGCAGGGTGCACGATAGCCTGCAACGGGTTCGCCCGTGATATCTTCGAGGAGTTGTTTGCTTCTACTGAGATCCTCTTTCAATACTTCGCGCTTCATCTGGTAATTTAGCAGATGGTTGTATCCATGAGAAGCTATCTCATGCCCGCGCTTTTTAATGTACGATACCAGGTTGGGATGCCGCTGTGCCACCCAGCCCAATACAAAAAAAGTCACCCTGACGCTGTTATCAAATGAATCGAACAGGTCGAGAAGCCTTTTTGTTGCAGACTCGACACGTGAGCTTTGAAAATCCCACTGATCTGGAGGGAACCATGGACGCAGGTTTTCGACCTGAAACCACTCCTCGACATCAATGGTGATGAGAATAACAGGGGCGCTTGGTGTCATAAATCCATCATGTTGATTTTATATACTTGCCTCCAACGAACGCAGCATAAAAATAGCGCAGGGATCAGTTCCAGCGGTAAGCTGTGGCGGGGCGCATGGTAATACTGAATATCACTCTGTTTTCAGTATATTCCTGGGTGATTATATCGGATTGAAAATCCCTGTATCGGTAATTCAGACCCAAAAACATCCAGGTTAGAGCTTGGTACCTGATACCGGCACCTGCGTCGATAATGTTATCGGTGCGTTCCGGCTCTCGATTCGGATAGTTCTTGTATATATAGGCAGCATTGGCTTCAGCTGAAAAACGTGAAGTAAAGTTATACCCTACCCCCAACCTGCCCAAATAGATCAGGGCAAAACCCAGGTCTGCGGTGCCGGTGTCATCTATATCATAACCACCGCTTCCGGCGACATCGATGTAGCTGGATCGAAAAGCCCACCGTTTATAAATTTCCGCATTAACCCCCCAACCTTCTTCATTGTCTTCTTGATTATCGACATCCTGGATGAAATATCCAGCGCCTAAAAGAACATGCGCTGTTTCTTGAAACTGATACCGAATACCAACTGTAGGGAAATAGATATGGTAATCATCATCCGTTTCTTCATCATAATCAAGGAAGGTATGACGATATTCGGCAAAGGCGGACAGATTCCGCTGGATCGAATAAAGCAACCGAAAATAGCCGGTATATTCTTGACGGTCATTCTTTTCCTCATAATCACGGTTCGAATAGAATCCTTCAATTTCCGTTCCCCAATTTTGTGAAAACCAGTAATCCAGTCCGAATGCGGGGCGCAGGTTGGTGTAATCATCTACTGGTTGGCCAGCGAAAGTATCAACATCTTCAAGAAAACTGTATTGAAAGGTGCCATAGATGCGGTCTTTTGCCCCGAATTGATGAGTTAGACTCGCTTCGGCAGCATTGATGCGGTAACGGCCACGACCGCGCCGGTTGTAATCTGGATCGATACTCGGCCCCTGAAGCGGATCATCCGGTGTAAAGTCGGCTGTCTCGTCCAAGGGATCTTCACTTTCTAAATAGTCGTTGATGAATTCGAACCGCGTATTGCGTGAAAAATCGTTCCATGCACGCAGTCGGGCGGCATGGCGCCAGTAATTCAAATCCGAGTTGTCGGCAAAAGCATTGTAGGTAGGGGTATAATTCAGTTCCACACCGGCGGTACGGCCGACAACTTGAGCGGTGAGGCTCAATCCTGCTGAAGTGATAAAATCATCTTCTTCATTTTCGTGTGTCAGGTAAACGTTGTCCGAATACTCTTCGGTGAGCAGTAGTTCAGGCGTGAAAAGAACTTGGGCGGCCTCTGCTTGGAACTGGGCATTGGAAACGACCACGCCTATCGAGGTGATAATCGTCAGTATTTTGAACCAGGTTAATTTCAACACCTTTTCCTTTCTTAAGAGAGGTCCGGAACGAGTTTGCTTGAGAAGGACATTATTGGTCGGATCGTGGCGAGGACCATGTTTTATACTCAAACACGAGAGGGGGAAACGTTCCCACCATAAAGATGGGAACGCAACCGACCCTAATGGCTTTCAAAGCGGGTATTTTCAATTTTTATTTACAGGGCGTCCGATGCCGAAATAGGCGAATCCCTGACTTGCAAGCAAGCTGGAGGAATACAAGTTGCGACCATCGAAAACGATAGGGGCTTTGAGCAATTTTTTTATTCGCGTGAAGTCGGGGTTGCGGAATTGGTTCCAGTCGGTCAAAATCGCAAGTGCGTCGGCACCTTCAACTGGGCCGTACTGATCGTTCATAATCCTAACGAAAGGATTGCCCGACAAGGCCTTGGTAGCGTTCGGACCGGCTTCCGGATCGAAAGCACACACCTTCATCCCGGCTTCAGTCAATATCCGTATGGTTTCCATAGCAGCGGACTCGCGAATGTCATCCGTGTTTGCTTTGAAGGAAATGCCCCAGAGAGCGAGGGTTTTGTTTTTCACTCCGCCCTGCTGATTGAAGTAATCTATAATTTTCCTGGCAAGCACATGTTTCTGACGGTTATTTACCGAATCCACCGCTGATACAAGTTCGGCATCATAGCCATTTTCCTTGGCTGTATTGATCAAAGCCTTCACATCTTTAGGAAAGCAGGAACCGCCGTAGCCAACGCCGGGATAAATGAAATGATAGCCGATGCGCCGGTCTGAGCCAATCCCCACACGGACGTCTTTTACATCGGCGCCGACTTTTTCACAGATGTTGGCGATTTCATTCATGAAGGAGATTTTGGTGGCCAGCATACAATTGGCCGCGTATTTTGTCATTTCAGCACTGCGGATGCCCATGATAATCATCTTGTCACGGCTGCGGGCGAACGGGGCATAGAGGGTTTCCAGCAGTTTAGCGGTGCGCACATTATCGGTACCGACGATCACCCGGTCGGGTTTCATAAAATCGTTGACGGCATCGCCCTCTTTCAGGAATTCCGGATTGGACACAACGTCAAACTCGATGTTGAGCCCCCGCTTTTCAATTTCGCTTTTGATGATATCCCGAACGCGGTCGGCAGTTCCGACAGGCACAGTCGATTTATTGACGACTATTTTATAGTCTTTGATATTCTGCCCGATTTCATGGGCCACTGTTTCAATATAGGACAGATCGCAGTCCCCATTGATTTTGGAAGGTGTCCCTACACAATTGAACACAAACAACGCGTTTTCCATACCTTCAGAGAGGCTGGTGATGAATTTGAGCCGTCCTTCTTCGAAGTTCTTTTTTACAATAGGTTCCAGTCCGGGCTCATAGATGTGGATATTGCCATTGTTGAGCTGCTCGACGATAGTAGGGTTGACATCCACGCAATGGACGTTGTTTCCCATTTCAGCCAGACTGGCAGCAGCCACAAGTCCTACATAACCGGTTCCGACGATACAAACATTCATAGATCATGATCCTTGCTTTTTTCCGGTTGTGGTGAACTGTCACAAAGATATGGCAAACCGTCCCCAATAAACCGCATTATGCCGTGCTTCAAAGCTCACAAATTGATATATTGCTATCAAATAGCATGATTAATTTCAAGGGACGATGATGGTATCGTCCGGTTTGATTTTAACATTTTGCCTGAAATCCTTGTCCTTGAGAATGTCCTTGTAATTGATCTGGATGACGGTTTCCTTACCGCCTTCGCGCCGGAACAAGATAATTTCCTTCTTGGATGCCCATTCCGTGAATCCTCCGGCCAAAGCAAACGCCTGGAGGACACTGAGATCCTTCAGAAGCGGATATTCACCGGTACGCATGACTTCGCCCAAAACATAAAATCGTTGACTGGCTGCATTGCGTATAGTTACTGTGACGTTCGGCGTGGAAACATATTGCTTGATGCCTGCTTCGACATTATTTTTCAGTTCGGTTGTTGTTTTCCCGGCAGCCTGAAGATCGTCCAGAAGCGGAAAGGAAATTTTTCCGTCCAATCTTACCAATACTTCTTGCCTGGAAAAGTCAGGCTCTTTCCAGGTAACGATTTCAAGGATATCGCCTGCGCCAATCCGATACTCTTGCTTCGGCGATTTGGCTTCCTGAGCGTGAGCGCAGATAGTATAAGTGCTAATCGTTAAAAGTATTACGAGGGTTGAAAAAATGACTTTTTTCATAGATCTGCTCCTGAGAAAATTTGTAGGTAGAGTTTACACGTGATAATAATGTCGGTACCATTCGACAAAGTTCTTGATGCCTTCGGACAACGGCGTAGCGGGCTTAAACCCCACATCATTCATCAAATCCTCAATGTCGGCATAGGTTGCCGGAACATCTCCCGGTTGAATATCCAGGTATTGTTTTTTTGCTGTTTTCCCGAGGGCTTTTTCTATTTCGACTATGAAATCAGAAAGCTGGACCGGGCTGTTGTTGCCGATGTTGTAAATTTTGTATCTTTTGTATGAGGTGCCGGGGTCTGGTGTGTTGCCACTCCAAGCCGGATTGGGTTCAGGAGTGTTGACCATGACGCGCACGACCCCTTCCACGATATCATCGATATAGGTAAAGTCACGTTGCATCCGGCCGTGATTGAAAACTTGTATGGGCTTGTTCTCCAAAATGGCTTTGGTAAAAAGGAACAAAGCCATATCGGGACGTCCCCATGGACCGTAGACTGTAAAGAAACGCAATCCAGTGCTGGGCAGATCAAAAAGGTGGCTGTATGTATGCGCCATCAATTCGTTCGCCTTTTTTGAAGCGGCATAAAGCGAAACCGGGTGATCCACATTGTGGTGAACGGAGAAAGGCATGTTCGTGTTGGCGCCATAAACCGAGCTGGACGATGCAAACACGAGATGTTTTACATGGCTATGCCGGCAACATTCGAGAATGTTGACAAAGCCGACAATATTAGCATTTACGTACGCATGCGGGTTTTCGAGTGAGTAACGTACGCCGGCCTGAGCCGCAAGATTGACGACCACATCGATGGAAGACTTGGCAAATACCTCGTTCAACTTTTCCAAATCGACCAAATCGATTTTATGAAAATCGAAGTTCGGATCAGAGGTCAACTGGCGCAGACGGGCATTTTTCAGTTCAACATCATAATAGTCATTGAGGTTATCGATTCCGATAACATGCCGCCCTTCGGATAACAGGCGTTTACAAAGATGATAACCGATGAAACCGGCAGCGCCGGTAACGAGGGCGGTTTGGTAATTAAGATGCATAATCAAATCCTGATCTATATTATCGCATGCGGCACGTGTGACTTAAATGCTTTATAGATGACTGCCAAGATTATCCGCATGGCAAGTGAGGGGTAGATTCGACCCTATAGCTCCGCTTGGTCGATTACATAAGTGTAGTCGTTTCACTGCCGCCACTGAAACGGCCTGTAAGAATTATGCTTGCCGGCGCCATGTACCAGCCACGAGAAGGATTTTATAAGAAAAAGGAGCACAACGGTCTTTACATTTTACTTTATTTACTTCATTTTATCTACCCTTCCCGAAGAGCACTGTCTTTATGGTCCGTGCATAAATCATGATGTCCATCAATATAGACATATTTTTTATATAAAACAGGTCATAATTGAGTTTTTCGATGGCATCCCTGACCGATGCGCCATAACCGTAACAAACCTGCGCCCAACCGGTCACGCCGGGTTTGACGGAAAATCGTTCGCCATAGTAAGGAATGGTCTTGGTCAATTCTTTTACGAAATACTCCCTTTCAGGGCGAGGTCCGACAAAGCTCATCTCACCTTTCAAGACATTCCAGAGTTGGGGTATTTCATCGATGCGCCACTTGCGCATAAAATGCCCGATGCGGGTAATGCGGTCATCATTCGCCTGGGCCCAAACCGGTCCGGTATCTTTTTCGGCATCGCAGCGCATTGAACGAAATTTGTGCACCATGTAAGGTTTATGTTTTTCGCCGACCCTTTCCTGCGAGAAGATGATCGGTCCCTTTGAATCCAGTTTGATGATAATGGCAATAACGACAAGCAACGGCATCAACAATATCAACATTGTAATGGAGAGAATTAAATCGATCGTTCGTTTGACGAATCTTTGTGACTTGCTCTTTTGGAAACCTTGCGCGAAGATCAGCCAGCCCGGGTTAATTTGTTCAACGATAAGCTTTCCCGTAAGCATTTCGTAAAAACTGTTACCCTCGATGATATCGATGCCGTTAACGCGGCATTTCAGAAGCTCTTCAATCGGGAAGTCACCCCGCTTTTCTTTCAAAGCAACGACGATCCTCTCAACTTTCATTTGGGTTGCCAGTTCGCAAATATTTTCGTAGGAGTTTAGACATATCACGCCGAAATTTTCAGAGCATGAGACATCATGCCATGCATCTTTACTGATTGCAGCGGCGATCTCGTATCCGCAATCCTTTGTTTCCTGAATTTGCCTGGCGATTTCCTTTGCGGTTTCACTTGATCCGAGAATAATGATGCGCTGATTAAACAACCCTTTATTCAAAACCTGAGTGTAAGCGACGCGCCAGGATACTACAAACAAAATGACAATGACGGTACTGACAAGAAAAATACCTTCACTGATAATCACGTTCGGAAATAAAAAATATAAAATGGCAAGAATGATTGCGGCGGCGCCTAGTGCCTGCAGCAAACGAATCCCCAACTCAGAAAAAGTGCTTGTAATTTTCAGGTCATAAAGGTCATTGTAATATAGGCATAGCTGGCACGAAAAAGTAATCAGAAGGGCTTTCATGAACAATGAGATTTCAGCTTGCAGAATCTTTTCACCCAAAATTATCCAGCAGGCAGCAATCACGGAAAGAAAAATAATGCAACCCTCTCCTAATACAAAGAGCGCATTCCTTATGGGATAATACTGTTTGAAGAGTCTTAGCATAATTATTCCAGCAGTTTGGTTTGCGTTCGCCCCTGCCCTTTTGGATACCTATCCGTGATAATAAGATCTTCCGTAGCCATAGTATTTTTTCACTGATTGGTCTGCATAATTCAGAACAACGCCCAATAACTTCTCCTTGCCGATCTGCTCGATCGTTTCGTTAACGGCGTTTTTGGGTGTAACACCGGCCTTTACGACAAGGATGACGCCATCGACGATGTTGATCATGGCATTCGTTTCGGCGGCCATGGAAGGCGGCGGCGAGTCGATAAGAATGTAGCGGTCATCATACCGATTGGCCACTTCCTCTAAAAGCGTTTTCATTCTTTTAGAAGTCAACAATTCGGTTGGGTTGCCAGGGGGATGGCCCGCAGGCAATATTGTCAACTTGGGTATGGGACTTTTGAGCAATGTTTTCGAAAGGTCTATGCCCATCGAGAGATGTTCGCTCAGTCCTGTCACCTTTCCGAAACCAAAATAGGAATGAATGGTTGGTCTGCGCACATCGCAATCGACCAGCAGTACATATTCCTCGATACCCAAGGCAATGCTGATGGCAAGATTGGAACTAATGAACGATTTCCCATCACTGGGCAAGGGGCTGGTCACCAGGATCTTCCGAGGGGGTTGCCCTTTCGGTGGAAAAAGCAGATTGGTGCGCAACACTTTGAACAGTTCGGCTTCGACCGATTGCGGCGCATGATAGGTAATCAGGTTCACATCGAGTTTATGCTCCGATGTAAGTTTATTGGAATTGGAAATCGGCACGATTCTGTCGGCCCCCTTGCCATTCACGATGTCGGTTCGAACGTGCGGCAAAGGCACAGATTTAGCTGCCTGTGTGTTTGATTTTTCAAGGGCATCGAAAATTTTTCCCATCGACTCACCTGCTTTTTAAAAGTATGAAAGAAAAGGCTAATCGCATATCTTAGCCCATCAACCCTTTTAAGAGGTCAACCGCGAATTCCGACCCCTTCACGGTCATCAGCGCCAGTACTCCGAGCAACCCGAACACAATCACAGAGAACGCAATACTCAATTGATTGTTTATTTTGATCAACAGCATCTGCTTAGGCAGGAGCAATCTCGGGATCGACGCAAGGACCGGCAATCCACATTGTTCCTCGACCTCATCCGGTTTTCTAAAAACTGGCCGGGCAAATTCCAGCAGCAGTGCCAATCCTGCGCCGATACCCAAACCAATTGCGACTGAAAGCAAGAACAATTTGCGCATATCTGGTTCAGTAGGGCGTTCAGGGACCCGGGCCTGATCGAGGATCCTGAATTGTTCGCCTTTTTGCTTGCGCTCCATATTCACCGCGATGTCGGCTTCCAATTTGCGATTCAGCAGGGATTCATAGGTAGTCTTGATATTTTCATAATCCCTGTTAAGCCCCAGGAGTTCCTGCTCTCGTTTCGGTATATTCTCGACCTTTTTCTGATATTCCGCTATTTGCGCCCTGAGATTATCCACCTCTGATTCAGTCACCTGGATTTCACGCTGAGCATCCGCAATCCTTAATCGCAGTTCCAGCGGTATGCGGATAGGCACTTTGGCCCCACCGTTCGGGGACTCATCGGATCTTGCATCGAGTTCAGCGATTTGTTTCTTAATGGCCTGAATGTCAGGATGTTTTTCAGTATAGCGTGCCTGCATCGATTCAAGCTGTGACCGAAGCTGTTCCAACGAAGGGGCGCCATCGTCGCGCCGCCGATCGCCATTCAATACGACAACCGTAGGCTCTCGCGATGTAGCTTGACTATTCAGGTCCGAGAGTCTGATTTTGGCATCTCGTAGAACTTGCTGCCTGCTTACCAGATCCTGCTGCAAGCGTTCCAGAATTCTCAGGTTGGTTTCAAGCTGCCCGGGCAGTTCACCCATGTTTGCTTTGCGGTAATTTTTGAGACTTTCTTCATGTTGCTCCAGGCGCACACGCATCGTTTCAAGTTCGGCCTCTAGAAAGGCGCTGGTCCCGATGGCTTGCGATTCCCGATTTTTGAGATTCTCATCGATAAAATAGGCAGCAAGCCGGTTAGCGATGCGCATCACACGTTGAGGGTCTTTGTCTTTGAAAGAAACCGTAAACGCATTGGCTTCTCTTCCCCCTTTGAAAACCTCTACGGAAATGCGCTCACGAAGATTTCCGACGATATCTTCGAGATACGCCGGTTTTTGTTCGGCATTGGAATTCAGCCCGAATTCATGAATTACTTTCTCCAGATTGGTCCTACTCATAATTTGCTGGGATATCGTATTGATGCGTTGCGCAGTATCTTCGGTGACGATCGATTGAACATAATTCTGGGGGACTCGCTGGCTTTCAATCAGAATCAACGTCTTTGCCTCGTAGACCCTGGGAAGTGTAATCGCCAGATAGATCCCAACGATTAGCGCCGCGCACAGGGGCACCAACAAGAACCAGCGCCTTCTGCGGATAATATCGATAGCGAGCTCAGGAGTTATTTTGAAAGAAGTATCGGCCATCGTCGTTTCCTCGCAATTTTCTATTAGATTTCAAATACTTATACGATCTGATACATTTTCATTTTGTTCAACATCGATTTATAACTGATATTGAGCAGCGCCGCAGCCTTCTTTCTATTCCAATTCGTCGCTTGCAACGCTGTTTCCATCAACTTCTTTTCAGTGCGGCAAACAAATTTATTGCAAATGGATTTCAACGATCCATTGCCGGTAACAGCCCAATAGTTTCGGATTTCCGAGGCATCGGGAAGTATTTCATTATCAAATGCATTGCAAAGGTGTTTATTTGACATGCTTTCCGATTTAAAACCCGTGTGTGCGAGAAGTTGACGCTCATCTCCCGACAGAACATATCGACGAACAGCACTCTTTAGCTCTTCCATGTTGCCGGGCCAATGATAATCACACGCTCTGTTTTTGATCTGATCGGAAGCGATCAGAAAACTTCGCTTCATTCTAACGCACTCCCCAATGGAAAAGTAATCCGTCAATAATGGTAGATCCTCTTTTCTTTCGGATAGCAGCGGCATATATAACGGTATGACGTTCAATCGGTAGTATAGGTCCTTCCTGAAACCATTGCATCGAACCATATCTTCCAGATCGCGCTCTGAGGTCGCAATCACCCGGCTATGTGTGTCATCAATGAGAAAAGACGGTGGAAAATAATGAGTGCCTTTCTCCAGCAGAAGCAACATTTCGGATTGTGACTTTAAATCCAATTGATCGATTTTATGCAATAGAATAGTTGCCCGCCTCGGGTACGTCAAGCCACCCGGCTGCACCAAGCTGCTTTTGTTGTAATCGCGCGATGACGTGTGCCATTCTTCATCGATGCTTGTCATTCGGAGCGCTTCACAATCTATCTTAATAATAAGAGATCCGTGTTTTGCATGCCGGCCGATGATGCGCGCCAGCAATTCTTTGCCTGTTCCGGGTTGCCCGATGATCAGGACCGGGTCCAGGGTCTGCGTCAAATTAGGCAACATTGCTTGTATGTTTTTAATTGCAACCGATTCTCCCACCAGCGATCCAGTTTCGGACTGATTGTACCGATCACTTCGATAACGACCAGTTTCAATTATAAACTGGATATCTTTCAATTCAGTTTGCAAATCCATACAAATGATCTTGCGCCTTACAAGGTGGAATGCGCTGAACGTCGATCCATTCAAAACATTCGACCGGATGATCACTTGCGCATCACTTGCGAAAGCGTCTAAGGAAAATATAAACCGCCACGCTACAGCCCGGGAATCAGTCCCCAATACAATGGCTTCCGGCTCGATTGAAGCCAAATTGTCATAGCAGGTGGTCTCGTTTTCGAAGCACAAAATCCGCCAACCACTCGCGGCCAAAATATTGCGCAGATAATCCCTTTCACCGGAGGACTTGGCAAAAACGATGATCGGCCTGTTTTGGGTTATCTCGACCATTCGTTCAACTTATTTGATTAGCCTGCTTCTGTTCCAAAAAGTGCTTGCTGAGGGTGTATCCGCCGGAGCCGTATCGATGATGCCCTGGCACGATGGCTTTTGACATCTTGATGCATTCAGCCCTACTACAGCAAGGAACATGCCTACATTTTCGTTCTATCACTAAGGGTTTTTGAAATATCAAAAATGTATAAAAATAAGAACCTTATATGATTAGAGGCAAATGTTACGATCAATAAAACTTAAAATGCAGCATTTAAAACGGAAACAGTTTGCCTATATATGAAATATTTTACCACTTTGTAATTACGCAGCAGCGCCCCGACCCTGGTGTCATTTGTTGGTGCGGGGGAAACGATTCATCAGTGGGATTGGGAAGCTCCAAAATGTAAAAGTTATTTTCATTTTCGGAAGCGGAAACTGAGGTCAGGAACCCGGAAATGGCATCGGAACATGCAAGGATATCACGCATGAAGTAATTCAAAGTGTCAGAACCAAGTTATTATCTTCTTTGCGGATGGATTCACGCCTGTCTTTTCCTGTGCGCCTGTCAACGCCACTCCTTCTTTCCGGTATGTGGAAGGTGTATGTGAATTGACGCCTATCGGAGTCTTTTCGGCGACCGCCGTTATCGGGACAATTCACGTTCACGCCCAATAGCCTTTCCGATAAGTCGATCACTGTCGTTCCTTTTGCAAAAAAAATGGGCCTTGGATTAGGTTGCTTACATCAGCCATGCGCGTTTACTATGCAAATATGATACCCATGGTGCCGAAAAGTGTATGAAGTTTTCGACGCACACTATAAGTAATCGAAAAATCATAATTTAATTTAATTGATAGCTGAACGGAAATTGATCTATCGGCAATAAACAGGACAAGGGTGTGTAACGAAGGAAATAGGTCGATAGGAATTATTTTTCCAGAGAGAGCGCTATCCGGCGTTGCCAAAGTGGCAAGTATAGGTGCTCGGACACACTAAGAGATGGTATTTTCGTGGGCTTTTACCGGAAATTTGTAGTTTAAGGAAGCTTTACTGCTGGAAATCACCGTGTCCGGGAGGACTTATATTCAGTTCGGTGATCTTGTTCAGAAGTGTTTTGTAACTGACTTTTAAAATTCGAGAGGCTTTGCTGCGATTCCAGTCCGTTTTCTTCAGGACGTAGGAAATGATTTCTTTTTCGACTTTATCGACCGCTTTTTTCTTGGCTTCTTTCAAGGAAAATGAGTTATTGCCGGACAATTCCTTGCCGTTGAGATCAAGCAGGGAATGAATGGCGCCAGCGCTGTTTTCGGAGGAGGCCGCCGAGCGCATCGCCTGCTGCTTACCGGTGCTTTCAAATAATTCATCAGCGATCTTTTCGCATTCGCCCAACACGAGCATGCGTTTAAGGACATTTTGCAGTTCACGCACATTGCCGGGCCAATGGTAAGTTGTCAATTTTTCGATGACGGCTTGTGTGGGTCTGATGATATCCGTTCCGCCGAGTTGGGTTGAATATTCCGCAAGATAATATTCAATGAGCGGCACGATATCCTCGGGGCGTTCCCGTAGCGGACTGACATAAATCTTTATGATATTCAGGCGATAGTACAAATCCTCCCTGAACTTGCCCTCACTGATATCCTGTTTCAGATCATGATTTGTGGCCGCAAGAACCCATGTATCCGTTTTAACGTCTTTTTCCGAACCCAATGGGGCAAACTCGCCGCTTTGCAGTACATGCAGCAGTTTGGCTTGCAGCACCAGAGACATGTCGCCGATTTCGTCAAGCAGTAGCACGCCGCCATGGGCGAGTTGAAATTTGCCTCTCCGCTTTTGCTCGGCCCCGGTAAACGCTCCTCTTTCGTACCCGAAGAGTTCGCTTTCCAATAGCCCTTCCGGCAGCGCTGCACAATTGATTTTTATGAAGGGTTTGCCCACTCGCGGAGAACGCTGGTAGAGATTTTGGGCAATAACTTCCTTGCCCACACCGCTCTCACCAAAAATGACGGTATTGAAGCCAGTATGGGCGACATGCTCGACAAGCTCTTTGATGCGTCGGATATTGTCGCTGACGCCTATAATAGGTGGTCCCATAGCAGCCATAATTTATCTGACAAGAAGATCCCTTGCGGCCTTTTCAAGCTCCGGCAGTTTAAAAGGTTTTTCCATCACAAGATCTGCCTTGGCCTCTTTTGCCAATGCTTCAGGATGTTCACCCCATCCGGTGATCGCGATCACCGGCAGCTGCGGGTATTTGTTCTTGACGATCGAGATGACGGCCACACCGCTGATATTGGGTAGGACTAAGTCAGTGATGATGATATCCAGATCATCCTTTTCAGCCTCGATCATTTTCAGACCATCCAATCCATTGGAAGCGGAAATGACATCATACCCTTTTTGCTTGAAATATTTACAGAGAGCCGACAGGACCTCCTCTGTATCATCAATAATAAGCAGTTTGGGTGCCGGACACATCTGCCGCTCCTGGAAAGTGATTATCCTGATTGATCAGCCCCACCGACAAATTTAGCTAACATCCTTTACATACAATAATATTTGAATCATAGCAACACTATCCTAAACATGTTTCAGATCCTTTATCAGAAACATACACGATTGCCCCTAGAATCACCGCTGAAGAGATTATAGGCGGATACGATCGCTGAAGTCTGCCCCTCACCCGTAGGGGCGAAGCTTGTGTTCGCCCTCGTCAAACGCAAGGGCATCTTAAACACGCATCCCTATAAAACGCACGGGGCGAACACAAGGTTCGCCCCTCCACCCGAACGACAATTCCAGAACTATTCGAATGGCACAATGTAGACTTTTTACGAGATCATCAACGTTGCATCAAACATCTATTACTTAACGCTAAAGCATGAGTAGATGGGGTGCAGCGCACACAAAAACAGCCTGTTTCTCAGCAAGAAACAGGCTGGCTACTCATTAATCGATTCAATATGTCTGACAACGATATTTTTGCCCATCCAGATAGGACTATGGGATTGGTGTATGTTGTATCAGAAAGCACATAAATGTTCTGCTACCGTGTAGGCGCTTTATATCGATTTTCTTTTCAAAAAGCTAGCGGCGCCAATCAAGCCGAAACCAATCAAGAGCATGTTGAATGGTTCGGAAAAAGAGTACCCAACCAGGGTGCGCGCCTCAGCAAAACTTGCCGTAGCGCTCACACAAAACAATAATACCGACACTGTTCCAATTGCAGGTATCAAGTAGCGTATGAATTTATGCATCATTTCCTCTCTCTATTCGCATACATTGTGTAACCGACAACCTTTAAAGCAATATAGATGCCACCAGAGAAGAAATTTAATTTGTGTTGTTTTTACTTATAGATAGGCCTTAACGGAAAGAAATTGATTAACCAGTGCATTGAAAATGGATCATGAAGTTATGTAAATTTAAATCCATTTTCATATCACTTATGTAAAAGTTTTCATAATTGGATTGACCCGATATGAGGATTCATAAGGTATGCTTTTCGGCAGCCCAGATAGTTTTTAGGGATGAGCAGCGGGTTGCTTTTCGCAACTGCACAATAAAACTTTTCCTGGAGATGTTGCGTGCGCCCATTCGCACAAGATGCTCGGTGGGCACCTGGCAATCGATAAAAGCAAAATGGCGCTCGTTTAAGAATCGGGCCAGATGCACCAAGCAAACTTTAGAAGCGTCACTCATCAGGGAGAACATCGATTCTCCGAAAAAAGCGCGACCAAGCGCGATGCCGTACAATCCGCCCACCAGTTCTCCGGCGTGCCAAGCTTCCACCGAATGTGCAAAACCAAGATCGTGTAACAGGCAGTATGCGGTTGTCATCTCCTGGGTAATCCATGTACCCTCTTTTTCTATTCGGATTCGCGCGCACAAATCGATCGTCCGCGCAAAAGCGGTGTCGATGGTTATCTGGTAAGTATTGCGCCGGAGAGTGCGCCGGAGTGATTTGGATACATTGATTTCTTCGGGATACAGCACCAGTCTCGGGTCGGGGGACCACCAGAGGATGGGATCACCTTCGGAATACCATGGGAAAATACCGTTTTTGTAGGCAAGTAAAAGTCGCTCAGGCTGCAAGTCACCGCCAACTGCGAGCAGTCCTTCCTTGGTAGCCAGATGCGGTGGGGGAAAAGCAAGTTTATCGGACAACCGAAAAATGGGCATCTGCGACCGCCGTTGACCTTAGGCATGTTTGTCCGTTGCCCGTGAACTGGCAGGACCGTTGCCGCGTGTGCCATGCGACAAATAATAGCGCGGTGTCTGGACGCTTTCCGTGATCGCTGCGCCATCGTCTTCCTTCAACTGGGAACGGGCAAATAAAATTGAAATCAGGCTATAAAATAAGGGCAAGGCTTGGGGCCTTGCCCTCCTGATGTATGTGGAACACGAACAGTCACTAATTATAGCTGAATGTCATTTTTTCTTCTTCCAGATCGATGGTGACTTTGCCCCCTTTTTCGAGACGGCCAAATAGAATTTCATCAGCCAGGATATCCTTGATTTCGGTCTGAATGACTCTGGCAAGGGGACGAGCGCCGTAATCGGGATCAAATCCTCTTTTCGCCATCCATTGCCGTGCAGCGTCGGTATAAGTCAACTCCACTTTTTTTACGGCCAATTGCACGGCAAACTCGGACATGAACTTGTCCACGATCTGCTCCATGATTTGCAGATCCAGACCATTGAAAGTAATGACCCCGTCCAAACGGTTGCGAAATTCGGGGCTGAAATATTTTTCGATGGCCTTCTTGCTTTTCCGCGAAGAATCTTTTTTGGGATCCGCGAAACCGATGGTCGCCGAACTCATTTCACGACTGCCTGCATTGGAGGTCATCATGAGGATGACGTTTCTGAAATCGGCCTTTTTCCCGTTGTTGTCCGTAAGTGTTGCATGATCCATCACTTGAAGCAGGATATTGAACAGATCGGGATGTGCCTTTTCAATTTCATCCAGCAAGAGCACGCTATAAGGGTGCTTGCGGACGCCGTCCGTGAGCAATCCGCCCTGGTCGAAACCGATGTATCCGGGAGGCGCCCCGATAAGCCTGGCGACCGCATGCTTTTCCATGTATTCACTCATATCGAAGCGCATGAATTCCACACCCAAGTTCAACGCCACCTGACGAGCCACTTCTGTCTTGCCTACCCCTGTCGGACCGGTGAACAGAAAAGAGCCCACCGGTTTTTCAGGCTGTCCCAAGCCGGCACGTTGCCGCTTGATAGCAGTCACCAAAGCAGAAATGGCATCATCCTGTCCAAAGACGACCTGCTTTAACCGGCCATCAAGGGTTTCCAGCTTGGCGCGATCGGGGGTGGATACACTGACAGTCGGCACCCTTGCCATTTTGGCTACTATTTTCTCGACATCGACCGGATTGATCTTGGTCCGGTGGGCACCCCCCGACAGGCGTACATAGGCGCCAGCCTCATCGATGACATCTATGGCCTTGTCGGGCAGGAAACGGTCATTGAGATATTTGGATGAAAGTTCGCAGGCCGTTCTCAGCGCCGAATCGGTATAGACGATGTCATGATGCTCTTCATAACGGGAACGCAACCCCTTGAGTATTTTTACACTCTCTTCGATGGTAGGTTCCGAGACTTCAATCTTTTCAAACCTTCTGGATAGCGCCCGGTCTTTTTCGAAGTGATTTTTATACTCTTCATAGGTGGTTGAACCGATACAACGAATTTCTCCATTGGCCAAAACCGGCTTCAGGATATTAGAGGCATCCATCGAACCGCTGCTCGTGGCACCAGCGCCGACGATCGTGTGGATCTCATCTATGAACAAAATGACATTTTTTCGTTTCTGCAGTTCGGAGATGACACCCTTCAACCGCTGTTCGAAATCGCCTCTGAATTTAGACCCCGCCAGCATGCCGCCCAAATCAAGACTATAGACACGCATGTCTTTGAGCATTTGCGGTACTTCGCCACTGTAGATTTTCTGGGCCAATCCTTCCGCCATGGCGGTTTTACCCACGCCCGGTTCACCCACAAATACCGGGTTGTTCTTGCGCCGTCGACAGAGCACCTGCATCGTCCGCTGAAGCTCGCTTTCACGCCCGATGAGCGGATCAAGCTTACCTTCGGCGGCCATTTTCATCATGTCGACCGTATAGGTTTCCAGGGGGTTGGACTTCTTTTTATCTTTGTCTGTATCGCTGTCCGTTTTCCCAAATCCGGCCTGATCGCCCGCTGGTGGTTCCGCCGGCAAATCATGCGAAATATAGTTCAATACATCCAAGCGCGTGATGCCTTCCTGATTCAGAAAAAAGGAGGCATGCGAATCTTTTTCCATAAAAATGGAGGCCAGTATGTCGCTGACGGATACTTCGGATTTTTCAGCCGAACGCACATGATTGACGGCGCGCTGAATCACCCGCTGAAATCCGATGGTCTGCTGCAGCACATACTCATCGCCCTCGGGAATGACCTCCATCTTTTCACTGAAAAAGTTTTCTAAGGCACCCTTAAGGTGGTCCACATCGCCACCACAGCCGCTAATAATCTCAATTCCGTTGCTGTCGTGAAGGATGGCAAATAGGATGTGCTCGATACCGACATACTCGTGCCGGCGGCGCTTGGCCTCTCTTACCGCAAATCCTAATGTTACACTAAGTTCTTTGCTGATCATGTCTCTATGCTTTCTCCATGGTGCATTTTAGCGGATGCCCGTTTTCGCGGGCCAAACGCGTGACTGTTTCAACTTTGGTTTCCGCCACTTCATAGGTGAAAAGGCCACACAGTCCAGTACCACGCTTATGCACATTCAACATGATCTGCGTGGCCTGCTCCACGGACTTGTGAAAAACCAGCATAAGGACGTGCACCACGAATTCCATGGTGGTGTAGTCATCGTTGTGCAACAGAACCTTATACAGGGGCGGCTCTTTGAGACCGCGTTCGGCCCTGGCATCAACGTCCCTTATAGTCTCAGGCAAATACTGACTCATTTGATCGAACAGTCATCGGCGTCGTTAACTTTGCCTTTGTTTGGGTTCATTATAAGCATCAGGGTCTGTCTTTGTAAAGGGCCTGATTGGCTTGAAAACATAGCAATACACGGCCAAGGCTGTTCGCAATAGATCTTACCAAATTGATTATAAAATGCATGTTGTTCTTTAAAAAGCAAGTCCGTTCCGACTCTATTTGTGGGGTGAGCCCGATCACGCGCATGTGGCGCATACGAGAAAGACAGCACGGCGAGCATCGCGTTAGGCGGGTGAAAAAACCGCGACCGGTCACCTCTTTATCGATCCAACTGGATAATTTCAGGGAGTATTCCGTGTGCGGCGATTCTGATGCGCCCGATGGCCAGCGGCCCACCGCGCCGGCGTTGACTGGCCGAGCCCGGATTGAAATACAGAACATCCTTGAGCATCTGAACCATCGGTTGATGGGTGTGACCGCTGATAACCACCTGAATGCCGGCCGCAGCCGGATCGAGACTAAGGTTGTACAGGTCGTGCAGAATGAAAAAGGTGGTATCAGCGAGCGTTAGAATCTCTTCCGAGGGCAATGACTCGGCCCAGGATTCCCGATCGGTATTGCCGCGCACGGCCGTTGTCGGAGCCACCTGTTCCAGGGCGGCAATCACCTCTGGGTTCCCGATATCGCCGGCGTGGATGACATGGTTGACGCCCCTAAGCGCATCCAGGACATTTTGGCGCAGCACACCATGCGTGTCGGAGATAATCCCCAAAATCATTTGCCGCAACATTTCTTGTATTTCTTTCCACTGCCGCAGGGACAGGGATCGTTGCGCCCTACCTTGTCATCGCTGCGGCGGACGGTCTTTTTTTTGGGGGGTGGCGAGCCGTCGCCACCGGCTGAAAACACCAACTCCTTTTCCTGCTGGCGCTGCATCTGTTCCAAGGATGTCGCCGGCTCGGCCAATTGAACCCGGAAAAGGATATTCAGGGTTTCCGACTTTATTCTCTCAATCAAATCCTGAAAGCTTTCAAATCCCTCTTTTTTATAAACCAACAAGGGGTTTTGCTGGGCATAGCCACGCAGACCGATACCCTCCTTCAGATGATCCATGCTGAGCAAGTGGTCTTTCCACAAGTTGTCCACGGTCTGCAGCATGATCACCCGTTCCAGATGGCGCATGGTATCGGCGCCGAACTGATTCTCGCGTTCCTGGTGGACGGCCATGGTTTGATCGTAAATTTCCTGAGTCAGGCCTTCCTCGGTCAGACCGTCCAAGGTGTCGGGCGCGAAATCTTTCAGACGGTAGTTGAATTGCTGGAAGACGGCATCGGAGAGCCCTTTATGGTCCCAATCTTCGGGCAAGGCTTTTTCGTCGGCAAATTGAGCAGCGATCTCGCCAGTTTTTTCCATGATCATGTCAGTGACTGTCTCGCGGATATCCTGTCCGGTCAGCAGTTCGCGGCGCTGGCGGTAGATCACCTCACGCTGCTGGTTCATCACATCGTCGTACTCCAGCAAATGTTTGCGGATATCGAAGTTGTGCGCCTCGACCTTAGTCTGGGCATTTTCGATGGCCCGACTGATCAGGTTGTGCTCAATGGGTTCGCCATCTTGCAAGCCGAGCCGTTCCATGATGTTGCCGATGCGTTCACCGCCGAAAATCCGCAGCAAATCGTCTTCCAGGGAAAGATAAAAACGCGACGAGCCAGGGTCGCCCTGACGGCCCGAACGGCCGCGCAACTGGTTGTCGATGCGCCGGCTCTCATGCCGTTCTGTGCCGAGAATATGCAGGCCACCCAGTTCGGTCACCCCCTCACCCAGTTTAATATCTGTGCCGCGGCCGGCCATGTTGGTCGAAATGGTCACACCGCCTTTCTGTCCGGCCATGGCGATGATTTCGGCTTCGGCCTCGTGGTTCTTGGCGTTGAGCACTGTATGCTTGATGCCCCTTTTCTGCAGCTTTTTGGAGATCTGCTCCGAGACATCGATCGAGATCGTGCCGACCAGCACAGGCTGTCCTTTTTCATTCAGCGCTTCGATCTCATCGAGCGCGGCCTCATATTTTTCGCGCCTGGTTTTATAGATCACATCGGGAAAATCCTTGCGGATCATCGGCTGATGGGTGGGAATAACATTGACATCCAGATTGTATATTTTCTTGAACTCAGCTGCCTCGGTATCCGCTGTGCCGGTCATACCCGACAATTTGTCATACATGCGAAAGTAGTTCTGAAAGGTAATCGTCGCAAGCGTTTGGTTTTCATTTTCAATTTTGACACTTTCCTTGGCTTCGAGAGCCTGGTGCAAACCATCGCTGTAGCGCCGCCCGGGCATCAGGCGTCCGGTAAATTCATCGACGATAATGACCTGCCCGTCTTTGACGATATAATCCACATCCAGCTGAAAAAGGGTATGCGCCTTGAGGGCTTGATTGACATGATGCAGAATCTCAATATTGCGCGGGTCATACAGGTTTTCGACCTGAAGCAGTTTTTCGGCTTGAACGACGCCCTCCTCGGTCAGCGCCACACTGCGGGCTTTTTCATCTTTGGCATAGTGCTGATCGTTTTTGAGGTGCGGAATGATGCTGTTGACCTGGTAGTACAGATGGGTCGATTTTTCCGCCGGACCTGATATGATCAGCGGTGTACGCGCCTCATCAACAAGGATACTGTCCACCTCATCCACGATGGCGTAGTGCAGGTCACGCTGCACGATGGTATCCAGATCGAATTTCATGTTGTCGCGCAGGTAGTCGAAACCAAATTCGTTATTAGTTCCGTAAGTTATATCCGCATTGTAGGCGGCTCGCCGTTCGGTGTCGTTCAGACCGTGCAGAATGGACCCGACCGACATTCCCAGAAACGAGTAGATCTTGCCCATCCACTCCGTGTCGCGCCGGGCAAGGTAATCATTCACAGTGATGATATGCACGCCCCTTCCGGTAAGTGCATTGAGATAGGCGGGCAAAGTGGCTACCAATGTTTTGCCTTCGCCGGTTTTCATCTCCGATATCCGCCCTCTGTGCAGGAAAATGCCGCCGATCAATTGGACATCGAAGTGCCGCATCTGCACGCTGCGCACGGACGCTTCACGCACGGTTGCGAAAGCTTCCGGCAACAGGCTGTCCAAGTCGGCCCCTTGCGCCAGTTTATCTTTCAAAAGAGGGGTTTGTCCCCTGAGTTGATCGTCGCTCATGGCCTGCATCTTGGGTTCCAACTGGTTGATGGCATCCACCAGAGGCATCATGGCCTTAATTTCACGTTCATTTTGACTTCCGAACAGTCGGGTCAGCAAATTCCAAATCATATGCCAACAGGTCCTTCCTGATTACTTTCGTTTTGTTTCAAAGCGCATCGGGCGTGCATCATATCGATATGGACAGGTACACACATTGCCGAGGGAGCGTTTTTACAAACATACCAATGCTAAATCGTCGTAAAATAAGATATTTTTAGACCATACTCAAGGTATTTTTGGCCAGGCGTGCTTCGTGGCAATGAGTGCGGCAAACACAATCCGGTTCCGTGCACTTGCTGGACGATACAAACGCACATCCGTGATTCAGAAAGTGGCCGTAATCGAATGGAGGCGGGAATTTGAATTCAGCACGCGCGAGGGCGGCATTCCGCCAATATCATGGAAAGCATCCGATGGTTAGTTGAGAATATATTTTTCAGGATTGACCGGTACACCGTTCATGCGCACTTCATAATGCACGTGAGGTCCGGTACTGCGACCGGTATTGCCCATCAATGCAATGCTATCTCCGCGGCGCACACGCTCACCTCTTTTCTTGAGTCCTTCCTTAACATGCGCGTAGCGCGTCGTGACCCCATGACCATGGTCGATGACCAGCATCTGTCCGAACGATCCCTGTTTGCCGGAAAAAGAGACAACCCCATCTGCAGTGGCAACAATAAGGGTGCCATGACGGTTGGCAATATCAATGCCCTTGTGAAACTCACGTTTGCTGGTGAATGGGGATTGGCGGTAGGAGAAGGTAGACGTCACCCATCCCTGCGCCGGTCGAATTGCCGGCATGTGCGCCATCAGGTTCTTTTGTTCTTCCAATTTATCCAACAGATTGGCAAACGTGGTGTGCTGATTGTAGGCAACATCATCCAGAAGTTCGATCTTGCGGTGCATATCCCGGATTAACTGGTGATGACTTTGGGTCAGCTCAACATGGGGATCGAGACCTTCCGGGGCCGACCCGCCCACCCCGAATACCCCTTCTGCATTACCGGTTTGATCAATGCTGGCCAGATCACGAACACGTTCTTCTATTTTGTTCAGCGCAAGAATGCGCTCGTTAAGATCGTTGATTTTAGAGGCAAATTTCTGGATCTGCTTTCTTTGCATAACGACTTCATTGTTTTGCTCTTTCAATTTTTTTTCTAATTGTGTTTTTCCCGAAGCTTTCGAATGCAGGATCATATAGTCGATACAGCCATAGGTTATGGCGCTGAGGACCATGCCAATCGTCAGTATCAAAAAGATATAATGTTTTATCGTTAGATGAATTTGTTTGATTCTAGATCCGGACCCACCTAATACGATAAGAGAAAAATTGTGTCGCATAGTCAACCCTGACGAAATCTGTTTCAGTTATGGATATACCTATTGCCTGCGTTAATTGCCGCGGAGAAACTGTAGTCGCATGGGGGGTGCCGTCACCTCACCCCATTGATTTTCAACAGACAGAGCAACTTAGTAATTCGAATCAGGATGTTACACTATGTTCTCGATAAACATGCCGCTTCTGACACGAACCATTCCCTCGCTAAAATGGTAAGGCTTTGCATGACCGATGAGGTTTGGAGCCAAAAGAACCGCTGAACAAAATGGTTCGGGCATTATTGGTTGGTCGAAACCAACACCTGCGATATAGGGGTGTCACTCCCTATGATGGGCGGGGTAAACCCCGCCCATAGTGTTACAATCGAGGAAAGCAGCGCACGAACTTAAGCGATGCCCAGTTTGAACTTCAAGGCCTTGAGTGTATTGAGCATCAACATGGTAATGGTCATCGGTCCGACACCACCGGGAACCGGGGTAATATAGCCCGCGATCTCCTTGGCCGCATCGAAGTCGACATCGCCTCTGAGCACGGCCACTTTTTTGCCGGTTTTTTCACTGACCGCTTCACCAACCCGGTTGACCCCTACATCGATAACACAGGCCCCCGGCTTGATCCACTCTGGTTTGACCAACCCGGGAACGCCGGCCGCCACGATGAGGATGTCGGCCCGTTTGCAGTGTCCTGCCAGATCCTTGGTGCCGGTATGCACGATGGTAACCGTAGCGTTGGCACCCGGACCTTTCTGCACCATCATGTTGGCAATAGGTTTCCCCACGATGTTGGAACGCCCTACCACAACCACTTCGGCACCCTTGGTTTCAACACCGGCGCGCACGATCATCTCCTGAATACCAGCCGGGGTGCAGGGCGGAAATTTAACTTCCTTACCGCCGATCATCAAGCGGCCGACGTTGACCGGATGGAAACCATCCACATCCTTGTCCGGGTCGATCGCATTGAGCACCTTTTTTTCATCGATATGCTTGGGCAGAGGCAATTGAACCAGAATGCCGTTGATAGCGTCATCCTTATTGTACTTGTCGATCAAGGCGAGTAAAGCTTCTTCCGAAATGTCAATTGGCTGGCTATCCTGGATTTCGTTGAATCCCACACGGTGAGCGGTTTTTATTTTTAAGGTGACGTAGGACATGGAGGCAGGATTCTCGCCTACCAGGATGGTGACCAAGCCGGGTACTTTGCCGTATTTTTCTTTGATCTGTGCCACTTCGGCCGTAATCTCTTCAAGGATTTGTTCTCTGATGTCGGTGCCTTTAATAAGTTTTGCGGTCATCTGCACTCCTCTCCTTTTTTAAAGTCATGGAAGTAAGTTTCGCATTCGGAAAAGCCGTCCTGACCAGGTCAGGGGCTTGAATGTCTGCTCTGGCATTGCGCGAATCAGCATCGCTTAAAGCGGCCATAATGCCATTGGGGAGCACAGGCGGAACAAGCCGCAAAGACGACGTTTTTCCATATTCCAAACAGACCCGAATGTCAAGATATCGGATTTCTTTCAGCAATTCCCGGGAAATGCCGACTATCCGCCGCGCTCACTCACTTCACCCTGACCAAAAGAATGTGACGAGGTGAAAAGCTATCTTCACGATACATATCGCCGGGTTTTGTGAAAAGTTAACCAAAATGCGGTTTTTTTTATGGCCAGGCTTTTTTAACCTGGCATAAAGTCACTCAGATCGGAAGCGGAGGCAGCCGCAGTCCAGTGCTTTCATCCAGCCCGAGCATAATGTTCATGTTCTGAACAGCCTGGCCGGCGGCGCCTTTGACCAAGTTGTCAATGGCCGACATCAGTATCAATCGATTGTTGCGTGCATCCAGCGTGTAGCCGATATCGCAGTAATTCGTTCCTTTAACATTCAGTGTGTCGGGCGGCGTGGCACCGCGCAACCGCACGAAGGGGCGTCCGGCATAAAAGGTTTTAAGGCATTCTTCAATCTGCCGGATGTCGACACCCGCACGTGGCTGGGTATAGATGGTGGTCTGCATGCCACGGATCATGGGGACCAGGTGCGGCACGAAGTTCAAATGAACTGGACTTGAAGCGAATTCGCCGAGGATGGCCTCCATTTCGGGTGTGTGGCGGTGGCCGCCGACCTTGTAAGCCTTGAACGATTCATTGACATGGCAAAAATGGGTGGCGGCGCTGGCGCCGCGTCCGGCACCGCTGACGCCCGATTTGGCATCGGCGATCAACAAACCCATGTCGATCAGGTGTTCTTTGATGAGCGGGACGAGCGGCAACAGGACGCTGGTCGGATAACAGCCGGGATTGCCGACCAGTGTGCAGTTTCGGATGGCCTCGGCATAAACTTCACTGAGCCCATAGACCGCCTGTGCCAGAAGGGTTTTGGCGCTGTGGGGCTGATAATGGGCTTCATAGGTGAGGGCATCTTTGAAACGAAAATCCGCGGACAGATCGATCACTTTCAATCCCTTGTCCAGCAACTCGGGCACGATAGCCATTGGCAGCTGATGGGGTAGTGCCGTGAACACCAGGTCCACCGACCGGGCCAATTTAGCAGCATCGTACTTTTCACACATCAGGTCCACCCAGCCGGTCATAGCCGGATAGATTTGATCGAACCGCTGGCCGGCATCTTGCCGACAGGTCAGCGCGGCCAGAGACACTTGGGGGTGGCCGGCCAGAATACGTACCAACTCGGCTCCGGCGTAGCCGGAAGCGCCAATTATACCAACCCGTATCATTTTGGAGCTCCTTTATCTAACCTGCACATTCTTACGTGCAATCGCTTTTATCACTTCGCCGGAAACGCAGTGCCCTGCAACACACCGGCCACCTGGTCCACGTTGCCCACTATTTACGCGCTCACCTGCCCTATCCGCCCAAATAGGCTTTGCGGACTTCGGGATCATGGAGCAGATCACCCGATTTGCCTTCCAGTACGATGCGCCCGTTTTCGATCACATAGCCGCGCTGGGCGAACTTGAGCGCCAGACGCGCATTTTGCTCGACCAGCAAAATGGTCGTGCCGGCCCGGTTGATCTCTTTCAAGGCATCGAACATGCCCAGCATCATAAGCGGCGCCAGTCCCATCGAGGGTTCGTCGAGCAGCATCATTTTTCGTCCAGTCATGTAGGCGCGACCCACGGCCACCATCTGCTGTTCGCCGCCACTGAGTGTTGCGCTGAGTTGTGTTCGGCGTTCCTTGAGGCGCGGAAAAATAGAAAATACCAAATCCATGTCCTGTTTTATGGCCGTGTGATCCTTGCGCGCATAGGTCGCCAGCTGCAAATTTTCCATTACCGTCAGATTGCCGAACAGCCTGCGTCCTTCGGGCACATGCGAGATACCCAACTTGCGCACGACCTTATCGGCCGAATAGTCGAGCAAATCGTTGCCTTCAAATAGCATGCGTGCGCCCTTTTCGGCTGGAATCATCCGCGAAATGGCACGCAAAGTCGTGCTTTTTCCGGCGCCGTTAGCACCGATAATGCAGACGATTTCTCCTTTATCGATGACGAAATCAAGTCCATACAAGGCTTTGATGCGGTCATAAGAGACATGCAGATTTTCGACACGCAGCTGCATCAGGCCACCTCTTCCTTGCCGAGATACGCCTCGATCACGGCCGGATTTTTCTTGATTTCAGATGGGGTGCCTTCGGCGATAACCTCTCCGAAAACCAAGGTCTGAACGCGCTGGCAAAGTTCCATGACGAACTTGAGCCGGTGCTCGATGAGCAGAATGGCAACCTTGAATTCGTCATGCAGCTTGCGGATGATGCCGATCATCTGATCCAACTCTTCTGGTGTCATCCCGGCGGTCGGTTCGTCCAGAAAGAGAATTTTAGGCCGGATGGCCATGGCCCGGGCCATTTCCACACGACGCTGGACGCCATATGGCAGAAACGTCACGATCTGATCAGCGAAGCGCGTGATGTTGAATGCGTCCAGCAGCCGGTAGGCGTTTTCTTCAATGCGCGCTTCTTCCGCATTGCGCCGTCGCGATCCGAAAAATGCACCGGCCAATCCGTATTGAATCTGGGCATAGTGGGCCAGTTTGACATGCTCCAGAACGGTCATGTGGCGCCACAGCAACATGTTTTGGAAAGTGCGGCCTAATCCGCTGGCCGCCACCTGGTGCGGCCGAAGCCCGAGCAAACTTTTCCCTTGGAGGCTGATGGTACCTTCGCTGGGCTGATGAATGCCGGTGATCAAATTGAAAACAGTGGTTTTACCAGCGCCGTTGGGACCGATCAACCCGTGGATTTCCCCGGGTGCGATGGTCAGATGATATTGGTAGACCGCGCGCAGGCCGCCAAAATAGTGGGTCATGTCTTTTACGTGCAGCAAACTCATGCATTGCTCCGTGCCGGTCATCCTTTGTGACGCAAAATTTTTCGGACATTGAAATCCCGGAAAGCGAAAAGCCCGGTTGGCCTGAATATCATGACCAGAATCAAAATCAATGGGACGACAATCCACTTGTACAAACCCAGCGGTTTCAATATTTCACTGATCATGCTGATGCTTACGGCCCCCACGATGGATCCGATGACCGAGTTTAACCCGCCGAAGTAAACCATTGCCAGGATCTCCGCCAACATCTGAATACCGAAGCTGCCCGGGGTGACATGGCGTACTTCATGGGCATAGAGCCCACCGGCAACACCGGCCCAGAAAGCGCCGAACATGAAGGCCACCATTTTGGTGCGGCGTGTATCGACCGTCATGGCATCAGCGGCGATTTCATTGTCGCGCACCGCATTGAGGGCTTTCCCTAACGTGGAGCGCACGAAATTGTTAATGATCCAAATACAAAGAATCATGCCGGCAAAAACCGCGGGCAGGGTCGACCAATGGGGCTGGCCACCCAGCCCGCGCGGTCCGCCGACCCATTCAATGTTTTCAATGGCGCTTTTGACTATGAACAGGAAGGCCAGTGAGATGATCGCCAGGTAATCGCCGCGCGTACGAAACGATGGAATCGCTACAATCAGCGCGCCAAACGCGGCGGCCATTCCTCCGATGAAAAGCACCAGGGGAAACAAAAACGGGCCCAACGATTCTGGCAGCAACGCCGGGCCGAACAAGCGGTTGTCCTTAAACAGCACCAAGGTCAACACCGATGCCACGTAGGCCCCCAAGGCCATGAAACCGGGATGCGAACAGGAGAACTCTCCCATGTAGCCGTTGATCACATTGATGCTCAAAGTCAGCATCACGGCAATCATGATCAATTTACTCACTTGCAGTCGGTAGTCGCTGTTTTCGGTCCAGATACTCAAGACAGCATACAGCAGCACCAGGTGCAGCAATGCCGATACAGAGACGGGCAGCCGCTCAAGGGCTTTGGCCACCCGATTGGCGGTGGCAGCCGACACGCGCGCGATTACACCAATAGGCAGAACGTAGATCAAGAGGCCATACAACAACGCCCAGGGGAAAAGGAGCGGTTTTTTGAGCACGAGCGTTGCGCCAAATAGCGGCGGCACTTTGGGCAGGTAGAGCATCACCGCCAGTGTGTCACCCCACAGGTATTCAATCAGCACAGCCCCCAGCATGCCCAGCAACCAAGCCAAAGCAGGGACATCGGCAAATGCCTGGCGAATACCGGAACGCCAGGCGACCGGAGAAGAGAGAGTTTTCGCTTTCAATAGTTCCATGCGTGCTCATTCATAGTGTTCAATGGCTTCAAGATCAATGCATTCTCCGTTTCAAATCAGGTATCATTCACCGTTGGCTATTGCCCCATCTCATAAAAACAAGGCGAGGGCCTAACGGGCAAATGCCCCTACAACCGCAGTTGTGTGCTGTGGGCTTGCCCGAAAAAGCCGTAGGGTCGGAACGTCAGTATCAGAAGAATAATGCTGTACGCGATAAGATCCCTGAACGTAGAGGGGAAGATCATAGGCGTAAAGATCTCGATAAAACCGAGCAAAAATCCTGCCAACGCAGCCCCCAGAATCGAGCCGCGGCCACCGAGGATAGCGGCTACAAAGGATTTCCAGCCCAGAACAATCCCCATGAATGGGTCCAGCACGGGATAAGCCATGCCGTACAAAATACCACCGGCCGCAGCCAGCGATGAACCGATGGCGAATGTCAGCGGTGCGATAACGTTCAAGGAAACGCCCATCAACGGAACAATCTGATAATCGAAAGACATCGCACGCATGGCCATTCCCCAGCGACTCTTCTGAATAAACAGGTGCAGGGCCAGCATGAGCAGCAGGGCGATGCCCACAATCAAAATCTTCTTATTGGTAAAGAAAACGCCGCCAACCGTATAAGTGGTCGTTTCGATAAGGGTTGGAAAGTTGAGGCGTCGGGTTCCCAGAATGGCCAAATTTGAGTATTCCAGAATGATGCCGATCATTAAACCGGTTATGGCGGCCGACGCTCGCGGCGCGTCACGCAACGGCCGGTAACCAACCCGTTCGACCAAAACCCCTAATAACGACGTGAGCATCATGGCCAAAACAATGGTAAATATCAGTAGCAGCCATCCCGGCACGACCACGCCCATTACGCCCGAAAGCGCCAGCAACGCGGTCGCCACGCCCAATCCGATGTACGCGCCGGTCATGAAAATATCGCCATGGGTGAAATTAAACAGCATCAGGATGCTATAGACCATGGAATAGCCCAAAGCGATGAGGGCATAGAAACTGCCCCACTGCAGCGCATTGATTACATTTTGTAAGAAGAATGCCATATCAATCCCGAGAAGGCCTCCTACCGCTGCAATGCCACGGCTGTTAGTATCGTTTTGCGTGCAGGCGCCGAATGATGGCCGTATCCACTTTCATCTCATCGCCACCGCGCGTTCCCATCCAAAAGGTGGGAACGCGCGGCGGAAAGGATTGGGGACAATATCATGGAGAAAGTCGAGGGGCACCTTCGCTTGCCACCTTTAATGAGGCGCATTCGACCCCGGCAAAGCCGGTTACGGGCAGACCTGCTTATAGAACTCGAACTGGCCTTGCTCGCTGATGCGCACGATCACCGCGCATTTGATCGGATCACCTTCTTCGGTGAACGTCATATTCCCGGTGATCCCTTGGAAGTCCTTGATCTGAGCCAATTGATCGCGCACAGCCTGGCGGTCTTTTTTGATGTCGCCGCTCAGCCCGCCTGTACTTTCAATGGCTTGCTGCGCCAGACGCATCGCATCCCAGGTCAGTGCCGCCACATCGTCAGGCACATAGCCGTACTTTTGCTGGTAGCGGTCGATGAATTCCTTTGTGGCCCCCTGGGCGCCGGCTGCGGCGTAATGGGTACTGAAGAAAAGGCCGTGGCAATCGGCACCACATAGATTAACGGTTTCGGCCGACCCCCAGCTGTCACTGCCCACGATGGGGTTGTTAAAACCCAACTCATGCGCCTGCTTCACGATCAGGGCCACCTCGTTGTAGTACTGCGGTGTAAACAAGAACTCCGCGCCGCTATCCTTGATCTTGGTCAGCTGCGAACTAAAATCGGTGTCCTTGGTCGTAAAGCTTTCATAAGCAGTAACGGAGCCGGGTCCGTTGATTTCTTCCCAGGACTTTTTGAAAAATTCGGCCAGACCTTTGGGATAGTCGCTGGCCACATCGTACAAGACGGCCGCCTTGGTGAAGTCAAACTCTTCTTTGACGAACTTGGCGACCACGGGCCCTTGGAACGGATCAAGAAAGCAGCCGCGGAAGACAAAAGGACGATTCAAGGTGGTATCGGGATTGGTCGACCAGGGACTGATCATGGGGGTTTGATAGTCATTGGCCACGCCGCCGGCCGGAATCGCCTGCTTGGAAGCCTGAGGTCCGACGATCACCAGAACGCCGTCTTCGGAAATCATCTTGGTATTGCCTTTTACGGCCGAATCGGGCTTGGATTCATTGTCTTCGATGGCCAGCTCTACCGGGTATATCTGGTCACCGACCTTGAGTCCGCCGGCCTTTTGAACATCTTCCAGCCACATTTGGGCGGCATACTTGGTGCCCTCGCCCACTTTGGGGATATCACCGGTAATGGGGGCATTGACGCCGATTTTAATGACGGCTTGCCGTTTCTTGCCGCAGGCGATAAAGACGAATGCGATCATGACCGTGAGTGCGAGAACAAGAGCCGTTTTCCATTTACGCATAACCCCTCCTCCTTCTTGCGTTAAGCCCTGAGAAAACCCATTCAATCGACAATCGTATCTTGGTAACATGCAAAACCAGCTTCTTCAATCCGTAATTCGATTTTAATTCAACTTTCGGGTTCCAAACGCCCGGACCTCCTCACTACGTGCCAATCCCAAAAGTTGAGATTTTAATCTATTTTATAAGGTTTTTACCCAAAGCATATTGGTGGTTCCTGCCGCCCAAATAGGCCGTCCGGCAGTGATGACCACCTTTTCGCCTTTACGTACATGGCCTTTGTCCAACACGGCAATGGCGGCATTTTCCACCATCTCATCAGTATCCTCGATGTCATCCAGAAAAGTCGGGATGCATCCCCAGTACAGCGCCAGCCGATGCACGGCCCCCATATCTGGCGACAGCGCGATAATCGGCTGCTGAGGGCGGAAACGGGCGATCTGCGCGGCCGTGGACCCGCTGCGCGTGGTGGCCACGATCGCGGCGGCATCCAGGTTCTTAGCCAGCATGCAGGCTGCGCTGGCCACCGATTCGGCGGTTCCTTTCTGCGGCGGCATCTTCAGATAGAAAGCGTGCGGATACTGTTGTTCCGCGCTCTGGGCGATCAGCGCCATGTAGTGGACGGCCTCAACCGGATATTGGCCACTGGCGGTCTCTTCGGACAACATGACCGCATCGGCACCGTCCATCACGCCATTGGCCACATCGGCGGCTTCGGCACGGGTAGGTCGCGGGGCATCCACCATGGAACGCAGCATCTGGGTGGCGATGATCACCGGCTTTCCGATGGCATTGGCTTTGCGGACCAGCATTTTCTGGATGTTGGGCACTGTTTCCAGGGGGACTTCCACGCCCAGGTCGCCGCGCGCCACCATGACGCCATCGGCGGCGGCCAGAATCGCATCTACGTTTGCCAATGCCTCGTGTTTTTCTATTTTAGCAATAACGGGCGTGTCTTTGTTCTGTCGCAAAATAATTTTTTTGATGGCGTGAATATCAGCGGCACTGCGCACAAACGACAGTGCGACAAAGTCCACGCCTGCTTCCAGGCCGAACAACAGGTCACGGCGATCCTTTTCGGTCATGGAAGGAATGTCCAGGGTGCTGCTCGGCAGGTTCACGCCCTTATGCGAGGTAAGCACGCCACCGGTAATCACCCGGCATACGATATCGTTCTGTGATGTGTGTTCGACGATCAGTTCCATGAGGCCATCGGCCAGCAAAATGCGGTCGCCGACCTTGACCTGTGAGGGCAAATCGCCGTAACTGACCGGCACGCGATTTTCGAGGGCCGCTTCCTGCATAGTGGTCAAAATCAACGTCTGACCTGAGGCCAGTTGGATACCCGGTCCGGGGATCTCTCCGACTCTGATTTTAGGGCCGCACAGATCCTGCAAAACGGCAACCGGCCGTCCCAATTTCTTGGACGTATCCCGGATAAGTCGTATCATCCGCCCGTGGTCGTGATGGGTGCCATGAGAAAAATTGAGGCGTGCTACGCTCATCCCATTTTCGATCAAAGCGACCATGACTTCGGGCGAACTGCTGGCCGGCCCTATTGTACAGACGATTTTGGTTTTAGGCAGGTTCATGAATTGTCTCCTCCTGTCCGGGCTACGCCGGGGGGGCAATTTGTTTGATTAGGGTTTCGGGTTAACGAATCAACGAACCAAAGCCTTGCCACAAATGGCCATGACAACTGTTTTCATGAGCGCCGCGGCATCCGGTCCGGTCGATTTAAGTCGCAGATCCGCTTCGCTCAGATGTGCCAGCGCCCTTACCAGTTCCTCGCGCGCGTAATTTTCGGATTTCAGCAATGTTTGGTACACAGGATATGGGTTGGCGGGGTTGGATGCAAGGGCCAGATCGGTAGCATCCTTTTTGCCGGCCTGCTTGCCTTTGGTCGCGGAGGGTTGCCCTTCGACCGGTTTCCAGCCGTTAACCTGTTCGCTCACATGTGCGTCATAGGACTGGAGGGCTGGCAATACTTCCGCTTGAAAGTGCGCATAGCTGATACCGCCATGCCAGCTACGGCCATGGGGTGACTGCGTAAAGATTTTTGCGATCATCAGCTTTCGGATCTGGTTGGCCAAAGCGGTAAGGATTTGCAGGGGATGCCATTCGGCTTTGAGCAGTGCCTGCAGATAAAAAAGAGCGTTGAGCAGGTGACGCTCGGCCACTGCATTGGTCAACTCGAAAATTGGATCCACCTTGGTGCGTCTGACCACTTTTTCAAGATCGGCAGCCCCTATCTCGCTGCGCTGACCGGTATAGGCAATAAGTTTTTCGAGATTATCGCGAAAGGTGGCTGGGTCGAAACCGGTCGATTGACTGAGTTGGACAAAAAGTGCCGGGGACATGCGCTTGCCTGCTTTGCGCAAGACCGCCTCCATGATCTGCCGCAGGACCGCTTCCTGGGCCATTTTGTCGGCGCGCCGTTCGCCGGTCGGCACACTGCAGTCTATCACCAGTCCATGCCCTTGCAGTGTCTTGTATAACTTACGGTTTTTGGGTATTTTCATGCCCGCGGTGATAACCAGCGCATGCTGGGAAGGAAAACCTTTCTGGATAGCTTGTTCGAGCACCTGAACATAATCGGCGACTGGCCCGCCCCCGCCCATCGCCTGGCAGTGATCAATCAACCGCCCGATAGCATCGTCGCCAACAGCGGTTTGCAAGGCCTGCAGTTCAGCGGGCAAAGCATGATGCAGGTCGACCGAAAGCGCCAGTCCCAGTTTGGCGCACATCTGGGCCAACCCTTTGGCCGCGCGATCGATCTGATCGTTCTCCAGGGCCTCCTGTATGTGATCGATCATACGCTGTTGGCTGCCTGTGGCATCGAAAAGCTTGGCATCCTTGAACCAGATGATCTTGGGACCGGCCGACAGAGCGTAAGTGTTGATGCGTTCCAATGCATCGGGGATATTTTCAGGCATGCCGTCCACGACTTCGCAATGGATCTGCCGGACGGCGCCTTTCAGCAAAGCGTCGATCAGCGGACCTGCACATTGCTCGACGAGCACTGGTTCGCCATGGACCAAAAAGGTTGCGTACTGCGCCAGCGCATCCGGTTTTTGAAGTTGATCGGCAAATTGGGTGTGCGGGATTTCAGTCATGACATGATGCTTTTTCCGCTCTCTTCCGCATGGTGGTTTGGTCGACAGCGGTTAAATTGGCATTTTCTTGAACAGGATGTGAAATATAAAAATAGCCACACCTACGGTGACACCGCTGTCGGCGATATTGAAAGTCGGCCAATGCATGTAGCCAATGTAGACATCCAGAAAGTCGACCACTTCTCCGAACCGCAAGCGATCAATCATATTGCCCACGGCCCCGCCAAAAATCAAGGCCAGCGCCCCACCGAAAAGCGAGTGTGATTTAGGGGTTTGATGGTAAAAATAGAGAATCATGCCCAACGCAAAAAAAGCTGCCACCAAAAAAAGCCAGTGGCGCATTGGTGAACTGTGCTGAGCCATGAAGCCGAATGCGCCGCCTGGATTATGGACATGGGTGAAACTGAAGAAACCGGGAATCACAGGAATGGATTGATGCAGCGGCAGATGTTGCAGCACAAGCGCTTTGGTCAATTGGTCCAGTACAATGACCGCCCCGCTGATAGCGAAAAAGCGGCCATATTTCCTGATCACAGTTTCCCCATCGGCTGTGGCACCGGTCATGATACGTGCCCCATGCGCTGTAAGGCGCCATGACAGCGGTCGCAAATCGCCGGATGGTCGGAGCGGTGACCCACGCTGGCATCGTGTACCCAGCAGCGCTCGCATTTTGCACTCGGCGCCCGGGCTACCCGCACGGTGATACCGGGTGTTTCCGAGCTGCGCGCGCCCTCGATATCGCCTTTATGCAGCTGCGTTTCGGACACGATCAAAATGGACCGCAGGTCGTCTTTATAGGGCGCCAGCTGATTGTATAACACATCGCTCAGGCCCAAGGTCACCACGGCTTCGAGCGAATGGCCGATGTGCTTTTGCGCACGCGCTTCTTCCAGGGTCTTGGTCACTTCGGCGCGCACCAGCTTGATCGCTTGCCACTGCTCGGCCAGCGCCACATCTTGCCAATGGTCATCGACTTCGGGCAGGCGGTCTAAATGGATGCTCTCGGACTTGTCGGCACGGGCCGGCAGATAGCGCCAGATCTCTTCGGCGGTAAACACCATAATCGGCGCCATCAACCGGGCCAAACTATCGGCGATATGATAGAGCACGGTCTGTGCGCTACGCCGTTCCGAAGAATCGGGGGCCGAAGTATAGAGGCGATCCTTGAGAATATCGAGATAAAAGGCCGATAGATCCAGTGTACAGTAATTGTACAGCCCATGGTAGATGACATGGAAATCGAATGATACATATGCCTTGCGCGCGCGAACGATCAGCTCACGCAGGCTGTGCAGTGCATAACGGTCGATCGGCAGCAACTGTTCATAGGGCACGGCATGGACATCCGGATCGAAATCGCTCAAGTTGCCGAGCAAAAAACGACTGGTGTTGCGGATGCGGCGGTAGGCGTCGGTCAGCTGCTTGAGGATGTTGTCGGAAATGCGTACATCGTCGCGGTAATCCGAAGCCGACACCCACAAGCGCAGAATTTCCGCACCGTATTTCTTGATGACCTGTTCGGGTGCGATCACATTGCCCAGGGATTTGGACATCTTCTTGCCCTCGGCATCCACCACGAAGCCGTGCGTCAACACCGCCTTGTATGGCGCGGTGGCGCGTGTGCCCACGGCAGTGAGCAGTGAACTGTGGAACCATCCGCGATGCTGATCGGTGCCTTCCAGGTAAAGGTCGGCCGGCCAATTCAAATTGTCGCGCGCTTCGAGCACGGCTGCATGGCTGACACCTGAATCGAACCACACATCCAAAATGTCGGTCTCTTTCTCGAACGCCGTCCCACCGCATGCATGACAGGTGGTGCCTTGAGGCAACAGCTTGTCGGCTGCCTCTTCGAACCAGGCGTCCGCACCCTTTTCTACAAACAGGTCATGAATGGCCTGCATCAGTTCGGGAGTCATATGGGCCGCACCGCAGCTGCTGCAGGTGAATACCGTGATCGGCACGCCCCAGGCGCGTTGGCGCGACACGCACCAGTCCGGACGATTCTCGATCATGCCGTAGATACGCTCACGTCCCCAATGCGGAATCCAACGGACCTGATCGATGGCTTGCAATGATTTTTGCCGCAGGTCGTTCTTTTCCATAGAGATGAACCACTGGGGTGTGGCGCGGAAGATCACGGGCTGTTTGCAGCGCCAGCAGTGCGGATAAGAATGGCTGATCTTCGCCTGCGCGAGCAGCAGACCCTTTTGTTCGAGGGTCTGGATGATTCCGGCGTTGGCTTTGAAGACGAACTGACCGTTGAAGTTTTCCACCTCATCTGTGAAGCGCCCCTGATCGTCTACTGGAGAATAGGCATCCAAGCCATATTGCAGACCGACTTCATAGTCTTCGCGGCCGTGACCGGGCGCGGTGTGGACGCAGCCGCTGCCGGCTTCCAGAGTGACATGACGGCCCAGCACGATGATCGACTCGCGATCGTACAGGGGGTGCCGGCAACGCCGCTTTTCCATGCCCTGCGGATCGATAGCGCCCAGTACCGTGTAATCGGTGATCGCAAACGCGGCCATGCACTGGTCGACCAACTCTTTGGCCAGCACGAGTACCTGCCCATCGGCACTTTCCACGGCAACATATTCGAACTCCGGATGCACGGCGATAGCCAAGTTGGCCGGCAAGGTCCAGGGGGTAGTGGTCCAAATCACCACATGAAGCTGGCGTCCTGCCAGGGCAGGGAGAAGATCGGACCAGTCGTCGATGACCGGGAATTTAACGAAGATAGACGGCGAGGATTCGTCCTTGTACTCGATTTCGGCTTCGGCCAGCGCCGTCTGACAGCTGCAGCACCAGTAGATCGGTTTTTTGCTGCGAAATAATCCGCCGTTCAACGCAAATTTACAGCACTCTTTGGCAATGATGGCTTCATACGGGTAGTTCATGGTCAGGTAAGGATCGTCCCAATCGCCCTGCACGCCGAGTCGCTTAAATTCATTGCGCTGAATGGCGATGAATTTTTCGGCATAGGCGCGGCAGTGCTGACGGATCTCAGCCTGGTTCATCTCCTTCTTGAGAGAGCCCAATTCTTTTTCGACATTGTGCTCGATGGGCAGGCCGTGACAATCCCAGCCAGGCACATACACAGCATCAAACCCTGCCATCTGGCGCGAACGGACGATAAAATCCTTCAGAATTTTATTCAGGGCCGTGCCGATATGGATGTTGCCGTTGGCATATGGCGGACCATCGTGCAAAATGAATCGGGGTCTGCCCTTGGAAAGATCCCGGGTGTGGGCATACATCCGGCGCTCCGCCCAGTGCTTGAGCTGTTCGGGTTCCCGTTGCGAAAGATTGGCCTTCATGGGAAAATCGGTGACCGGCAAATTGAGTGTCTTTTTATAATCCATCATCTTCTCCGTATACTGTGTAATAGCCCTGCATTTTTAATGGCAGTTCAGCGAATTGTCAATTCGTTTAATTCGTTAGTTTGTTGAGTCGTTAAGCAAACTAACGCATCAAAGAGATGACCGTCAGTCGCCGGCGATCTCCCAAAACAGGCAACGTATAATCGAAAGTGTCAACGAGTTGGAAGTTGCCTGCCTGCGCGTTGGCAACATCGTCTCCAGGCCCCTGGTAGACATAAATTCGGCCGGCGGGGGACAGCAGTTCCGCTGCCATATCGGCGATTGTCTCCAAGTCGGCGAGCGCACGACAGACAACAACCTGAAAGCGTTGCCGGAAGGCGGCTTCCCGGCCTAAGGCCTCAGCACGCATCTGCAGGGCGTCAATATCCGTTGCAGCCAACTGGCGTAGGACATGTTTCACAAAATTGATCTTTTTACGAGACCCGTCGATGAGCGTCATGGGTTGTGCGGACCGCATGATTTTCAGCGGAATACCGGGGAACCCGCCGCCGGTGCCCATATCGAGGAGCCATCCTTGTGAAGGGATATGGACCATTGGCAAAACGGCATCCAGAAAATGTTTGATCGCGATTTCGGTTGCATTGGTGATGGCAGTCAAGTTGATTTTACGGTTCCATTCGACCAGCGCCTTTGCGTGAACCGCCATACGATCGGCTTGCCCCCGGTCGATGGCCAATCCTGACTGAGCCGCCCCCTCGATCAACAATGTCTTCCAGGCATCGGAACCGACTTGCATGATTTTACCTTCCAAACCTTCAGGCCTGTTCCGAATCAGCAGGCTTGACCACTGCTTCGGCCGACTGGTCGAAATCCATGATCAGGGTGTAATCGATGCCGCCGCCGGCTTCGATGCGGGCATGCGGGTATCTTTTCTTGAAGACTCTCAGCATAGCCTGATTTTCTTTCAACACCGAAGCGATAAATCCCGTAAAACCATTTTCCTTGGCGATGGCCTCCAACTGCGGCAGCATGTGCGAGGTAATGCCCAATCCCTGGAAATCTTCACGGACCACAAACGCCACTTCGGCCCGGCCGGTACCTTCGTCGGCATAGGAACCGATGGCCATAATCTCCTGGTACCCGCCTTTTTGCGCCAGGCCGATGATCGACATGTTTTTACGATAATCCACGTTGGCCCACTGCTGTTGCGCGTGTTCGTGGGAAAAGAGTTTCATTTTGTAAAAAAAACGAAGATATATGGTTTCTTCCTTGAGTGAGTAGAAAAAGTTGCGATAAGCAAACTCGTCGGAGGGCAGCAGCGGTCGAAATTCAATGGTTTTACCGTTGCGAAGCGTCACGCGCGATTTGTAACCTTCCAGAAAAATCAAGTCGTCCTGGGCCGGAGGCAGTTGGTCCGCAAATATGTAGCGGCGCTTTTTGGCCACATCGATCAGTTCCTCGCGGAACTTGGGATGGGCGATCTGGGCCAGCTCCATCACACGCTGATAGATGCTTTTCCCCTTTAACTCGGCGATACCGTACTCAGTGACCACGAAGTTGACGTCACCACGGGTGGTCGCCACGCCGGCGCCTTCACTGAGACTGGGCACAATACGCGACACCTTGCCACCCTGGGCCGTCGAGGGCAATGCAATGATTGAAAAACCACCTTTGGACATCGTGCTGCCCCGCAGAAAGTCGACCTGATCGCCGATGCCGCTATAAAAAAGGTATCCCATGGAGTCCGTGCAGACCTGCCCGGTCAAATCGACCTCCAGCGCCGATGAGATCGAGATCAGATTGTCGTTGCGGGCGATAACCGTCGGGTCGTTGACAAAATCCGATGAGCGAAAATAAAATTTGGGGTTGTCGTCCACATACCGGTACAGCTTTTCCGATCCCATGCACAAAGCCGCCACCACGCGCCCGGGCAACAGGCTCTTTTTTGTGTTGGTGATCACATTGCGTTTAAACAGGGGCAGAAACGCATCGGTGATCACCTGCGTATGCACACCCAGATCCTTTTTATCCATCAGCGAAGACAAAATCGCATTGGGCAGATGGCCGAAACCGATTTGAAGGGTCGCCCCGTCATCCACCAACTGATTGACATAGTACCCGATACGCATGGCCACTTCCTGATTCTTGGCCATGGGCAAAGTCTCGACCAGGGGCTCTTCGAAAGGCACAAAATAGTCGATCTGGTCTACGTGCACCATGCAATCGCCCCAAGTGCGTGGCATGCGCGGGTTGACTTGTGCGATTACCATGCGCGCAGCTTGCAATCCGGGTTTGGTGATATCCACGGAAACGCCCAGGCTGCAATACCCGAAACGGTCCGGTGGGCTGACTTGCACCAGGGCCACATCCAGGCCGATGCGCTGGCTGGTGAACATGTGGGGGATTTGCGACAGATAGGCCGGCAAATAATCAATTTTGCCCTCGAAAGCCGCTTTGCGCATGCTGGTACTGATGAAAAACAACTTGAGCGCAAACCGTTTCAGAAATTTGGGATCATCCACATACTTGGACAGCGTAAATGAAAGCATTTGGTAGATCACCACATCCTGTATGATGGGATTGGCTACCATGGCGCGTATCAAATGCTGGGGTTCACCGCACCCTGTACCGATGAAAATTCGGCTGCCGTTTTTTATTTTCGAAATCGCATCCTGAGCAGAGACGACCTTTTCCGGGCAATGATCCGTTAGATTCATTCGTTTCTCCTTCATGCACCAGCTGCAAGCCTGATGATTAGCAAGCGAATAGGATCGCCAGTGACTTTTTGCGTAGGCGAATGGCCGCCTCTCATCATTGAATCGTCTATTTGTCCCAAGTTGCCGGAGTTAGTCAAGAATTCAATTCACCTGTCTGCTCCGGAAACGGAGCAGTGATGCTTGCGGGTGACCCTTTAGAGTCCTTAATTCTTTACACTTGAGACTTTACACTTATTTTTAAACATGCCTATTGAAACGCCATTGTTGACCGTTGATATTATCATCGAATGCCAAGGGGGCATTGTGTTGATCGAACGCAAGAACCCACCCCACGGTTGGGCGCTGCCAGGCGGTTTCGTGGACCGCGGAGAATCCGTGGAACAAGCGGCGACGCGTGAAGCCAAAGAAGAAACCTCTTTGGATGTCAAACTGATCGAGCAGATGCATACCTACTCCGATCCGCAACGCGATCCGCGTATGTACACGGCATCTGTCGTCTTTATTGCCGCTGCCGCTGAATCGCCCAAAGGATCGGATGATGCCCGCCGGGCAGTGGTTTTCAGGCACGGGCAACTGCCGGAACCGCTGGTATTCGATCATGGCCGCATTCTGAACGATTATTATAAATATAAAGCTGGAATGTCCCGTCAGCAGGTATTTGGATATTAACCTTAAAATCAACAGTTGCGATCAGGGTTCCTCTTTTGCTGCACGACAGGTGAAAGCCGGTATTTTTTTCATTGACAATGATCCCAAACGACACTATTAATCGCGTTTTTAAATATAGTCCAAATTTCCCTCATTTGGCGTCATCCCAGATGAGGGTTTTATTTTTCCATATAGTTCAGGTCACTGAAACGCTCATCCGCGCTAACCATTCTCCATCAGCTCTCATAGAAAATGGCGGGTAGGAAACGAAACCTTTTCATTTCCGGCGGAAAAGACCGACGGCTGTCTTCACCATAAGGGCTGCCGAAGGGGTACAATTGGACGAAGCGAAACGACACAGTAGACTAATTCAGTCAATTAAGAGGAAGGTTTAAGAGGAAAACGAGCAATGACCACCAACACTCAGAATGTACGCAATATCGGCATCAGTGCCCACATCGATTCCGGCAAAACGACGTTGACGGAGCGAGTGCTTTTTTATACCCAGCGGATCCATGCCATCCACGATGTCAAAGGCAAAGATGGCGTAGGGGCCACCATGGACTCCATGGAATTGGAAAAGGAGCGCGGCATCACCATTGCGTCGGCGGCGACCTTCTGCCAGTGGAAGGGGTACCAGATCAACATCATCGATACGCCGGGCCATGTTGATTTCACGATAGAGGTGGAGCGTTCCCTGCGTGTTCTGGATGGCGCCATTTTGGTGTTGTGCTCGGTAGGCGGCGTTCAATCCCAGTCGATTACGGTCGATCAGCAGATGAAACGCTACAATGTGCCCTGTATCGCTTTCATCAACAAGTGTGATCGCAACGGCGCCAGCCCTTTCCGCGTCATCGAACAGCTTAAGTCCAAATTAGGACATAATGCGGTGGCCATGCAAATTCCCATCGGCCTGGAAGTCGATCATCAGGGCGTCGTCGATCTGGTGCGCATGAAAGCCTTTTATTTTACCGGTGAAAACGGGGAGGTCATCGAGGAAAAAGAAATCCCTGACAATATGCGTAAGATGGCTGAACAAAAACGCGAGGAACTGATCGATTCCGCCACGCTTTTTTCCGACGAACTTACCGAAGCTGTCCTGGAAGAAAAACCGGTTTCCGAAGAACTGCTGAAAAGCGCCATTCGCGCCGGCGCCTTGAAACGCCAATTGACCCCGGTTTTCATGGGTTCCGCATATAAAAACAAAGGTGTTCAACTGCTGCTCGACGGCGTGACGGAATTGCTGCCCAGCCCGGCCGAGGTGGTCAATACGGCCTTGGACCTGAGCGCGGATGAAGCGCCGGTGACGCTTAAGACCGAAACGAACCTGCCTACCGTGGCTCTGGCATTCAAGTTGGAAGACGGCCAATACGGTCAATTAACGTATATCCGCGTATACCAGGGCAAGATGGCCAAGGGCGACACCGTGATCAACGTGCGCACCGGCAAAAAAATCAAAATCGGACGGCTCGTCCGAATGCATGCCGACCAAATGGAAGACATTACTGAATTGCCGGCCGGTTTCATCGGGGCCATGTTCGGGGTCGATTGCGCGTCGGGCGACACATTCGTCTCGCCGGGTGTCACTTTGACCATGACCTCCATGTACGTGCCCGAGCCGGTCATTTCGTTGGCCATCGCGCCCAAAGACCACAAGGCTGAAATCAACATGTCAAAGGCGCTCAACCGCTTCAGCAAGGAAGACCCGACGTTCAAAACGTACGTAAATGATGAAACCAATGAAACCATCATCTCGGGCATGGGCGAGCTGCATCTCGAGGTGTACATCGAGCGCATGCGGCGCGAGTACAATGCTGAAGTGACCACTGGCGCACCCCAGGTGGCCTATCGTGAAACCATCACTCAAAAAGCTGAATACGACTATATCCACAAGAAGCAGACCGGCGGCTCGGGTCAATACGGCCGTGTGGCAGGCTTCATCGAACCGTGTGAAGAAGACTTTATTTTCGATAGCCAGGTGACCGGTGGCACGGTACCGACCCAGTTTATCCCCGCGTGTGAAAAAGGCTTCAAAAATTGCATGGCCAAGGGGCCTAAACTGGAGTTCCCGCTGACCAACATCCGTGTGGTGCTCAACGATGGCGCCTCCCACAGCGTGGACTCTTCGGATATGGCCTTCCAGGCAGCTGCCAGAGGCGCTTTCCTGCAGGCCTTTCCGAAAGCCAAGCCGGTTATCCAGGAGCCCATCATGAAAGTGGTGGTGGAAACGCCAACGGAGTTCCAGGGACCAGCCATGGGATCGCTGAATCAGCGCCGCGGCATTATCCTGGGCGCCCAGGATGAAGGTGTCATGTGCAGCATCGAAGCCCAGGTACCGTTGGCCGAAATGTTCGGTTACTCCACCGTGCTGCGTTCCCTCACCCAGGGCAAGGCGCAGTTTACCATGGAATTTGCCGCCTACAAACAGGTACCGCAGGCTATTGCGGAGGAGATCGCCAAAAAGGCTGCTGAAAAGAAGCAGAAAGTAGCTTAGTGTGGAGTAAACTTTCATGCTGAACATGGATTCGGAAGCGATCCCCAATCGCAGGAGCCGTCGGCAGATGCGCTTGGCGCCACCCCGGGCCGAAATGCCCGCGCGGGTCATTCACCTGAAGGAAAGGAATTTGGTCATGCTGAAACAAGATCTCATCATGCGCAATCCGCTGCGCTTACTGGGTCATGAAAGTGACGATATCATCGGACCCGGTCGGTTCGGCGCCGTGCTGGCCCGAGCCGGCGTAGGAAAAACCGCCCTGGTTATTCAAATTGCGCTCAACAGTATGCTGCGCGATAAAAATGTTCTTCATATCAGCCTCAATGAACCGGTGGGCAAGGTCAACCTGTGGTACCAAGAAGTTTTGGGGCGTCTGGCCCAAATGTACCAAGTGACGCCGCTGGATCAGCTTTGGGACACTATCGTGCCCCATCGGTTTATCATGACTTTTCAAGTAGAGGGATTCAGCGCTCCCAAGCTGGACGAGCGTCTGACCGACCTGACCTCGCAGGGCATTTTCAGTCCGGACATGATTATCATCGACGGACAGCCATTCGACCAGGATGTATCGGAAGTCTTGGGTGAATTGAAAATGCTTGCCGAGAGACTGGGACTGCCGATTTGGTTTACTGTCACGACCCATCGCCACGAGGCGCCGGCGCCGGACGGCCTGCCCATTCAGTTGTCACCGGTGCAATCCCTTTTCGATGTGGCCATCGCCCTTCAATCTGTGGAAAATACCATCCACATCAAAGCGCTGAAAGGGTGTTCACAGGCGGAAACGCAACCGCAACTCATCCTGGATCCAGCAACGATGTTGGTCGTTGATTCTGTCAAACAGTGAGACCTGCCAGATAAAGCTGATTGCGTTCCTATGCGCTTGCGTGGGAACGCAATGTAACCCCACCGACATTACCTCACGAACTTTCAATGAACGCATTAATTAAGTATATGGTTATGCACTTCGCTCAAGTGATGTGGGTGAAGTGTTAAGTGTAAAGTTTAAAGTGTAAAGGGAGGCATTCTGTCGATTTGATATGCTCACCTCCCCATGTTGACGCTTTTGCGTACAGGCTTTTGTTAAATTACAACTAATGACACCCCATACCTGTGTCTTACTGGGGCGAAGTGCATAACCAGAACTTCAATTTCGGGTTCCAAACGCGGGTGAGCCGGGCGGGTGGTCCGCCCGGCTCACCTCACTACGTGCCAAGCCCGAAAGTTGAGTTATTCTACGCCTCAACGCTTTAACGCCTCTACGCGCTGCATCACTGGTGGATGTGAGTAATTGAGAAAAACGTATAATGGGTGCGGGTCCAAATTGCTCAAATGATCTACGGACATTTTTTTGAGTGCGGTTGCCAGTGAGCGACCCTGCGGCGCGGTTTGCACGGCAAAACGATCTGCGGCATATTCGTGGCGCCGCGACATATACTGCATAGCCAGGCCCAAAACGGCATCCAGGGGGGTGTATAGCAGTCCGAAGAAAACCAAACCAGCATACACTGATACTTGCTGAACATGAAACGCTTCGAATAGCCCCGGGTAAGAGATAAACCATGAAAGAATATAGAACATCAGACCGGACTGGCCGATGCCGACCAGCATCATTTTAAGGACATGGCGCTGTTTGTAATGCCCCATTTCGTGCGCTAATACAGCGACCAGTTCATCCACACTGTGGTTGCTGATCAGCGTATCGAACAGGACGATGCGCCTGTGTCTCCCGAAGCCGGTAAAAAATGCGTTGGCTTTGCTGCTGCGTTTCGAACCATCCATAACAAAAATATTGTCCAAGGCGAAATCGATCCGGCGCGCATAAGCGGTGATAGCGTCGCGCAATTCGCCGGACGATAGTGGCTCGAAGCGATTGAACAGCGGCATGATCCATGTGGGTGCGACATAGTGTACCGCCAGCATGACCATCACCACGATCAACCAGCACAACCACCAGGCATGCGGTCCCGCATGTTGAAAGAAAAGAAGCACAAGCGCCAACAACGGGGCACCGATAGCCAGGCCCAATAGCACTGCCTTGCAGCGATCGAGCAGGTAGGTCCGCCAGGTCGTCCGGTTGAATCCGAAACGCGCCTCGATTCCAAAGGTGGCGTAAACATCGAACGGCAGGTTCAGCAACCCTTTGAGTGCAACCAGAAAGCCGATAAAAAGCAATCCGGTGGTCAGGGTGGACAAATTAAAACCCCGCACCCATTCGTCCAGCCATGCAAACCCGCCGCCAAACCAGAATGTCAGTAGAAGTAGAAGATCGACCCCCGTGACGACCCATCCGAAGCGCGTATTGACCCGCAGATAGTCCTGGCTGCGGCGATAGCGCCCAGGATCATACCAGTCTGCGAAAGCTTCGGGCAGCCCGGAGTGCAGCCGTTTAAGATTCAGCCAGTCCGCAGCAAATTTTAGCCCTGCATCGAGGAGCAGAGCCGCCAGAATGATAAGGGCGATAGTGTTCATGGATGTTCTTCAGCCTCCGTGCCGGAACCTGGCACAACACCCACCGGGCTTTCCTCGATGAAAAGCTGGTCTATAAAATCCCCAATGGCGCGATGGACGCTTTGGGAGCCATCACCGAGCAAAATGCCATGGCGTTTGAAGTTAAAAGCGAGATAGCGCTTGTCGACCGAACCAAGCCTTTGGAAAATGCGTTCAGACCCTTTGGGATTCACCACAGGATCTTCCTGGGATTGGATCACCATTGCCGGAATCTTAATGTCGGCCAATTTGGGTTCGATAACATCCATCAAGCGTTCCAATTCACGTACTCCCGCAATGGGGTTACGCGAATAGTTGATATGCGGGTGTTCCGCCTGGTTCTCGACAAACTCCCTTTTGGCATCTTCCCAGTGGACCCGCTTCATCAAGCGGTTCCAGGTATCCACTACCGGCGCCAGACGCGAAGCGGCATATTGCAGGCGCAAGGGCGTGGCGACGGCAAAAACACCAGCGATGTCGTGCGTGCGGGCAGCCAGTTCCAGCGCCAACGCCGCGCCGGTGGAGAAACCACCGACCACCACATGGCGGCACGTGTTGCGCATCAATAAAAATCCGTCTTCCAAGGAACTGATCCACTCCTTGTAAGACCGGGATGCCAGATCTTCCGGTGCTGTCCCATGTCCCTTCAGGCGTGGTGCGTATACCCAGTAGCCTTTGCGTCCCAGATATTCGGCCAGGGTTTTGACTTCCGCAGGTGCGGCCATGTACCCGTGGCATAATAAGATGCCTGTTTTGCGGGAGCGGCCGCGGATCAAAATGGGTTTCCCGATACTCTTGGGTTTGCTCTCGCCGACGATATGAAACTGTTCATAATCATGCTCAAATTCTCGTTCCGCTTTTTCCTGAAAATAGCGGGCCGCCCGACGGCGTAGCCAAAAACCAGGTTGCCAGCACGCTCTGGAAATCATCCGTTGCAACTGTGTCAATGGCTCCACCTCATTGGCCATCACAGCCACAGGGTTGTCGATGCGCGCCCTGTGAAAATCGAAAATAGTGCGCAGTTTGCGCTGATCAAGCAAAAACGTGGACCGCTCCTGGCGCAAGACACCCGTTTCCTGCGCAATGGATAGAAAATCGGCTATCTTGCCATACTGATCGTTTAATAAAAGATGGTTCTGATTCTCTTTCATACTGTTGTGCGCATGCATCCAGGCTTGCGTTGTTCCCTTGTGGATAGCGAGGAAGGCACGCAGACGCAGATTTTCCATGCGCAGGCGACGCGTCAGGCTGTGCTTGAGCAGAGACGCAAAAATATGATCGTGGTTGATCGTGGTCATACCGTAAATGGCACGCATATAACGTCGCATGATGTCGAGGGCCGCCTTTCGCATGCACTTCAGGCACGGCAGAGGATCGTCAAAACCGAATGGATCCGGCTTGCACATATCCTTGACAACGCGGCGCACCTGCAGATAGGGGGCGATCTCGATCGGGGTGCCGAAACGGATATCAATGTCCACTCCGGCGGTCAGCATGGAACCTTCAGTCATCAACTCCTCCACAAACTTTTCCGGGAGATCTTCGACCCATCGTTTGGCCAACCTATGAAGAATATTTATTTTTGCGCGCAATGGATAATAGGTCAGATTGACCGGCACGATGTACGTGCCTTTGTTGTCGATCACGGCAGAGGGTTGAAGATTGAAAAGCGGCCTCAGGCGATCGAGTTCGTCCGGTGCGTGCTCGGACAACCACATAAAGCGCTGGCGGTAAAACTCGGTGCGCAAGGCAAGGTGCGCGGCGCCCGTGTGGGGCGGGTGTTTGCCACCCGCATAGGAGACCATGTAGCGCCCTTTTTCGATAATCTTTTTATTTTTGACCATGCGCCCTTCGGGAAAGATGATCCAGCCGGCCTCGTTTGTGAGCAAGGATTTTACGATCAGACGATCGCGGTCAGGATGGTTGGTCGATACTGCACCGAGCGTTTCCAGAAACCGCCCCAGGGTGCCACCGAAAAATTCAGATGACGCCAGAGACCACATCGGCACCTTTAGTAATTTGTGCAGATAATAAGGGACCAGAATCGTTTCCAGGCGCGTAAAGTGATTGACGACAAAAATCTTGGCGCCGACAGGGATATTCTCTGTGCCGTGCAAGTTGACCCTGGCTTTAAAGAAATTCGAGAGCGTTTGAATGGCCAGACTGGTGGTGCGATACGCTAATGGGTTCATAATGTTAATGCTGTTGACATAAATAGGGGTTCCAATTACATTAAACGGTCGAATCCACAGCCCAAGAACCTTTGGAGGTCCTTAGTGTACTCTAAAATACTCATTTTACGGTTTCCCAGAACAGAGGTACAAAAACCTTTGGTGTGCAATCTCGCACGCAATTTCGACCTGGTGTTCAATATCCTCAATGCGGGCATTCTGCCTCGCAAAGAAGGCTATATGGTACTGGATCTTTCGGGCACGCGCAAGAATTTCAAAGAAGGTGTGCAGTACCTTAAATCTCAAGGTGTGGATGTACAAAACGCATCCCAGGAAGTCAAACGCGATGACACTACCTGCATCCAATGCGGTGCCTGCACGGCTGTTTGCCCGACGGGCGCATTGTCCATTCTGCGTCCGGAAATGACCGTCACCTTCGAACAGCAGAAATGCAGCGTGTGTGAGCTATGTGTCCCCGCTTGCCCTCCCCGCGCGATGAAGGTGCGTCCGATCCGGCAGGCCTTTTTCTAAATGCAGGCATGTACTGCCATTGCCCTTAGCGGCGGCATCGATTCTCTGGTGGCCGCGGCATTGCTCAGAGACCGGGGTTGCCGCCTGATTGCGCTCCATTTTCTCAGCGGATACGAAGCCGGGGGCGGGCTTTGTGGCACGCATGGTGATGATGCCAATTTTGCCGCCCTTGAAAACCGCGCACGCCGTTCCATTCTGCCACTGGCCGATCAGTTGGACATCCCTTTGCATATCATCGATTTGCGCAAGGAGTTCCAAGAACAAGTCGTGGACTATTTCGTGGATACGTATGGCCGCGGCCAAACGCCCAATCCCTGTCTGGTATGCAATCCTGCGATCAAGTTCACCATTTTGCTGGAGAAAGCGCGCATCTGGGGCGCAACGCACATTGCCAGCGGACACTATGCTACCATAGAGGCTGCCGATGACGGCCGCATGCGATTGCTGGCCGGGATCGACAAACGCAAGGATCAATCTTATTTCCTGGCGCGCTTGTCTCAGCAGCAGCTTGCCTCCGCGGTGTTGCCACTTGGCAAATTAACCAAAGAACAGACACGGCGCATTGCTCACAGCAAGGGGCTGATCCCGGCGACGACCACTGAAAGCCAGGATATCTGTTTCATTAATGAAGGCACCTACAACGATTTTTTAGCCCGACAACCCGGATTTCGCAGTCAGCCCGGCAGCATCGAAGATATGGGCGGCCATGTCATCGGCAGCCATAAAGGGCTGCATCATTATACCGTGGGTCAACGACGCGGCATCAATTGTCCTGCCGCTGAACCTTACTATGTCGTTCAGATCGATCAACAGCGCAACTGCCTTCGCGTTGGCAACAAAGAGGACCTGCTGACCGATCGATGCCGCGTCGACCATATCAATTGGATCGCCCCTGCCCCACAGCGCCCCTTGCAGGTCATGGTCCGGGTGCGCTACCGGCACAAGGCGGTTTCCGCGTTGCTTTCGCCGATCGACACGAACAGGGTTGAAATTCGCTTTGACGCCCCGGAGCCGGCGGTGACGCCCGGTCAGGGCGCAGTCTTCTACCAGGACGATGAAGTGCTCGGCGGCGGGTGGATCGAATGAAAACGTACCGCATCATCACCCTGGGGTGCAAGGTCAATCAGTGCGAATCGGCGGCAATGGGGCATTTGCTGGAAGCGCACGGCTGGACCCGAACATCTGACGCTGAATTGCCGGATGTGCTGGTCGTCAATACGTGCACCGTCACGAGCAAGGCTGGCATGCAATCGCGCCAGGCCATACGGCAGGCCATCCGCAATAATCCCGATGCAAAAGTGGTTGTCACCGGTTGTTACGCGCAAACCGCCGCTGACGAAGTCCGTGTGATCGAAGGTGTCGATCAGATCATCGGCCACCGTGATAAAATGCGCATTGCCGATTTATTGTCCGTGTCTGCCCCTGGTAGTTGCCTAACAGGCTCGACCGGATCGCCGCACGACCAAGCTATTTTTCCTGCCATGCCCGCAGTGGCCGATCAGGCACGTACCCGTGCTTTTCTTAAAATTCAGGATGGATGCGATACCCGTTGCACATACTGCATCGTCCCGTATGCCCGCGGACGCTCACGCAGCATGCCGCCCGAAGACGTGCGCGCTCACCTGAGTCGACTGGGTGCTGCTGGCTTACGGGAAGTGGTGCTGACGGGTATCCATCTCGGCGCTTATGGCATGGACCTTGACCCTTCAACGCATCTGACCGCGCTTTTGGCATCTCTGGTGGATGCGCCTTCGGTTGACCGTATTCGGATCAGCTCGATCGAGCCGACTGAAATCGACAGCCGGATGATACAATTGATCAATCACCCTGACCGTTTGATATGTCGTCATTTTCACATTCCGCTGCAAAGCGGCGCAAATGAACTGTTGCAACGGATGGGCCGTCCATACGACCGGGATTTTTTCAAGCAAACCATTGAAAAAATACATCATCATATCCGTGACGTTGCAATCGGTGTGGACGTGATCGCCGGATTTCCGGGCGAAAGCGAAGAAGCCTTCATGCAAACCTATGGTCTCATCGAAAGCTTGCCGATCAGCTATCTGCACGTATTTCCATTTTCACCGCGCAAGGGCACGCCGGCAGCTGCCTTCAAGGAGAAAGTGCCCCAAAAGATCACCAAAGAACGTTCCAAGCGACTACGCGAGTTAGGGGAAAAAAAACGCTCGGCATTTCACAGGTCAATGATCGGCCGCACCTTGACCGTGCTTATTGAAAAGGCCGATCAATCTACTGGCTATGCCAGCGGATTGAGTGATAACTATGTACAGGTATTTATATCAGGCATAAATGTTAAAGAAAACAGTTTGGTGACTGTACACATTGAACGCATCGATCAGGACGGCACCGTTTACGGCCACAGGGTATAGGTTTTCGCTACCCCCCAATGGGTGCGTGGCAGGCGCCATGCGTCTCATTCGGCCGCCCGGCTCACTATCGGAAGCACATGATCAGAATGGTGATTCGACTGCGGTGCATGATCGGTCACGCCTTCGATTTCCCTGCATTCTTCGATTCTTTTTTCTTCATTGCCAACTTTTGCTTGGAATTTTTGAATGACTAATTCTTCCAACCACAAAGCTGGGAAAATGATAAGATCATAAAACCGGGTCATCAGGAGAGCTACATAAAAACCGAAATTGCCAATGAGTCTCAGAATGAACACAGTTGCGCGCAGTATGCAGATGCCCACGATACCTGCCGATGTGCGCAGGGCGATGACGAAAGACTCAAAAGCAATAGCGACAAAGGTCAAAACAAACGGCAGGATAAAACCCAAGAGCATTTGCCCGAACATGGGAATTTTACTTCTCAAGATCTCTGCATTTTCCACTCCGGCCAATGATTGACGAAGCGTTTCCATGTTAGCGGCCATTTGATAGCGCATTAATGCCAGGGTCGATTCAACACCGGCAAGCATTACCAGAAAACAAAAAAAGACCCAAAAAAAGACCCGGCGTTTACCGTCTTCCATACCACCGAATGCGGAAAAGAGCCGTGTAATGCGCAATGTGTCCATCAAGAAAAAACCCAGGACAATCTGCAAACCGACAATGAGCATTCCGGCCACCTCGGCGATTTTGAAGTTGCCGATGGTACTGTTGCCTCCTACCATTTCGGACATGGGCGAAGTCACCATATTATAGTTGATGACAGCCGCAAATGCAGCTACCACCAAAACCACCGCGGATATCAACAATTGCGATAGCGAAGAAACGGATAATTGGCGTTCAGCCATATTGGTTTGACTACGGATTTTATCATATACATCCATGTAACGGTCGATTTTTTTTGAGCGCTGAGCAAGAGTGTGAATACCCTTTTCCATGACATCGATTTTTTTTCGTGTGCCGCGCCAGAAAGGCAGCATGCGGCTCAAAATCGAATGGCGGCGGGCCATGTCGCGCCGTTGCGTCGCGACAGCAGCTTTGTGCTGCGCAATCATGGTCCGATGAATCTGTTCCAGCGTTTTGACCACCAAATGGTCGCCGGTGGGTTTGATTTGGGCCACAGCGTCAATGATCCTGGCCCAATCGGCCATTGTCTGTGGAATCACAGCGCTGTTTTTGTGGTCTTCTTCAAGTTTGTATAGTTCTTCGATGAACTTGCGTTGAAGCGTCGGATAGTCATTCAAATTTTTATGGATAGCGGAACTGATACGCTCGAATTCACGTTCGATCCGCCGCTCGGCCAATTCTCGGCCCGACGCGATCAAAACCTCTTTGTTACGGTTTTGAAGTTGTTTTTCGGCAAGTTTAACCGAGGTGGTTGCCATACGTGTGCCGTTGTAGAAAATTTTACCTGCAGCAACCATCAAGCGATTGAACGGTTTGCGTGCGAGATAAAGAATCCCAAGCAGGAGCAGCAACCAAATAGTGACCGATAAAATCGGGTAGGGTGTAATGGTCAGTAGCACTTCCATAAATACCTCCCGGGCAGAAAATCAAACTGGGGGGGAAGAAATCGTTGACTTGCTGCCTGGTTGCTCGATGGCTATCGCTTTGTCGCCATCCAGACACACATCGTAGAACACATAAGCTTTAGCCATTTCTCTCAGACTTTCAATGCTCTTTACCAACTGCTCCATTTTTTCACGCTGTTCGGCAGGACTACTTCCGTTTTGATCAGGCAAATCCAATTTGTGCTTCATTTGATCCAGCAGTGTCATGCTCTGTCCGGTTTGTTTCCATACATAAAGTAGTAATTCCTGCAGGTTGGCAGCCAGTTCGTTGAGTCCAGATCCAATCTGGCCAAATTCATCGCCCCTTTCAATCATGACGGTTTCGTTTAATTTGCCTTGGGCGAGTCGATCGATGGCATGCTGGATAGCCTGTATCGGACGATTGATCTGACGCATGGTCGCTCGCAGCCAGACAATCGACATCAGAAAAATTGCAAAAAGGCCAACACTTAATAAAAAGAGGACACGTATCCGGCTTCCATCAATAATTGTGACCGAAGGCATTTGGGTGGCATGCGGACTCAGACCGGACGTCCATGTGTGGAAATTCAGTATTGTATTAACCTCATGGTAGATAAAGATATAGCAGGCCAACGTGGTCATGAAGACCAGGAAAGAGTAAAACCACAAACATCTTCGGATGTGTGACAATCCATTTTTCTTCATTTGCAGCCATGCAAAAGACTGTGACGCGTTAGAATGCGCTGTGGACGGTCCATGAAAAAATCGTATCCGCGAAAATGGCTATTTAACCACAACCTTGTCCACCGCATTGACTTCGTCGTCAACGAGTATGCGATTGAGATCCACCATAACCAGAAGTCCCTTATCCGTTTCGCAAACCCCATTGATATATTTACTTCGCATACTATGCAGAATGATGTCGGGTGTGGGAAGTATCGTCTCGGTTTTGACTCTGATGATTGGCGTGACAGAATCGACCACATAGCCGACATTGCGTTTTCCGGCTTGAGCGACCAGTACCCATATCTTTTCGCCACTTTTGGAATCTGCCGCAACACCGAGCATGCGCCCCAGGTCAATGATTGGCAAGACTTGCCCCCTGATTCGAGAGATCCCTTGCACAAAGTCGGGTGCGCCATCGATGGTATCTATGGAAGGATCCCGCAGGATCTCGCGAACGTTGAGAATATTGGCACCGAAAAGCTTTGTCCCGATGCGAAATCCGACTAACTGCACAATATCATCTTGATCGATTATCAGCGCCACTTCAATCTCCCCTTTTGGTAAAAGGTTTGGGGATCGGATTACAGCATGTTCGCTCTAAATTACATGACCTGTTTGCAAGATCGCAACCGCATGAAGATCGCTTTTATCCTGAACGCTTCGGCAACACGCGCTCTTCATGCGGCATGAGATCGTTTGAAGGAAATCCATGAACGAACGGTCACGGCCGAAATGGAAGTCCATCGTTTCGCATATCCTACTCTTCGGATGTATCCTCATTTTCCAGATCGGCCATTTCCGTTTCCTGGACGCCGGTCCCTTTGCGAATCTTGAATTGCGCCACTTGACGCGTCAAGTTGGCAGAGAGGCGTTGCATTTCCAAAGTAATACCCACAACCTGGCCGGCACCTGAAGCCGTTTGCTTTGCCCGCTCGGCTGATTCGCTAGTAACTTCCCGCAATTGCTGTGAACGTCCGGCCTGAAGCTCGGTCATTTTCTTAACCTGATCAGAACGCTGCACGATGCCGCGCATTTCTTCTCCCACGCTATTGGCCTGCTTTGTGGCTTTTTCCACCTGTTGGGAGATGGCCGTGGCTTTTTCCACCAAGGCGGTCAACGCCTTTTGGGCGGCTTCACGCCGTTGCCCCTGTTGGCCGGCCATGCCTGCGATCTCTTGAGCCAGTTTGTTCAAGTCTTCTACCAACTTATTCACTTCAACCGTATTATCGGACAACAATTCGGAAGCATGCGCGATTTCTTGAATGGCGCGCATGTTGATCTCACCACCCTGAGCAATCTTATGCAGCACGCCCTGAGAAAGGTCGGTTAGACGCGTACCTTCTTCAACCTTGTTGGTTGAATCTTTGATCAGCTGCTTGATTTCCTTGGCGGCTTCCGAAGATCTCTGGGCGAGCTTACCCACTTCGTCTGCAACAACTGCAAACCCGCGGCCGTGAACACCTGCGCGGGCGGCTTCGATAGCGGCGTTCAAGGCCAGCAAGTTGGTCTGTTCGGCAATTTCCGTGATTACGCTGATAATTTCAGCGATCTGTTCGGATGAACTTTTGATGGCACGCATACCGGTAACGGTTGCATCTACTGTGGAGCGCCCTTCTTCGGCAGCATCGAGCACCAAGCGCCCCTGTTCGGTGGCCCTTTCCGCGGCTCGGGTCATTTCTTCCACCGATTTGGCAATGGACCGCATGGCGTTGGTCATTTGAAGAACCTGTTCGCTCTGGCGCTGAGCGGTAAGAGTAACCTTGCCACCCGTTTCGCCCATTGCGGCCACACGTTCGGTGGCGACACCGGCTTCCTGAATCTGCTGGCTGGAGGCGTCATCCATTTGTTTCATGTATTCGATCAGTTCACCCATGTGCTGGTACGAACGGTCGGCCGCATCCGCCTGGTTCAGAGAAAATTGCTGAACCTGACCTGCGGTTTCCCCCATCTGGGCCACGGTGTCCAAAATGGCGCCCATCTGCCGTTCTTCCTGCTCGGCACGCTCCTTGTTGGCGGCCGCACGACGCGCCACTTCGCCCGATTGGCTGTTTACGCCTTTGGCTGCATCTTCGACCATCCCGAACGAATCACGCAAGGCCTTCATCATGTTGTTGAACTCACGGCCCATCATGCCGATTTCATCCTGGGAGGTGACCGGCACCGAGAGCGTCATGTCGCGCTCCCTGGCCACCTGGCGGATTGTATTGGCGATACCGAGAATAGGATGCGTGATTCGTCCGACACCAAACCAAACGATGCCGGCCAGAAACAAAATACCCATACCGCCGATCATCAGCGCCTGGTTAACGAGTTTATTGGAGCGGGCATAGATGATACTCTTGGGGATATTGGTGGCCAGACTCCACGGTGTATCCGAATAACCGATTCTGATCGGCGCGAACGCGTAAAAAGCGGTATCGCCTGAAGTTTTCGACACCTTTTCTTCCGTAATTTCCAAACCGTTACGGACCGCTTGAATGGTTTCCGGTTTGAACTCGAAAAACTCCATAGGCTTGCCCACGTTGCTCCAACGGGTCGGGTGGGCGGTAAACACGCCATTGTTGGCCAACATGAACCCATAGCCCACTTCATAAAAGCGCACGCGTTTGATGATGGGTTCAAAGGATTTCAAGGGGATGTCGATGCCCACCACGCCCACTATGTTGCCTTGGTATTTAATGGGAACCGCAAGGATCGTTTTGAGCTGTTCTTCACCGTTGATTTCAAAATATACCGGGTCAAGGATAACTTCCTTGCCGGTTCGGAAGGGAGTCAGATAATAATCGCCAATACCATTGACATCGTACATCTGAAGGGGTTGCACGCCGGGTTCACCTTCCAAACGGCTCCAATAAGGGATGTAGCGGCCTGTCTGGTCGTGACCTATAGCATTGGCGAATTCCTTGTCCCGGTTGTCCAATGCATTGGGCTCCCAGCAGGTCCAAACGGCAACAAAGTGTGGATACTCTACAAGGATGTTTTTTAACATACCATTGATCACATGGCGGGCCGGCACCCCTTTGTTTTTCAAGCCTTCCAAGGCTTGGGCCAGAGTACGGGCAGTATCCATGGCCACTTGCATATCCGCTTGAATCACGGCGGCCCAATGACGGGCAACCTCTACGGCAGCCTCTTCAGCTTGCTGGCGGGCCGAGTTGCGCGCCTGATACCCGAGATACAAAATGGACACGAAGAGCGCCAAAACAGCCACTACAAGAATTTGTGCAGCCATTTTGGGCCTCAACCCCATTGATCTGATTTTATCCCACATACGCCTTGCCTCCTCCTATCCCTAGTTACCGAAAGCTTATCCGGACGATCACCAGCTTAGATACCAAAACAATTCACACAGGGAAATATGACAAATTGGAGTGTCGGTTCGAAAATCGATGTGGCTGCAGAATCGGAAACTGGACACGCACTCCTCCTATTCAAAATAACCAAGAAAAGACACATCAACCCGATGGTCTTAACCCATTATCGGTCTTCGCTCAGGTTTCTTTAACCTGATTTTACAATCATTTGGTTGGCGTAAAAAAAAGTGGCGCACTGTCTTCTGATCGTTGTGTAGTGTATAGGCCCATACGTATAGAATAAGGATTAAGGCCTTGTCAAATAAAAGATTGGCGCGGCAACCGCATAAAAACAAACGATATTTACCAGTTGCCGTTTTAGAGGAACGCTGGGGCAAGCACATCCGGCCAGTGGACCGTTTCACAATCTGAAATTCATCCGCGGCTTAAATTGGCTTCACCACGTTCATTCTGTCTGCGGATAAGAGAATTGATTTGAACTTGTTGCGAAACCGACAAGGCCTCGAATTCGACACCGATTCTTTTGATCATCAGCGATGAAATGGCATTGGCGGTCGGCGTATCAATATTCGATATGAGCCTTGCGGGCAAATTGCGGATAAAATACCCTTTGCCGGCGGCAAATAGATCCATCCGGACATCACGGCGATTTTTGAGACGTTGAGATACGGAATCCAGGTCCACAAAAGTAAAAGCCATCCCTGTAGAACTAATCTCAACCATCTGGCCCATCATTTCAGGTTGCGTGTCGATGACCACATAGACATTCTCATCAACCGCCGTACGATTTTCTTTCCTGCGATTTGAAGCAGATACATTATCCATCAGAACTTTTTAAAACCTTTCTTCTCAGTTATCTGTAAGCAATCGACCTTGTTAGTTACTCTGTCGACGTAAATGGTCATTTTTAATCTTTTTTAATCTATGCACTAATTGTGCCACAGAAAAAATTCACAAATGCCAGACAACATCATAGATCCAGAGCATCCTTAATCTTAAAAAATTGCACCCTTTTCAGTATTTGCACCTTTTTTGCGCACTCACGGGCGCTTTGCCCGTCGCCGTCAAGAACTATTTTTTACCTATTCGTATTATAAGTCTTGCACCGCTACGGGCAAGTCACCGTACTTGGGCAATTCGATTTTCCGATCTTGCCGCCAACTTGATATCGAAACTCGTTACTGTTATAGAGGTGTCGTATCACAAATGACAACCCCCTTAAGTGGCAAAAACATGGATCAATTCTGGATGTGGTGGCAGCATCTGCCGGAGCGGATCGACCCGGTTATATTTCAAATCGGCAGTTTCCGCCTGCAATATTACGGTCTCATGTATCTTGTGGCTTTTACGGTGGCCTATGGGTTGGCCGCTTATCGATTGAAAACCGAAGCGCGTTGGCACTTTTTTTCCGTGGACCACCTGCAGGGTTTGATTACGGCCGTTATCATTGGCCTGATATTGGGTGCGCGCCTGGGTTATGTGATTTTCTACAATCCTTCTTATTATGCCGCTCACCCTCTCGAGATTTTTCTTCCTTTCGAAATTCGTAATGGATTCCGTTTTACCGGCATATCGGGCATGTCGTACCATGGCGGGTTGATCGGCGCATTGATCGGGCTTCTGTATTATTCCCGCAAATATGGACTGGGCACTCTGAATTCAGTGGATCTACTGGCGCCATGCGGTGCGGCCGGCTACACATTCGGTCGGATTGGCAATTTCATTAACGGCGAATTATGGGGTCGCGTGACCACCGCGCCCATCGGAATGTATTTTCCGCAAGCCAACGAGAGTGCACTGCGCCACCCGTCCCAATTATATGAAGCGTTCGGGGAAGGTATTTTGCTTTTTATCATTTTGTGGGCATTGCGTTTTCGGGCAAAAACACCTGGCGCCATGTTGGCCTTGTATTTGATCGGTTACGGAACCGTACGCTTCATTATTGAATTTTTCAGGCAACCGGATGCTCACTTGGGATTTGTCTTGTTTTCCTTGTCCATGGGACAGATCCTGTGCGCCATCATGATTCTGGCAGGGATATTCTTTTATTGGCTGTTCAAACGGCAGGCTCTCCGCGATGCCCGGTGATCAAACCTGAACTTTTTTTTTCGTGTATCTCTGTCGCCCAAATCTCCGCGGCCGGCCGGGACCTACAAAGAAATAAAGTAGCGATGGAAAACGTCGTCGGCATTGAGTTCCGGATGAAAGGTGCTCGCCAGCATACGGTCTTTCTGGACAAATACCGGGTCCTGATCGCGTGAGGCGTGCACAGTCACCCCCTGCCCTACGCAATTGATGCGGGGGGCCCGGATGAAAATCGCGGGATACTCCTTCAATCCGAGCAAGGCGATTTGTATGGAATGGGTGTCGCTGGCGATTTGACGGCCGTATGCATTGCGTATGACGCTGATGGCCAGTGCATCTATGATGCCCCTGCTGCCATCGATCTGCCCGGCCAGCAGAATCGCGCCGGCACATACGCCCCACACAGGCATGCCACTGGCAATCCGCTCCTGCAAAGGTTCTATCATACCGAACTCCCGCAGAAATTTGGCCATGACGGTGCTTTCGCCGCCCGGAATGATCAGCCGGTCAATCGATGCCAGCGATTGCACATCACGCACGACGACCGGCGTCACTTTGCAGCGCTCCAGATGAGGGATATGATCCAGGAAAGCTCCCTGTAGCCCGAGCAAACCAACCCGCATTGTTGAATTCCTTGATCCGCTAAACGCCACGTTCAGCCATTTTAATCTCCAATACCTTGTTCTCCAGTCCGATCATGGCCGTTCCCAGGTTTTTGGAGATCTCCACCAGTTTGGCTGGATCCTGATAGTGGATCACGGCCTGGACGATGGCATGGGCCATCTGGGCCGGGTTTTCTGATTTAAAAACACCGGATCCGACAAAAACACCATCCGATCCAAGCGCCATCATCAATGCGGCATCGGCAGGTGTGGCCACACCGCCAGCCGCAAAATTGACCACGCTCAACCGTCCCAGATCACGGGTCTTTGTCACCAAATCCAACGACACCCGCATCTCACCGGCCCTGTGCGCCAACTGATGGTCGTCCATACCTTTGAGAGCGGCGATTTCCTCGTTGATGGCACGCATGTGGCGCACCGCTTCCACAATATTGCCGGTCCCGGCTTCACCTTTTGTACGGACCATAACGGCGCCTTCATCGATGCGTCGCAGCGCTTCGCCCAAATTACGTGCCCCGCAAACAAAGGGCACTTTGAATTGGGATTTATCGACGTGCCGGCTTTCATCGGCGGGCGTCAGCACTTCGCTTTCATCGATGAAATCCACGCCCAGCGCCTCAAGGATGCGTGCTTCCATGAAATGTCCAATACGGACTTTCGCCATCACCGGAATGCTGACGGTATCCATAATCGCCTGAATCATGCCCGGATCGCTCATACGCGCCACCTGGCCATCCTTGCGGATGTCGGCCGGAACACGTTCCAGGGCCATAACCGCGCAGGCTCCAGCTTCCTGGGCAATACGCGCTTGCTCGGGGGTGGTCACATCCATTATAACGCCGTTTTTGAACATCTCGGCGAAACCTTTATTGATCTTTTCTCGTGCCATCGCTCTTTTCCTTTTTGTTGATTCGTTATGTCGTCGGACCCGGTAATCCGAGGCTATGGTACCTATACCAATGATACCAGTTGTACACTTGAACTTGCCATTACCACTTCAATCAGTTAAATAGCTTAGTACAATTAATAATTTGTCCGGTATGTGTCAAGATGAAATCAAAAGCGCCTCTATATCGAATGATTGCCGACACCATCAAGGATCAAATTGCCGCAGGCCAATACAAGCCGGGCGAAAAGATTCCGGCTATTCGTGCATTGACGCGTTCACTCGGTGTGAACAAGGCCACCGTCCACAAAGCCTTTGAGTACCTCAAGCGTGAAGGGGTGATCGACAATCGGGTTGGCAGCGGTTCATATGTGCGTTTTCCGGACAAGATTCATGCCCCCAATCATTTTTTCGATTTCCGGACCGATTATCTGAATGAACAGTTTTTTCCGTATCAGCAGGCGCAATCCATTTTTAATCGCCTTTTCGAAGAAGAAAAGGCGCAGGCTCTGGCACCCACTCCTGTCCAGGGCGATCCTGAATTGCTGCGTATCCTGAGCCGTCAATACCATCTGCCTGCCGAGTGCATGTTGATCATATCGGGCGCCCAGCAAGGCCTGGACTTGGTTTCCAAAGTTTTCGCGGCCAACATTTCCGAATCGATCGTCTTTGAGGACCCCACCTACCCCGGAGCCATTTCATTGTTCCGGGCGCGCCATTTCGTTCCTCTCGAATCGGACGGCCCCGACCTGGATCAACTGGACCTGCAGCTTAAGAGTCAAATTCGACTCTTTTATACCATGCCTTCCGTGCACAATCCTACCGGTCTGTCGTACAGCCACCAAAAAAAAGAAGCTGTTGCGCAACGCGCCAGGCGGCACGGTTTTTACATTATTGAAGATGACTATCTGGGCGAATTAGACCCTGCGCAATCACGCCTCGTAGACATCGAACCGCGTTATACGATCCACATCAAATCTTTCGCCCAGACCACCCTGGCAGGCATCCGTCTGGGGTTCATGGTGGTGCCCCCCGATTTGTATCACCAATTTGTCTACGCCAAATTTTCTTCGGATATCACCTCTTCCGGACTGCTGCAGAAGTTTCTACGCGAATTTATCAGGCAGGGCCTTTATGGCACGCATCTCGATAGGGTCCGTGAACAAGCAGCCTCACGACGGCGGCGCTTGCATGCCGTCATCGATCGATTCCCATTTTTATCCGTGCCCCCCGATCAATCCGGATACTGCACATGGGTTACGCCCAAGATGGCATTGACCTTGAATCACGAGCCCTGGTGCCGCGGTCAGGAATTTTCATTCACACCTGTTTTCAAATCGTGCTTCCGCCTGGCCTTCATGCACATGAACGATGCAGATTATACGCGAGGCCTATCCTACTTGGACACTGTGCTGGAACGCTGCGCATCCGCTGATAGTGATTGAAAATACGTGGACTTAGCGGGGCATTGGGACGGAAACGCCGACATTCGATCTTGCCAACCCATTTGATGGAGCATGTCAGCGAACGATTTTTCCGGCGGCGCCGGCACACACAGTGATTCACCGGTCCGCGGATGCAAAAGGCGCACTTGAACCGCCGCCAAAAGCAAACGGTGACATCCGAAAAGGCTCCGGAATAAACGATTGTGACGTCCATCGCCGTAAACGGTATCGCCGATCAGCGGATGGCTGATATGGTGAAAGTGACGGCGGATCTGGTGCATGCGCCCGGTATGCGGTTCAACGGCGACCAGAGAATAGCGGCAGGTGGGGTGCGGGCCGAGCCCTATGGGAAGTTCGGCGACGGCCAGACGCCTATAAGCCGTAAATGCCGGTTTGGGAATTTGTCCTTGCTTGGGGTCACAGGCATTGGGGGTCAATGGATGGTCGATCTCGCCTGCAGGGTCAACATAGCCCCTTACCACCGCCAGATAAGATTTTTCAACAGCCTGCCGTTTAAACATTTCGGACAGGGCGCGCGCCATTTCCTGAGAGAACGCAAAAAGGAGCACACCGGATGCGGGTCGGTCCAGGCGATGGACCGGATAAAGCCAGCGACCGGTTTGAATGCGCACCATTTGAAGCAAGGCTTGAGAACGTGGGTTGTCATAGCCATCTCGATGAACTTTAATGCCGGCTGGTTTGTGAACGGCAATGATGTCGTTGTCCTGATAGAGGACTTGCAGCGATGTATCCATGATAGCGCCTGTGATTACAATAAAAATGTCAGATCTGGTTATCCACTTCGGTCAAGTGAGATACGGGTGTGGGGTGACGTAGGCCATCGGTATCTGACACTGATCCCGCCCAAGCGATTGGATAACACGGAATCGAGCATAGCAATGAAATAGGGCCAAGCACAGAGACAGAGGCGATCAACATAAGACAAATGGTGGGCGATGCCCACCCTACTGGCCGACGTGGCGCTGATACCCAACCCAAACAAAATCATGCACGTAAAAGCGTCCAAACACGGGGAGGTGAGCATATCAAATCGACAGAATGCCTCCCTTTACACTTTAAACTTTACACTTAACACTTCGCCAATAGTCACTTGAGCGAAATGCATAACCATTAATAAAAATATGCACTGACCCGGAAGGTGTCAGGTATGTTTACGTTGTCCCCTTATGCGGCTTGTCGTCCAAGATTCACGAACACCCCCGTGAAAGCGTCTCTGTTCGACCCAAAAGCGACCGATTTCAGGCACCAGGGGGATGTACACGTGTGTGTTGCAACCTTGTTTTATGCCGACGAGTACGGTATTAGACTGTACCTTAAAACAGCATAACGTTCCAAATGACAAGGAAAGAGAATGATCACCCTGCTCGATTACGGTGCTGGCAATGTGCGCAGCGTCATTAACGCCATTGAAAGCCTTGGAAAAACAGTTCGTATCGCCGGCTGCGCTGAAGATATCATCTCAGCCAGCTCTCTCGTCTTTCCGGGCGTCGGTGCTTTCGGCAGCATGATGCAGATTCTGCACGCCAAACAGTACATCGAACCTTTGAAAGCGTATCTCAATACGAACAGACCCTTTCTGGGGATCTGTCTCGGGATGCATGCATTGTTCGAGTTCGGTGAGGAATCTTTCGGCACACAGGGCTTGGGGATCTTCAAGGGCCAAGTCGAACGTTTCAAAACCGACTTGGCCGTGCCTCATATCGGCTGGAACGGCATCCGGGGGCACCAGTCATCGCGACTATTCAGTCATTTGCAAGGCGATGAAAAATTCTACTTTGTACATTCTTATCACGTGGTCCCCAGCGACCGGAATGTCATCCTGACAACGACAGATTACGGGTATTCGTTTGTCAGCGCTGTGCAAAGAGGAAATATCGTCGGCACCCAGTTCCACCCTGAAAAAAGCGGTGCCGCCGGGCTGCGCATACTCAAAAATTTTCTGGATGCAACCATCGCGCCTGTACGCCTGGCCCGCGATGACAGCGAGACCCGTTTAGCCAAGCGCATCATTGCATGTCTGGATGTCCGCGCCAACGATCGCAACGATCTGGTGGTCACCAAAGGCGATCAGTATGATGTACGCGATTTGGGTCAGGTACGCAATTTAGGAAACCCCGTAGATCTGGCCAAACGCTACTACGAAGAAGGCGCCGATGAGATCACATTTCTCAACATCACCGGTTTTCGCGACTTTCCGCTGCAAGACATGCCTATGCTCGAAATTCTCCGGCAGACGTCCCGGAGTGTTTTTGTACCCCTGACCATTGGCGGCGGCATTCGGGATTTCACTGATGCGCAGGGCCGCTTCTACAGCGCCTTACAGGTGGCTTCGGAATACTTTCGTTCCGGTGCCGACAAAATTTCCATCGGCAGCGATGCTGTTGCCATCGTGGAGGACTACCTGAAGAGCGGGCAAGCCACCGGGCGCAGCGCCATTGAAGAAATTTCGCGTGTATATGGCAGCCAGGCTGTCGTTATTTCCATCGATCCGCGTCGCGTGTACGCTGCTTCGGCCCAAGCGGTGCCCCATCACGTAATCCGAACCAGCCTGCCGGGTCCCAACGGTGAACGCTGGTGCTGGTATCAATGCACTGTCAGAGGCGGACGGGAAGGCCGACCGTTGGATGCCGTCACCCTGGCCCGGACCTGTGAAAAATTGGGGGCCGGCGAAATTCTGCTTAACTGCATCGACCGCGACGGCACCAATGCAGGTTTCGATCTCGAATTGGTGGCTGCCGTAAAAAATGCGGTGTCCATCCCGGTGATCGCATCGAGCGGTGCCGGCAAAGTCGAGCATTTCCATGACGTTTTTACGGATACCAATGCCGATGCAGCGCTGGCAGCCGGCATTTTTCACCGCCGCGAAGTGCCAATCCAGTCCGTAAAACGCTTTTTGACAGGCAAGGTGGAGGTCCGAACAGATCGCATGATCTGACCCCTTCATATCTGCCCGTTTTCCATCAAGCTATAATATTTTTCTTTATTGAAGATAATGTGATCGAGCATCCGGATTCCCAGCGTCAGGCCAGCTTCTTTCAGCTGACGCGTAACGGCCAGGTCATCCGGGCTGGGTACCAGATTACCGGATGGATGATTGTGCGCCACAATTACGGCCGATGCACGATCAGTGATTGGGTCGGCAAAAACTTCTCGTGGGTGAACCAAGGCACGATTGACCAACCCTACCGATACAGTACGGATGGCAATGACCTCATTTGCACCATTCAAAGAGATGCATATAAAATGCTCCTGTGACCGGTCGGCAATATGCCGGATCAACGGATACGCGTCCGGAGGAAAGGCAATTTTAAAACCATGTGGACGGATGCGCCGCCGCGCAAATTCCAACCCGGCCATGATCAGCGATGCTTTTGCTTTACCCACGCCATTGACGGTCATAAGTTCTTCCATGCTGGGAGTCGGTCCCGTACGATCCAGCAAATGCAATAGTTTGGCGGCAAGCGCAAGGACATCGTATTTGCGGTTGCCGCTGCCCAGCAAAACAGCCAACAACTCCATGTCGGACAAGGCTTGGGCTCCCTTGTGTTGAAGCTTTTCCCGTGGGCGATCGTTCACCGTCAAATCTTGTATACGCATCGGATTCATCCCTGAAGATATAGCCTGCTGAATTGGAAATACAACACGACGATCACGCCCGGAGGGTAAAGGAAGGGTACCGCGAGGGCTGAAAATGGGCGCGGCCGTGCTGTCCGCGAAGGTTGACAGGTTCGGCCTTTATATTTATAGAGTTCGGTTGTCAAGAAAAGTTAACGTACCCCAACAAAAGGATCTTGTCGGGATGTCCGAGCAAAACATTGATTTAAGGCGCAGGCATGAGAGAAAATTGTACAAAAACGATATCGTTTTCTCTTACAAAAATCACGTCTATGCTGGAACCATAAAAAATATCAGCCTTGGCGGCGCCTTCATCGCAACCAAAACCGTCAATCAGTTTTCGGTCGGAGACGTCATTACCCTGAGCATTCCTTTCACTAGCGGAGAAAAACATGTGAAGCGTAAGGCTCGGATAGAATGGCACAACAACGAAGGCTTTGCCGTAGAATTTTTTTAATGAGCGACGATATGTTTTTAAAAACGACCCATCACTCCCGAAGAGTCTTGATGAAGGGAGTGAAAAAGGGCTTGATCTGAAAAAGTGAATCCTCCAAGGGCGGCATAAGGAATTTGGCGAACACATCCAGGTGGACCAGGGCATTGACCGCCGAATCTCTGGAAGTGGCTGCCCGCAAACGTTGAACGATCGCATCGTTGAGCCGGGCAATGTCATCGTAAATAGCAACCAATCCCGACAACTGACTATCCGCAAGCTTCAACCCTCTTTTTGAAAAATAGCAGGCAAGCAGATAAGTCGCCGTCGCCCGCCACATGGTTTCTTCTTTATTTGCAAAGGGCAGATGAAAACGGGCCATGGGTTTAAAAAAATGGGTGTACGGACAACTGCTGCCCGCGATCAATAATCCCATCAATGAACTGAGTCCTTCTTGAGCGGTAGTCTTTTGAACGACCTGCCTTTCAGCACTCGTTACTTTTACGGATATCTTGTCAAAAGACATCCATTGATCAAAGTGCGCAATGGCCGGCACCAAGTTCAGAGCCACCGGACAATGGTGATGAACCTCTTGGGAAAATGGACAGTGCGGACACGTCATGTAGGATAGCTGTGCCCAAAACGGGGGATCCACATCCGAATTGTTGGCCAGTTCAACCGTGACAGCATCAAAGGTCAGATCAAAACACTCCCGGCTCTTATCCGGCAAGGTAAACTCATAGGCAATCGTAAAGTCGTTTTTTAACAGATCATCGGCCATCGTTCAGCTCCGCTCAGACACCATCGACAGCCGATATTTCAAAGCATTCGGACTGTTCAGTTTGCGTAGTTTGAAATCGATCCAGTGTTTTGTCCCTGCTTGTCACATAACAAAATCAAGGCAGCCCCTGGCAATACACACCAGTGCGGTGCCAATATGAGATCGGTGTATCATCGGTGCGATCCCGTGAATACGTGTGGAAATGGTGCCGAATTCTTGATGCGCAATACGGTGATGCAAAAGTGGGGCCTGATCTCATGATTTGGATTGCGTGTCAGGAAGATTGCACCAATTTGCTATGTGCACACACCGGGGTACCGCATGCCGTCAGTGTTCCTCTATTCCACAGTGCGCTTCAGGCATCCTGAAAAGCGCTGCGTGCAAACATGGTTGACCTTCCAGTCCTGCTGCGAAAATAAGGGTCAGTATCTTTTTATGCATCCTATGTATCCATTAATGGTCTTCGTTCGGTCTTCTAAATCAAAAATTTTCCAAACCACCTCAATGGCAAGCGCATAGATATCACTTGCCTTGCTGCCATCCTTTATTTTCTTGACACCACCTTGTTTATTATCCACAGTCATAAACCAGTTTCGATGTAAACGCCTGGAACGATTTGTGAACACAGATCGGAAAAGCTTGTCGCAAGGCGCCGCTTCCGGCTTTATATCCGTTCAATGACTGATGATAGCGGTCGTCTTCAACATCAAAAAATGGCTAGTGCACTCTTTCATGACCATCGACAATCGCCACCTGACCGAGCCCAATTCCAGCGAATACCCGATCGATAGGGGTGGTCGCGACAAAGGGGCCCGTGACAAATCGTCCGTTTTGTCCTTCCTGCGCCATATGCAACAGATAACTGAAAAGAATGACCTGTGGGAATCCGGGGCGCAGTTAATCCATGATGCTGTAGCTGCCGATGGCGGTGGAATCATGCTATTAGATCCGATCAGTGGTGACCTTTTGGGTGTAGCCGCTGTCGTAGAGGATGCCGACGCAAGCGGATTCAAAAATATCCGCGTCTCCGGAAAAATTGAACCTATCAGGCGGCTCTTGCAGCGGGACCAAACGATACAAGACGCATTAGTGATACAATCTGCCCTGGAAACGATCCACCCGCTTTTCTTGGGCAATGAATGCATGCTGGTGTCACCCGTAAGGCTGAATGCGACCGTGGCGGGCATATTGTGGGCTTTTAAAAAAAAGGGGGCATTCAGCCGAGACGAGGCCGATCTGCTGCCCTGCCTGTCCGGGGCTATTGGGTCTGTCATGGAAACCATCCACGGCCGTAAAACATTGGCCACTTATCAGAACAGGATGTCAGACTTCAATTTTGCCAAAGATCGCGTCATTCACACCCTCTCGCATTCGTATAAAACACCATTGGCAGTTTTGATAGCCTCTTTGGAAATTTTAAAAAAGCATTTGCAAAAACTGCCTGACCAATCGTGGCAAACGGTTTATATTCGGGCAAAACGCAATCTTGATCGCTTATTGGATATCGAGTACGACATGGAAGATATTCTTCGTCAACGTGATTCCTCAGCTGGCAATCCCGCTACCGACGGGAGCGACTTTCAAGATATGTCAAAATGAACAACGGGGAACGGGACGCGCATATGGAAAATAAACGGAATGATAGCGATGTGAGCGCCGCTTGTCCTCTGGATTCAATCGACGGCGTTCCGCATGGAATCGACCGCGAGGTGAATTCACCCAATACATGCGCATTGGAAGATCATTTTTTCAGAGAAGTGAACATAGAATTTCTCGTCCATGAACTTAAAGATCCGGTCAGCGTCATTGAAACAGGGGCTCACTTGCTGATAGACAAACAGGACTCCCAGGTGCCATTGGCAGACCGTCAGAAACGGATCCTTATGCGCATTTTACGCAATGCGCAAAAAACGAGGGAGATGCTCGGCGAATTGCTGGAAGTCGGCCGCGCGCAAGCCGTCTGTTTTCATTGCCGCTCGTTCCAACCGTTACGCACGATCCAGCATACCCTGATAGAGGTGGTTGAATCTTGCGACCCTGATTTGTTTGAACAAATGAAAACAATGGGCGGTATGAATGAACGCTTGGCGTTTTTGGCCCAAAAAGGCATTCGTCTGGATGCGACATCCGCTGCCGAGGGCATCGCCATCACACAGGATGAAACCAAATTCAGGTATATCGTTGGCAATTTGATTAAAAACGGCTTTTCATACAGGAGACGTCACCTATTGCTTAACCTGTCCTGTCAGCACGAACGCATAACTGTTTCGGTACGCGACGACGGGCCCGGAATAGCGCCCTCCCATCACGAGGCCATTTTTTTACGCTACAAACAAGTCGCACCGCATGTGGGTATTGCGCGCAGCGGTCACGGTTTGGGGTTGGCCATCGCGCGGATTCTCACCCGTTCCATGGGCGGCGACCTTGTTGTGGAAAGTGAGCTCGGGCAGGGAGCCCTGTTTCACATGAATCTGCCAAAATGCTTTCCAGATTGACAGAAAGCCGACATTATGCTCAAATCTTCAGCATTATTCAAAAAATAGAATAACTCTCAATTATCAATAGTGAAACATCGATAATCAATATTAATCTTTTTCCCAGACTTGCCGATATACGTAAAGGACCGACGTAGGTATCTTTTTCTCTTAAAGTACGCTATTTGCGCAGGTTTTTGGAGCAATGCCCAAACTGCATCAGAAAAGGGGGAGCTTTATGCAAAGGTTAAGATGGTTCGGCTTCATTCCATTGTTGTGTTTGTTCATGATTGTCACTTGTTTTCCGGTAATGGCGGCGGATGTTTACAAAATCGGGATCATCGGTCCAATGCAGTTTGCCCAGGGCAAGGGAATGTGGAACGGCGCCGAAATGGCCGCCGATGAAATCAATGCCACAGGCGGCATCAAAGTCGGCAACAGAAAGTTAAAAATCGAGCTCTATAAGGCCGATTCTAATGAATTTATCAGTATCCCGACCGCCGTAAGTGCGATGCAGGATCTCGTTCAACGCGACAAGGTCAACATGGTTACCGGTGGTTTCAGAACAGAAGCGGTTTTGGCCATGCAAGACATCGCCATGGACAATAAAACGTTGTTTATCGGCACGGGCGCGGCCCATCCCGAATTGTGCGCACGCGTCGCCAGGGATTACGACCGATATAAATATTGGTTCCGGGGTTCTCCGTTCAACTCCAATTACCTCGTAAAAGCCAGCTTTAACCAGGTCCGCAGTGTGGCGACCCATTTAAAAAAACAATTGGAAATCGATCGCGTCAAAGTCGCTATTGTCGCTGAAAAAGCCATGTGGGTCGATTCAATGGTCAAAGAATCGGAATCCTTTCTTCCCAAGATGGGAATGGAAGTTGTCGGCACGTGGCGACCAGCCGCCAATGCGCAGGATGTAAGTGCTGAATTGGCCGCCATTCAGCGCGGGGGCGCGCATATCATTTTCACGATCGTTTCAGGTTCGGTGGGTGGCCCATTGGCCCGACAGGCAGGCGAGATGAAACTTCCCGCCGTTCAGGTCGGCATCAATGTGGAGGCCCAAAAAACCAACTTCTGGCAAGAGACCCGGGGCATGTGCAACTATGTCATGACCATTACTTCTTATGTCAGAGGCGCGGAAATTAACGAAATGACCGGACCCTTTGTAGAAGAATATTACAATCGCTTTGGCGATGTTCCGACCATGACCTCCGATACCTACACTGTCATTAAAAGCGTGGTGGACTCAATCGAGAAGGCTGGGTCCATCAATAATGATAAAATCGTCGCTCATTTCGAGGATAAAGTCACAGTAATTCCGAGCGGTCTGCGCGCCTATGAAAAAGATGAACAGGGGCGTCACCTTCATGATGTCAAATATGGCCCGGGTTTTACCACCGGTCTTGGATTTCAATGGCAGGAAGGAAAAATGGTTGCCGTGTGGCCCCATTTCAAATGGATGGCGCCCTATTTCGAATACAGCGTCGAACCACCTGAAAAAAGCAATGAGCTGACGATCAAGGGCCTCCAGCCCTATGTCATTCCTCCCTGGATGCTGGCGGCTTTCAAAAAGTAGCGAGAACTCGTTCCTCAGCGGTTCATCGTCCCTGATGGATATCAAAATGATGTATCGGGTACAATTCCTGGTGTCTGGAATTGTACCCGATTTTGTTTTGGCGTTTATAAGATCACTTGCATCCGCATTGAGGTCGCCAGGTCCCTTCAGGTCTATGAAATACTTTACCTCATATAAATAGATTTACCGCCCCCTGCCATATCTTCCAATAAGCAACTGCAATGAAATTATTGCCCCGCAAGCGAATTTTCGAGCCGGCCAAGGCCGGTTTTATCCTAATTATTGTTTGGGTATCAGGCGTTTAAACAGTTTTATACTTAATATTTTACCGCATTTTGACAGTATTTATTTAGTATTGCCTTTTGACTTTTCGCTGTTATAATGCTCTCAAACACCCACCACCCCCATCAGTAGAGGCGCAGTTGCAGTTGAATCCTTATTATCTGCCTAGGGTTCGAATCAAACCGTCGGTAAAAGGAGAGGTGAAATGAAGGAACTGATTAATTTTATTGCGCAGTCATTGGTGGACAATCCCGATGAGGTTACTGTTTCTGAAGTTGAAGGAAATCAGACAACGGTCCTGGAATTGAAAGTAGCAAAAGAGGATCTAGGCAAAGTTATCGGCAAGCAGGGGCGAACCGCTCAAGCCATGCGAACGATTCTCAGCGCGGTGTCATCCAAGGTTAAAAAGCGCACTGTCCTCGAAATTATTGAATAACAACAAGTCATCAAGTAAAAGTTGCCCTGGGCAGTGAATCGGTTCCTCATGAATCTTCCTGCCCAGCGTGTTACTGTTTCAGCGAAAATTTTCATATAATTTTGTTGTATGAAATACGCATTCCCGTTTTACCTGCACCCTCTTCAACAATGTCATTCCCCTTTGACGCACTTTATTAAGCCTATCAAAACAACTGATTCAGACAGCCGACTTCCACCTGGTCTTCATCAGGAATGGTGTAATGGTTGAACGACTGTGCGCGTCTTTATCACTTTGCGGATCAACAAAGGGGTGGAGACCACTAAAGCGCCAACACTTAACATATAGGAAGGATAGAACAATAAGACAGCACACAGGCCAACGACATAGCGCTCCAGTGTGGACATGTTTTCTCTGAAATATCCTACCACGGCAACATTCAAATAAAAGATACCCATGATGGTGAATAAAAAAGTAAAAAAGATATGCGCGATTGCCTCGCCAAGCGGCAGTGCCTGAATTACCGGGACTATCAGCAACGCGGTCCCACTCAGAGACAGAATAAGCGTGAGTCCGATCAGGTATTTTGGCAAAGCCACGCGAGCGGCATACACTCCTGTTCGAATTGGGTCGGTTCCCATAACCGAGCTTGCGGCGTAGGCGGAAAGCGCCACCGGCGGTGTAACCTCGGCCAGAACGGCAAAGTAGAACAAAAACATGTGCGTCGCCAGTAAGGCGGCTTCTTCGGGGATACCGTTGAGCATGGCAAGTTTTTGAATGGTGGGGGCCGTCAGGGCGGATGTCAGAACATAGGTGGCGATCGGAGGGACCCCCATTCCCAAAACAAGACTGAAAAACCCTGTAAACAACACGGCCAGCAAAATGCTGCTTCCGGATATTGTCATCAGGATAATCGAAAATTTTGAGGCCAACCCACTCATGACCATCATGGACATAATCATATTGGCGGCGATCACCGCGCTGGCAATGGGCAGCAGGCCGATGATGCCCTCTTCCAATGCTTTCAGCAGGTTTCGAAACGGCGGCCTGAGGCTGGGGTCGGCATAGGCGAACACCACAAAAAGAATCGCCGCCGAAGTGACGGTGAGATTAATGGAAAAACCTCTGTAGATCATGAAGATGATAAAGCCGATGGGGATAAATACGTAGCAGTAGCGTTTAAAGTAGGAAAAGTCGATCAGGGCTGAAATTTCAAGCTGCGGCAGTTTTTCCTTTTTGACATAAAGTTCGTTGTACGTCACAATTCCAAAGAGGTACAGGAGCATGGGACCGATCGCCATAAGGATGATTGACGAGTAGGGAATCGAGAGCAGTTCGACCATGATGAACGAGATCGATCCCATCACCGGAGGTGTGATATAGGCAATCGATCCGACGGTTGCAATCACGCCGGCGGCAACCAGCTTGTCGTAGCCCACTTTTTCGAAAAGCGGCTTGGTCAGTGTGGCCACGAACTGAGTGTCGGCAGCGCCCGATCCTGAAAACATCCCCATCAGCACCGCCATCACCGAGCAGGACCTGCCTGGTGAGGCCGGGCTGCGACCGACAAAAAGCAGGGCAATGTTGGCAATGATCTGTCCGAAACCCAGCCGGGTTACGATCGCCCCCATGATGGTGAAGTAAATGAGATATTTGAGCGAAACGCCGGTGATCGAACCAAAGATGCCTGCTTCGGTTTCGGCATACATCTTACCCAGCAGCATGTCGAAATCGAAGCCGGGATTGGAAAAAAGCCCGGGTATGGCATCGCCGTAAAGATTGTAGAGCAGAAATACCATCACGAGTGTCGGCATGATCGGACCACTCATACGAAAAATAACGCCCAGTACCAACAGGATCTCGGTATACGACATGATCAGATCCCATGGCTCGGGCATAATGGCCCGGTAGATCAATGTTTCATAAGTGATCATCAAGTAGACAAACGGCAAAAAGCTGAGAAGGGCGCAGGCAATATTGGACCACTTCTGCGTCGAATGGAGAAGGGTCGGCAGCATGGTGCAAGCCCATATGACGACAGCAAATCCTTTTAGCGCTATAGGCAAGTCGAGACGGACGAATTCTATCATGATCAGGACCGTCATGATGGCAAAAGGCAAAGCGCCGATTCTACTGCGGGGTCTTATACGCAGATAACTGACAAGGTATCCCAATAGCGCGATCAGGAAAACGTGCGCAGCCCGCTGCACCTGGGTCAGATCGAGAACCGAAATCCTCAGATCGGCGAAAGGCGTATGGGGATGAATGACCAGGTAAATATGGTAGAGGGTCCCGATGATCGCAACAACCGCCAGCACGCGTTTCACTACAGTGTCCATAAAAGGGCAACCTCCAGGCATCCATCTTTTACTTCAATCGTATAAAACCCAATTTCCAGAGAGATTCCCTTGACCGAGCAAAAACTGAGATGATCGGTGGATTCTTCGACAACCGTCTCATTCATGTCGTAAAGACCATGGGTGTAGTATGCTTCGGTTGTCTCGTCCGTGAAAAAGGAGAACCCGTGGAAGCGCCTGCCGATATTAAAACGGATCGTAACGGGACGTTCGGTGACTGAATTGACAAATCGAATCTGACCCGACTGCCAGCGGAAAAACGCTGCCAGTCGGGTATTGTGGTCAGTTCGAATCACGGCAGGCTTAAAAAAAATCCCCAGCAAGCAGACCACCATGAAACTCACGATCATCAAACGGGACCTGATCATCCGCTGCGTTTATTTCGAGAGACCTTTTTCGTTAAAGTACTTTACTGCCCCTGGATGAAATGGAATGGCGGTTTTGCCGACGAAACGAGACGAATTTTCTACAGTGGTATCCCTGGCCGCTTTGACGGATGAATGCAGCGTTTGCAGGTTTTCAAAGACGGCCTTCACCATGTTGTAGGCCAGGTCTTCGGGAAGCGACTCGGGTCCGACGAACATATTCCAGAAGGCCAGCGTCGGGGTGTCTTCCGCTGTGCCGTAAACGGCCTTGGGAATCACCTGACTGTCGGCCAGACCGGAAAACTCTTTCTTAAAAGCAGCCACGCCCGGATCGCTGTCCGGCAGGGGGACGATAAAAAGATTGGTCCCTTTTCGTTTCAAGGTATTAGCAAGTTCGACAATCGAACCTGTGGGCAGCCCGCCGGACCAGACATAAGCATCCAGTGTTCCGTTGGCCAAGGCTTCGTCTGACTCCTTGGCCCCCAGTTTTTCCCATTTCCTGAATTTGGCCGGGTCGATTTCGGCGGCCTTGAGCAGGTTCAAGGCGGTGAATTCGGTTCCGGAGCCTGGGGCACCAGTGGATACACGCTTGCCGGCCAGGTCGGAAAGCGTCTTGATGCCGGAATTTTCCGTGGTCACGACGTGCAGATAGTTGGGATACATCATCCACAAAATGGCGGCCTTGGCGGGCTTTTCAGCAAATTTTTCGTGCTTGCCGGTCACAGTGAAATAGGCTGTGTCAGGCAAAACGGTGCCGATAAAGAAGCTGGATTTGTCCGGATTGCTTTTATCGCGAAGCAGCATCATGTTATCCACGGAAGCGGCTGTCTGGATGGCAGTTGCGGTGGCGACTTTATTCTTGCTTATTATCTCGGAAATCTGGGTACCATAATAGTAGTAAACACCGCCTATTCCGCCGGTAGCGATGATCACCTTGGCTTCCTGAGCATACACGTTGGCGGTAAACAACATCAATGCCAATGCCACCAGACAGATCCTTTTCATAATCGCTCTCCTTTTACTCGCAGGTGCCGCAGCGGGCCGATGCGGCGGTTAAGGATGAACCGACACTATATAAACATTTAATAACTAAAAGACATTCATTGTGTCAAGATTGTAATTTTTATTAAGTTAGGTCTCAACTTTCGGGATGGCACCGACCCTACACACACCTTTAGCCTCACCTGAGCAAAATGAGCGTGTGGCGCGGACCACCCGCCCTCACCAGCGTTTGGACCCCGAAAGTTGAAATAGGTTTTATTCCACACTTCAGGAAGAGGAGACGCAGAGAATCAGATTTAAAAAAACGCCAAAAAGTTCAAAAACCACTTTTTCCGCTGTTACGGCTGCAATCTCTTTGATAAAGTCACCGAACAATGGATTCGGATTCAATCAATGGAGACACGGCGCACATGGAACACTGGCATGAATAACTCAGATCGGCTTTACAACAGCGCTCGAACGGCGATCCCCAAGGCGCTCAGGACCGTCTGGTGGCTGATAAAAATCATCTTGCCGATCAGTCTGGCGGTGAGCCTGCTTCAACATTGGGGCTTTATAGCGCAATTGGCGAACCTGCTCACCCCGGTATTTTCGATTATCGGACTGCCCGGGGAATCGGCCCTTGTTTTTATCTCCAGCATCTTGCTGAACATCTACGCGGCCATTGCCATCATTGCAACCTTGCCGTTGGATATGCGCGAAATTACGATTCTCGCGCTCATGTGTTTGATCGCGCATAATATGGTAGTAGAAACCGCGATCCAAAAGAAAACCGGCTCTTCGGCCGTGATCATGTTGATGCTCCGGTTGATCACCTCTTTTGTGGCGGCCATCGTGCTGAATATACTTTTGCCCGAACAGCTCGGCACGGGACACGCGGTTCAGCAAATGGTCGTTTTTGACACCATAGGTGTCCTGCTGGGCGACTGGCTGATCAAATCCGGTTGGCTGATTCTGAAAATTTCGCTGATCGTCACAGGCCTGATGATTTTGCAGAACATTTTGAAAGAATTTAAAATCATCGATTTCCTGTCACAACTGTTCGCCCCTCTGATGCGCGTCATGGGGTTGGCCAAAGAGAGTTCCTTTCTGTGGCTGGTCGCTCAGATCCTGGGCCTGGCCTATGGTTCAGCCATCATGATTGAAGCGGTCGAACGCAAGGAAATCCTTCCCGAACATGCCGACCTGCTCAATTATCATATCGCCATCAATCATTCATTATTGGAAGATACGCTGCTGTTTGTGGCCATTGGCGTAATGCCCTTCTGGATTACAGTGCCCCGCATTGTGCTGGCCGTGGCAGTGGTATGGGGTGTCGGTGCCATTATGAAACTTGGCCGCTCCCCTATCCCGCCGAAGCCATGCATCCCTCTCGATGCACCCCCTGCAAGCAGAAAGGATGTGAAGCGATGAAGCTTGCCAACGATAAGGTAACGAGCCTGAAAAAGGCCGTGACTTCGTTTGTCCGCAACGGCTGCCATCTGTCCATCGGCGGATTTACCATCAATCGCAACCCCATGGCGGCTGTGTACGAAATTATCCGGCAAAACATCACCGGGCTCCACCTTTATGTACATTCCAATGGTCAAGGGGTCGATGAACTGATCGGGGCGGGCTGCGTCGCGAAAATTGAGATCGCCTACGGCGGCTCGGGCAAATTCGCCGCGACCTGTATCCGGTTCAAAAAGGCGGTTCAGGAAGGCACCATCCAGGTTGAAGATTATTCCAACTACCAGATGACCTTACGCTTTCTGGCCGGCGCCATGGGCGTTCCCTTCCTGCCTACCCGCTCGTCTCTTGGAACGGATATCATTGCCAAATGGGGCTTTCCAGCAGCGATGCGGTGTGCCGAAGAAAAACTACCCGATCAAAAACTGATTGTAATGGACAACCCCTTCAATGGCTGGAGCGGCGCCGACAAGGTTGTTCTAGTGCCGGCGATCACTCCGGATGTCACCTTCATCCATGTCCAAAAGGCCGATCGCAGAGGCAATTGCAGGATGCAAGGGCTGACCTTTGCCGACGTTGAACAGGCCAAGGCAGCCAGGCACCTGGTGGTGACCTGTGAAGAACTGGTAGATGACGATGCGCTGAGAAAGAATTCGGAGCAGAATCAGATTCCCTTCATTCATGTCGATGCCGTGGTTCACATTCCCTATGGCGCCTACCCGACCGCATGTTATAACCACTACGATTACGATCCTGTTTATCTGAAAGCCTATGCCATTGCCGCAAAGAACGACCGTCTATTCAAGGCTTATCTTGATAGCCATATTCTCACCCTGGCCGATCAACAAGGCTTACTGGATCTGGTCGGTTCCGAGCGAATAGAAAGAATAAAGGCCGATCCGCGCACCGGTTATGCCGCAGACTTGGACAGAAGGTGATGGGAAAAAAGCGATGGACTATACCTTAAGAGAGATGATGACCCTGGTGGCCGCAAGAGAAATCAGAAACGAGGATATCGTGTTCTGCGGTACCGGCATATCGATGCTGGCTGCGATGGCTGCTAAAAATATTCACGCCCCAAAGTGCGTCATGTTCTTCGAAACCGGCGCCATCGACGCCAAACTGGAGGAAATACCGCTTGCAGTGGCCGATTCGCGCGTGATGTACCATACCTCGGCCAATGGCGGGTTGCTGGATGCTTTTGCCACCATGCAGAACCGAATCACCGGCGATCTGGTCATCGGCATCCTTGGAGCAGCCCAGATTGACAAGTTCGGCAATCTCAACTCCACGGTTATCGGAGACTATTTCTCCCCGACCACCCGCTTTTCCGGCAGCGGCGGCGGTTGCGATGTGGCTTCTTTTGTTTCGCGAAGCATTATTTTTATGCAGCACGAAAAAAGGAAATTCGTCCAAAAATTGGATTATATGACCAGCCCAGGTCACCTGGACGGCCCGGATGGCAGGGCAAAAGCCGGGCTGTCCGCTGGTGGTCCCCAACTGGTCATCACCAACATGGCCATGATGCGTTTCGATGAAGATACGAAAGAAATGTATCTGGACGGATGCTATCCGGGCATAAGCCCTGCAACGGTTTTAGAACACATGCAATTTACGGTGGATATCTCAAGAGCCCGCGAAATCCCCCCTCCTGCGGCGCATGAATTGAAGATTTTAAGAGAAAAGTGCGATCCGCAGCGCCTGATTCTCTGAGAAGGATACCCAAGCGCTTCCATATTGAGGCGCACGAGCGATAACAGCCAGACAACGTGCTGTGCGAATAAAAAAAAGGGTTACCCGAAGGTAACCCTTTTTCTATGAATGGCGTCCCCAAGGGGATTCGAACCCCTGTCGCCGGCGTGAAAGGCCGGTGTCCTGGGCCAGGCTAGACGATGGGGACCAAACTGAATGGTCATTTTAAGAGCTGGTGGGCCGTGTTGGACTCGAACCAACGACTCTCTGCTTAAAAGGCAGATACTCTACCGACTGAGTTAACGGCCCAAACGAAAAATGGCTTTTTACCTGCAACGCCAAAGCTTGTCAACACAAAAAGAAACGACAGTCTCAAAAATATCTCAGCAGAATGAAATAACGCTGCTGAGCAACACCATCCCAACCAACACAATGCCATCTTCACGCCCAAAATGCCACGCGTAGGCCGTGCGGCCCTGGCCGTAACAGCGGGCCTCCATTGCGATGGTCAGGTGATCGGCTGTAACAAAGGTACGCCGGAGCAGTGGCAATCCCAGGACGCGAAGGCGATAGATGGGATTTTTACGATTTTCGACACACCGGGCGCGCTGGGCAGCCCCCATTTCACGCGCATGGGTCAGTATAACAGGTATGAACCGAACCAGCAGACCGATCATGGTACCGATACGATGGGGCGATAACCACGGAAACGGTCGCAGAAACCATTCGACCGCCGCACGGATATCTTCGGTCCGCGTTGTGACGCTCACAGTGAGCCCGAGAAAAATAATGATCACCCATCGCCAGCATATTATGGCACCCGTCAAAACGCCCGTTCGACTGACGGAGAAAACCGACCATGAAAAAAGCGTTTCTCCCGGGGTGACCAGGGCCCTTATACCCCAAACCGCAGCCAACATGAAAAGCAGCCAACGCAGTTCGTGGCCGATTTGACGAAGGGAAACACGGCAATAGATGGTCGCCCCTATGATCAGGCCCGTGGCAACGAACAGCCCCGCAGCCTGTGCAGCGAGGATTGCAGCGCTCAGCAAGGATATGGATATCAATTTAATGCGTGGGTCGAGCCTGTGGGCCGCAGAGTTGCCTTGCCGGTATGCGAAAACACTTAGTTCAGCCATGATTGCACCGCATGTCCGAAAGACAATTCAATAGGCCGCCGGATGTCGAAATCTTCTACCGACGGCAGCAGTTCATTGGGAGCGCCATCGGCCGCAACGCAGCCCTTGCTCAATATGATCAACCGTTGCGCGTGCGCGATGACCTTTTCCAGATCATGCGCAGCGATAACAATGGTGTGGCCTTCCTGGTGAAGCGCAACAATGCGGCGCAAGACATCCCGAACCCCCGGGTAATCCAGATTGGCGAAGGGTTCGTCAAAAACAAGAACGGACGGGTTCATGGCCAGTATCCCAGCGATTGTCAGACGCCGCCGCTCGCCGCCGGACAGCAAATGCGGACTCTGATCGGACAGATGCACCAACCCCATCTGATCCAACGCGGTCTGCACGGCCTTGTTGACGACAGATCGCGGCCAGCACAAATTTTCAGGGCCGAAGGCCACCTCGTCATAGACCGTTTCACCCACGATCTGCGTGTCCGTGTCCTGAAAGACCATGCCGATCGTGCGGCGCGCCCGGACCGGATCATCGGCCACATTGACCCCGTCAACGATGATGACTCCCTGCTGGGGCGTCATCAATCCATTGAAATGGCGCAGCAATGTGGTTTTGCCGGAGCCATTGGCACCGGCGAGGACCACGAACTGACCTCGCGCAATATCCATACTTATATTGTTGAGACCGGATCGGCCGTTCGCAAAGCGATGGGTAATATTTTTGATCTCAATGATGTTCATGAAAGTTCGTTTGATGACCGCCTTGGATGTTCGCCCTGATAGGGGGCGGCAAATCGTTCTTGGTTATGCCCGTTCACCGTTGATGGGTGCCACAACGATGCCGGGCATTGTTCGCATCAATGGGCGAACAGCTCTTGATATGGGAATGGCCGCGGCAATCTTAAAGGCATCACCAATCAAAAAAGGATACAATCCCACCGCTATCGCCTTGTCCAAAGGCATTCCGGTGACCAACGCGAGCCAGGGGACACCGAAGGCATAGACCACCATGGATCCGATCACCATGGCCAGCACTTCCAGCGCAACCCGCTGATTGGCTTTTTCGGCCATGATGCCGACGAGAAAAGCGGCGGCCAGATAACCGATCAGATAACCACCGGTGGGTCCGATGAGCCGCCCCAGACCTGCAGTGCCGTTCGCAAAAACAGGCAGCCCGCAGGCACCCGCCAGCAGAAAGACGGCTACACTGGCGGCTGCCCATCGGCCGCCCAGCAAAAGACCTGCGAGGAGAACAAACAGGTTCTGTAAAACGATCGGCACGGGGCCGACAGGCACGGCGAGATAGGACCCGACGGCAATCAGGGCGGCCATCAGCGACGCAAAGACCATCATACGCAAAGAATGTCTTGTCTCCATCATGGTATCCTTTAACGATCCTTTGAACGTTATCCGTTTGATACATTCCTCTTCGTAGCGCCTGTGCTACCCCCAAGATGGATGCTACACGCGATCGTGGAAGCAATCACCGTAAACGATCGTCTTGCGCTGCCCATTCGGGAACTGCAATACCAATCCGCCGGTTTCATCCAGGTCAATGGCAAGCCCTTCCCATGTTTCAGTGAGGGTCTGCACCCTGACCTGACGGCCCAGGGTTAACCCGCGCTGTTTCCATTGGGCAACCACATTGTGCAGATCACCGGCCGCCATTCGCCGCTCGAATCGCTCCCAGAACGACTTTAAAATGCGTGCCCGTGACACGCCTGCGCCAGCGATTTCTGATACTGATACGGCAGGTGGCACAACGTTGCGCGTATCGTTATGCACATTGATGCCAATACCGACATTCACGAATTCGATGCGATCAGGCTCTGCCGCCATCTGGGAAAGAATACCGGCCAGTTTGCGCTCTTGCACCAGCAGGTCATTGGGCCATTTCAGTTGCGCCGGGATGCCATAAAGAGCATGAACTGTGTCAGCCAGATCCACGGCGGCAGCCAGGTTGATCAAGGGGCTGGCCGACAGGTTGATTTTGGGACGCACCACCATTGTAAAATAAAGCCCACCCGGCGCGGATTGCCAAACGCGCTGCAGCCTGCCGCGCCCTTTGGTCTGACGATCGGCTGCGACCACCGTAAATTCAGGACACCCGCCACGGGCCAATGTCATAGCCGTATCCATCGTGGAGGCCACTTCCGGATAGTAGTGCACGTGCGCGGCGCGCTCTCCGAAAACCCACGGAAAGGGGGTGTCCGGGCTATTGAGCAACCGATAGCCTTTGGCAGTCGCTTCAATAGAATAGCCGAGATCCTGCAATTGGCGGATATGCTTCCATATGGCCACACGAGAGACACCGAGCGCGTCGCTGAGCCGTTCTCCCGAAATAGGAGAAGAGGTTTGGGTTAGATTATCGAGAATGCGTGCCTTCAACCGCCTGCCTTTCAGCGAATGGTTAACTTTTTTCTTAAAGTGGGTTAACCAAATAGGCAGGATAAGTCAAGCCGTATTATCCCGAGTCCGGGTTTACCGAAGATGAAAGTGGAAAATGTGAGCATTTACAAATTTTCGAGCAAGCGTGCATGGATATTGTCAAAACCGCCATTGGACATGATCAGCAACACGTCGCCCGGGCGCGCCTGCGCACACACAAAGCGTATGATGTTTTCGGTGTCTTGGAAGAAATGAGCACTCTTTCCACGGGCTTGCAGATCGCTCACAAGCCGTTCGGAAGAAAAACGTTGATCTTCGGGGATTTTGTCGAGCAAAGGGGCTTGCCGGATGCAAATCATATCGGCGGCATCGAAACATTCCGGATAGATCGATTGGAAGACACTGCGCCGGCTGGAGTTGGTGCGAGGCTCGAATATGGCGATCAAACGACGGCTGTAAAAGGATTGCACCGCCTCCACGGTAGCCTTGACCGCCGTGGGATGATGGGCGAAATCATCGATCACCACGATATCGTTTTTAACACCGCGGACCTCCTGGCGCCGGCGAACGCCCGCAAAACTTTCTAATGCATGCGCCATGGTGGCTGTATCGATATGCAAGCGCTCGCCCGAGGCAATACCGGCCAGCAGATTGCACAGGTTATGCTTTCCGATCATGCGGGTTTTAAATGCCGCATAATGGTTGCCATGGCGCAGCACTTCGAAATGCGTGTAGGGTGGCTCGATCCGCACCGACCCGAGCCCCCAATCCGATTCGGACCGACATCCGTAGGACCACACCTTGCTGCCGGCGCAGGGGAGCAATTCGGCGATGTTGGCATCCTGGTCGAAGGCGATCAGGTCCGAATCCGTGTGCATGCTTTCGATAAATGCACGGAAAGCCTGCTTGACATGGGCCAGATCCCTGAAAATGTCAGCATGATCGAATTCAATACTGGTGAGGATCGCCGCCTTGGGCATGTAGTGCAAAAACTTGGACCCTTTGTCAAAAAATGCAGTGTCGTACTCATCGCCTTCGAGGACAATCCAATTTCCCTTACCTGCCCGGTAATTGCCGCCGAAATCGGATACGATGCCACCGATCAAAAAAGATGGATCCAATCCAGCGCAATACAGCATCCAGGCGATGAACGATGAGGTCGTCGTTTTGCCGTGGGTCCCGGTGATGACGATCTGTTGTTTGCCTGCCGCGACAAACCGGTTAATGGCCTGCGGCATAGAACAAAAGGTCAAGCCCATGGCTTGGGTTGTTTTTACTTCTTCATTATCTTTGGTCACCGCATTTCCAACGACCACCAAATCGGGACGTCCGTCCAGATGAGCACTTTTGAAACCGTCGAAAATTCGTATGCCCTTGGATCGCAGAAAATCGCTCATCGGCGGATAGACATGCTGATCCGACCCGGTGACAATGAATCCCATCTCCTTGAGAATACAGGCCAAAGCCCCCATAGCTGTTCCGCAGACGGCAATCAGATGAACGCTACGCACATCCTTGAGCGCTGCCAAATCAGGCTGAAATCTTTCCATAGATCGATCCTTCCTTGACACTGGAATCAAACTGCTCGCCCTACCATAAAGGATGTCCTGTCAAACAACAAGTGTCCGGTGAATTCGCAGAGTCCACGCAAGAATCGGGAGGGCACAGTGGGGTCAATCTGTGAAACAGTCGAAAAATGATGATTTCGTATAAAAATCCAGACTTTGATTTGACACCCCTGTCCATGTCAGTTATTATGCAACATATTTTTCACCTTCTGCCGCTCCTTGCTAAAACAGGCCGGTCAGTAAACGTTGAAAACAACCTTAACATCCCGGTTGAAAGAAAAATGGCAAAAAAAATCTCATCCAGTGATTCGGCCCTGATCTCGCATTTAAAAGAAATATCTTCGTGGGTGTCATCGGTCCAGGATTTAGACAAGCTCTTGGAACTCATCATCGAATCGGCAGCCAGGGTTATGCAGGCTAAGGCCGCATCCCTGCTGCTGGTCGATCATAAGAGCAATACCTTGTTTTTTCAGGTCGCCACAGGTGAAAAACGTAAGGAAGTCAAAGAATACCGCATCAAGATGGGGCAAGGCATTGCCGGTCACGTGGCACAAACCGGACAATCGCTGCTGATTGGCGATGTACGCCAGGATCCGCGCTGGTTCAAGGAGATTAGCGAGTCTATCCGCTTCCAGACGCAATCCATCGCATGCGTGCCGCTCAAACGCAACGAGGCGACCATCGGGGTCATGCAGGTCATTGACAAGGAAGATGGACGGCCGCTCGGAGAAAAGGACATGCAGTTGCTGGAAGAATTTGCTTCCCTGGCTGCCTTGTCGCTCGGCCATGCGCAAAATCTCCAAGAAGTCAAACGGGAAAATCAGGATCTCAAAGAAGAACTGAAGGTCCGCCATGAAATGATCGGCAGAAGTCCCGCCCTTGAAAAAACCATCGCCGATGGTTTGAAGGTCGCCAATTCGAAAGCCAGCGCACTGATATTGGGTGAAAGCGGCACGGGCAAAGAGTTATTGGCGCGCCTGATTCATCGCGCCGGACCGCGCAAAAACAAACCGCTGGTGGTTCTCAACTGTGCAGCCATGCCGGAAACTCTGCTTGAAGATGAACTCTTCGGCCACGAAAAAGGAGCATTTACCGGTGCGGCCGGCCGCAAAGTCGGTAAATTCGAATTGGCCCATGAAGGAACTATTTTTCTAGATGAAATTGGCGAGATGACGCCGGGCATGCAGGCCAAACTCCTGCGAGTGCTTCAGGAAGGCAACTTTTACCGCGTGGGAGGCAATATTCCCATTTCCGTGGATGTGCGCGTCCTATCGGCGACCAACAAGAAGCTAGAAGCGGAGATAGCTGAGGGCCGGTTTCGCGAAGATCTTTATTACCGACTCAATGTCGTGCAGATCAGCATGCCCACTTTGCGTGAGCGCAAGGTGGACATTCCCATATTGGCACATCATTTCATGAATATTTTCAAGGAAGAGACTGTTATCCCCAACTTGACTATTTCCGAAGCGGCCATGGAAAAAATGATTCAATACGATTGGCCCGGCAATATCCGTGAATTGCGCAATGCCATTGAACGTGCCGTCGTCATGGGCAACGGCAAAGAAATTCTGCCCGAGGATCTGCCGATCGCGTCCAACCGCACCAATTATCCTGGGATGCAAGTGGGCCTGACCCTGGATGAAGCCCTCAATCAATTCAAGAAAGAGTTTATCGTTCTCAATCTGAAGCATAGCGGCGGAAACCGCAGCCAAGCAGCCAAAGTGATGTCGATTCAACGCACTTATTTATCCCGTCTGATCTCAAAATACGATATTAAAGGCATCTAAATAATATCTAAACTTGGTATCCAGTTCCTCCAGTGACTATTGGCGTTTTCGGGATTGGCACCGAGGAGGTGAGCCGGTGGGTGGCGCAGACCACCCACCCGGCTCACCGGGGTTTTTCGGCCGTATCTCACTTGACCTAAGTGGATAACCAGATACCTAAATCATGCGACCATGCATTCTGCGCACGTGACGGAGTGCATGCGTCCCTGCCCGAAAAGAATTATACCTGGCATTTTAATTGCAGTAACTCCTCCCGAAGTTTAGCGGAAAAATTGTCCTAAAATCGTTTAAACTCAAATCATTCAAGGAGATAAGTCAAAAATTAAGATCAATGCGTGTTCCCGATCTAATTTTCACAGGCGTAACTGTATACTGGCGGATTAATTACATTGAACGGAAAGATACATAGGTACGACAGGACACCATGCGCAGACATTACACCGTCTTAATCTTTGACGATAAAGGGAGTACACTTCGAGAGGCGCTCGTCTCGAAGCGACTAATGGCATTGCTGACAGTGATTGTCATCATGGCCATATCCATTACCGGCATCGGCGCCTACCAGTATATACGCTTGAAATGGGCGGTGGCCGAAAAGCCCTATTTGCAGGAACAGCTTGAAAAGCAACGTGCCGGCATTGAAAATCAGCGCAAACAGATTCAATCATTTGCCCAGGCCATCAATGATTTAAAAAACAACTTGGTGTCCCTGAATGAGTTCGAACGCAAGATCCGAATAATGGCCAATCTGGAGCAAAAGCCCGATCAGGCGTCGCTATTTTCCATGGGGGGACCCCTGCCGGAAGATCTGGATACGGATCTGCCTCTTAAAGCGGATCATGATCGTCTGTTGCGTCAAATGCATGATCAAATCCGCCAATGCGATCAGGCAACGCTCGTGCGGCAGAACAGCTTGGAAGCCCTGCTGAATGCACTGAAGGACAAACGCAACATCCTGGCGGCCACGCCATCGTTGCGTCCGACCCAGGGATGGGTCTCTTCCAGTTTCGGTTACCGGACGTCGCCCTTCACCGGGCGCAAGGAGCTGCACAAGGGAATGGACATCGCCAATCGGCAAGGCACGCCCATCATCGCGCCCGCGGATGGCATGGTCACCTACTCGGACAACAAGTGGCTCATGGGCAACATGATCACGATCGATCACGGCTACGGTATTTTGACGCGCTATGGGCATATGCACAAGCTGATAAAAAAAGCGGGCGAACGCGTTAAACGCGGTGAGACTATTGCCCTGATGGGAACAACGGGACGCAGCACCGGCCCACACCTGCATTACGAAGTCCGACTCAATGGTGTCCCGGTCGACCCTGATCAATATATCCTGGATTAGGCCTGACAGACGCAGCGATAGTGACCGTACAACGCAACAGAATGGAGAAGGTGCATATGAAAAAAACGATTGGAATCATCGGCACGCTTCTGATTGTCACGATCATGACAGGATGTTCCACGTTTGCTTCCGTTCCCCGCACAGCCTTCCTCCACATCCGCGGCCCTGGCAATCAGGTCAATGAATTCGCCGTTTCACTTGAAAATCCAGCCAATACAGACATGGATATCCACCTGTCCGACCGTTATGCTCTCAAGCTGGATCTGCAATGGCTATTTTATGAAGAAGAAGACTCGGCCGGTGAAACCGGATTTGAATATTCGGAAAATGTCGTGCCGCCCCTATCCCCCTGGGCCATCATCAAGTACCGTTTCTAGGGCCGGCAGCGATACGGCCGCGCAAGCTGTTCGTCATCGGTCAAGTCATGTAGCCAATTGCCCGAATACATCTTCAGCAGCCTGCAGCGTACAGTCGATCGCATCGGCGTCATGGGCTGCGGAAACAAAAAAAGCCTCGAATTGAGAAGGCGCCAAATAAATGCCTTTGGCCAACATCTGCCGGTAGTAGGCGGAAAAACGTTTTAAATCGGATTTTTTGGCATCCGCAAAATTGTGCACCGGACCTTCCGTAAAAAAGAGTCCCAGCATCGACCCGACTCCGGACGTGGATACACTGATGCCGGCTTTTTGGGCTGCTTGGCCCAAACCGTCGATCAATTGACGCGATGACTGGGCCAAGGCATCATAAAAGCCCGGTTTGGCGATCTCTTTCAAAGTTGCGATACCCGCTGCCATCGCCAGCGGATTGCCTGAAAGCGTGCCGGCCTGATAAACAGGCCCCTGGGGCGCCACTTGCGCCATCAGATCACGGCGTCCGCCATACGCTCCCACCGGCAACCCGCCGCCGATGATTTTTCCGAAACAGGTCAAATCCGGGCGGATTGAATACAATGCCTGGGCACCGCCGTAAGCCACGCGAAAACCGGTCATTACTTCGTCGAAGATAAGTACGCTTCCATAACGGTCGCATAGATTGCGCACCTTCAACAAAAAACCCGGTTGAGGAGGTACCAGCCCCATATTGCCCGCGACCGGCTCGACGATAACAGCGGCAATGCGATCGCCCTTTTCGGCCATCACCTGCGCAAGGGTAACGCTGTCGTTAAAGGGTAGCGATAACGTATGATCCACAAAGGCCTGCGGAACGCCCGGGCTGCCGGCGATTGCCAATGTCGCCACGCCAGACCCTGCGCCGACCAGCAAGCTGTCAGCGTGCCCATGGTAGCATCCGTCGAATTTGACAATAATATCCCGTCCGGTCGCTCCCCGCGCCAGGCGGATCGCGCTCATGGTCGCTTCCGTCCCGGAGTTGACCATACGGATCATTTCCACTGAGGGTACGGCATCCACTACCAATTGCGCCAGTTCCACTTCAAGACGCGTAGGGGCACCGAAACTGGTGCCTTGCGCCAGTGCGCGGACCAACGCTTCGATAACGGCGGGATGACGATGCCCCAGAATCATCGGCCCCCAAGACCCCACGTAATCGACAAAACGGTTGCCGTCGGCATCGTACAGGCGGCAACCCTCCGCACGTTCGATAAAAAGCGGTTGGGTTCCCACTGAACGGCACGCACGCACCGGACTGTTGACGCCACCGGGAATCAAGTGCATGGCACGCTCGAAAAGGTCTTTGGAAACAGAGTACATCGTAGATCCCTTCTCATCCGTAGTCGTTAAGGAATAATTGACAGATCATCCAAGAAAAGCGAGGATAACAGACCCCTACGGACGGGTCAAGCCGGCATACGAGCCTGCGAAAGGGTTTCCATTCATACGAACCCTGCAGTACCGATTGCGGCGCACCCGTCCTCGGCCGTATGCTTGGCATGGTCTTGCTTAACGGGGGAATTCATGGATAACGGGTAAATCGCAACTGACTAAAGGTACACACATGTCAACAACACCGCATGCCATCAAGAAATTCGCAAAATTTTTGGAATACGTGCTGGGCCGCCGTCCGGACGAATTCGGATTGCTGCCCGACCCAGACGGATTCGTGCGCATCACCACCCTCTTTCAAGGCCTGCATGAAGATCCGGAATGGCGCTATGTAAGGCAAGCGCATCTCAATTCAGTGATCCTCATGGAGCGTCCCGCGCCGATTGAAATCCTTGGCGATCGTATCCGGGCTTGCAACCGGGAACAGTTGCCCGCCATCGTGGTTCCGGATACGTTACCCAAGTTGTTGTTTACAACCGTCCGCCGACGTGCCTATCCGGTCGTTCACGAAAAAGGCATCCGCCCCGGCGGCGCACGATCCATCATGCTGTCCGCTGATCCGGAGACATCCGAACGGTGGGGCCGAAGAGCAGATAACGAGCCTGTCCTGATCACGGTACAGGTGGATTCTTCAAAAAATGCCGGAACCGCATTCGAAAAATATGGGGACACGATCTATCTGGCCGACTTCATTGCCGCGCAGAGTTTCAGCGGCCCGCCCCTTCCAAAAGAAAATGCGCATGCCCACACACCCAAACCGTCTGCGCAACCGGTTCAACCCAAAACACCGGGCAGCTACCTTCTGGATCCATCCGCCTTCAGCCAACCGGGCGCCACACCGCACCAACGCCTCAAACGCGACGAAATGGAGTGGAAAAAGGATCGCCGTCGCGCCCGCAAGGAAAAGGCACGGCAGCGGCAATGAAGGCACCAGGCTAATAGAGTAATTTTCAGTTTACATAGAAATCAATTGACAATCAGAATAAAAGTTGGTAGCTGTCGACTTTTGAAAAAAGGGGCCGTTAGCTCAACTAGGCAGAGCACCTGACTCTTAATCAGTAGGTTGTTGGTTCGATTCCAACACGGCCCACCACTTGCAACAATCAAGGGGACGATCATGAATCGCCCCCTTTTTCTATCTTCGGGTTCACTGTGTTTGCTCAAGCATTCAGGGCTTACCTTGGAGAATGGGTTAATCCTTGACAAAAAAACGAGCCGAGTGGTATCAACGACGCTTAAAAATTGAAATGAGCTGCATTCCTTGCTCCGGCCGCGTGCCGGGGCTTTATAATCCATAAGGAGGTTACATGCGACGGTATGAGACTATTGTCATTATCGATCCGGATCTGCCCGAGGGCGATCGCACTTCTCTGTTAGACCGCGTTAAAGAGATCATTGCGCAACAAGAAGGTGTCCTGATCCAGGAGGATCTTTGGGGCATCAAAAAATTGGCTTACGAAATCAGGAGAAAGCCGCGCGGCTTCTATGCACGCATGGATTTCTGCGGGATGAGCAAAGTGGTTGATGAGTTGGAACGTTTTTGCCGTATCGATGACCGGGTCATGAAGTATTTGACCGTTCTTCTAAATCCGGAAGCCGATGTCGAGAAAATCAAAGCCGAAATCGCGGCTGCCCAGGCGCCTGCCGTTACTCAGGAGTCCGAGGCGACTGCGACCGCGCAGGTACCTGAAGGCCAGAGTCAGCAGGCCCAGGAGTCCGATGCGACCCCGGCTGCGCAAACACCTGAAGGCCAAAGCCAGCAGGCCCAGGAATCCGGCAAAGAAGACGACAATACCACCGAGAGCTAAGAGGAGCAGCCATGAACGATAGAAATACAAGAAAACCGGCAACGGCCAGACGTAAACGCAGAGTCTATCATCGGCGCAAGGTGTGCCGTTTTTGTGCAGACAGCAAGATCGTTATCGACTACAAAGATGCCAGGACTTTAAGATATTTCATAACGGAACGGGGCAAAATCATTCCGCGTCGCATCACAGGCACCTGTGCTTCTCATCAGCGCACTTTGACATTGGCTATCAAACGGGCGCGGGCCATTGCTTTACTGCCGTTCGTCGGCAGCCTTGATTAAAAAGGTAGCCGCCGCGTCGCGCGGCATTGGAGGTTGTGCATGAAAGTGATTCTTAAAGAAACCATCGATTCACTGGGCATTATCGGCAGTGAAGTGGATGTAAAGGCAGGCTTTGCCCGGAACTATCTGCTGCCTCAGGGCAAAGCGGTACCGGCCACAGTGCAATACCGTAAGATCCTGGAAAATGAGAAGGTCAAATTCGAGCTGCAAATCGCCAAGGAAAAAGAGTTGGCCCAACAAATGGCCCAACGCCTGGAAGGCGTGGCCTGCGAAGTGACCGCCAAGGTTCACGAAGGGGAGCGGCTCTATGGTTCGGTGACAGCCCGGGACATCCTCGATGCGTTGGCCAGAAACAATATTCAAGTAGAAAAGCGAATGATTTTGCTCAAGGAACCGATCAAAACATTGGGCACCTTTCAGATCCCCGTCCGCGTCTACAAAGATGTGGAACCGGAAATTACCGTGAATGTGGTTCCCGAATAACAAGGTGTGACACCGGGGCGTAGCTGCGTTGCAACGCCCCGTTTTCTCACCGCTACTACCGACTCTGCATGGCGTTGAATCTGAAAAAAACCACCACAGACCCTTCCCTTCAAAAACTTCCGCCCCAAAGCATCGAGGCTGAGGAATCGATTCTCAGCACCATTTTACTGGACAACGGCACGCTGCTGGATGTCCTGGAAATTCTTACGGCTGAAGATTTCTACCGTACCGCGCATCAGAAAATTTTCACGGCGATCGAGACTCTTTTCAGGAAAGCGGAACCGGTCGACCTGATCACCTTGGCCAATGCACTTCGCGAAAGCAATCAGCTTGAAGAGATCGGTGGGGCCGCCTATCTGGCGCGCCTGGTCGATACCGTCCCTTCGGCTGTCAATGTCGCCCATTATGCTCGCATCGTGCGCGATAAGTCGGCCCTGCGCCGTTTGATATCCAAAGCCGGGGCGATAACGCAACGCTGCTTCGAAGATGCCGGCGATTTTGACCAGGTGCTGGATTTTGCCGAGGCGTCAGTCTTTGAAATATCGGAGAGCAAGCACCGAGCCGCTTTTCATCCTTTGAGCAAGATCATTGAGGACAATATCGATGCTCTCGAAAAACGGCAAGAAAACCGCGCCCTGGTGACCGGCATCACGACCGGTTTTACCCGCTTGGACAACATGACCTCCGGCTTGCAAGGCTCTGATTTGATTATTCTGGCCGCCCGGCCAGCCATGGGCAAGACCGCCCTTGCATTAAACCTGGCCCGTAATGCCGCCGTGGAAGGCAATGTGCCCGTCGCTGTCTTCTCCTTAGAAATGTCCAAGGAGCAGTTATCCATGCGCATCCTATGCGCTGAAGCGCGCGTGGATTCCTCGCGTGTGCGCAGTGGTTTTCTGAATCCGGACGACTGGAACCGGATCACCGACGCCGCCAGCGCCTTGTCCGAAGCACCTATTTTCATTGACGACTCACCGGATATATCAGCGACCTCCATCCGTACCAAATCCAGGCGCCTGAAGTTGGACAAGAACCTTGGGCTGATTATCATTGACTATCTGCAATTGATGCGTGGTCATCAAAGCAACGAACGACGGGATCTTGAAATTTCGGAAATTTCTCGCTCCCTTAAACTGTTGGCCAAAGAGTTGAACGTGCCGGTTCTGGCTTTGTCGCAATTGAATCGGAAACTCGAGGAACGTAGCGACAAACGGCCACAATTGTCTGACTTACGCGAATCTGGTGCCTTGGAGCAGGATGCTGACGTGGTGGCTTTTATCTATCGCGACGAAGTGTATAACAAAGAGGAGAACAATCCTCATCGCGGAACAGCCGAAGTGATTTTGGCCAAACAGCGCAACGGCCCCACCGGCGTTGTCCCGTTGACCTTCCTCGGCCAATACACCCGTTTTGAGAATCCGGCATGAAAACGATATGGGGCAATACCAAAGGACTCAAAGCCGGACAACTGCATCGTCTTGAAAGTTACTATCGCCGCAGAGTTCCGTCCGAATATCTGGTCACCCCCGAATTGGCACGCGATATCGCCGAATTGTCAGTAGAGATTCAGCGCCAGATCGGACTGCTCATCAATCGCGCAGGCAAAGTCGCCTACGTGCTGGTAGGTGATGCACAAAGCATTCTTTTCCCAAAAATGTATGAATACCGCGCTGCCCCTGGGCGCTTGCGCGGTGTGCGCTGCATTCATACCCATCTGAAAAATGAAGGCCTTAGCCAGGAAGATCTTACAGACCTGGCCCTCTTGCGTTTGGACATGATAGCCGCGATCACGCTTACGGACGATGGCTTTCCGCACAAAATCCACTGGGCCCATATTCTTCCTAATCAGGACATCCAGCAGGCACCTTACCAGACCAGAGAAGTACTTCAGCCCCATCAACTGGATGTGGGATGCTTGGAACTCATCCATGCACTGGAACGGGAAATGGGGCAACTGCGTGCGCGCTCGATGCTTTCGGCGGGTGGCGAGCGCGCCATGTTGATCAGCGTGACCAGCGCGCCGCGCAAAAAAGCACTGGATTCACTTGCCGAACTGACCGAATTATCTCGTTCAGGGGGCATCGAGGTGCTGGATTCGGTCCTGCAAATTCGCAAGGACATCGACTCGCGGACGCTCATGGGCAGTGGCAAGCTGCAAGAACTGGCCATTCGTGCCATGCAGTTGGATGTGACGCTGATCATTTTCGACCAAGAGCTGAATGCATCTCAAATACGGTCGATCACCGATCAAATCGACCTTAAAGTGATCGACCGCACCCAATTGATCTTGGATATTTTCGCCCAACGTGCCCGCAGTAAGGAAGGTAAACTGCAAGTCGAACTGGCGCAGCTCAAATATATGCAGCCCCGTTTGGTGACCAAAAATACGGCCATGTCACGGTTGACCGGTGGCATCGGCGGCCGCGGTCCGGGAGAAACCAAGCTTGAAATCAATCGGCGCCGTGTTCGCGATAAGATTCATCATCTCGAAAAAGCCCTTGTCTTGGTTCAAAAACAGCGCCAGCAGCAGCGCCGCAAGCGAGAGCAGAAAGGCGTACCGATCATCTCGATTATCGGTTACACCAACGCTGGCAAATCGACCCTTCTCAATACCCTGACCCACAGCCATGTCATGGCTGAAAGCCGGCTGTTCGCCACATTAGATCCTTCGAGCAGGCGTCTGCGTTTTCCAAGGGATCTGGAGGTGCTGATCACCGACACGGTCGGTTTTATCCGCAACCTACCCAAGGATCTGGTAGTGGCTTTCAGAGCCACGCTGGAGGAACTGGAGAGCGCCGATCTGCTGCTTCACGTCATAGACGTCAGCAATCCGCGGCATGCCCAACAAATCGATGTCGTGGAGTCCATTTTGGAAGATCTGGCTTTGGATCAAATCCCGCAGGTGCGCGCCCTGAACAAAATGGATCTGCTCCCGCCCGACTTGGTAGCCCAACTGGCCCGCCAGCTCGATGGCGTACCAATTAGTGCGCGAGATCGCACCACCCTGCCCCCGCTGATCGATAAAATGGCTTTTATCATTGATAAAGAATCAGATGGTGACAAAAATCCTTCCGTATGAACCGGCTGAATCGCAAAGGTAAGAAAAAAGGTGGGGTGGATTACCGCTCGGAAAATCAGCCCACGACTTGATTTTTATTCAATGTGCTTGAGGCTTGACAAGCCCTTGCCAAAATGGATAGGTTACGAGTCTATGAATTTGGAATCCATTAAACAGGTCGGCGTGCGGGCTGCCTATCGCGCCGGAAAAGTTTTGAACCGCTACTATGGCAGCACTCTCCGGGTGACCAAAAAAGGGGTTATTGATCTGGTCACCGAAGCCGATGTGGCAGCCGAAAAAATCATTGTTGAAACCATCCGGGAAGTCTTCCCGGATCATGCCCTTTTGGCTGAAGAGAGCGGCGCATCAGGGGAAAATTCCGAACATTGCTGGATCATCGATCCGCTGGATGGCACAACTAATTTCGCCCATGCCCTGCCATTTTTTGCCGTATCGATCGCATATGCCCGGACTGACGAGGTATTGATGGGAATTGTCTTCAATCCGGTCAATGGCGAGTTTTTCTCGGCCGTGCACGGACAGGGAGCGTCTTTGAATGGCACACCTATCCATGCATCGTCAACGAAGACCGTCAGCGACAGCCTCCTGGTGACCGGATTTCCGTACACCGTTCGCACAACGCCGCCGACCGGACTGCTGGAACAATTCTCTCGTTGTCTCACCTCAGCCCAAGGCGTGCGCCGATTGGGATCAGCCGCTTTGGATTTATGTTACGTGGGTTGTGGCCGGTTCGATGGTTTCTGGGAGGAAAATCTCAAACCGTGGGATACGGCGGCAGGACTGCTGGTCGCCAGAGAAGCCGGCGCCCGAGTGACCGATTACGCGGATCACCCTTTTAACTTTTACGATAAGCAAATCTTGGCCACCAACACGCACATTCATCAAGAAATGGTGGACCTTCTAACCATAGAGGATTTAAATGACAGATAAAAAAGGCTTTGTGCCTGCATTCATCGAACTACTCGATTGTTTTGGCGATTACTCCAAAACCAATCCTCTGTGTGCCAAACATTGCGTGCTGCGCTTGCGCTGTGCTATCGAACAAGATCAGAATATCCGCATGGAACTCTTGTCAGACTATGCCTTGAGCGAGGGGTCAATATTCAACAATCAGTAAGGTGAGGCATTCTGTTTCTACGAGCAGTCACCGTTATCCAATTTACGGCACAAGTATTCGATATGGCCTTGCATTACCCCCCCCTGGCGAATTCCTTTTTCCACCACACCAATCGCATGCAATGCTGTTGCATGATAACGATTGAAGCTTTTACCGATGGCTTGTAAGGATTGATCGGTGTAACGGCGGGACAGATACATACCGATCTGACGCGGACGCACCAGCGCCATTTTTCGAGACCGTGAGAGTAGATCCTTGGGGGTGATATTGTAGTATTTGCATATTAGTTTCTGGATCATTCCGATGGTGATCGTCTCGGACTGACTGATCATGTTCTTTATGACGCCCTCAGCCAACTCCGTATCTATTGAACATCCCAGCAATGAGGCCTTGGCCGAAACGCCCACCAGACCGCTCTTTAATTGTCGTACATCCTGAGCCAATTCTGTTGCCAAATATTCCAACACCTGCTGCGGGATTGCCCAACCATTTTCGCGAGCGTACTTCTTCAATATTTTTAACCGCATGCGGTAGTCAGGCGGATCGATGTTGGAGATCAACCCACATGCCAATCTGGAACGCAGGTTTTCGCTGAGTTTGGGTATTTCCGAGGGTGAAAAACAACTGGAAAAAATGATCTTCTTGTTCTCGTTAAAAAGGGAATCCAGCGTATGGGCCAATTCGATTTGCGTGCGCCCTTTGCCGCTGAGATAGTGTACATCTTCCAGCAGCAGCACGTCGCACCCTTTATGATATTTTTCTTTGAAATCATTCACCGAATTGGTTTTATACGAGGTCACCATTTCATTGGTAAAGTCCTCAGCGGTCATGTAGTAAACGCGTTCTTTGGGGGTTTCGGACATGATCTGATGACCAATCGCTTGGGACAGATGACTTTTGCCCATACCGGTTTTGGATAAAAGAAAAAGGGAATGCTGCTGACTGTTTTTGCGCACAGCCAATGACAATGCCGCCGAATATGCGAACTCATTGCTCTTGCCAACCACGAACTGATCGAATGTGAAATCCTGGCGCAACAAACGACCATAATGGGGCTGAATGGTCATATTCGGCAGCGGCATCTGCTCAGGAGCCGCCACAGACTTTTTGGTGGGGTGATTGCCATGCACTATTACCCAGTCCAGTTCGACAGGTCCTCCGGACAGTCGGCGTATCTCGGAACGGATCAACTCTCCGAAATTGTCCATCACCCTTTTTTTGAAAAAAAGATTAGGGCAATTGAGCTTCATCACCTGTGAATCGACGCCACCAATCGTCAAGGGCTCAATCCACATACGAAATGCGTGTGAAGGAATTCGAGTTGCCAGCACGGCCTTTACTTTTTGCCAGATAAGCTCCATCTCATCACACCCCGATCAATACATTAAAGTCACTCATGTCATCTAAGCGGTCTGTTGAACAGTGCTCCCGTTCCTGCAAAAAATCAGGCAAAGATCACGAGATCCAATCTATTTATATCGAATAATCTGGATTAGAAAGAAATGTTCCCCAACCATGAAAGTATGCTTGTGTAATAGAGCAGCCGCTTGTGACTGTCAAACCGAAAGATATGTATTCTTCTTGTCGCATTTGAGAGGACCTGCACCTATAATATATCTTACTAATTTAATTGACCATTAATTCAATTGACACGTTAAGTTCGGTCATATAAGCGTGTTGCGTTCATTGATAATTCTTTAAACATTTTAAGCATATCCAAAGTTATCAACAAATCGTCCACAAAAATTGTTCTCTTGTTTTCTCTGTTTTTTGACATTTTTCTACGTTTTTTAAAATGAGTTACAGCCGTCTCGAGAAATTTGATGAACCTTATTAGAGTATTTTTTTTTAGCCTGATTTTATGGTGTATATTGATGGCTTGGTGTCATTCCACCATTTTTGAAATTTTTTGCGCATGGTTCGTGCATAAACCAAAGCCTTCGAAAAGGATTTACAAGGTCTCAGTACCAAGAGTATTAAAAGTGGTAATTCCAGCGACTCTATTTCCGCTTGGATCCGAAAATAACAATAGGTGCGGCGACCAAGCCGGACCCATGCATATGGGTGATCAGTGACGTTAGATATCATTAAAATTCGGGGCGCCCGGCAACACAACCTTCAAAACATCAACCTGGATATCCCCCGTCATCAATTGGTGGTCGTAACCGGCCTGTCCGGCTCGGGCAAATCGACCCTCGCATTCGATACCCTCTACGCCGAGGGGCAACGGCGCTATGTGGAATCATTGTCAACCTATGCGCGACAATTTCTCGAACGCATGGAAAAACCGGATGTCGATCGTATCGAAGGCTTATCTCCGGCCATTGCCATTGAACAGAAGGCGGCCGGGCACAATCCGCGCTCGACGGTCGGCACCGTGACTGAAATTCATGACTATTTGCGCCTTTTATTCGCCCGAATCGGCACGCCCTATTGCCATAAATGCGGTATTCCCATCACCTCACAGAGTATTGATGAGATGGTCGATAAGGTATTGGCCTATCCTGAAGGCAGCCGTCTCATCATTCTGGCACCTCTGGTCGCTGAGCGTAAAGGAACCCATCAGGAAATCCTGAAAAGATTGAAAAAAGATGGCTTCGCGCGCGTACGCATCAATGGCACCCTCATGGCATTAGAAGAAGTGCAAACATTGGCCAAAAGTGCCAAGCACAGCATCGAAGCCGTCGTGGACCGCCTGGTCATCAAGGCGGGCATACGCAACCGGATAGCCGATTCTCTTGAATTGGCTATGGGGCTTGCCGGCGGAGTTGTGGAGGTTTTTTTTCCGGACAGCCCGGATGCCGCACAGCAGATACAGCGTTTTAGCGAAAAGGCCACCTGTCACATCTGTGGCATTGGATACAACGATCTTACGCCGGCCAGTTTCTCGTTCAACTCTCCGCAAGGCGCCTGTCCGGAGTGCGACGGCCTGGGGACGAAAGCCGTTCTGGACCCTGATCTAATCGTCCCCAATATGGAACTTTCCCTGCGGGAAGGCGCTGTTCTTCCCTGGTCCAACCGCCAGTCGGTCTATTTCATGGAGTTTCTTGAGGCATTTACCCAAAAATATGGTACCGACATCTATACGCCGTTTAAAGATCTACCGGAAGGCTTTCGCAAGGCACTTTTCAACGGCAGCGGCAATCAGGTCATTCACTTCGCGGTTGATCGCGAAACGGGACGCAGTCTTTACAACAAACCTTTTGAAGGCCTCATTCCTCAACTCCTGCGACGCTATCGCGAAACCGAATCCTCTCAGTCCCAGGAAGAGATCCAACAGTACATGGCCTTTCATCCATGCCCGGCATGTGACGGCGCCCGGTTGCGCCCTGAAAGCCGAGCAGTCAAAATCAATGGACTGGCCATTCACGAAGTCAGCGCATGCGCCATAGCGCAGGCAGCCGCTTTCTTTCAAGCGTTGCGACCGGAGGGTCAAAAAGGGATCATTGCCGAAAAAATAGTCAAAGATATTGTCGAGCGACTGGCGTTTCTGAATGACGTCGGCCTGTCTTATCTCACGCTGGAGCGTGCCGCCCATACTCTATCGGGAGGCGAAAGCCAGCGCATCCGCCTGGCCACCCAAATAGGTGCGAAGCTGACCGGAGTGCTTTACGTCCTGGATGAGCCCAGCATTGGTTTGCATCAACGCGACAATCGCAAACTACTGCAATCTTTGTTGCGAATGAGGGATCAAGGCAACAGCGTACTGGTGGTGGAGCATGATCAAGAAACCATCGGCGCAGCCGACTATGTCATCGATATGGGACCTGGGGCGGGCATACAGGGGGGGCAAGTGGTTTTCGCCGGAACTTACCCGTCTTTGCTTTTGGCCGAAAATTCCCTGACAGCCGAATACCTTTCCGGTCGCAAGCAAATCGCGGTGCCTTCACACAGGCGCGCCGGCAATGGGGCTGCCATTACGATCGTGGGTGCGGAACACAATAACTTAAAAAGGATTACGGCCACTTTCCCGTTGGGATGCTTCATCTGCGTAACGGGCGTATCAGGCTCCGGCAAATCGAGCCTGGTAATCGATACGCTCTACAGTGTCCTGGCCCAGCATCTGTATCGCACCCGAACGAGGTCCGGACGGCATACTGCTATTCAGGGATTGGCGTCCATCGACAAGGTCATCAATATCGACCAATCTCCGATCGGGCGCACACCACGTTCCAATCCGGGAACCTACACCGGACTTTTTTCCTTTATTCGCGATCTTTTTTCAAAGACCTCCGAGGCGCGCATGCGCGGTTACAAACCCGGTCGCTTCAGTTTCAATGTAAAAGGCGGCCGTTGCGAGGCCTGCAAAGGTGAAGGCATCATCAAAATAGAGATGCACTTTCTGCCTGACGTGTACGTGCCTTGTGATGTCTGCCACGGCCGGCGTTACAACCGTGAAACCCTGGAGGTGCGCTTCAAGGGGAAAAACATTGCCGAGGTTTTAGACCTGACCGTCAGACAAGCCATCGATTTCTTCCAGAATATCGCTGCTATCCGCGAGAAACTACTTACCCTGGATGAAGTGGGCATAGGCTACATCCACCTGGGTCAATCGGCCATCACGCTGTCCGGCGGAGAAGCGCAGAGAGTCAAACTGTCTCGCGAGTTGAGCAAACGCAGTACCGGCAGCACACTGTATATTCTGGACGAACCCACCACCGGTCTGCACATGGAAGATATCCGTAACCTTCTGCAGGTGCTTGAACGTTTGGTCGACAGTGGCAACACGGTCGTCGTCATCGAACACAATCTGGACGTCATAAAAACAGCGGATCACATCATTGATCTTGGACCGGAGGGTGGCGATGCCGGAGGCTTCATCATCGGGACAGGTACCCCGGAAGAAATTGCCCTTTTGCCCGATTCATATACCGGTCATTTTCTCAAACCAATTCTCATGCGTTGACAGATTGTTTTGACTACAGCGTGCTTTGAGCCATGCAGCCTTGTGCGGCGCTGTATCCGGCTTGATTACGTGATGCGCTAACAGCACTGACACCGGCTACTGTGCGGTTGTACGCCCAAAAAAAAGGCATCCACTGCCTAAGCAGAGAATGCCTTTTTAAAAAATCGAAAAAAGAAACAATTACGCGCCGAGAAGCCCTGCAATCGCGCCTGCCTGGGGATGTGCGTAGATCAGAATCAACGCGACGACCAGTGCATAAATACAAAGCGACTCGATCATGGCCAAACCGATCAGCATGGTCACGGTCACTTTACCGGAAGACTCCGGATTGCGGGCAATACCTTCAACAGCCGCTTTCAAACCAAGACCCTGGGCAATGCCGCAGCCAAATGCGGCGATGGCAATACCAAAACCAGCGGTCGTAACGCAAGCGATAAAGAACTGCAATGCTTGTGCTTCCATGTGTCCACTACCTCCTTATGAGATGTTAGTATACTGGGCTTCTTCCAAAAAACCCAAGGTTATGCCGTTAGGATTTTCTATTCTGCTATCGCTTTTTTCGAATTAGTGCGCGTGTTCCATGGCCCCTGAGAAATAGATAATGGACAGCAGGAAGAAGACAAATCCCTGCACGAAGGCCACAAAAATGCCAAGCGCCATGATGGGTAGGGGCGCAAAAAAGAGACCGGCCAGAGAAAAAAGAATGGCCAAAACGATTTCATGTCCCATCATGTTCCCGAAAAGACGGAAAGAGAGGGACAAGATGCGGGCCAGGTGACCGATGATCTCAATGACGAAGATCAGGGGAGCCATCCACCAGACTGGTCCCATGAAGTGCTTAACATATTTGGCACCATGATATTTGATACCAATGACATGAGTAAATATGACGACCACCAGCGCGCAGGAAAGCGTGGTGTTCAGGTTGGCGGTCGGCGGAAAAAAACCAGGAATGATACCGATCAGGTTGCTTAGAAAGATATACAGGAAAACGGTGCCGGCCAGGGGGAAGAGCCAGCGGCCCTCTTCGCCGATGGTATCGACCATGAAGTCTTCGATTCCGGAAACAACCACTTCCATCAGATTCTGCAGTTTGCCGGGGATGATCTGAACGCTCTTGGCGGCCAGAGCCCCCACCCCGATCAAGAAGACCATCAGCACCCAGGAGTAAATAATATAGGGGTATTGCTGTGCGAAATGCCCTGCCCCTTCACCGAAAAGCCCAAACAGTTTCACGAAAAACAGATAGGGATGCTCCATACTTACACCGCCTCCTTGAAGATCAGTCGCTTAATTTCCATAAGCGTGGCGAGCGTGATGCTGACAACCACGACGGACAAACCGATAAACAATCCTAAAGGATTGACCCAATGCTGCTGGATTAACAGAAAGATGATAATGCCGCTGATGGTGAAGCGTATGTAGTATTTGGCCAGAACGGTGTGATGCGAGGCCAGTTGTCCGGGAGTGAAAGCCTTGTTCAACGTCCTGGACAACAGGTGAAAATTGACGGTCACAAGCAATCCACCCGCGATGACTCCCAAGGCAAAATCGGTCGAGGCCAAAAGCATACCGCACAGGCTGACCGCAGCAAACAAAACCCAGTTGGCCCGGGTGATAAAGTGTAGGAGTCGTTGTTGAATTCCCATTTTCCGCCTGAAGTTCTACAGCTTTCGACTCTTAGTGATGGCCATCCCGATGTTCTTGAAGCCGGCCGCAATTCCCAATATTAAAAATATGAGGGTCAACCATGGCGATGTATCCCAGATTCGGTCCAGATAGACACCGATGGCCAAACCGATAAAAATTGCCAGCGCCATGGAAAGACCGATTGTACTGAAATAGGCCAACTCTTTTATGTGGCGCCGAGTTTCTCTTTTCATAACAGAGAACGTTTGTATAGGGCCTTTGCGGGCAGCCCGTTAAAGAAAGAGCACCTAACACAGGGATTGCGTGAAGTCAATGGTATTTACCTCATTTTCAGGTTAAAGTCGTGTGGTCATGGGGTGCTGGCTCGACGAGATGCCAAACACTAAAACCGAATTCGGCCGGCCTCAAAGACCGGTCCATCGACACACACATGGTGGTAGCCTTCCTCGCCTTCGGCTTTGGGAACGGCGCAGCCAAGACAGGCACCCATCCCGCAGGCCATGGTCGTTTCCAGCGAGAGCTGGCATGGCACACTGAACCGTTCGGCGATGCCGGCAATACATTGCAGCATGCCATGTGGTCCGCAGGCGCACAACAGGTCTGGCGGCTGCGCCTGAACGGCATCGGCCAGCGGATCGGTCAGCAGGCATTGCTGGCCAGCCGTGCCGTCGTCCGTCGTGAGTGTTACGGAAATGCCCATCGCGCGAAAATCGTCCGGACACAGAAGATCCTCCTGACTGCGTCCGCCTAGAAAAAGAGTGCAATCGATCCCACCGCGATCATGCATCAACACAGAGGCTAGAAACCGAATAGGCGCCACGCCCAACCCGCCCGCTGCCAGATAGATTTTTTCAGCATTTACGGGCACATGGAATCCGCGCCCAAGAGGTCCGAGCAGGTCCACTGTCTGCCCGGGGGTCATGCGCGCCATTTGCTGAGTACCCCGCCCCACGGCCTTATAGAGAAGCTCAATGCCTTCGGGGTGATCAGAGGCACCGATTTTACCGAAAATGGAGAAAGGGCGCCGCAGTAAAGGCGTGGGCGTCGGACCGCTTTGCACCATCACAAATTGTCCGGGACGGGCTTTCGCATAGCCTTGCGGACAAGCCAGCCCCATCCGATAGCAGGCGGGTCCCACCTGCTGGTTCCACAGTATCGTTGCAGTTTGTTGGATCATGTGACTATCGCCTTTGAAAGTGTTCGATTCAATTTCCGTGCGGGTCCTTCTTTAACTGAATCAGAGACGCAAATCGTCCTGTCCGAGGCCCTTCGCCACGATAGGTAAAAAAAACGTGCGGATTGCAACGCGTGCATATTCCGCTGGCCGATATGTGCCCGGGCGCTACCCCTTCGGCGGTGAGCTGATCGATGCTCAACCGCCAGAAATCAAAAAGATCCCCCTCACGGCGGTAGCCCCAATAGTGCGCGGGGACCTCCTGGCGGTAGTGGATCAATTCCGCGCAGCAGGGGCCCAGAGATGGCCCGATGGCGCAAATGAGCCGCTCCGGGCGCACCCCGAACCGTGCAACCATGGCCTGCACGGTCCGGCCGACCACATTTTGCAAGCTGCCGCGCCATCCCGAATGCACATTGGCCACAACGCGCTCAACGGGATCGACCAGCAAGACGCTCTGGCAGTCAGCGCTTTGGATGACCAGAGCCACATCCGGAGCAGCGGTGATCAGGGCGTCGCCATCAAGATAAACGTGATCGGAAACAGGGACATCCGCAGGGTCCCATATGCCGATCGCAGCGCCGTGAACCTGGCGCGCGAAAACCGGTAGACCGCCGCCTGCGGCCGCTATCATTGTCCGCCGATTGGCCCACACCTTTAGATCATCATCACCGCAATTCAGACCCAGATTGAAAGGGATCCACCCACCATTGCCATTTCCGGCAAAGCGCGGAAAAATGCCGTGCCATAGGCCGGGTAGCGCTGCCAAGGATGAAAATTGCAAATAGTGCAGGTTATGCTTCGTGATCCAGTGCATGGTTTGTTGATTCGTTGAATTGTTGATTCGTTGAGATGGTCGATCACCTTTCCACTTCTTTTTAAACCGCCCGCGCCAAGGTAATCACGCGCACTTCAGCCGCTCCGGCGCGCAGTAAGGTCCGGGCGCAGGTATTGGCCGTGATGCCGGTGGTCATCACATCATCTACCAGCAGGACCCGGTCGTTGCCTAAACGGCGGCCGCTGGCGATGCCGAATGCACCCGACACATTGGTGGCGCGTTGGTCCTTTTTCAAACCGATCTGCGGCGATGTCGGCCGGTGGCGTACCAGAAGCCGGGAATCGATCCAGTCCGAAGCTATGGCCATTTTGCGCTGGGCAGCGAGTGCCGGCCACTGGCGCACGAGCAAGTGGGCCTGGTTGAATCCCCGCTCACGCAAACGACTGGGGTGCAAGGGGACTGGTACGACCCGGTCAATCTGCGAAGGATCCCAAAAGTGCTGCAATGTCTGCCATAAAAGGCGTCCCAGTGGCCCGGCCAGATGATCGCGGCCATGATATTTTAACTGATGAATCGCTTCGCGCAATCCCCCCTGATAAAGACCGGCGGCCCTTGCCGAATGAAAACAAAAGGGGTGTTCGTGGCATTGTCCGCAAATATGATCGAGCCCATGTCGGGATACGAAGGGTTCACCGCATTGGACGCATACGGGCGAACGCACGGCATGATAGTCTGACGCGCATGCGGCGCAAAGATAGCCCCGCATCAACTTTGAAAATGAGGGTTCACCTGAGGGCTCACACGACTTGTCCGGCAGCCGGGGCACGCTGAACAGTCGTCCGCAACCGCAACAAACCGCCGGGAAAAACGCATCGAAACAGGCCACAGCAAAGCGCCGCACCAGTTTCAGCGCCTTCGCTCGTTCACCGACGCAATGTGCCATTTCTCGCATGACTTGCTTGTCCACTAATGAAGGCGCTCGATAATGGCGGCGGCAAAGGCTGAGCAGGCCACTTCTTGGGCGCCTTCGATCTGACGGGCAAGATCATAGGTGACCACGCCGTCCTTGATCGTGGCCTGCAGGGCCGATTGCACCATTGCAGCCGATTCGGTCCAACCCATGTAATCCAGCATCATGGCGCCAGAGAGAATCAGTGAACTGGGATTGACTTTATCGAGCCCGGCGTATTTGGGGGCGGTGCCATGCGTGGCTTCGAAAACCGCGCAGGTATCACCGATATTGGCGCCCGGTGCCATTCCGAGTCCACCGACCTGAGCGGCCAACGCATCTGAGATGTAATCGCCGTTCAGATTGGGCGTGGCGATTACGGCAAATTCAGCGGGCCTCAACAGCACCTGTTGAAAAAGCATGTCGGCAATACGGTCTTTGATGACCACGATACCCTCGGGTTGGCGGCCATCGTAGCGGTCGTACAACTCGGCTTCGGTGATGGTCCGATCCCCGAAACGCTCCTTAGCCACCTCGTACCCCCATCGACTGAAAGCGCCTTCGGTAAATTTCATGATGTTGCCTTTGTGCATCAGTGTGACGCTGGACCGGCCGGCATCGATGGCGTGGGTGATGGCTTTGGCCACCAATCGCTTGGAATTGGCTTCGCTGATGGGCTTGATGCCGATACCCGTGGGCCCTTTAAAGGTCGTGCCCATCTGGCTATTAAGAAAATCAATGACTTTGGCGTTTTCGGCGGTGCCTGCCTGCCACTCAATGCCCGCATAGAGGTCTTCGGTGTTCTCGCGATAAACAACCATATCGATCTTCTGGGGAGCCTTCATAGGGCTGGGGACCGGGTCGATGTAACGCACGGGACGAACACAGGCATACAGATCCAGTTTCTGGCGGATGGCCACATTCAGACTGCGGATGCCCGTGCCGATCGGTGTCGTCATAGGCCCTTTGATCGCCACCACATGCGTTTGGATGGTTTGCAACGCCTCCTCGGAAAGCCACTGCCCGGTCTGGTGAAACCCCTTTTCGCCGACCAGCAATTCGCGCCATTCGATGCGTCTTTTACCGGAATACGCGACTTCCACAGCCTTATCGATCACCCGTTGCGTGGCGGGCCAAATGTCTTGGCCGATGCCGTCACCTTCGATGAAGGGAATGATCGGCACATTGGGAACATTGAGCATCCCTTTTTCCGCGAGGGTGATTTTTGAAGGTTTTGCATTCATGGCGGATTGACTCCTTCTCGGGCAGCGGCCCCATAGACCGCCTATTCTTTTTAGATTGTCGATCGGTACATACGCTCAAAAAAATAGTGTCGCCCGACTATTTTGTCAGTTACATTCCGGACCTTCGTTGGCGAAACGCCTCGAAAATCACGATTGCCGCGGCGGCCGAGGCGTTCAGAGAGCCCACTTGGCCCATCTGCGGGATGGCTACGGTAAAATCACACTGTTTTTGCACCAGTGGACGCAAGCCCTTTTCCTCACCTCCGATGATTAAGGCCAGAGATCCTTTCAAATCGGCGTCGAACACACACCGCTGTCCGTGCTGATGACTACCGGCGATCCAGAAGCCATGTTCTTTCAAAACGTTGGCGGCACTGACCAGATTGGTGACATAAGCCACACGCATGTGCTCCAGTGCACCCGCTGAAGCCTTGCTGGCGGCGGGCGTGGGCGGGGCGGAGTGATCTTTCGGCACCAACACCCCATGCATTCCGGCATAGTGCGCGGTCCGCACGATGGCTCCGAAATTTTGCGGATCCACCACCTGATCGAGCAGAAGCACCCAGGGCGGCTCCGAAGCGTCTGCACAGACGGCCAGGATCTCTTCCAGGGAACTGACTGGGTAATCCGTACACTGTGCAGCCACGTCCTGGTGGCGGGGATGCCCCACCTGATTGGTGATCTGCTGAGGCGCAACCCATTGGACTGCCACACCGGTCTGCTTTGCCAACTCGGCAATCTCCTGTCTGCGGGGGGCACCTTTACCTTGTGCAAGATAGACGGTATGGATGGTACGCCGTTGGGCGCGTAACGCTTCACGCACCGGATGATAACCATATAACAGCGATGTCGCCATAGTATTGACTTTCCTCAGCCTGGTGCATGCGACTTATTTCGATCGATAGCGCTTTAATAGATTGATAAACGCCCGTGCGGCTTTCTCCAGATCATCATTGACCAGAACATGTCGATAAAGTCCCTGCTGCGCCATCTCCTCTCTGGCATTGACGAGGCGCAGAGCGACTGTGGCGTCATCGTCGGTCCCGCGCAGCCGCAAACGCCGTTCGAGCTCCGCCAGATCGGGTGGCAGAATGAAAATGGTGACCGCTTCCGGAAAACGCTTCAGTATCTGCCGTGCTCCCTGCACATCGATATCGAGCAGTATGTCACCGCCCTGGGCCAGGACATCTGCGATCCATTGGGCCGAGGTGCCGTACAGATTGCCATGCACCCGCGCCCATTCAGCCCAGCGACCCTCGGCAATACCTCGTTCAAACTCCTGTACGGACACAAAATGGTAGTCCCGACCATCTTGCTCACCGGGACGCGCCGGCCGCGTTGTGGCGGAAACGGAATAGTATAGATCGCTAAAATATTTCCGGACTCTGTTGCACAGGGTGGTCTTGCCCGTTCCTGAAGGTGCCGAAACAACGAAGAGATGACCCTTTGGGGGTGGATCGGCCTGGGTGGCGATTTCCGTATCCCGGGTCATGGCTTATGGGTTTCCTCTTTGAGGGTCTCGAAACGCTGCGAGATGGTTTCCGCCTGTATGGCCGACAGAACAATGTGATTGCTATCCATGATGATAATGGAGCGTGTCCGACGGCCATGCGTCGCATCAATCAAATGATTTTCATCGCGTGCATCATCCTTGAGTCGCTTCATGGGGGCAGAATTGGGAGACACGATGGCCACGATGCGATCGGCCGCGACCGTGTTGCCGAATCCGATATTCAATAAGTTTTTCTCCATTCTCCCTCTCCCGACGGCCCGAAAGTGTATTAAACCCCAGCCTGCATCCTGGATTGCTTTGGTGCGGTGCAGCGCCGCATCCCTGCCCTGTTTGAATACGGATGAATCATTCGATATTTTGAACCTGCTCGCGCAACTTTTCAATTTCAGCTTTCAGACCGACAACAATGTGAGAAAGGTCGGCCTGTCCCACCTTTGAGCCCATGGTATTAAACTCCCGGTTGAATTCCTGCAACAGGAAATTCAACGTACGGCCGGCAGGCTCCTGGCCCTGCATGCCAGCTTTGAATTGGGCGATGTGACTCCTGGCGCGCACAATCTCTTCGGAAATGTCACTGCGATCGGCCATAAGCGCTGCCTCTTGGGCTATGCGCATGGGGTCTATCTCGACAATCCCTTTCGTCAGCGCTTCAATGCGCGCCTGCAGTTTGTCGCGATAATGATCGAGCATGCCTTGGGTTGTTTTTTCGATTCGATCGACCTGTTCTTCCATGTAATTCAGGCGCTGAGCGAAATCTTCCCCGATGTGCCGCCCCTCTTCCCGGCGCATCTGATCGAGTGTCGTCAGCGCCTGCGTCAAGCAGTCCGCTATCAACGGCCAGTAAGATTCGGCCGCTTGAGGATTCTCGACCTTTTGCACGATGCCGGGCACCGACATGAGGTGGTCGAGCGTCACTTCACCCGGCAAGTTCAGATCTACCCGCAACATGCGCAGGGCGCTCACATAGGCGTTGGCTTTGACTGAATCCACCTCGTACGCGCACGCCTTTTCGGAAGCGTCTTTGATCCAGATGCGTAATTCCACACGGCCGCGCGTCAGGTGAGCGGCAATCAGGCTTTTAACTTTTTCTTCGAGAGTGGCAAACCCTGACGGCAGGCGCAGGGAAATATCCAGAAAACGGCTGTTATAGGAACGAATCTCAGCCCCGACACTGAGCTCGCCCTCTATTTTTTCTTCATTGGCATATGCGGTCATGCTTTTGAGCATTGGTCTCTCCTTGGCTGTAGGTCCGTTTGCCGGTCAGGCCCCGCGTTTTTCTGGCGGTGTTCAACCGGTTGTCTGGAAGACGGCTTTCAACATTTTGAATTTCAGGTTCACGATAAATCGGATTTTACACCTGCGTGATCGCGTTTATGCGCAGCCAGATCGGCACCGAATTTTTGCCGCACCCGCAGAAGAAAGGCACGCATGTCAGGTGCGGCATAGTCCGGATAGGTCCACGGCAGGGTCTGGTAAGCACCCTTTTGGAACATTAAGGTTAAATCCGCATAGATGCCTTGCCCGATGTAAATGCGATGTGTGTAATTTTTCCCTGTCGCCAGAACGAACCGTTCATGGAGCAGGTAACCTGGATCGATATTGAGACGGCGTCTGCCATTTTCGGCAAAACGCTTTTCCAGCGCGTTGGTGATGCATTTGATCCCAGACAGGGCCTGCTGATCGATCAGGCGTTTGAACGCGAGCACACGCCGAAACAGCTCAGTTCCCATTTCAGCCGCATAATAGTCAGTGTAATCGAATGCAAACCATGGGCTGATCATATCGATGGGCCCAAACTCTGCCTGCAGCGGTTCGACCACGTGGCGCAGCAGCGACCGATCGTGCAAAAAAAAACCGATCACCAGCTTGGCCGGCGAAGGAGTTTGAGGGTGGCTCATAGCGATTGCATCCGTCACATCCAATCGGCACAATGTCTAAGGGATCGGCTAACTGGAAGTCACATCTCCCACGGGCTTGGCTTCCTCGATAAGCATAATAGGAATATCGTCCCTGATCTCATATAATAATCTGCAGCGGTCGCAAATCAATCCGTCCTGCTGCGCATTCAGATGGATGTCCCCCTTGCATTTGGGGCACACCAATAGATCCAGTAACTGTTTATCGATGGTCATACGTCCTCCTTTATAAAGAATGGCGCGTATTTCCCATATATCAGGAAAAAGTGCAATAATGGGTGGTGCGAAGTAAGAGGTTTTGTTTTCTTTTGAGACTGATTTGGCCCGATGAATCCCTATCGCAAGGGATTCCCATTTTTTGGACTCGCGTAAGACTCGCATATAGGATGGCTTGATTTATGGACTTTGCCGGGGTTTTCGGTTATTGACACTGCGGCGTGTACAATACGTATTGCGAACCGATCATCTTCCGGACAAGCCAAATTTTGACGCCCGGACGATTACACTCAAGGAGCGTTACGGATGCATCTGAACAAACGAATCATGATCACGGGCGGTTGCGGCTTTTTAGGATCCCATCTATGCGACCGCCTGGTCGAACAGGGCCATGAAGTGCTGTGCGTGGACAACTGCTTCACCGGCACCAAGCGGAATATCCGGCAATTGCTGGACAAGCCCAATTTCGAGTTCATCCGTCACGATGTCACTTTTCCTCTGTACATCGAGGTCAATGAAATCTTCAATATGGCCTGCCCGGCATCTCCGATCCACTATCAGTTCGATCCGGTGCAGACCACCAAAACCAGCGTGCATGGGGCCATCAACATGCTGGGTTTGGCCAAACGGGTCAGAGCCAAAATTTTGCAGGCGTCCACCAGCGAAGTGTACGGCGACCCGGAGGTACATCCCCAGCTGGAAAGCTATTGGGGGCGCGTCAACCCGATCGGACCACGCTCCTGCTATGACGAAGGCAAACGCTGCGCCGAAACACTTTTTTTCGACTATCACCGCCAGCACCACCTCAAAATCAAAGTGGCGCGTATTTTCAATACGTACGGCCCGCGCATGCATCCCAACGATGGCCGCGTGGTCTCCAACTTCATCGTCCAGGCGCTCAAAAACGAACCGATCACCATATACGGCGAAGGCCATCAAACGCGCTCTTTCTGCTATGTGGACGATCTTGTAGAGGGACTTTTGCGCCTGATGAACACGCCGGACGAACTGACCGGTCCTGTGAATCTGGGTAATCCGGTTGAATTTACGATTGTCGAATTGGCCCGTAAAATCATCGAGATGACCGGGTCCGGATCGAAACTGGTTAACAAGCCATTGCCCCAGGATGATCCCCGGCAACGCAAACCTGATATTGGACTGGCCCGACAGGCGCTGGGATGGCAACCTACAATAGCGTTGGAACAGGGGCTCGAAAAGACCATTGGCTACTTTGAACAACTCCTGAAGGAATTGCCATAGCCACTTCGTTACGACTGGTTCTTCTGAAATTCGGCAATCACCTTCCGCGTCAGTTGCGTGGTGCTGTAGCCCTGAATCAGATCGACCAGTTTAACGCAGCCACCGTAGGCTTCCACCACCTCTTTGCCAACCACCTTGTCGGGCGTATAATCCGACCCTTTGACCAGGATATCGGGCCGTATGGCCTTGATGAGCTGGATGGGCGTATCTTCATCAAAATGAACCACAAGGTCGACGCATTCGAGCGCACTGAGCATGGCCGCGCGATCCTGTTCGGAGAGGATCGGCCGACCGCTGCCCTTGAGGCGTTTGATGGAAGCATCGGTGTTCAAACCAACAACCAGGCGGTCACCCAGTGCGCGGGCCTGATACAGCAGACTGATATGTCCGGGATGCAACAGGTCAAAGCACCCGTTGGTAAATACGATTCGGGTTCCGGCAGCTTTCCATTCTCGCACCCTGGCCATGGCAGCGTCAATGGCGGTCATTTTGGCTGCCGAATAGGGATAGAACCGCTCCAGGCCATTAAACGCCAAGGCTGTCGAAAGCTCGGACAACAAAACCGGCTGGGTCCCCAGCTTGCCCACCACGATGCCGGCCGCCAGGTTGGCTGTGCGGGCCGCTTCGGTCAAGGACTGACCGGCCGCAAGCCCGGCAGCCAAAGTAGCGATAACGGTATCGCCCGCGCCTGAAACATCATACACCTCGCGGGCCTGGGCGGGTATGGCCACCGGTGCGTCTGCCGGATCGATCAGACACATCCCCTGGGCGCCGCGGGTCACCAAAAGCCAATCCAGATCGTAGCGGCTACGGATGTGCCGGGCCGATGCGATCAATCGATCGTCGCTTCCGTCCAGCGACGTGCCCAGCACAGCCTCCAACTCGGCCGTGTTGGGCGTTATGCCATTGGCCCGTCGATAGCGCTGCCAGTCGGTGCCTTTGGGATCGACCAGTACCGGAATGTTCCTTTTGCGCGCCAACCCGATGACTTCCTGAACGAATGCTTCGTCAGCGAACAACCCCTTACCATAATCGGACAGTACCAGTGCCTGGCACGCCGCCATCTCTTCCAAAATAGACGCACGAACCGCTCCGGCCACGTCAGCGGCCGGGGGGCGCGTGCTTTCGTGATCCAGGCGTAGCATTTGCTGTTTTTGGGCCATGATGCGGGTTTTCGTGATGGTTGGACGCGCATCGTCCACCTGAAGACGATCGCCGATCCCTTTCTCTTCGAGCAGCGTTCTTAAATCGCGGGCGATGCTGTCAGCACCGCACAGGCCCACAACGGTCGCGCGGCATCCCAATGATACCAGGTTAAGGGCGACATTGCCGGCGCCGCCCAGTGTTTCAGTGGTATGATCGATGGCTACGACCGGGACAGGCGCTTCGGGCGAAATGCGGCGCACCTTGCCCCATATGTAGCGGTCCAGCATGATATCGCCGACCACCAAAACGTGGACGTTGTTAAATGAAAAATTCGATGATTGCATGGAATCCCTAAACCCGGCTTCGCCGGCGTTGAAAGTGGCAAGTGTGTAGGCTGCTTACAAAAAGCTGCTCACGCTTTCAGGGCGTTGCTTTGTTCGATCATCAAAGCCCAGAAATGCAGGATAAAAAGGTGCGTCTCCTGTATCCTGGCCGTGTTCGTATCGGAGATCACAATGGCATTGTCCACAGCACCCTTCAAAGCGCCGCCGTCCTTGCCCAGCAATGCCACTGTCTGCATACCCTGGGCTTTGGCAGCGGTTACGGCGCGCAACACGTTCTCCGAATTGCCGGAAGTGGATATGCCGATCAAGGCATCGCCTTTACGTCCCAGTCCCTGCACCTGGCGAGCGAATACATCGGCAAAGCCATAATCATTGCCCACGGCTGTAAGAATAGACGTGTCAGTGGTCAGGGCAACCGCTGGCCAAGCGGAGCGTTCCTGCTCGAAACGGCCGATCAGCTCGGCGGCGAAATGCTGGGCATCGGCGGCCGAACCGCCATTGCCGCAGATCACTATTTTATTGCCACCCGCAATGACCCGGCCCAGGCAGGCGCCGGCCTTTTCGATGTCATCGGCCAGAACCGGCAGCCGATGGAAGCAATCCAGATGGTTCTGCCATATTTCCAAGAACATCGTAGCTCCTTTAGCTATCATAGTCATAGATCGCGGCCGCCAGCAGCGGGATCATGATCTCGTGATGCCCCGTGATACCATAACCGCGACCTGTTTTAAGTACCGGCCGCTGCACGACATTGACCGTAGGCCGATAATGTTGAATCATATCGAAATTGGCCGTGGTGAAGCCGGTCACATTCTGTTCCAGGTTGCGCGCCACGGCAAGCGCTTTGAGGAACACCTCCGGCATAATCACTGCGCTGCCCAGGTTGAGCACCACCCCGCCCTGCCCCAGTCGCGACACAGTCGCCGCCAGAATTCTAAAATCGCGCAGGGACGCTTCCCCAATGGCCGCGCCGCTGGCCGAAGGATGCTGGTGCACGATGTCGGTCCCGATGGCCACATGCAATGTGTAAGGAATCTTCAATTGATGGCAGCGCGCCAGCAGGGCGCGACCCAGATAGGGTGCTTGCCGTTCCACCAGCAATGCCCCAACCGCTTCGCCGAAACCTTCGCCTTTGTGCACGGCGCGTAAGGCGGCCTCATTGATCAGACCGGCCGTATCGGCGGCCATTCCGAAGGATCCGTCCTCCAGTTGTGCGGCCACATCCTCGGAGGTCTGCCCGCAACAGGCCAACTCAGTATCATGCACGGCGGCGCTGCCATTGGAGGCAAAATGATGGATGTACCCGTTACTGGCAAGATCGGCCAGAATCGGGCTGCACCCGCATTTGATCACATGGCCGCCGATCATGGCAATGACCGGTTTGCCAAGGCGTTTGGCATCGACAATGGCCCTGGCCACCGCTTTGAATTCCTCGGCCTTCAATATGGCCGGCAACCCATCCAGAAAATCGACAATCCGCATACCCGCTTTTAGCGGTTTGCCTTCGGCAGCCCGATCGACCTTAGAAGGTCGATTGCCTGCATGGTATGTCTTCAATCCGCTTAGATCGATCTCTTCAAAGGGCATAGCGCGCTTTCCATGAATAATAGGACCACGGCCCTCCAATTCCATTTCTCTAAAGGCCGGTGCTGTTATAGTATGGGTTGAATTGATAGGCAATAACTTCGTATCGCCCTAAAGATATGCGGTCCGATGTATCCAAGTGCTGGAATTGCCGGTCTGCAACAGATCATAGATCCGTTTACAAACCTTCCGGCATGGGATAAATACAGGCCGATTGATTATAGAAGCGTTTGAACTTGAAAGGAAGAACCCGCGTGAAAGTGTTCCCCCACTGGAAATTGAAAGACCGCCATCGCCAGGTCCTTGCATTGATCAAAAAAAACATGGGCCGCCTGATTCTGGCTGGTGCCTGCAGCCTGATGATTTCCCTGGCCACCACGGCCATGGGATATCTGATCAAACCGGTCATCGACGAAATTTTTGTGGATAAAAATGCAACCGGCCTAGTGATGCTGCCACTGGCCATCTTGATCGTCTTTGCGGTGAAAGGGTTCGGCCAATACGGACAGCAGTATTTTATGAGCTACGTCGGTGAGGATATCATCCGCCAGTTGCGCAACCAACTCTACGATCGCATCCAGGATCTGCCCATCGCGTTTTTCCAGAAAGAGCGCACCGGTGTGCTCATGTCCCGAATCACCAATGATGTCAACATGCTCAAGAACATGGTCTCCACTGCTGTATCCGGCGTTTTGCGGGATACGTCCACTATCATTGGATTGACCACGGTTATCCTGTACCTGAATTGGCGCATGGCAATACTTGCGTTCATCGTGCTGCCGATCGCTTTTTTTCCCATATTCAAGCTGGGCCGTCGCGTTCGCAAAATCAGCAAAAAGTGTCAGGAGGCCATCGCTGAAATCACCGCTTTTTTGCATGAAACCTTGGCGGGAACCAAAATAGTCAAGGCTTTCGGCATGGAAGAGCATGAAAAAAAGCGCTTTTTCAACAAAACGCAGGACCTGTTCAAGATGGAGGTCAAAAGCGTCCGGATACGGGCCATCACTTCGCCTTTGATGGAAATATTCGCCGGCATCGGCATTGCCTTTGTCATTTGGTTCGGCGGATGGGAAGTTCTGCAGGGGGAAACGACGCCCGGTGAATTTCTGAGCTTCTTGAGCTGCGTCATTTTATTATACGATCCAGTCAAAAAACTGAGCCATCTGAACAACACCCTTCAACAGGGTTTGGCCGCGACCGATCGCATTTTCGATGTTATCGAAACCAAATCCGATATCCGCGACCCGGAAAATCCGCGCACTGTTCCGAATGGCACGCATGCAATACACCTCAAGAATGTTCACTTCAATTACGGTGATAAACCGGTTTTGAAGGGAATTAACCTTGATTTAAAAGGCGGCAGTGTGGTGGCGCTGGTCGGCATGAGCGGTGGTGGAAAAAGCACCATCGCCAATTTAATTCCGCGCTTTTTCGATGTCACCAGCGGATCGATTTGTCTTGACGGCTATGATATCCGCGAGTTTAAAGTGGACGATCTGCGTAAACAGATCGCTATTGTTACGCAAGATCCAATTCTGTTCAATGAAACTGTGCGGGATAATATTTTGTACGGCAATCCCGAAGCTTCTGAAGAAGCGGTCCGTTCAGCTGCCCGAGCAGCTTACGCTCACGACTTTATAGAGCGCTTTCCCAAAGGTTATGAAACGATTATTGGAGAATTAGGCGGCCGCTTGTCGGGCGGGGAAAAACAACGACTCTGTATTGCACGCGCGCTGCTCAAGGACGCCCCGATCCTAATCTTGGACGAAGCCACTTCGGCACTGGACTCGGAAGCGGAGGGCGTGGTTCAGAAGGCTCTGGAGAACCTGATGCGCGGGCGCACTACCCTCGTCATCGCGCACAGACTATCGACCATTGCCAAAGCGGACCTGATTGCCGTGGTAGTGGACGGCCATATTGTGGAAATCGGTACACATGCAGAACTCATGGGCAACATGGGCGAATACACCAAACTTTATGAAATGCAATACGGCCCTCAAAACTAATTCGACGTTGTCGACGACAGCGAGCGACATTCCTGTGATGGTACCCCAGAGGGACACACGAAATGGTCCGAATCTGTTTTTTCAACACCACGCGGTTCTGGGGAGGCGGTGAAAAGTGGCATCTCGAGGCCGCCTCGTACCTTGCATCCCGAGGGCATCGCGTGCAGTTCGTCGTCCATCCGGGCGGCGAACTGCACAAACGATTGACCGGCACACCCATGGATACGGTTCCAATGGCTGTTTCCAATCCGAGTTTTTTAAACCCACTGAAACTTCACAAACTCGTTACGCTGTTTCGTTCTGAAAAAACCCAAACTATCGTATTCAACGGCTCGGCAGATGTGAAGATGGGGGCGTTATCGGCCAAAATGGCAGGGGTACCTGCCATCATATATCGCAGGGGGTTGCCCGTACCTGTCAAAAACTCCGCGTTGAACCGTTTCCTATACGGCCGTATGATCACACATTTTCTGGTCAACTCCGAGGCGACGGCTCAGGAACTCTTCCGGCATCTCGTTGTGCCACAGGCTTCTGCAAGGACCCGAACAATTTACAATGGAATAGACCTATCTCGTTTTCATGCCCCTTACCTGAAAGCCATACATAACACCGAAAACAAAACGATAGTCATTGGTACAGCAGGCCGACTGGAGGCAGAAAAAGGGCATAGCCATCTTTTCGCGATCGCATACAGGCTGAAATCGAATCACCTGAACTTCAAGTTATTGATCGCCGGCGAGGGCAGTCAGCGGCCGAATCTGCAGAAACAGATCCAGTCCTTGGGATTGACCGATACCGTCCAATTACTCGGTTTCATAGCTAATATAGAAGATTTCATGCGGCGGCTCGATATCTTTGTTTTGCCCTCCAAGTGGGAAGGTTTTGGTTACGCCTCAGCCGAAGCCATGGCGACCGGTCTGCCCGTCGTGGCCTTCGACGTGTCCAGCAATCGGGAGGTCATCGCACATAATACCACCGGTTTTCTGGTCCCGCCTGAAAACATTGAGAACTTCGCGGAAAAAATCATGCAACTGGCGAAAGATACTGAATTGAGAGCGCGTATGGGACTGGCAGGCCAGTTGCGCGTCCGCGAAATGTTTGACCATACAAAACAACTCCGCAAATTAGAATCCTTCCTGTGTGAAGAGGTGCTGAATCGTTGATGTGCCAAGGCACGCCTGTCACAGTGAGGTCAATCGCCGATTTTTTCTCGTGTTTTCCAGCGCTTGTGAACCCATAACCATTGTTCTGGATATTGGCGGATAATCGATTCCAAAACATTGTTGTATGTCTGTGTATTGGACACGACATCCTTATCCTTCCGATCGGACGCAATCTGAACTATTTCGTGGCCCACAACCACTTCAAACCGCTCTCCACGACTGATAATATAGACTGGAAGCACTGGGGCCCCTGTCTTTTGGGCCACCAGGGCCAACCCCTTGTTCGTGCAGGCGGGATGGCCAAAAAAGTCAGCAAAAACACCAGCATTCAAGCCGGAATCCTGATCCAGTAGTATCCCTACGCACTCTTGACGTTTTAAAGCAGCGAGAATTTTGCGCATCGATTTCTTTTTAGGAATCGGATTGCCACCGAAACGACGTCGATAATTGTAGAAGAACTCGTCGGCGGGTTTAAAATCAAGTGGTCGGTAAACCAGACTGACATTGAGTCCCTTGGAGATGAAACTTACCGGCAAAAATTCCCAATTCCCCATATGAAGTGTCAAAATCAACACCCCTTTGCCCTTTCCATGCGCTTTGCGAACATGGTCTATACCGCTGAAGCTGCAGTGTTGCATGAAATCATCGACGCTCAACCTCAGAGACCAGCCGATATCAAAAGGGATCCGGGCAATATTGGTAAAAACCTCGCGGGCTATTCGCTTTCGCTCGATCAATGTCTTCCCGGTGCCAAAAGCCCGCGACAGGTTGCCCAAAACCACCTGGCGATGTGGTCGATCAATCAGGAACCAAAGGGTCCCCAATATTCTGGCAAGTGTGAATGCCAAGGAGCGCGGTATCCGGCCCAGCAGATAAAAGGCTACATAAATCAGTTTGGTAAGTAACCACACTATCATTTTTAAATCCTTGCACAACAATCATACATAATTTTAAATGCGAGCAGAAAGGTCTCAAATGTTAGACTCATAATTCAATTCGATAAATGCCCTATGTTTTTTTTTGATAGAGCGATGAAAGATTGCTGGGCTTTTCGGTGTCCAGCACATCCAGTTCGAAGAGTTTGGCTTCTTTAAGAAAAGATGAATATGATGAACTGATCGCGATAATGAACCCCTGTAAGCCATCGAGAAAGCCGGCTTTGACCATATAAATTTCCAAAAATTTGGAGACCGGTTTAAGGAGTAGCCGCCACAGGTGAAAGCGTTTACCTTTGTTATAACGCATCAGGGCAGCGATACTTGAAAATTTATTAATTGTATCCACTTGATGCGACAAATCCCTGGCGGTTAGGTGCAGCAAGTCGCCACTTATTTTTCCGCCCTTTCCTTTCAGGAGCAGTTTGTCATGTGGATTTTCGCCGCCCCATTTGGCCATGCCTTTGCGCACCAGTCGGTAGCGTGCATTGGGGTACCAGCCGCCATGACGAATGAAGCGATGCATATGATAGGTCAATCGCGGAAACTTTATGCCGGCAATGTTTGGGTTGCGTTCTAAAAAACCTTCAATCGAGGTACGCAGTCCGGCAGTGACTCGCTCATCCGCATCGAGGCACAAAATCCACTCGGATGAGCATTTTTCAAGTGCCCTGTTCTTCTGCTCGATATGCCCGTTAAATGGATGTTGTGAAAACCTGACCTTGGGATTTGCGCGGCAGATACTTTCAGTGGCATCTGTGCTGAACGAATCCAGCACGATGATTTCATCCACAAAATCGCTGACCGAATCCAGACATGCCTGAATATTTTTTTCCTCATTGTAGGTAATGACCGCTGCTGAAAGCGTTGGTTTTTTGCCCATCTGCTTGTGAGTCCCCTGCTCAATCCAGAAAAACATTTTTTAGGTAATCCAAGACGAGGTTTTTCTTTATAAAAAGCTATACCTATTGTAAATACCTTTTCGTTTAGTGGCGTTAACGAGTATCGGCGATACTTCTTATAACCGCAAGTCCTTGAGATAAAAAAATGAGCATGCGCGTTCTTTGCATTACCAATCACAGCGACCGTCCGGAAGCGGAAACAATCATAGGCCTTAAGAAAAGAGGGGTCGAAATCCAGGTTCTTTGCCCTGAATCCTCTCCTCATTTTAAAAGATTTTCAGAAGCAGGGGTACCCGTGACCCATCTGAAGCTCAGTAGCCGTATAGATTTAAGTAGCATCCGCTTTATCAGGCGTTTTATCGAGGAACAAAAATTCGACGTCCTTCATCTGTTCAACAATCGAGCGGTTTCGAACGGAATACTGGCGGCAAAAAAATTGCCGGTAAAAATTATTGCATATCGCGGAACCGTAGCCAATGTGGGTTTCTTCGACCCAGGCTCCTGGATGACCTATCTTCATCCTAGAGTCGATCGGATCATATGTGTTTCCGAAGCGGTCAGAGATTATTTTTTAAAAATGAAGTGGCTTTGGCTTCGCTTTCCAGCTGAAAAGCCAATAACCGTTTACAAGGGCCATGATCTCACTTGGTACACACAAACACCGGGAAACTTGAATAGTTTTGGGGTTCCGAAAGATGCTTTTGTCGTAGGATGCACGGGAAGATACCGTCCCCACAAGGGCATACATGTCCTAGTGGATGCAATGCAGTACCTTCCGAAGGATCTGCCGGTCCATCTGCTCTTGATCGGTGAAATGAATGCACCGGCTTTGCACAGATTGATCCGGAAAAATTCCAATGCCCAACGGATCCACCTGACCGGCTACCGCACCGATGCACCGGCGCTGCAAGCAGCTTGCTCCGTCACTGTGCTGCCGGCCTTGAAGCGTGAGGGCTTACCGAAAGTTGTTATTGAAGCAATGGCTTATGGTGTACCCCCAATTGTCACCGATGCAGGGGGGTCTCATGAATTGATCGAAGACGGCGTCAGCGGACTGGTGGTCAAGGCCGGTGATGCCAAACAAATCGCAGAAGCGATTTTGGCGCTGTATCATGACCCTGCCCGGCGGAATGCAATGGGGCGAAATGCGCGAATACGAATCGACACCTGCTTTCGCCTTGATAAGACCATCGCCCAAACGCTTGATGTTTACAAAAACTGCCTCGAGCCCATTTTAAAAATGACATGAAAATTTTATTAGTGCAAACAAGTTTCCTTGGCGACACGATCTTGTCGACACCAGTTATCGCCGCGATAAAGGATATTTATCCGGATGCCGAGTTGTGGATGATGACCACCCCTTTGTCGGCAGATCTAGTTAGACGGGACCCTCTTCTCACCGGGTTAATCACTTTTGATAAACGCAAGAATGAATCCGGGCTCCTGGGATTGCTGCGGATGAGCCGCAAGCTCAAATTCATGAACTTTGACAAAGCCTACTCTCTTCATCGCTCCTACCGGACATCGATGCTGCTTTGGCTGGCCCGGATTCCGTTGCGCATCGGGTGCTCCGATGCAAAAGGCCGTTTTCTCTACCACCAAGTCAGAGAACGGAATCTCCAACAGCATGATGTTGTTCGCAACATGTCCATTATGACTGGGGAGATCGCGCCCAATCCTGCTTCGATGCAAATGAGGCTGTTTGTTCCGCCTTTACATGATATCAGCAGCGATGTGCGCGTTTGCCTGCCACCCTCGAGGTCATATGCCGTCCTGGTGCCCGGCAGTGCGTGGAAGACTAAAATGTGGCATTGGGAAGGGTTTCAAACAGTGGCCAAAGATCTATTGAGCCAGGGGATTGGTGTTGTATTGCTCGGTGCGCAATCCGATCAGCACGTATCCGCTCAGGTCGCAGCCGACCTGCCGGTTATCGATCTGACAGGTCGGACCAGAATTTCGGAAGCTATTTATATTATTCAACATTCTCGTCTGGTCGTTTGCAACGACAGCATGTCTTTGCATATGGCCTCAGCGCTGAAGATCCCAACAGTGGCAATTTTTTGCGCCACTTCTCCTGATTATGGATATGGCCCATGGCAAAACAGGGCCATCGTGGTCGAGCAAAGAAATCTGGATTGTAAGCCTTGCCGGCCTCATGGATCGGTTAAATGCCCGAACGGCACCGAAGCCTGCATGCGGGGTCCTGCTGTCGAAACGGTGATCGATGCGACTCGACAATTGTATGGCGAAGAGGGGCTACACACCGAACAGCAATCATCGATCCGCTGGATATCCTACAAACAGGGATAAATATGATTACCCAATATCCACACCGCGATTACAGGTTTGGAACAAACTGCCAGCTTAACCCTTTTCAAAAAAGTCAACTGGTGAGCGTATTTCAGACACCGGAACGGGCTGCAGATCAAGTATTGGGTGGAAGACGTTCAGTTTCACGGATTCAATTGGAAGGGATCGGTGCGGTTGTCATCAAGCATTATCGTCGTGGCGGTGCATTGGGCCGTCTGATTACAAAAAGCTATTTAAAAACAGGAAAGACCCGTTGCCAAATCGAGTTCGAACTCATGGTGAAAGCAAGAGATTTGGGCGTACAAACACCTGAACCCATAACATACGCTGATAGGGGACACATTTTCTATCACGCATGGCTGGTGACACGTGAGATCGAACATTGCCAATCGATGGCACAACTCAGTCGCACAAATCCCGACCGCACCTCCGTCGCCATGGCATCACTTACAAGACAAGTTGCCATCCTCATCGGACATAGGATACTGCATGCCGATTTTCATCCCGGCAATGTTTTGATTGATGACCAGGATCAAGTCTATATCATTGATTTTGACAAAGCCGGCACGTATAGTGGAAGTAAAGAAGAATTAAAATCAAGATACCGGCAGCGCTGGTGCCGTGCCGTGCAAAAGCATTCCTTACCACCGGTGCTATGCGGATTCATGCGGGACGCATAAATTGTATATAGCGATAAAAGGAGTTCCACTGAACTCTTCGATACCGATATTATATATGGACAAAAGCGGATTTGAATTCACATGGTCGCACTTTAAGCTTGTCCAACGGCGGCAATGCAAGGAGACGCTACGGGAAGTTTACATAGACGGCGCACAATATGTTTTCAAGCGCTTCATCGTAAATAAAAAAAGTGTGTTATATCCCCGGCCATGGATTTCTGAAGCCAAGGCACTCATCAGAGCCAACGGATTGCCTGTGCCAAAGCACATATCCATTTACGCGGGAACCGATAGCCACGGCAGGCCTGAGTTCATTCTTCAAAGGACGTTCATCCCTGGCCAAAAAATAAATTCTTTGAACGTGCTGCATACAGAAGGGATGGCTCGTTTGCTTGCCGGATTACACCAGCGCGGCATCATCACGCATGATGCCGCCATCGACAATTTTGTGCTCGCAATGGATGGAACAGTTTGCTTTATCGATTTTGGCAGTGCCAAAACGCTTTTGTATCCCTCCTATTATGAGATTGGCAGTGAACTGGCGAGATTTGCTCACGGGACCCTTTTTTATAATGCTGACTTATGGCAGCAATTCCTCCGGCATTACTATATGACACGCTCTGTGGGAGCAGTCTCAAAAGCAATGGAGCAATTCTTTTACAGGTTTTGCAAATACAATAGATTGAGAAGGCGCGGGCATACCGATGCTGCGCTGAAGAAATAGTTTTGCTTCAAACAAGGAAGTATCACAATCAATAAGGTTGGGAGCGTCAATAATTGTTTTATTACATGCTGTCCAGGATCCGTCTTTCTAATAAACTTTTGTAATTTTCAACTGGGTAGAAATATTACGTGCCCTATATATGAAAGCATAGTGTTTTTCCCACCATTCATATCCCTTCATTCGTATCATCGAACGCGCAATCAGATTTCGAATATTTTTCCCGAACGATACCCTCGTCGATCGATGCTCAAATGACTGAACTTGTTCCGATAGATAATTTGCTGTAAATGTCAGATACCATGAACTTGAAAAGTGCCATCTGTGGGTAGGATCTTTCCAAGAATCCAAAGAAGAAAAATGGGGAGTTACGATTTCGATAATGGCGCCATTGACCCCGATACGATGAATTTCGTTCAAGAACGCCCGGATGTCTGAAACATGTTCTATGACATGATGCACATAAACCATAGTGAAAAGGTTGGATTTTAAAGGCCAGTGCTTTGAATCCAGATCAAAAACTATATCGACACCAGGGTATGGGAAATGATCTACTCCAAGAGCTCCCGGGACTTTATTGGGTCCGCAGCCCAAGTCTACAGCATACATATTGGCGGTATCGGACACGATAGAAGTCTTCATAATTCTTCCATTTCACATTGTAAATCAGACAAGTTGGCGATAAACGCTCATTGTTTGTTCGGCACAGCGTTTCCATGTAAATAACCGACTATGTTTCCGCGCTTGATCGCGTTTGAGGGCATCGGTCTCCAGAACTTGATCTATACCCGCAGCGATGGCGCCCACATCGTATGGATCGACACAAAGTGCATGTCCCGCACTTATTTCCGGAGCTGAGCCAGTGGTGCTGGTCAGCACAGGAAGTCCATACCCCATCGCCTCTAATATCGGAATCCCGAATCCTTCGTACAAAGTGGGAAATAAAAAAGCGCTCGCTCCGATGTAAATTGCCGGCAGATGTTTTTCTGGAAGATATCCTGTTATCACTATTTTATCATGCAGCCCGCAATCGGAAATGGCCGCTAATGTATTTTCCCCTTTATATGATACAGGACCGGCCAAGACCAGTTTGCGTTCGCGTGAAGCTTTTGAAGCGTTGAAGGCACGCACGAGCCGCTCTGTGTTCTTTCGACCGGAGATAGCGCCCAAGAACAGGAGATATCCTGGTGCGAGACCGTAACCTTTCAATATCCTTTTACATTCAATATCATCCATCTGTTTCCTGTTATGGTCGGCACCCAAAGAGGTGATGTGAATTTTTTCCTCCGGTACTTTAAACAAAGTGAGAATATCTTTTTTAGTTGCTTCACTAACCGCCAGGATGGCGTCCGCATTGTCGATCATTTGTTCGTAGATTTTTCTTTTTTTAACACGAAACTGTTTTCGAGCAATGGCATCGTTATCCGTGAGCAGTACAAAAAGATCATGGATTGTAATCACACGCTTGATTCGCGGCCATTTGACAATTGTCGAATCAGGAATGTGAATCAAATCCACTTTTTTTATTAAAGGCCATACGGATTTATAATAAATATGGGAGCTCAAAGCCGGATTGAGAGATAAGTCCCTGTTTTTCCAGCGGCTCAATTTATAATAAAGCCTCAATTCATCACTGGCATCGAGAGACTGAAGCAGCGCACCGATCAATTCCTTGACGTATCTGATTATCCCCGATGGGTTTGAATTAATGAGACTGCTGGACTCAATGCCGATATTCATCAATATTTTTCCTGAAATTGTCTGCTCGATAACATTGAAGTGCGTTCCAGACCTTTCCACGTTCAAGAGGCTAACGTGCAGCCTTCAGGTTCCTGAACCTATTGTTGTTGATTCATTATGTTCAATCGCCAGCAAAGCGGCAACCAAGACAATATAGAAGCCAATGAAGACATTTCTGCTGAAGATTGTTTCCGTAAGTCCGAAGTGCATGAACGCGACGATTAGAATAGATAGGGCATACCCAAAACTCCTGGCTGCTGAGCGGGACCGGATCAAGCGGAATGCCGCACATAACGGTGATGCAAAAATACCAAGCAAGGCCAACAAGCCTACCGTACCACATTCAGCCATGGTGATCATATAAGTACTATGGGGCTGACTGTGCTTGCCCGCGATTTCATAAGATTTCCCTTGTGCAACCAACCGGTGCAAAAGAGGTTCATATTGACCGGGGCCAGCGCCGAAGACAGGGTTATCGTAGAATATGTCCAAAGAGGCGCGCCAGCCCGCAAGTCTCGTAGTGGTCGAAGTGTACTCCTGATTTCCCTTTGAATAGGCGACTATTTCAGAAATACCGGCATTCACTCTGTTTTCAATATTTGTAATTGGATGATGGTACGCCGCCAGCCCGAGCAGGCAGCAACCTGTTAGCAGTATATACCGTACTCGTGGCGTTAGAAAGGCTGCAAAATAGAAATAGACTATAAGCGATAGCATCGGAATTGCGATCCACGCGCCGCGAGTCCCCGAATATATACAGGCTATGATTCCGGAAAAAAATGCCGCGGTGGGAATAAGGAGGTAAAATGAATTTTTTCCGGAAAACCAGCTTACACTCGGAATACACATAAAAGCAAAGGTAAGCGCCAGGTCCCCGAAAGCGATGGCATGGTAAGATCCGCTGACCCGAACTTCCGTTGAAGATCCTGTCCATAAGGCTATGGCGTACACACCCGAAAAGAAGGCTCCAGCCAAAAGACCTGTCCAAAGAAACTTTGGAGAAACGCGGCAATACCGAAAAATCGAATAGATAGGAAGAAACAACAGCCAGCGCCCCTCGTGATCAAGTTTCGGCCTGAAATCCGGAATATCACCAATGAACCAGTTGATGATAAATGATAAAAAGTGTACAGCGAAATACGCTACAAAACTCCATGCGACCCATTTTTCAGACTTTGTCAAATAAAACCGGGCCCTTGAAAACAGAATAACGGAAAGCCCCATAGTTGCAAGAAGAACCAAAATAGTGCTGCACGCATGGGTAATCAGATTTGAAGCTATCGGAAATATGACAAGCAACACACTAACGACAGTGCGTAAATTATCAATTTTTATTTTCGTGCGTTCCTTATAATCCATCGGTCCGGCCTTATTCCATCTGCTTGACATAGAGAGAAATTTTTCGCCAATGGATTTTTTGACGGCGCCTCTTGCATTACAATCGCTTGATTTGTATATCATACGTGTAATGCTAAATAAACACCCATAAAGACATTGCGCGCCGCAAAAATTCTGAAAAGCGCCTTAGTCTTTGCACTGACAATCCGGTAGATATGTCTTCGAAACCGAGCCTGTGACTTTTTGCTTAACAAAGGAAATCTAAACATGACTAACCACATGACAGACCGTATAAATACTTTCTTCAACGACAGAAAAATCCGCAAGACGCTTTTGAAAATCCGCCTCCCTCTGGGCATTGTTCTTCTGATCATAGTTGCGCTCCAACTTAAACCCGGTTGGTTTTTACCCGGGCTGCTCGTATCGATGATCGGGGAAATAGTTCAAGTGTGGTGCTTTTCAACGATCAAAACGAAGAAAAAACTGACCGTGACCGGACCCTATATGATTGTTCGCAACCCAATGTATCTCGGCCGTTTTTTTCAATTGTTCGGAATTATAATGATGACCGGCAATCCATGGCTCATGCTCATCTTTATGGCCGTTTATTATTTTTACATGATCAACAGGGTCAGGCGGGAAGAAGTGGTACTGATCGATCTTTTCGGTAAGGATTACGAAGCCTATTGTAGAGATGTCAATCGCTATATCCCTGGATTGAAGCGATTCGACGCAAAGCATTTGGGATCGTTCGACAAGGAAAGTTTTCGGCAGAACCACGCGCTGATCAACATTATAGCGACCCTTCTATGCTATGTTGTTTTATATGCTGTCACATTCCATTGAAAATCGAATCCACTTGTGGCCCCACATACCTGTTAGCAGCTGGGTCAGCGGCTTGCCGTCACGCCCGGCGGTTTTTCCTGGTGCCGAGAGGATAGCCTCTTAAAAACCATAAGAACCGTTTGCGGTTGATTGCTTCCAGGCGGGACTTGCGGGTTCTGCCGAGCGTCTGAGGCGAATTTTTGTCCCATAATTTATAAACTCCCGACAAGTCAATTTCTTTAAGCAGATTATGCAGAAAACCGGGGGCTTTTTTTAAGTGCATACTGGACTGGAAATCGAGTATGGCCGGGCTACCGTCTTCGCCCATCAAAATATTTCTTTGATTCCTGATATCCAAGTGAACCAGGTTCTTTCGATGGATGGCTATCACTAACTGCTCCAAGCGGGGAAAAAAATGGCTCCCAATCCGTTCAGCCGGCACTTCCCGTAAAACAGACCCCGGAATAAAATGATAGCATAATGCATAATGATCGAGCAAAAAGGGCGCTGAAGGTACACCTGGGATTCCGCGCAGCGTAAACAGTGCCCGATACTCGCGTGCAACCATGAGTCGTCCCCATGTTTTTCGAATAATGGGATGACAGGGCATGTAATCTTTTATCACCCACGTTGCCCCGGAATGCCGAACGATGTAAATATCGGCATTTCCCCATCTGCCCCGCTCCAAAACATCATAGCCACAATCAACCAATGTCTCTCTGGTAAATGGCCTTTTCATATATCGGCTCTCCGAATTATTGCAAATAACTGTTACTGCAGATCTCCGGACAAAACACGCAGCACATCTTCAGGTCGGATCACTGTCATGCATTCAGGGCTCTCGCAATTTTTCCGGTTGCAGGGTGCGCAATCGACCTTGCCGCGGATGACTTTGCCCTGAAAAGGCCCGGTACGCCGATGGTCGGATGGCCCGAACAAGGCGACTACCTTTTTCCCCATGGCCACCGCCAAATGCATTGGTCCGGTATCACAAGTCACGACCGCCTTGGCGGCGCTTAAAATGGAGATAAGTTCTGGCAGTGTCGTACGGCCGACCCAATCGAGAACAGCTTCTTTGGCTCTTGCTTTAATGGTCTCGGCCATGAGTAGATCCTCCTGTCCTCCGGTCAAGACACAAGGCATATGATGTTGCGCGTAAACTGCGCGTGCCAAAGCGGCAAATCCTTCGGATGACCACCGGTTGGAACGTTTGGTGGCTCCAATGTTCAAAACAATGAACGAGTGGGGCAGTTCAGGTATCGACGGTTCCGTCGCTCGGATGCGCCACTCGACGGCCATGACGGAAGCACCTAAATGAGTCGCGAATTCCAAGTATTGATGTACCATGTGAGATTGTGGGTCGGCAGATGGGATCCTCTCGAACGGAAACAACCAGGTCATTTCCTTACATCGCAGTTTGTCAAAACCGATTTTGCGGCTGCCACGCGCAATGCAGCACAGTAGGCCGGATTTGATAATTCTTTGCAGATCCAAAATAATATCGAACCGTTGGGACCTGAGCGCGGCTAAAGTGCGCATAATGGATGAACGGCCTTTGCCATGATCGAACAGAATCGCATGATCGACATGATCGTGCGCGGCGATGATCGGGTAGCTCAAGGGGGCTACCAGCCAGTGGATGCGTGCTTGAAAGGTCCTTTTAAGAGAGATGGCGAGCGGAAGTGTGTTGATGACATCTCCAAGGGCACCCAATTTGACAATCAGAATATCCATTCAGTGCCTGACCTTCCGGTTGCCAGCGTTCGGCGCTGAGTGAATTCGATTCAAGTGTTCCGCTATAAACGATCGCCAACGCGGATATTCAGTGCCAAAGTCGATTTCAATACCAACGACAATCAGGTCCATCGGCAAGGGTATCGAGGGCAAACGAACAAAATCTTTATCCGTCGTCACCAATGTTGTGCATCCGGCCAAGCGAGCGGTCTGGATCACAGTTTTGATGTCGCCTTCACAGAAAGCGTGATGATCGGAAAAGTCAACGGTCCGCTTCACGGTCGCCCCCAGGGCCCCCAGTGTCCGCCAAAAATGATCGTTATGGGCTATACCGGCAAAAGCCACAACAGAGCGGCCCCTTAGCGGTGTGAAGGAACGATCCGGCACGTGGTGCAATAAAGTACTATCCAGTGTGTGACCTGCCGGGACAAGGCAACGCAGTACCGGCACATGACGGGTGTGGAAAACCGGCCTTGAACCGATTGTTTTTACATCATCTTTGCAGGGCCTTGACTGGCTGCGCGTGAATAGGACGGCATCGGCCCGCTGCAAGGCTGAACTCGGCTCACGCAGGGGGCCTCGGGGCAGTAAATAACCATTTCCGATAGGTGCTTCGGCATCCATTAAGAGCAGGTTCAGGTCACGCGCCAGTCGTTGATGCTGGAACGCGTCGTCGAGCAGAATCACGTCAGGCGCAAAAAGACGCAAACCTGCGCACGCTGCTCTATAGCGATCTTTTCCGACCAAAATGGGCACATTCCGGAGCAGTCTTGCCATTAAATGGGGTTCGTCACCGGACACGGTCGCATCACACAAGACAGAATGCCCATCACTGACAACAGTACCGGTACTAGAGGCGGCGCCCTTGTACCCACGACTTACGATCATCACCGTCCGGTCAAGCGTTCGAAGCAGTTGCGCAAGATGGATCGTCATAGGCGTTTTGCCAGTGCCGCCGGCAGTCAGGTTTCCGACCGAAATGACCGGCCGGTCCAACCGGACTACAGATAAAGATCCTTTCGCATAAAGGGATCCGCGAAGCCTGACGCCGATGCAATACACCAAAGAGCCACCAAACATCAAGGTTGCCAAGGAAAAAAATGGAAACCGATCCCGACTGGCCATGATGGCAGCGATTCTATTCTCCAGCACACATTTACAAGACCGTAAGGTCATAAGATTTTTAGCCCGTTAATTTTTTACCGGTACTCGGCCGAAAACAGTCGATACCATTGGATTGGACCTCTTGACAATGACAATTCTTTGTTCACCAAGGACATCAGATATCACAGAGACACGCACTATACGGAGCAAGGAAGTTGGATATTACGCTAATCTGCATTGATAAGAAGATAACCAGCCAGTGACATGGAGAAAACATTGACACACCAGGCCGCGATGATCGGCGGCAGCATACCAGCGTAGCCCAGCGACAGACAGAAACTGAAGGAAATCCAATATAGAAACACGATGCCCAGGCCGTATGTCACGCTGCCGGCCAAGCCCTCCTTGATCTTGCCGCGGGCAGCCAAGCCTGCGCCGATAAAGGTCATAATCAGGGAAACCAAGGGGAAGGCAATCTTGGCGTGCAGGTCCACCCGGTAATGGGTCGCATCATAGCCTTCGGCTTCCACTTTGGTCACATATCGGTGCAACTGCATGAAACTCATTTCTTCAGGCTTTGGGGCTGCTTGGGCCAGATCTTCCGGAGCATATCCCAACTGCACATCCAATTCATCGAAAACCTGCACCGCGAAGGCGTCGGTGCCATCCCGACGTTGCTGCCGAATGCCGTCGCGTAGCAGCCAGCTATCGTTCTGGAAGGTGCCCGTGCGGGCATCGATGCGCTCAACAAGATTGAAATCGTCATCGAAGCGGTGCACCGTCATCCCCTTGACTTCCTGGGTTTGCGGCTCGAAAAACTTCAAATTCAAGATGGAATTTTCACTTTTGATCCAGATATCGTTTTGACGTGCGGAGGTGGAATTGCGCTTCTTGACATCCTGATACCAAATTTGATTGGCCCGGTTGACCGTCATCGGTGCCACGATCTCGGCCATCAAAATCGAGAAAAGCAGCGCGGCAATGCCGAAACGCACAATCGGCCCGACCAGGGATGCCAGGCTTATGCCACTGCTGCGCAGCGCAAGAAGCTCGTTGTTTTTGGCCATTAGACCAAAGGTGATCATCACGGCCAATAGGCTCGCAACGGGTGTGATCTGTACCAGAATCAATGGGAGTCTGAAGGCCAAATGAACACCGGCCATTATCAATGGTACGCCGGCATCGATGAAGTTATCGACTTTTTCAATGAAATCGACGGTCAGATAGATGCCGACGACGACGGTGAGAATAATGCCGAAGTATTTGGCGATCTCTTGGGTTATGTAACGTGCCAGTATGGTCATGCGCGATTCGGCGGCTCCCTTACTGATTCAGTTTCTACGGACGTTCAGCTGCAGCCGCCTGATCCATTGCGGGATTTGTGGCAGCGCAAGCGGTTTCTCTTTGGCGGCGCGCATCAACATGTATGCGCCCATGACCAAAAGGATCGCGTTTGGCAGCCACATTCCGAGCCAGGGGGGATAAAATCCCGATTCCCCCAGAACCCATCCGACGGTCAACAATATGTAGTACAACAGAAAAAAACCAAGCCCAAGACCGATGCCGTAGGCACGTTGCGCGGAGCGCGCCTGGATTCCAAGCGGCATGGCCAGCAGGGCCATGACCAGGCAGGCCGCGGGCATCGAAAATTTTTTGTGCCATTCTTTGAGAGCCTTGTAATAGCGGTCGCCTTTCTGAGTGGATTGAACCGTCTGGTAAAGTTTTGCAAGGCTCATTTCACGGACATGTTCTTCACCGCTATTGATGGCTTCCAGGCTGCGGCTCATATCCAGCCGCACATCATAGGTTACAAAATGCAGCGTATTGACCCGTCGTTCGCGCAAATCGGTTTCGTGAAGCGCCCCATCGAACAGGCGCAGGTTGACCACCGCGTTGTCCGCGTCAAACGAAAGTTGGCCGCGCGGGGCAATCACCGTAATGCTCGTCTTGTCGGATCGATGATCCTCGATGAAGACATCCGAAAGGACTTTCGTGTTGCTGTCGATTTGATGGACATACAAAACCATGTCCTTGAAAGCATCGATGAACTGTCTGGGCTTCAACCCGACATCCAGGTGCGCGCTGGCGACACGTTGCAATAACAGTTTGGATTCTTTACGCCCCTGAGGTTGAGCGAAAATGGCCATATACGCGGTCAGCAATGCACCGATCAGCCCGAAAACGATCACCGGTGGCAACAACCGGTAAAGATGAACCCCCGCCGCTTTCAATGCCACGATCTCCATGTCGGCCGACATTCGTAAAAAGGTGAGCAATACGGCAATCATCACCGACATGGGAATGGTAAACTGCAGGAAAAAAGGCATCGAATACAGTATGAAAAGCACCACCGTTGCAATCCCGATCTGAAAATTAACGACATAGTCGGTGATGACGTGCAACTGACTCATAACGAATATGAACGAGAAGAAGATCAGACTTATGCCGAAGGGCGGCCATAACTCTTTAAAAATGTAGCGTCGAAGGATCATATCCATCCTGCCTGATCTTTATTAAAAGAGCGCATCCTATTGGGCCGATTGGGGAATGTCAAATATCAAATGATAGATTCCCATTGAACCGCGCTGTTACGCGCCAGCATCTCCCTGAATGCCAATCAGGCCTTGACACTCCAGGCCAAATGGGTTAGCAAACTCGCTTGATTAACGAGATGAGAACGTTCCAGATTTCTCAGGGCAACGGGTGCGATGTCCGGATGGATATCGATCAACCCGTTTTCTGCATATAGAGGCACCTCAATGGAAAATGAAAAACCGGCTGACTTGCTCGCCCAAAGAAAAGAAAAAATCGAAGTTTTGCGAAGCGAAGGAATCAATCCTTTCCCCAGCGGGTTTTCCGTACCGCATACTGTCGCCTTCGTCCAGAATGAGATTGAAACCTTGCCGGCCGAGGACCTTCCAGCCCGCGTCTATTGCGTGGCCGGTCGCATGATGGCCATCAACAGTTTCGGAAAATCGGCATTCGTCCGTTTTCGCGATCGCAGCGGACAGATGCAGGCCTATATCCGTAAAGACAAGGTCGGTGAAGCGGACTACGCACTTTTCAAGCGGTTGGACATGGGTGACATTGTCGGTCTGACCGGCAGTGTTTTCCAGACCAAGACCGGCGAATGGACCTTGCTGGCCGAAAAAGTAGTGCTTTTGTGCAAGGCCGTGCGCCCCTTGCCGGAAAAATTCCATGGCCTCAAAGACCCTGAAAAAAGATACCGGCAACGGTACGTGGACCTTATCATGAATGGCGACGTGCGCCGCATTTTCATTGCGCGCAGCCGTATCATTCAGGCCATTCGCCAGTTCTTTCTCCAGCAGGAGTATCTGGAGGTGGAAACACCGATGATGCAACCTGTCGCAGGCGGCGCCGAAGCCACCCCTTTTGTCACGCATCACAATGCCCTGGACATGGATCTTTATTTGCGGATTGCCCCGGAACTCTATCTTAAACGCCTGGTGGTGGGGGGCTTTGAACGCGTTTTTGAGATCAATCGCAGTTTCCGCAACGAGGGTGTGTCCACCCAGCACAACCCCGAGTTTACCATGATCGAATTTTATCAGGCGTATGCAACCTATCAGGATCTGATGGGCCTGTCTGAAGCGCTTTTCGCCTTTGTTGCCGAGCAGGTGCTGGGCACGACCACCATTACCTATCAAGGCGCGACAATTCAGCTGCAGGGCCCTTGGTGTCGGATGACCCTGGTTGAGTCCCTGGAAAAGATTGGCGGCGTCAATCCCGAACTGTTGTCCGACCGACAAGGTTTGATCGATTTTGCCGCTACCCGGGGTGTGCCCCTGACCAAAACCGGTTCCATAGGAAAGATCATTACCAAACTCTTCGATGCACTCGTGGAACCCCATCTGATCCAGCCGACGTTCATCACAGGCTATCCTGTGGAAGTATCGCCTCTGTCGCGCCGCAGCGAAGCGGACCCGAGCATTACTGAACGTTTCGAGCTCTTCATTGCCGGATTCGAAATTGCCAATGGCTTTTCCGAGCTCAACGATCCCGAGGACCAGCGCGGTCGCTTTGAACAACAGGTACGCGACCGGCAGGATGGCAACGAAGAGGCGCATCAGATGGATGAAGACTATATCGAAGCGCTGGAATACGGCATGCCACCGACCGCCGGCGAGGGCATCGGCATCGATCGTTTGACCATGCTGTTGACTGATGCAGCATCCATCCGGGAAGTCATTCTTTTTCCCCACATGAAACCCAAAAGCCAATAAGAGATCGTCAGGCTGACTTGGGAATTTTCAGCATGCGCACTGCACCGGCATGCCGATCGAGGGGCCCATGAGATTCGAACTGTTCATTAGCCGCCGCTACTTCAAATCCAAGCCCAAACGAACCATTCTCTCCATGATCACCCTTCTTTCCATTATCGGGGTTGCCATCGGAGTAACCGCATTGATCGTGGTGATTGGTGTGATGTCAGGTTTTGAGTCGGACCTCAAGTCGCGTATTATGGGAATTGAAGCCCACTTGATCATCGATCGCGATGAACGCCCTCTGGACGATTACGGCAAAATCGTGGCACTGGCCGAACAAACACCTGGGGTGCAGTCGGCTTGGCCGGTTGAGGAGCTTCAGGTCATGCTGCGCTCCGATGCACGTGTCTCGGGCGCTTTGATCAAGGGCGTCGATCCCGCCGCCGCCGCCAAGGGCCTGCAGCTGCAGTCACTGAACAAACTTCTGCCCGCAGCCGATGCGCCATCTGACCCGGCCTCAGCCCAACTGCCCCCCATGATTATGGGCCGGGATTTGGCGCGCAATCTTGGACTGGTTCAAGGTGACACTGTCTATGTGGTCTCGCCCAAGGGAAGTCTGGCACCGGTCGGCTTCGTCCCTTACATGAAGCGTTTCGTGGTTGTGGATTTTTTTCAGACCGGCATGTATGAATATGATGGCAGTTTGGCGTTTCTCCGCCTTGAAGATGCCCAGGCACTCTCGCATGCCAGGGGAACCGCCAGTGCCGTTGAAATACGCGTCAGGCGGATTTTTGACACAGCCGTCATGGGACGCCGGATCGTGGCACAATTGGGTGAAACTTACCGTTTTCGGGATTGGATGCAGTTGAACAAGAACCTTTTTTCGGCGCTCAAACTCGAAAAAGCCGCCATGTTTATCACTCTGACGCTCATTACGCTGGTTGCCACATTCAGTATCACCAGTTCTCTGGTCATGCTCGTACTGGAAAAAATAAAAGCGATTGCCATCCTGCGTACAATGGGTGCAACCGCCAAGAGCATCAAATGGATTTTTGTGATGCAAGGCCTGTTGATCGGAATGATCGGAACCGGTACAGGTGTCATTCTGGGGACCGGACTATGCTATCTTCAGCGTGCCTACAAGTTGATCCGCCTGCCCGGAGATGTGTATTACATTACTGCGCTGCCGATCGACCTGAAACTTACGGATGTTGCGATTGTAGCCGTGTCCGCGCTGCTCATCTGCTTTTTGGCCACCTTATATCCGGCCCAGCAGGCCTCGCGCTTCGATCCGGTGGAGGTAATTCGTTATGGTTGACCATGCGTCCGATGAACTGTTGCGGGCTGGCGGGGTGGGGAAAAGTTTCCAAAGCAGCAAAGCCCGTCTGTGGGTTCTCAAGGACCTTGATCTGACACTGCGCCGGCAGGAAACATTGGCCGTGGTGGGCGCCTCAGGCATCGGGAAATCAACATTATTGCATATTTTGGGCACCTTGGATCGCCCCGACATGGGCCAGCTCTATTTTCGGAACGAAAATGTTTTCAAATACAACGAGGTGCGACTGGCCCGATTCCGAAATCAGACAATGGGTTTCGTCTTTCAGTTTCACCACTTGCTTCCCGAATTTTCCGCCCTGGAAAACACCCTCATGCCGGCCCTGATCCAAGGCATGGAAAAGAGCCAGGCTGCCGGGATAGCGATGAGCGTTCTGGATCGGGTCGGGTTATCCCAAAGAGTCCATCATAAGGCCACGGACCTTTCGGGCGGTGAGCAACAACGGGTTGCACTGGCCAGGGCACTGGTGCTCAAGCCTCTCATTTTGCTGGCGGATGAACCCACTGGAAACCTCGACAAAAGAAACAGTGAACAGATTCACAATTTATTGCTTGAACTTAATCGGGAACTGGGGATGGCCATGGTTGTGGTGACGCATAATATGGAATTGGCCGCATTGATGGAACGTCAGGCCACCATCGTCGACGGACGACTCGAATACCTCCAATAAATGGCTTACTGCGAACGACAAAAGGACAGGCGATTCAATGCGCAAACGATTGAAGCTTACGGGGTATTCGGGAATCTGGTTGTCTTTGTTGATTTATACCGTATCGGTCTTCGGCATGGCCGGCACCGCAATGGCAGCGCCCAATAATTCCGTAAAAGTAGTGGTGCTGCCATTCAAGATCAACGCACAAACCGATTTGACTTACCTGCGTGACCAAATCGCTGTGGTGCTGTCCAACCGCCTTAAAAATGAAGGTGCCGAGGCCGTGGTCCTTAAAGACATGGTTCTTGATGACAGGACCACACAATCCCCTGCGGCGAGTCTCGATGCCCTTGGGCAGCTTGGCCGGCAGCATGATGCGGATCATGTCATATGGGGAACCTTTACGCTGATCGGTGACAATTTCAGCTTGGATGTGGAAATGCTGTCGACCGCCCAGCAGGATACGCCGCAGCGTTTTTTCGCCGAGGGTGCAAATCTCGAAAATCTCATCACCGTGACCAATGATCTGGCCGATCGGATCGGGCTCACATTGTTTGATCGTCAACGCGTAAGCAACATCCTTGTCCAAGGCAACCAACGCATTGAGACAGATGCCATTTTGCGGGTGATAAAAACCCGGGAGGGCGCCATTTTCAGGCCCGAGGCACTGTCCCAAGATCTGCGCGCAATCTATGAAATGGGGTATTTCGACGATGTACGCGTAGAAAGCCAGAGCGTTCCCGAAGGGCGCCGCGTTATATTTCACGTCAAAGAGAAGCCGACGATTCGCAGGATCAACATCAAAGGCAACTCGTACATTGAGGAAGAGGATATTCGCAACGACCTGACTATAAGCACCGGCGCGATTTTGAACATTTTTAAAATACGTAGCAATATAGACCAGATAGAGGCCTTGTACAAAGGAAAGAATTACCATCAGGTCAGTGTCGATTACAAAATCGAACCATTGGCAAACAATCAGGCCGACCTGACTTTCGAGATCGAGGAAGGGTCCAAATTGTATGTGACCGAAATACGTTTCGAAGGCAACCGATCCTTTCCCGACAAAGAGCTGAAAAAAACGATTCAATTATCCGAGAAAGGCTTCTTCTATTGGCTGACTTCCTCGGGCGATCTGGACCGGGCGGCCCTGGAGCAGGATGTGGCCCGCCTGAACGCTTTTTACAGCAACAAAGGCTATATCAACGCCAGAGTGGGCGAGCCCCAAATCGATGTTATGGAGACCGGCATCCATGTCACCTTCAAAATAGAAGAAGGCGCACAGTTCAAAGTCGGTCGCGTGGATCTCGTCGGAGACCTTATCCTGCCCAAGGAAGAGTTGCTCAGCCAGCTGACCATCGACAAGGAAACCTACTTTAATCGTGAAAAAATTCGCGGAGATATCCTGACGCTAACCGATCTGTACGCAGACAGGGGCTATGCCTATGCAGACATCTCTCCGCGCATCGATCAGAATCCCGAAAATGGGACTGTCGATATCACCTTCCACGCTCAAAAAGGCGAACAGGTCTATTTTGAAAAAATAGTGATCAGCGGCAATACCCGCACGCGCGATAAGGTCATTCGACGCGAGCTTCACGTTCAGGAGCAAGGTCTTTTCAGCAGCAAGGGGCTCAAACGCAGTGTACGCAACCTTTATCGATTGGATTATTTCGAAGATATCAAGGTGGATACCATTAAGGGCAGCGCGGAAGACAAGATGGTACTCAAACTGGATGTCACTGAAAAACCTACTGGCACCTTCAGTTTCGGAGCCGGGTACAGTTCGGAAGAGGACGTCTTTTTTACGGGCGCCATATCACAGCGCAACCTTTTTGGACGTGGCCAGACCCTTGATTTTTCCGGACAGATCGGCAGCCGCACCAGCCGCTTTGTCATGAGCTTCACGGAACCGCACTTGTTCGATACGCTTTTCAGCGGCACCGTAAGCGCGTACAATCAGGAAAGAGATTATGATGACAACTATTACGAGCGCGACAGCAAGGGCGGTGGCCTTCAGATCGGATATCGCCTGGCGGATTTCACGTACCTGCGCCTCGGCTACAATCTGGATGTCAGCGACATCAAACCGTATGTCGGTTATGAGCACCTGGTTCCGGACAACATTACCGAATTGATCGGGACCAATATTACCAGCAGTGTCAATACGAGCCTCACGTACGATTCGCGTGACCGCGCGTTTAATACCACGGAAGGGTCGAAACACAGTCTGTATATGGAATATGCCGGACTGGGCGGGGATGTCGGCTTCAACAAGGTGATTGGTCAGACCATGTGGTTCTTACCCATTTATAAATCCCTGATCGGCTTTGCAAATGCCAAAATCGGTTTTGTCCGGGAAAATAGCGGAGATAAAATACTACCCGATTATGAAAAATTTTATCTGGGCGGCATCAACTCACTGCGTGGTTTCGGTTACCATGGTGTGGCCTTGACGGAAGTGAATCAAGAAGGCAACCTGACCGAAGTCGGCGGCGAAAACATGATCCAATTCAATCTGGAACTTCTTTTCCCACTGATAAAAGAAGCCGGCGTCAACGGGGTTGTTTTTTATGACACGGGCAACGTATACAGAAGCGGAATCGATCTGACCGACATGCGGCGCAGCGCGGGCCTGGGGATTCGCTGGTTGTCGCCGATCGCACCGATCCGGATAGAATATGGATTCATTCTCGACCGCAGGGAGGGCGAATCTCGCGGCAATTGGGAATTTACCCTTGGCAGTTCTTTTTAAATAAAGCTTGCAATGTGCTTCTTTTTAGTCAAAAACCCCGGCTCAAATGGGGCCAGGCACCAATGCCTTGCCTAAGACCTTCAGGAGGTGAAATGCCATATCGTAAAACACTCGCAATGACAGTTACGGCCCTTGTTCTTTTGACCATCGCAGTCCCCATGGGTTACTGCGCGGAGGTCGTCAAGCTTGGAACAGTCAATTTCCAAAGAATATTCGAAAATTCCACTGCTGGCAAAGCTGTCAAAGAACAGATCAACAGCGAAGGCCGGCGCATGGAACAGGATCTTAAACAAAATGGCGAACAGATCAAGGCGCTGGAAAAGCGACTTGAACAAGATGCGGGGATCATGAGCAAGCAGGCCCGCGAAGAACAGCGATGGGAATTGGAGCGCAAAATTTCAGATGTCCAAGCGCTCAAAAAAAAGTATGATCGCAGCATCCAGGAACTGCAGGTTCAACTCGTCAATGAAGTGCGCCAGGGCGTGTTGGCGGTCATCCAGGAATACGGTAAAAAAGAAGGTTATTTAATGATCGTAGAGGATATCAGTGTGGTCTATACGCCTGAAAACCTGGACGTCACGGATGAAATTGTGAAGCGATATAACGCGAACTATGCCAAACAGGGCAAAAAAAATCAGGGTCCCAAGCAATAAGCGTTGCTTCCGTGTGTTTTTTTGAAAGCGTAGCGCTCATCAAGGAAGAAAAATGTCAATCAGCTTAGCACACATCGCACAGTGGGTGAACGGTCAGATAATTGGCGACCCGGATTGCCTCATCGAAGGTGCCGGCCCCATCTCGTCCGCCACGGAACGTCAGATTACCTTTGCCGAAAAGGGCCCTGGTTTGAAACGCGTTGGATCATGCCGGGCGGCCGCGGTGATTGTTCCCCGGACCTATACCGATCCTGCGCTCAAAAACGGGATCCAGGTTGAAAATCCACGTTTGGCATTTGCCGTCGTGCTGGAAAAACTCTATCCGGCCAGAAGGCCGTCACCCGGTATTCACCCCTCGGCCGTTCTTGGAGAAGGATGCCAACTGGGCAAAAACACCTCTGTCGGCGCAGGTGCCGTTCTGGGAGATCGTGTCGTCTTGGGGGATAATGTGATACTGCATCCTCTGGTGGTGATCGGCGACGACGTGGTCATCGGCAATGATACCAACATTTATCCGCACGTATCCGTCCTGGAGCGTTGCATTGTCGGAAAACGTGTGATCATTCACGCCGGCACCGTGATCGGCAGCGACGGTTATGGGTTCGTGCAAGATGCCGGACGTCACCATAAAATTCCGCAGATCGGCATCGTCCAGATCGATGACGATGTCGAAATCGGGGCCAACAACACCATTGACCGCGCCAGTTTTGACCGAACCTGGGTACAATCGGGCGTAAAAACGGACAATCAGGTGCATATCGCGCATAACGTGGTGGTCGGAGAGCATACCCTGCTCGTCGCTCAGGTGGGGATCGCCGGCAGCACAACCATTGGCCACCATGCGATTTTAGCCGGTCAAGCTGGTATCAGCGGGCATATCAGCATCGGAAACGGTGCTGTTGTGGGTCCCCAAACCGGTGTGGGCAAGTCGGTGCCTGACAAGCAGGTGGTTTCCAGCGGCCTTGTAGCCATGCCGCACCTCACTTGGTTGCGGCTCCAGCAAGTCATTCCCAACCTGCCCGATCTCTTCAAACAAGTCCGTTATTTGGAAAACCGGTTGGCGCAACTTGAAAAAGTATCCCAGCCGGCAAAAAATCCTGACGATAAAGCGTAGGCCGCGACGCAATAAGGGACAAAGAAATCCTCAGAAGGAGCCTTGCAATGGATTATCCTATGGATATTCGAACGATTATGAAGCATCTCCCTCACCGTTATCCGTTTCTGCTAGTCGATCGCATTTTGGAATGCATCCCTGACCGCAAGGTCATTGGACTAAAAAATGTGACGATCAACGAACCCTTTTTCCAGGGACATTTTCCCGGAGCACCGATTATGCCCGGCGTACTGATTATAGAGGCAATGGCGCAAGCAGGCGGCATTCTCGCCATTTCATCCATTCCGGAACTCAACGAGGGGACCTTGATGTATTTCATGGGACTGGACCAGGTCCGGTTTCGAAAACAGGTTGTTCCCGGTGATCAATTGATTCTGGAACTGGAAATTATTAAAAAACGGGCCAAAGTCATCAAGATGGCCGGTCTGGCCAAAGTCGACGGCCAGGTTGCCGCCGAGGCCCAACTCTTGGCTACTTTTGAAGGGTAAACGAACGATGATTCATCCAACCGCTATTGTAAGCAACAATGCTCAAATTGCCCCTGATGCCACCATTGGACCCTATACCATTATTGGCGACAACGTCATCATCGGCGCGGGGACTCAAATCATGCCGCATGTGGTCATCGACCCCTATGTGGAGATTGGTGCCAACTGCCGTATCTTTCAATATGCCGCGATCGGTGCCGAGCCCCAAGCCGTCAAATTCAAAGATGAAGAAACCTGGGTCAAAATCGGTAACGGATGCACCATCCGTGAATTTGTGACCATCCATCGCGGCACGGAGTCGGGTGGAAAGCTGACCCAGATCGGCGACAACTGCCTTTTGATGGCCTACACCCATATTGCTCATGACTGCAGAGTGGGACGCAATGTGGTCATGTCCAACAATGCGACCCTGGCCGGCCATATCATCATCGGAGACCATGCCAGCATCGGTGGCTTGGTGGCGATTCACCAGTTCGTGCGCGTGGGCGAATATGCCTTTGTGGGGGGCAAATCGGCCGTGGTCAAAGATATTCCGCCCTATGTTCTGGCCGCCGGCGACCGCGCCACCCTGCATGGCTTGAACCAGGTCGGCTTGAAAAGGCACGGCTTCACCACTTCGGCCGTTTTTCAGCTAAAGAAGGCGTACAGGATTATTTTTCGAATCGGACTAACCCTCAACGAGGCCATCGAACGCGTCGCCGCGGAAGTGGAGCCCATTCCGGAAGTCAAGCATTTCATCGATTTCATTAAATCTTCTGAACGCGGAATCACACGCTGATGGTGAAGCAATGGTTCAGAAAATAGGCCAGAAAATAGGATTGATCGCCGGAAACGGCCAATTCCCATTGTTGTTTGCCCAAGCAGCACTTAGCAAAGGGTGGCAAGTCGCCGCAGTCGCCTATCAAGGTGAAGCGGATCCCGCTTTGGCGCAGCACGTCGATGCGCTGGAATGGATCTACCTGGGGCAGATCAATCGCATTATCAAATTTTTCCGCAAACACGGTATCACGCAGGCGGTCATGATCGGTGGCGTAGCCAAAGGGGCTCGTATGTTTACCAATGTACGGCCGGATATCAAAGCCATCGGCCTGCTGGCTCGCATGCGCCATACCCATGACGATGCCATTTTAAGAGCGTTCGCTGACCTGCTTGAAAAAGAAGGTATCCGCATTGAATCTTCCACATTCCTGCTGCCCGAACTGCTGGCTCCCGCAGGGGTGTGGACAACGCGCAAACCATCTCGTTCTGAACGTGAAGACATGCGCGTCGGATGGAAAATAGCCAAAGAAATCGGTCGATTGGATATCGGTCAGTGCGTTGTCGTCGCTGGTGGCAGCGTCATGGCCGTTGAAGCGATCGAGGGGACGGATGCCGCCATTGCACGCGGCGGCGCGCTGTGTACCGGCCAAGCCGTCGTTATCAAAGTGTGCAAACCTAATCAGGATACCCGCTTTGACATCCCGGCGCTGGGTTTAGGGACTATCGAGGCCATGCAGCAGGCCAATATCAAGGCCCTGGCGATTGAAGCAGGCAAAACAGTTGTATTCGACCGGCAAAGCATGATCCAGCATGCCAATGGTTTGGGAATCACCATCGTGGCCCTGGATGAAAATGATATTCTGCACGGGGAAAAGGTTAAATGAACGCTCACTATCAAATCGCTGGAATACTATGAACCAGAATATGAAATCGATCCGAAAATCAGGACAGAAGCTGCGCGTAGGTGTTGTCGGCGTTGGTTATCTGGGTAAGTTCCATGCGGAAAAATATGCGCATCATCCGGATGTGGATCTGGTGGGGGTCGTGGACGCCAACCGTGATCAGGCCGATGCCATTGCTAACAAGTTGGGTATACAACCCTATTATCAGCATCTGGATCTGATGGGTAAAGTAGATGCGGTCAGCATTGCGGTGCCGACTGAAGCCCACTTTGCGGTCAGCCGCGATTTTATCGCCAACCATGTGGATGTGTTAATCGAAAAACCGATCACCTCGACCATTGAGCAAGCCGATGAATTGCTGCGGATGGCCGAAAAGAGCGGTTGTATCATCCAGGTCGGGCACCTTGAACGCTTCAATCCGGCGGTGGTCGCATTGCAGGGGATTGTGCGTCAGCCGCTTTTTATCGAATCACACCGCCTGAGCATGTTCAAGGAGCGCGGTCTGGATGTCAGCGTGGTGCTGGACCTGATGATCCATGATATCGATATCATCTTGAACTTTGTCCGATCCAATATCAAGACCATTCATGCCGCCGGCATCCCGGTGATCACGGCGAATGCAGACATCGCCAACGCTCGCCTGGAGTTTGAAAACGGCTGTATTGCCAATGTCACGGCCAGTCGCATTTCGATGAAAAATGAGCGCAAGATCCGCCTCTTTCAGAAAGAAGCATACATTTCTGTTAACTTTGCCAATCGCGAAATTACCATTGTTCGCCAGGAAGGCCCTCGCAACGAAGGGATCATTCCGGGAATGACCCTCGATCAGCGCACGTTTACCCATGCCGATGCGCTTGATGATGAAATTCAATCTTTTGTGAAAGCGGTGCTTCATCGACAGGTCCCTGAAGTGACCGGACAAATGGGGCGTGATGCACTGAAAATAGCCCTCAGCATCATGGATCAGATTCAGCGCACCAGTGAACGATTGGTACGGTAGCGATGACCTCGATCACGCCTAAATCGATTGTTATGGTTGCCGGTGAAGCATCCGGCGACCTGCACGGCTCCCATTTGATCCATGCCCTGCGTGAGCAGCTTGGGTCCCTTTTTATTTGTGGCATGGGCGGCAAGGCCATGCGTGCGGCCGGTGCCAAGATACTGATCGATGCGGATCAAGTCGCGGTGGTCGGTATCACCGAAGTAATCGCTAAAGCCGCCCAGGTATTCAAAGCCATGACCCAGTTGAAACGTTTGCTGGCGGGCTTGCGGCCGGATCTATTGATTTTGATCGACTTTCCGGATTTTAATCTCCATCTGGCGGCCGTCGCCAAAAAAATGGGCATACCCGTTCTTTACTACATCAGTCCACAGCTATGGGCGTGGCGGTCTGGCCGGGTCAAAAAAATTAAAAAACGGGTCGATCACATGGCTGTGATCCTGCCATTTGAAAAGCCCTTCTATGAATTGCATGATGTGCCCTGCACGTTTGTCGGACACCCCCTGATGGATTCGTGCACCGGACGGGTTCCTGTTCGGTCCGCAGCGCCTCCGAACATCGATGCACCGGTGATCGGGCTGTTGCCCGGGTCACGCGCGTCGGAAGTCAATACCTTGCTGGTCAACATGCTCAAGGCTGCCCAAAACCTGCAAGCCAGGATTCCGTCGGCTCGATTTTTAATATCCTGCGCCCCTTCTATCGATGGCGCAATTATCCACGCCTTGCTGGAGAATCATCCGCTCAACCACGTCGACATCTCACATGAACCGGTCAGCGCGCTTTTTCCGAAATGTGACTTGGCCGTGGTGGCCTCCGGCACCGTGACATTGGAGGCAGCCATCTGCGGAACGCCCGTGATTGTCACCTATGTCGTTTCGCCTTTGAGTTACTGGCTGGGCCGGGCATTGATCAAGGTGGACCATATTGGATTGGTCAATCTCATTGCGCAAAACCGAATTGTTCCGGAGTTGATCCAAAAAGATGCCAACCCCCAAATGATCAGTGATACTGCACTGGCGATGATCTCGGATCCCGAGAAATACGCTGCCGTGTGCACAAATCTTGCCATCGTCAGAGAAAGGCTGGGGCTTGCAGGTGCGTCCGCCAATGTCGCCCGGATCGCGGCTGCGCTGATGAAGTGATGCGATCATGACAAATAAAAAGAAACACAACATTGTAAGCATGCGATCACGGCTCATCGGAGTAGCCGGAAAGGTATTGATCGATGCGCTCTTTGTGGGATCGCGCATAGAAGTGCACGGTCGCAGACCGTTGGAAAGCCTGTTGGCTTCCGGTCGCTACATTATTGCCTCCTGGCATGCGCGCATTGCGCTTATCAGCTATGCCCACAAAGGCTCAGGCGGTGCTGCCCTGGTGAGCAACTCGGCTGACGGCGAAATCATGGCGCAAATACTTCAGCGCCAGGGACAAGCGACCGTTCGCGGTTCGACCACCAGAGGCGGCAGTCGTGCGCTGGTCCAACTGATTAAGGAGATGCGCTACCACCATCGCCCGGGCGGCCTGATACCGGATGGGCCCCAAGGCCCCCCTCAAAAAGTGCAGCCGGGGGTGATTTATCTGGCACAAAAAACCGGTTATCCTATCATTCCTGTTACATACAGTGCGAAACGACGCAAAGTGTTCAACAGCTGGGACCGATTCATCTTGCCCTATCCGGCCACCGCGTGCCTGCTGATATACGGCACCCCCATTTTCGTGCCGGCCGATTTCGACGCGGAACAGATTCAACGCTGCACCCAGGCCCTCGAAGATGAAATGAACCGCATTACCGATGAGGCGGATGCGTATTTCGGCCACCCTATTCTCCTCCCATAAAGAACAAAACCCCGAAGATTTTTTGTATCTCCGGGGTTTTGACTCCATGATCTTTCTTTTTATCTGTTCCACATAGGATGACGCAAACGCAGCATGGCAATGATCGCCAGCAATGCACCGGTGCCGAACAGCAGCAGAATCGCCAGCACACCAGCGATGCGCCCCTGCTGTGAATGACTGGCAGTATCGATGAAACATCCTGCACCGGAAGCCGCACTTCCACTGGATGTCGCGCCCAACTGACTACTATATCCCAACCCTGATGGATCGACAATAATGCCGTTGCGCACACCATCCTGATCGCCGATGCCGCCATCTTCCAGCATCAACGTAACCGACCGGCGGTCGGCGCTGAAAACGGCATTGTCATACACTGTCCAGCCAGCATCCATATCATATTTGTACCATTGTGCACTGGATGGTGCTGGTTGTGCAAAATACACTTTGACTTCCGCAGTGGCATCCTCGTTTTGCAAATATAGTTTAAACCCGATCACGCCGGTCAAATACTCAGGCTGGTTGGCCGCATAGGGAATATAGGCGGCATCCAGGGCCATCATGATACCTACATCCACATTGTTGCTGATCACTTTTAAAGCGACTTGCGGATTAATCGCGTCATCCGTATTGACGCCATACAATCCTGCTTGAAGGACATCGTCTATACCATCCCGATCAAGATCCAAGCCTGCATTCAATTCTTGCCAATCCGGTATGCCATTGAGGTCCAGATCCCTGACATAGGGGTCATCGATTGTATTGAATTGGAATGCATCGGACCAATCGGAAGCGGCATTGCGGCTGTCTAAATATTGTACCCTCCAGAAGTAATTGGTTTCCGGCTCAAGGATCAACTCCGGAACTTGCAGCGTGGTCAGATGCTGCGAGAAGGTTCTTTGATAAACGAGCTCTGAAAAATCAGATGAAAGACTGATTTGATAACAGGTCTGCGCGTGGGCATCGGAATCAGCGTCTTCAAAAGCGCCGGTCATCAAAACAGGTGTCAAATCGACCGCTGTTGCGCCATCGCTTGGATGGCTCAGCGTCGGTTTGGCCGGAGACCTATTGGCGGAGATGTTAGTAGGATCGGTATTGGCTTTGTATTCATCGATATTTGAAATACCATCACCATCCACATCGCCATCCGCATCATCAACAAAGGGATCCAGACCATTGGCTATCTCCCATGCGTCTGGCATGCCGTCGCCATCGCTGTCAGCACCGGCGCCTGCCCCGCTTCCGGTGTCGGTATCGGCGCTGAGAGGCGGCGTATAGTACACTTGGTTGGAATCGCCGCTTTCGGCGCCGCTTTCAACAGCGCGCACAACATAATAATAAGTGACCCCCTGGGTCAGACCATCGATAGTGCACGAGGTTTCGGTGCCTGACCATCTCGGCGCACTATAATTAAACAGCGTTCCGTCCTGACGTTGATATACGCGATATTTCTCAGGAGCAGGGACGTTGTCATCCCACTGTAACGTGACTTGGGCAGCCGCGACGAACACGGGAAAAGCAGCCAATAGAAGCAGTCCTGCCGCGATAAAAATCTTTGTGCTACCGGATATCCTTTTTCTATGCATGACATCTCCCTATCGTGCGTTCATTCCGTGCGAACGGCGTCTCGACAATGAGATGTCACCTTCGCCCGGCAACCCTGCTGCCATATCCTTGGACTTAGGCCAGTGGCTTTGCGTCTCATCCTTTCGGATGTTTTGCCTTTTTCGAGCTCCCCCTAAGGAGAAAAAGTTCTGATCGACACTTTCTTACCGGTAGCTTTCGATGCAACGGATGTGCCAGATACAGATTGGAATTCTTTTTCGAATAATGCGCACCGGGCAAGAATTTTTGATGGGAGGGAATTATTTTGGCGATAGCAGGCCTAAGAGCGTATGTTTATATCTACGCTCTGATGCACGATGATGTACATCGAATGACTTCGCGGCCGGGGCCATATCGAAAGAGAATTTCAGTTGGCCATGCCGGACCTTTTCAAGACAAATGAAAAGGTCGCACCGCACCCCACCTGACTTTGAACATCGAGGCGGCTGTCATATGCTTCCAGAATGCGGTGCACGATCGACAACCCTAAGCCGGTGCCCTCCGATTTGGTCGTAAAGAAGGGATCAAAAATTTTGGGAACCACATCTGCCGATATCCCACATCCATTATCTTTGATGTGGATTCGGACATCATTGTTCTTAATTGCAACCGCATGAATTTCGATCATGCCGTCGTCTTGCACCGACTCTGCGGCATTCAACAAAAGATTCCAAAGCACTTGACGCAGATGGGCCGGATCCATGATGACGCGGACGTCTGAATCCAGCCTCTTAGTCACTGAAAACCGCATAGCATGGTGCGGATCGCGTTCAAACAATCCGGTAACTTCCTCGATCGTTTCCTTAAGATGCAACAATTCGGGCCTGCCCGCCGGTGGCCGGGCAAAAAGCAGGAATTCATTGACCAAAGTGCTGAGCCGATCCGTTTCTCGCAGGACAATTTCCATCAAGCGCCCGTGATCGGGATCGCAGCTCAAATCATCTTTCAGCAGCTGGATCGAACCAACCAACGACGCCAATGGATTCTTAATTTCATGCGCCAGACCCGCTGCCATCTCCCCCATGTAGGCCATCTTTTCGACCCGCTTGACATGCGTGCTCATGACGCGCAGTTCAGCTTGGGTTTTTCGGTTCTGCTCGGTCAACAAACCGCTCAGGACCGCTACCGCGATGCAGGCCATCGAAGTCGTGAGCACTTTATAAACAATTTCAAAGGCGCTCGGCTCATACAGGGAAAAGTGGTTGATAACACCCGCAAGGTTGGCAGAAATTGAAAAATCGACCGACAAGATTAACGTGTACTCCAAGCTTATGAGGCACGCCAAAAAAAGACCACCTCTCATATACAGGATCATGCTGGCATAGATAATCACGACCAGATACAGAAATGAAAAAAGACTGTGAAAACCTCCGGTGATAAGGACAATAACGGTCACGATGATCGTGTCGATCACGATTTGGAGATAGGCAAATAACTTTTGACGCTTTATGTGCCGAAAGGCGGTGCCGTACAACAATGAAAGTACAAAAATAAATCCGATCAGCAAATAGAGTGAGGCGACCAGGGACGCCAGCACAGGATCAGTATTTTGGATCTGTAGGAAAAGCGTGGCCCCCAGCAGCAAGCAGGCGAACATGACGCGCGCAAACATCAACCACCGCAATTTCAGATGCGTGTCGTTTGCAGATGGGTAACTCGGCAATAATTTTAAAAATGAGCGGAACACAGGGTGACCATCTTTCTTGATGACCATAGGGGGTCTTAGCCACCCACAGCGCCGGCCATTTTGAAAATCGGCAGGTACATGGATACGATCAATCCACCGACCACCACGCCTAAGAAGACGATCATCATCGGTTCGATCATGGCGGTCAGGTTTTCCACGGCCTGATCGACTTCTTCATCGTAGAAATCAGCTATTTTTTCAAGCATGGCATCCAGTGCGCCGGTGGATTCGCCCACGGCGATCATCTGGCAGACCATGGCAGGAAAGACACCGCTGGCTTGCAGAGGATCGGCCATGGTGCGGCCTTCGGCAATGCCCGTACGCACACCGTAGATGGCTTTTTCAACCACGCGGTTGCCGGCCGTTTTGGCGACGATATCGAGGGCATCCAAAATGGCCACCCCGCTGCCCAGCATGGTTCCCGTCGTGCGGGTAAATTTGGCCACGGCCACTTTACGCAGCAACATGCCGAAAACCGGCAGCTTGAGCATCATCGCATCCACGGCATGACGCCCCTTCGGAGTGGCGTAATATTTTTTAAAGGCAAAGAAGAAGATCACCATACCGATCAAAATATAGAGAATTTTGGATTTCACGAAATTGCTCATGGCGATTACGATCAAGGTCGGACCGGGTAGCGCACTGCCGAAATCGGCGAACATCTCTTGAAATACCGGAATGACGAAGACCAGAATAATGGTCACCACGATGACGGCCACGGCTATGGTGATCGCCGGATATACCATGGCGCCCTTGACTTTACGTTTGAGACGGGCCAGCTTTTCCATATAGGCGGACAAGCGTTTTAAAATCACATCCAATATACCACCCGCTTCACCGGCCGCCACCATATTGACGAATAGATTGTCAAAATGATTGGGGTAGCGCTTCAAGGCGTCCGCTAGCGTCGAACCGCTTTCCACCTGGTCCTTGATGCTCTTGAGCATTTTTTTGAAGGTGGCGTTATCCTGCTGGGCTTGGAGGATATCCATGCACTGAATAATCGGCAGACCGGCATCGATCATGGTTGAAAATTGGCGTGCAAAAATTATGATGTCTTTTTCTTTGACCTTGGGTTGCAGAAAAGAAATGTTTTCAAAGAGATCTTTAGGTTTTTTTTTAATTTTTCTGGGGACAATGCGGAGCCTGCTCAGATGGGATCGGACCGCCTCTACGCTTGCGGCCTCCAACTGTCCTTTTTGAATTTGATTACTTCGATTCTTTCCTTCCCAAACATAAACCGTCATAGCACTCTCCCCAAGTATCTGTGCATTTCCAAGGCAGGCGCAACAGAGCCGCTACCATTCAGTCTCACAGCTTCAAATGAACGTAATGATGGATTCCGCAAGGCGCTCGTACCACCCGGTTTTATTTATGATTTTGGTATCATAAACAGCATTAAACGACAACACCCTATTTCATCAGCTCGCGGCAAATGGTCTTGCATGGCACCCGGATGACAGCGATGGGAGCATTGTCTCTTTCAGTATTAAGCGCAATTGGATTCCGCCTGTCTGTTCAGAAATTCAATCAACCACACCTAAAAAATATTGTTGCCAACGCTTGGTCGCAGCAATAAACGTACCAATTTTCAGAACCCTTCCGAAAGGACATCGTCAAAATCATTGAAGCTTATGAATGATACATTTCCCGCATTCATAAAACATCCCATCAATGCCACTATTGCCGGCACGCCTATTCCTTGCCAAATTCGGCCATCTATGCATAATGAACCCAAATAAAGCACCTAAAAAATGAGGAATTATGTCCTTGAATCCTTTGGAAACTGCAGAGTGCGACCTTCCTGGGCAATTTGACCTGACCATCATAACGACCCATATCAATGCGGATTTCGACGCAATGGCGTCCATGTTGGCAGCCCAGAAGCTCTATCCCGGAGCTCTGGTTGTATTTCCGGGATCACAAGAAAGGAGCCTTCGCAACTTCTTCATCCAATCCATGGTGTACCTGTTCAATCTTGCTGTAATCAAGGATATCGCTTTCAGATCGGTCAAACGCCTGGTCCTGGTGGATACCCGCAAAACCGACCGCATTGGAAAATTGGCCGAACTGCTGGAGAACCCGGACCTGGAAATCCATGTTTACGATCATCACCCCATCAAAAAAGGCGATATCGTCGGTCACCATGATGTCCATCGTATGACCGGCGCCACCGTGACGCTGCTGACTGAAATCATCCGCGAGAAACAACTGCCGATTACGGCCGAAGAGGCCACGCTCATGTGTCTGGGAATTTACGAAGACACGGGTTCCTTCACTTTTTCGTCGACGACGGCCGCTGATTTGTCGGCGGCCGCTTATTTGGTGTCCAAAGGCGCCAACATAACGGCGATCGGCAACCTGATCGCACGCGAAATCAGCCCTGAGCAGATTGGCTTGCTCAACGATCTGATTCAAGCGGCGCAACGATATACGATCAATGGTGTCGAAATCGTGATAACGATGGTGACGTACGACAACTATCTTCCGGATTTCGCTTTTCTTATCCACAAAATGGTTCGGATGGAGAATATCAATGCCATCTTTGCCGTGGCCATGATGGAAAACAAGATCTATGTTGTCGGACGTAGCCAGACGGATGACGTGGATGTAGGCGAAATCATCAGCGCCATGGGTGGAGGTGGGCATCCGTCCGCTGCGGCAGCCACCATCAAAAACCAAACAATGGCGCAGGTTGAGCAAATTCTGTTGGCCGAGATTCATCGCAGGATCAAAGGGGTGCGTCAAGCGCGCCATCTCATGTCTTCACCTGCCATCGTAGCCGATGCGGGCATCAGTTGCGCCGAAGCCAACATTTTGTTGACCCGGTACAATATTAACGCCTTGCTGGTAACCGCCACAGAAGGTGACAAACAGCGCCTGCTTGGCTACACCACCCGGCAGGTCATTGAAAAAACAATCTATCACAATTTGGGGCACGTCCCGGTGATGGATTACATGACCACCGAAATAGCCACCGTCGGACCCGAAGCAGAATTGCACGAGGTCCAGGAAAAGATCATTGGTCATAAGCAGCGCGTTCTGCCGGTTATGGAGGATGATAAAATCATTGGTGTGATTACCCGGACCGATCTACTCACTGTATTGGTCCAGCAATCACAACCGGCTGACAGTCAGGCCCGCGACCCGTTCAAACATGCCTCACATAAGCGGACCCGCAACATTACCCATTTCATGCAGGAACGCCTCTCCGACAGAGTCATGCAAACACTGCACGCCATCGGACAGGTCGCCAACGATTTGACATTTGACGCACATGTGGTTGGCGGTTTTGTACGCGATCTATTTCTATATCGGTCCAATGAAGATATCGATATCGTCATCGAGGGCGATGGCATCGCCTTTGCCAAAGCCTACGCAAAGAAGGTCGGTGCCCGTATCCATACACACCACGCCTTCGGCACGGCCGTCATCATCTTCGATGATGGCTTCAAAATCGACGTGGCGACCGCCCGCATGGAGTATTATCGTTCACCGGCTGCCTTGCCCGACGTGGAAATGAGCTCAATCAAACTCGATCTGTTTCGGCGCGATTTCACTATCAACACACTGGCTATCCAGCTCAATCCCGATAAATTCGGTCAATTGATCGATTTTTTTTCAGCACAAAAAGATCTCAAAGACAAGGCCATTCGCGTCCTGCACAACTTAAGCTTTGTCGAAGACCCCACGCGCGTCTTTAGAGCGCTGCGATTCGAGCAGCGCTTCGACTTTACCATCGGGAAACTCACCGCCAGCCTCATTCATAACGCTGTAAAAATGGACTTTTTCAAAAGACTCAGCGGTCGACGCGTCTTTTCTGAAATCAGACAAATTATCGAAGAAGAGAATCCAACGCCGGCCATCATCCGGATGCAGGACTTCGACCTGCTAAAGGTCATCCATCCGACCATCGAAATGAATAAAACCCTTATCGATCTGCTCAATGCGGTTAAAAGTACGATCTCCTGGCACGATCTGCTTTTTACGGAAGACCCCTATCAGCGCTGGACAGTGTACTTCATGGTGTTGATCCGAACCTGCGATCCAGCGACCTGTAAGGAGATTTGCCAGCGGATGGGATTGGCACCGCGCCATGAACAGCTTTTGTGTCAACAGCGCTTTGCCGCGCAACAGTGCCTTAATAAAATGGAGCAAAAACTGCCCGGGACCCAGAGCGAATTGTTTCATTGGCTGCGCCCCTACCGCACCGAATTGATTCTGTACATGTTGGCAACCACGCGTTCCAAAGCGGTAAAAAAATCAATTTCGCATTATTACAACGTTTTGCGCACTACCCAACCGATCACTGGCGGCAAGGAGTTGATCGATATGGGTTTGAAGCCAGGTCCCTTGTTCCGGGATATCCTGGATGCGCTCCTGGATGCCAAACTAAATGGACGACTCCCCACTCGCGAGGAAGAAATGGATTTCATCCAAAGATGGATGGCGGCCGCACAGGCACCTGTGGCCAGAAAATAATGACACCTGGCTGCACGAACAATTTTCTTGATTCGAGAACTTTTAGCCAGTAAAGTCAAAAATTTTAGAAAAGCCAATGTTTCGGCTTACCATATGCAAGGATGGCAATGCCCAGTGTGTGCAACGTATATGAATTTCACAAACTGTATCCCGATGGCAGCATTGTGCGCAAATCGAATCCCAATGCCGAAACGCGCAGATCGGCTGTGTTGATTGCAAAAAAATCATGACGGCCAATCTGCTCCAGGCATTGGCACCTATTCACGAGAAAAGACGCTACTACCAGGACAACCCGAAAATGGTTTCAGAGATCATGGCTCAAGGCAGTCGCAAAGCGGGCCTGATCGCCCGGAAAACCATGCAGGAAGTCCGTGCGGCCCTGAAAATAACGTATTAGTTTCGGCAAAGAAGGCATCTACCGATCCTCATCCCTTGAAGGCAGATTGTTTCCATGGACGAAAACGACACTCCCATATTCGAGAATGAGTATAAAGTAAAACTCGAAAATGTGTTCGAAGGCCCCATGGATTTGCTGGTCCACCTGATCAAAAAAAATGAGGTGGATATTTACGATATTCCCGTGGCCTTGCTCATCGAACACTATCTGGCCTATCTGGAATGGATGAAGTTGCTGAACATCGACAATGTCGGCGATTTTCTGCTCATGGCTGCGACCCTGGCCCAGATCAAGTCCCGCATGCTGCTGCCATCTCACGGCGCGGAAGAAGATGAAGAAGATCCGCGCCTTGAACTGGTGCGGCCGCTGGCCGAATACCTGCAAATCAAATCGGTTGCCGAGGAACTGGGCAACCGGAATATGCTCGGGGATAAAATTTTTACCCGACACACCAACCCCAAGGAGTTTCTCAAAGAAGACCAGGATCTGGTACAGATTGGATTGTTCGAACTGATCGATGCCTTTCAGCGCATCTTACAAAAAGTATCCAAAGATCATACGGTCGATCTGTCCGCTGAAACAGTTTCGGTTAAGGACCGGATGAACGCCATCATTGCAGTCCTGGAAGAAAAGGGGTCAATCGCTTTTCTGGAGATGTTTCCGGCCCAACCGCAAACAAGGGACATCGTGGTCAGTTTTTTGGCATTGCTGGAATTAATGAAGATGAATTTGGTCAGAGCCGTTCAAAATGCCCAAAACGGCACCATTCGACTCTTTTATCAGTAGTGCAACTATGGAAGATTTGAAAAACATTATCGAAAGCCTGTTGTTTGTCGCCGAAGAACCCCTGACGGTGGACAAACTGCGCACCATTTTGGAAACCGTTGACAGCAAGGACATTCGCGCCACACTGCAGTTGCTGGCCGATGACTATGCGCAGCGCGAAGGCGGATTCTGGTTGCGCGAAGTGGCTGGCGGATGGCAGATCCGCTCGCGCCCCGAGTATCATGAATGGATCAAGCGCATGCTGCAGCCCTCGCCTCAGCGTCTCAGCCGGGCCGCACTGGAGACATTAGCGCTCATCGCCTATAAACAACCGATCATCAGGGCCGATATCGAACACATCCGAGGGGTGGATTGCGGTGGTGTGCTACGCCAACTGATGGAACGCAAGCTCATCCGGGTCCTTGGCCGCCGCGAAATCGCCGGTCGCCCTTTGATTTATGCAACCACCAAATTGTTTCTGGAGATGTTCGATCTCAAGAATTTGAACGACTTGCCGACCCCCCTGGAAATCGCTGAATTGGGCAACACCTTGCGGCCTCCAACGGACGTGGGATCCCCGCCCGCGCCACAAAATCCGCCGACCGATGGACCCATGATCGACACAGACGCGCAATCAGAGAAAATTCTAACGCCTGAGCCTGAAACCACCGACAACAACATAGAAACCGGCGAGCTTGAAAGCACTCCTGAAACCGACGACCTGCCCAGCCATGAAGAAACAACGACGATGGGCTTGCCGGAGGCCCATGACGAGACGTCCGTGACACAGGAAGACGGGCAAGTCGCCCCCCGGCCTGAACAGGCACAAGCTTCGGACGGGGTCCTTTCCGAATCGCCGGGAGACGACGAACCGCCCGATCCAAAAAATGCTTGACTGTGAGCAAACCACCCACTATATACGCCTTTACTTGCGTCGGCTGACCTAGAAGCGACACGCACGGGCGGTTAACTCAGCGGGAGAGTGCCACCTTCACACGGTGGAAGTCACTGGTTCAAATCCAGTACCGCCTACCACGAAATACAAAGGGGTTATGGCCACTGGCGATAACCCCTTTTTATTTATCTGGTTATGCACTTCGCTCCAGTAATACACAGGTATGAGGTGTCATAAGAAGGTTACGTTGTGATTTATAGAACCTTTAACAAAAGCATGCACGTAAAAGCGGAAGGTGAGCATGTCAAATCGACAGAATGCCTCCCTTTACACTTTAAACTTTACACTTAACACTTCACCCATAATCACTGGAGCGAAGCGCATAACCAAATTTATTTATATTTGGTTATCCATTTTGCTTCAGTGACTATGGGCGAAGTGTATTCGGGATTGCACGGAGGAGGTGATCCGGGTGGGTGGTCCGCGCCACGTCAGCCATAAGATTTAGTGAGGCATAAGGCGTGCGCAGGACATGGGGCCGCACTGTTTGAGCGCAGCGAGTTTGCGGCCCGTCCGGAGCATGCCTTATTGCCTCACTTAATCGAATGGATGGTGGCGCGGACCACCCACCCGGATCACCGGGGTTTTCACCCCATGCTGTATCTCACTTGACCGAAGTGGATAACCAGATATTTATATTGTCGACTCCCAAATCACACTTCGGATGAACGCACGCTATATCTTGAAACGACCCACCAGTTCCCTCAGTTTCCCGGAAAGGCGCGCAAGTTCCTCGGCATTGAAGTTGACCTGCCCTCCGGACACGGAAATTTCGCGAACCGCCACATTAACTTCGGCCATATCCGCAGAAATGGTTCCGGAAACAGTCGAACTTTCATTGACATTGCGATTGACCTCCTGAATCCCCTGGGATGCCTGGAAAACATTGCCGGCGATATCCTGACTGGTGGTCGCCTGCTCTTCCACGGCGGTTGCGATCGTATCGACGATAATACTGACTTCTTTGATGACCACCGAAACTTGGTTGATATCCTGAACGGTGGCGGCCGTGGACCCCTGAATGCCATGGATGCGGGCTTTTATTTCCTGGGTCGCCTGGGCAGTCTGCCTCGCCAGCTCCTTTATTTCGTTTGCCACCACCGCAAACCCCTTGCCTGCTTCGCCTGCCCGGGCCGCTTCGATGGTTGCATTAAGCGCAAGCAGGTTGGTCTGCTCGGAAATCTCGGTGATAACTTCGGTGACCTTGCCAATGTCATTGGCTGCGCGCCCCAGCTCATTGATTTTAATTGAAGCACCGTCTGCCTGCGATACCGCGGAACCGGTAATTGAGCGGGCTTTTTCGGAGTTCTGCGCAATCTCCCGGATGGTCGCAGTCATTTCCTCGGCAGCCGAGGCTACCATGTTGATATTGGTAGCAGCCTGCTCGCTGGCAGCCGCAACGCCATTCAAATTAGCACTCATCTCTTCTGCGGCAGCCGCTACCTGGTTGGAACGTGACGAAACATTTTCCGCACCACCGGACATCTGGTTGGCAATAGCCGACAAGTTGCCCGACGATTCGTTCAGCGTCTCGGCATCCCGTGTAATCTGCTGAACCAGTGCTTGCAATTTATCCATGAAGATATTGAACCATTCGGCCAGTTGGCCGATTTCATCCTGTCCCAAGACGGGCATTCGTTTGGTGAGATCGCCTTCTCCTTCGGCGATATCCCTGATCATTGCGACGGTATTGTCGATCGGTTTGACCAACCGTCCAGCAATCCATAACGCCACCCCCACTACGGCCGCCATAAAGATGACAATCAGCGCCAAAATGCTATTACGCAATGACACAACCGCGCCGAACACCTCATCGACGTCGCCGGTGGTGATCAAACACCATTTCAGACCGTCAATGTTCATGGGATCGTATCGTACGAATTCAGCCTTCCCGGCGCTGTTTTGCCGGAGGGCATCGCCGGCTTGCCCCGTCAGGGCAGAGGCTATGTACTGGTCCGATTCAGGGTCACCGATGCGCGCATTTTTCACGAGACGATCGCTGCGCAGACTCCTTTTCCCATCGACCTCTCCGACCAGATAACTCTCCGCGGTTTGCCCCATGCCGCTACGCTGCTGAACGATGGCATTGATTTGATCCGCCGCCAGCATAATCGCCAAAAACCCGACATGCTCGTTCATCTGGTCGAACATTTTAGATACCATGAAAGCCGCTTGCGCATTGTCGTAAGGCGCATAGGCCTGGAAATCGGCCATGATCACCTGATCATTCTCGGCGTTTTGAACCGCTTTGAATGCTTTGCCCAGATTCGAAGCGGCCAACTTACCTTCCGATAATGACAGGCCAAGATCTGATTTACGGGCGGCTGTGTAGACGATAAAACCATCGGTGGAAATCAGGTAAATATCCTGCCACCCGTTGTCTTTGATGATTTTACTGATTCGGGCCCCGCGAAAATCGGCCAAGATGCGCCACTTATCATTGTCTATGCTTTTCTCCTGACTGAAAGAGTCATTCAGAGCAGTGAGCGTGGCATGCACATACTGTTCGTCCTTCGTCAGCCTGAAAGCGATATCCGTGCGTTTAAAATAATCCTCGATATGGTTTCTTTTAATTTCCTGAACGCTGGTGAACTTCGCAATGACCTCATCGCGCAGGGCACGTTCCGCTTTGCTGAGCGAGAGCAGTGTGATGGTGGCCAGGGGCACCAGGCTCACAAGGATAAAAAAGCTTACCAATTTGGTTTTGATTCTCATTTTCTTCAGCATGACGAATCCTTTGGGCAGCACGTTTCAAATAATCCTACCGAATCGAACAACTTTCGATCCATTAAAAAACATTGTTCAGTACATCGCCCATTTTCCGCATAACTTTAATCCAGCAAGCATTTTACACCGTCACAGGGTTCTTCCTATACGCGACCATTTTACAATCGGGGGGCATTCCAATTTACTGTTTTACAATTTCCGCGACAGATAGTAGCCTCCCCGATTGAAGTGCGATAGGCATATTTAAAAACTGAAAGGGATCGTCCGCGCATTTATCGGGCTGACACACGTGCCGCAATGACATACCAGGACTCTTTTTTGCGTTCTTTAAAGAACATGGGGCCAAAGATCACCCTGATCGGGATGTCCGGTTTGGGCAAATCCCATTGGTCTACTATTTTAGAGAAAACTGGATACACGCGGTTGTGCTGTGACACGATGATTGCAGACCGGTTGCTCAACGCGTGTGACACTCTGGACGGCAAAGAAAGGTGCCTGGGGCAATGGATGGGATTGCCGTTCACTCCCGGATACAAAGAAAGAGAGAAAGCCTATCTCGACGCAGAATCCGACCTTCTTTTACAAATAATAGCCTACCTGGAAAAAGCAGGTTCAGAGGAAAAAATAGTCATCGACACGACCGGGTCGGCGCCATATACCGGCGATGTGGTGATGATGCGACTGCGCGCCCTTACGCGCATGATACACTTGGCCACTTCGTCCGACCTTATTGATGTAATGGCCAATCGTTACATCCGATCGCCGCGTCCGGTGGTGTGGGGCGACGTGATCGACCGCAAACCGTTTGAGAGCGATCATGATGCGCTCCTGCGCTGCTACAAAGACCTGCTGGCCTACCGAGAGACCCTTTATCGAAAATATGCCCATCAAACTGTCCCTTTTGATGTGCATCGAATCGGACGGATATAAAAAAAACATGAAATACAGCACATTGTTTATAGGCGGGTGTCGCAGCGGCAAAAGCCGCCATGCAGTTCAGATGGCCGATGCTTGGCCCACGCGGCACAAATGGTTTCTGGCTACCTGTGTGCCCCAAGACAATGAAATGCGTGAACGCGTTCGATATCATCAACAGGAACGCGGTCCTGATTGGCAAACGCTACAGGAACCGATTGAACTTGCCAATGCGATCACAAGGTGTGCGCAAGTCGACGATATCGTTTTGGTGGACTGCCTGACGTTATGGGTCAGCAATCTGATGCTGGACGGCAATGAAGATACTGACATTTACCAGCGTATCGACCAGCTGTGCCGCCTGTTGAGCGCTCCGCCCTGCCCGATTGTCCTGGTATCCAACGAGGTCGGAGCGGGCATTGTTCCCGAAAACGCGCTGGCACGACGTTACCGGGACTTGGTCGGCAGAACCAACCAACAGGTGGCCGCCGCATGCAGCCAAGTCATCTGGATGGTCGCCGGCATTCCCGTTACCATTAAAAAAGCCCAGATGGTTTCTTAAGTAAATGACATTGGGCTCAGCGATTACAGGGGAAGCTATTGGAATTATGCTACGCCACCTCTTATCCGGCATCCAGTTTCTGACCATTGTTCCGTGCGGTCGGACATCGACTTTCGACGCCGGCAGGACCACGCCCTTTTTTCCGGTTGTCGGCTTGGTCATAGGGCTCTTACTGGCGACGATCGATTATGCCGCTGCCTTCTTCTGGGAACGTTCCGCGATTGCGGTCATCGATGTCCTGGTCCTGGTACTCATCAGCGGCGCTTTGCACCTGGACGGTTTAGCCGATACGGCTGACGGGCTATACGGCCAGCGTACGCCGGATCGTGCCCTGGAAATCATGAAAGACAGCCGCATCGGGTCCATCGGCATGGTAGCCGTCACCTGCTGCCTTGCTGTCAAATGGGCCGGGTTGCATGGTCTGCAATCAGACCGGTTTTTCTGGTTGCTCCTTGTTCCGGCATTTGCGCGGGCCTCGATCCTGTTCGGCACGCGATTGCTGCCGTACGGACGACCCAATGGCACCGGTCATCCTTTTTTCCAACGCCCCCTGCGCCTGGTCGATTTCTGGGGAGTGCTGCTGTTGTTCTCACTGGCCCTGCTGCTTACCGGATGGCATGCCGCATTGGCCGCTGCGGCGTTCGCTCTGCTGGTTGCAGCCGTTCTGGTATACTATCGACTCAAAATCAATTGCATTACCGGGGATATGCTGGGCGCCATGGTTGAAATTTGCGAAGCGGGCCTCTTCCTTTTTCTTTCCGCCATCCGCGGTGCCATTTGAGCACAGCCATGCACGAGGCAAAACAGCCCTTTCCGTCCTTGGGTACCGTTTACAAAGGCTGTTTTCCTTTCCGGCTAAGCGTGCCCTCCTTCATCTATCCAGCCTCCTATGCCGACAATGTGCGTCTACTGGGACCCTTCGTGGATGAAATTGAATTGTTGCTTTTCGAAAGCAGCCATGGCAGCCTGCTCGACCCCACCGAAATCGATGAACTGGCCGCATTGGCCCGTCGCTTCAATCTGACCTACAATGTGCATCTGCCGATAGACTTGGATCTGGGGGCGGCGGACCCGATCGCGCGACGCGCGGCCGTCCGTCGGATGGCGCAAGTGGCCCGCAAGGCGCAACCGTTAACGCCGACCACGTACACCTTGCATCTTCCGTTCACGCAACAAGACCGAGGTCCGGCGAACGTAGAAAAATGGCGCCGACGTACCTTGCAAAGTATGGAAACTTTCTTGCAGGCAAATGATATTGCGCCTGGACTGTTTTCCATTGAAACGCTCGACTACCCTCCCCAATGGTTCGCACCTATCGTAAATGTCCTGGATTTGTCGGTGTGCCTGGATGTCGGCCATGTGCTGCATTACGGGTTCGATCTCGAAGAGCAGTTCACCCGATTCGGCCAGCGAATTGTCATATGCCATTTGCATGGCGTTGCCGAGGGCCGGGACCATGTATCCCTCGACCGGCTCGCCCCAGAGATATGCCGCTTTCTATACTCGCGACTGCGCGACTTCGAAGGGTCATTATCCATCGAGGTTTTCAATTTTGAGCGGTTGAGAACTTCCTTGCCAAGCCTGCTCAACATGATGTCCGGGACCAACGCGGACGAACCGATCGCGCGCAAGGAGATCGATAAATGATGTCGGTAACCGCCAACGATAAAGTGGAACTTCTGGCGCCTGCCGGCAACATGGAAAAACTTGAAATTGCGCTGCATTATGGCGCCGATGCAGTATACCTGTCCGGTAAGGATTTCAGCTTGCGCAACTTTTCAGGGAATTTCACCTTGGAGGAAATGCGGACCGCCATAGACCTGGCGCATGCCCGAGGGGCAAAAGTCTATGTGGCCATCAATATATTCGCACGCAATGAAGAGTTGCAGCGCATCCAAAGATACCTGCATGAACTGAAGGCCATCACACCGGACGGCATCATTGCGGCAGACCCGGCAGTGATCGACCTGGCGCACCGCATCGCGCCGTCCATTCCCATTCACCTGAGCACCCAAGCCAACACAACCAATGCAGCGGCCGCCCGTTTCTGGCAGCAGTCGGGCGTCCAGCGCGTCAATGTAGCCCGCGAACTGACTTTGGCGGAGATTGGCGCGATAGCGCGATCCTGTTCGCTGCAGATCGAGGCTTTCGTGCACGGCGCCATGTGTATATCCTATTCAGGACGGTGCCTGCTGAGCAACTTCATGGCCCGGCGTCCGGCCAATCAGGGCATGTGCTGCCAACCATGCCGCTTTCAATATACCGTCATGGAGGAAACCCGTCCGGGCCAGTTCTTCCCTTTGGCGGAGGATGAACGCGGCACCTATTTGTTCAATTCACGGGACCTTTGTATGCTGGACCACATTCCGGCTTTGATCAAGAACGGTATCCATGCCTTCAAAATCGAAGGCCGCATGAAAAGCATCCATTACGCAGCCACGACCATCAAAACCTATCGTGAGGCCATCGACCGGTATTACGAAGCTCCCGAAAGGTATGATATTCTACCCTACTGGCGAGAGGAATTAAGCAAAATCGCTAACCGGGATTATTGCACCGGGTTCTATTTCGACGACCCGACGCAAACCCTTCCACTGTATCAGTCGCCCGAACCGTCGCACTTTCCAATGATCGCCAAAGTGCTTTCAACGACAGGGCCGACGCATGTTTATGTCGACGTTCGCAATCAGATCCGCACTGGTGACACCATTGAAATTGTGCGGCCGAAAGGACCGCCGGTAGAGGACACGATTCTTGGAATTATAGATGGGAATGGCAAAAAGGTGGACGTGGCCCATCCCGGCACTCGTGCCACGCTCGGCTTGCGCACAGACTGCCAACCCCTTGATCTGATGCGGCGCATGGCCTGTGCAAATCATTGAGAAAGGAACAATGGGCTACTTTGGGGGATGCGGGATACGCTGCAACGCGTCGTCCAGAGCTTCGTTGATCTGCGTCGTCAACCCCACCACCGATTCAAGCAAAACCGCCACTTCGGGGTACCCATGCAGACGGAACTCGGCCGCCCACTGGTTGTAGTTGCCGACATGATCATTATTGTGCTGGATCCAGTGCCGGAGCAACTTACTGCCTTTTTCTTCGAAAGTAAGCTCTTTGGCCGCATGCTCGTGATCATTCCGGCCGATCGTGTGGTGGTGGTCTTCCTCATGATGATGCCCCATACGACACTCCTGAACCGGCTGCGCCGGATAAATCGTTTGCGTCATGTTAATAGATGCCGTCACCGCTCAGACGGCATCGTCCTCATCGGCATTCGAGGGCCGAAGCGGCAGGGCGATTTTCTGCTTGGCCGGATCGGAATTCTGACGAAAAAAGATAACCGTGTGCCCTATCATACCCACAAAATGTGCGCCGGTGGTCGTCTGCAGCCCCTCTAAAACGAGCTTTTTGTCCGACTTCCCCTTGCCCTCGATGAATTTTATTTTTATCAGTTCATGACGGTCAAGCGCATCTTCGCAGGCAGCAGTGACCAAATCCGTCAACCCTTTTTGCCCGATCAACACCAATGGTTTGATTCGATGGGCAAGCGCACGCAGGTATTTGCGTTGATATCCTTTGAGATCACTAGTTGCAGTTTGCATGCTATCGTCTTCTAACCCTTTGAACAATGTAGTTAACATTCGAGTCCATTTCGTCGACCTTTTTGCCCAGTTGAACGATCACCGCATCTGTACCAATAGTAACACTTTCAACCGAATCCAATGTTGACGCTGTTTTTGCGCTTTGTTGGTCGACCCGACCTAAATGGCTCTCGATTCGCACCAAAAAAACCGTCACAATCAGAAGCCAGGTCGCAATGAGAACCGTTCGCCACTCTTTTTTCAATAGCTGCATCAGTAAGCTCCTTTTCCAACATTCGCAAGACAGGGTCAGCACCATGCATCCATTTGGGCTTTGCTTTATGTTAGGGCATGCATAACGGTTTCCACTGCCATTGACAAGCTTTTTCCTACTTTTTTCATTAGTTGCATTGATGTCGAAACAATTGTATGATATCCGAAAAAGTTAGGTATACGCTGAATTGCAAGCAGGTATAAGAAGAAATACACGCCATCATGAGGTTGAGACGATCAAGACTGCCTTAGGTAGTTGTGTGTTGTTCGATAATGTTTCTATTCCTGCCAATACCTTCGCAGTTGGCCGATGGGGGAAGTTATGAGTCTTCATGAGCGAAGATCTGAATTACGTGCCGCCGATTCCAAATATTACAGCGTCCAATTCACCGCTAAAGGTCTCGATGCATTTTACCAATTCAAGCTTTGGAATGTTTCCCCCAAGGGGATGTGTATCCTGGTCAAGGAACAATCCGAGGTTCTCAATCATCTCAGCGTCGGCGATACATTGGAGATGACGTATTACCTCGCCGATTCGCCGGGTACCTCCGAAAACCAGAAGACCCAGATCAAACACATTACCAAAAACGAAAACGGGCGTTTCAGCGGCCACTATTTGATCGGGCTCTCCATCATCTGAGCCATTCGAACGAGCATCTTGGATGCCTTATCGAAAGATCCATAAAAATACCAATGTCTCTTTCAAAAAGACATATCGAGAACATCCCATTGCTCAATGCTCTCTCAAAAAAGGACCCTCCGCGTCACATCATCTTCTGGCGTAATCACACCTTAGCCGCCGTCTTACGTGTATATCAGGCCAATGGGTAATGGGGGATATCTGAATGTGCCCGGCTTGGGTAAAATATGTTCCTGACCGACGCTAAGCCAGTTTACATCAGGGTTGATCTCGCGCAACCTGCCATCTTCAGGTGGCCGCGCGTGGGCGGTATACGCGTAGGTTACCTGAAAAATACAGATGCCTTTCCCACGCTCGCGCGCGACAACGTAGTTCTTCCTGAAGGTCGATACCGCCATGCTGTGGGTAGCGGCAATGCTCAGCATCTCTTCCTCAGACAACGGCATCAAAATGGCTTTTGAAATACCGCGTTCCGAAATTCGAATCAAAGCTCGCGATTCCGCGCTGCCTACATACACTGTTGAGATACACGGTATTCTTTTCAAATATTGGGCTGCGACGATAGCCGCCGTGCGCCGCCCACCGACCATAACCGGTACACCATAATATTCGAAGAATTTTTTCTGTACAATCTCGGCATATTGATCGCCTTTTTCGTACAGGTCCTTGGAAACATAGCGAAGGTTCTGCGCCATATTTTCAGCCGCTTCGGCGATAGGCCAATCGATACGCACATGAAAATGAGAAAGCACATACCTGTTTTTGAGGTGGCTGCCCGGGTCGCGTTGGACCAATAGGGCGTAATCCACCGGAAGTAAAACTTTTAAAAAGTTGTAGAATTGAGCGGAATCGATATATTTTTGATTGCGGTCAAATGAATTGGGCAACGGCAGGGCCCTGGAATGCAGCAAATTGGCTTTGGTTGTTCGATTGACATCGAAAAAACGGATATACTTCTTATAAGCGGAAGGTATCGTATCTTCAACGAATAGCACCAGAAAAGTATTCTGGTACTCATGTTCAATTCCAGGAATTCGCGCCCTTGGTTTCAATTCACGCTTTTCGACAAAAGGATAGGGTGTCCCTTGGCTTGAAAAACGGAAATAAGAAGAGACCAGTGCATAGTCCAGCATGTACTGATCCAAATCATCGCGCAGCAGCTCATAGTAGGACCTCCTTAACCGATTCACCCGGCTCAATTCTTCTCGAACGCTCCAAAATGCCAATCGCTTCTCCTTCCTGTTGATGCGCGGTCAAGTTCATTGTCGATCGATATCTGTAACAGATGCAGTTGAGGTCATTCACTCTGGCTGTCGTGCAATGGAAAGGAATGGACACCGTGTTGGAGTGCCGGTGAAAAATGCAAATGCGTGCGCATACGCTTGATGGCAACAGGCACACTCACTCGTTTTCAGTCAAGGCCGCGACGCCCGGCAGCGTCTTGCCTTCCAGGAATTCCAAAGAGGCCCCACCACCCGTGGATATATGGGATATACGATCAGCGACCCCGGCTTTTTCAGCCGCTGCGGCTGAATCGCCCCCGCCGATCACGGTGATCGCCCCCTGGGACGTCAGATCGGCCAGAACACGAGCCATTTTAAAGGTCCCCTCGGCCGTCTGCGCGATTTCGAACACCCCCATTGGACCGTTCCATACAATCATCCGTGCGCCCGCGAGCGCTTTGCCGAAGGCATCGATCGTATCGGGTCCGATATCCAGTCCGGATGAATCGGAAGGGATGGCATTCACCGGAACGGTGCGCAATTGCGCCACATGACCGGATTGTATATCGAATTGGGAACTGACGCGACAATCCACCGGCAGCAATATCTTATCTCCGGCATCGTCCAGGAGTTGTTTGGCCATGGCGATGCGATCTTCTTCAAGCAAACTGCGGCCCACCTCCAAACCCTTGGCGCGAAGGAAAGTAAACATCATGCCGCCGCCTATGATCAGACGGTCCACTTTGGGCAGCAAACTCTGGATGACATCAATTTTGCCTGAAATCTTGGCGCCGCCCAGTATGGCCACAAACGGATGCTGTGGCGACCCCGTAACCCGCCCGAGATATTCAAGTTCTTTCATCATCAAATACCCGGCCGCACAGGGTTGCAGATAATGCGTTACCCCTTCAGTCGATGCATGCGCCCGGTGAGCAGTGCCAAAAGCATCATTGACGAAAACATCGCCCCACTGGGATAGCGCACGGGCAAAGTCAGGATCGTTCTTTTCCTCCCCTTTGTGGTACCGCAGGTTCTCCAGAAGCAGAACCTGACCGCTGGATAGCCGCGCCACCGCTTCGCGCACCTCCTCACCGATACAATCCGTGGCAAAAGCGACCGGTTGCCCCAAATGTTCGGCCAATAGCGGCACGCACGGTTTCAATGAATATTCTGGCTTTCTTTCACCTTTGGGGCGGCCCAGATGGGACATGAGAATCAATTTCCCGCCTTGTTGCAGGACATAACGCATAGTTGGCAGGGCCGCGCGAATACGCTTATCATTGGTAACCCGTCCAGATTTGACTGGAACGTTAAAATCGACGCGCATCAAAACGCTTTGATCCTGGATGGAAATATCTTCGACAGTCATCTTGGACATTGACCACCTCCTTATTTAAAAAAAAGGATTGACTGAATCACGCCGGAAAAGGCGTTGTTCAGGATGGCTCCTGTTTGCGCATTCGCTGAATGGTCTTTTTCTGAGACCAGCGTTGAAAAAAACCAATCACGCCCCCGCGATAAGCCCGATCGATCATTTCTTCACGCACGCGCAGACCGCGGCCGCCCTGCATGGCGAAACGCAGACACTCGGTTTTGTGAACGCACCGCAGGCACTCATCGGGTGTCATTCGCAAACCATTCGATTTCAAAGGAAAGACTTTTTTCAGGTCGCCAAAACAGACCGGATTTTTATTTTCATCGTTCATTACGCCCGTCGCTTTTAAACATACACGGCACAAGAAGTTACACTAAAATCAATGCCGGCCCTAATCAGAAACATACGCAAAAAAGCATCCATCATATCACCGACAAACTTTTTGCTGAGATAATAAGATCGACGTCTTTTGAATCGGCGTGTCACGCGCATGCCGCCAACGGGCTGGAATCATATAATCTATAATATAATACCGATTCGCTTTTCTCAAAGCGCCGTGCTTGTCAATCATGAGCGCGCATGCAACCCATCAGGCTTCGTCCAACTCATTCTTCAGGTCACGGGTCATCAGTTGACACACCGCCTCTTTGGGCGAAAGACCTGAATACAATATATGATAGACCGCATGACTGATAGGCATCTCAACATCCAGACGCAGAGACAGATTGTACACGGACCGCGCTGTTTTTACACCTTCAGCCACCATGCGCATTTCGGTCAAAACCTCATCGAGTTTCATGCCTTGACCGATTTTTTTTCCCACAGTGTGATTGCGGCTCAAGTCTCCGGTGCAGGTCAACACCAGATCCCCCAAACCGGCGGTACCGCCCATGGTCCTCGGATTGGCTCCCATGGCGCGGCCCAATCGCGAGATCTCTGCCAGGCCCCGCGTAATCAGGGCAGCGCGGGTATTGAGTCCTAACCCCAGACCGTCAACCATCCCTGCTGCAATGGCAATGACGTTTTTTACCGCGCCCCCCAGTTCGACACCGACGATATCATCATTGGTATAGACACGGAAAGATGGCGTGGCAAAGACCTGTTGAACCTTTTGAGCACATGTCAGATCCTTTGAAGCCACCGTCACCACTGTTGGCACACTGCGCGCCACCTCAACCGCGAAACTGGGGCCGGACAGGACGGCGAGTCGTTCAGGGCCAAGATCTCCGAGCGTCTCGCGCAGAACACCTGACATGGTCAGCAACGTATCGTTTTCGATACCCTTGCTGGCGGACACCACGATGACATCGCGATTCATTTTACCGTCCATGCCACGCGTGACGGCGCGCATCACGTGAGAAGGCACGACAATCAAAACCAGATCCTTTTCCCGCACAACGGCATCAAGATCATTGTTGGGCCTCAAATTTTCAGGCAAGGTTATTCCAGGCAGAAAAAAAGTGTTTTCTCTTTTTTCCTGAATCAGGCGGCACAATTCCGGTTCGAAAAGCCACCAATCCACGACATAGCCTTTGACGGCCAGCAGGTTGGCCAGAGCTGTGCCCCAACTACCGCCGCCGACCACACCGATGCGACAAATATCCTGAGTCATAGTCATTGGTCGTCAGGGTCGTCTGGCAGATCCGTCGAACCCTCCTCCTCTACTTCCTCTACTTCTTTTTCAGCCAGGCTGGCGGCGCTTACAACGCGCTCGCCGCTCTCCATGCCGATGAGCCGAACCCCCTGGGTGTTGCGGCTGATTACGGAAATATTGCTAACGGGAATGCGTATAATTTTGCCCCGATCGGTGACCAGCATGATATCGTGGTCATCTTGAACTGCGAGTAAGCCGACCACCTCACCATTGCGTTCATTGGTCTTGATGGTGATCACCCCTTTACCGCCGCGGCCATGAACAGGGTATTCGTCGATCGACGTGCGTTTTCCATATCCATTGATCGTCACGGCGAACAGGGTCTGTCCGAAACGCACGACTTCCATGCCTATCAGACGGTCTCCAGAATCCAACCGCATGCCGCGCACGCCGTGAGACAAACGCCCGCTCGGCCGGATATCGGATTCGTGAAAACGGATGGACTTGCCCATGGCCGACCCGAGAAAGACGTTCTGGGTGCCATCGGTAATGCGGGCCGCAATGAGCTCGTCTCCCTCGCTCAACCCCAAGGCAATAATGCCGCCGACCCTGGGCCGCGAAAAGGCCATGATATCGGTTTTTTTGACTGTACCGGCCTTGGTGGCCATCAGCACATAGTGGCCCGGCTCAAAGGAAGGTACGGCCAGTACAGTGGTCATGTGCTCGCCTTCCTCAAAGTTGAGCAGGTTGACAATCGCCTTGCCACGACCGGTCCGGCCGGCTTGGGGGATATCGTATACCTTGCACCAGTAGACCTTGCCGCGATTGGTAAAGAAAAGAAAACTGTGATGGGTCGACGCAACAAACAGATGAGAGACAAAATCCTCATCCTTCATCCCCATGCCTGTTACGCCTCTTCCTCCGCGCCGCTGGGATTGATACAAGGTAATCGGGTTGCGCTTGATATAACCCGAGTTGGAAATAGTTACGACCATATCCTCCTCGACGATCATATCCTCGATGGTCAACGCGCGGGTGCTCTCGATGATTTCAGTGCGGCGTGGATCGCCATATTGTTCTTTGAGTTCGAACAAATCCTGTTTGATCAATTTGAGCACGATCTGTTCGCTGGCCAGAATTTCCTTGAACCGTGCGATATCGTTGAGAACAGCGTTGTATTCTTCGATAATTTTATCGCGTTCCAAACCGGTGAGCCGTTGCAGGCGCATGTCGAGGATGGCCTGAGCCTGGATGGCCGAGAGACGGAACGTCTCGACCAAGCGTTCTTTAGCTTCGGACGGCGTCTTTGATTGACGGATCAATTGAACCACCGCATCCAGATTGTCGAGAGCAATTTTGAGCCCCTCTAAAATATGCGCCCGCTCTTCGGCTTTGCGCAAATCGTAGCGCGTGCGCCGAATGATCACTTCTTTGCGATGGTCGATGAAATTGACCAAAATTTCTTTCAGGCTCAACACCTGGGGGCGCTGCCGCACAACGGCCAGGAAGATAATACCGAAACTGCTCTCCATCTGGGTATGCTTGTACAACTGATTGATGATGACCCCGGATACGCTGTCTTTCTTCAGGCCCATGGCGATGCGCATGCCACGACGGTCGGATTCGTCGCGAACATAACTAAGGCCTTCTATAATCTTGTCCTTCATCAGTTCGGCAATTTTTTCAACCAGCCTGGCCTTATTGACCTGGTAGGGAATTTCCGTCACCACGATCGTCTCGCGCTCATTGCGATCTTTCTCGACAGAAATGCGCGCGCGCATGCGGATAATGCCGCGACCGGTATTATAGGCATCTCTGATCCCTGCGGTGCCGTTGATGATGCCGGCCGTGGGAAAATCAGGACCAGGTATATGCTGCATCAGTTCTGTGCAAGTGATCTCGGGACGGTCGATCAGAGCGCAGGTAGCATCCACCACTTCGGACAAATTATGCGGTGGGATGTTGGTCGCCATGCCGACGGCAATCCCCGAAGAGCCATTGACAATCAATGTGGGTACTTTGGCTGGCAGCACGGAGGGCTCGGAGAGGGATTCATCGTAGTTGGGCGTAAAATCAACAGTCTCTTTGTCCAGATCTTCGAGCAGTTCATGGGCCAGGCGGGTCATGCGCACTTCGGTGTATCGCATGGCCGCAGGCGAGTCGCCGTCGATCGAACCGAAGTTGCCCTGCCCGTCGACCAGTGTATAACGCATCGAAAAATTCTGCGCCATGCGCACGATCGTGTCATATACGGCCGTGTCACCATGGGGGTGATACTTACCAATCACATCACCGACGATGCGGGCTGACTTTTTGTAAGGCTTGTTAAAATCGTTTTTCAACTCGCGCATGGCGAACAGCACGCGTCGGTGCACGGGTTTGAGCCCGTCGCGCACATCGGGCAGCGCACGCCCGATAATAACGCTCATGGCGTAATCGAGATAGGACTTCTTCATCTCCTTCTCGATACTCACCATAGGCTGGGATTCTGTCGTTGTCATTGTGTCACCTTCCGTGTTTCATCAAATCAGCACATCATTGTTTCAAGAAGAAATTGGAGAGAAATCAAACAGGCACATGCGCCTCCGACTCCACCAACCGTTGGTAGTTGGCCCGGTAAATATCAGCCATGGTTAAAAATGCTGTTACGACCAAAGGACCGTAGATCATGCCGAGCATGCCAAACAACTTCAGGCCGCCGATAATGGCGAAAAAAACCAGCAAGGGGTGCATGTGCACACGGTCGCCGACCATTTTGGGTTTCAGGTAATATTCTATGCCACCGGCGACAATATAGTAGACGATAAAAAAAACGCCTGCGGCGACGTTACCCTTTAGAATCAGATAAATCGCTGCCGGCAGCAAAACCGCCCCGATTCCGATGATCGGAAGAAATGCTAGCAGTCCTGCGATCACACCCAGCAAAAACGCCAAATTGAAACCAAAAATCCAGAAAAGCACGCCAATCAAAGCGCCCTGGATTAAACCGACCAAACCGTTTACGATCAACAAGATTCTGGTCATCTCTTTGAATTTGCCGATTAACATGCGCTCCTGAGCCGTTGGCAAAGGAGAAAGATCGACTATATACGCGATCAAACGGTGCCCATCCAGCATTAAAAAGTAGACCACCAGAATCATCAGGAAAAAATTAACAACGAAGGCCAATGTATTGGAAGCAATCACGCGGGCCTGCTCATAAAGAAACAGCCCCACAAACTTGATCAATTCGGAAACGGCATCCTTGATTTCGTCACCAGTCACCGAGTAGTTAAAATTGACCAATACCGCATTGATTCTGTCCAGAATATGCGTATCCCGCAACAATGCATTGATCTGTTCACTGAAGACAGCGTCCCGAGCCATCTGGTAAAGACCCAATGCCTGCTGGGCCAGGCTGCCCACGAAGAAAACGGACGGAATAAACAAGATCAGGAAAATCAGAAAACAGGTCACAAAAGCGGAAAAAGCAGGACTGATCCGCGGGTTTTTTTGAATGGCCCAATAAAGCGGATAGCAGACTGCACTGACCACGGCCCCCAACACCAGTATAGGCAAAAACGGGAAGAGCAACCAACTGAGCACAAAGATGGACCCGATAAAGCAGATCACAAAAAACCACAATATGGGATTGCGGGTGCTCACATTACCCATGAACGCCTCCGAGAAACGACTCTACGCCAGCAGGTCAATGCGCACCGCTCCGTTCCGCACCCGCACGTGAGTCAGCAAATGCAAGGGAGCCGCGCCCCGGCTCCGATCATCGCCCTCTGCGCACGCATTCAGCACCGACGATCGTCGGGTTGTGTTGGGAGAACAGCTTATGGCATGTCTTTCAGCGAATCGGCCGGACTTGTCGTGCCAACTCCACAGGAAGGCGCCTACCCATTCCGACAAACGGACTTCAAACCCTTCGAAAAGTCATGTAATCTTGGTCTCAGGGCTGCCCCCCCGGCTTTTGGTGCCGAAAGCATAAAGGCTGAGGGATTTATCGACTCACCAGCGCACCGGCTGTGATCAGGAGCATCGCTTCATAAATCCACATGGGGGTCAAACTACCGAAAATAGCATAGACGATGCCGCCTCCCACGATGGCCGGAACACCGCAAAACACCAGAATTGCCAATCGTCGACTTGTTTCCATGACTGATATCCCAAACCGGCTTTACCGGAGTGCTAAGTGTTAAAATGAAAGTATTCTATCGGTTCATCCGCAATGATCTTCCCACAAAAGACCCACTTTAAGACACTACCTGAAAAGATCCCAACGAATTGTGATTTTTAACAATAACGCATTCAAATGTAAAGTAAAAAAGCGGGTACGAAAGCAGCAGGAGCGACCGTTCGGTCGCCCCTGGCAAAAACATCAGCGTTCTATAATCATGGCCATGCCCATTCCACCACCAATGCACATCGTGACCAGACCGGTATTGTAATTTTTTCGCCGCATCTGATTCATGCCGCTGACCATTTGACGCGCCCCGGTCGCTCCAATGGGATGCCCCAAGGAAATTCCGGAGCCAAGTTCATTGGGCTTGTCGTAGGCAATCCCCAACTCCTTCATACAGCCGATGGCCTGGGACGCAAACGCCTCATTGAGCTCGATCATCTGGATATCCTGCATGGTCATGCCAGCCATGGCAAGCGCCTTGCGCACGGCTGGAATGGGTCCGAGACCCATGTAGGCCGGGTCCAGGCCGCCGGATGCAAACGCCTTGATGCTCACAATGGGTTCCAGCCCCATGGACGCCGCACGTTCGGCACTCATCAAGACCACGGCCGCAGCCCCGTCATTGATGCCCGATGCGTTTCCGGCGGTTACCGTGCCATCCTTCTTAAAAGCCGGCTTCAATTTGGCCATCTTCTGCAAATCGGTTTCCATCGGACGTTCATCCGTATTGATGATAATTTCACCTTTACGCGACTGGATGGATACCGGCACGATCTCCTCGGCAAACCAACCCTGTTTGATGGCTGCCATGGCGCGCTGATGGCTCAACACACCGAGTTCGTCCTGCTCCTGGCGACTGATATTGTAAAGCGCGGCGATGTTTTCGGCGGTCATGCCCATATGGTAGCCGTAAAAAATTTCATACAAGCCATCGAAAACCATAAGATCATAAATATCGCCCACACCACTCAACTCCATGCGATGCCCCCAGCGGGCTTTGGGCAAGGCCATGGGCGCCCGGCTCATGTTTTCCTGGCCACCGGCGACCACCACATCCGCCTGGCCGGTCATAATCGACTGCATACCCAGAGCAATTGCTTTCAGACCGGAACCGCAGACCTTGTTGATCGAAAAGGCAGGCGTTTCCTTAGGCAACCCAGCTTTGATCATTGCTTGCCGAGCGGGATTTTGCCCCAATCCGGCCTGGAGCACGTTGCCCATGATCACTTCATCCACCGTCACCGATTGTGCATCGGCATCCCAGGGACCGGCGGCTTTTTCAAGATCGATCAAGCCCTGGTCCTTCAACATGTCAGGCGCAACAGCACTCAGCCGTTCGCCGGCAACCGGCTTCAAACCAGCCTTCTGCAATGCGGCTCGCATCACCAGCGCTCCCAGTTCGACAGCCGACACATCCTTGAGGCCACCCCCAAATGCTCCCACTGCCGTACGCGCACCGCCCACGATCACAACCTTGTTCATGTTTCCCCCTGATTTTTTGGTGAGTCACTAGTCCAATGTTCACCAGTGTGATATACGTTTGTCCACAATTTTTTGCACACACTGCAGACCCAATCAATACAGGCCCCACAATGTGAATGCTTACATAACCAATGCCGTTCCAATAATTGAGCTTCAGCTAAAGAAGCGATCTATAACATATATGGCCGAAATTTTTAAGCCTTACTTTCAATGTCGATGCTTGACGCTCGCGGCCCGCATCGCGTGCAGGGTAACCGCATTCGGAAATTCAGCTTTTTAAGACTTCTCACGCTATTGTTTCGAAAAACTGCCGTTCACCACAGGCGTTTTCGGGATTGGCACGGAGGAGGTGATTCGGGTGGGTGGTGGCGAACCACCCACCCGAATCACCGGGGTTTTCAGCACGATAGATATGGACGTAAAGAACTCATAACAGCACGCTGCGTGCCAAGGTTTACATGCGATTGCCCTGCGCATAGCGTCACCAATCCTTTACACGTCAATTTTTATACTTTATATGTTGAGGATGTGCTTGATTCTTTTTGCATATCAACGTCATCCCAACTACCGCCTGGTGCTCGCGGCCAACCGGGACGAATTCTACGCGCGCCCTACAGCGCCTTTGGACTTCTGGCAGGATCATCCTGATGTACTGGCTGGACGGGATCTGGAGCAGGGAGGCACCTGGATGGGCGTGACGCGCAGCGGCCGCCTGGCCGCTATCACCAATTTTCGCGAACCATCGGGTGTAAAAAGCAGCGCCCCATCCCGCGGCCATCTTGTGGCCGATTATCTTTGCGGAGATGAAACACCCCAGGTCTATTTGCAGAGAATAGCGAGTATTGCCGATCAGTATAACGGGTTCAATCTGATCGTCGGAGATCAGGGCGCGCTATGTTACTTCTCTACCCGAAGCAGAGAAGTAGTGCCGCTGCGCCCCGGACTGTATGGTTTGAGTAATCATTTAATGGACACACCCTGGCCAAAAGTGACGCGCGGCAAACAAAAACTGGGCGCTTATCTTCAGAAAACCGCGACCATTGCCGCTGAGCCTTTATTCGACCTGCTGCAAAATCAGGAGATCGCTGACGACGATCTCTTGCCCGAAACCGGCATCGGGCTCGACTGGGAACGGGTATTAAGCCCGATTTTCATCAGCAGCCCCGGTTATGGAACCCGATCTTCTTCCGTGCTGCTGATCGATCATGCCGACGGGCTGCAGTTGACTGAACGTACCTGGAACCCCGCGCCGGGAATGCCGCGAGATCTGTTTACCCGGCATTTTCAGATAGCCATCCATCCGCTGAATCCATGCGAGAGCATCCCGCAGGCTTGCGCAGCCCCAGCAGTCCGGCCCTCTTAACGGTTTTAAGTGCCGTTGATTCCGCCATGCGACCCGCGCCAAAACCGATTTCGATCAGGTGGACTAAAGGGGTGTCAAGCAGTGGGCAAACTTGAAACCGATCATCTTGTAGATCAGCTTGGCCACGGCAAACGGAGAGTTGGGGTCGCTGGGCCGATAGGCCAGTTCGACCACATCGCAGCCGACGACCTCTTTACACGCGAAGATCGTTTGCAGCAGATCGAGCGTTTCATCCCAGTAAAATCCGCCCGGTTCAGGTGTGCCGGTGCTGGCGATAACGCTCCAATCAAACACATCCACATCCAACGTGATGAATACTTTTTCAGGAAGCGCGGCCAGACCAGCTTTCAGATCAAATGCGCCGCGCCGCCATTGGCGCATGGTGCAAAAGGAGAGATTTTCTTCTTTGACGCGCCGCGCTTCTTCAACAGCCATGCTGCGGATACCGATCTGCAAAGTGTGCGGCGTTATTTCACGAATACGCGCCATGACGCTGGCGTGGCTTAAGGGATTGTCCTCGTAGGCCTCCCGCAGGTCGGCATGCGCGTCCAGTTGAATAACCCCGAATGCAGGATGGTGTTTGGCAATACTTTGCACATACCCCGTCGTGATGGAATGATCGCCGCCGATTACGATGGGGAATTGCCCTTTGGTCAGCAGACCATCCGTGATTTGCGCCAACAACGCGATCATTTCCGTGGGATCGGCTGGAATCGCCGGCATTTCCGGGGTACCAATGCCTACTCTGAAAGGTTCGGCATCCAGGATGTCATCGTAGAACTCGACCTGCTGAGATGCTTCGAGAACTGCCTGGGGCCCCTGGGCGGCACCCAACCCATAGGACACGTTACCCTCGTAGGCGAAAGGCACCACCACCGCACGGGCCTTGTTCAGATCGCAATACTCATCCGGCGGCCCCAGGAATGTTGTCGGATGCGACTTCATAGCGCCGCCTCCAGTTTATGAACCCAAGCATCCATTTGCATGCATACCTGTTTGGGTTCGCGCTCTTTACAGGAATCGAGCGCATAGGCGGCCAATAAAGGGAAGATAATACTGTACTCGCCCCAGACCTGCACCAGATTAGCCTCATCGGCATGATGGTATTTACCCCAGGTCACCGCCTCGCCGAAGGTGCAGCTCGACAGACTGCCTTCTCTTTCCACGGCAGTGCCAATCTGGATGCCGCGGTCGGCGCCTTCAAAATTGACCCCCAGAATCTGGCTGATTGTGGGACCGGTTTGCTGAATGAAATTTTTGGGGCCGCCCCCGCCCAATTCAAGAAAGCCTGTTTGGGAGGAAGCAAAAGCAATGGCCGCCGAGTGCATGATGTCCCTTTGAGCCGACAACTGTACCGGAAATCCTTGCGCATCGGTGCGGACCAGGTTCATGGCAATGGAGTGATTGGATAGGGAATCCCAGAATATCGGCACTCCCAGCCGGGCGGCAGTCACCACGAAACTGAGCTCAGGATGCGGCGCGGTCTCTCCAGCCCATAAACCCAACTGGTAATTGAACTCCCACGAAGAGAGCGCCTTGCCTCTCAGCAGCGAATGGCGCTCCTTGATGAAGCGCCGGATGATGGCGTCCTGGGCCTCCAGCGTTTCCTTCTCACGAATGCCGATGTCGTAAATGCGGGTATCGCCATGCCGTCGCAGCACATTGTCGTCATGATGTGGATGAATCGACTTGACCGGCAGCTCGAAGGCGAAGTGCAGATCATGGTATACCTGCGCGCCGGTCGAGCAGATCACATCGATGAAGCCAGCCTCCAACAGCGAGATGACCATGCCACCCATGCCGCCCGCAATACCGGCGCCGGCGATCCCCATCCATATCGTATCACCCTGCGCGATCATGCGCGTATAGAGTTGGGCCGCACGACGCACATTGCGTGCTTCGAAACAGGTGCGGCCCATCAGTTCAATCAATTCCGGGACAGTCATTCCCTTGTTCATCTTTTGAGGAATGATATCGGGAGCGTTTTTGAAAAATGATTTCATGATCTCTTCTTTGGTTGTTTATTCAACGATCAGCATTACGGCACAAGCCAGCACTGTCGTCCACAAACTCTCCTTGTGACCATAGGCCGCCTTGGCAATACTGCGGCTGACAAACAAGCGATCCTTGCCGGCCACATAGTGTTGCTTGCGTTCGTCCCAGGCCTTATCCGGATCCAATTCCATCCCCAGTGTGGAGGCCAGCATGGTGGCGGCCAAATCCTCGGCGAAATCCCCTGATTGCCGGGCGTTCTGGCCAAACCCGTGATGCTCGGAAATATAGCCGTACTGTTTCTTGTCCTTGGGCTGGGCCAACCCGACCGCCGCAGTCACCAATCGGCTCGGCTCGTTGGTACTCTCTCGCGCCAAAACCACGAAAGTAATCTGCCCCGGCACCAGGCACTTGAGTCCTTCGCTCTTGGAAATAATCTTACAATCCGGTGGGAAAATACTTGAAATGGTAACAAGATTACATTTTTCGATACCAGCATCGCGCAAAGCGAGCTCGAAGCTCTGCAGCTTATTGCGGTGATATCCCACCCCTTTGGTGAAAAACATTTGCTTGGGTACAATTTTATACACTTCGCCATCCTTTCAACATGAATTCCAGAACATAGAACGCGGCGGACTATAGGCGAAGCCTGTTCGGATTTCAACACTGGATTTCATAAAATGATTTTGGCTATCCTATACGATCTCACCTTGAGCCAAATGGCGTGTGGCGCGGACCACCCCGCCCGGATCACCGGCGTTTGGAACCCGAAAGTTGAAGATCTGGCTAAAAAAAGAAGAGGAGCAGGCCCAAATTGGCCTGCCCCTCCATTTACCTTATTCAGGATAGTCTTTACTGGAGCGGCTTGATCTCAACCCGCCGGTTTCTAGCGCGGCCTTCTACGGTCGCATTGGTGTCCATGGGTTGATCCATCCCATAACCTTTAGCGCTCATCCGATTGGCGGCAATGCCTTCCTTCTTGAGATAGTCGACCACGGATTGGGCTCTGCGTTCGGACAGCTTCTGATTATAAGCCCGAGCACCGGTACTGTCGGTGTGTCCCTGAACTTCTATCCTCAGATTGGGTTGGGCTTCCATCGATTCTACAATCTCATCCAGAACCCGATGCGCGGAGGGCTTCAGCTCCGACTTGTTGACTTCGAATTGAACATCTCTGTAAATCCACGTTCCGGCGGCCGTTACTTCAGCACTTTTGCTGGCCCGGGGCAGCGGGCAGCCGTTTTTATCCACCGGCGTGCCTTTGGGCGTATCCGGGCAAAGATCCATATAGTCGTAGACGCCGTCGCCATCCGAATCCTTGGGGCAACCTTTTTCGTCTACAGGCGCGCCGCGGGGCGTCCCGGGACATGCATCGCGATTATCGGGCACACCGTCGCCATCGCTGTCCATCTGCTCGGTCAGAAGAACGGTTTGGACAAAATCGGCCATTGCGGCGCCGGACGCCAGTGTGTCGACCGGAACATCTTTTCCGCAGCCGGTCAACGAACTGAGTTGATTCATCATCGAACGACCGGAGGCTTCATCGCCCACCGAAACGGTATAGATACATAAACGGTCAGCATAAGCGGATTTTAAAGCGTTCGCAACTGCAAGCGTTTCAGGGCCCATATCCTTGCCGTCGCTCACAATGACGACCGCAATCTCGCCGGTCGTACCCTTCAGATCAGCGATCGTCTCCTTCAAGGCCGCATACAGCGGGCTGGGGCCACCGGCTACAGGCACTTTTTTTAAGGATTCGGCGACGCCTGACCTCGAGTACGGGCTCAATCCGTAAATTTTTTCTGTGTTGCGGGGAGACACACGTGGATCGTGTCCGAAGGTCCGTACTACCGTTTGCACCGACAAGTCCGGCATGGTTTGATTGAAGTTGGCCACAACATTGCGTGCAAGGGCAAATTTTTCGACACCATTGTAGGCTTCCGACATGGAGGATGAGGCATCCAGAATAAAAACGAGATTATCCGCTTTTTGCGAATACCCGCCACCGGAAATAGGTTGTGCCTGAAACGCCGGCGGCGGCGAAGTCTGCTGAACCGCACATCCGGTCAACCCCACTAACAAAGCCATCGAAAAAGCCATCAACACCGATCCTGCTTTAACCATACAAATCTCCTTTCATTGATGAATATGAAATACCTTTGATGAATATGAAATACGTTGGAACGATTGATCGGGGAAGGGAAATGCCACACAGCTATGGCATCCATTTAGCTTCAACCCATAACAATAACCACGTATTTCTTCTCGGCAAGTTCAATTCAGAAATCAAAGAGAAATATGAGCCGGTCAGCCCGCAACGCATGGCCCCGGAGACGGCGATTCACGCAGCCCAAAATGGCCGATCATCTCCAAATCCGTATCGATGCTGCGACCGGCCGTTGTCAGATAGTTGCCAATCATCAATCCGTTCGCGCCCGCAAAAAAAACCCAGGACTGAAAATCCCTGAGAGTCTTCTCTCTACCGCCGCAAATGGTCACATCCCGGCATGGGTGGATAAAACGAAACAAGGCGATACATGCAAGCGCTTCAAGCGGCTCCAGCAAAGGGCGCTGCGCCAGACGCGTCCCTTCGATGGGGTTCAGGAAATTGATTGGAATGGTATCCACGTCCAGATCTTTGAGCAGAAAAGCCATTTCCACGCGTTGTTCCCATGACTCTCCCATGCCCAGAATACCACCGCTGCATATCTCCATCCCGGCGGACCGCGCTACCTGCAATGTATCCAAATCATCTTCAAACGCGTGCGTCGAGCAAATGTGCGTGAAATGGCTGGGAGCAGTCTCTATGTTGTGATGGTAACGCGATATGCCGGCCTCCTTGAGCTTATGGGCCGAGGAACCGGTCAGCATGCCCAACGAGGCGCACAATTTCAGGCCGGATTGGTCTTTCAGGATGCGCGCAGCCTGGCAGACGACGTCGATTTCGTCGTCGTTCAAGGCTGTTCCGCTGGTTACGATCCCGTAATGATTAGCCCCCGCTTCGGCGAGCGCCAGGCCGGATTGCACCAATTCTTCGCAGCTGCGCAGACCGTAAACGGCAACCGGGCTTTGATGGTGCGCCGATTGGGCGCAAAAAGCACAATCTTCCGCACAGCGCCCGCTCTTGGCATTGATAATGCCGCATTTGAAAATATGGCGATGCATGAAATGGTCGCGGATTTTATTGGCGCAACTTATCAGGTCGAGGGCCTCGGCAGGCGTCCCGGGAACCAATGCCATAGCCTCTTCGCGGTGCAGGCACCCGCCCTCCTCGGCCATTATTCTCCGCGCAATCGTCATCAGTGCTTCATTGAGCATGAAAGTCCATCCCTTCGTTAACTAAAATTTTGAATCGGTTAACAATAGGCCTTCATACTCCAGCACTCCCAAATGGTCAATGAAGGAGTGTTCGCGGCAAGATAATTGGCGCTTATTGAAAATAGACCCGCAGGCCGATATTAATGCCAATATCGTAGGGGTCGGCGTCACCGTCATTGATGTAGATGTCATCGCTTGCAAGGGCCAGAAAAACATTGGTGTCCACAGCCACATAATCGCGAAAGAACCATTTTATGCCGACCCGCGGCACAAAAATCAGCGCGCTTTCATCATCCTCGTTCTGATAATCTGTGTCCAGGAAAGCCAGTCCCAGATCAGCGCCCAGGTAAGGGACCGTCCTGGCAAACCCGACCATGCTGCTTCCGAAAAGATGATACTCACCGAAGACACCCACACTGTAATTCATAATGTCTCCGTCCTGCACTCGTGAAAAGTTTCCAAAAATGCCGAGTTCAAGATCGCGTTGGTAAAAATAGCCATATGAGGCCGTCAGGTTCACATCGATGTCCCCCTGGGTACCTTCCAGATCGATATCGCCCCGCAACCCCAACTCCTTGACACCTTGCTGAAGCAATGGGTCAACCGCCATTTGATCCTGGGCCGCAGCCGCGGTGACCAAAACAATAATAAGCGTCAATGAAAAAAGGAGCACTTTTTTCGCCATGGATTCCCCCTATGTCTTGAAGTTAAAAGAATGGATGGACACCTGGCGCATAAACCCGCGCCTTTGCTGCGGTGCAAAGAAGAGACTGATAGGGGCTATAACCGGGTTGTCTACAAAGAGATATCAGGTGTATACTGTATTTTATAATCGGAGGGTTTGTATGCAGCCTGTATACCTGTAATGGTGACCGCAGATGTCCCCGAGGTTAATCGAAATTGGAATTCAGCTCTTTAAGACGTCTCTCCCTGTTAGAAGAAGGCCGCAAACCGTATCCCGCAGATCCACCCTCTTGGGTCGGGTGCATCGATCATTTTGTCTTTTACATATTGAAGATCCAGACTGATCGCCGCAAACGCGTTAATCGCCCAACGGTAATACACCTCGAAGACATCACTGTGATCGAACTCACCATTGCCGCCGTTCAGGGAAGCATAACCGATGCCGATAGTGTCCGCCGTGCGCCCCCAGCGATTTCCGAGGATATTGATGCCCCCTGAAACGATGGTTTCGAAATCGATCAAGGCGGCGTCATCTTGCCGGCCGATGCGGACCCACGCGCCCAAGCTGTCCCCCAACTGCTGATCACAGGAGACTATGGCACTGAGCAGGGCGTGCTCCGAGTCATCCGAACTGTCGAAATCGTCGCTGGTGCCGTTCACGTTCAGGCGATAATGGCCCTCACCAAACCCGAGTTGAAGCGTGTAACCGACCTGGGCGCCGAAAAAAGTATAACTGCCCTGATCATCGTTTCCCCCGATCCCCATGACGACGGCCCGCGCCGACCAGGGGCCACTGTCCCACTGAACCGCCGCACCCTTGTCATACGAGGGTAAAAAAGCGTTGGGGGCGTTGACCAGCGCTTCATTCATGAACTGCGTGAGTTCATCATTGGCATACGCGTTATCATCCAGGTAGTCGGTTGCATCGATAATACCGCCGCTGACCTCGAGCCTTCCGCCGCCGATGCTGATGGTGTGGCCATACCAGGCCGTAAGCAAATAATCGCGGTCACGCCCGTTGATATTCTTCACATCGGCCTCGAGGCTGGCCGCCCACGGCACCACCGCAAAAGGCGTGGCCCCGCCATTCAAACCGTTGCCGGACGCGAAACCGAACTTGGCCTGGATCGCATCCTTTTCGGTCAACTGAAAGGACAACACCGGCTGAAACAGCACAGCGCCCCGACCGCCATCGTCATAATCCGGTGCGTTGCTGATGGCCCGGTGCTGGTATGCAGCGGCTAAATTGCCCTCAATGGCCACGCTATCATTCAACTCCAATGCCGCAGCCGATGTGCTGTACAGCAGCAGCAAACCGATCATCATCCAGCGAAACCAACCCAGTATGCCCATGTCCACATGACTCCCTTAATCGCGGCGCTTTATTTGCTCTGCCATTTTTCGAAATGCACCCATAACACCGCACCCAGCTCAACCTCTTTTTCGTGACCGTCGCGCGCAATCGTGTAATCGGCAGTGTTCAAAGCCGCAAAACCCCACCACCCGCTTGCGGGCACGGCATACGAAAAAACCCCGTTGCCGTCGGCCTTGATGGACTGGGTAACCATGAGCTCCGTTGGCGCCTGGACTTTGCCGTCGGCATTGTAATACTCGATCTCCACGGGAGCATAGGGCACGGGCTTGCCGTCCAGCTTAACGATACCCTGGAACAAATTACCCGCATACACCCCAAACGGACGCGTCAAGGGGACTATTTCGGTTTTTAAACCGATTTCCGCATCCCAGCCCTCTTCGTCCCCAAAAGCAGCGATCACGGTTTTTGTAATATGAACGATGAAACAATCTTCGGCAGGTTCCCAATAAGGTTCAGGTTCCATGAAAAACGTGTAAACGCCGGGGCGCGTAATCGCATAAGCAAGCTGCCAGGCCGGCTGACCCATCACCTTGACCGGGGTCAGCTTATCTTTCAAATCCACCTGACCACCTGATATCACTTTGAAAATTTTAGGTTTGGCCATCTGCATACCGACCATTTCCATGGGGTGAGAGAATGACAGGGTCAATTGAATGGTTCGCGAATCTTTTTGTGACACCATGGTGTCCGTGGGAATGAGCATGCCGAAATGAGCGGCAGCCGGAAACGCCATCATCCCTACGACGAATGCCGCTAACAAGATTTTTTTCAACGTGGGCCTCATCATTATCTCCTTTTGCAGTGTCGAAAAACAAAAAACCACGAGAGCGCTTGCGTAAAAACGGCAAACCTTCGTGGTTTCGTTCTGGATAGGAACTATCAGGGAAGCAGTTTCAGGTTTCGACCTGAAGATTGTTTGTCTATAAAGTCCATCTGACCGGAAATGTCAAGAACGCAAACTTTAGGGTTACAGGGCAATCGCACGTAGCTCCTGGTCCTTATAAGACAAATGGTGGGCGGTGCCCACCCTACCTGGCTTTCCTCGGCTTTACGAGAACCTCGTTGCCGTGCAATCGCAGGGGATTGCACCTGTAGCAAATAGTAGGGTGGGCACCGCCCACCACCGCGCTATTACAACATCATCGGTTTTTGACTCCGATCCCGCCCAAGCGGTTGGATAGACACCGGAGCGAACATAGCGATGAATCGCTGAATACGGCCAATCTGGTGGGCGGTGCCCACCCTACCATTTCTGAAATTCGGTCCATACGCACATGCGGATTGACATCCTTTGAGATCCCTTAGGGTTAAGGGCTTACGGGGTAGCGACCTCTTGCCGGGAGCGGTCTGCCACTCATACACATTTTCAAGTCCGACTGATATCTACCCCAGTGCAACCTGATCGAGTCTTTGCGCCAGCGCTGCAGCCTCGAGGTCCACATCCACCCGCAGGGCTTTTAGACCGCGAACACTGGGCAGGTCCTCCAAATCGACCGATTCGACGGATGGACGAAGATGGCCTTTGTTTTGCAGAAATTGGATATGCCGGCGTATCTCGTCGGCTTCATTGGGTTGGGAATAAACAATGGCGATTTTACCGGGTTGCGTCAAACGCTCGTCAGTCCCTTTAATCATCGCTTTGTCTAAACGGGATTTGATGATTTCATGGCGCACATCGTAGGCCCCATCCACATCGAACCGCTTTTCATCATAGCGGAACCGAATAGATAGCGGCGTGGTGGTGTAAAAAATAAGGTGGCAGGTATCCAGTGGCACCGAAAGCTGCGGCTGGACCCGTTGCGTGTGCCAAGCCATGCCGCAGGCCAGGAGCAACTGCCACAGGACCAGGTTCTGCAGGTGAAAAGCGTTGAAGCGCCCGTCTTCGCGCAAAGACGCACCAAGGTAGATCACATAGTCGAAACCATCGGTCTGGTGTTTCTCGAAATAGTGCGGAAACTCCTTCTGAGCGATGGCCTCTTCCTGATCCAGATAACCCGACAAGCGCTCATTGAGCAGTGACACGCTGCTTTCATAGGCCATGCGCTCCTTGTACACAGACCCCCGCTGGGGATCGATAGCGCGCTGATACCGTTCTATAGCCTGCGCCACGCGCGGCCCTATCCGCACCAGTTCCTCAAACGTGGGCTCGACTTCATTGCGCAGGAAGCTGCCGATTTCGGCTTCCGCGCCAGTGTGCACGCCCTTTGCCAGATCGCTGATGCGCCGTTCGATGCGATACTGGAATTGTTTGATCAGCGGCCACGATTTCGATTGCCCGGCGCGGCGGAATGCCTCGTTGGCCAGGGTCAACTGTTCGGTCAGATCGTCTTGAATGCTGAGCGCGCGCGCCTCGGAAGAGCCGCGGATGTCTGTCTGACCGAACAAGGGGATGACCGACTTGAAGACGATCGGTTCCATTTCGGATGGCTCGCCGCGTTGTAACCGTTCCAGATGGCTGAAGGCCGCGCGCGTAAAGCGCCACTCGACCGAAGGGTGCAAGGCGGTGCACTTTTCCTTGATGATGGATTGCACTTCGTTGTGGATGTCGTCGACACCGCGCTTGAGAGCGACCGAAAACATCGGAATCACCGGCCTGATCAACATCTTGTCCATCGCGGTAAAGGCATTGGGCGCCGGCGACATGATGTAGAAGGTGCCGATGATCTCCCCTTGGTAAAACAGGGGCGCAATCAGGACCGAACGCAACCCGGCATCCAGCAATTCGCGTTCGGACGGACGGATCTCTTTCTGGGCGGCCAGATCCGCCACGATGATCATTTCGCCTTTGGCCACCGCCTGCAACCAAATGGAACCTTTCAAATCCGCCAAAGGGATGTGGATCGAATTTTTGAAAATGCAATTGACGGCCGAATGGTCCTCGCCTTTGAGGACCCATACCTGGTCTCCCTGCAGCACACCAATCCCGGCGTGAAGCTCCGGCCTCGACAGCAAAATCTGCAACCGTCGTTGCAATCGGCCAAATCCGTTGGTACAGAATATTGATTCCTGATCGATCAGATCTTTTTCCAGATCCAGGAACACTTCGGATTCAGTGACGTCCACGGCATGAATCACGATAAATCCGCGGAAACTGAACTGCTGGGGCGCGATAAACCCGGCTAAGATGTCTGGATTATCGATGTTGTCCAGAATCTGCCGTCGGTCCTCAGGGCTCAGCGCGCGGGGATCGCCATGGCTCTCGACTTCCAGAAACTGCCAGTCGGGCAGAATACGGTAAAAGCGCTCCAATCCGGTGTTCGGATCGATGACGGTCCGGATGACCGGGGTTGAACGCCCGGCGCTGATACCGTAAATTTTATCCAGGATCAGCCAAAAGGCCCTTAAGAGTCGAAAGCTCTCCGCATCCGCATTGGGTTGCTTGAAGGTCCCTCTAATCAGACCTTCCTCGCTCATCAGTACACGCTTGAAACTGGGCGTATAGTAGAAGGGGCGGTTTTCGAGCGGGGTCACCACACCGGTCAAAGCGGTCTCCCAGGAAGAGGGCGGGAACACGACCGTCATTAAAGGATTGATGATTTGTTGATGGGTTTCGAAAACCGAGACATCCGCTATGTCACCTTTCAGCTCAGGATACTGCGCCAGTTGGGCCTCGAACGTTCTGAACATTTCGGCCATGTAAGAACACTTAGAAGAGACGTGTTCACGCCAGAAACGCAGCAGAGCCGCAAGACTGGTCACCGAGCGGAATTCGTGCGATAGCGCCTTATCCTTATCCATGGGGACTCCTATATTATATCCAGCAATGTGAACCATAATAAACACGAAGGACCGGACTGCAATCCAATCGTATATCGCAACTTTTTGGGTCACGAGCCGGCCAGCGGAGCAGGGCTATGATTTTGATGCCTTTGGATGCGCCTCGATAGACTGCGCCACATCACAGTTGCTTTTGCCTGACCGTTGCATATATTCAAGCGAACCTCAATGCTCTAAATCAAACGGAGAGCCAGATGCGAGCAACAGCACCATTGGGATGGATCGTGGTCATGATCACGCTGATAGCGATGGCCGGCTGCCAGCGAGCCTACTATGCTGCATGGGAAACGGTGGGCAAAGAAAAACGGCACCTGCTGCGCAGTCAAATCGAGAAAGCCCGCGATGATCAGCAAGAAGCTTCCGAAGAGTTCAAAGACGCGCTTACGCGTTTAAAAGAAATGTACGGCTACGAGGGTGGCGAACTTGAAAAAATGTACAACCGGCTTTCCGCGGATTACCAGGAGTGTGTCGAACGCGCCGACCAGGTGGAAGAACGCATTGCCAACGTGCAGCGCATTGCAAAAGATCTGTTCAAAGAGTGGCAACAGGAAAACGAGCAGATCCAGAATAGCACTTTCAAAGCCAATAGCGCCCGCAAACTCAAGTCCACGCAGACACGTTTTGCGCGATTGGAAAAATCCATGTTGGCCGCCAGCAGGCGCATGCAGCCGGTATTGACCAATCTGCGCGATTACGTATTGTACGTGAAGCACAATTTGAATGCGGAGGCGATCGGCGCTTTGAAAACGGAGGTGGCCAGTATTGAAGCCGATGTGAACCGACTGGTCAGGGACATTAACCAGTCCATCCAGGAAGCCGACAAATTTCTGGCGGAATTTGAAACATAAAGCCACGACATATTCCCCGCAAGAGGCCCCACGATGTACCTGGCGCGCTGGCGCAAGCAAGGCCGAACCCATTATACGATCCGTCAATCCTTTATTGATCGCGGATGCATGAAAAGTCGCGATCTATTTGACCTGGGGACTGATCCAAGACGCCACATCGTTTATGTGGGCGGCAATGGCTACTATTTTGACGACGATCTGCAAGAAGGATTGGAGCGGGCCGGTGTGCAAGTCGATCAGGATGCGCTGGATCGAATTTTTTTCGAGTTTCTCGATCCAAAAATTCAACGCGTCATCGACGGCTTCGATCGCGGGCGTCGCCGGGCGGGTCGCAAGGCCATCGAAGCCGCCGCGGAAGCGCTATGTGCGCCGCACATTTTCGATAAAAGGCGTTACCACTATTTGCGCTTTGGTCACAGCGATCAACGCCGCATAGACCAGGTATCCGAAAGAATTTTCAGTCCGCTTTATGCCAAATCACGCGATGAACGGGAGCAGTATTTCTTGACCGAAGAGCGCCGTCTACGGCCCCATGAACGCCCTTTTTATGTCTCGACGATTTTTGAGCTTAAACGATTCATGCCCGATAACGATTCGGAGAAACCCCTGTGGGAACAGATGGATGCCTATTTCGTCTCCCGGTTGTGCCACCTGAACGACGACCGCGGTTTTTGGGCCGACTTGCCAGTGGAAAGAGCCCTGCGCGATTATCTGGTGAAATACGCCATCATGTATTTCGATTTTGACCCCCCGCGACGCTCTCCCATGCAGGCGTATGTGGAGGATTTCATTAAACGCCATCGCATATACCATCCGCCCCGCACTGTTCAAATCAAGTTGGAAGAAGCCGGTCGTCTTTTCGGGCTATCATGGAAGGAACTTGAAAAACTAGACAAAATTTCACTGTCGCGCCTGTATCGGCGCCTGGCGCTGAAACACCACCCGGACAAAGGTGGCGACCCCGATCTTTTCCGCCGTGTGACCCAGTACTACACCATGCTCTCCAAGAAAGGCCGCCGGGGAAAAAGATAGTATTTCAACCATCTCACGTGACACAGTCCGACCTGTGCCGGTAGATCTCCGTACGCGCTGTCCAAGTAGCACGCTTCATACTATCGCCCTATCCTCCCGTCCAATGCCTTACGCAAATAGTCCCATTCCGCCCGGATCTTGCGCAGCTTGTTTTCAACAGCGCCCCTTTGACCGGGCGCCGCATCGGCCAATTCCTGTTCAAGCTGTTCGACCTCTTTTTGGCAGCGATATAAATCCTGGGCCAGCATCTTGATCGACATGGTGTATTCCCTTATCCCTTTCCCTGTTTATCGGTCGGCCAGGCGCGCCCTTTGAGCACATCGAAGGGGCTGCTTTTACCGCCTTGCGCACATCCGCACTGAGCGACATTCAAATCGATGCCACATCGAAGGCAAAGCCCCTTGCAATCTTCCCGGCACAGCGGTTTATACGGCAGCGCCAGAACCACCTGCTCCTGCACCGAATCGGTGAAGTCGATCGCCTCACCCTTGAAGATCGTCAGACCGATATGTTCCTCGGTCAGTTCAAGCTCTTTCTCCTCCCGCTCGTCATGCTCGGCTGTGTCGCGTGAAAATCGCAATGTGAAGCGCTGCTGCAAGTCGCTGCGGTAATCGTTCAGGCACCGGCTGCAGGATTGCTCGATAACGGCATCGATGCTGCCGCTGACTTTGATCAAAGTACGCTCCGGCACCACCGTCAATACGATGGTCAAAGGCCCCACAAAGCGACATTCTCCGCTCTCCGCCAATTCCCTCAGCACCGGCAATTCACCCGCTTCCCTGACATATGCCAGCGTCTTGCCCTCGATAGGAATATGCTGGACCTCAATGATCATGCTCATGGCTTACTCCTCACTTGATCTACTTACTCCTCACTTGATCTAATGGATGGCGGCGCGTGGATGGCGGCGCGGACCACCCGCCCGGATCAGCGGGGTTTGGAAACCCGCAAGTTGACGAACACGAAATTAGAGCCGGAACGATTTGATTGCAAGCGCCATCGTCATTGCGCGGCTCAGCGCCACTGTGAACCAAAGGAGCCAGACACCTTTTCACGCAAGGGCTGAAAAGTCCGAGAATAGGCGGCCGCCTGCTCCAAAGCGTCTTAATTTTGACACGTCAACTCGTTCGCACTAACAATTTCCCCCGTCCCGCCTGCGTAAACACCCGCCGAATGTGATGGTACATATTTTGCGTGTGCTTCGCTAATTGATTTTATCACACCACACCATCTCCAGAAGGAACTCGCCCCATGACCAAGGCTTCGTTCACCAAAGCAGCAAGCGTGCTGATCATTTCACTCTTTCTCGGCATATCCTCCGCCCAAGCAGATACCGATCCTTTTCCCATGCCGGACATCATCGCTCCAAATGTGGCCTTTTGGACCAAAGTCTATGCACATTATTCCACCGGGCAGGGTATCGTGCATGACAGCATCGACATGGACCGGATTTATGAGGTGATCGATTTGCTGCCATACGATGTTGCCGGCGCAACCGAAACCAACCGCATTCGTATGAAGCAGGCCGTTCAGAGATACGAAACGATCCTGCGCGAACTCGCCCGCGATCCGAATGCCACCGATCCGCACTACCGCCGCGTGGCCGATCTGTTCAGCGAACCCCCAACTGCCGCTCACTATGCCCGCGCGGCCCAACGGGTACGCTGCCAGATTGGACAGAAAGATCGTTTCCAAGCCGGATTGATCCGCTCTGGCGCATACATGGAACAAATCCTGTCTACTTTAAGATCACACGGGCTGCCTGAAGATCTGGCTTACCTGCCGCACGTCGAATCTTCTTTTAACCCAAATGCCTATAGCAAGTCCGGGGCGGCTGGCATGTGGCAATTCACCACATCCACCGGGCGACTGTTCATGGAAGTCGGCTATGTGCTCGATGAACGGCGCGACCCTTTTCGCGCCACCCATGCCGCCGCGCGACTGCTCAAGGAGAACTATGCAAAACTGGGCAGCTGGCCGCTCGCGCTGACAGCGTACAATCACGGAACAGCCGGCATGCAACGAGCGCAAAGCACGCATGGCGACTACGCGCGCGTGTTCCAGTATTACCAGAGCCCCAGCTTCAAATTCGCCTCACGTAACTTTTATTCAGAATTTTTGGCAGCGCGCCACGTGGCATCCAATTACCGGGACTATTTTGGAGACATCGAACTGGACCGCCCGGTGGCAACGCGAACTGTCGTAATGGATGGGTATGTATCGTTCAAACAACTAAGCACTCTTTTCAACGTCGATCCTGAAACCCTCAAGAAGATGAATCTGGCCCTGCGAGATCCAGTATTCAACGGTCAAAAACATGTGCCCAAAGGCTATGCGCTGCGCTTGCCGGCCGTGCAGGGGTCGGACCCAACCATGCAAATGGCCGCCATACCGGAATCCTATTATCAGCAGGAACAGCGCGCCAGTCGCTTCCATACCGTTCGCAGCGGCGATACGGTCTCCATGATCGCGCGCATAAACGGCGTGAAAGTGAGCGATCTGATCCTGGCCAACAATCTCAACCGTCACGGCACCATTTATCCGCGCCAAACCCTGCGGATCCCTAGAGGCGGCGAAGACGTTCCCACCGTCGCGAAGAAACAAGAAACGATCACGCTGGCCAAAGTGGAAAACCAGCAACCAGCGCCTGATGCAGCACCGGTCGCCGCAACCGCCGCGCGCGAGAACGCAGCGGCGCCGGCGCCAACCAGCGTCTCCCAGCCCATTGCCAACGTTGCCGCCGAACCCGTTACCGAAGATATAGCCCATGCTGACACGATCGCTGAAACGATCCATGACATCACCACCGAAACGGTGACGGAACCCGAGATGAACCCCTATCCACAACCCGTGCTGGCCTCGATCATTGCGCTGCCGCAAACGGAAAACGATTCCGATCTCGTACGTGTGGCCGCGGCAACACTACACGCCAGCAATGAACAGATCGTAACCGCTGATATCCGATTCGAGCAGATCGAAATCATCAACGGGCAGACGGTCGGCATCCTACAAGTGGAAGTGGAAGAAACCTTGGGGCATTATGCGGATTGGGCTGGTGTAAAAACCCAGAGTATCCGCAATCTGAACAAGTTGCGCGACGGTAACCTGCGCCTGCATCGAAAAATTAAAATCCCATTGAGCCGAGTCGGCGCGGAAACCTTTGAACAAAATCGCTACGAGTACCATAAACGTCTGCAAGAAGACTTTTTTGCGGTGTACCGCATCGGCGAACTGCAGCCCTATTACGTCCAAAGCGGGGACAACTACTGGTCACTGTGCCAGCAGAAGTTTCAAATTCCAATGTGGCTGCTCATGCACGCCAATCCCGAATTAGATCTGGCTGCCCTGAGCATCGGACAGAAGTTGATCATCCCGATGATCGAAAAAGCTTCTACGAAAGATGCCGACCCGGGTATCGAAGAAGAGTTTGACGCTTCCCCAGCGGAATCTCACACCGAAGAATCGGTTTGATGGAAAAAGGTCATATCCCAACGGTCCTCGCGCGCATCATGGCGTAAGATGTACAGACCATCGTCGTCACCCAGCACTTTGAAGTAGCGGTGCTCGGGGGAAAGCCACAAATCGATCACTTGGCGAACCCCGATGCATCGCTCGCCCATCCAGAATCGCCGCGGCGTCTCCTCGCCGCGGTATCCACAGTAACAATCGACGTGTAAATTTTCCATTCGCTCAAGCGCCTTACGCTCGATTCGCCAGTTCCTTTATTGCTGATCCATAGGTTAGAAAGTGGATTGACAAACCAAAAGTTAACGCTTTACCATTGCCTGTCACGCAAAAAAATGACGCAAGCAACGGAGAAGGCCAATGAACGACAGTGTATCCATCGGATGGATCGGCACGGGCGTTATGGGACATGCGATGTGCGGTCATTTGATCGCGGCAGGTCATCGCGTGCATGTTTTCAATCGCACCCGTACCAAGGCCGAAAGTCTTCTCGCGCAGGGAGCCCGCTGGTGTGATTCACCCCAAGCCGCGGCCGCCGGCAGCCGGGTCCTGTTCTGCATGGTCGGTTATCCACGGGATGTCGAACAAGTCATCCTCGGGCCGGAAGGAGCGCTATCCGGCGCCGCTTCCGGAACAGTGATCGTGGACATGACCACATCGCGTCCCGACTTGGCCGTTACGGTTTATGCCCGGGCCAAAGCAAAGGGGGTAACGGCTCTGGACGCGCCCGTTTCCGGCGGCGATATCGGCGCGCGCGATGCCAGTTTGGCGATCATGGTGGGCGGAGACAAGGATGCCTTCGAACGCGTCCTGCCGCTTTTCAAATTGATGGGCAAAAACATCGCGCACATGGGCGAACCCGGCGCCGGCCAGCATACCAAAATGTGCAACCAGGTTCTGATCGCAGGCACTATGATCGGCGTGGTCGAATCCTTGTTGTACGCACAGCGCACGGGTATGGACCTGGATGCCGTCATCGACGTCATTGGACAGGGGGCCGCCGGTTCCTGGGCCATCAACAACCTGGGGCGGCGCATCGCCCGCGGCGATTTCACTCCCGGTTTTTATATTCGCCATTTTGTCAAGGACATGGGCATCGCCCTGGACGAAGCCCGTCGCATGCAGCTCAGTCTGCCGGGGTTGGCACTCGTGCATCAGTTTTATCTTGCCGCCATGGCCCAGGGTGAACAAGATCTTGGCACCCAGGGCCTATACCGAATTCTGGCACGCATGAACCGCATCGCACCAAACGTTTCTAAAATGTGAGCCCCAATCCTTTTTGCATTTGACATTGACCCCCTATCGCTAAAGTTTCTTGACGGGCGTCTATTTTGATGCGAAGCAACGGCCACCTTTTTCATCCAAAAAGCAGGCGCTTTACCCGAAGCATACCCGCGAAAGCCCGAATCCTGGAGGAGGGTCATGGATACAATGGACGGAACACTTTTACACAGGCGCTTGCGCCGCGGCTTTCCACTTTCCAATCCGGCTAGGCCAGCTTAACATGGATGCACCGTAAATGACCGAGAAAACCCAATGTGTCTACCACCAGGGTGCGGCCGGTCAACGAATGCGCATGAAGGCCGTCGGGCTCTCGCTCATCATCAGCCTTCTGCTGCTGGCGCTTAAATTTCTGACGTATCGTCTGACCCACTCGGCGGCCGTATTATCCGATGCACTAGAATCGATCATCAATGTTGCCGCCAGTTCCTTCGCGATCCTAAGTATCTGGATGGCAGCCAAACCGGCCGACCCGGATCATCCTTACGGCCACGGCAAAATTGAATACTTCTCAGCGGGTTTTGAAGGCGCACTGATCATCGGGGCGGCTATCGGCATTTTCTACACAGGCATTCAGCACTTGCTGCACCCCAGACCTCTGCCCCATCTGGAAGCAGGACTGCTCATCCTGATGGCCGCCACCGTCATCAATTTACTTCTGGGACTGTTCCTGGTGCGTATCGGCCGGCGCACGGAATCGATAACGCTGGTCGCAGACGGCAGGCACATTCTGACCGATGTCTACTCGTCTGGCGCTGTAATGGTTGGGTTACTGGCGGTACATTGGACCGGATGGCTGCGATTCGACGGCGTGGTCGCCTGTCTGGTAGGTGTCAATATTTTGATCACAGGCGGCCAACTGGTACATCAATCCTACACCCGTCTGATGGATGCTTCGGATCCCGAATTGCTCGAACGCATCACCCGCATGCTTGCTGAAAACAAGCGTTCACACTGGATCGACATCCATCAACTGCGCGCCTGGCGGGCGGGAACGATGATTCATATCGACCTGCACCTGGTTTTGCCCGAGGATCTGTTGCTTGACCAAGCCCACCAGGAAGCCAAACTTCTGGAAAACATTCTCGTCAATGAGTTCAGTGGCAACGCCGACATCCTCGTGCACATGGACCCGTGCGATCCAACGGCATGCCCGATTTGCACCTTGAACGAGTGCGTATTGCGCAGCCGCGATCCAGATGCGGTGACGACCTGGAATCGGGAGCGTTTGGTCCGCGCAACAGACAAGATTTTCCCAGAGGTAAAACCCGAGGGGAAAAAAGACTCTTAACCCCTTACGCAAAGCCGGGTGGATCACCGATAAAACCCGCAGCATCAAGGAATATTTTTATTGGCCACACGTCACTATCACCTTTCAACGCCGGCGATGCCGGCCCAGGAGGAAACATGCCAACTATCTTTTCTAAAATCATCAGCGGCGAGATTCCCGCGGACATCGTTTATCAGGATGATCAGGTAACAGCTTTCCGGGATGTCGACCCAAAGGCCCCTGTGCACATACTGATCGTTCCCAACAAAGAAATCCCCACGGTCAACGATGTCACACCGGATGACGAACAAACGATCGGCCATATGTTCGTTGTTGCCAAACTTGTAGCCGAAAAGGAAGGCGTGGCCCAGAGCGGCTACCGACTGATGCTCAATTGCAACCGCGACGCCAATCAGGAAGTGTTTCACCTGCATATGCACCTGTTCGGAGGACGGCCGCTTGGCCCCATGCTGGTGCGGAAATAAGCAACAATTGCTGTCACACGTAACCGCTCTTGGGTGTACAGCGGGCTTTTGTACTCTTGGAAGAATGGCTGGCATCGGCCATATACTTGCTTTTCCGATGTGAGTGTGCAAATTGGTTGCACGCGGCCTCTTCGACACGGACAGGCCAGCGGTGATGCGCAAAGCAAGCAGTCTGAACCATAAAACGATGGATCATGGGGAGACATGGGATGATGCCGATCAACAAAGCCGTCTTTTATGCGGTATATGTTTTTGTGGCAACCGTATTGCAAGGACTTGCTTCACCGGTGGCGGGCGCCATGACGGTTTTTGTCAGCATTGAACCGCAAAAATACATCGTGCAGCACATTGGCCGGCAATGGGTGGATGTACGGGTCATGGTTCCCCCGGGCGCCAGCCCGCACACCTATGAACCCAAACCCGCCCAGATGGCGGCATTGGCGGACACGCGCCTCTTCCTGAGTATCGGTGTTGCGTTCGAAGATGCCTGGCTGCCCCGGTTTGCGGCCATCAACCCCGGGATGAGGATTGCCGCATCGGATCAGGACATCAAAAAGCTGCCCATAACAGGGCATGGCAATCACCATGACGCAAGCCAGGCAGATCCTTCCATGCACGATCCGCACATCTGGCTATCGCCCCCGCTGATCAAAATCATGGCCGACAACACCCTCGAGGCGCTGATTGCGGTGGATCCGGCGCATGCAGATCATTTCAAAACGCACCATGCATCTTTGTTGCGTGAACTGGACACCTTGGACCGGCAGATTCGCGAGTTGCTCGCCGATGCCGCGGGAACCCGTTTTATGGTCTTTCATCCTTCGTGGGGCTATTTTGCAAAAACCTACGGATTGATCCAGGTCCCTATCGAAGTCGGGGGCAAGGAACCCAAACCGGCGCAATTGCAGCATCTCATCAGGGAGGCCCGCGCGGCGGGAATCAAAGTTATTTTCGCACAACCGCAGTTTTCGGACCGCAGCGCCCAGGTGATCGCCCAGGCCATCGACGGAAGCGTCATCGTGGCCGACCCCCTGGCTTTCGATCTGATGAACAATCTGCTGCGCCAGGCCGAAGCCATTATGCAGGCCGCCCGCTAATCTGACATTGCCGGAATGAATGGCGTGTGGCATGGCATGTACTTCAAACTTAAAACTCCGGCATAGCCGGTCAGGATATGCTGATGACCGATCCTATTATCGAGGCGCATGATCTTTGGTTTTCCTACGACGGCGAGGCCGTGCTGCAGGATGTCGATTTGCGGATCGCCGCCGGTGATTTTGTCGCCATGATCGGCCCTAACGGGGGCGGCAAGACCACGCTGCTCAAGGTGCTTATGGGATTGCTCGATCCCAGCCGCGGGTCGGTTCGCATCTTCGGCCGACCTCCGCGGGAGGTCTGCCGGGATATGGGCTACGTGCCCCAGCACGCCGCGATCGCATCGCCCTTCCCTATTTCCGTTCTGGATGTTGTACTGATGGGACGCCTGAGGCCTGGTGCCAAGTGGCCTACCCCCTCGCAGGCCCAGCGGCATGCGGCCATCGAGGTTTTGACCCAACTGGGGGTTGCCGATATGGCCGAACGGCGCATAGGCGATCTGTCCGGCGGACAACGGCAGCGCGTGCTGATCGCGCGAGCGCTGGTAGACCGGCCCAGGATTCTTTTCCTGGATGAGCCTACGGCCGGCATCGATTCCCAGGGCCAAATGGACCTGTATTGCTTGCTCGAACAACTCAATGCGGACATGACGATCGTGATGGTCAGTCATGACCTCTTAGCCCTCTCGACGCATGTCAAATCGGTGGCTTGCGTCAATCGGCAGCTACACTACCACAATCATCCCGAACTGACCCACGACATGATGGAAATTATGTATCCGCATACGCCAGGCCAAGCCTGTCCGGTGGAACTGGTTGCGCATGGCGTACCGCATCGGGTGTTGCGCAAGCATACCTGATTGGGAAAACAGCTCCCATCCAGGCCCAGAGATCGCACTGCCCTTGGGAGCGCCCCGTGTGCGGCCCGATACACAGGGGCAGAATCTACCTTCGTAACCCGGTCCGAAAATGAAGACCCATAAAAAGGAACCTAAACTTGGAGTTCACGATATTTGAATTCGATTTCATGCGCAATGCCTTGCTGGCGGGTTTGATGGTCAGTTTCATCTGCGGGGTGATGGGCACCCTGGCGGTGGCCAACCGGCTGGTTTTTCTTTCAGGCGGCATCGCCCACGCAGCTTATGGCGGCATTGGTCTGGCCTACCTGCTGCGGGTGCCTTATCTGCTCGGCACCCTGAGCTTCTCGTTGCTGGCCGCCCTGACGATGGCCGTTGTCAGTATGAATGCCAAGCATCGGGCCGATGCGGTGATCGGCGCCATATGGGCCGTGGGCATGGCCTTGGGCATTATCTTCATCGACCTGGCGCCCGGCTATCCGGCCGATCTGATGAGTTACCTGTTCGGCAGCATATTGGCCGTGCCGGTATCGGATTTATGGGTGATGCTGGGCGCGGCCATCGCGATCGCGGCCGTGGCCTGGTTTTACTACGCGGACTTTCTGGCACTCTCCTATGATGAGGAGTTTGCACGCCTCCGCGGCGTGCCGGTCAGGAAACTGTATTTTCTGCTGGTCATTCTACTCTCGGTGGCCGTGGTGCTGACCATCCGCGTGGTCGGCTTGATCTTGGTGATCGCGCTGCTGACCATTCCACCGTTCATCGCTGAAAAATTCACCCGTTCGCTGTTAGGCATGATGGCTTGGTCTTGCGTTCTGGGTGCCGTTTTCACAACCGCAGGTCTGGTTCTGTCGTATTACTTCAACCTGACCGCCGGCGCGTGCATCATTCTTGCGGCAGGCAGCGGCTTTTTCGTTGCGCTGGCGCTCGAACGCATCCTGCACTGCCCCCGCGCAGCCCATGCGCACGCGGCCGCACCCCAACAGAGGTGAACATGTGTCAGCAATGCAACTATACGGAATTGCTTGCGCGAGCCGGATTGGAAGCCACCGGGCATCGCCTGCGCGTCCTGGAGGTCATCGGCGATAACACTTGCCCATTAAGCGCCCAGGAAATCTTCGATACGGTGCGCCGCAGTCGGCCGATCAACCGGGTAACCGTTTACCGGGTTCTCGAAATGCTTGTCCAAGGCGGCCTGGTCGATCGGCTCAGCAGCGGCGGCCGGGCCTTTTTTTACGGCCTGGCACCAAATCGCCTGCATGCACCCCACCCCCATTTTTTCTGCCGGCGTTGCGGCCGGATGGATTGTCTGCGCCCCGACAGCATCGCCCTGGACCTTAAAAAACTTCAGCGCGTCTTTCCCGGACAGATCGAAAACGTGGAAGTCCGCGTTGACGGGATATGCCGCAAGTGCCTGCAAAAATAATATTTTATCTGGTTATGCACTTCGCTCAAGTGATTAGGGAGCAAAGTGTTAAGTGTAAAGTTTAAAGTGTAAAGGGAGGCATTCTGTCGATTTGATTCTCACCTCACCGTGTTGTACGCTTTTACGTGCATGCTTTTGTTCAAAGCAACGGACAATGCAGGGTGGGCATTGCCCACCACTGTTCCTCGCAAACAACATCATCGGTTCCTGACCCTGACCCCCACCCGGCTTACCTGGTTTTCCTACGTCACCCCACGCCCGTAGCTCACTTGACCGAAGTGGATAACCAGATAAATTTTTATTTTCGATAAATCAGATCAGCGACATCGCGCACATATTGCTCGTCGGAAATGCCTTCCAGGGCCTCTTCAGGAAACGCCACCTTGCGTTTGAAATGCGCAGACAACGTGCCAAACAGAACCACGCGGGCCTCGGGCGCCAGGGCATCCCTGCGCAGCAGCGATTGCAATGCCGCATCAGCTTCAGCGGGCGTGACCTGCTGGCGCAGACGCGCGGCCAAATGGGGGTGGTGTCGCAAAGAATTGTAGCGGTTCTCCTCGAAAACCCGCTCGATATGCGGTTCGCTTGCCTGGGCGCTGCGCACCACTATCGTGTTGGCTGCCAAGTCGCCCAGGCGCTGGGCATAGCGGGTAACCAGGCAAAACACCCCACCCACCAAATAGAACAGCGGCAGACTGTCCACAGCGCGCAACAGGTTGCGGATTACCACCTGGCTGGGCTGCAAACGCAAGCCACGAACATCCATGACCCGCAGGCCCAACAAGCGCTTGCCGAGTGTCTGACCATTCCAGAACCATTCCAGACCAATGGCATATCCGACGGTCAGCGCGAAAAGCAATAGGATCGAAACAGCCTGAGAAAAATCCTGGTGCAGCAAACCCAACACATTGCTGGCCAGTGTACCGAGCTTAAAAAGGACCGACAAGCAGGCCAGGTCCAGGAGCCAAGCCAGGCACCGGCTGACAGGTCCGGCCAGTGCCAGGGCAAAAACAACCCCTTCAGGGGTGCGGATCATACGTTCGCCGGAGCGTTCGCTGGATTGGGAGGCAGGCGTCATGACCGGTATGATCCTCTGTGCCGATTGCGTTCAGGCTGTCGACGGTCGCTTGACGATCGGCCGGCATAGCCTAAAAAGAGCGCCAGCAGGCAGAGCTCCACGGCGCCGAAGGCAATTTTGACCGAGTAGGGAATGACCGGCGCGTGATATTGCGAAAAGAAGGCTTCCACCAAGCCGGCCCACACCAGCATCACAGCCACACCGCTGATCAGGGTCACCACGTCCGGCCCCACCGCGCGCAACCGCTCCCGCATGGGGCGCTCGGAAGCGGCGCCAAGCAATGCGCCGGCCAGCAGCAAACCGGCTTGACCGGCGATCAGGATGGAGGGGATCTCCGTGGCGCCGTGCGGCAACAACCATCCGAACAGGAAAGCATGTTGACCGGCAAGCAAGTAGTCGGCTGCCACTGCCCCGAGCATGACGCCGTTGCTGAACAAGAGCAGTACGGTACCAATGCCCCAAGTCATGCCCAACGCCAGCACAAAAATGGACACGCGTGTGTTGTGGGTCATCAGGAAGGCTGAAAAACGGCCCTGGGCACCTTGCAGATGATCCTGACCGCCTGCGCCCTCTTCCCGGGCAACCCGCTCAGCCGGATCCATCTGCAAATGTTCAAAAGGCATCAAAACCGCTTTGGCTTCGGGATCGAAGAGAATCGCCCCGCCGCCAAAGAGAGCGCCGAGCGCCATGATGGTCAAGCTGAGCGCGAACGGCCGAAAGTGGCGCCGAAATGTTGCGGGAAAGGTCCGCAGGAGAAAGGCCAGCGGCCTGAATCGCACGGCCTTTTGCCGGGCGCCGTAGATAAAGGCATAAGCGCGGCCCACAAGGGATTCGAGATAGCGGTGCATGGCGCGTTCCGCCGAAAAGGTGTTGATTTTGGCCAGATCGGACGATGCCCGCTGATAAAGGTAATGCAGCCGACGGATGTCGTCGAAGCCGACGCGCCGATAAGGATCCCGCTCCTGGCGGATCAATAAAGCATCCAATTCTTGCCAATAGGGTCGTTCGGCGGTGATGAATTTTTGCAGGTCGATGATCATGCCGCGATTCACTTTCAAATAGGACAAACGCGTAAAAGACTGTTTTTATGATCTCTGCAGCCAATTTTCCTCAGGAAATATCTTGGTTAACGCGCCAAGCACCGAAATCCAGGTGGGTTTGCCGCTACAATACCTGGCGCTGTTTGACTTCCATATATTGATCGATCAATTGACTGCACAGATCCTCCTTGTCCAGCAGCGCAAACCCGGCACCGTATTGTCGCAGACGTCGGCGGGTCTCATCCAGACCGCTCCACAGCATGTGTCCGGCCAGGTGCTCGTATATGCCGCGCTCGGTCCGGATGTCCGCCGACGAAAACAGGGGATAGGCCCCGGCCGGCCGGAACATATTGATCATCAGCACATGCTGGCGGGCGCACAGCGGCATCGCACGCAGAAAGCTCTCGGACATCAGCGGATCATCCAAATGGGTGAGAAATAATAACAAAGCGCGCTTGCGCAAATGGGTGCCGATGAACGTGAACAAGTCATCGAAATCGGGTGATACGCTCTGAGGTATGCGGTTGTAAAGCGCCTCTCGGCAAGCATTGTAATGGAACCTGCCGCGACCGGCCTTGATGAAGCCATCCGGGCGGGCGCCAAAAATCAGCAGGCCGTAGTGATCGGAGGCTTTCTCGGCAGCCAGTGCCAAGACCAGGGCCGCCCGGATGTAGTGCTCGAAAATAGTGGCGGCCGGCCCGGCTTCCAAGAAGGCGTCATCGGACCGGCGCCGTTCGCGGACGTACCCGGCATCGCGGGTGCTCAGCCGGGATGCATCCAGAATGACATAGATCTCCTGGGATTGTTCGACCTGAAATACCCTGGTGACTGGATAGCGCCGCCGGGCGGTGGCTTTCCAGTCAACATCTTCATAGTTGTCACCCGGCAGGTAGTCGCGCAACTGTTCGAACTCGCGCCCCTTGCCGATCTTGCGCACGCTGCGCCAGCCCCAGTCAGCGTGCCTGAACACTCCCAGAATTTGCTTCTGACCCGACACGAGATCAGGATACGCCCTCAATTCGCTCTGCAGCGCACTGCGACGGCGCAGCGACCACAACCCCAGATAAGAAGGGATTTCCAGAAAAGCGGCTGTCACATGAAAGCGGCCACGTTGCAATGCCCGGCAGGACCATGTCAGGACGTGGGCCTCGCGGCCGCCGGGCAATCGCAGCAGCACCGAAGGCGTATCGCTGGCGAACGCGGGCGGCAACGCCACCCCGACCCGCAGGGGCAGTGCCGCGGCGCGGGGGTTTTCCAGCGTGAGAACAATGGCGGCCGGTCGCCCCACGGTCATGCGTACGATTTCCGGTGCACGCGCCGCAATGCCGTCGAAACGGCGGCGCGAGCCGGCCGCATCCCACCCTGCCGCGGCCAGCACCAGCAGCGCCGCTACCCAGGCCGGCAGCGTCCAGTCCGGATAACGTGCCGCCAAACCGGTGGCGGGCAGCAGGACCAGGACGATCAAGACGATAAGGCGAATGCGCGGCACAATCATCGTGGGACAGTCACTTCTTGCAAGATCTGCGCAATCACCTCTTCAATGGCCAACCCTTCGATTTCGTACTCGGGCCGCAGCAAGATGCGGTGACCCAGAACAGGTGCGGCCAGCGCTTTGATATCGTCGGGGGTCACAAAATCGCGCCCGTCCAGCGCGGCCGCTGCCCGACTGCTCAACAACAAGGCCTGAGTCGCCCGGGGGCCGGCGCCCACGAACACACCCGGATGCCGACGCGTTTGGCGCACGATGTCGACCAGATAGGCCACTAACTCCTCTTTGATATGAATGAGCGCCAGTTGCCGGCGAAGGTCGGCGAGCATCCCGGGGGTGAGGACCGCCCGGACGGCCCCGCTCTTGAGCACGACCTCGGGCGCCTCGTCGCCCAGCATGCGTGTGGCCAACTGCAGTTCTTCATCGCGTTGCGGATGACGCATGCTGATTTTGAGCATGAAACGGTCCACCTGGGCTTCAGGCAACGGGTAGGTGCCCTGATGCTCGATGGGGTTCTGAGTGGCGAACACCGTGAAATTCTCCGCCAGGGGGTGCGTGCGCCGGTCGATGGTAACCGCCCGTTCCTGCATGGCCTGCAACAGGGCGGATTGGGTCTTGGCCGGTGCACGGTTGATCTCATCGGCCAGCAGGAAAGTCGTAAAAACCGGTCCCTTGATCAGCGCGAAACTGTTTTTCTGCAAACTGAAGACGTGCGTGCCGGTGATGTCCGCCGGCATCAAGTCGGGTGTAAACTGAATTCGGCCGAAATCGCACCCCAGCACATGCGCCAGCGTGCGTACCAGCAGGGTTTTCGCTACCCCCGGCACCCCTTCGATCAAGGCGTGGTGATTGGTGAAAATGGCGATCAAGGCGCTGTCGATCACCTGCGCCTGGCCGATGATGACTTTGGCGATCTCCTGCCTGGCCTGCGCCAGGGCATGTTTCAACGGTTCAATGTCGGCAGTCATACCTGTTTTCCTTGTTTGAGCAGTTCGCTGATACGTTTGTACACAGCCACGGATGCATGCCGGCGCGGGTCGGTGCGGCCTTCGGCCACCAGACGTTCCACCTCCGCCACGCGCGCTTCGGGAATGCGCGCGCTGGCCGGGCTGTTGCGCCAGGTTTCATGGCAGGTGTCCAGCAACTTCCGGGGATCAATGTGCCGCTGCATCAGACCGATCCAGCCATCGACCGATTCGCGGCCGGACAGGAACTCGCGGGCGTGTTCATCAAGCTGCGCACTGCGCGGCACGAGCACGGCGGCCTGTCGCCAAATCAGCAGGACTATCACCACCAGCAGGACGGCAGCCACCCCCTGCAGGCGGTACTTGCGCAGCAGCCCGGCAATGCCGGGCTGCTTCACCAAGCCGTGATGATACTCTTCGAAAATCACCGTGGCGGGTGCCTGGATCACCCAGCTCAGGAATTCCGGCACGCGATCGCCGCGCAGCGCCTCATTGCTGAAAAGATAACTGTCGGCGACCATGACCACGCTGCCGCGTCCCCAAGAACGGCTCACGACCACCGGCCGATCATGCCACACGTAGCGCACCTGCCAAGCCGGATCGGTCAGATCGAAAGAGAGCGGCGCCCGCCACGGGATCGCATCGGGCAACAGATCAGAACCGGGCCCCGGTATCGGCTGCACGGCGAAGTCGTCGAAATCCTCCGCGCCGGCCGTCTGCAGCGCAAGGCCCAAATAAGCGAGCACACCCGTCCATTCGGGGCCGGCTCGCCACGGGATACTCAGGTCCTGGGGGGCATCGTCTTTCACGGCCGGGTCCGGGCAGGCCGAATTGGGTTCCTCGGCAGATGGCCCAGCGTCTCCGCGCGCGCCGGCCGCGCCTTTTTCATCCTGACGGCCCTCCACGCCAGCCGGCTGGAAAGAGAGCACCAGACGCCCTCCCTTTTCGGACAGTTGCGCCAGCATCCCCCGCCAAGACTCATTTTCCAGAAAACGGTCCCGGCTGTCCAGGCCGCACACCACCAGAGTGCGTTCCGCCCCGACGACCACATGGTTCAGCGGTCGGAAGTTGCGTTCGGCAACGCCCATGTTATCCAGGCTCTCGAACAACACCTGGGTGCCCAAGGGATCGCCGCGCAGGGACGAATAAGGCGGATAGAGATCACCCGCCTGAAACCGCAGCCACAATAACCAGGTCAGCCCCATGCTGAAAACCAGCAGACCGATCAGGGCCGCCACTATTTTTTTAGAGCCATTGGCATGGCCATACACGGTCATTAAACCAGTCCTCGGCGCATTGGTCCGCTGAAGGTTGGGCACCTTTTATTTTTGCCGCAGGCCATTGTTTGGATATTATCCATTTCCAGGTTCACCCACGGTGGCGGCGTGTTGAACCAGAAAAAAAATCCTTGCCTGGTCACCCTTGAAGTCAGAGATGTGCTTCGCGGTCACTGGATGCATCCCGTACCAGGCCCGTTCGAAGGCGGCCATGCAGCGATCGAAACGCGTGAGCAGTTCGGGCTCGGCATGAACCCGACGGACCAGTTCGTTCAGGTAGTCACGGTTGGATTTGAACCGCGCCAGCCGGACGCGACCGCTGTCGCCGAGCTGGGCCAGGACCGAGAGATACAAGGCCCGTAACGCCTGGCGCAAATCGCCTCGCGCGATCAACTCCTGGGCCATCGACAACCAGCGATCGCGTGGCAGGTCCTCGGCGGAGATCTCTTCATCATTGATATCTATCGGGGGTGCCGTGTCCGTGGATCCCGTCTTTGCCTGAACGGATAGCCGCGATCGAAACCACCGCCGCAGTGTGATCAGGAGTAACATGACCAGCCCTGCGCCAATACCATAGAAAATAAACCCAATCAGCACATGCCAGTCGGTGGGCGTTGCACGGTCATCTTCCTCTTGCGGAAAACGGCGCCCCAGCCACTCCGCCAGGGATTCGATCCAGCGATTCACACTATTGCCGAATGCAGTGATAATGCCGCTGAACCAACGCAGCGTGCGTGTCAGCCAACTGCGTTCGTCGGGCGGCGGGGCGGGCGATTTCTCTCGCGGCAGGCGCCAGGCAAAACGGCGCTGTTGCAACACCTGCTGGATGGTGTCGTCCAGTCGCTGGGAATAATCCCGCTGCGCGGATACCGCAGGCACCTGTGCGGCTCTTTCAGCTGGTGACATTTGGGCCGCGCTGACCGGCCCTGCCCACAGCACCATCGCGATCACGGCCACTTTGAGAAACGGTTTCAAAACGGCCAGCAAATCATCGCCCGTCCGCCGGGACAGCCCTGAAAAGCAGCGCAAGGTATAGGCGGCCTTGATGAGTGGATCGATGCACAGGTAAGTCAACGCCACCACGATGGCCAGAAAGGTGGTGTTGGTCATGGCATGCATGCCGCTGAAGGTAAAGGCGGTCTCGATGCCCAGCAGCCACTTGAGCAAGTACGGTACCAGCATCAGCCCCATGGCGATATCGGCCAGGACAAACGTTGCGAAAAGGCTGAAGATCGTCAGCAGCAGGTGGTTCTGGCCCGGCCATAAGGCGGCCTGCTGCCAGGCCGCCTTATAGAGGCCCTTGAGCTGCCGGGTTGCGGGTCCATCCAAAACTGCGGCATTCTGGTAAAAAGCATACACCCAACCCAGGGGCAGCATGATCAAAGCGGCCAGGGGCAGCACGAGCAAGCCGGTCGCTTGCAACAATGCCTGGCGGGCGGCCGTACGCCAGCAACGGGCCTTCGACCAGTGCTCCGGCGGGGCATCGTTGAGGATACCGGTCAAACGGCGGCAAAAGCGTGCCTGCCAGAGTTTCATCCACATGAATAGAGCGGCCAATCCGGCCGCCGTGGGTGCGCAGTAGCTGCCCGCATCGGGGTTGCGGCTCATATCCGACCAGAAAAAAAGCATTCCGAGCACAAACGGCAGCGCACCGATATAGTAATCCGCGAGGGCGGCCGGATTACGGCGCAACAGGTGGACGGCCTGCTCGCTCAGCGCCAATGCGCCGGGTGCAAAATCATTTCGGACTGTCATGGTTTGCGCCACCATTCCGATTGCCAGATCGTACCCTCATGGAAAGAATGGGGAATGGCCAGCAGCATTTGACCCAACAGGAAAAAAAGATACCAAAGGAATAGAAAAGCGGACAGCCCCTGCATGCCGACAAGCAACTGCTGGTGCCAGTAACGATCCGCAGGCATTGCTTTTCCTGATAACCCTGCCAGGCAGTTGCTGCATAGCATGCGGTCTTCATGCTCGGTCACGCATTCGCGGCAGAAGAAGCGCTGGCAGACAGGGCAGCGCACCACGGCCTCGCGACGCGGGTGGTGATAGCAAAATGAGTTGAAAGAATCGGTCATCTAAAGTCACTTATGAAGCGTTGCACACTTTATTAGGATTGCCCATAGCGTTTCATTCCTTCCTGATCCATCGTCATTTCCCTGAGGCTCTTCTGCAGCGCTCTGTGGTGAGACAAGATTGACCGATGAAACACTACTTCAACGGAAGCGTTTAATACCGTGGTTCACGGCCGATCGCCCAGAGAGCCGCCACGCCCATCGCTCCCAAGAGCAAAGCGGCTGCGGCAAAGCCGATCGCAAGACCGGCCATCAAGGGATGGTCAGCCATCTGCAGCTCGAGAAACAAGGGTATGATCCGCCCGGCATTGTAGACCATGTCTGGATGTTGGATGGCCGCGGCAATATAGACGACGTAAGCAGTCGCCGCCTGCACTAGGGTCAGCACGAGCGTCAGCCAGGTGACCGTGGCCAGCAGCGACCCCTTCAAGTGCCGGTGCCAGCGGACCAGCGCCACGATCGCTACTGGCAGCAAAACACCCAATCCCAACAAATCCAGACCCGCCAAAGTCATGGACGATATCCACATCTGAGCCACACGCAGCAAGCCAAAGGCCAGGAGCAACACCGTCAACGTCCGATGCAACCGTGGACTGAAGGGTTCCCCGGGTTCGGGCGCTGCCGGCCGGCCGGGTCGGTTGCTTGCCAGTTGGCTGGCAGCCGCGGCGGCGTCCGTCAGCGCAACGGGCAAGGCCCGCGGATTCAAGGGGCCTTGGGCTCGTTCAGCCGCGACTTTGATGCGGTCAAGCGTTTTGCCTGCCGAACGCGCGCGCACCTGATTGGAGAGTTTCTCCAGCTGCACGGCCGTCTGCAGATAAACGTCGCAACAAGGGCCCTTAATAATATTGACGATCAGCAAAAAAGCCCACGGCGCGGTGAGAAATGGCAGCAAATACCCGGAATCCGGGATGGCCAGGGTCAAAAGGCCGAAGCCCAGCAGCAAGGCGCCCCACAGAAAAGTCCACAGGTGCTGGCGCTGGTTTCTTCGCAGAAAGACAGCCTGGATATCTTTGTAGTAAAATCGCTTGTAATGCTCCTGAACGAAAGCGCTTTCCACCCACAACAGGTGATCCGGTCCTTGCCAGAGTGTCCGCCGTTGAAGAAAAAAGAACTTCTTTCCAGGCAATTTCGTATAAACCCGCTGGGTAGTCATACCCATCGTCCCCATTGATAGAATGCAAACACAATCCAGGCAACGATCTGTCCCGATGCCAACAGCATCGCCAAGATGCTTTTCAAATGAGTACGCGGAAGAATATGATCGGGCGCGCGAAAGTGGCGCACCGCATAATAAATGGCGGCCGGCGCGGTCAAAAGTGTCGGAAAAATCATGGTCATCGGCCAGAACGCCAGGTTCAACGCAAGGCTGTCATATAAGGTGCGCCGGTTTTGCAGAGTCGTAATACGCTGCTTGTCGCGTCCGGCCTGCAGGCAGCGCATGCACAACGTGCGGCCGTCCAAATCGACCCGGCACACGGCGCACAACAGGCGCCCGCAGGCGCCACACGGCACTATCGCAGCTTTGCCCGGATGATAGAAACACTCGGCTTGGCCAGGCGCCTGCGCAGTGTCATATCCCGCCGCTGGGTCGTCCGCGCGTAGAAAAGCGTTGAATACGTCTGCGCGCACGGCTGCGCAGCACCCCGGGCAAGGCAAAGCCCGGCCGGTATTCAGATGGTCGACAGGCTGTATGGTTCGGCAACGGGGACAGGCGATCACGACAACTCTCGGCTGAATGGATTACTTGTGAATGACCCGGGTGCTGCAGACACGGTCATGCAGCGTGCGCTTCTCTTCATCGAAAGCCGCCATAAGATAACCGATGGCCAGAATCATGCCACTGATCATTTCGGCGAAGTTGCGCCCCAGAGCACGCAAGTAGCTGATGCGATCACCGTCGGGCGCCACGACTTTCAAGCGACAGGCCATCTTGCCGGGGGTGGCCGCGAAGCGTCCGATAAAAAACGTATTATACGCAAGGGGGATACCGATGCTGATCAACTGGCTGAACAGTATCAGCCCGATACCGGGGCCGTCCGTTGATGAAAACGCGAGAAAACCCATGGGAATCAGGATGGCATATTGAAGCGCCGCCATTATCAATCCATCGATGATCTTGGCACCGGCCCGGATCCAGAAGCCGGCGTATGTCAGAATACCCGGCAGGGTGACACCCTCTCTAAGGCGCTGCACGAACATTGGTTTGCATGCCGCGCAGATGACCTGGTTGTCGAAGGTGACCACCTGGTCCTGGGGGAACGAACGGCCGCATTGGGAACAGACGCGCGATGCGACGTTCGGCACGGCGACAGGGGACGGCGCAACGGCTTGAGCCTGTCCGGATTCCGAAGGAGCCTCGTTCGCAGTTGCGGGTGGCGATGCCCCGGAAGGGGTACGCGGTGTTTTGGAACCTACCATCTCGGCCAGCGGTCGCCATGCATCCGAGGACTCAGCGCGCACCATCGTCCGGCCATCGATCCGCCGGGTTTTGATCAGTTCTCCCAGTTCTGCTTTGCTGACCGGTCCAATCTCCTGCTCTCCGTCCATAAAGAACCAAGACATGAATCTGCTCCTCTGTATGATATTCGCAAATGCCAACCCAGTTCAGCACGTCAATCGAACAACTATAGGGGACGCTAAATTTTTGATATAGAAGAGAAATTCAAGCGTATATATCAAATCATCCGCACTTTTGAAAGAAAAATGTCAGGCGTATTATTCCTATAAAATCAAATACATATGCATTTTCAGTTCTGCAAAAAGCAGACCGACCACCGTCTTCGACGTTCCGCCTGAAACAAGGGCTATTCTTGAATGACCGGTGAAAGCATCGCCTGAACGAATGCGTCTATCAAACTAACGCCCGGGCTTTTGTCGGTTCTTTTTCCACTTGCCGAACTCGATCTTGCCGGTGCGCAGGCGGAAAAAGAGCCGTACGGGCGTCATGTCCAGCGCCCCTTCCTGGCGAATCTGGTTGAGCAGATAACGGTGATACGAAAAATGGACGGCATCCGGATAGTTGACGAACGCGATGAACGTGGGCGGGCGTTCCGATATCTGGGTGGTGTAGTAAAATTTGAGGCGCTTTCCTTTGTGCAGGGGCGGCTCGGTGCGCTCGGTCGCATTGTTGACGATGCGGTTGATCACGCCCGTGCCGATGCGCCGGGTGTATTGCACGTACACTGTGTCGATCAGGCCGAAGATCTTGTTCATGCGCAGGCCGGTCAACGCCGAGACGGTCAGCACAGGCGCGTACTGCATGTAACGGGCGGCTTCGTTCAGGTGCTGGGCGAACTTCGTGGGTGTCAGGGTACGAGCATCGACCAGGTCCCACTTGTTGGCCAGAAAAATCGCGCCGCAACCGCGCTCATAGGCATATCCGGCAATCTTGATATCCTGCTCGGTGATCCCTTTTTCGGCATCCAGCACAATCAGGGCCACATCGCAGTCCTCCAAACTTTTCAGGGCCTTGATGATCGAAAATTTCTCCAGCCGCAAATCGACTTTCGATTTGCGGCGGATGCCGGCCGTATCGACCAACCGGTAGGTGCGGCCTTGGCGCTGCACCACGCTATCTACCGAATCCCGCGTGGTGCCGGGCTCGGGGCTGACCAGCAGTTGCTGTTTTCCGAGCAGGTGGTTGACCAGGGAAGACTTTCCGGCATTGGGCCGTCCGATGACAGCCACGCGGATTTCGCCGGTTTTGGGCGTTTCCGCGGCGACCGGCAGCACTTTGACCAGTTCGTCCATGAAGTCGGGAACACCGTAGCCGTGTTCGGACGAGAGCGTATGAAATTTATCCAGACCCAGGGCATAAAATTCATATAGCGCCTGCTCCTGGTCGGGTCCGTCGATTTTGTTGACCACATAGAAGATCGGCTTGGGCTTGGCGCGCAGCCACTGAATCAGATCATGGTCAAACGGGGAAAGCCCGTGCTTGCCATCGAGCACCAGTATCACGGCATCAGCTTCATCGACGGCCTGCTCAACCTGCAGCCGGATGTGGGCGGCGAAGGCGTCCTCGTCACCCGTGACGAATCCGCCGGTGTCCACGGCGATAAAGGCATGATCGTCCCATCTCACATCGCCATAATGCCGATCGCGGGTGACCCCCGGAAGGTTGTCGACGATGGCATCCCGCCGCCGCGTAATACGATTGAACAGTGTCGATTTGCCCACGTTGGGGCGGCCGATGATGGCGACAATGGGTTTCATGATGGCGATTGGGTCCTTTGACGGTGAATAAAGCGTTAAAAAGCCTTTAATAACGGAAAGGTCGGTACGATGTCAAACGCTACGGTGGACGATCGATCGCTGAACCAGGGGGGCTGTGGTCGCTATTGCCCGCTTGCGCCGGTGCGCGCGATGCTGTGCCGTTCATGTGGGAGATGTGATTCTTCGAGTGGCAGCGGCCGGATTTCCGTATTGGCTTCTTCTGGAACAATAGCTATATAGTTTGCCATAACATCCCTCTTGCGCTTAATGCCGGGCGTTTGCAAAAGGGGCAACAGTAGCCTGGAAGGAGGATCGAAAATGCCTGAACTTGCCTATGTCAATGGGACCATCACACCCATCGAGGAAGCCCGCGTGCCGATCGACGATCGCGGTTATCAATTCGGTGATGCGGTGTATGAGTATATCGCCAGCTACACAGGGCGTCTTTTTGCCATCGAAGAACACCTCGACCGGCTGGAGAACTCACTGCGCGCCCTGGCCTACCCACCGATTCCGCGCGAGGAGGTTCGCGATGCGATCATGAGCATCTTCCAAAAAGCCGGCATTGAACAGGCAGGCATTTACCTGCAAATATCGCGCGGCGTGGCGCCGCGCAATCATGCCTATTCCCGTCAGCTGCAACCGCAGATCATCATCACGGTGCGCCAGTTGCCGGAGATACCGCAGGCGCATGTGACGCAGGGCATTCATGCCATCACCGTCCCCGATATCCGCTGGGGCCGCTGCGATATCAAGACTGTCCAACTGCTGCCCAACACCCTGGCCAAGCAACAGGCCATCGAAGCCGGCGCCCAAGATGCCATTTTCATCAGCCCGGACGGCATTGTACGCGAGGCAACCTCTGCCAACCTTTTCATCCGCAGCGGCGATCACCTGCTGACCCATCCGCTGACCCCCAACATACTGCCGGGCATCACGCGGGCCGTGCTGATCGGTATCTGCCAGGAACTGGGCATCGACGTGCGCGAGCAGTTTTTCGATCGCGACGCCCTGCTGGCGGCCGACGAAGTGTTCCTGACAGGCACGGTCACCGAGGTGCTTTCGGTGTGCCGGGTCGACGATCGGGTCATTGCCGACGGCCAACCCGGTGCAAGGGCCAAAAAGCTGCGCGGCATGTTCGAAGCGCGCGCGGGCAAACACCCATAGATTTACGGGCGGAAATAACGGTTGCAGGGACCAGGAGCAACGACTATGCCTGCAATGCCGGCAGAAAGCTGGAAGTGCCGGAGCCGCCAGGCATTGCACCATGATCACACGGTGGGAGCCCGCAAATGGTTTAAGAGGAGTGCGTGCTGCGTTTTGAAAGCAACCAGGAATAGATCCGCTCATCCTGATACGCCAATACTGCCGAACCGACATGATCCGCCCCTTCATCCGCAATGACGCGCTCGGCGTCCGTATCATACGGTATCAAATCGAGCGCGCGGATGAAATCATCTTTACGCGGACGCACTATGGCGCCGACGGTAAGCCACACCGGGCATCCCGGATCGTAGGCGGGCACCCGCGTCGGATCCACCGCCCAAAGTGCCGCCCACTGCCCGGACTGGTGCAAGGATAGATCGAATACGCCATTGCCGCCGAAACTGAACCCCGTCAGATATAAACGTTGGCGATCCCCGGCATGCCGTTCACAAACATCTGAGACGATTTGCCGTACATGATCGGCGTAATCCAGCCAGAAATCGCCCCGAACGGGCATCTGCGGGGCGATGATAATGTATTGTGCCAACACGGGCATCATATTACCACTGCGCAATGGCCCGTGTCGGGTAAGCGCATCCGCAATCGGTGTGGGCGGCCCCTCATCATAGCCATGCAGAAAACAAAGCACCGGCCGCAACGTTTTCGAGGAGGACGCCTTGTTTGGTACAACGGACAGGTAATTCAGCGGGCCCTTCTTCTCCGGAGAAAACGGCAAGATACTCATGTAGCGACCTCCCGGGTGACAGGCATACTGAGGATGACCAGCGCACGGCGTTTGCCCTCGTAGAGGTGCGCCGCAATATGGCCGGATCAGCCGAAGGAGTACCTCTGCGCAGTGTTAAAATATCCAGCTGAACCTTTGTTTCCAGGGCGGGGAATCCCGCCCTTTCGAGAACCGTCGGTGGCTATGCCGATTGCCGATCTATCCTTTGATGACGCGCGGCAGAAGCATCTGATGGTGCGGGCAGATTGATTTGGGGTTCTGGTAGGCGGCGCCGGCGAAAGCACGCAGGTATTTGCGCAGGTCGGTCATTTTTGCGATTTCATCGACCATGCCCTGGCGGGCGCAGTAGACGGGCCGGGAATTGTCGTAGTACTCCTGGACCATCTCGTTCATTTTGTCGATAACCGGTTTGAGCGGTTTACCGGCGGATTTTTCCTTTACCAGGCGACGCGAAAAGCTGGCCGCAGCAGCGGTTTCGCCGTGCATGACATAGATTTCGGTGGTGGCCGTGCCCAAAGTAAAGGCATTCTGGCGATTGGCGGTCGGTCCGCCCATCACGTAGTGCGCGGCGGCCGTGCCTTTGCGCAGAACCACCAGCATCATGGGGACGCCGCTTTGCTGAATGGAATAGACCAACGACTGGCCCAGACCGAGCAGTTCGGCTTTTTCGGCAATGTCGCCGACATCGATGCCGGAGGTGTCCTGGAACCAGATGACCGGCACGCGGTCGCGACTGCACAGGGTGACGAACTCGTTCATCTTGATCAGACCCTGGCGGTAGAGTTTGCCGCCGATACCGGAGTAATCGGCATATTCGGGATAGTCTTCGCCCAGCCATCCTTGGTGATTGCCGATGACGCCAACCAGAAAGCCGTCCATTTTAACCAGTCCGGTGTAGATTTCCGGCCCGTACTCGGGTTTGAACGGCATGTGTTCGCTGCCGTCGACCAGACGTGCCAGCACTTCGTCGAAATCATAGATCTGCTTCTGGTTGTATGGCACCAGCGTGTAAAGGTCTTCAGCCTCAAACAGAGGTTCGGTCGGTTGGGCGACGCGAAAGAATTTGGGGTTGTAGGCCGGCATGTCGCGCATGAACTCTTTGACACCGTCGAGCACTTCGGTTTCGGTTTCGTACTTGTAACGAAAAAAGCCGGTCTGGTCGTAATGGACGCCGACGCTTCCGGGCGGGTCAGCCTTGAACTGTTTGGCGGCCTTGATGAGCTGTTCGGCGCCCTCTTCGTCGAAGTAGCCTTTGGGCGACATGCCGCTGAGAATGCCGCCGCCGCCCACGGCAATATTACAGTCCTTGTGTGCGAACAGGACGGTGGGGCTGATGCCCTGGTACCCGCCACCGGCTGGATTGGTGCCGTATATGGCACCCAGAATGGGTATGCCCAGTTGATTGAGTTCGGCATGACGGAAAAAGGGCGTGCCCCCGCAGCGCCGGCTCGCGTAAAACTTTTCCTGTTCAGTCAACTTGACGCCCGAACAATTCACCAACCACACCAGAGGGATGTTGAGCCGTGCGGAAAGATCGGTGACGCGAAGAATGTTTTCATATTGGCCGGGCAGCCAGGCGCCGGCCATGACCTTGTTGTCGAAACCGATGATGACGGCCCAACGGCCGGATATTTTGCCCAGGCCGTCGATGACATTGTCGGTGCCTTCGACATTGTCCTCGGGATTGAACAAAGTATGCAAGGGACACCAGGTGCCTTCGTCCACCAGGTACTTGAGCCGCTGAAAAACCGTCAGTTGACCACGTGAATTAATCTGTTCGGTAGAAAAACCGGCGTTTTTGACCTTCTCAACGGCCTGATCGACCTGTTCTTCGACGCTCTTGATCTGCTTGACATTTTCCTGCGCGCTCTTGATCTGGCCCGGATTCAGGGCCCGACCGAAGCTGTTCATCTTTTGAAAATAAGGTCGCATGCTGAGTTCTCCGACATGTATGGTTAAAGGGATCCTCTACAGTTTAGATATGGCCACCAACGGCGAATGCGCGTGCCAAAGGCGCTAAAGATCCCTTCAAACCGATGGACGGCTTCGGACGATGGCTGCGCCGGCACGTGTGCCAAATAGCTTTTAGTAAATAAGCGCCATTCGCCCCTGCTGTCAACCATCAGCAATAGGCCACATGCCTTTTTCTTCGAGCACACCGCGCAGCACCTTCAAGGCTATGTTGACCGTGGGGATGCCGGCATAGGTAAATGTCTGAAAAATAACCTCGCTGATTTCGCGCGGCGTGCACCCCACATTGAGCGCTGCCAGGATGTGCAGGCGCAGTTCATCGGTTCGTCCCAGTACAGTGAGCACCGCCACCGTCACCAATTGGCGCGTGGAATGGGATATTTTTTCGCGCCCATAGAGGCGTCCGGTGATGAACAAGGATAGCTGCTTGCCCAACTCGGGATCAAACGCGCGCCATAGGTCGACCGGTTTTTCTTCGGTGACACCTTTAAAGTACAGTGCCGCGACTTCCTTGGTTTTTGCTTTGACGTGATCGTCCATCGTTTTGGCCTTTGTTAAATGTCAATGGGATGAACTGTTCCTATCCTCCCAGATAGGCCGCCTTGACCTTCGGATCGTTGATCAACTTGGCGGCCGGACCTTCCAACGCCACCTGCCCAGTCTCGAGCACATACGCAAAATCGGCGATCCGCAAGGCGGCGCGGGCGTTTTGCTCGACCAGCAAAATCGTCATACCATCCTGATTAAGCCGGGCGATGGTGTGAAAAATGTCGTGCACAACAATCGGTGCCAGGCCCATCGACGGTTCGTCCAGCACCAGCAGCTTGGGCCGGGTAAGCAGGGCCCGTCCAATGGCCAGCATCTGCTGCTCGCCGCCGGAAAGTGAGCCGGCGATCTGTTTGGCCCTTTTGGCCAGAATCGGAAACATGGCATACACGTGATCGATGCGCTCGCGGATCTCGCCACGATTACGGCGGCTGTAATACAGATAGGCGCCCAACTGAATGTTGTCCGCCACGCTCATGTGGGCGAAAATCTGACGGCCTTCGGCGACTTGGGACAGTCCCAGCCCCACAATACGGTCGGCGGGCAGATCGCTGATATTGCGGCCGTCGAAAAGGATACGGCCGCTTTTTTGCTTCACCAGTCCCGAAACGGCTTTCAGCAGGGTCGATTTGCCCGCCCCGTTCGCGCCGATGATCGAGACCACCCGCCCTTGCGGCACTTGCAGGGAAACCTCTTTGACGGCCGCAATGGCCCCGTACCCCACGCTGAGTTTAGTGATGTCCAGCATACCTTTATCTTCGATCCTTCATATGTGCGCCGGAACAAGCCTGTTGCTGTGGTTCTGCACTTAGATGATTGTTCCGTCACCCAGATAAGCTTCAATGACCTGCGGATGGTTCTGTATGTGAACCGGCGTGCCCTCGGCGATCTTCTCTCCGTAGTTTAGCACGGTGATCTCGTCGGAAATGTTCATGATCACTTTCATATCATGCTCGACCAGCAAAACGGTGATGCCTTGTTCCTTGATCGCTTGAATCAGGCGAGCGGCGGCCTCGGTTTCGGTTTCGTTCAGTCCGGCGGCAGGCTCATCCAGGCACAATAGCAGCGGATCGGTGGCCAACGCGCGTCCGATCTCCAGGATCTTGCGTTCGCCCAACGGCAGGTTCTCGGCCAAGAGTCGGCTTTTGTCCGCCAATCCGATGAAGTCAAGAATCTCCATGGCCTGTGCACGCAAGCGGCGTTCCTGGCGGCGAATGTGAGGCAACGCCAACCCGCAGCCGAAAAAGGAGCTGTTGATGCGCAAGTGGCGCCCGACCATCACATTCTCCAGAACGGTCATGTTCGTGAACAGCTCGACCGTCTGAAAAGTACGCGAAATTCCCAGGGCGGCAATCTGGTGTGCCTTAAGGCCACTGATAGCGCGGCCAGTGAAATGGATATGCCCTTCGGTGGGAGACAGCACGCCGGTAATGATGTTGAACAAGGTGGTTTTGCCTGCCCCGTTAGGACCGATGACGGCTTTAATGGTCCCCCTGGCCACGCGCAACTGAATGTTCATCAACGCGGTCAGACCGCCAAAAGACATCACCAGATCTTCAATAACGAGCAGTGGGCCGTTGGTCATGACGGCCTCCGGGCACGCTCCAGAAGTTTGGCAGGCAGACCGGCCAGACCTTCGGGCAGAAAAATGGTCACCAGCAGCAAGATTGCCCCGTAAATCAGAATTTCAAACTGTTCGAAAAAATGCAGCCACTCCAAACTTAAGAAAGCAACCAGAACCGCACCGACCAGCGCGCCCCAAATGCTGTGCATCCCGCCCAGAGCCATCATGATGACCAGCTTGATGGAAAAAAACAGATCGAAGGTGCCCGGGTTGATGAAATTCATATAGTGGGCGTAGAGGCTGCCGGCCAAGGAAGCCAACATGGCCGAAAAGGCGAAGACGAAAATTTTATAGCGCGCAATAGGAATGCCCATGGCTGCGGCGGCCGGTTCACTGGTATGAATGGCCCGCAACGCGCGGCCCACCGGCGACTGGATCAAGGCGATCGTAAAAAAAAAGGCGGCCGCCACGATGCCCCAAACCAAATAATAATAGCTCAAAATCGAATCAAATTCGAAGCTGAATAGACTCAGGCCCGGAATGCCGGTCATGCCATCTGGGCCGCCAGTCCATTGGCGTTGTTCGCGGAAGAAAATATTGACGATGACGCCGAATGCCAGGGTGGCCATGGCCAGGTAGTGGCCACGCAGTCTCAGCGATGGCGCGCCCACGGCAACGGCGACGGCGGCCGCGGCCAAGGCGCCGATTGGCATGCACAGCCACGGATCGAAGCCGTAACGGGTGGTTAAAATGCCGGATACATACGCGCCAATGCCATAAAAGGCCGCATGCCCCAGCGAAATCTGACCGGCATAGCCCATCAGCAAACTCAAGCCGATGGTGATCAGGCAATAGATGCCAGCGAAGATCATTACGTCGGGGTAATGGTCGATCCCGGGAATTCTATCCGCCGCCCACGGAAAGATCAGAATGAAGAGCATCCCGGCGGCAATGGGTGCTTTGCGGATCTGCAGCATAGTTTCAAAACCTTTTGAACTTGGTGACTTGCAGGTTTCCCAGGATACCGCTGGGGCGAACGAACAGGACCGCCAGCAGAATAATCAGGGCATAGGCATCCTTGTAGCCTGACAGCAGCAACCCGGCCCCCAAGGATTCGATCAGCCCGATCAGAAGCCCACCCAGAATAGCGCCGGGAAAACTGCCCAATCCACCCAGGATAGCGGCGCCAAACCCTTTAATCGCCAGCATGGCGCCGCGATCGTAGTCCATCAGGGCGATCGGGGTCATCGTCATGCCGGCCACGGCGCCGATGGCCGCCGACAGGGCGAAGGAGAGCAGCACCATCTTCTCCACGTCGATGCCCACCAGTCGGGCAGCAGACGGATTGTCGGCGCAGGCGCGCATCGCTTTGCCTAAAATGGTACGGTTGAAAAAATAGGTCAGCCCCACGGCCACCACGATCAAAAATCCGATGACCCACAGGTACTGGGGTTGAACGACCACGCCGCCCAGTTGAATCGGGGTGCGTCCACTGAAGGCCGGCAGATCATATGGGGATTTGCCCCACAGCAGCATGGCCACCCCCTTGATGATGATCGACACAGCGACGGTGGCGATGATCAGAGTCATCACCGAGGGTTTGCGGATGGTCCGAATACCCAGACGGTCCATTACAATGCCGACCAGCATAACCAGAAAAATGGTGGAGAGAAAAGCCGGCACCAGCGGAAGCCCGACGGAGACATGCATGAAGACCATGACCAGTCCGCCCAGCATCACGAACTCGCCCTGAGCCAGGTTGATAATTTCGGTGACGTTGTAAATGATATTGAAACCGATCGCCACCATGGCGTAGATGGCCCCCACGGTCAAACCGGTGACAATGAACTGCAATACCTGAGTGGCAAAAGAAATGGAATTCATCCGTTGGGCAGCCCGAATAAACCAAGGATGGCGCAAAGCCCATCCTTGGCGAGAGATAGAATGTAGTGCAACCGGGACAAGACGTCGCCGGATGACCGAAACCGGTCAGCTTACTCGGCCAACACCCAGTCGCCATCCTTGACGATGACCATCTGGAAGGCATCCTTGCTCAAACCATTATGATCGTCAGGCGAAAAATTGAATACGCCGTGCTGGCCAATGAAGTTTTTCCTATTTTCCAGATAATCCCGGATCTTGGCTTTATCGGGTCCCACAGCTTTAAGCGCATCGGCCACCAGGTAGAGGGCATCCCAGGCATATCCGCCGAAAGAGCTCAAGGGTTCGTTGTACTTGGCCATGTAGCTTTGCATGTAGTCCATGGTCACTTTTTTCTGGGGATGATCGTCGGGCAGCACTTCGGCCACATTGCAGGCACCCAACGGGCAGTACACACCTTCGGCCGCACCTGCGGCCAGTTCGATGTTTTTGCGGTTGGCAAAGCCGTGACTCTGAAAGAAAACCATCTTCTGCATACCCAGATCACGCCAGTTGCGCATCACCGTGACTTGGGTAGGCCCGACCGACCAGTTGATGATAGCCTGGGGAGCTATCCCTTTTATTTTAGTCAGTTGGGCGGTCATGTCGGTATCTTTGGGATCGTATTTCTCATCGCCCACAATGGCAATCTTGTACTGGTCGGCCAGACGCAGCAGTTCCTGTCGCCCGCTGGCGCCGAAGCCATCCGTGACGGTAAGGATAGCAATTTTGCTGATGCCCATCTTCTGCATCTGGGTGTAGATCGCTTCCACGGCATGACTGTCCGATTGAGCCGTTTTAAAAATCCAAGGATAGGGTTTGCCGCTTTTTTCATTGAGGACGATCTTGTAGCTGGCCGCACAGGAAATCAGCGGCGTGCGGCTTTTTTCGAACACAGGAACGACGGCCAGACTTAAACCGCTGACCGAAGGGCCGATTACCGCGACAACTTTGTCCTGGTTGATCAATTTCTTGGCAAACAGGTTGCATTTGGTGGCATCGCCCTCGTCATCATAAACGACCAGTTCGATTTTTTCACCATTGATGCCGCCGGCCTTATTAATTTGTTCAACCACCATTTCAGCGGTCTTTTTTTCAGGATCGCCGAGAAAAGAGGCCCCGCCGGTGACCGAAAACAGCGCGCCGATTTTATATGCAGCCGAGGCCGGGCTGATTGCGAATCCACCGACCAGCAAACATGCCAGAAGAACTGCCGCCACTTTTTTTCCCATCATCATCCTCCTCCTTGTTATCGGTACTGCGCCAATGGCCATTCGGACTTATTCCGATCGGGTCTCTTGCTGATCCTTGCGCAGGGTAGCTTCGAACTCTCTGAAAAAAGCGTTGCGTTCACGCCAATCCGGGCCAAAACGCTTATTGAACAGGCCCCCCAGCTTTGCGAACAACTTTCCCCATGCCGGCTTATTTCCGCCCAAAACCACATCGGCTAGAAATTCATCCAGATCACTCATCTTTTCCTTGGGAAGAAAACTGACCGCCCCATAACGAATCGATTTTTCAAGGGCATCGGGGGTCAAAGCGTAAGCCGTGAGCATGACGGTGGGAAATCCTCTGCGCACGGACATTTTGAGCAGTTCGAACCCATCCACGCCCATGATGTCCAGAATGACAAAGTCATAGGTAAAACTCATCAGGTATTGACGCGCACTGTCGAAATCCCGGGCCTTGGTCACGTAACAACTGTCAAGCACATCGGCTACGGTGTCGAGCACATCGGGTTCGTCGTCAACTACCAGCACGACTTTATCTTTAAGGATTTGAGACGCATCCATTGTTTGCCGTTCCAGTCCGGGGTTTTTCAGAAGGTCTATCGAATGCGTTGAACAGAAAGCATGGTGTAACGCAAAAAAGACATGGAATCAATACAGCAATTCCAGACGAAGGGTCTATCATCAACCCCAAAGATAGGTGGTCGCACGAGCGCCACCGGTGGATAAGTGGGTGTCAATCCGCAGATAACGCAGGTACACTCCAAAAAAGCAGGCTCGGCAGGGAAAAGATCGCAGGAAAAACGAGGCCGTCCTAATTTTTCCCGAAAGGCACTTTCAAAATGCGTCCGCCTTCCTTGACATAGACGGCGTCTTCGCCGATGGCGACAAGGGAAAACCCCTCAACGGCCGAACCTTCACGTACAATGTGATTGTTGACCACGGCCATGCGGTCTTCGGCCACTTGGGCCCACACGATCGCCTGCACCTTGAGGCGGCCATCCGTCATGCGCTCGGCATTGGGGTACAGCGTGCCGGTTTCCGACATAGACGGTCGGGGGGTTGGCACCGACGTGCGCGTATCTTGCGACAGAGTGGGATTGCGCAGGACATCCGGCTCTAGTGCGGCGCTGGTGCCGGTACCACGCCTGGTGGAGAGGCTCATATCCACATCGGCCGGATGGCCAAAGGACGCCTTAGGCGAAATGCCGGCGGGCTTTCGCGCGGTTGATTTCGAGGATGTGAAAGCATCGGACTGGGGCGGCCTGACGGGTTCAACGCTGCTGCGATTGGTGAATGGGGCCGGTTTGCGGGTCACGGCATCGGAGGGGGGCGCACCTTCAACGGCCACCTCCATGGCGGCTTTTAAGGCCGTAATAGCTGGATCGGTGTTACTCGTTTCACCTAATGAGCCATTCGATTTGGCCGAAAATGCGGGCGCTTCCGCTTCCGGGGTGATCTTAGGTACGGGCAGTTTGGTTTGCACAGCCGCCTGCGGCGCTGTTCTCGGGGTTTGTTGTGTGCCGGAACGACTATAGGCGAACAGAGCGGCCGCGCTGATGAGCAGCAGCACGACGACCATCCCCCACAGGGCGGCCCTGCTCTTCAGAAATGCGAGCCGGGCGGATTGGTGCATTACCTGGCGCGTGTTAACAACCGACTGCATGGCCAGACGTTGCATTGAGCCACTTTCCTGGTCTTTTTCAAGTCGCTGCAACGATTTTAAGATAGTGCTCAAACCGATCTCCTGTTCTCTAATTCAAGCGCGGGTAAAGAACGGTGTTGGCTTCCTTGATGAGAAATATTTTGGTCAGAGGACCGATCAGTCCGTCTGCGTTCAGCCCTTGGCGCATCTGAAAATCCGTAATGGCCCGCTGGGTATCCGCATCCAGAAAAGGTTGCAGATCAATGTGATCATAGCCCACCTGGCGCAGCATCTTTTTGGCGGCTATGATCGATTTCGGCGGGGATGCAGGGGTAATAACACCGTCAAAAGCCAACCCATTTTTCCAAAAAACGAAAATCGGCCCCTGTACGTAGGGCAGTAAGGTGTCAAGATCGGTTTGAATGACTTTTTGGTCGGCGCCGTTGACCAACTGGACCTGTCCATTGTGCCAACCCACCATGGCCATATAAACGGGTGAACCCGCCGTTCGCTTTTTAAATGACAGAATGGCCGGCAGGTTTAATTGCTTGATCAGCGCCCAGTCGGCGGAAAAGGTGTGCATCCGCAGACCGTACTGGTGTGCGGCAATGTCAAAGTATTCCGCATCAGGAACCGATGAAGGGAGCTGAAGGGCATTGGGAGCCGGTTGACGCCAGCGCTCCAGGATCCTCGACACCGCATCCAGGCGCGAACTCTGGTGTTCAAGCCCATCAATGGTAGCCGCGACCACCTCTTGCGTGGAGGAGGGTGCCGCCGTCGAAATCTCGCGAAGCACTTCCGAGGTAATCGCTGCAGCGCCATCCGTGCTGGTCGTTGCAAGGTCGACTGGAATGGGGTCAATTTTAAATGTACGCGGTTGCGGGTTCGGAGCAGAAGCGACAATGTCGACAGCCTGATCCTGCACGCGCGGGTCAGCGGTCGTCGCTTGCGCAGAATGAAATCCAATCTGTTCCCTTGTAAAATGATAGATGACGCTCGAAACAATCATGATCACCAGGACGGCAGAACACCACACCATCATGTGGCGCGACACCCAGGATTTGGAGGGACGCCCACGACTGGACAGTTCACGGATGGCGATTTGGGCAATCCAGCCGGTGACTTTTGGCCTGTTCAGGCTGAACGCCGTCAACAGCGCGCGGTCGCAAGCGATGTTGATCATCCGCGGGATGCCATTGGCATAGTGATGAATCCGGCGCATGGCCGCGCCTGTAAAAATGGCCATCTGCCGCTGGGCAGCGGTATTGATGCGATGCTGGATATAACCGGCGGTTTCCTTGATGCCCATCGGGGTGAGATGCGCACTCAGAGAGATTCTTTGCGCAAGCTGTCGTAGCTCATAGGAATCCAGCATATCCCCCAACTCAGGCTGGCCCACCAGAATAATCTGCAACAATTTATTGCGAGTGGTTTCAAGATTGGAAAGCATGCGTACCATTTCCAAATTTTCAACACTCAGATTCTGGGCTTCGTCGATCAGCAATATGACCTTGCGACCGGCCTGGTTTTTCATGATCAAATACCCATTGATCACGTCGAGAAGTTGTTTGATGTTGCTGACGTTGGTGCGAAGGCCGAATTCGTTGCAAATGGTGGCCAAAAGCTGGACCGAATCCAATCGCGGGTTGAAAATATAGGCTGATTCAACATCGTCGTCCAGGCGCTCTAAAAAAACCCGGCACAAGGTTGTTTTGCCGGTGCCGACTTCGCCCGTAATCACCACGAAGCCATCCCCCTGACTAACGGCATAGGTCAGGTGCGCCAGGGCAATTTCGTGGTTTTTGCTGAGATAGAGATAATCGGGATTCGGCACCAGTTTGAAAGGTTTTTCCCGGAAACCGAAATGGGCATTGTACATGGGGCGCTCCAATCTCGCCGTGCGATACGGTTCAATGGCGCTACTATCGCAGAATGGATGTAAGGTTTCAAGCCATTGTAGAACTGAGCGGTATTCAGGGCCTGACCTTGAACAAAGAGTGTATCAGCAACCGGAAGGCACCGGGGACAACAATCAGCAGGGAGCGGGATGGCGGAATGTAGAAGGCCCCTTCCTTGTCATAAAACGCGGAAGAGGCCCGAACAGATAATGCAACTTGAATCGCTTATTCTTTCTGAGTGGCGCCCTCATCGGTTTTCGGAGACTTTTCATCCACCGGCGTGCTTTCGGCAGCCGTAGTCGTCTCCGCGCTCGCTTCAGCAGGGACACTTTTCGGCGCTTCGACAGCCGTTTCTTTTGCAGTCTCGACCGGCGCAGCTTTCTTGGGATCACTGATTTTAGGCTTCTTTTTGGATTTTAAAGCCTTTTCATCGATATTGACCAGTTCGATCAGAGAGATTGGAGCAGCATCGCCGGGCCGGCGGCCAATCTTCACAATGCGCGTGTATCCGCCATGAATTTCTCCGAAACGCGTTGCCGCATTTTCAAAAAGCTTATGAACCACATTTTTTTCGCGAACGATGGCCATGACCTGTCGCCTTGCATGCAGATCACCACGCTTGGCCAGAGTGATGATCTGGTCGACCCAGCGGCGCAGCTCCTTGGCTTTAACATCGGTCGTGTGGATACGCTCATATTTGAAAAATGAGGTAACCATGTTGCGGAACATGGCTTGACGATGACTGGTCGTACGGTTGAGTTTAACTCCTGCTTTTCTATGTCTCATGGAAAAACTACTCCCCTTCTTCTTCGTCTTCGACGTCGTCCGGCGGCGCTTCGAATCCCTCAAGCTTCATGCCCAGGGACAATCCCATCTCTGTTAGAACTTCCTTGATCTCATTCAGTGATTTGCGCCCGAAATTCTTTGTTTTGAGCATCTCGTTCTCGGATTTCTGAACGAGTTGGTAGATCTTATTGATCTCGGCGTTTTTCAGGCAATTGGCACTTCGCACCGAAAGCTCGAGTTCATCCACGCTGCGATAGAGGTTTTCATTAAACTCGACCAATTCCTCATCGCTCATCTTTTTGACAGTATCCACTTCGGTTTCTTCGTCGAAGGTGATAAAAATGGATAGCTGGTCCTTGAAAATCTTGGCAGCATAAGCCACTGCTTCTTCAGGTGTAATACTGCCATCCGTCCATACTTCCAAGGTCAATTTGTCATAGTCGGTGCGTTGACCGACACGGGCATTGCCGACGACGTAATTGACACGCTTGATCGGTGAAAAGACGGCATCGATGGGAATGGTCCCGATAGGCGCATCTTCTTCCTTGTTGGCCTCTGACAAAGAATAGCCTTTGCCCACGCGCACGTACAGCTCCATATTGAGCCGGGCATCGGCAGTCAGTGTCGCGATGTGCAGATCGGGATTGAGTACGTCAACGGCACCGTCAGGGCTGTTAAACTGTCCGGCCGTAACGACCCCCGCACCGTTTACATTACACGTAAGCGTGCGCGGTTGAAAATCCTTGGTTTTCAGGCGAACTTGCTTCAGGTTCAGAATTATTTCGGAAACATCTTCCAACACGCCAGGGATGACGCTGAACTCATGTTGAACATCATCTATGCGAACGGATGTAATGGCGGCGCCGTGCAGCGACGACAGAATGACCCGCCGCAATGTATTACCCATGGTGATCCCGTACCCTCTTTCCAGGGGCTCACACACGAATTTTCCATATGTCGGCGTGCTGGATACCTGCACCTTTTCCGGCTTGATCATCTCTCGCCAGTTCATGTACATAAGTTCATTTGATGGCATACCCATTCTCCAGCCTTAGGGATTAATAAAGTAAAAGCCGAGTTTCACTCCGCGATTCATAAAAAGAATTACTTAGAGTACAACTCAACAATCAGCTGCTCCTGCATCGGCATGGTCAGATCGTCTCGAACGGGCAGGTTCTTCACAACACCCTTCAATTGATCTTTTTCCAATTCCAGCCACTGGGGAATGCCTCGCCGGACAACGGCCTCGATAGAGTCGCTGATGGCTTGAACCTTTTTACTGTTTTCACTCAAGCTGATCACATCGCCAACCTTGATCAGGTATGAGGGAATGTTTACCTTTTTCCCGTTCACCAGAAAGTGGTTGTGTCTTACAAAGTGCCTGCCCTGAGAGCGTGAATTGACGAATCCCAGCCGGTAGACAGTGTTGTCCAGGCGCCGTTCCAACAATACGAGCAGATTGGTGCCGGTAATGCCTTTTTGACGGTCAGCCGTTTCAAAAATCAGATGAAACTGCTTCTCTGAAAGACCGTACATACGTTTGACTTTTTGCTTTTCACGCAGCTGGACGCCATAGTCCGAGATTTTTCCGCGACGACGTTGTCCATGCTCGCCGGGAACGTAGCTCCGCCTATCAAACGCGCATTTATCCGAAAAGCACCGATCTCCTTTAAGGAAGAGCTTTAAATTTTCTCTTCGGCATATTCTGCATACCGAACCTGTATAACGTGCCAAGATGGCCTCCTTTACGATACTGCAAATTATTTATAACTGGCTGTCGCCAATTCAGTTCCAACCGTCCGATGGCCGTTATAATCGGGGTGTTCCTTGTACGGCAATGCTGCAGCAAGATCCAGTACATGTATTAACGACTTTGGGCGGTATGCAATGACCGCTTGCCATATTCCATGTCTTGCGGCTGGAGCAAGGAACTATACCCGACGACGTTTAGGCGGTCGGCAACCGTTGTGGGGAATGGGTGTCACGTCCTTGATCATGGTGACATTGAAACCAGCGGCCTGGAGCGAACGCAGAGCCGATTCACGGCCTGCACCGGGTCCTTTAACGTAGACCTCAACATTACGCACACCATGCTCCATGGCCTTTTTGGCGGCGTCTTCTGCCGTCAACTGGGCAGCAAAAGGCGTACTTTTGCGCGAGCCCTTGAACCCCATAACTCCGGAGCTGGACCAGGAAACCACGTTACCGGCGGTGTCGGTGATTGTGATAATGGTGTTGTTAAAAGTAGATTGGATGTGCACAACACCGTTGCCGATATTCTTTTTCTCTTTTTTCTTTGTCCGGGTTTTCTTTGGCATCTAACATTCCTCAAACGGTTGAATGGCTACTTCTTCTTTGCCGCGCCTTTTTTCTTGACAGCTGAGCGTTTAGGTCCTTTGCGAGTCCGCGCGTTGGTTTTAGTACGCTGCCCGTTAACGGGCAGGCCGCGACGATGACGAAGTCCTCGATAACACCCCAGGTCCATTAGACGCTTGATGTTCATTGAAATTTCAGTACGCAGCTCACCTTCCACCTTGCATTTGCTGTCGATCACTTTGCGGATGTTGTTAACGTCCACATCCGTCAGATCGTCGGTGGAAATATTTGGATCGATTCTGCACTCGTGCAGAATCTGGTTGGACATGGCCCGGCCAATGCCGTAAATGTAGGTCAGTCCAATTTCGATCCGTTTGCGCCGTGGTAAATCTACACCCGCAATACGTGCCAATGCGAATCCTCCTCTAAACTTAAAAGACCTTAACCTTGTCTTTGCTTGTGCCGTTTATTCTCACAAATCACCCGAACGACGCCTTTACGACGCACGATCTTGCATTTGCTGCAAATCTTCTTGACTGATGATCTGACCTTCATTGGTTTGACTCCTTCGTTCAACGCTCCAGCTCAGTTATCATCACGGGCGCCCAAGTGCTTCCGTGCATTTCTTTGCTCGGACTATTTTGATCGATATGTAATCCGTCCTCTGCTCAGATCATAGGGGGAGAGTTCAACGGTGACTTTATCCCCGGGCAAAATTTTGATAAAATGCATACGCATCTTGCCGCTGATATGTGCGAGAACCTGATGCTTATTTTCCAATTCGACTTTGAACATAGCGTTAGGCAATGTTTCCAATACGACGCCTTCTACGCGGATCGGTTCTTCTTTGGCCATGGCTCCCCCTGGTTAGTGTCCTCTCTCTCGAACCGCCAATGGCAGCCCTGCCTACCTTCGTCCCTTGATCGCACCTTTTTTCAAAAATCCTTCATAATGTCGTGACAGCATATGCGATTCCATCTGCGCAATGGTGTCAATGGCAACGCCGACCACGATCAATAAAGCAGTTCCGCCAAAGTAAAAAGGCACATTGAATTGCGCGATCAAAATCGTCGGTAAAACGCATACGGCCGAGACGTAGACAGCACCGCCAAGCGTCAGGCGGGTCAGCACACGATCAATATAGTCGGCGGTGCGCTTGCCAGGACGAATGCCGGGTATAAACCCGCCGTGCTTTTTCATGTTGTCCGCTACGTCAACCGGGTTGAAAGTAACAGCTGTGTAAAAGTAACAGAAAAATACAATAAACCCGACAAAGAGCAGGTTATAGTATATCCCGCCGGGCTGCATGGCATCTGAGACCGCTTTCAGCCAGGCGACGTCGGCAAATTGTCCGATAGTTGCCGGAAACATGATAATCGATGAGGCAAAAATCGGTGGTATGACGCCAGATGAGTTGATTTTAAGCGGCAAATGGGTGCTCTGTCCGCCATACATTCTTCTGCCGACGACCCGTTTGGCATATTGCACCGGAATGCGTCTTTGCCCCTGTTCGACGAAGATGATAAACCCAATGACGCCTATCATCAGTGCGAGAATGATCAACACACCGAAAATTCCCATTTCATCTTGTTGCACCAGGCGGAACGTATTGGCGGTGGCAGCGGGCAATCGCGCGACAATGCCGGCGAAGATGATCAGGGAAATTCCGTTGCCGATCCCGCGTTCAGTGATCTGCTCGCCGAGCCACATAATGAAGGCCGTACCGGCAGTCAGTGTTAAAACGGTCATCAACCGGAAATCCCAGCCGCCATCAAAAACCACCGCGACGCCCGTCGGCGATGTCTGCGCTTCGAGACCGACCGCAATGCCAAACCCTTGAATAATGCTTAATACAACAGTTCCGTAGCGTGTGTACTGCGTGATTTTCTTGCGGCCCTGTTCACCTTCTTTTTTCAGCTCTTCCAAATGAGGAACGACAACGGTCAGCAACTGCAGGATGATGGATGCGCTGATGTAGGGCATGATACCCAATGCGAAAACAGAGAGTTGTTCCAGCGCGCCTCCGGAAAACATGTTGAACACGCCGACGATGGTCCCCTGCATGGCATCGAAGAGATCTTTCAGCGCATTGGCGTTGATTCCTGGTGTGGGAACGTATACGCCGGCGCGATAGACCGCTAGCAATGCGGCGGTGTAGAACAAACGCCGTCGCAGTTCGGGAATTTTAAATATGTTGCCGAATCCGCTGCCTACCATTTATCTTACCTCTACGGTGCCGCCGGCCGCTTCGACTTTTTTCTTGGCGGTTCGACTGATGGCATCAAATTTGACCGTTAGCGAGACACTGATGTCGCCATTTCCAAGCAGCTTGATACCATCATAACTGCCTTTGAGCAAACCGGAGCGCACCAAAGCGGCCTGGTCGACGATCGTTCCGGCTTCAAACCGTTCGAGGTCCCGCACGTTAACCACGGCGATCTCTTTTTTGAAGATGTTGGTAAAGCCTCTTTTGGGCAACCTGCGATGCAGAGGCATCTGACCGCCTTCATAACCCGGACGGGCACTGCCGCCGGATCGGGATAGCTGGCCCTTGTTGCCGCGACCGGCTGTTTTCCCGTTGCCGGAGCCCACGCCGCGTCCCTTGCGCTTACGGTCTTTGGTTGCACCTTTGGCCGGTTTCAGTTCGTGCAGCTTCATTGCTTGACCTCCTCAGCCTCTACCATATGCGCTACCTTCAGGACCATACCCCGTATAGCGGCCGTATTTTCCAGTTCAACCGATTTATTCATCCGGGTCAGCCCCATGCCGCGCAAAACTTTGCGTTGCTGTTCGGGCCGTCCAATCATGCTTCTTCGGAGGGTGACCTTGATTTTACCAGCCATCGTATTTTTCCTTACCTTATTTCTTCAACCGCAAGACCACGCCGGGCAGCCACCTGCTCCATGCTCTGCAATTGTTGCAGGCCTTCGATGGTCGCTTTCACTACGTTGTGCGGATTGTTGGTTCCCATACATTTGGTCAGAATATTCTGGATTCCGACAGCTTCAAGCACAGCGCGCACAGCGCCTCCGGCAATAACTCCGGTACCATCGGAAGCCGGCTTGAGCATAACGCGACCGGCGCCGAAACGCCCCATTACCTTAAACGGAATGGAACCTTCTTTCAAAGGAACACGCACCATGCTCTTTTTGGCTTTCTCGACGCCCTTGCGAATCGCCTCGGGGACTTCGCCGGCTTTGCCCAGGCCGCAGCCTACGCTGCCCTTCCCATCGCCCACAACAACGATCGCACTGAAGCTGAAGCGCCGACCGCCTTTGACAACCTTGGCGACACGGCTGATATGAACGACTTTATCAATTAACTGACTTTCATCGATATCCTGTTTAAACAAGGGCTTGCCTCCTTATACGCGTTGTGCCCATGGGCTAGAAATCCAAACCCGCTTCGCGAGCGCCGTCGGAAATAGCTTTAATCCGACCATGGTACAAGAAGCCGTTGCGATCGAATACGACCTTCTTGACACCCTTTTCCAAGGCGCGCTGGGCCACCAGTTTGCCTACGTAGACGGCCGCAGCAACTTTGCTTTCGAACTTGGACTGTTCCTTGAATGCCGGTTCGATGGTTGATGCAGTGGCCAATGTGGCCCCGGCCCGATCATCGATGATTTGGGCATATATGTGCCTGGCGCTGCGAAACACCGAGAGCCGTGGTCGCTCGGTCGTTCCTAACATTTTTTTACGGATGCGCGCCTTGCGCTTCATTCTTGCGACTTCTTTTGGATTTGTCGAACTCATGATGATCCCCACATGCGTCTTTGTTGGAGCCAGACGGTCTTTAATGTGTTTTCCCGCTTAAGACCGGCCGCCGGAACCGTTTTTACTTTGTGCCGGTCTTGCCTGCCTTGCGTTGAATATGCTCTTCCGCGTATTTGATGCCTTTACCTTTATAGGGTTCGGGCGGCCTAAGTTGTCTAATGCGTGCGGCCGTCTGTCCCAGCAGGTGTTTGTCGATACCGGCAAGTTTGACCACGTTGTTCTTTTCAACTGTGGCGGAAACACCCTCGGGCAGCGGGAAATCGATTGGATGCGAATATCCCAGGTTGAACACCAGACTTTTCCCCTTGGCTTCCGCGCGATAACCAATCCCGTTGATCTCCAGGACACGCTCGAAACCATTGCTTACGCCGGCTACGAGGTTGGCGACGATGCTGCGTGTCATACCTTGCAGTGCGCGGGTTTTGCGGTCTTCAGTTGTGATGGTCACGTCGATCTGATCCTTTTCGATCTTCAGATCGACCTCGGGATGAACAATATGCGTCAATGAGCCGTTTTTACCTTGAACCGTTAACATACGCTCTTTGTAAGAGATCGTCGTTTTGTCCGGAACCGGGATTGGCTTTTTTCCTACTCGCGACATCTTTCCACCTCTGTCATACATCCGGCGACTTTGGGACGAACCCACCGCAGCCTTAGAGCATGGGTCAAATAGTTCGGATTCACCCGGTGCATTTACCACCGAATGCGGTACATTGGAAGTCTCGCCTCTAAAATAAGGTACAGAGAACTTCTCCGCCCAGATTTTCTTTGCGGGCTTGCTTATCCGTCAAAATTCCTTTGGAAGTGGACAGAATTGCAATGCCCAGGCCGTTATAGAACGGTTTGACATCGCTGTAGCCCACATACACCCGGCGTGACGGTTTACTCACACGCTGCATCTTCAGAATGACGTGAGACTGATTGTCGCCATACTTCAGATAAACACGCAAAATGCCTTGTTTGCCGTCTTTGATGAATTTATAGTTGCGAATGAAACCTTCGCTCTTCATCACTTTGGCCATTTCAGTCTTGATCTTGGAACCGGGAATGTCAACGCTGTTCATTTTTGCTTTGCCCGCGTTGCGTATCCGGACCAACATATCGGCAATTGGATCGGTGATCGCCATTGTATTCTCCATTAACCTCGAAATCGTTATCTGTTTTCATCGATAGCGGGCAGTTTATTACTACCAGCTCGACTTGATCACGCCAGGCAGTTTTCCCTGCGATGCCATGTTGCGGAAACAGATACGGCATATGCCGAACTTGCGTATGAACGCGCGGGGTCGTCCGCACAAAGGACAGCGATTATAGGCTCGAACGCCAAACTTGGGGGCCCGCTGCGCTTTCATTCGTAATGATGTCTTTGCCAAAACTTCCTCCTTAAGACCACATTATTTGCGAAAAGGCATCCCCATAAGGGCCAGCAGCTCGCGTCCTTCTACATCGTTTTTGGCAGTGGTCACAATACTGATGTTCATGCCCTTGATCTGATCGATCTTATCGTAGTCAATCTCCGGGAATATGATATGTTCTTTTATCCCAAGAGAGTAATTACCGGCGCCATCGAACGCTTTCGGCGATACACCTCGAAAGTCGCGTACACGCGGAAGGGCCACATTCACAAGTTTTTCCAGAAAGTCGAACATTCTATCACGCCGCAGTGTGACCATGCATCCAATCGGCATTCCGGCGCGCAGCTTAAAAGCCGCGATCGATTTTTTGGCGCGGGTGACAACCGGACGCTGACCGGCGATGGTCATCATTTCTTCGACGGCCGAGTCGAGAATTTTAATATTCTGGATCGCGTCCCCCAGTCCCATATTCAGCACAACTTTATCAATTTTGGGAATCTGGTGAAAGTTGGAGAAATTGAATTTCTCTTTGAGCTTGGGTACGACCTGCTCTACATAAAATGTTTTAAGCTGTGACATTCCAATCCTCCGAGGTGCCTACAATGAACTTCATTAGGCATCGATCTGCTCATTGCATTTGCGGCACACGCGCACCTTTTTGCCGTCATCCAGCTGTTGCGTTTTCACGCGGACCGGCTTTACGCACTTGTTGCACATCAACATGACATTTGACCAGTTCAAAGGGGCTTCGCTTTCGACGATGCCGCCCTGACGATTCTGGGCGTTCGGACGCTGATGACGCTTCACCGTGTTGATGTTTTCCACAAGAATGCGCTCATTTTTGCGGTCCACTTTAAGGACTTTACCGATCTTGCCTCTGTCTTTACCGGTAATGACCTTGACTTTATCATCTTTTTTTAACTTGGACTTAGATCGCTGCATAGGGCTTACTCCGTCGCTAAATAACCTCTGGGGCCAGCGAAACTATCTTCATGAATCGTTTGGCGCGAAGTTCGCGTGCAACCGGTCCGAAGATGCGGGTACCCAGCGGTTCGCGCTGATTGTTGATCAAAACCGCCGAATTGTCGTCAAATCGGATTAAGGAACCGTCCGGCCGACGAACCTCTTTGGAGGTACGTACCACCACCGCTTTATGGACATCGCCTTTTTTGACTTTGGCATTGGGGATCGCGTCCTTGACCGAAACGACGATGATATCACCAAGACTGGCGTATCGGCGACGGGAACCTCCCAGCACCTTGATGCAGTACAACACGCGCGCACCTGAGTTGTCTGCCACGGTAAGTCTAGTTTCGCTCTGAATCATTTTCTTATCCCTTTATCGTTATACGGCTTTGGCGATGATTTTGCTGACGCGCCAACGCTTGGTCTTGCTCAACGGCCGCGCCTCGGTAATCAGCACGCGGTCGCCGATGCCGCATTCATTACCGGTATCGTGAGCCACAAATCTGTGCCGCCGGCGAATGAATTTCTTGTACAATGGATGCTGCACCAGGCGTTCGGCCACAACCACGACCGTTTTGTCCATCTTGTTGCTGACGATGGTCCCGACCACTTCCCGTTTTGTTCCACGTGTGTTTATCATATGCGCCCCTAGTTACCCGTCTCTTTGGGGTTACGCGCCATCTCTACAAGAACCGTTTTGATTCGCGCGATATCTTTTTTAGACTGGTTGATTTTACGCGGATTCTCGAGCTGGCCGGCACCTTTCTGGAAGCGCAGGTTGAATAGCTCGTGTTTCAGCTCAACAAGTTTTTGATTCATTTCATCTGTACTGAGCGCACGCACATCGCTGACTTTCATATCGTTTCGCTCCTCTCAACAAACCGGGTCTTCACCGTCAGTTTGTGTGCCGCCAGACGCAATGCCTCCTGGGCCATTTCCTTGGTAACCCCGGACATTTCATACAGCACAAGACCCGGACGAATGACGGCAACCCACATTTCCGGGGCACCTTTTCCCTTACCCATGCGTACTTCGGCGGGCTTTTTGGTCAGCGGCTTATCGGGAAAAACGCGGATCCAGATTTTCCCGCCTCTTTTTACGTGGCGGGTCATGGCGATACGAGCGGCCTCGATCTGTTTGGCGCTGATATACCCGCAATCCGTAGCCTGGAGTCCGTAATCCCCGAAATTGAGGGAGGCGCCTCTGCGTGCCGTTCCCCTCATTTTGCCTTTCATCTGTTTTCGGAATTTCACCTTTTTAGGGCTTAACATAACGACCATTCTCCTGGTTCAACACGATAGCAAAGTTGAAATGCGCTTTTTGCCCACTAAGCGCCTGCTTGGCTTTCGAGCTGCGCGTCTTCTTTCTTCAGGATTTCTCCCTTGAAGATATAAACTTTGATACCGATGGCGCCGTAAGTGGTGCGTGCTTCGGTAAAGCCGTAATCGATGTCGGCACGAAGCGTGTGAAGCGGAACCCGACCTTCATGGTACCACTCGATGCGCGCCATTTCCGCACCGCCAAGCCGTCCTGAACAAATAATTTTAATGCCTTGGGCACCGAATCGCATGGCGGAAGTAACGCCTCTTTTCATAGCGCGACGGAATGCCACCCGTCGTTCAATCTGCATCGCCACGTTTTCCGCAACCAGTTGAGCCTCGATTTCAGGTTTGCGCACTTCTTGAATATCGATCAACACTTCCTGCGAAACGGTTTTTTCGAGTTCCTGCTTGAGCCGTTCGATTTCGGATCCTTTTTTGCCGATAACAATGCCTGGACGGGCAGTGTAGATCCGTAACCGTATGCGTTTGGCTGAGCGTTCTATTTCGATCCGAGAAATACCTGCGTGGTAAAGTTTTTTCTTTACAAACTTGCGCAGGTTGAAATCCTGTTGGATATACTCGCTATATTTTTTATCTGCGTACCAACGGGATTCCCAGGTTTTTACGATTCCCAGCCTTAACCCAATGGGATTGACTTTCTGGCCCAAGCTCTACCTCCTCCTATTGACTACTTCGCTTCGGTCAGTATGACCGTTACATGACTGGTGCGTTTCAAAATTCGAGTGCCACGCCCACGGGCACGGGCCCTGAAGCGTTTGAGCGTCGGCCCCACATCAACGATCAGGTTACCGACTACCAGGTCGTCGATATTAATATCCGGAACCTGGTCCGCATTGGCGACGGCCGATCGCAATACCTTTTCAACGATTCCGGCGGCCTTGTTGGGCATGAACTTGATCGTGGCCAGTGCTTTTTCCACCGGCTTGCCTTTGATGGCGTCGGACATCCAGCGCACCTTTTGCGGCGAGATGCGCACGTATCGGGCGACTGCTTTAACCTCCATGATTGCCACTCCTATTACCCTTGCCTATCTCTTTTTGGATTTTTTGTCTGCAGCGTGCCCGAAAAAGGTACGGGTCGGCGAAAACTCACCCAGCTTGTGCCCAACCATATTCTCAGACACGAACACTGGAATGAATTTACGGCCGTTGTGGACAGCAAGCGTCAGCCCAACCATCTCGGGGACGACCGTCGAACGCCGCGACCAAGTCTTAATAACTCTGTTGCTGCGCGCTTCCTGGGACATCTGGACTTTTTTCATCAAGTTGTCTTCGATGAAAGGACCTTTTTTTAATGACCGTGGCATAACTTCTCCTGTGATCCGTGCCTGTATATATGAGCCCGGGCTCGGGTTCCGCGCGCGTCGGTCTCTGGCCGCAAAACCCGTTGCAACGATTATTTTCTGCGTTTGACGATATAGCGATCGGTCGCTTTATTCTTACGCGTGCGATACCCTTTGGTAGGCATGCCCCATGGTGAAACCGGGTGCCGGCCACCGGAGGAACGCCCCTCGCCACCGCCCATGGGGTGGTCAACCGGGTTCATGGCGACGCCGCGCGATTGCGGTCTGCGTCCCATCCACCGGTTACGCCCGGCCTTGCCAAGCGACATGTTCTCGTGCTCGACATTGCCGATTTGGCCGATGGTAGCCTTACACTTGAGAAGTACCATGCGCACTTCGCTTGACGGCAGCTTTACCAGTGCGTACTGGTCCTCTTTGGCCATCAACTGAGCAAAACCACCGGCGCTTCGGACGATCTGTCCGCCTTTGCCGAGCCGCAGCTCAATATTATGGATATGAGTGCCCAATGGGATATTGGCAAGAGGCAGCGCATTGCCCGGTTTGATATCCGCTTCCGGACCGGACGAGATGGTGTCTCCGACTTTCAGATTCAGCGGCGCCAGTATGTAGCGTTTTTCACCATCTACATAGTTCAGCAATGCAATCCTGGCGCTGCGATTTGGATCGTATTCGATCGAGGCGACTTTGGCGGGTATACCGTCTTTGTCACGCTTGAAATCGATAATCCGGTAATAACGCTTGTGCCCGCCGCCACGATGTCGTGAGGTGATGCGACCGTAGCAGTTACGTCCACCGCTGCTCTTCAAGATTTTGATCAGGCTTTTTTCCGGTTCGCTCTTGGTGATCTCCTTAAAATCATAGAAGGTCTGGAACCGACGGCCGGCAGATGTTGGCTTAACTCTCTTGATTCCCATTTTCAGTAGCTCCTAGCGCTAGGCCCCTTCGAAGAATTCGATGCGCTCGCCTGGCATCAGTTTTACGATGGCCTTCTTCCAGTTGCGGCGTTTGCCCAAAATGCGCCCGCGCCTTTTAAACTTGCCTCTCACGTGCATGGTATGAATGTCAGCTACCTTCACGTTGAATATCTTCTCTACGGCACGACGCACTTCGATCCTATTCGCATGCGGATCGATTTCGAAGGTGACCTGGTTGAACTGATCCTTCTGAAGATTGGTCTTCTCCGTGATAATCGGCCGCTTGATGATATCATAATTGATCATGATATTAGCCTCCCTTCGATGCCTTTGATGGCATCTTCGAGCAGCACCAGCTTCTCATATTTGAGGATATCATAGACGTTGAGGCCTTCGCAGCGCATCACCTTGATGCCCTGCACATTGCGCGATGACAATTCCAGATTCTGGTTCGTGTCACCGGTTACAATCAAGGCGTTGGCGGCATTTAGCGTCGAGACGGCCGCAACAAAGTCCCTGGTTTTGGCCTGGGTCAGGTCAAAGTTGTCCAGCACCATCAATTCGGCCTCCTTCAGCTTGCATGTCAAGGCCATTTTGAGTGCTAATTTGCGGACTTTCTTGGGGACCTTTTGCTCGTACGAGCGTGGGTGCGGCCCAAAAATGACGCCACCACCACGCATCAGTGGCGATTTGATATCTCCGCGGCGTGCGCGCCCAGTACCCTTTTGTTTGTAGAGTTTGCGCGTGCTGCCGGCCACATCGGAGCGGTTTTTGACTTTGGCCGTACCCGCACGCCGCTTTGCCAATTGGGCCACGACGACCTGATGCAGTACGGATTTCTTAACCGGCACATCGAAAATGGCATCGGGCAATTCGGCCTGGGATACTTTATTTCCCTGAATATTGAAGACGTCTACTGTTGCCATACTCTTCCTCGTTCGGAACCGACGACGGCTCGCAAAACAATGCGCCGTTTCGGGTACCCGGTTAATTCTTTGCAAACTTCAATTTTTGGATCATCACAAGCGCTTCGGTGTGCCCCGGGACAGCTCCCTTGACCAGGATCAGGTTATCCTCTGGTCGCACATCGATCACTTCCAAATTATGGATGGTTTTGCGATCCACCCCATATCGACCGGGCATTTTTTTGCCCTTGGCGACTTTGGAAGGCCAGGCACTGGTACCGATTGAACCTGGAATGCGATGGCATTTGCCGCCATGGGTAGCGCGTCCGCCGCCAAACTTATGACGCTTCATGACACCCGAAAACCCGCGGCCCTTGGTGCTTCCAACAACGTCGACAAGCTCGCCAACTTTGAACAGGTCGGGTCCCAGGCTCTGTCCCACCGAGAATTGTTCGGGATCTTCGACAGCGACTTCGCGCAGGAAACCGTAGCAGTTGCCGCCACTCTTTTTAAAGTGACCCTGTTGGGGCAAGCTGGTTTTGGCGACTTTCTTTTCGCCGAACCCTAACTGAAGCGCATTGTATCCGTCATTGGCTTCCGTTTTGATCTGGGTCACCACACATGGGCCTGCCTGAATTACCGTGACGGGAACGAATTGCCCGTCCGTGGTGAAGATACTTGTCATACCGAGTTTTTTACCGATCAGTCCTTTACTCATGGCTCATCACTTTCCTGACCTACAGTTTGATCTCCACATCCACACCCGGAGACAAATCGAGCTTCATCAGCGCGTCAACGGTCTGCTGGGTAGGCTCTAAAATGTCCAGCAGGCGTTTATGGGTCCGCATCTCAAACTGCTCACGAGACTTTTTATCGATGTGGGGTGATCTTAGTACGGTAAATTTGTTGATCCGTGTCGGCAAGGGGATCGGCCCGACCACTTTGGCACCGGTCTTGCGGGCGGTATCCAATATATCCGTTGCGGATTGATCCAACAGTTTGTGATCGTAAGCCTTAAGCCTGATTCTAATTTTGGTGTTCATTATCATGGGTCAATCTTTCTACTCGATGATTTCGCTGACGACACCGGCGCCGACCGTACGGCCACCTTCACGGATGGCAAAGCGCAGCTCTTTTTCCATTGCGATCGGCGTGATCAGCTCCGCCGTGATCGCCACATTGTCCCCGGGCATGACCATCTCAACACCCTCGGGCAGATTCAAAATGCCGGTCACATCGGTGGTGCGGAAGTAAAACTGCGGCCGATACCCGTTAAAAAACGGTGTGTGACGCCCGCCCTCTTCCTTGCTCAAAATGTATGCCTCGGCCTTGAACTTGGTGTGCGGCGTAATCGTACCCGGTACCGCTACAACCTGACCGCGCTCCACTTCATCACGCTTGGTGCCGCGCAGCAATACACCGATGTTGTCGCCGGCCCGGCCTTCATCCAGCAGTTTGCGGAACATTTCAACGCCCGTGCACACTGTCTTGATCGTCGGGCGAATGCCCACGATCTCAACCGTGTCACCCACTTTGACGATCCCGCGATCCACACGGCCTGTCACGACGGTGCCGCGTCCGGAGATGCTGAATACGTCTTCGATCGGCATCAGAAACGGCTTGTCGATGTCGCGCTTGGGCTCGGGAATGAACGCGTCAATGGCTGCCATCAGCTCGAAAATACATTTGGCCTCGGCACTGTCCGGGTCGTCGCTCTCCAGCGCTTTGAGCGCGCTGCCGCGAACGATCGGCGTGTCGTCGCCCGGAAATTCATACTTGCTTAACAGCTCGCGCAGCTCCAGCTCCACCAGCTCGATCAGCTCTTCATCGTCGACCATGTCGCATTTGTTCAGAAAAACAACAATGCGCGGTACGCCGACCTGACGTGCCAGCAAAATGTGCTCGCGGGTCTGCGGCATGGGCCCGTCATCGGCGGCCACCACCAGGATCGCGCCATCCATCTGCGCCGCACCAGTGATCATGTTCTTGATGTAGTCCGCATGGCCGGGACAATCCACGTGCGCATAGTGCCGGGCGTCGCTCTCGTATTCCACGTGCGCTGTGGCGATCGTGATTCCGCGCTCTTTTTCCTCAGGCGCCTTATCGATCTGATCGAACGGAATGTACTCCGCCCGTCCGCGCAAGCCGTTGAGCTTGGTGATTGCGGCCGTCAAGGTTGTCTTGCCATGATCAATGTGACCGATGGTCCCTACGTTGACATGTGGCTTTTTTCTCTCAAATTTTGCCTTCGCCATCTCGTCCTCCCCTAATCGGCAATCGATTAGACAAAAGAATAGGTTTTAAATGCCTTGCCATACGATGGATCGCGGAATTTAAAACCTATTGCGCGTTCGTTCGTGAACCACTTACTTACCAGCGGTAGTGTGCAAATGCCTTGTTGGCTTCCGCCATCTTGTGCGTATCTTCTTTTTTCTTGACCGCAGCACCTCTGTTGGTGGCAGCGTCCATCATCTCCCCGGCCAGTTTCGAAGCAAAACCAAGTTCGGAGCGGCTGCGAGCATACGAGATCAGCCAACGGATGGCTAGCGCGGTTCTTCGCGACGGCCGGATTTCAGTGGGCACCTGGTAGGTCGAACCACCCACGCGCCTCGATTTAACTTCGATCATGGGACGTACATTGTCCAGAGCCTGCTCGAACACCTTCATTGGAACACCCTTGGACTTCTGCTCAATCTGATCAAAGGCGCCGTAAAGCAACGATTCGGCCACACTCTTTTTACCGTCGCGCATAAGCGCGGCAATGAATTTTGCCACGATTTTGCTGCTGTATTTGGCATCCGGTATAATAACCCGCTCGGGGACTTCTCTTCTTCTAGGCATATGCTACACCATCATTCTCGTTCGGTTAATATCAACTATTTGGGCTTTTTGGCGCCATATTTGGAGCGCCCTTGCCGACGATCCTCGACTCCCAGGGTATCCAGGGTTCCGCGCACAATGTGATAGCGCACACCGGGCAAATCTTTGACACGCCCACCACGAACCAGAACCACCGAGTGCTCTTGCAGATTGTGCCCAATGCCGGGGATATAGGCTGTAACCTCAATCCCTGTGGTCAAACGCACACGCGCCACCTTACGCAAGGCCGAGTTCGGCTTTTTGGGAGTAGACGTGTAGACACGGGTGCAGACACCTCTTTTCTGTGGTGCCCCCTTCAGCGCCGGGGTGTTGGTCTTTTTCTTCACCCGCGTGCGGCCATTTTTTACTAATTGGTTGATCGTCGGCATATTCTCCTCTTAATTCCCTTGCTTGCTAGAATTCCCGATGCAGGGACTCGCTTGCGGAAAAAGCGGATTAGTATATAGATACCCGATTATTGTCAAGTATTTTTCCGTCTGAGCCGCATTTTTTTAAAAATAGTTCAAATATGCCTCCCATTTCACTGAACGGGAGGCATACGCAAGTCCGGATCTCATTCCTGTTCGACAACGAGCTCTTTGGGGTCAACGTCAAGGCCGAGATAATCAATCAACCCTGTTCCGGCGGGGATCAGGCGCCCCATAATGACATTTTCCTTCAAACCTCGCAGATAATCCACGGTGCCGGCAATAGAGGCATCTGTCAGCACCTTGGTCGTTTCCTGAAAGGAGGCGGCGGAGATGAAGCTGTCCGTGCTCAAAGAGGCCTTGGTAATGCCGAGAATGAGCGGTTCGGCCGAAGCCGGTTTGCCGCCCGCGGCGATCACGGCTTTGTTGGCATCATCGAATACGATGCGGTCCACCTGTTCTTCAACGATGAAGTCTGTGTCGCCGACCTCCATGATTTTAACCCGACGCATCATCTGTCGCACGATGACCTCGATGTGCTTGTCATTGATGCGAACGCCTTGCAGACGATAGACCTCCTGCACTTCGTCGACCAGGTAGCGCGCCAGGGCCACTTCGCCCTTGATGCGCAGAATATCCTGGGGAATTGCCGAGCCACCGACAAGATGCTCCCCGGCTTTGACGTAATCGCCTTCATAGACGTTGATATGCTTACCGCGTGGAATCAGGTACTCTTTTTTCTCGCCCACGTCCACGGGGGACACGGTTACTTTCTGCTTACCTTTTTTGGTGGACTTGGCAATGCTGACATAGCCTTCTATCTCGCTTAATACAGCGATTTCTTTTGGTTTTCGCACTTCGAACAATTCGGCCACACGCGGCAGACCACCGGTGATGTCCTTGGTTTTGGTGGTGGCGCGCGGCAGTTTGGCGATGACGTCGCCAGCCTTCACCTCGTCCCCCTCTTCCACCATCAGAATAGCATCCACGGGCAGAATGTAACGGGCCATACCGCCACCGCTTTTGAGCTTGGCGGTTTTGCCGTCGGGACCTTTGACGGAGATGCGTGGCCGCTCTTCGCCGGTTTTAGATTCAATAACCGTACGGCTCGATTTGCCGGTCACCGGGTCGACCTTTTCCTGCAAGGTCTTGCCAGGAATCAGATCACCGAATTTCACGGTTCCGGCCACTTCGGTGATGATCGGGGTGGTAAACGGGTCCCAGGTGGCCAGCAGCTGTCCAGGTTCGACCGATTCACCGTCCTTAACCAGGATGTGCGCGCCGTAAATGATCGGGCTGCGTTCGCGCTCGCGACCGGCTTTACCGAGAATGGCGAATTCACCGCCGCGCCGGTTCATGACCACGTTGTGCCCTTCAGCGTTCTGAACGATATTCAGATCAAGATACTTCACCTCGCCCGCCGTGCGGGCGCGGATGTCGGCCTGTTCGACACGCCGACTGGCCGTACCACCGATATGGAAGGTACGCATGGTCAACTGGGTGCCAGGCTCTCCGATGGATTGGGCAGCCAGGATGCCGATAGATTGCCCTATTTCGACCCGGCCGCCGTGCGCCAGATCACGCCCGTAGCAGGCAGCGCACACGCCGAATTTCGTCTGACAGGTCAATACGCTGCGGATCTTGGCGCGGGTGATACCGGCATCTTCAATGAGGCGAACGCCGCTTTCGTCTATTTCCTTGTTGGCCGGAATCAGCACTTCATCCGTGAAGGGGTCGAGAATATCTTCCACGGTGACGCGACCCAAAACACGCTCGCTGAGCCGTTGGATCACCTCGCCGCCTTCCATCAGGGGCTCGACTTCCACGCCCATCATCGTACCGCAATCGGGTTCGGTGATGGTGGCATCCTGGGCGACATCTGCCAGACGTCGCGTGAGATACCCGGAGTTGGCGGTCTTCAAGGCGGTGTCCGCCAAGCCCTTACGGGCGCCGTGGGTCGAAATGAAGTACTGCAACACGGACAGGCCCTCTCGGAAATTGGCCTGAATGGGCGTTTCGATAATCTCGCCCGACGGTTTGGCCATCAAACCGCGCATACCCGCCAACTGACGCATCTGGTCCTTGCTGCCACGTGCACCGGAGTCGGCCATCATGAAGATCGGGTTCACGCTTTCGGCAAGGACCTGACGGCCCTCCTCATCGACCATGGGTTTGCCTTTTTCGTCGTAAACCGGCGCATTTTTCATGGCCTCCATCATTTCATTGGCCACATCGTCGGTGGCTTTGGCCCAGATATCGACGACCTTGTTGTATTTTTCACCCTGGGTGATCAGACCTTCGGTATACTGGCGCCCGATCTCCGTGACATGTTGCTCGGCCTGCTTGAGAATCGCCCATTTGCCGTCCGGGATGATCATATCGTCAATGCAGATGGAGAGACCGCCTTTGGTGGAGTACTTGTACCCCGTGTCTTTCAGACGATCGGAAAGAATGACGGTGGCTTTGGGTCCCAGGTTACGGTAAACGAAATCGACCAGGTCGCGCAAAGCGCCCTTGTCCATGACCTTGTTGACGGACTCGAACGGCATCTCCTGGCGTTTTTCAACGATTTTGAAGATATGGTAACCATCGCCGGATTTGACGATCGGACTGACGGCCCCGGCTCCCAGTTTGAAAATCGCATCCACATCGGCATCTTCGGGGTCGAAAATACGCTGGAATTCATCCTTGCGCAACATGCCGATGAAACCTTCCTGCTTACTATCACTGGCCAGCGATCGGGTTTTCACCATGTCTGAAAAATCTGCGCCGGCGTGAAGGGCGTCCAGAATTTCCTGGGCCTCCTCAGCCGTTTCGACCACCAGGTGGCGCATTACAGCCACGTTCTGCTTAGGCATGATCTCCCATAGCAGGATGCGGCCGACGGTGGTGTCATGCCGTTTACCACCGATGCGCACCAGAATTTTGGCGTGCAGGTCGACTTCGCGCGAATCGTAAGCGATACGGACCTCATCGGGACTGGAGAAGACTTTGCCTTCGCCTTGGCGTCCTTCAATTTCGCGCGTCATGTAATACGTACCCAACACGATGTCCTGGCTGGGCACAATGATCGGACTGCCATTGGCCGGAGAAAGAATGTTGTTGGACGAGAGCATGAGCACGCGCGCTTCGATCTGCGACTCCACTGACAACGGCACGTGTACCGCCATCTGGTCGCCGTCGAAGTCGGCGTTGAAGGCCGTACAAACCAATGGGTGTAATTGAATGGCCTTGCCTTCGATCAACGTCGGCTCAAAGGCCTGAATACCGAGACGGTGCAATGTCGGCGCCCGGTTGAGCATCACCGGGTATTCGCGCACCACTTCGTCCAGGGTATCCCACACCTCGGGGACTTCGCGTTCGACCATCTTTTTGGCGCTCTTAACCGTCGATACCAGCCCTTTTTGTTCCAAACGGTAGTAAACGAAAGGCTTGAACAGCTCAAGAGCCATCTTTTTAGGCAGCCCGCACTGGTGCAGTCGCAGGTTGGGACCAACAGTAATAACGGTACGACCGGAGTAATCCACACGCTTGCCAAGCAGGTTCTGGCGGAAGCGGCCCTGTTTGCCCTTGAGGGTATCGCTGAGCGACTTGAGCGGACGCTTGTTCGTACCGGTGATGACTCGCCCGTGACGGCCGTTGTCGAACAGCACATCCACCGACTCTTGCAGCATGCGTTTTTCATTGCGCACAATGATGTCGGGGGCTTTCAGATCCACCAGGCGCTTCAGGCGGTTGTTGCGGTTGATCACCCTGCGGTAAAGATCATTCAGATCGGAGGTAGCGAACCGGCCACCTTCCAGGGGGACCAGAGGCCGCAAATCGGGCGGCAGCACAGGGATGACATCCATGATCATCCAGACCGGATCCAACCCGCTGCGCCGGAAAGCATCCACGATACGAAGGCGCTTGGAAAGCTTCTGGCGTTTGGCCACCGAATTGGTGGTACGCACTTCTTCGCGCAGGGTATCGTACAGCGAATCCAGTTCGAGGCCTTCCAAAAGCCGTTTAACCGCTTCGGCGCCGATGCCCGCTTCGAACTTTCCTGGATACAGTTCCAGGGCTTCGCGATATTTCTCCTCGGTCAGCATCTGGCAGCGGGTCAGGGGTGTCTCCTTGGGATCGATGACAATATAGGAATCGAAATAGAGAACCTTTTCCATGCTTTTAAGGGTCATGTCGAGCAAATTGCCGATTTTGCTGGGCAAGCTCTTCAAAAACCATATATGCGAAACCGGTGTGGCCAGTTCGATGTGCCCCATGCGCTCTCGCCGTACTTTGGATTGAATTACCTCCACGCCGCACTTTTCGCAGATCACGCCCCGGTGTTTCATGCGTTTGTATTTTCCGCAGTTACACTCGTAGTCCTTGGTGGGACCGAAGATTTTCGCACAAAAGAGGCCGTCCCGTTCAGGCTTGAAAGTCCGGTAATTAATGGTCTCCGGTTTTTTGATTTCACCGTGGGACCACTGCCGGATCTGCTCGGGAGACGCCAAAGCCACCCGCACGCCGCGATACTGCCGCGGATCGATCGGTTTGGCAAAAAAGTCATACAAAGTTTCCATGATATTTCCTCATTTATAGGAAATGAATAAAATATGGCTACAGACCGGGAGGCACACGCCCCGGCTGTCTGCTACTATGCCTTGGGCATATCCTTATCTTCCATCAGGGCGACATCCAGACCCAGGGCCTGTAATTCCTTCGTCAATACCTTGAAGGATTCCGGCAGACCGGGCTCAAGAATGTTCTGTCCTTTGACGATTTTTTCGTACATGCGGGTACGCCCCGCCATGTCGTCGGATTTGACGGTCAAAAATTCCTGCAATGCGTGCGCCGCGCCATAGGCTTCCATGGCCCACACTTCCATTTCACCCAGTCGCTGACCACCGAACTGGGCTTTGCCGCCCAACGGCTGCTGGGTCACCAGCGAGTACGGGCCGATGGAACGGGCATGGATCTTGTCATCCACCAGATGATGCAACTTGAGCATGTACATGGTGCCCACCGTCACCTTCTCCTGGAAGGGCTCGCCGGTATGGCCGTCAAACAACGTCGCCTGGCCATTTGCAGCGACACCCGCTTCAATCAAGAGGGTTTTTATCTCTTCTTCTTTGGCGCCGTCGAAGACCGGTGTGGCCATGAAGACACCGTTTGTATAGTTGGACGCCATTTCCATAACCTGCTGGTCGTCCAATTTTTCAATGGCAGCGGAAATATCCTTGGCATCGAAGATGCGTTTTAGTTTTTTGCGCAGATCGGAGGCCTGATTCTCTTCCATCATGCGGGTGATTGCGTCACCGAGCCCTTTGGCGGCACGGCCCAGATGAATTTCAAGGATCTGCCCTACGTTCATACGGGAAGGCACACCCAAAGGATTTAACACCATGTCCACCGCGCGGCCGTCTTCGAAATAAGGCATGTCTTCCACAGGCAGGATGCGCGATACAACACCCTTGTTTCCGTGGCGGCCGGCCATTTTGTCGCCGACGGACAGCTTGCGCTTCATGGCCACATAGACCTTGACCATCTTGATCACGCCCGGGGGCAGTTCGTCGCCTCTTTCAAAACGCTGGAGGGATTTTTCAAACTTTTCCCGGACCTGATCGCACTGCTGCCGATACAATTCCAGCAGGTCGTGCACCCGTTCGGTCCCTTCGGCATCATCCAGGACAAGGCTTTCCAGTTGCGCCACCGGAATATCGGTGAACATCCCGACAGTCACCTCGTCATCCTTGACGGCGTAAATCTTTTTACCTTTTTTCAAAGGCGCGGCCAGTTTCTGTCCGACCGCCATTTCCTCGATCTGATCGCGTACGATATCTTCGATGGTTTTCAGCGCATCGTCCCGGTTACGTTCAAGAACCGTTATTTCAGCCAGTTCGATGGCCTGGGTGCGTTCGTCCTTTTCGGTGCCACGGCGTGCAAACACTTTGGCGTCGATAACAATGCCTTCGACCCCCGGCGGTACGCGTAGCGAGGTATCTTTTACATCTCCGGCTTTTTCGCCGAAAATGGCGCGCAGTAACTTCTCTTCAGGCGACAATTGGGTTTCCCCTTTAGGGGTGATCTTGCCGACCAGAATATCCCCCTGGACGACTTCAGCCCCCAGGCGAATGATCCCGCTTTCATCCAGATCGCCCAAAGCTTCTTCGCCCACATTGGGAATGTCGCGGGTGATTTCTTCCTTACCCAGCTTCGTGTCCCGCGCCACGATCTCGAACTCTTCGATGTGGATCGAGGTATAGACCCCGTCGCGCACCAGTCGTTCGGACACCAGAATGGAGTCCTCGAAATTGTACCCACCCCACGGCATGAAGGCCACGGTGACGTTTTTCCCAAGTGCAAGTTCGCCTTGCTCGGTAGCCGGCCCGTCGGCGATAATTTCGCCGGCTAACACCTTCTGGCCCTTTTTGACGATCGGCCGATGATTGAAACAGGTGTTCTGATTGGACCGGATAAACTTGGACATATTAAAAACGCTTACCGCCTTCTTCAGACTCTTGGAGTCGGGTTCATGACGGATGACAATACGGGAGGCATCCACGTCCACCACTTCGCCATCACGGTCGCTGACAATGGTGACGCCGGAATCCTTGGCCACGACGCCTTCGATGCCGGTGCCGACCAAAGGAGCTTCACTGATCATCAGCGGCACGGCCTGACGCTGCATGTTGGACCCCATCAAGGCGCGGTTGGCATCGTCGTTCTCAAGGAAGGGAATCAGCGAAGCGGACACGCTCACCAACTGGTTGGGAGAGATGTCCATCAACTCGATCTGCTCGCGCTCCACCATCATGAACTCTCCGGAGACGCGTGAGGTCACCAGCGGGTTCACGTAGTGCCCCTTTTCATCAATCGGCGCATTGGCCTGGGCGATGGGGTGCTTTTTCTCTTCAAAGGCGCTCAGGAATCGCACATCCTGTGAAACCGAAGCATCCTTGACCACCCGGTAGGGGGTTTCAATAAAGCCGTAGTCGTTGACCCGTGCATAAGTGCTCAAGGACACGATCAATCCGATATTGGGACCTTCCGGGGTTTCGATAGGACAGATCCGACCGTAATGGGATGGATGCACGTCGCGCACTTCGAAGCCCGCACGCTCGCGGGTCAGACCGCCTGGTCCCAGCGCACTCAGACGCCGCTTATGGGTCGTCTCGGACAGCGGGTTGGTCTGGTCCATGAATTGGCTCAGCTGGCTGGTGCCGAAAAATTCCTTGACCACCGCCGACACCGGTTTGGGATTGATCAAATCGTGCGGCATGAGCGCATCGACTTCCTGCAGGCTCATGCGTTCCTTGATCGCGCGTTCCATGCGCACCAGACCGATACGATACTGATTTTCGAGCAGTTCGCCCACAGCGCGCACGCGGCGGTTGCCCAGATGGTCGATATCATCGACGACGCCTTGAGTATCGCGCAATTCGATCAGGGTCTTGGTCGTCAGCAGGATGTCTTCCTTGCGCAGCGTCCGCAGGTGCACCGGAGCCTGGATACCCAGTCGGAGATTGATCTTGAGGCGCCCCACGCTGGACAGATCGTAGTAAGCCGACTTGAAAAAGAGGTGATCCATGAACTCCTGCGCCACCTCAGGCGTGGCAGGATTACCAGGGCGCATGAGCCGGTAGATTTCGATCAGCGCCTCTTCCTTGCTGGACACTTTGTCGAGGGCCAGCGTCTTGCGGACCGAATCGCTGCTGGAGACGCCCTCGATGTGCAGAATTTCGAACTCGTTGACACCGGCATTTTTAAGCTTGGCCAGAGATTCTTCAGTGATCTCTTCGTTGGAATGGATCATGACCTCGCCGGTTTTCGGATCGTGAAGGGTCACCGCGTAAACTTTGCTCAACAGCTCTTCGGGACCGATCGGAATCGAATCCATGTTGGCTGCCTTCATCTGCTTGATGGCGCGTTGGGTGAACATGCGTCCTTTTTTAACGAGCACTTCACCGCTGACAGGCTCAACCACATCACGGCTGGCCCGCTGCCCCTTGAGCAGCTCTTCATTGAACAGCTTCGAGGCACGCCGCCCCTCGATGACCACCCGCTCCTTGGCATAGAAGTAGGTCAGCAGGTCTTCCGTGCTGTATCCGAAAGCCTTCAGCAAGGTCGTTACGGGAAATTTCCTGCGGCGGTCGATGCGGATGTGAACGATGTCCTTCGGATCGATTTCCAGATCGATCCAGGAACCGCGAACGGGAATGATACGCGCGCTATAGATGATTTTTCCGCTCGAGTGGGTTTTGCCCTTGTCGTGATCGAAAAAGACACCCGAAGAGCGGTGCAGCTGACTGACCACTACACGTTCAGTGCCGTTGATGATGAACGTTCCTTTTTCAGTCATCAAGGGGATGGTGCCGAAATAAATTTCCTGCTCTTTGATATCGCGTATATTGGAGACGCCGGTTTCTTTGTCGACATCATAAACCACCAAGCGGACGGTGATACGCACCGGCAGCTCATAGGTCATACCACGCTGGATGCATTCGTCTTCGCTGTGTTTGACATCGGAAAAGCGATAGGCCACGAACTCCAGAGAAGCACTGCCGGTAAAATCCTTGATAGGAAACACCGACTTGAATACCGCCTGCAGCCCGATGTCTTCGCGTTTTTCTGGTGGCACATCGAGTTGCAGAAAGCGTCGATAAGATTCTTTTTGCATGCCGATAAGATCAGGGATCTCAACGATCTTTTTGATTTTACCGAAATTCTTCCGAATACGCTTTTCAAGCGCCAGCCGTGCTGCCATGATTTCTCCAATTTTTTACAAGGACTTTAGGAAACGCGAAAATGGGATAAAAGGTTGTTGGCCTTTACACCCCATTTTCGCATTATCAATTCGTTTTTAAGCAGGGCGATGATTGGTATCCCTCTGCGGACGGTTATTTTAATTCTACCTGCGCGCCGGCTCCTTCCAGTTGGGCCTTGATCTTCTCGGCATCTTCCTTGGCAATACCCTCTTTCACGGGTTTGGGAGCCGAATCGACCAGGTCTTTGGCCTCTTTCAGCCCCAGACCGGTAATTGCGCGCACTTCTTTGATCACCTGGATCTTTTTATCCCCTGAGGTGAGCAAAATAACATCGAATTCAGTTTTTTCGACGGCTGCAGCAGCGGCATCGCCTGCCGGACCGGCTGCCATCATGGCGACCGGAGCAGCCGCGGATACACCGAATTTTTCTTCTAATTCCTTAACCAGTTCGGAAAGATCCAGAACAGTCATATTTGCAATGAAATTGATTACATCTTCTTTAGTTACATCAGCCATTGGTTTTGTTCCTCCGCAGTCATTTAAGCAAAGCCGCAAGGTCTTTGCGACCGTTTTTTGCATCATGTTTGGATTGTTTTGCGCATTCTGTGTACGCGATCAGGCCGCCTGGCTCTCTTTTTGATCTTTAATAGCCTGCAACACATTGACCATGCGTCGTGGCACGTCGTTCAAAGCACGAACAAACGAAGTGGGTACCGCGATCATAGCCGACAGCACAGTTGCCAGCAACTGTTCGCGTGACGGTAGTGCCGCAAGGGCTTTGATCGCTGTCAAGTCGATCAGTTTGCCATCAATCACGCCAATCTTGATCTCGAGCTTTTCATTTGTCTTGGCAAAGTCGCTCAGCACTTTTGCCGGCGCGACCGGGTCTGAATAACTGATTGCGATGGCGCTCGGACCCTTGAAATGATCCTTGAGCGGTTCAACGCCAGTGCCCTCAGAAGCTCTGCGCAGGATTGTGTTTTTGATGACCTGAAACTCTACGTCAACTTCACGCAGTTTATCGCGCAATTCAGTGAGCGTGCCAACGTCCAGACCTTTGAAGTCCGTGACGATGACGACCTTGCTTTTCTGCATCCGCTCTCGCAACTGAACGACGAATTTCTTTTTGGCTTCGATATCCAATCTGCTTACACCTCCTTCCATGACTGCAAAAACCGGAGGAAACAACGGGAGTGTGTCTGTTGGCTGAAAATAGTTCCGATGTAGAGTGACAATTTTCGCTCTCAGACTGTCTCGGTAGGCCGGCGCCAGCGCCGATTAAACACGAGGTTGCCAAATGGCCACGCACATGAACCTACGGTCTTTGACAGTTAATTTACCAACTGCTTAAATTAGTACAGGTTTTTAAAACATCAATAACATTCGTCATGTCAATTCGAAAAAAACATTGGACCCATGTTACCTTAGCGTATCATCTCCTTCACCAGGGAGGCATCGACCTTGATACCAGGACCCATGGTCGTTGAAATGGCCACACCCTTAAGATAGGTGCCCTTGCTGGACGATGGTTTTAGCCGCATGATGGTTTCCATGAAGGCGGCAATGTTCTGCACGATTTTTTCCACGCCAAAGGAAACTTTTCCCATCGGAGCGTGCACAATACCGGCTTTTTCGACTCTGAAATCTATTTTTCCAGCCTTGAGTTCGTTGACCGCTCTTCCGATATCAAACGTCACGGTACCGGTTTTGGCATTGGGCATCAGCCCTCGCGGCCCGAGCACGCGGCCGATCTTACCGACGGCGCCCATCATATCGGGTGTTGCCACAGCCTTGTCGAACCCGAACCACCCGCCCTGGATTTGTTCGATCAAGTCATCGTTCCCCACGAAGTCGGCGCCTGCTTCCTTGGCTTCGGCCTCTTTTTCACCTTTGGCGAACACCAGGACCTTGACTTCTTTGCCCAGGCCATGCGGCAGCACAACCGTGCCGCGCACCATCTGATCCGCATGCCGAGGATCAACCCCTAAGCGCACGGCCACATCCACGGTTTCGTCGAATTTGGCAAAAGAACACTTAAGCGCGGATTCCACAGCTTCATTGAAATCATACCGCTTTTGCGTGTCTATTTTGCCTATGGATTCTGTGTATTTTTTACCCCGTTTCGGCATTTTCTAATTCCCACTCCTTGACCTATGGCATCTTGTTGGCTGCATCCTGATTGGGCGCATATTCAAGCGGTACGCTCAAACGACCTCAATTCCCATGCTGCGGGCCGTTCCACTGATAATACGGCAGGCGGCCTCCAAGCTGGTCGTATTGAGATCGGCCATTTTCAATTGGGCAATCTCTTTAACCTGGGATTGCGTAACCTTGCCGACGCGATCGCGCTTGGGATCACCGGCACCTTTGGCGATCTGGGCGGCTTTTTTCAGCAATACGGCAGCCGGCGGCGTTTTTGTAATGAAGGTGAAAGACCGGTCCTGATACACGGTGATCACCACAGGCGTGACCATACCTGCATCGTTGGCAGTCCGCGCGTTGAATGCCTTGCAGAAGTCCATGATGTTCACACCATGCTGACCCAATGCAGGACCAATGGGGGGCGACGGTGTGGCTTTGCCCGCCGTGACTTGCAGCTTGATTTGTGCCATTACCTTTTTCGCCATGGTTCTTTTTTACTCCTACGATATTGGATGTATTCGAATGCACCAAAGTTATGATGATGGGCGGCTTTCTACAGCCTGGTAACCTGCACGAAATCCAACTCCACCGGCGTGGAGCGCCCAAATATACTGACAAGCACCTTGATTTTACCTTTTTCCTGATTGATCTCTTCCACTGTCCCATTGAAATTGGTGAATGGACCATCGATGACCCGCACCTCATCGCCTTCTTCGAAAAAGAATTTCGGCTGAGGCTTCAACTTTCCGGCTTCCATCCGATTAATGATGCGATCGGCTTCCTCATCGGTCAGAGGGGTCGGTTTGTCACGTCCCCCTAAAAAGCCGGTAACCTTAGCTGTATCGTTGACGATGTGCCATGTTTCATCATCCAATTCCATCCGAACCAGAAGGTAGCCGGGATAAAACTTTCGCGCAGACGTGCGACGCTTACCCTTTACCAGTTCGACCACCTCTTCGGTGGGTACGAGTACTTCGTCGAACTTCTGCGGGTTGGGAGAAATGGCTATGCGTTCTTCCAGCGATGCCTTGACTTTATTTTCAAAGCCCGAATAAACGTGGACGATGTACCATTTGAGTGCCAAGATTCACCTTCTTTGGGTTATGGAAGCACCGTGCGGATCAGGCTGGAAAGACCGAAGTCAACCAATCCCAGAAAAAGGGATATCACGATCACCAACACGATAACGACCACCGTCGACCCCACCGTTTGCTTACGGGAGGGCCAAGTGACTTTTTTCAGCTCGATCTTCACTTCGCGCAGAAACTGAATGCTTTTCTGCACAATACCAGGCTCGGCGACGGGTGTCTTGGGTTTGGCCAAAGTCGGAACTTTTTTGAGTACCGGCGTGGGCTTGTTGATCGAGCCGCCATCCCCATCCTTGGCAGATGTTGCGTCTTGCGCCTTTTCGAAGCGCAACGCTTTCTTCTTTTCGGGATCCTTTTTTTTCAGTATCCGTCCCATGCCACTCCTAATTGTTCAACGGGGTTGCTGCCGCCGACCTACAGCCTCAGCGTTGCACCCCATTCCCCTTTGGCCAAAAACATTGGCAGGCCAGGAGGGATTCGAACCCCCAACACCCGGATTTGGAGTCCGATGCTCTACCGTTAGAGCTACTGGCCTGCACGGGCGGCACATCAGTGTATCGCCAAATGTTACTTGGTTTCTTTGTGAGGTGTATGTTTCTGACAGAACGGACAATATTTGCTGAACTCCAGCTTGTCTGGGGTGGTCCGCTTGTTCTTTGTCGTCGTATAATTGCGGCGTTTACATTCACCGCATGCGAGCGTCACTATTACTCTCACTTAGTCGACTCCTTGGTCATTACTCAATGATTTCGCTGACAACACCGGCGCCGACCGTACGGCCACCTTCACGGATGGCAAAGCGCAGCTCTTTTTCCATTGCGATCGGCGTGATCAGCTCCGCCGTGATCGCCACATTGTCCCCGGGCATGACCATCTCAACACCCTCGGGCAGATTCAAAATGCCGGTCACATCGGTGGTGCGGAAGTAAAACTGCGGCCGATACCCGTTAAAAAACGGTGTGTGACGCCCGCCCTCTTCCTTGCTCAAAATGTATGCCTCGGCCTTGAACTTGGTGTGCGGCGTAATCGTACCCGGTACCGCTACAACCTGACCGCGCTCCACTTCATCACGCTTGGTGCCGCGCAGCAATACACCGATGTTGTCGCCGGCCCGGCCTTCATCCAGCAGTTTGCGGAACATTTCAACGCCCGTGCACACTGTCTTGATCGTCGGGCGAATGCCCACGATCTCAACCGTGTCACCCACTTTGACGATCCCGCGATCCACACGGCCTGTCACGACGGTGCCGCGTCCGGAGATGCTGAATACGTCTTCGATCGGCATCAGAAACGGCTTGTCGATGTCGCGCTTGGGCTCGGGAATGAACGCGTCAATGGCTGCCATCAGCTCGAAAATACATTTGGCCTCGGCACTGTCCGGGTCGTCGCTCTCCAGCGCTTTGAGCGCGCTGCCGCGAACGATCGGCGTGTCGTCGCCCGGAAATTCATACTTGCTTAACAGCTCGCGCAGCTCCAGCTCCACCAGCTCGATCAGCTCTTCATCGTCGACCATGTCGCATTTGTTCAGAAAAACAACAATGCGCGGTACGCCGACCTGACGTGCCAGCAAAATGTGCTCGCGGGTCTGCGGCATGGGCCCGTCATCGGCGGCCACCACCAGGATCGCGCCATCCATCTGCGCCGCACCAGTGATCATGTTCTTGATGTAGTCCGCATGGCCGGGACAATCCACGTGCGCATAGTGCCGGGCGTCGCTCTCGTATTCCACGTGCGCTGTGGCGATCGTGATTCCGCGCTCTTTTTCCTCAGGCGCCTTATCGATCTGATCGAACGGAATGTACTCCGCCCGTCCGCGCAAGCCGTTGAGCTTGGTGATTGCGGCCGTCAAGGTTGTCTTGCCATGATCAATGTGACCGATGGTCCCTACGTTGACATGTGGCTTTTTTCTCTCAAATTTTGCCTTCGCCATCTCGTCCTCCCTGGCTTCAAAATAGATTCAAATTTTAGGACTTCAAATTAAGATCGCCTTCGCTCAGTCAGTATCGCGCTTTGTTCGCTTACTCTGCGGCGTCAGATCAATTCAAAAATGGAGCCCACGACCGGAATCGAACCGGTGAACCTCTTCCTTACCAAGGAAGCGCTCTACCGTCTGAGCTACGTGGGCTTATATTTTCTGATTCGGATATCTGATTGAAGGCTGCGTGAAGTTAGGCTGATAAGTTTGGAGCGGGAGACGAGGCTCGAACTCGCGACATTCAGCTTGGAAGGCTGAAGCTCTACCAACTGAGCTACTCCCGCCTGATTTTCAAACCGCCTGATCTCTGAACCCCACATCTATACAGTCATTACCGCCCCAGGTTTTGACAAGGGGCTGCGCATACTGGAAGCCATGTAGTCAGAATCGATCCCGAATACGGATATCTCCTACAATTAGCACTCTTGTTTGGGTGGTGGTGGGGGGAGGATTCGAACCTCCGAAGGCGATAGCCGACAGATTTACAGTCTGTTCCCTTTGGCCGCTCGGGAACCCCACCTTTATTACATCATTGGAGCCAGCGGAGGGACTCGAACCCCCGACCCACTGATTACAAATCAGTAGCTCTACCAACTGAGCTACGCTGGCACCAAACACCTGCGATATAGTCGTTTTTAAAGATCGACCAAAGCCACCGTGCCGGTGCCAAGGTAACTGAAAATGGGCTTTTTAATCACATCTTTCAAAAAACGCAAGCAAAATCTAAAATATCCCGAAAAAAAATTCCACAGGGCTATATCGCCTTTTGTAGTGCGGATGCCTATGCGATGCCTTTCTTCGATCCAACCCCTATACGCTTTTATAGGCATAAATACAACAACAGAACTTCATTTCCGGCTTTCACCTGAAATAGAAACGCCCCATGACCTGTATCTCAACATCGATCTTTCGCTGAGCATAATCGCCGTGTGTCCCGGAGCGTCCATCGACATGGCAGACGCAAACCAGCGTCCTGCTGACCGGCGCGTGATAATTACTTGACAAGCACGGCAATTTTTGTGGTATCGTCGCCTTCAACTTACGATCAATGCACCCATCCCCCTGTGGTGCCGCTTGATCGGACGGACTGGCAACCCCCCGCGCTTTCAAACGCAACAAGTGTGATCCCGGCGTGGCGAAACAATCAATCTAATTCATTCACATTATGGGTAACGGTTTGAACATTCAATCCTTCTACAAATTGGTCCTTCCCTTTGTCCTGATTTTCTCTACCTATAGCTGCGGCCATCTGCCCTCCGGTACCGAGGCATCGTCCGAACCAGCACAACACGCGGCGGTCGATAACGATGCCGCAAGCCTGCCACAGTCTGAGGACGCCGTTTTCGCGCAAGAAGCGTTGTCAGAGGAACTTGCGGCCAACGGCGATGCGGATTTACCAGCTGCGCCCGTTGACGAAGCTCAGGAAAATCTGTCGGCCGGCGAATACCCGGATGACGACGGTGGCGATTCAGCGGTGACGGCCGAAAAGGAATTTTCAGAAACGGATAAGGTGACGCAGTCTAAACTGGATGAGGCCTTGGATTTCTGTGAAGTCGCCCAATCCTTGTGGCAAAAAGGGGAGTTGGACAGTGCGCTGGAGTCATTGGACAAGGCGTATTCGTTGATCTGGGAGGTGGATACCAATCAGGACACCGAACTGATTCAACAGAAAGAGGATCTGCGTTTCCTGATCTCCAAAAGGATTCTGGAAATTTATGCTTCCCGCAACACAGTTGTGACCGGGAACCATGATGAAATTCCCATGGAGCTAAACAGCCATGTGCTGAACGAGATCCGACTGTTCACAGGTCCGGAAAAAAACTTCTTTCTGAGGTCCTATCAGCGATCGGGTCAGTACATGCCCTACATCCTCCAAGCGCTCAAGGAAGCCGGTCTGCCCGAAGACCTGGCCTGGCTTCCGCTGATCGAAAGCGGTTTCATGGCCAAAGCGCTCTCCAGCGCACGCGCCCTGGGGTTGTGGCAATTCATTCCAAGCACCGGCTACAAGTTTGGCTTGAAGCGCAACAGCTACATCGACGAACGAATTGATTTCATGAAGGCAACCAATGCGGCTATCGCCTATCTGAAAGAGCTCCACAGCATGTTCGGCGATTGGTCGACGGTTCTGGCCGCTTATAATTGTGGCGAGGGACGGGTGCTTCAAGTGATTCGCACACAGAATATCAATTACCTCGATAACTTCTGGGATCTCTACACGAGACTGCCGCGCGAGACAGCGCGCTATGTGCCCAGATTCATCGCAACGTTGCACATGGTAAAAAATCCGGAAAAATACGGTTTGGATCAGGTCGTGTTCGATGCACCGCTGGCTTTTGATCAAATTGAGATCAACCGCCAGATGCACCTGAAAGATGTCGGCAAAGTACTCAACATCGACTTGAAAGAATTGGAAGCCCTCAACCCGGAACTGCGCTATCACATCTTGCCGCCGGAACCATACACGTTGAGAGTTCCGGTCGGAGAAGCGGACAATCTCCTGGCCAACCTGGAAACCGTACCCACCTGCACTTTACCGCAAAATACGTTTACGTACGCCCGTCATCGCGTGCGGGCCGGTGAAACGCTTTCCGGCATCGCCCGGCGCTATCGCGTCGGCGTCTCCACTATCCTGAAGGCCAACAATCTAAAGAGCAGCAGAATCCGCATCGGCCAAATTCTCAAGGTACCCGGCAGCGCCTATGCCGCCCTCGACACCCCCGAAAAAAAGGCAACCGCTTTTTCAGGCACGCATACGGTGGTCCGCGGAGATTCATTGTGGAGCATTGCCGCACAATACAACACCACAGTGAAAAGCATCAGCGACTTGAATGGTTTGCCGTCCACAAAACTGGTAGCCGGTCAAAAACTGAAAATTCCAGGGAAGCATTCCGCCGCGGTGTCAACGTCTAAGAACAAGAACACGTATCGGGTTCAAAACGGCGACAGTCCTTACGCGATCGCCCTAAAACACAATATGGCCCTCGATCAGTTGCTGCGCATCAACAAACTCCGACCGGGCAGCACCATTCACCCCGGCCAGACGCTTTATCTTGAATAAAGGGTCAAACAACCACGTACTTTCGATTTTCAAAGACGCGATCTTGTGGTATTTGATTTCGCCTTTAAGCGAAGCGCCCTCGTAGCTCAGGGGATAGAGCAGCAGATTCCTAATCTGTTGGCCGCAGGTTCGATTCCTGCCGGGGGCACCAAGAACACCACGGTCCATGCGACACATTGCAAGCCCTTGCTATGCCCCCTGACCTTTCCCTCAAATAAAACGGCTTGTCACTTTCCGAGCATTGCGTTGGGCAGCCAGACCACAACTTGCGGGAAAATCGAACAGATCACCACTCCGACAATCTGGATGATCAGAAAGGGAATAACGCCGCGGTATATGTGGCCCAGTTGAACGCCTTCAATCCCCAGCCCGGACAGATAGAAGAGCGCATATCCAAAGGGTGGGGAGAGGAACGACAACTGAAGGTTAATGGCGAGCATTGCAACAAACCAGAGCATATCGAAGCCGAGTTGTTGGGCCACTGGCAGAAATATCGGAAAGGTGATCATGACGATTCCAATCCAGTCGATGAAAAGACCGAGAATGACATAAATCGCCATAATCATGATGTAGGTACCCCATTTGCCGAGACCGAGGCCGACGATTGCGTTCACCAGGGCGGCACCTCCGCCCAGTTTCAAAAAGACGCCGGTGAAGCAGGTCGCTCCGATGATGATCATGATGACCATGGTAACCGTGCGGGAGGTCTGGTAGAGGCAATCGGTGAAATTTTCCCAGGTGAACTTCCCGTAGGCAACGACCATGATGAATGCGAGAAGGGCCCCAACTCCGGCCGCCTCGGTGGGCGTTGCGAATCCTAAGAAAATCGATCCGAGGACAAGGAAAATCAGACCCATGGGCGGGACAGCGTAGCGCAGGGCGTTTTTGATCCTCTTACTCACTGGAACCAGGGCCAGTTCCTCCTTGGGAACCGGAGGTCCAATCTTCGGATTCAGACCGCAGCGGACAGCGATGTAGGCCATGTAAAGACCCGACAAAACCAAACCGGGAAGGGCGCCCGCTATGAGGAGCTTCCCTGCGGAGAGCCCCCCCTGGTCGGCCATCATGACAAGCATGATGCTAGGAGGGATCAGTATCCCCAGGCTACCGCCGGCCGCCACGAGCCCCATTGACAACTCCTTCTGATAGCCATATCGAATCAGCATTGGCCCGGCAAGGAGGCCCATGGTCACGACCGAAGCGCCCACAATCCCCGTGCAGGCCGCAAAGACGATACAGACCCCGATCACCGCAACGCCGACACCTCCCCGGACCGGCCCCAGAAGCATTCTAAGCGCCTTGAACAATCCGTCCGCAACGCCCGACATGGTCAGCAAATTCCCCATCAGGATAAACAGCGTAATCGCCACCAATACGAAATTATCCATTGTCCCATAGATTCGATCCATGAAAATGCCGAAGAACTGTGGTCCGATGAAAAAAAACCCGAACACGACGCCTACCCCTCCGAGAACGAATGCCAGCGGGTGTCCCATGAAGAAGAAGATCACCAACGCGACGAACATACCGATGGCGGCTACTATTTCAGGGCTCATGTGTTCCTCTTTCTTTCCTGAACGATCACGTTAACGGCTTTGATCACCTCGGAGACACCCTGTAAAAAGAGCATGACAGCGGTGATCGGGATGACCGTCTTGATCGGGTATAATGGCGGTCCCCATATACTCCAGGACTTTTCCAGCATCTGCCAGGAATTGACCGAATAGCTGAAGCCGAAGTAAATAAAAACGATGATAAAAGGGAAGTACATTAGAAAATAGCAGATCAGTGAAAGGATCGCTTGTGTTTTCTTTGAAAAACGCCCGGAGACGAGATCGATGGCGACATGTGATTTGCATAGCAGGCCGTATGCTGCAACCAGCATGAAATGCGCCCCATAAAAAAAATTACTCATTTCGAAAGTCCAGATCGTAGGCCGCTGAAACGATCGGGTAAACACCTCGTAGACGATAAAAAGCGTCAAGGGGATCATCAGGTAACTGAATACGATCCCGGTCCATCGGCTGAACGCGTCGATCCTTCTGGACAAGCCAAGCCACATGTTCATAGAGAACCTCTTTGTTCGCCCGGAACGCCCGGGGGATTTCGGGCGCCCCGTCAAAGGTCAGATGGGTTCAGGCCCTTATTTGAGACCCGGAAGATTTGGCCAGGAATAGGGCTTGCGTCCCTGGGAGAATGGTTGCTGGACATCGCGTGTGGGTTGGAAGTCTTTCAGAAACTGGAACATGGACAGTGCGGCCGTCTGATAATCGGGATTTTTCTTGGCCTCTTCCACGAGGTACTCCCAGGCATAGTTTTCGATTTTCTTGAGTTCCTCCTCGGACAGCTTGAAAATTTCGTGACCCGATGCAACGAATTGGTTTAGGGCTTCGATATTGGTGGCCTCATACCAACTGCTCATGTAGGCCACATTGGCAATCGAGGCTCTCTCGACGATCACCTTCAGGTCGTCCGGCAATTTTTCCCAGGCACCTTTGTTGATCATGACTCCGAAGGTGGACGAGGGCTGATGCCAACCAGGACCGATGTTGTATTTTGTTACCTCCGCGAAACCCATTTTCCAGTCGATCGAAGGGCTGCAGAACTCAGCGCCATCGATGGTCGCCATTTGCAGTGCCTGATAGATTTCGCCGCCGGATACCATAACCTGGGCAGCCCCCAGCTTCTGGAGGATGTGGCCCTGGGCCTTTCCGGACATCCTCAGCTTCTTGCCTTTGTAGTCTTCGAGGGTCTTGATTGGCACGCGCGCACGTATCCCTGATTCCATCGGGCTCACGGCGGTCAGGAAATACTTCATATTGTACTTTCCGAAAAGATCGTCGAAGACCTTTTTCCCGCCCCCATGATAGTACCAGTTGATAGCGTCATACTGGCCCAGCCCCATCGGAAAGGAGCCAAGAAGGTCGAAGGCGGAGTTCTTACCGGCCCAGTAGCTCGGCCAGTCCCCGCCGCACTCCACAGAACCCTTGGAAACCGAGTCGAAGACCGCAGTGGCGGGAACGAGTTCACCGGCGGGAGAAACGGAGATCTGAAGGCGGCCGTTGCTCAATTCGTTGACGAGTTTGGCGAAATTCTTATCCCCCTCAAGAAGGTTGATGGTCGGGGTCCAGGTACTGACCATCGTCCATTTGATCGGTTTTTCGGCGGCCGAGACAAGGCCGAGACCGGCACAAAAAATTGTCATCGCCGCAATAGCGATCACGAAACTCTTTTTTTTCTTCATGGCATTTTCTCCTTTCATAGGTAAACGCAAGTAGCGGATCGAACCTTCGGATGCCAAGCACCATGACCTCAGAACCAGGCCGCTGTCCCTATTAGGCCCCTGAAGTTCTTCCCTGCCCTTTCGAAGCATCACCTCCCTTTTTACAAGCCAGTTGGTGCTTGCACACACCCACCTGCGAACGATCATCATCCAAAGAGTGGGATTTAATCATCGCCCAGCAGCCAAAGGTCCGGATGCATCATTCCCGGAATGGATGCCCCTTCTGCTTTTCAATCTCCAGCTTGCGCAAGTCTCCGCGGATGATCTTGCCGGTGCTCGTCATCGGAAGTTCGGCCACGAATTCTATCTCGCGCGGATACTCGTAAGCGGCCAGACGCGTTTTAACGAAAGTTTGGATCTCTTTCGCCAACTCTTCTGTGGCGGGTATTCCTTCTTTCAAAACGAGGAACGCCTTGACGATTTCAGTGCGGACCGCATCGGGTTTGCCTATGACAGCGCACATCGCAACGGCGGGATGCTTGATCAGGCACCCTTCTATCTCCGCCGGGCCGATCCGATATCCCGAGGAAGTGATGAGGTCGTCCTTGCGGGCGACATACCAGATATAGCCATCCTCATCCTTCTTGCCCAAGTCACCGGTAAGAGACCAGTCGCCAACGAATTTATTCCGCGTGGCTTGAGGGTTTTGCCAATAATTGAGGAACATGACCGGATCGGGCCGCAGGATGGCGATCTCGCCGACCGTAGAGGGCGGGCAGATGTGACCCTCTGCATCCACAACTTCCACGCGGTGCCCGGGGATCGGTTTGCCCATCGACCCTCGTCGCACGGGCATGATCTCGCAACAGTTCCCCACGACCAGATTGACTTCGGTCTGGCCGTAGAATTCATTAATATCAAGATCCATGACCTGGCGCCCCCAGTCGAGGAGTTCCTCTCCCAGAGTTTCACCGCCGCAACCAATCGTCCGCATCCGGAAATCATGGCGGCTTTTGGGATCTTTGACCAGACGCATCATCTTCAAAGCGGTTGGTGGCATGAAGGCATTGCGTATGCCGTGCTTGGCAATGAGATAAAAGGCGTGTTCGGGATCAAATTTCCTGGTGCGGTGGGCGACAACCGGGACGCCGTGATGCCAACTCGGCAGCAGGACATCGATCAAACCGCCAATCCAGGCCCAGTCGGCAGGAGTCCAGTATACATCGCCTTTTTCAGGAAAAAAGTTGTGGAAAAATTCTACTCCCGGAACGTGGCCCAGCACCACGCGGTGGGCATGCAGGGCTCCCTTCGGCGGACCGGTGGTTCCCGATGTGTAGATGATCATTGCCGGGTCGTCTGCTCTGGTAAGAACAGGTTCGAAATGGGACGACCCCTTTTCCAGCGCCCCCCAAAAATCGACAACCCCGGGCTGGCTCTTCCCGCCGCTGACGAACAGCAGCTTTAAATCGGGAAGTTGGCCGCGGATCTGAAGGACCTTGGCGATGTTTGCGCTGTCTGTGACAATGGCTTTCGCTCCGCTGTTGGCGAGCCGGTATTCGAGCGCGTCCGGACCGAACAACGTGAACAAGGGGATGGCGATAGCGCCCACCTTGTAGGTGGCAATGTGGGTGATTGCCGCTTCTGGGCACTGTGGCAACAGAATACCGACCCGATCGCCTGACGATATGCCACTCGCCCCAAGGGCATTGGCCAAACGATTGGAAAGCTGCTTGATGTCCCAGAAGGTGAATTTTTCAGTCTTTCCCCTTTCGTCCTCATAGATGAGTGCGAGCCGATAACGTTCGTCCGCCCACTTGTCGCAGACATCCACGCCGATATTGTAGTGTTCGGGGATCGACCAGCGGAAACTGCTGTAGACCTCGTCGTAAGTACTTTTTTTCGGTAGCATAGCATCCTCTGAATCTCTAACACGTTGCGTGCTTTTTGAGGTGACAGGCCGAAATCAAGCTGACAGACTGGGAACTTTTATCGATTTTCAAAAAATGAATGGTCTTCAATTTTTTAACAAGCCTTGTGATCTTTGTCAAGATGTTGGATCCACCGCAGGGCGCCCGATCAGGCACAATTCGAAAAAAGGCCGCCTCATTTGCACAAGGAGGCTGGCGCACGGCTTTTGCGCCGATCACTGGGGAAGTAGTCCGCCGTATAATCCATACCACGGCGGACTTCTCCCTGGCGCAGACGGTCCGGTTTTCCCCTGATGCGGACGGCGCCATGCTCAAGGACAAGTACGGGACCGCATTGTGGAAACCTGCCATAAGTCCAGGCTGGGGCCGCATTTTCGCCGAGCAGGCCGGCCGGGCGCGCCGTTGATCAATACGGATCGGGGGGATTTTTTGCTGTTCGTTTTCCTGATCGCCGGAGTTACCGGCGGCTTTGTGGCCGGATACCAGTATCGCAGGCTGTTGGGGGAAAAGCGAGGTCAGTCAAGAGTTGGGGGTTTGATCTGTTTTCCGATTTTTTCGCACGGTGCGACAATGTCCTGCAGCGACTGGCGGCAGGTGCCAAGGCAGTTGTCACCTAAGTCATAATTATGCTGCCTTCTTGATGGGCCTTCCTGGACAGCATGACCCTTTGCAGGATCAAGCCATACCAGTGGGACGATGTCCCATCGCCGCAAATATAGGCTGTAGCATCCAGCTTCACCCGGGATGAACACCAACCCGAGTAGAAGTGACAACTATCCTGACACTGGGGGATTCGTTCAGTCGCATTTCCAGTCGTTACATGGTTGATTGTAATAACCGGCCTTTCGATCTCACTCTACAGCCGTTTAAAACCATCTTGGGTGATAAAGGCATACGACAGGGGTCCGGAAATCTCTTCATCCAATTCGGCCAGTCGTTCCATTTCATGGCGCACGATCGTAATCACACGATCCAATTCGGCATTCTGATTGACGCTCTGATGCAGACTATGCTCCAGCTTGATCACCCGCGGCACGCTGAAACAGATGCCGATCTCATCGCTGTCCAAAAGGGGTAATTTCCGTTTGGTCCATAACAGGTACATACGAAATGGATGGACGGGATCATACCGGGTGTACCCGCCTAGAATAAAGGTGACCTGGTGTATGGGGTCGATGGGTTGTATCTCGCACTTTTTTCGCATAAAACGTTCATACTCTGTCGCCAAAAACGGCAGGGCCGCATTATAGATATCATCCACGTAGGTTAAGTTTTCATCACCCACGAACCGCTTCAGTGCATGACACATGGATTCGCCTGCCGCCGCCCCTCCGTTCAGAATACCCGCGTAATCCGAAAGCTGGTGCAAACGATCGACTCTGAACTCGATCAGATTGCCGTTGGCATCCACATCCACGGCTTTGGCATCGGCACCGAATACAACGCCTTCCCGGGCTTTGCAGGCAATCAATTGAGACATGTTACTTCCTCCGCATGGACCTTGGGTAATGAATTGGGATTACGCCCCAACGCTGGTGGTCCAATCAGCGCCTTCGAATGTTTCTGATCTGGTTACCAACATATAGTAAATCAGAGGGTGTGGAATGCCAGAGGCACTGGAAAAAAAGCCCTGTCCGGCGGTGCGGTCCGGTTGATACGTAAAAATAATGCGGAGGGTGTCGGAGGCGCCGGATCTTATAATTCGTCGGCAGGGCGCCGTCGCTGAGCGCGGCCGGCAAGTTGGCGGCGCCATTGATCCAGGCGCTGTTTGATCAGTTTTTCGTACCCGCGCTCACGAGGCTGATAGAAGTGCGTACCCTGAAGCTTTTCAGGCAGGTAATCCTGCGGCACGAAAGCATCTTCATAGTCATGGGCATACTTGTAATCACGCCCGTAACCCAGATCTTTCATCAATGCGGTGGGGGCATTACGAATATGCAGCGGCACCGGCAAGGTGCCTGTTTTGCGGATAACTTCGCGCACCTGTCCGTATGCCACGTAAATACTGTTGCTTTTAGCCGCCGTGGCCAGGTAAACGGCGGCCTGGGCCAGGGCCAGTTCGCCTTCAGGCGGACCAATGAAACGGAAGGCTTCCATGGCCGCCATGGTGATACGCAAGGCATATGGATCTGCGTTGCCGATATCCTCGGAGGCAAAACGCACCATGCGGCGAGCGACGTACAGCGGGTCCTCGCCGGCCATAAGCATGCGCGCCAGCCAATAAAGCGCCGCATCCGGATCGCTTCCACGCAGGCTTTTGTGAAAAGCTGAAATAAGATTGTAGTGTTCGTCCCCGGATTTATCGTACTGCAGCGCTTTTTGCTGAATGGCTTTTTCGATATCCGCCACCTCGATTTGCCGCCGTGTCTCATCCGCGGGTGGTCCCTGGCGGGCCATTGTCAGGAAAGCGGCCATTTCCAAATTGTTCAGGGCGGCCCGGGCGTCGCCGTCGGAAGCTCTGATCAAATGGGCTTCGGCTGCGTCGGCCATCGCCAGGCGGTAGCGCCCCAGTCCTCGTTCACTGTCGCTGAGCGCCTGTTGCAAAATCGCCGAGAGATCTTTGGCTTCGAGCGATTTGAGGGTTACTACCCGACAGCGCGAAAGCAAGGCGGCCACCACCTCGAACGAAGGATTTTCGGTGGTCGCGCCGATCAGCGTCAGCAAGCCGCTTTCCACATGATGCAGAAAGGCATCCTGCTGGGCTTTGTTGAATCGATGAATTTCATCGACAAACAACACGGTACGCCGATGATTCATCTTGAGTTGCTCGCGGGCTTCCTCGATGACCGCGCGGATCTCCTTGATACCAGACAAAACAGCCGAAAAATGCACAAAATGAGACCGGCTGCTTTGGGCTACGATCCTTGCCAGCGTGGTTTTTCCCGTCCCTGGCGGCCCCCACAACAAGATGGAAAATATACGGTCGTTGCGTATGGCTTCGGCCAAAAGCGATCCCGGCCCTACCACTTCTTGCTGGCCGATAAATTCCTGAAGGCTGCGCGGGCGCATGCGTTCGGCCAACGGTCTGGATTCGGTGTCGGTATTGACCGCTGATTCGAATAGATCCTCTGTCATCGTGTGCTCTTTCCCGTTGGTCACTTCCCTTGCAGCATAATAAATGGTATTTCAATACACAATGGTAAGCACAGCCCATGCGATGCGCTGATGCTGAACTTTACTTGCGCGCAAAATGTTTTAATATTGCGGCAATATCACTCCCCTGGGAAAGCGTCACGCTTTTTAAAAAGTCCCGCCATGCCCCGGGCGGCACACACAAGGAAGGAAAGCGCCCTCATGTCCAAATCGATCAAATGGATAGCGGCCATTATGGCCGTATTGGTGTTGATTGTTCTTTTAGCCATTGTCATTGTCCCCCGAATCATCGATCTGGAAAAGTACAAGCCGCGCATTGAAGCCGAAGCTGCCAAAGCACTCGGACGCCCCGTGACCCTGGGCGGCAAGATCGAACCTTCGCTATTCCCGTGGATCGGCATTGCCCTTTCCGATGTTCGCCTGGGCAACCCGCCCGGATTTAAAGAAAAGGAATTCGCCTCGGTCGGACTATTCGAGGTCCGCATGAAGCTGCTGCCGTTGCTCTCCGGCAATTATGAAATAAAAACATTTGTCATCGAAAAACCGAGTATTCTTCTGGTGAAGAAAAAAGATGGCCGCGCAAACTGGCAGGGGATCGGCGCTCAGGACGCAGAACCGCCCGCGCCGAAGCCCGAACAGGCGCCTGGAGAAAAAAGCGGTCTGTCCATCAAAAACCTGGCATTGAGCCAAATGTCGGTGAGTGACGGCCACCTGGTGTTTGTCGATAATGGCACCGGTGCCCGCCACGAAATCAAGAACATCGAACTCACGCTTAAAGATGTCACCTTGGATCAGCCGATACATGTCGATTTCAGCGCAATCGCCGACGAACATCCACTGAATCTGTCGGGCACCGTCGGGCCGGTGGGGCCAGATCCCGGCAAAAGTCCGGTCGATGTCGATCTGGGGCTGGAACTGCTCAAGCACATCAACATTCAGTTAAAGGGACGCATCGATCAGCTCGAACAAACGCCGCAAATGGCACTGTCCATGAACGTCGCGCCGTTTTCCTTGCGCCGGGTCATGAGCGACCTTAAGCAGCCGATGCCGATGCAAACATCGGATGAATCCGTTTTGCAAAAGATTGCCTTGTCAATGAATCTTTCCGGAAGTCCGGAGAAGGTGGCGCTCAGTAATGGTAAATTGACATTGGATGACTCGCAGATGCTCTTCAGCGGCCAAGCCAGAGAGTTCGACAAGCCTAATGTAAAACTCGAAGCCGCTCTCGACCGCATCGACCTGGATCGTTATCTGCCGCCGCCACAGGACAAACCCGCCGATGCGCCCAAAACGCCAAGCCCCGAACGTCCGGCTGAAAAAAAAACCGACTATACCCCTTTGCGCCGGCTTGTGCTGGATGCGCAGATAAAGATCGGCGAAATGAAAATCAAAAACGCGCGTACGCGGAACATCGTCATGAAAGCCTCCGCGAATAAGGGCATTATCCGTCTCGACCCGATGACGGTGGATCTGTACCAGGGCCACATGTCACTTGCAACCACCATCAATGTGCAGAAGCAAACCCCGCGGACCGAAACCCGGCTGGCCATCGAAAAAGTCCAATCAGGGCCGCTGCTCAGGGATGTGATGGAAAAAGACATTGTTGAAGGCGTGCTCGAATCGGCCATTTCGCTGCAGTTCAACGGCGACACCGATGCACAAATCCGCAGGTCCCTTAATGGCAAGGGAGAGCTGATGTTTACCAATGGCGCGATCGTCGGTGTCGATCTGGCCGGCATGGTGCGCAATGTACAATCGGCTTTCGGGCTGGCCGAAAAAAAGACGGAACGGCCGCGCACCGACTTCAGCGCTCTGACCGTGCCTTTCACGGTGACGGACGGCGTATCAAAACTGGAAAATGCCCTGCTTCAATCACCCCTGGTACGCCTGCAGGCCGACGGCAGCGCCAATCTGGTCCAGGAGACACTCGATATCCGCGTGGAGCCCAAATTTGTAGGCACCTTGAAGGGCCAGGGCGACACTCAGCAGCGCTCGGGAGTCGTTGTCCCGGTAAATGTCCGGGGTACGTTCGACCAACCGAAATTCAGACCCGATATGAAAGCGATTCTGAATCAGGAGCTGCCGGATAAGGAAGCTCTCAAAAAAATGATTCCGCCTAAAGAGGATCTCTCCAAAGAATTGGAAAAGAAGAAACAAGAGCTGCTCAAAGGGTTGCCTTTCGGCAACCGGAATCAGGAAAAACAATGAAACCCTTACGACAACGCACACGCTTCGTAATCGGCGGCGCCATCCTTGTGGCCTGGCTGGCGGGCTGCGCTATGTTGGGATCCCGCTTTGAAAGCCCTCACATTCATCTGGCGGGTATACGGCTGCTGGAAATCAGAGGTTTCGAAAGCGTTTTTGAGGTCGATCTGCGTGTGGTCAATCCAAACAACCAAAGCCTGCCCATTCAAGGCGTCGAGTGCGACTTGGCCCTCGAGGGACGTCATCTGGCCAAAGGGGTAGCCAACCCGCAAAAAGAAATTCAAGCTTACAGTAGCGCCATTGTTCCGGTCATCGTGTATGCCTCCATGATCGACATGGTCGGTGTGGCCCACCGGCTCCTGAAAGGAGCGCAAAGCAATACGCCCGACGAAAAGTGGCATTACGCAGTCAAAGGCCACCTGCGCCTGCAGGGATCGGCATGGCCAGGCGCCATTCCCTTCGACGCCGCCGGCGTCATCGATTTGAATGAGCTGACCGGAACTGCGCCTTGAGCCGGCTTCACGGCCGGTCATCCACATAAAGTCTCGGGACGTGGACATTTATCGGGATGTGGTCACCCCGATGCGCGGGCACATATCAGCCACCGGGCAACGGCTGCAAAACGGTGACACCGGCCGGCAGATCGTCTGCCCGAACGCGACCAGCAGTTCATTGTAGCGGGTCCAGTGTTTGCGCGGTAATTTTTCCCGCAAAGCCGTTTCGGTCTGCGTGGGCGTTCGGGTGCGCACAAAACCAATCCGATTGCTGATCCGGTGCACGTGGGTGTCAACGCACATCGCCGGTGTGCCGAAACCTTCCGACAGGACCAGGTTGGCTGTCTTGCGCCCCACGCCAGGCAATGCCAGCAGCCCTTCCATGTGATCCGGCACCTCACCGTGAGCGTGCTCCAGAAGAATGCGGCTGATGTCGATCAACCGTTTGGCCTTGGTTGGATAAAACCCCACGGGATAGATTAATTGCGCCACCTTGCTTTCACCCAGGGAGAGCAACGCCGCCGGTGTGCGGGCGTGCGCAAAGAGCCGGACCGTAGCGGCCGAAGTCACTTCGTCCTTGGTGCGCAGTGACAAAAGGGTGGATACCAGAATTTCGAAAGGTGTGGCGCCTCTGTTGGCGATAAAGGTGATGACAGGGGCCTGCCATTGCACCGACGCCTCGGTCAGCACTGCCATAAAACGATCGATATCCAGTTTTCCACCCCTCGGCGCCATGGTCTTCCCTTTCCTGAATTGGCGCGCCGATCATAATGCGCCCGCCCTATCCTGTAAAGCTTCTTTACTCGGCCCGACCCTACGCACACCTTTTGCCTCACTTGAGCGAAATGGCGTGTGGCGCGGACCACCGCCCGGCTTACCGGCGTTTGGAACCCGAAAGTTGAATTCTTTATTATGAACATTATTTACTTTTAACTATACATTGACATTTACATTGTTTCAACTATACTGAATCTAAGTTGCGGGTTAACGTTACCCCCGCCACTAACGAAAAGCGGAGGGCTCATGACGGTCCAACTTTCTCCCAAGCAACAACACCTGCTGGATTACCTGACCAACGGCCTCGACCGCCAGGGCCACGCTCCCAGCCTGCGGCAGACCGCCGCCGCTCTGGGCGTCAGTCACGCAGCTGTGGCCCAGGGGCTCAAGGCCCTGGAAGACAAAGGCTATGTCAAACGCGAGGGGCGCTACAGCCGGACCGTGTATCTGCTCAACCCAGCCGGGCAAACCGCCGCAAACCACCGCTGGCGCGAAATCCCCGTAATCGGTCGGGTGACCGCCGGGCTGCCCATGTACGCCCAGCAAGAATGGGACGGCACCCTGGTGCTGGACACAGCGTTGTTCAGGGAGCCGCACCTGTTCGCTCTGCGGGTGCAGGGCGATTCCATGCGCGATGCGGCCATTCTGGACGGCGACTTAGCCATCTGCACGCCCCGCCAGTATGCCCACAATGGCGAGATCGTAGTGGCTCTGGTGCACCAGGAAGAGGCCACGGTCAAACGGTTTTTTCTGCATGCCGAGCGGATCGAACTGCGACCGGAAAATCCACGCTACGCACCCATGTTTTACGCCTTCGATGACGTACTGGTACAGGGCAAGGTGGTGGGCATACAAAGAGGCCCGCAGGAATAAGAGTTAAAAGCAAAGTGCCAAAGTGATCCATGAACTTGAAAAATGCCCTATCATCCTGTCCGGCCGGTCTAACGCGAGTAGGCACCAGCGGCTACTCCTATCCTGAATGGAGCGATGCCGGCTTTTATCCACCGGGAACACCCGCCCGGGAGATGCTGGCGATTTACGCCCGTCGGTTCCCCATTACGGAACTGAACTACACCTGGTACCACATGCCCAAGGCCGCCGCCATGGAACGCATGCTCCCCCTGCTGCCGCCCGGTTTCAGCGTTGCCGCCAAACTGACCCGCACGATGACCCACGAAATCGACCCACATGCTTGGCGCGGTCAAGCGGCTCAGTACCGGGAAGGGATCGCCCCCTTGATCCAGGCTCAGCGCCTCGTGGCCCTTTTGGTGCAGTTGCCGCCGGCCTTTGAACGATCCGATAGCAACCGCCGCTATCTGGCCCTCCTGCTCGATGAACTGACCGGTCTGCCGTTGGCCGTCGAATTCCGTCACCGTTCCTGGGCGGTCGACCGGGTGTTCGCCGAACTGGAACGGCGTCTGATCACCCTTGTCACAGTCGATGTGCCGGATTTGCCCTATCTGTTTCCATCGCTGGAGGTTGTGACCAATCCGGATCTTTTTTACGTCCGCTTCCACGGTCGCAATGCCAGGGGCTGGCGTTCAGGCAACATGCAAAAGCAATTCGACTATCTTTACAGTGCCGCCGAGTTGCACCAGTGGAGCCAAGTTTTTATCCCCAAACTGACCACCCAAGCGCACAGCGGCATCATGATTTTCAACAACCACGTTCGCGCCCAGGCGCCGCGGAATGCCCAAATGCTGAGTTCGTTGATGCGTTAATTTGGTGATTTGGTGATTCGATGATTCGGTCCTTGGGACACACAACCATTCATAAAGACACGACTTAAGAATCGATGACAACCCATTAACGAATCTAATCAACGAATCAATAAGCCATGGATCGACACATCATCCATATCAACGTCGCCGATTTTGCCGTAGCCGTTGAGCGGCGCCTGGACCATCGACTGCATAACCGGCCGGTCGTCATTGCGCCCGAAGGCGCGGCGCGCGCCACCGTTTACGACATGAGCGAAGAGGCTTATCAAGCCGGCATACGCAAGGGCATGGCGCTGCGCGGGGCAATGCGCCTGTGCCGCGATCTGGCCATCCTGCCCCCTCAACCGGCCCGCTATGAGCAGGCCATGCACGCGTTGCTGCATCAGGCCCTGCCCTACTCGCCCCTTATCGAGCCAGGCGAGCAGGACGGCCACCTGTTCGTGGATGTAACCGGCACCAGCCGTTTGTTCGGCCCGCCCGTGGATGTGGCCTGGCGTCTGCGCCGCCAGGCACGCAAAGAGTTGGCCCTGGATCCTATATGGGCGCTGGCCGCCAACAAACTGGTCGCAAAGGTGGCATCGCGTCTGGTTAAACCCCAGGGGGAGTACATCGTGGCCGCAGGCGACGAGAAGGATTTTCTAGCGCCGTTGCCGGTAGAATTGATTCCCGGCATCGAGGCGCCCGACCTGGCGCGGCTGCGCGAATTAAACCTGAACCGGGTCCACCAGGTGACAACGCTCGACACGGCCCACCTGGCGGTAGTTTTCAACAACCGCGCGACTTTCATCCAAAAGGTCTTGCGCGGCCAAGACAACGCACCCGTGTGCCCGATCGGCCAACAACCGCCCCGCGTGGTTCTGGATCACACCTTCGGCACCGACACCCACTCGCCGGACGCGATGACGGCTATCATCTACGCGCTGGTTGAAAAGGCCGGCCACAGCCTGCGCAGCCAGGGCCGGGTGACCCGACGGATCAGCATCACGGCAGACTACAGCGACGGCCGGCGCAGCATCCGCCAAATCGGCATAGAGCCGCCCACGGCCAATGATTGGGTGCTGTTCCCCCTGGCGCGCCGTGTCCTGAACCTGGCCGTAACACGACGCACGCGGGTGCGCCACCTGCGCCTGATTTGCGACCGGCTTGTCTTTCCGCCGGCCCAACTCCCATTATTTGAGGCCGAACGCAAAACCTTTTTTCACCAACAAGCCCTGGTTGCAGCCGTGGATGGCATCCGCGAACGATTTGGGTGGCAAGCGGTGGGCACGTGTGCCCGTTAGCCGTTTGCCCCATGGCGTTGGGATCGGGGACTACTCGAATCATAGGCGTGATCATTATGAGAGGTAAACGATTTGAAGCTTTGGCGTGCTGGCAGGTGGCCGACTCACGGCCCAACGGGCAAACGACCCCATGATTCCGTTAACAGTCCGCTCGCATTACTCGCTCATGTGGGGTACGGCTTCGATCCGGGATTTGTGCCGCACGGCACGGCAGCTGGGCTACGAGCGGCTGGCGCTGACCGATACGGACAACCTCTATGGGATGTGGCCCTTTTTGGATGCTTGCCGCCAAGAGGGGCTGACGCCGATCATCGGGGCCGAAGTGACCGATCCGCACCGCCGGTGTCGCGCGATCTGCCTGGTGGCCGACAACGCCGGCTATGCCGGTTTGTGCCGCCTGCTCACCCAACGCCATATGGACCACGCTTTCGATCTGGCCGTCTGTTTGCCCGCGCATGCCAAAGGGTTAATCGTGCTCACCTCGGACGCCGGTCTGCTTGAACGCTGGCACCGGGCCGGTGTTTGCGTGGCCGCCGCCATGCCGCGCTCGCCCCTGGCACCGATCCATCCTTTGCGCCAAAAGGCGCGGGCATTGAACATTCCCCTGACAGCCACGCCCGGCAGCTTTTTTTTGACGCCCTCAGACCATTGTTTGCACCGCCTGCTGCGCGCTATTGCTCTGAACACCACCCTGGAGCGGCTGCCAGCCGAGCAGACGGCCCCAGCCAATGCCTGGCTGGCCGACCCCCAGGTCTATGCCGAACGCTTCGCGGCCTGTCCCGAAGCGCTCGCCCACACCGAATCCCTTGCGGAATGCATCACCTTCAACGGACCGCAATTCGGCCTGGTCATGCCACCCTGGCAGGATCGCGAGGGCGAAAGCGCCAGCGCGGTGCTGCGGCGGGCGGCCTACGACGGGGCGCGCCAGCGCTACGGCCACGGTCTGCCCGAACCGGTCGTGGATCGCCTGGAACACGAACTGCGCATCATCGACCAGATGCACTTTTCGGCCTATTTTCTCATTGTGCGCGATATTGTCCGCCGCAGCCCGCGCACCTGCGGCCGCGGCTCGGGAGCGGCCTCGCTGGTGGCTTACAGCCTGGGCATCACCAATGTCTGTCCGGTCAAACACAACCTTTACTTCGGCCGCTTTTTGAATCCCGGCCGCAAGGATCCCCCCGACATCGACGTGGATTTTGCCTGGGATGAGCGCGATGCGGTCCTGCACAGTGTGCTCGACCAGTTCGGAGAACAGGCGGCCATGGTGTCGAGCCACATCTTGTTCCAGCCGCGCATGGCCGTGCGCGAAACTGCCAAGGTATTCGGCCTGACCGATGCCGAAATCGGCCGGATCACCGAGCGGCTGCCGTGGTTCTGGCGCGTTCAGGATGGGGATGGCAATTTTCTGGCCGACCTGAAAAACCGGCCGGAAACCCGGGCCCTGGATTTTATCCATCCTTGGCCCGAAATTCTGCGCCTGGCTCAACAGGTGATCGGCACACCCCGCTATCTGTCGGCGCACCCGGGCGGTGTGGTGATCACGCCGGGACCCATCCAGGCGTACGCGCCCGTGCAACGTTCGGTCAAAGGCGTGCCGATCATCCAATGGGAAAAAGACGCTGCCGAAACGGCCGGACTGGTAAAAATCGATTTACTGGGCAACCGCAGCCTGGCGGTCATCCGCGATGCGATTGCCAACGTGCATGCCAATGGCGTGCACTTCGACGAAACCCATTGGGAACCCGAAGAGGACCTGCCCACCCAGGAATCTCTGGCCCAGGGCCGCACCATGGGCTGTTTCTATATCGAAAGCCCGGCCACACGGCTGCTGCAGCAAAAATCCGGCGTGGGGGATTTCGAGCACCTGGTGATCCATTCGAGCATCATCCGGCCGGCAGCCAACGAGTTCATCCAGGAATATATCCGGCGACTGCAGGGCGGCGCCTGGGATCCCATCCATCCCCTGCTGGCCGACGTGCTGGACGAAACCTACGGCATCATGGTCTATCAGGAGGATGTCTCGCGGGCCGCCATGGCCCTGGCCGGCTTTGACGATGCCGAAGCCGACGGCCTGCGCAAAGTGATGTCCAAAAAGGACCGCGCGCATCGGCTGCAGGACTACCGGCGGCGGTTTACCGAAGGCGCCCGGCGCAAGGGTGTCACTGACGCTCAAATCGAAGCGGTCTGGGCCATGATGATGAGCTTTTCGGGCTACTCCTTTTGCAAGCCCCACAGCGCTTCATACGCCCGGGTATCGTTTCAGGCCGCCTATCTCAAGGTTCATTTTCCGGCCGCGTTCATGGCTGCGGTGATCAGCAACCAGGGCGGCTTCTACAGCACCTTTGCCTATGTCTCCGAAGCGCGCCGGCTGGGAGTGACGATCACACCGCCCGATGTGCGGCACAGCCAGGTCCGCTGGACCGCTGACCAGAAAAACATCCGCGTCGGGTTGATGGCCGTCAAGGGCCTGGCCACCGACACGGCGCAACGCATCATCGATCAGCGCCCAAATGGCCTTTTCGGCACCCCCGACGATTTTTTCAACCGTGTGCGACCGGACGCTGCCGAGGCACGCGCCCTGATTCAGTGCGGTGCCCTGGACGGCATGGCGCCGGCCCTGTCGCGTGCCCAACTGCTGTGGGCCCTGGCCCAGTGGCAGGCCAAACGCCCCCCTGTCCGGGATGCCCTGCCGCTGTTCTCCGATGTGCAACCCCTCGCGCCGCCCGAACTGCCACACGATGATCCCCGCGAACGCCTGCGTCGCGAATTCCGGGTACTGGGCTTTTTGTGCGACCGCCATCCCATGGTCCTTTTCAGGGATGACGCCCAGCGGGCCGGCGCCATCCCGGCCGCCGCGCTGGGACGCCAAGTAGGGCGCCGCATCAGGTTCGCCGGCTGGCTGATCACCGGCAAGGTGGTGCATACCAAACGCGGCGATCCCATGGAATTTCTCACCTTCGAAGATGACACGGGCATCGTGGAAACCACTTTTTTTCCAGAGGCCTACGATCGCTTCTGTCATCTACTCGACCGCGGCCTCCCTTACCTGCTGGGCGGAAAAGTCGAGCAAAACTGGGGGGCGGCCACATTGACGGTGTCCATGGTGCGGCCGTTATGACCTACTGTTTTACAATGGTTTGCGCTTGATCTATAGTGCTTTCCAACCCGAACCGGTTGATCGATGGCATTGCGCATCCCGCGGGGTTCGCTCGCGGCTGACGTCTTTCTGACCATTGGAGACACCACTCGCAGAGAAAACTGATGATTCCTTTTGAAATTCTGAAAACCTTTTACGAAACCCACCTGCCTGAAGCCGTCTGGAAGGGTCATCATCTGGTCGCACCCTGCCCTTTTTGCCAACGCAAGGCCGAAAAGACCGGCAAAATCGTCGTCCTGCTCCATCCGGAAAGCTTATTTTGCGGCCATTTCAGGTGCCTCAACGGCTGTGTGCCAGGTGGATTTCATTTCCACTTCGGCCGTTTGATCGGGATCGAAAACTCCCAAGTGCCTGGGTTTGATCCGGACGCAGAGCCATATGCCATGGATGTGCACTACCCAGCGCGCCATCTTGGCGCTGAGATGGACAAAAACGCCGCCTTGATGAGCCAGGAACAATTCGATCATTTTGCCCGGTTCGGTGTCTCCGAAGCCACCCTCAAACAAATGAGGGTGGGGTTCAATGGGCGCTATGTGATGTACCCCTACATCCAGGAGAGCGGCTATGCCTATGCTGCGCATGGCGTTATTCCCGGCAGGGATGAAGATCATTTCTGGCATGGCAACGAGGCTTTCTTCACCGGCGAAGCAGCCGTTTTCAACGCCCTCGAGATTGGATATAGTGAAGGCGGCGCCCTGTTCATCACCGAAGGTGAAGTCAACGCATTGATTCTCAAGGAATTGGGCTATCTTGCCATTGCCGTTCCCTTGGTCACTGGGTTTGCCGACCTGTCGGCCGAACGTCTGGCCCGCATCGAACATCTTTTTCTGCTGACGAACCACTCCCCTGAAGCCCGGTCGGCCGCACGGGAGTTGGCGGTGCGGGTGGGGTTCAAAGCACGCATTCTGGCGTGGCCAACCCATTTCAAACGTGGCGACAATTTGGCCGACCTGGCCGCAGAATCTGCCGTGGAAACCAAACAAGCCGTCCACCGCATGATCCAGCAAGCCAAAGCTTTTTCCCCGTTCGGCACACCTGACAAAGAAAGACGGACATTCCGGGAGTTTCTCGATAAGGAAAAAGGCAAGCCGTTATTGGGCCTGGAAACCGGCTTTACCAAGCTGGACCGCCACCTGGAGGGGCTGCGGGGCATCTCCATTCTGGGTGGACCGCCCAAAGCCGGAAAATCATGTTTTTTCATGCAGATTTCAACCGAGGTGTCGCGCCGCGACGTACCGGTCATTTACTATGATTTTGAAAACGGCCGCCAGAAGATTTACCTGCGCACCCTTGTGCGCATGGCGCGCATAGCCGAAAAAAAAATCCGTAGCGGTACTTTGAATGCAGAGGAAAAGCAGGCCTTACTGAAAGCGCAAGGCGAACTGGATCGCCTGCTGGCCCATTTCCGGGTGGTCAATGATCGCCAATTGACCCCGGATACCATGCGTCGGCACATCGATTTTATCCGGCACGAAACCCGCAAAGATGCGTTGCTCATCGTGATCGACAGTCTGCATAAGCTTCCATTCAAGGACCTCGCCGAACGGCGCACGGGCATCGATTCATGGCTGCGCCAATTGGAGGCTATCCGCGATGAGCATCAGGTCTGTTTTTTGGTGATCAGCGAACTAAGCCGTGGAAAAGGAGGCGGTTACGGTGAGAAACCCGACTTGAGTTCCTTCAAGGAATCAGGCGACATCGAGTACACCGCCGACAATGCGCTGATCCTGATGCCTGACTGGGACCCCATGGCGCCCAACCCGGCGCGCCAGCGCAAGAGCATTTTGTGGATGGTGGCCAGCCGCGAGGCTTCACCCGGTCAAGTGGCCGAGTATGAACTGGATTTTCCTTTTTGGCGTTTCAAGGAGATTTAAACAGACAGGAAATTTGGATGGACGCGGTTTTAAGAAACGGCATTATGGAGGCCGTCCGAAGCGAGTCTTTCGCGCAGGCCCTGCGGATGTCCCTGACGGCACTGGAACTTGGCCATTCAGTTGTGGAAATGGACTACGATCCTCATTTGATGAACAACATGTATGCCAGAGCGCACGGCGGCGCTCTGTTCGCTCTGATCGACGAAGCCTTTGAAACCGCGTCCCAGACACATGGTACAATTGCCGTGGCGCTCAATGTCAATGTCACCTATATCCGATCGCCGCAACCTGGAGAGCGGCTGCGTGCCCAAGCCGATGAAACTGCCCGCACCCGCAAAACCGCCTCTTACGATATCAAAGTGACCAACGCCAGCGGTGATCTGGTCGCCACCTGTCAGGCTCTGGCCTATTGCACCGGCAAACCGGTGCCATTTGGGTAAATTGCCACGAGAGCGATACTACCTGGTGCCTTGACGAAGGGTACCCGCTAAAGAAGTGTCAAAAACAGCCGATAGCGGATGTAAAGGCCGTTGCAGACATAAGCAACCCATGCAGGACGGAGTCAGCACGCCTTTTGCTTATGAACGCACTTCCGGATTCAGCACTGAAGAGGTGAACCGTGAAAAGTGGTCTGCGAATATCATTACACGGGTCAGGTGTTGGAACCCTATAATTGAATATGAACCCAAAATGTCTAATATTCTGTGCCTGGATCTTCTATCTTCTCGAACGGCATACATCTGATACGGTATGGATCTTCTGTTCGATCTACAGCTGTCTTCTGGCGGCCTGTGCTTATTTTTACCAACATGAAAAACGCAAAACCGCGGCCAAAAAAGGCGCTCTTGTCCAAGCCAAAAACTGAGCTTTGGCCGGCCGATGGCCCCTACCCTTTGTTCAAACAATCCAGGATCTGACCGGCATTGGCCGGACTGGAGATGATCAAGTGGTCGTCGATTCTGCGACCATCCACGTAATCGCCCGGGAAAAATTCAGAGCCGTCGGTTTTGTACATTTTGCCACCCGCCGCTTCGACGATCACACGCACCGCAGCCAGATCCTTGAATGATTCATTGGCGATAATGGCCGCATCCGCCCTGCCCATGGCCACATAGCAGACATGCGCGCCGGTACTGCCCAAGGCCCTGACCTTGCCTGGAAAGCGGCATCGATACTGCTGATGAAAACGGGAATAGGTCAAAACAATGCTTTCTTGGGAAAGATCACCACGTTCGGTGATGTGGATCTCACCATCGTTCCAGTAGGCCACCTGCCCTGCCAGGGCGTAAAACAGATCCCCGGTGGCCGGCATGTAAAAAAAACCCAGCACCGGCCAATGGTTTTCATACAGGGCCAACGACATCCCCCATATCGGAATGCCGGTCTGAAAATTGTCGACGCCATCCAAAGGATCGAAAACCCAGAGATAGCGCTTGCCACCATGGGTATACCCTTCTTCGAACGGTTCCATTCCATAGGTCTGATGATCCGGAAAACGCGCGCTCAGATGGCGCTGAAACGCCTCATTGAGATGCAATTCGGCCCGTGTGACCAAATCCTGGTCGAAGGGAGGACGGCGGCGGCCCTGGCCATAGAACTGAAGGGCTTCATCGCCCATATACCGGATAGTGGCCAGTGCGAAGGAACGCAATTCGCCGATATCCAAAACGGCAGCCGATTTTGGCATATATCCCTCCTGGGCCGGACGTCACCGGCGTCGAAAGTGAAATGTTCTAAAATAGGTACTGTATCGATTTGATCAGCCATGTCTTTCTCCGGATGCACGCTGCTGCGTGGATGTTGATGAGAAAGAGTCTAAAAAAGTACGCTGGACCTGGAACACAGGAGATTGAGGGTCTAATGGCAAAAACAGAACTGCGCCGCATGGTGCGGCGCGAGATGTGCAGGATTGAACAATCCGCTTCGCGGAAGTCAGATCGAAACTGGCGTATCGATAAGCATCATCGAAAAGAAAAAGATCTATTTTTTAGAAGCATACCCGTCCGCGTACCAACCGCCCCCTTTAAGTTCGAAGGTGCAGGCGCTCATGATTTTTTTGGCCTCCTGCTTACGACACTGAGGGCATTGATGGCTCTCGGTTCCCATGGGGACCAATTCCTCAAAGACATGACCGCATTTGCATTGAAATTCATAAACAGGCATATTTTTCTCCATCGCTTATCACTATAGGTGGTGCAAATCTGGGCTAATTTAGGAGGCAATATACAGAGTGTCAAGAGAAAATTCCAGACACACCTCCGCGCACGCTGTTTATCCCGCACAGGGGCCGGCTGTGCTGAAGCAGCAACAACCGGCCCGATTGACATGCAGGGAAGGACCCCTGCTTGGCGAGAGGGAGAACTCAGTGTCAAGGCATGATTTTTATGGCTTTCAGACCTTCATTGCGACGTGAGATCAGCATATGCAAAGCTTTTTTCTTGTCAGCCGACGCCATCAGCGACTGGTAATCTTTTAAATTGTCGACCTTTTTACGGTTGATCCCCTTGATCACATCGCCCACCCGGACACCCGACTTGTCGGCGCGGCTGCCACTTTCCACATCGACCACCAGCACGCCGTTTTCATCTTTATCCAGCCCAAACTGCTGCGCGCGTTCAGGCGAGAGATTGGCCACTTGCAGCCCCAGCGCATCGCTGTCCTTTTGCTCGGCTCCGGCACGCGTCTCTTTGTCATCTCTTTTGGCCACCGTGGCGGTGAGAGTCATTTCCTTATTGCCCCTGATCAATGTGATCCGGGTCTTTTCTCCGACTTCGGTATTGGCTATGACCGCCGACAGTTCACGGCCGGTCGAAACGGCCTGACCGTTCAGGGCAACGATGATGTCGTTCTTCTTGAGTCCGGCTTTGTCGGCCGGATCGCCTTCGAATACCTGAGTAACCAGAATCCCGCGCCGGTTTTCAATGCCATAGTATTCGGCCAGTTCCGGCGTAAGGTCCTGTATACCGACCCCCAACCACCCGCGGGTGACTTCGCCCTTGTCTTTGAGTTGGGAAACGATCAGTTTGGCCATATCGATAGGAATGGCGAACCCGATACCCTGGCCGCTCGCCACAATGGCCGTGTTGATCCCGACAACCCTTCCCTGCAAGTCCAGCAGCGGACCGCCGCTGTTGCCCGGATTGATCGAAGCATCCGTTTGGATAAAATCATCATAGGGTCCCGCGCCTATCACCCTTTTTTTTGCGCTCACGATTCCCTGGGTGACGGTTTGCTCCAGACCGAACGGGCTGCCGATCGCCACCACCCAGGTGCCGACCTTGAGCGTTTCGGAATTGCCCAGGGGCAAGGGTTGCAGATCCTTACCGCCCTCGATCTTGATCAACGCCAGATCGGTTTTAGGATCCCTGCCAACCACGGTGGCTTGGTATTCTTTTTCATCATACAGTCGCACCTTGATTTGATCGGCCTGATCGATCACATGGTTGTTGGTCACGATATAGCCCTCTTTATCGATGAGGAACCCCGACCCCAGGCTTTGCTGCTTGTATTCCTGCTGCGGCTGTTCGGAAAATGGACCGAAAAAATCTTCGAATGGATTACGGCGGCCACCGAACGGTTCACCGAAAAAGTGCCGGTAGACCCGGCCGCCGCCTTTCATCGTCCGCTCGGTGCGTATGTTGACAACGCCCGGGCGCGCCAGTTCCGCCAATTGAGTGAAATTGGCCGGCACCATCGGGAATTGATGTTCCTGGGCTCCTACCAACGATAAGCCGCATGGAACGGCCATCGCAAGACTCAGAATTAAGATCATTACGAGACGTAAGCGTGTACGCATCTTTTTCCTCCATTAGACAGTTACAAGATGACTGAACATAGCACAGAAGGATGACCGCAAGATGATCTCAACATTATCGTTTGGTAATCTTCATGGCGTTTGGATCGAATCCGCCGTGGCAGGGATTTTCACCGCAAACGTGCTGCCGGTCCCGGGTTGGCTTTGCAGTGCAATCTCACCGCCATGCGCGCGCGCAATGGCCAGAGCCAGACTAAGCCCCAGACCCGCCCCGCTTTGCGACCGGCTTTGATCCCCGCGGAAAAAGCGCTCGAAAACACGTTCGCAATCTTCCGGCAAAATGCCGGCACCACTATCCTGAACGCGTGTTTGGACATACGCTCCGCGATGCTCTACACCGACCCGGACCCAACCCTGAACCGGCGTATATTTAATCGCATTATCAATCAAATTGGCGACCAGACGCTGCAGCAGCGCCTCGTTCCCGCTGATCAGGCAGGCATCCGGGGCATCGCATTGCAATTCGATATTCTTATCTTCGCAAAGCGGCTGGAAAAGACCGCACGCATCACGCACAATGGCGGCCAGATCCACCGTTTGGAAGGTTTTGTGATCAACCCCCGCTTCAGTGCGCGAAATGGTCAGCATGGTATTGATCATCTGCAGCAGGCGGTCGCACTCTTCAATGGTGCTGGCGGCCATATGGCTGTATTCAGCAATGCCCGTGTCACCGGTCAACGTAACCTCGGCCAATCCGCGGATGCGTGTAATCGGGCTGCGCAGGTCGTGAGCGATATTGTCGTTCATTTGACGGATACCGCCTACCAGCAATTGGATACGGTCCAGCATCTGGTTGAAAGTGACCGCCAGTTGATCGATCTCGTCGTGCCGGTGCTCAAGTGGGACGCGGGTATCCAGATCGTTGCCTGAGATGCGCTGGGCCGTATGGGTGACGGATGCCACCCCCGACAGGGCCCTGCGCGCCATGAACCATCCGACGCCCACGGCAATGAGCAGCAAGACCGCCATGGTCATCAAAAAAGTCCGACCGAAAGTCATCAGCAAACGACTCTCGCTTTCCAACGAATACCCTAACTGCAACATAATCGCATTACCGATGCGCATGTATACCACTCTGGCCTCATAGGATTGGCCGGGAAGCGGTTGCGTGACATACCGGTAGGGTAAGCCATCCTCGAGCACGGCATCGACTGCAGCGCGGTCGATGCCGATATCGCGCCAGTAGGATAAATTGGAAGACGCAAAAAATACGCCACTGGGATAAAAGAGCCGGAAGAACATCTTTTGTTCGCCGGCAGCCTGGGCCTGCAGCAAGGCGGCATCCTGCAGCATCTGGCTGCCTTCAAGGAGGTAGATCTGATTAAGACGATTGGCTGCCGTCAGTAAATCCGCATCGGTACGCTGATCGAAGATACGCACGATCAGAATATAAAACAGCGCAAAGGCGATAGCCGCTGAAAGAATAAAGACGATCGTATACCAGAGCGTCAGCCGAAATGCCAACGTATGGGGCAGTTTAGTGATCCTGCCGAATGACATAGCCAACCCCGCGCACCGTGTGAAGCAATTTAGGTTCGTATCCCTTGTCGATTTTATCGCGCAACCGGCAGATGCGGGCCTCGACCACGTTGGTTTGCGGATCGAAATTGTAGTTCCAGACATTTTCCATGATCATGGTTTTGGAAACCACTTTGCCGGCATTGCGCATAAGGTAGGCCAACAGCGAATATTCCAGCGGCTGCAGGTCAATCCGCCGCCCTGCCCGGCTCACTTCGCGCGTGACCCCATCAAGGCTCAGATCAGCCAGGATCAGGCGGGTAGGTTCGGCCGTGCCATTGGCGCGTCGAATCAAAGCCTGCACGCGGGCCAGCAGTTCGGCAAAAGCAAACGGCTTGGGTAAGTAATCATCACTGCCGGTTTCCAGGCCTTTGACGCGATCCTCCACCGAATCCTTGGCGCTGAGGATCAGCACCGGCGTTGTGATCTTTTCACGGCGCATATGGCGGATGATCGATAGCCCGTCGCGTTGCGGCAGCATGAGATCCACGATGACCACGGCATACGGTTCACTCATGACTGCATCCAATCCGCTGTCACCATCCGCAACATGGTTCACCGCAAAACCGGCTGCGGACAATCCTTTGACAATGAAAGAGGCTATTTTGATGTCATCTTCAATCAGAAGCAAACGCATAGATGTTCCTTATTATGATCCATGTACCCAAGCCAAACTCATATATCTGTAATTCCCGAGAAAATGTCAAATGCGGCTTGACAAAAGGCTTCACTCCTTGAAATAGTCTGGTCCGCAACCTGGGTTAACAGGCCATCAATCCGGTCTTTCAACCCCGGCTGTGCCGGTGGGTTAAGTTTATGCAACTTTCGGAATCTGCACGAAGGAACGCTGTCGATTCCGCCACGGTCGTCAGGGTGGTGGCACGGTGCTATTCATTCGTTTTTGATCAATACGGTGGAGGAAAAGATATGGGGTTACAAGCTCAAATAAAGAAAGATCTAATGATGGCCATGAAAGCCAAAGATGAAGATAAAAAAAGCATTTTGAGAGTATTCATGGGAGAATTCGGCCGTCAAGAAAGGAAAGAAATTCCTGATGCTGAAGTCATTCAGATACTGAAAAAGTTGATTAAATCCGAAAAAGAAGTGTTGCTGAGAACCGGTGGAGCAGAATCCAACCGCTTTATCGATGTGGCGGAATCTTACCTGCCGAAGATGGCCTCCGAAGAAGATATCGCCGCGTGGATATCCGCCAATATTGATTTCTCAAAATTCAACAACAAGATGCAAGCGATGAAACCCATTATGGATCATTTTGGGCCTGCAGCCGATGGCAATCTGGTCAAGAAAGTACTGCAGCGCCAATAACGTAGAATCCATTCGGCGCCCGAGCCCTTGCCGTTCGCCGCGGACAACTCACGGCAGAACGGCTTGGCGCACCGACCGACTTACCCACTAGCTTCTTCTCATTTTAGCATCCGATCAATACCACCAAAGAACGCAACTTTCGAGATTGGCACGCATTAAGGTGATCCGGGCGGTTGGAACCCGAAAGTTGGACAAGAACCTTTTCAGACACCCGAATTACTTCTTTTCATTTTCGCCATGAAATATTGGCCCTGAAGGGCCTGAAAAATAAAATGAATGTGGCATGCGCTGCACACAATATTCCACTACTTATTCTAGACTTCATTCATATTCTTATGTCGAATTTCCTGCTGGCGAAAATTCATAAGCAAGTATTTTTACTTGTCACAATCCTACCCCCGTCAATGTGCTTTCTTGCGGATTTCATCCATAACTTACCGAAAATTAAGTTTAAAGCATGACCATCTTCTGGGACATCGAGTGTCATACAAAGCTCTAAATCAAATCACTGTATAAATATTTATCGATAAATATTCTTACTTCTCTCTTTCTTTTTAAAAGCAAAGCATGTATGCGATGCAGTACAAGCAACATCCAAGATATCATCCATCATGAAACCCGTCATTTACAAAGTAATCAAAAAACCACGACGCTTGCCGCGGGAGGGAGCCTATGAACTTCGTATTTCCATTGACAAAAATTATTTTCGGGGACGGTACGTCCACCCAGATTGGCAACGTAATGCTGGGATTGGGCTGTAAAAAGGTTCTATGCATCTATGACCCGGGCGTGAAGGCTGTGGGTATTGCGGATCCGATCGTCGAAGCCATTCGTCTGGCAGGCTTGGAGGTTTTCGAATATGGCAATGCACAGGTATCCGTTCCCCTGTCCAGCGTTCATGAAGCGACCCAGATTGCCAAGGATGCGGGCATTAATGGCATCGTTGCCATCGGCGGTGGCAGTGCCATGGATACGGGCAAGGCGGTAAATGTGTGCCTGACCCAACCCGGCGACCTCGAGCAGTATGTAGGGACACTGGATGCGGGCATGGTTTTCGGCCCATTGCTTAAACCATACGTCTGCATTCCCACCACGGCCGGAACGGGCAGCGAAGTTTCCCCGATTGCGGTGGTCTACGACGAAAAGGCCGGCGTAAAAAAAGCACTGCCCCAACAGGAAAACGTGCCCAAGGTGGCGATTATCGACCCCCTGCTGCATGTCAAAATGCCCCCTGGCCTGACGGCCTCCACAGGCATGGATGCTCTGGCTCATGCGATCGAGGGTATCGGCGGCATCGCGCGCAATCCCATGCTGACCTCCTGGGGACTGACCGTGTGTGAAATGATCTTCAAATACCTTCCCAGGGCCATTGCCAATGGGAACGACCTGGAAGCGCGCGAAAAGATGGCTATGTCCGCTACATTCGGCATTATGGTGGGCGCCTATGGTGCTTTTCACATCCCGCACGCCCTGGGCCACTCTATCGAGGCCGTCACCCATGCGCCGCACGGCATTACCTGTGCATTCGCCATGCCCGAAGTGTGTGAATGGTACGCCGATCTCATCCCCGATGAAACCCGTAAAATGGCCGCGATGCTGGGGATTGATTCAAATGGCGGCCGACCTATCGCGGAAGTGGGACAGGAATTCAAAAATGCGTTGCGCGCTTTTTACCTGAAGCTCGGATGCCCGCGCACTTCGAATGTGATTCCCAACCAAGCCGACATTGGGCGGATCATCGATCTTGCACTCGGTGAATACACCTACATGACAGCGGCTAAAAGGCCCTCGAAGGAACAGATGACCCGCATGCTCACATCGGCCTGCGAGAGTCTGAACTGATCAAAGATCCCCGATAAAAAAATCGCAAAGGAGACGCCATATGGAAAAAATTGTTCGTATCACTATGAATAACGGCACGGTCGCAATGGACGGCCTTCCCGATATATACAAAACGCTTGGCAACCGCGGTCTGGTCGCCAAGGTGCTGACCGAAGAGGTCGACCCGACCTGCGATCCCCTGGGAGAAGGCAATAAACTTATTTTTGCCCTGGGCATGTTGGCCGGGACTGGTTTTCCCACCGGCAACCGGCTCTCGGTGGGCGCCAAGAGCCCATTGACCGGCGGCATCAAGGAGGCCAATTCGGGCGGCAATTTCGGTGCGCTGCTGGCACGCCATGCCATCAAACTGATCGTCGTCGAAAACAAACCCGGCGACGATAGCAGCTATGTCCTTGTCATTCAGGCCAATGGCCTGCCCAAGCTGGTAAAGGCGGATGCGTATGCCGGCCTGGGCTCCTACGCGCTGGTGGAAAAATTGAAAGCCATCCACGGCGACAAAATCGCCGTGGCCTGCATCGGACCTGCCGGTGAACGTGGGTACGCCAACTCGACCATTCAGGTGACCGATAACGCCACCGGCCATCCAAGCCGAGCCCTTGCGCGCGGCGGGATCGGCTCTGTGATGGGTTCCAAGGGCCTCAAAGCCATCGTAGTCGAACCCACGAAAACACGCGCTGAAATCGACTACGCCGATAAAGAAAAATTTTCGCAAGCCATGAAGGCTTACATGGAAGTGCTCAGTCGCAATGGTGTCACCTCACGGGCAATGACGTTGTTTGGCACCATGGTGGGCATGGCGGTCACAGGCAAAACCGGAGCGCTGCCGGTCAGAAATTTCAGCGGCGAGCGCTCCACCATTCTCAACGACATTGGCGCGCATAAATTCCACCAGAACATCTATCAGCGCGGCGGCAAGACCGGCCAAGCCTGCCAGCCCGGCTGCCCTATCAAGTGTTCCAACATTTACAACGACAAAGACGGCAACTATCTCACCTCCGGCTTTGAATATGAAACCGTTGCACTGATCGGCGCCAATTGCGATATTGCCGATCTGGATCAGCTTGCCCGCATCGAGCGCATGAGCGACGATTTCGGGATTGACACCATCGAGTTGGGCGCCACGATCGGTGTCTGCATGGAAGCGGGTAAATTAGCCTTCGGCGACGGCCAGGGTGCACAAGCCCTCGTACAGGAAATGATCGACGGCACCGAATTCGGCCGAATCATGGGCCAGGGCACACTGGCCACTGGAAAATTTCTGGGCGTCAAACGTATCCCCACGGTCAAGGGACAAGCCCTGCCCGGATACGACCCGCGCAACAGCAAGGGCACCGGCGTCGGCTTTGCGACCTCGCCCATGGGCGCGGACCACACGGTCGGCACGACCAGCGGCGCCGCCGGAGACAGCAACAAGATCGGCCGCGTGCAAATGTCGCAAAAGGTTCAGATCGCTTATGCGGCGGTCGACAACTTCATGTGCCATTTTGCCTCCTTCCCCCTGACCTCCACTCACAAATACGCGGTGGGGCACATTGCCGCGGCCATGGCCGCCAAGTTCGGCGGCGAATGGGACGAACAGAAGGTATTCGGGATCGGTATCGAGACCCTCATGCTGGAAAAGAAATTTAACCGGGCTGCCGGTTTTACAGCCAAGGACGATCGCTTGCCGCAATTCTTCTATGACGAGGCATCGCCCATGACTGGCGCGACATTTGACTTCACCGATGAAGAGCTGGCCCAAGTCCTGCCCTTCTAGTCCTTCTGCGTTTCGGGTTCGCACAACTATTTCGAACACATAAAGATGAGCCGGCACGTGGTACAACCACATGTCCGGCTCATCGTGTTTCTCAGCGTCCAAAAAGAGGCGGCCGCCTGAACCATCAGGCGGCCGAGGGGGCATGATCGTTGAGGATACGATCAGGAGGAAGGATTTTCGGCCAAACGGGTCAGACGCTGTTTAGCTGCCGAGGGATCGATCCAGGGACGACCAACCGGCAAAATATCAGTACCGAACACCTGCAGGAAGATCACATGGGCCATCATGTACCAGGCGCTCAGCGCACACAGGATAAGGACATAGGCCGCCGCGTGCGTAAGCCCCGGATAACCGAAATGGGCCAAATCCAACAGGATGAAACCGATTGTCAGTAAAGTGAAAGTCAGCGCCATGGCGCCGTGAATGCGCATGGCGGCCACCCACATAATGAGAGTATACAATGTCCAAACCACCAAAAAGTAGCCTACGTCGGTGCCTGCGGAATAATAGATACCAAAATGGTTCAGCAGAAAAATGACGCTGAGCGCAATCCAGAAAGCACCGTAGGAAACAAAAGCGCTGTAGCCAAAGTTGTTGCCGCATTTGAATTCCTGGAAACCGGCAATCATTTGAGCCAACCCTCCGAAGACCAGCCCCAGGGCCAGCACAGGACCGACCGAGCACAAGCCCAGGTTGTGCAATTGCAGAATCAATGTCGTCAACCCGAATCCAGCCAGGCCTACCACTGCCGGGTTCGCAGTGGGTGTGTTTGTAGTGGCGTTTGCCATGGTTTTTCCTCCTTGCTGAAAGTTGTATTAATTCCGGGCCTTGGCGTAGCCCATAGTCACCAGCGCGATTTCGATCTCAGGCAAAATGGACGGATCATCGATGGTTGCCGGCACTTTAAAATCTTGATTGTCGGCTATCTTTTGAATGGTGCTGCGCAAAATTTTGCCGGAACGCGTTTTGGGCAGACGTTTGACTATGGTGGCCTTTTTAAAAGCCGCTACAGGTCCGATACGTTCGCGCACCATATCGACCACCTCGCGGATGATCTCGCGCACATCCCGCGTCACACCGGCATTGAGGACCAAAAAGCCCACCGGGACCTGTCCTTTGAGATCGTCGGCAACGCCCAGTACCGCACATTCGGCCACATCCGGATGATCGGACAACACCTCCTCCATGGCACCTGTCGAAAGCCGGTGCCCAGCGACATTGATGATGTCATCGGTGCGGGCCATGACGTACACATAGCCCAGCTCGTCGATAATACCCGCGTCAGCGGTCTTGTAATAGCCCGGATAATCGCGCATGTAGGAATCGAGAAAGCGCTGATCGTTATTCCAGAGCGTGGGCAACGTTCCCGGCGGCAAAGGCAGTTCCACAACCAGCGCACCGATACGCCCGGCGGGTGCCGGGTTCCCTTCTTCGTCCATGACCTGCAGATTCCAGCCCGGCACAGCCTTGGTCGGAGAACCGTATTTGACCGGATAAGCGTGCAGCCCCATACAGTTTGCAGCAATGGCCCAGCCTGTTTCGGTTTGCCACCAATGATCGATGACCGGTACCTTCAGATGCCTTTCCGACCATTGGATGGTGTCGGGGTCGGAACGTTCCCCGGCCAGAAAAAGAATGCGAAAACTGGATAAATCGTAATCCTTCACCAGCTTGCCCTCAGGATCATCGCGCTTAATGGCCCGGTAGGCGGTCGGCGCCGTGAACATCGTGGATACCTTGTGCTGCGAAATGACCCGCCAAAAAGCCCCGGCATCCGGCGTCCCCACGGGTTTGCCTTCATACAGAATCGTGGTGCAGCCTTTGAACAGTGGCGCATAGACGATATAAGAATGCCCCACGACCCAACCCACATCCGAAGCGGCCCACCACACATCATCCTCATCGATGTCGTAGATCGCCTTCATGGACCATTTCAGGGCCACCATATGGCCGCCATTGTCGCGCACCACACCTTTGGGCTGGCCCGTCGTTCCGGATGTATACAAAATGTATAAAGGGTCGGTCGCCAACACCGGCACGCAGGCGTGCGGTTCGGCTTTGGCCATCTCGTCGGACCAATCCAGGTCCCGACCGGAAACCATGCTGGCAAGGGCCATGGACCTTTGAACGATAATACAATGTTGCGGTTTACTTTGGGCGAGTTCTATGGCTTGATCCAGCAAAGGTTTATAGGCGATCACCCGTTTGACTTCGATGCCGCACGAAGCGGAGACAATCACTTTGGGTTTGGCATCGTTGATTCGGGTGGCCAGTTCGTTGGCCGCAAATCCGCCGAAAACCACCGAATGGATGGCGCCAATGCGCGCACAGGCCAGCATGGCGATGGCTGCTTCGGGAATCATGGGCATGTAGATGATGACCCGATCGCCTTTGCCAACACCTTGGGCCGCCAGAACACCAGCGAAAAGCGCCACCTGGTCGCGCAGTTCGCGGTAAGTATAACGCCGAATGGTATCACTTACCGGGCTGTCGTAAATGAGTGCAAGTTTATCGCCCCGCCCGGACTCCACATGCAAATCCAGGGCATTGTAGCAGGTATTGACCATGCCACCTGTGAACCAGCGGTAAAAAGGCGGTTTGCTGCTATCCAGAACCTTGTCCCACTTGCGATACCAGTGACACGCCTTTGCCATTTCTCCCCAAAAGGATTCTGGATCGGCAATGGAATGTCGATACGCCTCCACATACGGATTGGTCATGCCTTGGGTCCTTTCTTCTGCAAGCGGTTGTTGTTGTGGGTTCATGAATTTCATTCATTGAATTACATGAATTTCTTTTTTGTTGATCGCCACAATCTTTTAAAACCATACAGCAAACCACATGCCAAGTGGCATTGGTTTATAAGTTATTGATTTAATTTTATTAGACGAAGAAATGGCAGGATGGGCCGGTCAAACAAACACAACTTTTATTGTAGGCCCTTGGACGAATATCCATCGGAACCGGTCATAGCGCAACAAAATGCCATCGACAACATTGGTTGTACCTACAATTCTGGTTGTGCCTTGGGCGATGCAGGGCCTTGGGACTGGCTTTTAAGGCGTTTGCTCAGGGCCTGTTGAGATACTCCCAGCAAGGTTGCGGCCGCGGACTGGTTGTTGCCGGCACGTCGCATGGCCTCCTGCACCAGCATGCGCGCGGTTTCCTTGAGCGTGGGCAAAGGTGTGGGAAAAAGCACAGCGGGGCCGTACGATCCGTTCGTTGGGTGGTTCTGATCGCGCGATGCTCTGGCCAAATGGGACTGAATGACTTCCAGCGGCAGGTTATTTGCTTTTTGTTGGGCCACGGCATCGAACATCATGGCTTGCAACTCGCGCACATTTCCAGGGAAAAAATGGGTCGCCAAAAGTTCCAATAGTTCAGCCGACATCGCCGGTTTGGTTTTGGCCAGCGACTGGGAGGCCTTATCCGCAAAAAAATCGGCCAGAACCGCCAAATCTTCCTTGCGTTCGCGCAAGGGGGGAATCCGCAGGCGATGCGTGCGCAGTCGATAGTGCAGATCTTTGCGAAAGCGGCCTTGCTGCTGCAAGGCCCACAAATCGGCATGTGTCGAGGTGATCACGCGCGCGTCGCTGATGCGCAGGCTGTCTTGACCCAGGGGCATATATTCATGCTCCTGAAGCAATCGCAGCAGTTTTACCTGCGATCCTTGATTCAAATCGCCGATCTCATCCAAAAAAAGGGTTCCGCCCGCTGCTTTCTCGACCAGGCCGGAACGCGCACCCTCGGCGCCCGTAAAAGCCCCTTTGACGTGGCCGAACAGGGTATCGGAAAACACATTATCGTCAAGGCCGGCCACATTGATGGCCACAAAGGAACCGGTCCGTCCACTGAGGCGATGTATGGCGCGCGCCACCAGTTCCTTGCCGACACCGGTTTCTCCGCGGATCAGGACCGGCTGGGGTGACGGCGCAATGGATTCGATGTAGCGGAACAAGGCGAACATATTGGGACTGGCCGTCACGATCTCGGCAAACGCCTCCGGATGTGCGAGTTGCTCTTCCTCCAATTGCAGTCGCAGGGCGCGGTTTTCCTGATGCAGATCCCTGAAACGCAAAGCCTGATGAATGGCCGTGACCAGCCGGCTTTCGTCCACAGGTTTGACCAGATAGTCCAGCGCTCCTGATTTCATGCAATGCACAGCCGTATCCACATCGATGGTGCCGGTAATGATGACCACGGGTGTGTCCGGATGGTCGGCATGAATGCGCGGCAGCAAGGATTGACCATCCAGGTGCGGCATGTTCAAATCCAGCAGGACGCAACTGGGCGAACGGCTTTGGAGCAGGGCCAGCGCCTGGCGGCTATCGTTGCAGCAGATCACGTTATTGAACCCCGCAAGCTGCAGGGTCGTATCGATGGACAATAAAATAGATTCTTCATCATCGATAACCAGGATAGGCATTTGAGGATGGCGTGGTCGGGTCATACGGATGCTCCTGGTTGAACCGGTTGCGCCGGCCTGGAAAGAGGTAATTAAAAAGAAGATTCGCGCTTGGGTGAATGCTTCGAGTAATGGACTATTCAGCTTTTCCGGAGATCACACCAGGGGCCAACGCCGAAGATTTTCCGGAACAGGGGCGTGCTGATCTGACATCGGTCGACCGGAAGGTCATGGTGACCGTGGTCCCCTGGCCATCATGCGACACGAAAGTCAGACGTCCGCCATGGTCGCGAACAATGGTGTCGGAAATGGATAGCCCCAGTCCAATGCCGCCACTGTCGCGCTTCGTCGTAAAAAATGGATCGGTGATCCGCTCCAGGACAGCCGGCGACATGCCTGCCCCCGTGTCGCGCACCTCAAGCCAGACCGATCCTTCTTCGGGGCAAAAGCCGGTGGTTACGGATATGCCCGCCGGCTTGCCGCTAAGGGCCTGGCAGGCATTGACCAGCAGGTTCATCACCACCTGCTCCAGACGCTGGCGGTTGCCAGCGATGGTCGGCAGCCCCGGTGCAAGACCTACCTGAAAGCTGTCGGTTGTTTTCTTGATCATATGCTCGACCAGCGCGATGGCCTTTTGGGCCACTGCATTTAGATCGATTGCATCCCGGGCATCCGAAGCGCGCTGGCCGGCAAAATCTTTCAAATCTCCCACGATCTGTTTGACCCGAGTGACACCTTCACGGGCATGCACCAACAATTGCGGGAGCCGCTCGCGCAGCCACGCATACTCCATGCCGCCGATGCACAAATGCCCGCCGTCAACGCAATGGTCGTCCAGAATGGGCCGACTGCCTTGCCAGAATTTTTCGAACACCTGAATATTGAGCAGGACCGAAGTGATGGGATTGTTGATTTCATGCGCCACGCCCGATACCAAGGTACCCAGGGAGGCCATTTTCGCAGCTTGAAACAGCTGCTCCTGCTGCAGCTTGGCCTGACGTTGCGCTTTTTTCTTTTCAGTCACATCACGCGCCATCATAAGATACCCGCTGCCGGGCATCTGGGCCAGTGTCGCTTCCACAGGCAGATGTTCGCCCCTGCTGTTGCACAACTCGGTTTCCAAAAAATAATCATGCCCATCACCTTCTGCGATGGTCGCCAGTTTTCCAAAGAAGGCTTCTTGGCGCTCCGTCGGCAGAATTGCACCGATGGGCTGCCCCACCAGTTCCGCACCCCCGTACCCGCTAATCGCCTGCCAGCTGTGATTGGCATAGCTGATGTGCCCCTCATTATCGAACATAACGATAATTTCCCGCGCGGTTTCAGCCAATAGCCGATACTTGGCTTCGCTCTGCCGCAAAGAATTTTCCATCAGACGGCGGCGGCTCTCGACACCGGCCCCCTGCCAAACGACATAACCGGCCAGCAGCGCGACAATCATTAGAATAGCTGCGAATATGAGCGCCATGCGATGGACGATGGCACCAATTTGATCACGCACATCCTCCACGTAAACCCCAGTGCCGATGATCCATCCCCAGGGGACAAACGCCTTGACGTAGGAAATCTTGGTCACGATTTTGTTGGCGTTGTCCTGCCACTGCCATTGATAATCGACAAAGCCGGCCCCCTGACGACGGGCGGTATCTACAAAGGTTGTAAAAAGATGTTTGCCGGTCGGGTCGGTGAAGCCAGTGACGTCCTGCCCTTCCAGATCGGGCCGGTAGGGATGCATGATCATGTGCGGATGCATGTCATTGATCCAGAAATAATCTTTGCCGTCCGGGCCGTAACGCAAATCGCGCAACTGAGAAATTGCCTGCTGCTGGGCTTCGGACAGGGTCAAGCCACCGTCGTCCACCTGATCGGCAAAGTGCCTGGCCGTGTTCCATGCCACCTCGGTCAGCGTGCGGATCATTTCGCGTTTGCGCTCCATCAAGTGATCTTCAACCCGCGGAAGCACCAGCCAGAATAAGGTCAGCGCCAACAGAACCACTGCCGCCAACACCGGCAGAAATATTTTGGTCGGTGCCGCCTGGATGCGCCGAATCTTCAACCAGGCCCTTTTTTTCAACGCTGCTCGCATAGACACGCACCGCCCTCTTCGGTAACGGCTGCCTCCATAATTGCTTATGAATCTGCAAGAGTGCAAAAGGAAGTTTTTTCACGGCATCCATGCCAGTGAAGAAAAATATCGAGGAGAGCCGCCGCTTGACACCGGACACTCAGTTTAGACGTGCCCTGCGCGGGATGTCAATCAGCAATTGAATTGCAGGCAATGACGGAGGTAAGCGGTTGCTATGCCTGTTCTTTCAGCAGCGTCCTGGCGAGATTCATGTCATAGGCTCTGTGAGGATCGAAGCCGGTTCCTTTGTACATGGCCTGGGCCTGCACAATAGCACTGTACGGCACCCAGGCGTGGGCCTCCCACAACGTGGGATCATCCTGATTCCACATACGAAACTGAATATCTTCACTATCTTGCCGCACATACATGCGCACCCGCTTGTTGCTGGGGAATGGATAATAGTACAGACCGCGATCGTCTTTCATATCTTCACAGATCCTTTTACCAAAGATTTTGCAATTCAGCCTAATTTGATGGTAATCCGGGGGCACGGCGTGTGATACCCGCTCACGCACACCGGCAAACGATTCCCCTATCCTTCCGGCGAAGCCGGCACGGATTGCACCTGCGCCACGATCCACTGCAAGAAGGCCGGATTGCCGTCCTGGATCGGCAAACTGACAATGCAGGGACACTCGTAACTATGCAGTCGCTGTATGGCCTGGACGAGTTCCGGCAGCCTGTCTTCAGTGGTTTTGGCGATCAGCACGGCTTCTTCATCGTCCTGAAATTCGTCTTTCCAATAATACATTGAATTCATGTGGTTAATAATGTTGACGCAGGCCGCCAGACGCGATTGCACCACATCGCGCCCGATAGCACGCGCCTCGGCTTTGTCCTTGGTGGTGACATAAACAAAAACGGATTTCATGGGTCGCCTCTTCAGGACAGCAAGCCTTGCGTCATTAAAAAAGTCATGGATTTCTGGCCGATACGGTTTACCTGAGACAGCGCCTGAGTCAAGTGGTATCCGGACTCGTGGCCCACACCAGATTCGATCATCACCCGGGCATTGTTGAGGAACTTGTCCACTTCCGACCACACCGGGTCTCCGGAAGCCTGTCGGGCCACCTGCACCTCATTGGCGATCATCGCAATGAGGGCCTGCAGCACTCGCAAGGCACCTTGCTGCTCCGGCGGCGGCAAGTTCTCAAGAATTTGGGTGCACTGAGAGCACCAGATCAATCCGCTTTTTACCTTTTCGCTTTGCGAAAAGGAGATAATGGCCTGCCTGCTATCCATCGCTCGTTCCTTAATCCGGTTGGCCGAAAAGCGTCACACCATGTCTTCGCGCGATTAGCTACGCTTCCGGGCTTACATGTACCAAGCCAATTTTCGGGGGCCACGCAGACCACCTCTTCCGTGCCGGTCCCGAAAGGTGAATACTAAGATAAACATCTAAATCGTATCGCCTTTCTGCCATAAAACGGCTGACAAGTAAAGCGCACGCCGTGATGTCCGTGATTCCTTTAATGACCCATGAGGTGCAAAATGACCAGTCACAACGGCCTCAAGCCTTTTCCTTTCGGCTTCACACTGCCCTTTTTCGCTTTTTCCCTTTCTTTTTCAGGTATTTCATGGCATTGAATGGGGCATTTTTCGAAACACTCATACCGGCTTTTCTGAACAATGAAACGCCCCACGGAGAGATCCGCTGATGAGCGCTACTTCGGACCAGCTCCCAGCCAGTGCCTGGGAGCTGTTGCAGACGCTTCTGCGCAAAGGCCCCGCTGCCATCGACCACCGGGTCACTGATTCCCGGGCGCTCATCGCTGTGCTTAAGGAAAATGACAGACTGTTCAATGCAATGATCGATGCTTTCGACGGCATGATCTATATCTGCTCCTCGGATTACCGCATCGAATATCTCAGCGATCGAATGATTCGACACTTGGGATACGATGCCACTGGCGACTTTTGCTACCGTGCTTTCGGACGTCAAACAGTTTGCCCATGGTGCGTCAATCACAGGATCATCAAAGGCGAAACAATCGGGTGGGAAATGGTCAGCCCACTGGACGGCCGCTGGTACCATGTAGTCAACGCTCCCATTCACCACCTGGACGGCTCGATTTCCAAGTATGCCATCATGATGGATATTCATAATCGCAAGAATACCGAGGAAGAACTACGCAACCATCGTGATCAACTGGAAAACCTTATCCAAGCACGTACTCTCGCATTAACCGAGGCCAATGTGCATTTGCGCCGTGAAATCGATGAGCGCATAGAGATCGAAAAGACGCTGCGCGAAAGCCACCAGCGCTATCGAAGCCTGTTCGAGGGCTCGCGCGATGCCATCATCATCAGCGATGCCGGCGGCCTCATTCTGGACGTCAACGATGCCGCCACCCTTTTGACAGGCTATGACAAATCGGAACTGATCCACAAACTTATCCAGAGCCTGCACAGCAGCATCACGCTGGCGTCCTACCAGGACTATTTCAATCGCATTCAAGCAGGCCAGTCGTTTACCCGGGAAATAGCGATTCAAACCAAGATCGGTCAAACCATCTATGCCGAATTCAGCAGCAAAAAAATAACCTTGGCCGGTGTGCCTTGCATACACACGACAGCCCGGGATATCACTTCGCGGCGGCAAGCTGAAGAGGCACTGCGCGAAAGCGAAACCAAATACAGAGACTTGGTCCAGAACGCAAACAGCATCATTATCCGCTTCGACACTGAAGGAAAAATAAAATTCTTCAATGAATATGCCCAGGAGTTTTTCGGTTATAAGGAAGGCGAGATTCTGGGCCAATCTCTTCTTGATACTATTTTACCCAACGTATACAGCAACGGCCGTAGCATTCAGGCCGAAATAGAAGATTTCCTGCGTAACCCGGATAAGTTCACGACCAACGAACTTGAAAACCGGCGGCGCAACGGCGATCGGGTCTGGGTGACCTGGACCAATCGTCCTATCGTCAATGAAAAAAACCAAGTGGTGGAGTTTCTATGGGTCGGCGCGGATGTCACCGAGCGCAATCAAACCCGCCGGCAAATCCAGAACCTGACCCACGCATTGCTTAAAGCACAAGAAACCGAACGCCACCGGATCGCCCGCGATTTGCACGACCATATCGCCCAGGACCTTTCATCCCTTAAAATCCGCTTGCAGACGATGTTCGGCGCGGACCCGCCGGGCATTGGTGATTTCCGGCGCCAAGTGGATGATACGCTCCAGATTTTACAGCGCTCCATCTCCGAAGTACGCAACCTGGCCTACGATCTACGTCCACCCGGCCTTGATCAGCTCGGATTGGTCCGCACCCTGTTCCTGTATTGTGATGATTTTGCCCAAACCAACAACCTGAAAATCGACTTCATCGCGGCCGGCCTGGATGATTTGATTCTGGACGAAGATATCCAGATCAACATTTACCGCCTCATCCAGGAAGCTCTGCACAATGTCAAAAAGCACGCCGAAGCCAAGGGCGTCACCATCCGACTGGTGGCTTCCTCCCCTAACCTGATGCTGCGCATCATCGATGACGGTAAAGGTTTCGACGTAGCGAACTGGCGCGCCAAATCGTTTGCAGAAAAACGCATGGGGTTACAAAGCATGGTCGAACGCGTGGGATTGCTCAACGGCACTATCAATATACGTTCGCGCCTGACCAAGGGGGCCGGTATCTTCATTACCATCCCCATTAAGGAGCACTACCGTGACAGAGAAGAGGCGCATCCTGATCATTGACGATCACCCATTGTTCCGCGAAGGCATCAAAACCATCATCAACCGCAACAGCCATTTTGAAGTCATCGATGAAGCCGGAACAGGACGCGAGGGATTTGAAAAGGCCAGCCGGCTGAAGCCGGATGTGGTGTTGCTGGACATATCCTTGCCGGACGAAAGCGGCATGGAAGTGGCGCGCAAAATCCGCCACCATCTACCCCGCACGCGGATCATGATCCTTAGCATGCATTCCAAGATCGACTACATCGTGGAAGCATTTCAGTCGGGCGCTACAGGGTATGTGGTCAAGGAATCGGCCGCCGAACGCCTGGCCCAAGCCTTGGAAGCAGTCACCTCCGGCGAATACTTCCTGGACACATCCATCTCCCAGGAGGTCATCGCCAAACTGATGAAATCTCCTGTCAAGGAAGCCAAGGTCAGCGACGCCGGATATGGCAAGCTTACTTCACGCGAACAGGAGATCATGCGCATGCTTGCAGAGGGTGCTTCCAAAGGCCAAATCGCCGATCGCCTGTGCATCAGCATCAAAACAGTGGAGAATCATCGCGCCAACATCATGCGCAAGCTGGATATTCACAGCGCCATGGAACTGGTGCGCTACGCAGCCCGCCTCGGGCTGATCGATGTCGATCTGTGGAAAGAATGACATAAGCGCACAACGTTTGGATGGGCGGGCTGACAAGCGGCCCGCCCGCCCAAGATCCGTCCATCTTTCTCCGGGATGATCTCCCGAGCATACCCCATAACCCCACCAAAAATAAGGTAGCGGCATTATGGACAGTCGCCGGCGATCTTCTATATAGTAACTCATAAAGGGATGGAAGATTGGTCAATGTGTAACGTTTTTATATAGTTATCCTCAAAAGCGAAAGGAGCGTCCCATGATATCGTCTCCGTGTAAAGACTGCCTGAAAAAAAACTCTCCCAAAGACGAATGCTTGAAAACCTGCCAGATGATTCAAGACATCCAGGGGATGCAGTTAGCACGCAGGGAAAGCAATGTGTACACGGCAGTTGATTTTACGGAGGAAAGTCGTTTTCAGATTTCATCTCCTTTCGCCAGTGCCTTGAATGCCTGCTGAGCGCCATGGGTGTCGCCATGTTTCGGAAACAATCGGGGAAACGGATATGAATAGAATCCTTTCCCCGTGGAACTGGGAGATTTTCCCGAGTTACCTTGGGATTTTGTCCCAGCCTTCATCATTGCTGATAAAACGCGTAAAAAGCCCCCAGGAGTTAAGCCCGGCGAAGCCGGAATCAGAGTCGGGCCTGATGTGCCGGATGCTGCAAACGCTTCCTCTCGTGCCCACCGGGCTGATGACGAAAGGGCTTTGTACGATTTGACGTGTCATCAATCACTGAAACGCAACCAAATTGCTGGAAAATTCCAGCGAGGGTTGTCTGAAAGATATATGATCATGAAAGATTGGATCTTTGTGATGGCCGATCAAATAAAAATGGATTCGAGCTTCAATGGGAAAAAAGATAGTTCTCAGCGATCTTCACCCTGTAGTCCCAAGGTTGAGAGCCCCGATCTGAACAAACGCTATGTTGATATTACCGCCATGGTCCGGAGCTTGCAGCGCACAGAGGGAATGACCGACTGCTTTCGCCGTGGCATCGCCGACTGTAACCAATTGGAATGCTCCTGGCGCCAATACTGCTTTGGATGTTCAGACGACCGCCACGCTGAGTAGAAAAGCACTTCTCCTCCCAATGTGAGATAGCCTTTGCTACACGCCGGATCAGAACGGTGAACCGCCTGCCTCGACACCCGCCGGAAATTCAATGTTCATCCGCCGCGCAGGAAGGAAATTTACGTTCTTTTTTCCGGCAAATCATCGCTCAAGGGCCTGTTCGCGTCAACCGCCCAAAACCGCGCCAAACTGTCTTTATATGATGGCTCATCGCCGATGGTCCTCGGCTGCCATGTTTCGGGCAGCAAGGCCCGATATTGCCTCTGTGCATACCGCTGATCAATGAGCAACACGACCCCGCGGTCCATTTCCGAACGGATCACCCGCCCGGCCGCCTGCAATACCCGATTAATCCCCGGGTATTGGTAGGCAAACGCAAAGCCGCAGCACTGAGTTCTGTCGTAGTAAGCGCGGATAAGCTCCCGCTCGGTGCTGATAGCGGGCAATCCCACGCCCACGATAACAGCTCCGGCCAGGCGATCGCCTTTCAGATCGATGCCTTCGCCGAAAATGCCGCCCATTACGGCGAATCCGACCAGCGTGCACGCCACCTGCTCGGTAAAGTGCGCCAAAAAATCCATGCGCGCCTCTTCGGTCATGTCGGGGGTCTGCACGAGCGTCGCAATATGACCATGGTCCTGGCTGAAACGCCTGTGAATCATAGCCAGATATTCATAGGAAGGAAAGAACAACAGGTAATGGCCACGCCGCTGCATGACGAGATCGGCCACCGCATCGCTCAGTGCAAGACAGGAAGATTCTCTTTGTCGATAAAAAGTGGAAATGCGCGATGCGATAAAAACAGCCAGGTTGTCGGAAGGAAACGGAGTGGCCAGTCGGAGATTGAGGGCATCGGGATGACATCCCAAAATCGACTGAAAGTAATCTCCCGGTGTTAACGTGGCGGAAAAAAGGACGGCTGCATGACAGTGACGCCAACAGTCGCGCAACTGCTCTGAAGGATCCATGCAGAAAAGTTTAATCTGTACATCCTTGCCATGTGCCTCAGCAATCGTGGCGTAAGTGTGGTTGTACTGCTCGGTGACCCGCGCAAAAGCCAAACAGTCGAAGTAGCATTGCAGCAGTTCTTCGCGAAATTCACTGGGCAAGTTACGCCGCAGCCAGCGCTCGGCAGCCGTTGTAAAAGCGAGCAGACGTTTGGATAATTCCTCGGGCGCAGTGTTCTCGATCAGCGGTGCCTGCAATTGCAGACACCGGCGCCGCAAGGTGCCCATCCAGGCATGAACACGGCCCAACGCCCGGTGGAGCGTCGGCAGTTCATTTTTCAGTTTCGCACGCAACGTCGTGATCGGCTGCCGGTTCAACTGCGCCGAAAACATCTCCCGGGAGCGATCCACCAGGTTGTGGGCCTCGTCAACGAGCACCGCGTGCGCACCGCCTTCTTCTCCGAACAGACGCCGTAAGGTGACCGTCGGATCGAAGGCGTAATTGTAATCGCCAATCACGCAGTCCGCCCAGGTAACCAGTTCCAAGGAAAACTCGAACGGGCAGACCCTATGTTCTTCGGCCACCTTTTCAATGGTTTCGCGATTCAGCGCGTCATGCTGCCAAGCCACGTCCAAAGCCGCGTTGAGACGATCGTAGTGGCCTTTGGCATAAGGACATTCCTCCGGAGAACAGGTGTGGCCCGGGGTAAAACAAATCTTCTCTTTGGCCGTCAGGGTCACCCATTTCAGCCGAAGCCCGTTTTGCGACAAGGTTTGCAAAGCGACTTCGGCCGCCAGGCGGCCTGTGGTGCGCGCGGTCAGGAACACGACTTTGGGTACCAGCCGCTGACCGAGCGCCTTCAGCGCCGGGTAAAGCGCGGCCATGGTTTTACCGATACCGGTGGCGGCCTGTACCAGCAGATGCCGACCGTCGCGGATGGTTCGGAAGACTTCGACGGCCATATCCCGCTGACCCGGACGGTATCCGTCAAACGGAAAAGGCAGCTGTGCAATGCTGTGATCGCGCGTTCGTGCCCATTGCGCCAACTGCTGGACCCACTGTACGTAGCGGTCGAGCAGGTCGTTAAAAAACGCAGCCAGGGCTTCGAATTCCCACACGCGCACGACCTCGAGCACGTGACCGCTGTCCAAATGGACGTAGGTCAGTTGTACATCGATCTGTGGCAAATTTTCCTGACGGGCGTACATATAAGCATAGCATTGCGCCTGGCCCCAGTGAAGCGCCGAAGGCGCAGCCTCGACTTCCGCCAGAGGTCGCTGGGTGGTTTTGATCTCTTCAATGGTCACGCGGCCCTTCGGTTGGTACACGCCATCGATGCGTCCGGAAACGCATAAGGTAAACTCAGGCCGCTCGATATCCAGACGCACGGGCAGTTCAGCCTGATAGTCGGCAGGTCGCTGACGCTGGATACGCTGATGGGCGCGGATGCCTTCGAGTGCGCGCCCGCCACCGGTGAATTCGAAGCGTAAATCGCCACTGCGCAAAACATGCGCTATCAGGGCGCCTACGGCGATGTTGAAATGGGGGGTCATGGCAACGTCAACGAAGCGTCTATTCGCATCGATAGGCTTTTGCCGCAGCGGAATCGGGGGTGCCGTGCAGCCAGACAATGTGCGTAGCCCTCAATTGGAGGGCACGCCGCTCGATTTTCTGCACCATGTTGCGTTGGGCAAGATAGGTGGAAAGGTTTGCGGCGTCGGCCGTTTCAGCGACCATGCCCAGCATGCGGCATTCCGTCATCAAAGATTCCTGCGTTTCCGTCAGACCGGAGGGGGGATTCGCTAAAGAACTGCAACCGACAAGACCTGTCGCAACCATTGCCACACATAGACGTTTCATTATCATTGCGTTCATACCGATGCCCTTTTTCAGCCAGCGCTTCCGAAAAATGAGTATTATGGCATACTGCCGCATAAACGATATGACGGCTTTTTCCAGAACCGTCAATACACAAGGCATATTTTCTCAGGGTTCATCGCATTGACGCCAAAGCCTGATCTCCCAACGCGGTCAGCCTCAATCCCCCCTGTTATAAGACTTTACACTTTACCCTTTACCCTTTACACTTCTCCGCATTGACGCGGCGTCAGTCGTACCAATTATAGGGTGTCTTTTCAGATTATAGTGTGTCTTTTCAAAACGAATACAGAATCCAAGGCAAAGGGAGGAAACATGCAGCAGCGAAAGATCGGTCAAACCGATATCACGATATCCGCCATCATCATGGGGACCTGGCAGGCCGGCAAGGCCATGTGGACGGATATCGACGACAACGAGACCCAACGGGCCATGCGCGCTGCGCTGGATGGCGGCATTACGACCTTCGATACAGCCGAGGTTTACGGCAATGGCCATTCGGAACGCATCATCGCCAAGGCGCTCTCGAATGTTCGCGAGCGGGTCGTGCTGGCGACCAAAGTTTTCTCCAATCATCTGAAGTATGAACAAATCATCGAAGCTTGCAATCGCTCATTGAAAAATCTGAATACCGATTATATCGATCTTTATCAGATCCATTGGCCTCCCGGAACCTTCGGGCACCCAGTGGTACCCATGGAAGAGATCATGCGCGCCATGGTCGATCTGAAAACCCAGGGAAAAATTCGTGCCATTGGCGTTTCCAACTTCAACCGCGCACAGATGGAAGAAGCCTCTCTATACGGCCCCATCGAAACCCTGCAACCGCCCTACTCGCTTTTCTGGCGCGGTGTCGAAGGCGAAGCCGCGCCTTATTGCCGCGAACGCAACATGACCCTTCTGGCGTATTCGCCCATGGCCCAAGGCCTGCTGACGGGCAAATTCGGACCGGATCATAAATTTGCCAAAGGCGATCATCGTAGCGCCAACCGTTTATTGCAACCTGAACATTTCGCACGCGTTCAGACAGCCCTGCAGCAACTGCAACCCATAGCGGACAAGTACTCAGCCACTTTGGGGCAACTGGCGCTCGCCTGGATCATCGCGCAGCCCAATGCCTGCGCCATTGCCGGCGCGCGCGACAGTGCCCAGGCGACCCAGAACGCCGCGGCCGGCGACATCGTGCTATCTGAGCAAGATCTTGCCGCCATGGACCGCATCGGCCGCACGGTGACCGATCACCTGGACGAAAACCCAGTACAGTGGCAATGGTAGGAATATGAACCGCTAATGGATGCTAAGTCGGCGGCGCTGCCTGAAGTGTCGCCGCACGACTATGGGGATCGCTACACAACACAGAAACCGGAGACCGCATATCGATGAATCGTCCATCCCGCAATTCCATCCTCTGTCCGAACTGCCGCAAACTGATCAGCGAAGATGAATCCAGATGTCCTTTTTGCGGAATTCAGGCGCCCGGCTCACGCTGGAAAAACAATCCTCTGGTCCGGGGATGGGGCTCGGGCGAAAAGATCATCCGTACCATCATCTACATCAATGTGGGTATGTATCTGCTCAGCCTGCTGCTTAACCCGCGCCGCATGGCCTTGGGCTTCAATCCCATGAGTTTGCTGGCACCCGACCAGACCAGCCTTGCGGTCCTGGGTGCCACCGGCACCTTATTGATGAATATGACCCAGGGCTGGTGGACACTGCTCTCAGCCAACTACTTGCATGGTTCGATCCTGCACATCTTTTTCAATATGGTCGCGTTTTATCAGATCAGCCCCCTCATCACGCAGTTGTATGGCCCTTATCGTTTTTTTGCAATTTACACCTTGAGCGGCATGGCCGGGTTCTGGATCTCTTTCATGGCCGGCATTCCTTTGACCATCGGCGCTTCGGCCGCCTTGTGCGGGTTGATCGGTGCGGCCCTGTATTATGGCAGGGATCGTGGTGGCGTGTTCGGACACACGATTTACAAACAAGTGGGCGGGTGGGCACTGTTCATTCTGCTGTTCGGTTTCCTGGTGCCGGGTATCAATAACTGGGCTCACATCGGCGGCATGGCCGCCGGGGTACTGTGCGGTTTTCTTTTGGGATATCATGAAAAATCGCGCGAATCGATGTCCCATCGCCTGCTGGCCGGCGGATGCATTGTGGCAACCCTGTTGGCACTGGCCTGGGGCCTTGTACGCGCTATCGCCTTCTGGCTGCAATAAAGCTCAGCGAAGGGCGAAAGAACCGTAAAGACCACATCGACTTCGGGGGTGCGCACAACATCAGGTAAGCCGGACGACTGGCGCAGGGGCCACCCGGTCACCATGTTATGAGTCGAAAAACAAGCGATCAATCTTAAACAAAGGAGGGGCATATGGAACCCTTGCTGCAAACTCCCTTGTTCGCGCGCCATGTCGACCTGGGCGCCCAGATCGTGCCGTTCGGCGGGTGGGAAATGCCAGTGCAGTATCCTGCCGGAATTCTTCAGGAACACCTGGCTACCCGCCGACAGGCGGGCCTTTTCGATGTATCGCATATGGGGCGCCTGACCATACGCGGCAGAGAAGCACTGCCCTTTTTGCAATATGTCCTGACCAACAACGCCGCCGCCTTGCAGGTCGGCCAAGGCCAGTACACCATGATTCCCGACGAGCACGGCGGGGCGATAGACGATGCCTATCTTTACCGCTTTTTCGACGATCACTTTTTGCTGGTGATCAACGCGGCCAATCGCGAAAAGGATTGGCAGCACTTGCAAACACTGCGCGCGCGTTTCAAAGAGGTCGAACTGACCGACCGCACGCACGCGCTGGCCATGCTCAGCCTGCAAGGCCCGCAATCCAAGGCCATCCTGAGCGGCATCATCGAAGAGGGTGCCCTGCCCGAGCCGCGGCGCAACGCCCTGAGCATCGTCCGCTGCCAGGGAACCGAGGTATGGCTCTCCCGGACGGGATACACCGGCGAACCCCTGTGTTTCGAACTCTTTATGCCCGCGTCAGCCGTCATGCCGCTCTGGGACCAGTTGCTGCAACACGGTGCGCACCCCGTAGGCCTGGGGGCACGCGACACGCTGCGCCTGGAGGCGGGCCTGCCATTGTACGGTCATGAATTGGGCAATGATCCCGATGGTCGGCCCATTCCGATCTTCGCCTTGAGTTTAGCCCGATTTGCAGTCAGTTTCTCTCCTGTCAAAGGGGACTTTATCGGAAGGTCGGCCCTGCTGCGCCAGTTCGATGCCTACAAGCAGTTTATGGAAGGCCGTTTCGATGCCCTGCATGTCCTGCCACGCATGATTCGCCCGATCGAGCTGATTGACAAGGGTATCGCCCGCGCCGGCGCACCGGTTTACAAAGACGATGCTGCTGTCGGCTGGATCACCAGTGGCACCATGGTGCCCCACTGGGAATATGAAGGCCAGGGCATTGCATCGACCATCACCGATCGCCATGCTCGACGTGCCATCGGCTTGGCTTTGATTGACAGTCGCATCCAGGAAGGAACCCTCATCGATGTGGATGTCCGCGGCAAGCGCCTGCGGGCCGGCGTGATGCCCTATTTGCTGCGCAGTGAAGCGCCACCCCACTCCCGGCCGATCACATGGGCGATCTATCGAAGTAATTTAACGGCCGCGCCCAAAACCGACGCCACGACCATACGGCAGGCGCATCAGTGGGTGCGCAAGGCCATAGACAATCATGTCTGGCGTCAGCGTCAGTGCATCAACCTGATTCCATCCGAACAAACGCCTTCGCCTCTGGTGCGACGGTTGTCGATCACCGATCCGGTGGGTCGCTATGCCGAGCACAAGAAGGTTAAAGCCTTTGCTGACATGGATATTTTTTACTATCAGGGCACAGAATTCATCGCGGCGGTCGCCAATGCCTTGGCTGAAGAGTTACGGCACTATCTCGGCTGCCGCCAGGTCGAGACCCGGCCGATCTCCGGTCAAATGGCCAATACGGTCGTCTTCAGCGCCATGGTGGATCACATCAACCGGTCCGATCGCAAAAACGAGCAACGGCGTATGCGCATGGTAATGAACCACCACATCATCAACGGCGGCCATCTGAGTGCGCAACCCATGGGCGCTTTGCGCGATTTTGTCATGCGCGATCCGGCCACCGAGCAACCGGCCATGGTTCATTTTCCCACCCTGGCCCACAATCCCTATGATGTCGATCTGTCCGCCTGCAGGGAGTTAATGGCCCGTCACCGTCCGGAGCTGATCATTATGGGCAAGAGCATGACCTTGCACAAAGAACCAGTCGCGGCCGTTCGCGGGATGATCGACGAATTGCAGTTGGATACTGTACTGCTCTATGACATGGCCCATGTTCTGGGATTGTGCGGCCCGCACTTCCAGCAACCGTTTGCCGAAGGCGCGGACCTGGTCACCGGCTCGACGCACAAAACATTCTTCGGCACCCAGCGCGGCATCGTGGCGGCGAACACCGCTCCCGAGCAGCTGCAGCAAGTGGCCTTATGGGAAGCCATCCAGCGCCGTGCCTTTCCCGGCGCGGTCAGCAACCACCATTTGGGTACTTTGCTGGGATTACTGCTGGCCAGCATGGAGATGAATGCCTTCAAGGAGCAGTATCAGCCGCAAGTAATGGCCAACGCCAAGGCTTTTGCGCGCGCACTGCACGACTGCGGTCTGGATGTGGCCGGCGATCCGGCCATCGACTATACTGAAACCCACCAGGTCATCGTGAAAGTCGGCTACGCCCAAGGGCCGGCGATCGCTCAGCGGCTGGAAGAGAACAATATTATTTGCAACTATCAGGCGGCTCCCGAAGAAGAAGGCTTTACCGCATCCGGCGCGCTTCGTCTGGGGGTGGCCGAAATGACCCGCTTCGGCATGCAGCAGGAAGATTTCGGCGTACTCGCCCAATTGATGGCGGAAGTAATTTTACGAGCGGCCCACGTCAAAGAAAAGGTACATACTTTGCGCGAGCAGTTTTTGGATATGCGCTATTGTCTGGATGACTCTCAGATCCAGGCATCCATGGAAGAACTTCACCGATTGGTGTAGTGGAAAAATCAACCTCCGGGATCGGCATGGAAGATGTGATCCGGAAAGGTGGTCCGCAAGGTTTGAAACACCGCAAGGTGACATCAAGAATAATATTCATCCGGCAGGAGGCGAGCAATGCAAAAACGTGCGAAATCACACAACCAGCCGACTCGCGCTGCCTATCCAGTAACATTATGGGATCTGCCCACGCGCCTCTTTCACTGGCTGCTGGTAGTGCTGATCGCTGTTTCTTATACCACGGGAAAAATCGGCGGCAGTGCCATGCAGTACCATTTATGGAGCGGTTATACTATCATGACGCTGCTGCTGTTTCGCCTGGTGTGGGGTTTCATCGGCGGCCACCCAGTGCGCTTTGCTTCTTTCCTGCGCGGCCCGCGGACCGTTTGGCAATATGCCCGCACTTTGCTGCGCTCCGGTTATTCCGGTCATTTGGGCCATAACCCTTTGGGCGGCTGGTCGATTGCAGCGATGCTGTTGACCCTGCTGCTGCAGGTAGTTACGGGGTTATTCGCCAATGACGAAATCTTCACCCAGGGACCGCTTTACCCCTGGGTGAGCGATCAGACCAGCCGTTGGCTCACACGGGTACACCGCATTAACCAGCAAGTGATCATGTATTTAATCGGACTGCATGTCATGGCCGTCCTGTTCTACCTATTGGTAAAACGCGACAACCTGATCACCCCAATGATCACGGGTGTCAAACCCTGGCATGCGCCCGTACACATCGAAAAACCACGCTTAGGAGCCGCAGTTGTCGTGGCAGCCCTTTCGGCCGCAGCAGTCTACCTGCTGGTGTGGTATGGCGGCTGAAAGCCGGACAGCGACTTCTTTACTTCTTATTTGCAGATACACTTTGTAGCGGCTGGCATCTGGTCAAAAAGTTAATGGGAGCGGTACCTGTCATGGCATGCCTTGCAGCTTTTGGCGGTCGCGCCAAATTGGCTCTTAACGGCAGCCAGTTCGCCCTTGTCCGCTGCCTCGGCCAGTTTGGCAGTCTCCATTTGCATGTCATCGGCCGCTTTACGGAACGCCTCTTTGTCCTTGAGGACTTCGGGCTTCATGTGCGTCTCTCCCTTATCTGTATCGGCTATCGTGAATGCATCCCACGGCAATGTGGCCAACGTTGCGAGCAACGTCGCATTCTGCTCGGTTTCCTTTGGATCGTATTGTTTGTCTCCTTTAACCACGGCACCGATGCGTCCGAAGTGATCCCCGATCAACGTCATCGTAGCCCGGCGATAGGCGATGGCTTGCTCCGGTTTGGCAAACTGCGCATATGCCACGCCAAAAAGACTGATGACAACTGCACCTGAAACGACCCATCCGAAAATACGTTGCATGTGACCTCCTTGAAAAAGGTTAATGGCTTGTTTAACCGGCCGTACGACAGTTTTCATGGATCGAAATGGGACACCACCGTGGTAAACGCAGTATGTATCCAGAGTGAAACGGACGAGGGCGCAAGAAAAGGGTGAGTACTTGAAAATGTGCCAAAAGCGCATTGAATTGTCAACACGAGAGTCGCGTCTCCCACCGTCCCGGCATCCCACAGGCTTTCAGCACCACATGAGCAAGGTCAGCCCCGCGCTCATAGCCACGAACAAAGTCATGAGCGCCCATACTTTGACACCGTTCATAATTCCCTGTACCCACATCAGGCAGCCTCACAGCAGGCACGCTGATCGTTGAAAAAATCTGCCGCCTCTTCCGGGGAATTGAAAAATAACCATTCCCGCCGAACGTTTCCTTTTTGCCTGCGGATACGTTCCACAGCCGTGTTGCCGTGGTACTCAAAACATTCCTGCCAGTCGCGACAAACGATAGATGTGGTCATAAGTCCTCCATTTGCAAGTAAGTGAGCATGCATGGCGCAGGCAGGATCCGCCTTGTGCCATAATGGAGACTCTAACAGACCATTGTGACAGATACGGTCACAGTGTGACGATTTAATTTTGATGGATTCGTAAAAACCGGAAAAATTTTCAAGGGGCAATCGGAAAAGAGAGTTTGAAGGTCGTGCCGCGGCCTTCATCACTGACCACTTCAATTTTACCGCCATAGTCTTCCACGATGCCGCTGGAAATCGACAACCCTAACCCCATGCCCTCGCCCATCTCTTTGGTGGTAAAAAATGCCTCGAATATTTTTTTACGCATGCTTTGGGGGATACCGATGCCGTTGTCGGCCACCGAGACAATCGCGCGGCCGTTTTCATGAAAGGTCCGGATTTCAATCGTCCGGTCCGGTTCCGGGTTGGTCTCGTCTTTCTGAATGAGCGCATCGCGGGCGTTGGTGACCAGATTGAAAATAACCTGTTCCAACCGGTTGGGGTGGACGAGTACCATGGGCGGATCGTTGGCCAGTTCAAGCTTGAGGGCGATATTCTGGAGGCTCAACTGGCGGCCGATAATATTCAGAACGCTATTGATCGGCTGATTCAGAGAGACCTTATCGCGCGTGAAATCGGACTTACGCCCAAAATCGCGCAGCCGTTTGATTATGTCCGATGCACGATCCACCTGCCGGCTGATTTCGACCGTCACCGTCTGCAAGTCCTCGGAGGACATGGTCTGCTGGTTTTCGATCACCATTTCCAGATATTCACTGCCCATTTTGATGGCATTCAAGGGTTGATTGAGTTCATGGGCAATGCCGGCCGACATTTCGCCCAAGGTCTTGAGCTTGCTGAACTGAATCAGCTGATTGTCCTTCTCTACCATTTCAGTGATGTCAGTGGTGGCCACGATCAAAGCCTCATAACCGGCGTAGCGTACCGGGCAGGCCTGCACGTTGACATACAGCGGAATCTGCCCTTTCCTGAAGAAGCGTTCTCTGGCACTGACAATCACCGTTTCAAAAGCAGCGCTTTCCTTGCGGCCGCCAACGGCCGCGTGTGGCATGAAATCAAAATGCCCCAGTAGTGTAAATGGCTGTCCGATAAGCTCGTCTCTCTGGTATCCATAAGTATCTTCGGCCGTGGGGTTGGCATCCAAAATGGCAAAAGTCATTCGGTCGATGACAAAAATAGGGTTCGGTCCGCTGGCAAACATGGAACGGTATTTCTGTTCCGAATCGCGCAGGCTGGCCTGAGATTGAATAATGGTCTGGGTCATGTTCCGAAAGGATTGGGCCAATCGGTAAACCTCGTCATTGGTCGGCTTCTGACGTTCTAACTGGTGGCCCAGATCCTCGTGCGCCTTGAAGTTGCCCCGGCTCAAGTCGTCTGATATGCGGATCAACTGTGCGATGGGACGCGTGATATAGCGGGTCAGGCGGTGGCTGATCAGAAAGCAAAAGAGGGTCACCACGGAAACGAAACCCAGAAACGTTGTGCGCAGCTTGGCAATCAACTGGTCGATATGCTTTTTATAGAGCCCGACGTGAACGCTGCCGATTTGATAAATCCCTTCCTGCACCGGCACGGCGATATCATAGACATCATCGCCTTCCAGGCGCTGCAACGCGATGCGGTAGGGCTGATCTCCTTCCAACGGATTGATCCATTGCAGGCTGGCAGGAACCGGATGAACAAAAGTGTGCGCCAGGATATTCTTCTGTTTGTCTTGGATAAAAATATAATTGACCAGCAATCGGCGCTGCCCAAGACGTGCATCGAAGGCAATACTCGTCAGTTGGGCGATATCTTTGGTCAACAAAAAACCACGCCCGCTTTCAGCGACACTGTTGGCAATGCCCAGCCCTCTCTGGATGAGTTCCGATCGCAGACTGGAGATCAATATCCAGCGGGTAAACACGGCGATGAGGGCGCTGATCAGCAAAATGACCAGCGTGGTCGTGAAAAAAATTTTGTTTTTCAGACTGGTGTTCTGCAGCCGCGTTACTAATCGGTTAACCATACGAATCGACCGTCTTTAAAATAGGTGAAGTAAACCCTTTCCAATCCCTGGTGCCGATCGGGGCTGAACGAAAGCGGGTTGGCAATGCCCAGGTCCAGGTCGTGAATCGAATCAATGGCCTCGATGAAACGTTCACGATCCAGATAACGTCCCGCACGGCGTAATCCCTCGACCAAGACCTTGGCATTGATATAGCCTTCCAGGCTGACAAAATTGGGCGCATCATCTGGAAAGTATTGTTTAAGCCGCTCGACATAATCGCTTGCGCCCCATAGCTGAAGGGCTTTGCGTCGGGGTTCGGGCGGCGGAACCACCTGGGTGACAATGACGCCATCCGCGTCGGGTCCCAGCAGACGGGATAATTCATCCGCCCCCACAAAGGAGGTGTTGGCAAAGACAGGCTTAAAGCCCTTTGAAAGGGAAAGTTGGATAAACCGGGCGCACGGTTCATAGGTGCCAATCATGACCACTGCCTCGGCGCCGGCCGCCATGATCTTATTCAAACCCTCCTCAACCCCCAGTGTGCCGCGCAAGTAAGTGCCCGTGGCCACGGGCACCAGGTCATAGTGCTTCAAGGCCAGTTCGGTGCCGCGCAGACCATCGAACCCATAGGCATCATATTGATAGAAAACCGCGATCTTGCGCAGGTTGCGTTTTTCAACAAGGTGCCGGACGGCGGCGCCGGTCTCCTGGTAATAGGAGGCCCTCACGTTAATGAGATAGCGGCTCACAGGGTCGCGCAGGACATTGGCCCCGCTGAAAATGCCCACCAGGGGAATCCGGGCTTCTTCGACCAGTGGCACGATCTTGACGGCCGTGGGCGTACCCACATAGCAAAAAAGGGCGAACACCTTGTCTTCGATGATCAAGCGCTGGGTGTTGAGGACACAACGCGGCGGATCATAACCGTCATCATAACTGATGACCCGGATCTGCCGGCCGTGAATGCCGCCGTTTTCATTGATATGGTGAATGTACGCCATGGCGCCGTGCAAAGTCTGAGTCCCCAGGTAACCGGCATGACCAGTCAGCCCCAGGGATGCGCCAATCAAAATTTCGTCGGACTGAATGCCGTTTGAGCGGGTGTCGCTCTGCAAAGACGCTAAATCTTTCTCGCAGCCGAGGACCAGCAGGATTGCAAGGATACATGCAATAACACAAGCGTTCAGCACGAAGGTCCTGTAAAGGGGTGCTTTCGATTGTCGCGGGGGCTCTGGTATCATCATGACCTTGTACGGTGATTTGCGTTTTGGGTCGGACACCTCCATGATTAAAGGCAACACGGTCACAACCCATTTTTTGGCTTGCTGAGCGAGGCGACCGCATCGGCCTCGACGTCACATAAATCGGCAAAACGGCCGATGCCCACCATCTTGAAAATTGCCTTGAAATTCTCGGAAAGCCCCACGATGGCCACGGCCTTCTTTGTCTGACGGATGGCGGAGAGGCATTTGATCAACTCGGCAATGCCCGCTCCGTTAACCGCGGCATTGTCCATGAAATGCATCAGAACGCGTTGACAGGGAGCCTGACGAGCCTGCTGACAGCACTCGCGCATCTGCTCCCGGTGCTCCCGACGCAGGGTGCCCGTAATGCGGATGCAACCGATATCGTGTTCCAGAGAAAATGAGAGGTGGCACTCCTGGGGCACGGGATGCAGCAGCCGTTCGGTGGCCCGCTGCAAAGCGGCATTCAGGGCGCTGCGCTGAATGGGCTTATCGATAAAATCGGTGGCGTCCAGATTGAGCGCCTGCACCACCAAATCCATATCCCCATGCCCGGTGATGACGATTACTTCCGTGCTCGGGGCGATCCGTTTGATCTCCTTGAGGACTTCAAACCCATCCATTTCCGGCATTTTCAAATCGGTAAAAACAATGTCGGGGCGATGTTCACACATCAAAGCCAGTCCCGATTTGCCATCTTCCGCCAGGAGTACGTTGTAGCCGTACGCAGTTAAAAACAGGCGGAACATGGTGAGTGTTGCGCTTTCATCGTCAATAACCAACACGGTGCGGGCTGTATCCATGGCGAGATGATCCTTTCATAATCATTGAGCAATGGCGTGACAGGCACCTGCTCAATGAAACACTTATCATACACCTAAAGCATAGAATAATCTAAAAAATACCATTTTGTCACCCCTTCATTGCAGGGACCGCATTTGCGCGTGGCTTGATCACCGAAACGGAACATCGTGTTCGCCCGGTGCGTATGCAATGGTGCGTCTTTGCTCAGGTCCGCGCCTGTGGTGAAGGGCAGCTTTTCGAAACTATAAGGTGAGAAGTCTTAAAGAACTGAATTTCCAAATGCGGTTACCCTGCCCTTCATTGAACACGAGGTGTGCAGGGGGACTGATCACCCCTATCGGTCAAAGCAGGTGCCGCGCCCGTACAGGATTAAACCCAGGTGTGGCGCAAGCCGCTATTGGCAGGACGGTTGTAATTCCGAAAGTTGAGTGTTTCAATGAAACAACACATCTGATACAAAAAGTGAGATGGACGAAAGCGGAAAAGCCTGGAACGGCAACATTGGTCGGGTAACCACGGCATGATCCAGGATAAGATTAGATGCATTTCAATGCTTCAAAATACACAGCCCCCCGACTGCCGGTGCTCATTACCCGCGACCGGTTGATGCGACGTTTGCGGACTGGCCGACCTAACGGGGTGGTCCTCTTGCTGGGCCAGGCTGCCCAAGGTAAAACAACCCTGGCGGCGGATTACCTGAAAACCTGGCCGACACCGGTTGCCTGGCTCACTCTGGATGCCGCGGATGCCGAGCCTGCCCGATTTTATGCCCTGCTCATACAAGCCCTGATCCATGCGATGCCCTCGGCCGCGCTGAAGGACTATCACGAAACACCCCATCCAAGCATCGGGCCCCAGAATGACCCACGTCCGTTTGTTCAAAGCCTGCAAAATCTTTGGCCGCACCTACCCGGTCAGATCCAGATCGTCCTGGACGGCCTGGACCGGCTGCCCGATGCGGCCCCCTCCGCTTCGATCATCGCGCATATATGCGCCGCAGTGGCTCCAACCGGCCGGGTCTGGCTTTTATCGCGGCGAAAACCGCCATTCAGATACCAACAGGCCATGATCAACAGGCAGATGCTGGTGCTTAACAACAATGACCTGGCTTTCAGTGCACGCGAGATTCAACGCTATTTCGAAGCAGTATATCCATGCCAATTGCCGCGTGAATGCCTCGAGGCGGTGCATCAGGCAACCGAGGGTTGGCCCGGCGCGTTGGTACTGCTGGCCCAAGCCCTGGAACGCATGGATCCCGCGCGGTGGCGCGACGATCTTTGCCGGCATCTGCCTGCCGCTTTATCGGGCGAAGCCCTGCATTATTTCTCCGAGGAAGTCTTCGATGGCCTCCCCCCAGCATCGCGTTCAGTTCTAATGCACGCCGCTGTAATGGATGGTATTGTCCCGGACATGCTGGCCGACCTCACGAATACCCCTGACGCTGCGGAGCAAATCGATAGCCTGGTGCAGAAAAATGCTTTTATCCACAGCTGTCATGACGCTATTCGGGATGAGACGCTTTATCGCTTCAACCCGATTTTTCAGGAATTTTTACGGACGCGGTTCAAAGCCGCGTTTACCCTGGCCGAGCAACAGGCGTTTTATTCGAAAATTGCGGCTTGGTTCGATGCCCGCCAGGATGTCGCCATAGCCGCCAGATGGTACCTGCAGGCCCAGGATTATGGAATGGCGGGCCAAGCGTTGAAGAAAATCAGCACGGATTTGATCATTCGCGGACGCATATCGGAATTGGCGGCCTACCTCGAAAATTTGCAGGTCCATCAACTGCATTCCGACCCCTGGCTGTTCTTTTTGCTGACCGTGACCCGGCAGATAAAGGGCGGATCAAGAAGCTTGGCTGATTTCGAGACAGTGCTGGACCGTTTTGCCGCCCTGAATGATGTTCGCGGTCAACTGCTCGCCCTGGCCTACCTCATCGAAACAAACACGCTCCTGGGGCAGGCTCCGGAAGCGTGCTTGCACTGGATTCAGGAAGGCGAACGCTGGCTGGTCGCCCAGAACACAAACCAATATTACAGTTTCGCCAAGGCGCTGTTGTGCCTTCAGATCGGATTCGGGTACATTGCCACCGGGCTGGATCTGGCCAAAGGTCTTTCGGCTGCCCGCAATGCCTATCTGCTATCGCGCAAAATGAAGAACACTTTTTTGATGGCGCGCTCGGCAATGGTTTCCGTGCTTGGCTGGGCGACCGCCGGCGAGTTCGATCGCGCCGATGAGATCTTGGTCAAAATCAAAGCAATGGACCTTTGGGGCGTGCAAGCCGAGTACGATAGCCTGCATCAGTTGGTCATGGCGGAGCTCGCGTTGCGACGCGGCAATTGGCAGGCTGCCTGGCAGCACACCCAAGACCTGGGCCGGAATATCGAGGCGAATGGTTTCCTGTTCCTGTATCCCGCTTATGTGGATCGCTGCGGCCTTGTGCACCTTTACGAGGGCCGTTTGGCCGAAGCCCGCAACACGTGCCGTCACCTGCTGGATGTCGCGATGCTGGCCGGCAATGCCACCTGCAAGGGCTTGGCCCACAGGCTCAGTGCCCTGATTCATCATTATCAGGACAACCCCATGCAAGCGGCAGCGGACGCAGAGCAGGCCATTGCCGTTTGGAATAAGGAAGGATCGCCGACCCTGCAATCGATGCAGGCACGGCAGCTGCTTGCACTAGCCTGGATTCAGCTTGGCAAATACAGCCCTAGCAAATTGCTGCTCGATCAGGCCATGAGCTACTTCAAACAGGCCGCCAACCCGCTTGCAATAACGGAAACCTACTTGATCCTGGCGCTCTGGGCCCACGCCAGTGGGCGGTTGCCAGAGAGTCGGGACTACCTCCAAAAAGGCCTTAGTATAGCCAGCACGAAGCGCTTTGGGTGTATGCCCCTTCTCAGACGGACGGATATCGCCCTGATAGGCCACTTAACTGAACAGTTCAGGTTGCAGCTGCCCGAAAGCTTTTGCCCGCACACGCGGATGGATAAACTGGATGTTTGCGTGCAAGCCGCGATCGTTGACACGATGCGCCCGGACGACAATCTTTCCACTCCCGAGGAAACCATTGCCCTTGAAATCAGAACGTTCGGCGGTTTCAGCGTGATGCGCAACGGAAACGTTCCTATAGAAGAGCGTGAATGGTGCGGTCATCGGCCAAAACTGCTGCTCAAAGCGATCCTGGTCCACGGATTGCGCGAGATTCCCAAAGATATTCTGATCGACGATTTATGGCCGGAAAGCACACCGGAGGCAGGATTGCAAAACTTCAAGGTGACGCTGCACCGCTTGCGCAAGATATTGGAACCTGAACTGAAAAAAAGTCATGGATCTGTATTTATCCACCTTAAAAACAACCTCGTCTCTCTCGCCAAAGATGCCTGTCGCGTGGATTTAGAGGCTTTTCTGCAAGCCTGCAAAGATATCAAGCGCCATGCACTCAACGGCGAGACCGTTGAAATCATAGCTCTGAGCCGCAAAGTGATGGCCCTGTATCAAGGTGATTTTCTCCCCGAAGAGCCCTATGCCCCTTGGGTGGAAATGAAGCGCTGGGCGCTCAAGGATACCTATCTCGGGGTAGTGTTGCAGTTGGCGCGCATTTTTTATAGCCAAGAGCATTACGAGCAGTCGGTGGATTGCTGCCGCACTGTTCTGCAAGTCGATCCCTGCCACGAGACGGCCGGCCAGATCCTGATACAGGCTTGTATACGTCAGGGCCGCGGCAACGAAGCGCTCCAGGCATATCAAACCTTGTGCAAAGCGTTGCATGAGGAACTGGGCGTCACCCCCGATCCAGCCACCACACACCTTGTGGAGAAAATCAAAACCGTCCACTAACCAACCCGCAGTTCTTGGGACCAACCGCATCAGCCGGTGGGCACCCAGGGATCGGTAGCCGGGTTTTCATGGTGCCGCTTTGCGGCCCACCTCTTAGCCCGCGCTGGTCGACCCCGAATGAGATCTGCCCGCCAGACGTGTCCTATATAACTTACAGGTAACCGCATTTTGAAATTGTTCTCGCAGGTGCAAAGCCACCACCCCAAAAAATCATGGTGCGGGAGAAAAAAAAGGCCGCGCATTTTGTGCGATGCCTAAAAACAGTGGTTCGCATGGGCGACCGCCGTTCGCCCCTACAGCGTGCATCGTGATTCTCAAGGATCCATTTGTTTAGGATTAACCGACATTTACGCACCAGACGAACACAAGGTTCGCCCCTAAGAAAGAACGATGTTCCCATTCCTTGAATGCGGCCCAACCAAATGCGGTACCCTGTTTTGTAACCTTTTTTTAACTTTAGCGCTGCAATGATAGCCGACATACGGATCAGAATGTGATTGCCCGCCAGCGATGTGGCTCAAAAAATAAAAACAGAACACTCTCGTCCGGTGTTTCACCGGATAACCCATAAGGAGGCCGACTATGGATCTAAACCGACGTGAGTTTATAAAGCTTTCCGGAGCGACCTTGTCGGGGATCGCTTTCGGAACGATGGGGTTCGACCTATCCCCGATCGAGGCCTACGCCTCGACCCTGCGCATTCAGAATGCGGACCAGACCACGACGATCTGCCCGTACTGCGCCGTTGGTTGCGGCATTCTGGTGCACACCATCGAGGGTAAAGTGGTCAACACCGAGGGCGATCCGGATCATCCCATCAATGAAGGCAGTCTGTGCCCCAAGGGAATGTCGCTTTACCAGCTTTCGCACAACAATCCCAACCGGCTTACGACGCCTCTGTACAGGGCACCATACGCGACGGAATGGAAAGAAGTCTCCTGGGATTTTACTCTCGACAAAATTGCCGCCAACATCAAAAAAACACGCGATGAAAGTTTTGAAATCACCAATGCGGCCGGCCAGGAAGTCAACCGAACCATGGGCATGGCCTCCGTGGGCAGTGCCGCCCTGGACAACGAGGAGTGCTATCTTTATCAGAAATTCCTGCGCTCCCTAGGCATGGTGTTTATCGAACACCAGGCGCGTATCTGACACTCCGCAACTGTAGCGGCTCTGGGAGAGTCGTTCGGACGCGGCGCCATGACCAATCACTGGATTGATATCCGCAACAGTGATTATATCCTCGCCATGGGGAGCAACCCTGTCAAAAACCATCCGATTTCTTACAAATGGATCACGAAAGCGGTCGAAAACGGTGGCACATTGATCAGTGTCGATCCGTGCTTCACCGCGACATCGAACAAGGCGCAGATCTACGCACCGCTGCGGTCCGGAACGGACATCGCCTTTCTGGGCGGCATGATCAAGTACATTCTGGACAATGACCTGTATTTTAAAGAGTATGTACGCGACTATACGAATGCCGCTTTCCTGGTCGATCCGGGTTTTAAACTTCCGGGAGACGGGGACGGGGTCTTTTCAGGACTGGAAGGAATCAAAACCGAAGAAGGCTATGTGGATGCAAAGTACGACAAAACCACTTGGGCCTACCAGAAAGATGAAAAGGGCATCATCAAGAAAGATAAAACTTTCAAAGATCCCCATTGTGTCTACCAGTTGCTCAAAAAGCACTATTCAAGATACACCCCGGAAAAAGTTTCGGACATCACCGGGACCCCACCGGACAAACTTCTCGCCGTGTATTCAGCGTATGCAAAGTCAGGCGCGCCGGATAAATCGGGCACAGTACTTTACGCCATGGGCTGGACCCAACACACCGTGGGCGTCCAGAATATCCGTGCCATGAGCATCATTCAGCTGCTGTTAGGCAACATGGGCATGCCCGGTGGCGGCGTAAACGCGATGCGCGGAGAGAGCAACGTACAGGGGTCCACCGACCATGGGCTCCTGTTTCACATTCTGCCAGGCTACCTGAAAACACCCCGGGCCGCCCAGCAGACCTTTGCGGATTACAACGCGGCCTACACACCCAAATCGAACGATCCGCTCAGTGCCAACTGGTGGAGCAACTATCCGAAATACTCCGCCAGCATACTGCGCGCGTTTTACGGTCCCAAGCTCTCTTTGGATGAGAGCTATCGCTACCTGCCCAAACTGGACACGGGTCCCGATTACTCCTGGCTGACCGTCTTCGACCAGATGTACCAGGATAAATTCAAAGGCTTTTTCGCCTGGGGGCAAAATCCGGCCTGCAGCGGCGCCAATTCGAACAAGACCCGTCATGCCATGGGCAAGCTGGAGTGGCTGGTCAATGTCAACCTTTTCGACAACGAAACCGCTTCGTTCTGGAAAGGGCCCGACATGGACCCCGCCAAGATCAAAACGGAAGTTTTTCTATTGCCGTGCGCGGCCTCATTCGAAAAAGAAGGCAGCATCAGCAATAGCGGCCGCTGGATGCAATGGCGCTATAAGGCAGCGTCGCCTCCCGGCCAGGCCCTGCCGGACGGTGACATCGTCAATGAACTGATGAGCCGCGTTAAAACATTGTACCAGACCCAAAAAGGCGTTTTCCCGGATCCGATCCTCAAACTCTCATGGGATTATGGCCCCAAGAACGCCGCCGGACAAGTCAAACACATCGAGCCGCACCTGGTCGCCAGGGAAATCAACGGCTATTTTCTGGAAGACACGACCATCAAGGACAAAGTTTACAAGCGCGGCACCTTGGTCCCGAATTTCACAATGCTGAGCGACACCGGGGCCACCTCCTCGGGTAACTGGTTGTACTGCGGTTCCTATAACGAAGAGGGCAACATGGCCGAACGCAGGCAAAAGGACGATCCTTCAGGCATCGGCCTTTATGCGAATTGGGCCTGGAGCTGGCCCCTCAACCGCCGTATCCTGTACAACCGGGCCGCCGTGGATGTGAACGGCAAACCCTGGGCACCGCGAAAACGGGTCATTGAGTGGCAGGCAGAGACTTGGAAGGGTGACGTGCCCGATGGCGGGTGGCCACCGCTTGCCGCAGCAGGTAAAGGACGCTACCCATTTATCATGCAAGTCGAGGGGCATGGCTCTCTTTTCGGTCCCGGCATGGCGGACGGTCCCTTCCCAGAGCATTACGAGCCCTTTGAAAGTCCGCTGGGCGCAAATCCGCTTTCGCCCCAGTTCATCAATCCGGTATTAGTACGCTTTGACCGCATATCGCCGTCCAAAAACGTCAACCGCCGGGCTACGAACAATAGCGGCTTTCCGATCGTGTGCACGACCTACCGCGTCACCGAGCACTGGCAGACCGGCGTCATGACCCGCTGGCAGCCTTGGCTGGCTGAAATGGAGCCGGGCCTGTTCGTGGAAATAAGCACCGAGCTGGCCGAATTGAAAAACATCCGTAATGGTGAAAAGATCATGGTCCACTCTGCACGCGGCTCTTTGGAGGCCATCGCCATGGTGACCGTTCGCTGGCAGCCATTCACCGTTGCGGGTAAAACCGTTCACCAGGTTGGCATGCCATATCATTACGGGTGGTCCACCACGGCCGGGCGAAAGTATGGGGCCAAGGACAAAAAGCCGGAGGTGTTCACGTTCGGCGACAGCGCCAATCTGATCACCCCCAATATCGGTGATCCCAACACGATGATTCCGGAGAGCAAGGCCTTCATGGTGGACATCGTCAAAAAAGCATAACTTTCTACGACGCGGCGGCCCTTGGGGGCACTGTCGGTCGCGACGAAAGGAGCATATACATGGAAAGAATGACCCTGGTCATCGATGTCGCTAAGTGCACAGGATGCAGGTCCTGTCAGGTGGCGTGCAAAAACTGGAACCAACTCAAAGGCGAACAGACCGAAAATCGCGGCAGCCACGAAAACCCGCCCGATCTATCGGCGAATACCTGGAACCGGGTTGTTTTCGTGGAGTCCCGCGACGCCAACGGCAAGATCGACATGACATTTATCAGTGATCGGTGCCGCCATTGCGAAGACCCGCCCTGTCTGGAGATAGGCCAAAGCGTGCCCGGAGCGGTTGTCCAGGACGACAGTGGCGCCGTGATATTCGGCAAAAAAACCAGGGAGATGGATTTTGACGACCTGACGTCCAACTGCCCTTATGACATCCCGCGCAAGAACGAAGCCACCGGACGCATCAGTAAATGCACAATGTGCAACGATCGGGTATCCAATGGACTGCAGCCGGCCTGTGTGAAAGCTTGTCCCTCCGGCGCGCTCCAATTCGGTCCGCGGCAGGAAATGTTGCGGTTTGCCAGTGGCCGCATCGAAGCACTCGGCGGGGATGCCAACCTCTACCCGGGCGAAGAACACAATGTACTGTGGGTTTTGCCCGAGAGCAGTAGAAAATATCCACTGGCCCAGGCGCCGACCGGCTGGAAGAACTACCGGGTGGCCTGACCAGCAAGCGGTTTATGAACGTGGCCCCAGGCCATGTTCATAAACCGGCAAATGGGTTATTGATGCCACCGGCATAAGTGCAAACAGGATTTACGCCCATGAAAAATACCCTCAAAAACACATCGGAAGACAGGATTTACGCCTGCATTCTGTCCTTTTACGAAACCATCGCTGCTTGGAAAAAGACCTACAAACGGGCGCTGACAGCCGTTTTGCCGCCACCTGCCATCGATGCCGACCTGGCTGCCATTAAGCTCAAATCGGGGTTTCCGCTGATCGACAAGGAACGCCTTGCGTTGGATGAGGCCATGATAAAGCCGCACTTTTTGGCTCTATTGGACATCGTTGGCCATAAAAATCCGCAAGAGGCCCACGCCATCGCACTCCAAGTGGCTGACCTGAACGTTTTCAAGCACCTTCTGACGGATACGCTGCGGCACGGTGCCTGCGCCGACCATTCACAGCTGCTTCGATTCTTGCTTCAGGAAACCGTTCATCCCTTACTGGAAGTCCATGCTGATTTTTTGGCCGGTAAGATAGGCGTGGAGGATTGGCACTGCGGGTATTGTCCGATGTGCGGGTCTAACCCCATGCTCGGGGTGCTTAAAGGGCAGGAGGGTAAAAAATATTTAATTTGTGAAGCCTGCTTGAGCGAATGGCTTTTTTCGCGCAGCCGCTGTTCGCGTTGCGGGACGGCGTCGTCCGTAAAAATGGCCTACTTCACTGTACAGGATGATGAGCGCTACAGGGTGGAAACGTGCGATGCCTGCAAACGCTATTTGAAAGTCATCGACCAGCGTGGCGACCACCCTGAAAAATCCGCCATGGTAGCGAACCTGACCACACTGCATCTTGATATCATTGCCGTGAAGAAAGGATACACCCCGGTGACATCTTTTTTTCAGGAACGGCATCCGCCAGAGTGATGCGCAGTCGGTTGCAAGCCCACCGGAACGCCCCTGCAACAATGGGAGGGGCGCTCTGTTTTCTGTTGCTTTTCCGCCGCTCACAACACCTCTCTTCAACAAAAACGAACCCCGACATGATAAGTAGGATGCCCCGCTTCTTTGGCCTGGCACCATCGCACTTCAGCCAGAGCCGAATCGCGCCCGGCAACCTCCTGATCGGCGAGAATGCACACGATCATGCCTGGATACAACGGTTGAATGGTTTCAAAACACATCCCGGTCTCACTTTCATTACACGAACGGCATGGCAGTTCCATGGCGCGGTGGCGTGTATTGAATAATGAAAAAGCAATCGCCTGATTGCGATCTGTACGTTTACCGTTGCGCTTTTCAGCCTCTCTGCTTGACGTTTTATTATGGATGTTCGTCGACATCGGAAACTCCCTTCTATCAAGTTTTTGTTACGGTCGTTCAGCGGGCTGTTCAGGTGCCCAAGAGATGAATAGCCGCAATGGGCTCTTGTCAATGCCACGTCTTTGAATGGCGCAACGTGGAATAGGCACATAATAGTAAATAGGGTATATCACTGCCGCGCATAAGGGAATCGGATGAATCCTGTATTTTTCAGGTAGTGGATCGCAACTCCACCTGCACCGATCTGGTCGTTTGCATGCGCAGTGCGACCGTTCAGAATGCACTCGGTCCATAACGATGATACACGCTGGACCGTATCACCGCGCATTGTGCAATGGTCTAATTTCGTTCTAAAGGTTTCCCTACCAGCGATCGATCGGAGAAATCATTGCCATCGAATAATCAGAGACGATGCAAACTACGGAATGATCACATCGAACGCGAGGAGGCGCGTCGGCGCACCACGACTAAAGCGGCAATCGAGTATGAGGCTATCCGTTGGAGCGTAATGTGTCAGCCCTCTCGTATGGTCGGGACCCTTTCCTATCGGAAAGCGCTGCTGGTCCATTTGCGACTGCGGCGTTGCAGCGAGTCGAATACCTTTCACAAGCCTACACATTAAACATGATTACCCATATACAGTCTGCCGCCCGCATCCCATGTTGTATGTACTCGAGGCGAACCATTTTTGATTGAAGGATCGATTGCCTCTCAAGGCCAATTCGATCATTTTTATGACGCGTTTATGACGCGCCTCTGAGTATACACATAACCCGATAAAGGAGGTATCGCTTATGTTAGGATGGGCACTTGCATTTCTAGTCATTGCCCTGATCGCCGGGGTGCTGGGGTTTACCGGCCTGGCAGGCACGGCGGCTGGCATTGCCAAAATTTTGTTTTTCGTGTTTCTGGTGATTTTCATCATCTCACTATTCGTTGGACGCCGACGGCCAACGGTATAAACGCTTGCATTTCGCAGGGATGCTTGGGTGCGCGGTGAAGTCTTCGGGCACAGCATAGACGCTCAACGGGCGCCTTTGGCAACCCTCGAAATGCATTGTTCGGCGCGAATGGATAAGCGTCGCATGCCGAGAAAAAGAATCACGCCATGGCCGACCCAGGCGGTTCCATGCAATCAAAATCAGCTCTCATTGTTGTAAACGCACTGGCGCGACAAGGCCAGGAGGATCTTGAACAGGTTCGAGAAGTCCTGCGGTCGGCCGCTATTGGATCTTCCGTCTACACTATCGAAAACGTCACCCATATGAAAGACGCCATCCGACGGCATGGCGATCTCGTGGATTATTATATAGTCGGGGGCGGCGACGGAACCTTGAATGCCGCGCTTGAGCCGATATTAGAGACCGGGCTGCCGTTGGGCGTGCTGCCATTGGGTACGGCCAATGATCTGGCACGCACGCTTGAAATTCCATTCGATGCCAAAGCCGCCGCCCAAGTGATCGCGGCAGGACGCGTCAAATGGATTGATCTGGGTTGGGTCAACTACAAGCATTATCTGAACGTGGCCAGCATCGGGCTGGCCGTAAAAGTGAGCCATGCCTTGAGTGGGTCCACAAAAAAGCGCTGGGGTGTACTCGCTTACCCGTTAAGCTTTTTCAAAGCCTATCGCGCCATGCGGCCTTTTCGCGCACGCATTACTTGCAACGGGCAGAGCCAGGTATTCAAATCAATTCAAATTGCCATCGGCAACGGCCGCCATTACGGCGGCGGCCTGGCGATCCGCCACGACGCGACCATCGATGACCATCGCCTCAACCTTTACAGCCTCAAACCGCAGCCGATGTGGCAACTGATCCGCTCGGCGCCGGCCATTGTCACCGGCACCATGCAGCAGGGCGATTTCATCCGAGTGATGGAAGGCGAGGAGTTTCAGGTGGACACGCGCAAACCCATGCCCATCGATACCGATGGCGAGGTGACCACGTATACACCCGCGCGCTTTAGAGTAAAGAAATCAGCCTTGCAGGTGTTTGTACCGTGAACTCGTGAATTCGTTAATCTGGTTATGCAGTTCGCTCAAGTGATTGGCGTTCGGGATTGGCACGGAGGAGGTGAGCCGGGTGGGTGGTCCGCGCCACGTCAGCCATGAGATTTAGTGAGGCACAAGGTGTGCGCAGGAGATGGGGCCGCACTGTTTGAGCGCAGCTTGGTTTGCGGCAGGTCAGGAGCGCACCTTGTTGCCTCACTACATCGAATGATGGTGGCGCGGACCACCCACCGTGCTCACGGGGTTTTTCTACGCCACCCCACGCATTTCAATTGACCGAAGTGGATAACCAAATTCGTTAATACGCCGATTCTTCTATAGAATTGCCACACTGGCAAAGACGACCAAACAGGCACCAAGTTACGAGCCCCAATCACCATTAACGACTCAACAAAGGAGAGCCTATGGATATCATACGGATTATTATTGCCATTTTACTTCCACCCCTGGGGGTGTTTTTGCAGGTTGGCTTTGGCAAGCATTTTTGGCTGAATATTTTGCTTACGCTTCTCGGATATATTCCCGGCATTGTGCATGCCGTTTGGGTCATCGCAAAGTATTGATGCCGGGCATGTCAGGGGCCCATTCCGTTTGGCTCGCGTTCACGCTGATGAGGGCCTGCTCGGCTGAGAGCATGACGTGCCATAGATCTTCACTGTCTCCCATACCTACTTTGACAAGATAGTACATGATGCTCAAAGCTGTCCGCGCTTTGAAAAGGGCTACCCGCGCTCGGAAATCAGTGCCCGGGCAGGCAACGGCCTGCAGATAGGCATCCACAAAAAAGCCCGATCCGGCATGGCTTAAAACCAGGGGGTGGGACCTGAGCTGATTCTCGTACTGGGCGACGAAGGTGCCCACATCATAGGCGGCAGGCAGTTGATAGGAACTGTGCCAATCGATGGCCGCAACGAACCGCGTCTCGTCAGCGGCTGGATCGTCCTGGCCGATGATAATGTTCTTGGGATGATAATCGCCATGCGCCTGCACGAGTTCTTCCTGACGATCGGCAAAAAAGGCCATCTCATACCGCAACACGCTGTCTGCAATCTCCTGTATCCTTTTACGATGGCGGTTGTGGGTATGATGAAGAATAGAGGTGTAACGGCTCAACCGGCCCGGCTCCAAGTCGAGGAATTCATTGGGAGGCGTTATCTGCAGGCCCATTTGATGGAGGCGCGCAAGCCAGCGGGCAGCCAGACTTAAATACTCCCGGGAGCGGGCCGGTCGCTGCACCAGGCACTCGTACAATGAAGCGCCCTGAACGCCCTCTTCGATCAACAATAAATTCTTTTCGTCCTGGCCCACCGGCTCCGGGACGCGGAACTGCCCCTGCCGGAAGCCGTTCTGGGAAATGGCCGACATGATGACATGCGAACGCTCCCCCGACCGCCACAGTTTGTGGTCCTTGTGCGATTTGACAATCCACTTATGTTGCGAACCTGTGTGGCAGGCATTGCCGATCTGCAGTTCAATGACCTGACGATTGCTGGTGCCCGCATGTGGAATCTCGCTTAAAGTCGGACGGCATCGCCCCATTCGAATTTCTTCGGCCAGGGTCTCGATGGCATCGATCGGATGATCGAAAACAGTTGTATATGTACCGCAGTAGCTGAGCGAATGGATGTCCGTGCCACCTGTGGCCGTAAACTTATAGCGATGCCAGTCTTTCAAGCCGCGAATATTTTCCGATATGCTTTGATTCGAATTGAAAATTTCGACAGCATGCAAGGCAGGATCGCGCAAAGCTTTCTCAGAGGGTATTTTTCCGTTGCGGTAAGGATGGGCCCACACCAGGGCCGCTTTTGGAAAGCGGCGGCGGATGTCCGCCGTCGAACTGCCTGGGGGTATGGTTTCATCCGCACCATAGATCAGAACATCTCCGAAATCGGAAGTCCGCACCTCTTGACCGGATAGAATGACGAAATGGCCAGGCAGCGCGCATTCGCTTAAAAGCGCTTTCAATTCCGATGCCGACCATAAATAATGATGATCTGTTATAACGATCCCGTGAAGATCCTGCTGAAAACACCTCCGAACCAAGTCAACGGCTGACACATGACTGCAGGCCGAATGCTCGGATGTATGACTGTGTATTTCAAGTATCATGCTTTTATCTCTACAAGGCCCAACCTTCACAATAATCGCCACTGCGACCTATGAAGACCTCTCTACGGCATGGTGCCATATTGAATAAAGGGTAGGCCCCATTTCTGCCTCTTGGTCTAAGATGTAAGCTCCACTCGCCTGTTACCAGGCATAGTCCCCTCACCTAAAAAAAAAGAGACAAGGAGGTTATGATGGCATTCAACCCATTGAAGGAAAAAGGCATACCTGTTGAAAAACAACTGAAGGATTGGTCAACGCTCAATGTCAAGCCGTATGACAAGAACGATGTCAATCCCTACACGCGCTGTCGCATCATCATTATGAACGGCGCGGAGGTAGAAGGTGCTTTTTTCTCCCATCAGTTTGCGCGCCATTGCGATGACATAGAGCTCAAGCGCACGCTCGCAATGGCCCGGCGGGTCGAACAGCAGCAGCAAAAACGCATCAATTGGCTGATTCCGGCCAATGAATCCCCCCTGGAAGTCACTATTGGCTACGAGCAAGTGGCCGTGGATCTCACCGCGGCTCTCGCGCAAAACGAACCCGATCCCGTGGTCAAGGCGGCACTGGATTTCGCGCTCCTGGAAGATTTCGATCATCTTTACCGCTATGCCGATCTTCTGGAGATGACCCAAGGCATCAAGGCCGAAAACATCGTCGGAAAAATGACCGAAATCACGGTCGGCCGGCCCACCGTTTCAGAGCATCGACATCCCTTTGACGAAATCCGCCCCAACTACTCTGCCGAGAAGGCCGATATTCTAACCAAGCTGCACGTGATGATCATCGTGGCTGCCGAGCAGCAGACCATGAATTTTTACATGAACGTGGGCAACCGCGCCGAAACGGATATCGGCAGGGGGTTGTACCAGGAAATCGGTATGGTAGAAGAGCAGCATGTCACACACTATGAATCCCTGGCCGATCCTACCATGAGCTGGTTCATGCGAGATGTCATGCACCAGTACACCGAATGCTACCTTTATCACTCCTTTATGCAACAAGAAGCGGACGACCGCATCCGCAAAATCTGGGAAGAACACCTGGACATGGAGATCGGCCAGTTAAAAGCCTCCTGCGAGATGATGAAAAAACACGAAAAACGTGACGCGGCCGAGTTTCTTCCCGCCGCCATGCCCAAACCGCTCATCATGGAAAGCAATATCGACTACGTTCGCAAAATAATGGCGGAGCAAACCGATTTCAATGCCAAGGGAACAGAATATGTTCCTGGCGAACAAATCCCTTCCGACTACCGGTATTTCGACCATCAGAAAATGGTCAATGGCAGCTGGGTACCGTCCCAAGATATTATCCGTCAGTATATCGAAAAAAACGGTAAAGATTATCGCCTGGAAATCAAAGGCCCCCACCCCGTCAAGCGGTTTCAGAAGCGGGATAAAGTCGTGAAGTAGTCCGGGAGTTGTCTGCCAATAGTCGCGTTGACTATCAGGGAGGACGGCGATAACCGCCCTCCCTGTTTTCTTGGGTTGATCAAACTACCAGTTGATACCTAAACCGAGAGCGTATACGAAACGGCCGTCTTCGTAGTTATCTTCGATGTCATCAGAATCTTCGAAAGTGAAGTTGTATTCACCCAGAAGATACAAAAAGGCTTTTCTCTGCACGAAATACTTGAGGCCGGCTTCGGGGCCGGCGATAAACGTCTCTTCGACATCATCACCGTACAGATAGCCGAAATTAACGCCGAGAAAGGGACGCAGCCGTCCAAGATCGAAATGGTAATCCGCGAAAGCCCGTGTGGAAGCGTTCCAACGGTCGCTGCCGGTATCGGGATCGCTGTAGAGAACCCCCTGGCGCAGGCCGAGTTCGAACGCTTTGGTGAAAAAGTACCCCACGCTCGCCTCCATCGAAGCGACGGTGTTATCGATATCATCGTCACTTGTTCCGCTACCCTGGATGGTCAGTTCCCAATCGCCCGGGCTAAAGCCCCATTCTTCCTGAGCCAAGGCCATGGATGGCATCATGAGCAACAAGGCCAGAATCAATGCTGTTTTTTTGTTTTTCATCTTTTTTCCTCCTTTAAGTTTGTTCCTCCTTTGAGGGACATGCGCATAGCATCATACGAAGCCAATCCTCATTCGTATGAACAACGCCGGCACGTGGTCTCGCCCTCTACAACGAGAATTCCGTTAGGAATCGCGGCCACAATGCTGATAGGTAGTGTATGGAACGGGTTCAGGGGCCGCAATCAGGTCAATAGCGTATATGGGGGCCGTTTATCCGGCATGCGGCAGGCAATGCGCCCCTCACCGAACAGGTTGGAAAGGAGTATATGGGGGATACGATTAGCAGCAACTTTTTGTTGCAAGTTCGGCACACGGGTTCTGTGCGAAAAAAAAAGGAGTCAGCAGCGTACGTGACGGGCGAACACGAGGTTCGCCCCTTACGAATCGTTGGTGCCTCACTGTGGGGATAGCGCCATGTGGACCGTGGACGCATGCAAACCACACTATCCCCAGCGGAAAGTGATGCTTTCGCATCTTATTCTACAGTTTTGAATTTTTCTTTAGGTGCACCGCACACCGGGCATTTGTCCGGAGCGGCCTTGTCGGTGACATAACCGCAAACCTGGCAGACCTGATAAGCGGTGACTTCATCTTTGATGACTTTATAAATGGCCCGTTCATACAGCTTTGCGTGAAAACCTTCCGCGTCGCGTGCCTGACTGAATGTCATGGCAGCCAATTGTTCACCCTCTTCTTCCGCTTGCCTGACAAATTCCGGGTACTCGGTTTCGCTGATCGTTTTCTCGCGTTGGAAGGAATTTTCCAGGTTGGTATCGGTGTCTTTGACCATCAGGTCCTTGATAAGATTCAAATGGCGCGTGGCGTGGACTCGTTCCGCTTCGGCAACCGCCCGAAACAGAAGCGCGATTTGCGGCACATCTTCTTCATCGGCTTTTTCGGCATACGCCAGAAGCCTGAAGTAGGCTTTGGCTTCGCCTACGAATGCGGTGCGCACATTATCGCTGGTCTTTTTCTTCATTGATCCTCCTATCCGGCTATGCCGGGTTGAAAGTTGAATGGTGGGGGAAGTGACGGTTACCGAAGTGATTGTTTTAGACGACAATCCAGCGCCTGCTGTCAAGTTCTTTTTGTTGCGCCTGCATCTGAAAAAGATATCTCAGTATCGTCGCGCGCGGGCTGTTCTTCGACGATTCCAGCAGGAAAAAAAGCAAGCTTGTGCCATTCTAAAGAAAAAACGCCCCGGGCGTTTAGCCAGAAGCGTTGGTGTTTTATAGTACGGCTTGGCCCCGTGACGTACAATAATGGGTCAGCGCAATGGATTCACCGGAACAGCGGGTAGCGGACATTAACGATCCAACTCAGTTTCCAGCATATCTTCCACAGCCATGTGCTGGGTTCGCACCATATTGTTTTCACCAGAATAGATCTCAAGGTTGCGTACACCCAATTGCATGGCCATGGCGGCATCTTCGGCAGCGGCTTCGTCGGAACCGGAAAGGCTGAGCACGTTGGCCCGGCTGTAATAGGCCGCCGCATACTCGGGATCGAGGTGGATGGCCTTGTCGAAATCCTGCCGGGCGCCCTGGTTGTCGCCCTTTTCGTATCGGGCCACGCCGCGCAAATGATAGGCCCGCGCATAATCGGATCGGATCTGAATCGCCCGATCAAAATCTTCAATGGCCTTATCAAAATTGCCTTGTTTCATAAAGGCTGACCCGCGGGCGATCAACGCCAGGCAATGGTGGGCATCCTGGTTCAGAACGTCACTGAACAGGGCAATACTGTCGGTCAAGTTATCATTGATGAATTCGGACATTGCCTGTGCAAATCGTTCGGCAACAGTCTTCTCGGTTTGCATTATAGCCTCCTCTACAGTCGTTTCCTTCATTGAATACTGTAATTTAATCATCCGATATCGGTATCACTATCAAACATTAACCTCTGGGCGTGCGTTGTCCAGCATGGCAAAAGATTACAACTATTTATAATTTTAGATTTTTGGTAACTTTTGACAAAGCCCCTGTCCCACGCTATAACTCCGCTACTTGTGTTCAGAATCGACAAAGGAGGTCCCAAATGGCACGCGGAGACCAACTCAGCCGTCAGTGGAAGATCATCCACAGCCTTTTGGCGTCCGTACAGGGGAAATCGGCCGGTGAGTTGGCCGACGACCTGGAATGTCATTCACGAACCGTCTATCGCGATCTGGAAGCTTTGCAGATGGCCGGCTTTCCGCTGTACAACGCGCACAAAGACGGTCGGACGTGCTGGTCCATCCTGGATGCTGACCGGCACCAGATGCCCTTACCCCTGAACCTCACCGAACTGATGGCTCTTTATTTCAGCCGCAACATGCTCAAAGTGCTGCAAGGAACGGCCATTTACGATTCACTGACGAATCTGTTCGACAAGGTCAAAGCCACGCTGCCCCCCGAATATATCGCTTACCTTGACAAACTGTCGAGCAGTCTGGACGTCGGCTTCAAAGCTTATAAACCGTATCAGCGTTTTCAGACCATCCTCACCCAGGTAAACGAAGCCGCTCAGGAGCAGCGCCACATCGATATCGAATACTTCAGCATGAGCCGGCAGGCTTTGACGCACCGGCGCGTCGCGCCATACAAAGTCTGGTTTTACGATGAGACCTTTTATGTTATCGGCTTTTGCGGTCTGCGCCAGGCCGTAAGGCTGTTTGCCGTCGATCGTATCGCACACCTGCAGGTGTCCGATGATCTTTTCGAACTGCCGCAAGGATTTGATGTCAATGAATTCATGCAGGCCAGTTTCGGCGTCTTTCAGGGAGAACCGGTCCAGGTCCGCATCCGTTTTTCACCCGCGGTGGCCGGGTACATCAGTGAAAAAATATGGCATCCCACCCAAACGATAGTGACCCAGCAGGACGGCAGCGTGCTCTTCAGCGCCGAAGTGGCCGGTATTGAAGAGATCAAACATTGGGTGCTCAAATGGGGCGCCGGGGCGATCGTTTTGGCACCGGCGTCGCTGCGTCAGGCGGTGATTGCGGAAATCGGGAGAATGGCGGTAAATTATGACGAATAATCACGTGCTCACATCGAAATTACCCGACGTGGGGACGACTATTTTTACGGTCATGTCCAAACTGGCGGCCGATCACGGGGCGATCAATCTATCACAGGGCTTTCCGGATTTTTCAGCGCCGGCCGAATTGGTCGAACACGTCAGCCGCTACATGCGCGAGGGCTTCAACCAGTATGCGCCGATGCAGGGAGTGCCACTGCTGTGCCAACGCATCGCCGAAAAGATCAAAACCCTTTACCAGGCTGATGTCGATCCGCAATCTCAGGTCACTGTCACCGCCGGGGCCACCGAGGCGCTTTTTGCGGCGATCACGGCCGTCGTTCGCCCGGGCGACGAGGTCATGGTGCTCGAGCCGGCCTACGATTCTTATGTTCCGGCCATACAACTCAGCGGTGGGCGCCCGGTGTTCGTCCCCCTGCGGTTTCCCGATTACCGCATAGACTGGGAGCGGGTGCGCGAAGCCGTGAACGCGCGCACGCGCATGCTCATCCTCAATTCACCGCACAACCCGACCGGAGCGGTGCTGGATACCGGAGACATGGCCGCATTGCAGGCGCTCGTCGCCGAGCACGACCTCTTCATTCTGAGTGACGAAGTGTATGAGCACATCGTCTTCGACGGCCAGGCCCACAAGAGCATGCTGCGCTTTCCGGCCTTGGCCCGCAAAAGCTTCGTGGTCAGTTCGTTCGGTAAAACCTATCACACCACCGGCTGGAAAATCGGCTATTGCGTCGCCCCCCCTTCCCTGACCGAGGAGTTCCGCAAGATCCATCAGTTTCTGACCTTCACCGCAAACACCCCCATCCAGATGGGCTATGCCGATTTCATGCTGCATACCGACCACTATCTGCAGCTCGCACACTTTTATCAGAACAAACGCGACCTGTTTCTTGACCTGATGAAATCCTCGCGCTTCAAGCCCCTGCCCTGCGCCGGCACCTACTTTCAGATGATGGACTATTCGGATATCAGCGACGAGGCGGATGTGGATTTCGCCCGCCGATTGACGACACAGTTCGGCGTGGCGGCCATTCCGCCCTCGGTTTTTTACCATGACCGGCAGGACCATCGCGTGCTGCGCTTCTGCTTTGCCAAACAAGACCAGACCTTGAAGGCCGCCGCGGAGAGACTATGCCGGATTTGACCGTTACGCTGGTTCAAAGCGATCTGTTTTGGGAGCAAATTGCGGCCAACCTGGCCGTGTTCGACGCCAGACTGGCACAATTGAATCGTCCCACCGACCTGATCGTTTTACCGGAGATGTTCAGCACGGGTTTCAGCATGCAGGCCGCCAGGCTGGCCGAACCCATGGACGGCAGCGCAGTCCGCTGGCTGCGCGCGACAGCCGCACGCCGACATGTGACAATCACCGGCAGCCTGATGATCACGGAACATGACCGTTACTTCAATCGGCTGATCTGGACACATCCGAACGGCGATACAAGCGTCTATGACAAAAAGCATCTCTTCCGTTATGCCGGCGAAGAAAAAGTCTACACCCCCGGCAACCGACGGCTCACGGTAACCCTGAACGGCTGGCGCATCCGCCCCTTCATCTGCTATGATCTGCGTTTCCCGATATGGACCCGCAACCTGAATCAGGCCTACGACATGGCGTTCTTTGTGGCCAACTGGCCGGCCCGACGCTCCGCCCATTGGCGCGCCCTGCTGCGCGCGCGGGCCATTGAAAACCAAGCCTACGTGATCGGCGTCAACCGCGTCGGGCTGGATGGGCAGGAAGCGTACCACGACGGCTATTCTTCGGTCATCGCACCTGACGGCGAAGTACTGTTCGAAGAAAAAAACGTGGAGGGACTGCACACCATAACGCTGCGTCGCGATCTGCTCGATGACTACCGCCGGCTCTTTCCGGCCTGGATGGACGCCGATGTGGATCTGGCCAATGGGCCTGCGGCCGAACGGATCACCCATTGAAAATTCAACTTTCGGGTTCCAAACGCCGGTGAGCAGGGCGTGTTGTCCGCGCCACTCGCTCTGCAGGACAGAGGAGCACAGCGGCTGCGGCGGCAAGCTGTTCGGCCCAGACCGCATAGCCCGCCTCGGAGGGGTGGAATCCATCGCGACAGAAAAAATCCGCGGCATTGGCGTCCATCACGAGCGGTACATGCACAACGCGCGTCATCTGGCGCGCCAACCGGCCAGATGCGCGATCCAAGACCCGCGCGCGCAGACCGAGCACGCCGCGCAGGGGCTGCGGCAGCGCCGGAAAATGCTGCATCTGCGGAACCGGCGCCAGCAGCACGGGCAGCGTGCCCAAATGTGCACGCAGGGTGGCGATCAGATGCTGCAGGTCTTTGCGCCAGCCGCTTGCCGAACGAAAATGGAGCACGTCGTTCACGCCCAGCGCCAGCACGGCAAGATCTGCGATCTCCGCCTTCAAAGCCGGTTGCAGCAGTCGGTGAACCTCCCGCGCGCTCGCGCCACTTCGTCCCACGGCGTGCCACTGCACTGTCCGTTCGGTTTTGCGTGCCAGCGCGGCAGCCAACTGTCCAGTCAATGCCTGCGCGTGCGTTCGCGCACCCACACCGGCGACCGTCGATTCACCGATGACCAGCACTCTCAGAGGCACTCCGCGGGCCGCGATCCATCCCCGATTTGGACCTGCGGCCTCCGGCAGTTTGGGGGTACGCCGGCGCACCTGTTTTCCCTGGACCATCAGAATCGGCAACAAGGCCAACGATACCGCCGAAAGCGCCTGCTGCAGAGTGTCGTGCATGGCGTTCCCTTTCTTGTTTTGACAAATTTGCACCGGACATATAAAAACCGCATTGTCGTGAGCATTATTAAGATCAAAATTCACACTTCCGCAAGAAGCTTTCAGAGGAAAAACGATGACGCAACCCAGGTGCGGCCAATGTCGCTTCAGAGCCAGATATGACCAAAACCCATTGTCGCTTCTCGGACGCCTGTGGCGCTGGCATGCCGGATGGTGTCCCGGATGGAAAAAATACATGCGTTCGCTGACTGCCGAGGAAAGAGCCCGTTTGGCTGAGCGCTATGATCTGCCACCCGCAAAAACGCCAGGGAGCCCGACTTGACCTGGCAGATCGGCGTTCTGCTGGCCATTGTCAGCGTGGCATTCATCTTGTTCATCCACGGCCGCCTGCGCGTGGATGTGGTGGGATTGTTGGTGCTCTCGGCCCTGGCGTTGACGGGATTGGTTTCAGCCACGGATGCCCTGGCCGGATTCAGCAGTCCGGCGGTCGTTACGGTGTGGGCCATGTTCATTCTCTCCGCCGGCCTGACGCGCACGGGTATCGCCCACCAGCTCGGTCAACCCCTGCAGCGCTTCGCCAAAGGCAGCGAAGCGGTGCTCGTGGTCGCTTTGATGGTTTCTGCCAGCGTGCTGTCGGCCCTCATCAACACTGTGACCGTAGCGGCTATTCTGTTGCCGGCCACGATGGAACTGGCCCGGCGCAGCGGACGTCCGCCCGCCCGCTTGCTGATGCCCTTGGCACTCGGCTCGCTGCTCGGCGGCCCATTTACCGGCATCTCGACGCCGCCCAATATTCTGGTCACCGACGCGCTACGCGCCGCCGGCCTGCAGCCCTTCGCCCTTTTCGACTTCACGCCGATCACCGCGGCGATCGTGGCGGCCGGCATTGCCTTCATGGTGCTCATCGGACGGCGCCTGCTGCCCAACCGCGCCGCTGGTTCAGGTGCGGATTCCAGTGTATCGCTCAGTGCCTCCTATGAACTCGACACACACATATTCACGACACAAATCCCGCCAACATCGCCGCTCGACGGCCGCACACTGGCCGAGAGCCGCCTGGGCTCAGCCCTTTACCTGACCGTGGTGGCGCTCCAACGCAAAGACGCCCTGATGCTGGCACCCCGCCCCACCGACATTTTGCAGGCCGAAGACACGCTCATCGTGCACGGCCGGCCCGACCACCTGCAACGTTTTCACGGCCGCGAGCATCTGCGGATCGAATCGTCCGATACTGTCAAAAACAGGGTGGGCCAGCGCCTGCTGGTGGCCGAAGGCGTGATCTCCGAAGGATCGCCGCTGCTGGGGGCCACTTTAGGTGACAGCGGACTGCGCCGCAAACATCGGGTACATGTGCTGGCACTGCACGATCCGACCGAAGGAGAGGTCAGGGATCTGTGGCGGCGTCCGCTCGCAGCCGGCGACCGGCTGCTGCTGCAGGGCGAGCGCGCAGCCCTGGAAGAAGTAGCCCGTCTGAACTTTGTCAATGGCCTGCGCTTCCCCAACCCGCAGGAGGTCAACGCGCTGGCTGGCGGTCGCGCCAATCTGTTGTCCGTGCGTGTCCCGCCGGGTTCTATACTGACTGACCGCGACCTGGTCGATAGCCGCCTGGGCAATGCATTCGGATTGACGGTCATCGGCATCCTGCGCGGGGAGACATTGTTGTGTATGCCCTCGCCGCAGGAGATTTTGCAAGCCGACGATCTGCTTGTGTTGCAGGGATCGCCGCGCGATCTTGAAATTCTCGAAGGCCTTCAGGCACTGGAGATCAGCGCGCAAACGCCCGGCCTGGTCGCCGAGTTGGAGTCTCAGCAGATCGGCGTTACCGAGGTTTTGCTGTCGCCGCGCTGCACGCTTGCAGGTCGCTCACTGGCTGACCTGCTTTTCCGCGATCACTATGGCATCAGCGTTCTGGCCATCTGGAGAAAAGGCCGCGCCTATCGCACCGGGCTCCAGGACATGTCCCTGCAGTTCGGCGATGCCCTGCTGGTGTACGGAAACCGCCGCAACCTGGAAGCCGTGGCGCGTGATCCCGACTTTCTCGTGCTCGATGAGGCCGCTGCCCGGGCACCGCGTCTGGAAAGAGCCGGCGTGGCAGCGGCGATTATGCTCGCGGTGCTGTTGAGCGCCATTTTCGGGCTGGTCCCAATCGCCATCGCCGCGCTGACCGGGGCGGCTTTGATGGTCCTGGTCGGGTGCTTGAGCATGGAAGAAGCCTATCGGGCTATCGAATGGAAAGTCGTGTTCCTCATCGCCAGCATGCTGCCGCTCGGGGTGGCCATCGAAAACACCGGGGCGGCGCAGATCGGCGCCGGGGCCCTGATCAGCGCCGTGGGTGATCTGGGACCCCGCTGGGTGGTCGCGGCGCTGTTTATCGTCACCGTCATCGGCACGCAGGTCATCCCCACTGCGGCCCTGGTCGTATTGATGGCGCCGGTGGCGCTCAGCGCCGCGAGTTCCTTGGGAATCTCGCCGCACTTGCTAATGATGACCGTGGCGATCGCGGCCTCGGCGAGTTTCGCAAGTCCATTGTCGCATCCCGCGCATCTGCTCGTCATGGGCCCTGGCGGTTATCGCTTCACCGACTACGTGAAAGTCGGCGTGCCCCTGACGATCATCGCCCTGCTTGTATCCGTGGGCTTGCTGCCGATCCTCTGGCCGGCCTGAGCCATCTAAAATCAATATCTAAAATCAATAAAGATCATCCTGTTTTCACGTGATCTTTTTCCTGCGACATGAATCCACAGACAGCGCAGGTACGCTTCGTGACAACGGCAAATACAGAGAAAAGCCCATACCGCACCGTCCTTCCTTGCTGTACCTTACCCAAGTAAATCCGAATAATACAAACTCTTGCACCCGCGGGTCCGACCTGTACCGGGCGCGCGTCTGACAAAACAGGAGGCATAAAATGGCAATACAGCAAGGACAACACTATCGTGGACATCCGCGCGCCCCTCAAAAGTTTGCGCAACCGCTCGCTAAGGGATTGGGGTGGTTCAGCATCGGCTTGGGTTTGACTGAACTGCTGGCCCCGGATGCCGTCGCCTCCCTGATCGGCCTTCCTGAAAAAGACGGCCGGCGGATGATGCTGCGCTCATGTGGCGTGCGCGAAATTGCAGCCGGCATGGGCATTCTGTCGCGACCGCGTCCGGTCGGCTGGATGCGAGGGCGTGTGTTGGGCGACGTTCTGGATCTGGCCACCCTGGGGGCCATCATGGGGGTTTATAGCGCCAAACGGTCGCGCACCGCATGGGCCACGGCAGCGGTATTCGGCGTTACAGCGCTCGATCTGTATTGCAGCCAGGCACTCAGCCGATTGCCGTCCGCCAAAGACGGCAGGCACATGACCAAAACGGTGGCCATCAACCGCCCACCCGACGAAGTGTACGAGCACTGGAGAAATTCCGAAAACTTTGCCACCTTCATGCGCCATCTGCAATCTTCGCCCACCGGCGACCGCTTGCATTGCGATGTCCGCATGCCTACGGGCCTCGCCACCGAAAAAGACCTCGCACAGGATGTACAGCACGAACCCATCGTCTGGCGTTGCGGGCAGGGCCGCGAGTTTGTCGGATCGGTGCGCTTCGAACGCGCGCCGGGCGACCGAGGCACGCTGGTCAAAGTGGATATCACCTATGCGCCTGAAGGCGGCGTGACTGGTGCAGCTTTGGCCAAGCTTCTGGGCAAGGACCCCGGCCAGCGCGTCGAAAGCGCCTTGCGCCGCATGAAACAGATTATCGAGACCGGCGGCATTGTCCACTCCGATGCCAGCATTCATGACGGCATGCACCCGGCCCGGCCAATGCGGCGTCGGCCCGAACGCGCTATCGTCCCTCGGGAACCGATCGCCCCCGCCGATGCTCCGGTCGCGGCGCAAATGTGAAAGGAAGGTGAATGATGAAAGCGGTATGCTGGATGGGCAAAAACGACGTCCGCGTCGAAGAGGTGCCAGACCCGCAGATCATGGACCCCCGTGATGTGATCTTGAGGATTTCATCAACGGCCATTTGCGGCTCGGACCTGCACCTGGTCAATGGGTTCGTCCCCGCCATGGAAAGAGGCGATATTCTCGGTCACGAGTTCATGGGTGAAGTCGTGGAGACTGGTAGTGACGTGCGCGGCCTGCGCGTAGGCGATCGCGTCGTGGTCCCCTTCCCCATTGCCTGCGGCAGTTGCTTTTCCTGCCGCAAAGGGCTTTACTCCCTATGCGAAAATACGAACCCCAATGCGTGGATGGCGGAAAAAATGTGGGGCCACGCCACATCCGGTATGTTCGGCTACTCGCATCTGACGGGCGGCTATGCCGGCGGACAGGCCGAATATGCCCGAGTACCCTTCGCCGATGTAGGACCGATCAAGGTTCCGGAAGAGTTGAGCGACGATCAGGTGCTGTTCCTGTCGGACATATTCCCGACAGGATTCATGGGCGCGGATATGTGCGACATCCAGCGCGGCGACACCATCGCCGTATGGGGCTGCGGCCCGGTGGGTCAGTTTGCCATGAAAAGCGCCCTGATGCTGGGTGCCGAACGGGTTATCGGCATAGATCGCTTCCCCGAGCGACTGCGCATGGCGCGCGAGCGGGTCGGCGCAATCACCATCGACTATGAGCAAACCGACGTGCAGGATGCCCTCAAGGAGATGACCGGCGGCCGAGGTCCGGATGCCTGCATCGATGCGGTGGGGATGGAAGCCCACTCCCCAGGCGCACTCTACGCCTATGATCGCCTCAAGCAAGCCGTAATGGCTGAAACCGACCGGCCGATCGCCCTGCGTGAAGCGATCATGGCCTGTCGCAACGGCGGCACCGTCTCAGTGATCGGTGTCTACGGCGGCTTCATTGACAAATTCCCTTTCGGGTCGGTCATGAACCGCTCGCTGACCATCAAAGCCGGCCAATGTCACGTGCACCGCTACATGCAACCCCTGCTGGACCGCATCCGCAACCGCGAAATCGATCCGGCATTCGTCATCACGCATCGCGGGCGTCTGGATGAAGCGCCGCAAGCCTATGATATGTTCATGAGCAAACAGGATGACTGCGTCAAAATCGTCCTGAATCCATAGCGTGTCGCCCGCATCCAGGCGGTGCCCCAACATCCTCCCGATCCGGTTCAACCGGCCTAGTTGGTAAGCCGGGCGAAAATACGGGAGATCTTCTCGGGCAGGCGCGCAACGTCATCGACGACAACCCAGTTGCTGTGGCTGTACATGCGCGGCAGATAATCGGCGGCTTTCTCGTCGACCGTGATGCAGAAGGTTTTAACACCCTCCTTGCGGGCTTCCAGCAGAGCCTTGCGGGTGTCTTCGATGGCGTACTGACCGGCGTACTCTTTGTCGACCGGTTTGCCATCGCTGATGAGAATGACCAACCTGAATTTTTCTTCGCGCGCTTTCATCAGTGCAACGGTATGTCGCACGGCGGTGCCATCCCTGTTTTCAAGCCCATAGTCTATCCCGGCAATCTTGCTGTGCACGCGCTGCTGATAGGGTTCGTCGAAATCCTTGATACGGTAAAAATCGATGTTGTCACGGGTATCCCCTGAAAATCCGTAAATCGCGAAGGCATCGCCGACTTCCTTCAATGCTTCGGATAAAATGATCAAAGCCTCCTTTTCGAAACGCAATGTATTGCCTTTGGTGCTTTTGCTCATATCCACCAGGATGGCCACCGCGATATCGCGCGCGTGTTTGTGCGTGCGCTGATAGGCGTTGTCCGAAGGCACCGATCCGGCCTTGCGATCGATCATGTTTTCAACAGCCGCATCCAGATCGATGTCATCGCCGTCCGGCAGTCGGCTGAGCCGGGACCACGCTTCCGGCCGCATCCGTTGAAACTCACGCCGGACCTTCTTGAGCAGGCCGCCGTAATCGCCGAGCGTTTGCCTGTAAAAATCCAGGGATGCTTCAGGCGCCGCCAGCTCGCGGACGCGGCACCAGTTCCGGCGATAGTGGCCGCGCGGCCCATCCCACTCATCGTAGCGCGTGGTGCTCTTCTGCTGGACCAATCCCATTTTTTCTTCGACCTGGGCGGCCATGTCCTGCAACAGCAGGCCCACCTCGTCGGGACGCAGTGCAGCGATCTGCTTTTCAATCTCGTTGGGTGTGATTCCCTTACGCTTGAACAGGGTGCGCAGCAGGTTTTCGAGGCGCTCGCCCGAAAAAAATTTCATGCCATTGCTGCTGCCGGATTCACTGCGTTGCCCGGAAGACATTTGCGTCGGATTATCTTCGGTTTCGGCGTCTACCGGCAACTCCGGGCGCTGGCCCTCGGCGCGGTGACGAGCGTGCGGTACCCGTTCCTGCCGCGGTGCGCGGCGCGCCGGAACCGGCTTACCATCGGTCGCCTGTCCTTGGGTTTCAACACCGCCGGACACGGCCTGCTGCAAATCCTCCTGCGAATGCAGACGCTGCATTATACTGCGCGAGGTTTTAGAAAAATTTCCAATAGCCTGGTGAATCTGCTGCTGATCGATGCGATCCCGTGTGGGGTCAAGCGGCCGGTAAAGACGATCGAATCGCTCGCTGATCTGAAAATAGATCTCTGTCGCGATCGCTAAGGTATTATGGAACCCGGCCGAAGAAACCTGCAGGGTCGCCGCTCTGGCAAGCGCCTGCGCTTGGATGCGCGCCATGGGCGACGCATCGGATGAGATCGCTTGCGGCTCTTGCATCATCAAGGCCCGCGCTATGACCGCGACCGCTTGTTGCTTTGGGTTCCGGATGCCCTGCGGCGCGCGCTGTTTCGTCAGGTCATGCCGATTGACGCGCACAATCTGCTTGGCCAACGCCGGGTACTCGTTCATCAGACGCTGGTCGATCCGATACGCTTCAAAGGCGGCCGCCAAATCGCCGGCCAGTGCCGGTTCGGGAAACAAACGGTAGAAATCGGCCGCCTCGCCGTCGCGCACCTGATTTGCCGAACCATACGTATCGCGCACAAACTGGATGAGCGTTTGTGTATGCCGGACGTCAAGATCGAAACTGCCGTATTCCAAATGAGCTCCCAGGCGGGTGGCCATTACTTTGTAGTAGATGAAGTTCTGTTCTTTGGACTGAAACTCGTGCACCTTTGCGGGCAGTACCATTTTACTGGCCGTGATAGCCGTTTTACTGCCGGGTACGATTTCCAGGCGGTAGCCCAGCAGGGCCGTCAGGTAATTAGAGAGAACCAGTTTAACGTGTTCCAGCCGTACTCCCTGAGACATACTTTTGATGAAATCGGCAAAGGCGACACTCTCTCCAGCCGCGAACCGGGCGGCCTCTTCCGGGTCGATGGGCGTCAGAAGCATTGCTTGCGCGGCAATTTTTTGCAACCCTTCAAGACCCACCGCAGCCAGGTGGGTGCTGCTGTGTGCCAGCAGGTTCAGCGCTGCCACAGCGTTATGCGCCGCCATATCGCTCACCAGTTGAAAAATGCGCTCGGGCAGAGGCGGCCCGCCCAACGCGATCCACTCAGCAATCTTTGTGGGACAGGCCTGGATGAGACCGGCGGCTTGCTCGCCACACTGCGGCGCGATCCGGGTCCAAAAATCGGCGACCCCCAAAAAGGTGTGCAAATCGGCCGTTTCGAGCAGCACGACCGCCGCTTCGGTCAGCGCCATGGCCGCTGCGCTGCTGTGTTGGGCGATGTGCAGGCAGCGTCCGGAGATTTCTTCAAAAGCAGCATGGTCCGCGCGATCCACAATCACGGGGCTTTTGTCCAGCAAACTGATGGCCACGGCCCGATCGATGCTGGCGGCATTGGTGGTGAAACGGAAGATGTCGACCGCCAGCGAGCGGCCGCCCAACCGAACCAGTCGCTCCACAATGGCGGGGCTCTTTTCCAACAAGCTCAAAGCGCCATACACATCGTGGCGGGCGATCACGAGGCTGAAATCGGCCAGGGCCTTCAAGCCCGAATAACCAATGCCATCAAGAATGTCGGGGGCAGCCTTGACCAGGGCATTGGCCGCAGTCCAGCTGTCATGGGCCATATCCGCGGCCAAATCGCAAAAGTCCTCGAAGCCGGCCGTTCCGAGATGCGCGATCAATTCAGGACTTTTCTCCAGTGCCTGGTAGGCGATCATGGGATGACGCCGCCCCAGGCCGTCGGCCGCATGATACACGGTTTGCACCAGCTGCCGGTCGCATTGGGCCAGCAGGCCGTCCATCACCGACAGGCTCTGTTCTGGGAACCGGATCGCCATGCCGCCTCCCGCGGCGGCCATGCTGCCGCAAAAAGCGGCGAACGCCCGCAAGCCATCCGGGCCGACACGGTCGACGATACCCGCACTGTGGCGAATGAATCCGGCGGCGGTTTGCGGGCAGGCCTCCGCAATGGAAACGGCCATTCGGCTCACGTCGCCCAACCCAGTCGAGCCGATGCGATCGGTCAGGTCGCAAGCCACGCCCCACAAGTTGAACACGGCCGGCCAACTTACCCGGCCCAAAGTGCGACACTGGCCGATCAAGCCGCGCAGGCCGTCCAAACCGATCCGCGTGATGACCTCGGGGCTTTGCGCGCCTATCTGTTCAGCCAGTCGCGGGCTTTCCGCAACGGCTTGGGCTGCTAGCGCATAAAGATCGAACAGCACAGCGTGGGCATCTTCCGCCGGCAACCGTCCGATCAGCACCGGCGCCAGTTGCAGCAGATCCAGAGCTGTATCTGCATGGTGGGCACCGATCTCCAGAACGACCTCGCCCAGGCGCGCCAGTTCATCGATTGAAAAGCACGCCGTCAATGCCCCTCCGAGCTCAAACATGCGGCCGGCGATCCGTGGATTGCGTTCGGCGAGGCGACCCAAAAGAGCGAACAGCGCCGGCAACTGTTTGTGGCGGATCGCAACCTCCAGCAAAGCCGGCCCTTTTTGAAGCAACCTGCGCACCGAGTGATTGGGGTCCGCGGCGATGCGCTGCAGCAAATCCCAGTACGCCACCACATGGCGGCGCTGCGCCACCCGCAGCAACGCCCGGCAGTCGTCGCTGCTGTCATCGGCAATCCGAACCGCATCCTGCCATCCGAACGCAATGGTGCGGTCAATCACCTCGGCAATCGATCGCACGCCTTGAGCACCGACCAGCATCAACAGATCCGGACTGTTGCGCAGGAATTGGATGGCCGGCGCAGGATGGTGTTCGGCCATTTTGTCGGCCAGTGCGAAAATCTCCAGAGCCTTAGAGCGATCGGAGTGCACGAGCAGACGATCGAGCAGTTCGGCGCTCAACTGCATGAGGCCGATATACGCTGGCAGATGATCTCCGGAGAGCCGCAGGGCGGTCGTTGAAATGGAAGCCACGCTTTCCCAGCCCACCCGTTGAGCCACCGGTCCGGCCAAGGCCATGAAATGCTCATGAGCGTATGTATTCGATGAGAGATTCGCCATTGTGCTGTATTCCCGTGATTTCAGCCTATGCCAGCTGCAGCTCAGCTCAAATCAAAATAATTTTTCAACACCTCCAGGATACTCAGTTGCAGATCCTGGTCATAGGTCAATGGCGTCACCATAGTGGCCGAAAGGGCCGCACGCCGCGAAAGACCGCTTTTCAGCAGCGTCGCGGCATAGATCAGTTCGCGCGTGGATACGCCCTCTTCCAGTCCCTGGTCGACGAGATTTCTGATTTTGTTGCCCGCCTTGACCAATTTCTCGGCAACCGCATGGTCGACGCCGGCTTCCTGGTGGATGATCCGCGTCTCCAGGTCGGATTCAGGCCAGTTCAGCACGACCGACAGGAACCGCTGACGGGTGGAGGGTTTGAGTTCCTTGACGATGCTCTGGTAATGCGGATTGTAACTGACGACCAGCATGAAGGTCTCTTTTGCCCTGTAAATACGCCCCTGCTTTTCCAGCACCATGTATCGGCGGTGATCGGTCAGCGGATGAATGACGACCGAGACGTCTTTGCGTGCCTCCACCACCTCGTCCAGGTAGGCGATGCCGCCGTTTTTTACCGCCATCGACAAAGGGCCATCGATCCATTGCACCGCGTCACCCTTGATGATGTATCGCCCGGTCAGGTCGCCCGCACCCAGATCGCTGTGACAGGCAACGGTGTACAACGGCCGCCCCAGTTTCCAGGCCATGTACTCAATCAACCGTGTTTTACCGCTGCCGGTGGGGCCCACCAGCATGACCGGCAGTTTGTTTTGATAGGCAACCTGAAACAGGTCGATTTCTTCGCCCTGCGGAAGATAAAAAGGCTCATTTTCAACCCTGAAATTTTCGTCGTCCAGAATGTCGCTCTGCTGTAAGTCGGGCATACGCACTCCTATCGTCCGGGGGTCGGTCGTCATGTCGGCAAACTGTTGTGAAATACTATGTGCATTGCCCCACGCTTGGCAAGCGCACGGCCCGGGGACATTCAAAAACCACCTTTCTGGTCGCAGGGTGATGTGTTATGAGTATCACCTGCTCGGGGTTGAAGAAACGCTGGAACCGACCGAGCGCGGAGGCGACGCCGCGTCCCGGTATTCTATCGAGCTGATCGCCGGGGTTTGAAAACATACAAGAGAGAGGTCCTTGAACATGGCTGTCATTACAAAATTCGTAGTCGTTAGAGATGGGGTAGAACTCGAGCAGGTTTTTACAGATAAAAAAGAGGCTGAGGCCTATGACAAAATGCTGGATGCGGCAGAGGAACTGGTAGCGTTGATCACCCAAGGAGATCTCAAAATCACTGTCGATTCCAAAACTATCGACAAGATTGCAATTTATCTGGCTGAAAACGCCACAACCGTGACAAAAATCTTAAAGGCCGTAAAACCGATCAAGCCTGAATCGGATGACACACCCGATTCACAACAAAAAACCGCGCCGTCGGAAGTTAAGACCAAGGCCCCGGAACCTATGCCAAAATCCAAAAGCAAGGCGGTTTAGCAACATCATGGCGGTCTCGAAAAAGGAAGCGGACGCGTATGACAGGATTCTTGATGCAGCGGCAGAACTTGCCGAACTGATCGAGCACAGTGGCATCGTCATCGACGAATACGATCTTGAAGAACTGACCATTTATTTGGCTAACAATGCACTCAGAATGAAGGAAATCCTCAGCCGGCTATAAGCGCTTCAGCCGTTTCATTTTGCGTGTTTCGGGGGCCAGAACGAACGCAACCCTTAAAAAAAAAGAGGAGATAAATGAGTAAAACATCCGACAACTTGAAATCCGCATTTACAGGTGAATCCGAAGCCCGCAACAAGTACACGTTCTTTGCCGAAGCGGCCCGCAAGGAGGGCTATTTGTATATTGCCAGAATTTTCGAAGAAACGGCTGAAAATGAACGCCAACACGCCAAAGACCATCTGTTGCTGCTTGGCGGTCTTGGGGACACGGTGGCCAACCTCGAGGAGGCTATCGGAGGTGAACATTACGAGGTCGAAAGCATGTATCCAAGATTCGCCAAAGAAGCCGAGGAAGAGGGTGAACCGAAAATCGCCAACGCCTTCAGACGCGTCGCTGAAATCGAGGCGCACCACCGCGAACGCTACAAAAAACTGCTTGCCATGGTTGCGGCCGGCAAGGTTTATAAACGAGATACACCCATCAAATGGAAGTGCAGTATGTGCGGGTATATTGTTGAAGATACCGAACCGCCCCAGATATGTCCTTCATGCGAACACCCCCAGAAATTTTATGAACCCGCCAACATGGATGTGTAGGCAAAATGACGCACGCCGGAAGCAGGGATAGCGATTCTCTTCAGCCTTTCTTCTTCGACGCCCCCGGTTGACTTTCGCCGCGAAGCACCCGGCGGGTGGCATTGCCCAGGAAGAGTTCGGCGGCTTCCTCCTGGGTTTCCGATAGTGTCGGATGTGGATGGAGGCTCAGAGCCATGTCTTCGGCCAAAGCGCCCATCTCAATCGCCAGAACAGCTTCCGCAATCAAGGCCTCGGCCTGGCGGCCAACGATTCCCGCCCCGATGATGCGTCCGCTTTGCGGCTCGACAATAATTTTAGTCAGACCATCAGAGCCCCCCACGGTCGCAGCGCGGTCCGAGTAGCGCCAGGGAAAGCGCAGAACCCTAACCTCGCGATTTGCCCTGCGCGCGGCCTCTTCAGACATGCCACAACTGGCGATTTGCGGATCGGTATACACCACGGCGGGTATGGCTTGCACATCGAAGGCGGAAGGGCGTCCAGCAAGCGTCTCGGCGGCCACTTTGCCCTCACGAGCCGCTTTGTGGGCCAGCATCACACCACCGGTCACATCACCCACCGCGAGAATTGCATCGTCAGTGGTGCACTGCTGACGATCGACTTTGATAAACCCTTTCGGATCGATGTCGACCCGGGTGTGTTCGAGACCCAATCCCTGGGTGGACGGACGGTTGCCGATCGCCACCACGGCCCGATCGCAACGCAGCTCGCGCGTGCCGCTGCCCTCTATAACTGCCTTGCCCCCCCCCTGCGCCGATGTCTGCAAACCGGTCACGCGCGTCTGAAGATGCATGGATTCAAAATAACTTTCCAGACGCTGCTGCAGCGGCGCAACCAGATCGGCATCCAGCCCCGGTAGCAGGCGGTCGCTCATTTGGACCAAGTGCACGCGGCTACCTAAGGCCGCATAGATCGTACCCAACTCGAGACCGATATAACCGCCCCCGATGACAAGCAGATCGGCCGGAATTCCGGGCAGCTTCAACGCGTCCGCGGCGTTCATAATCCGGCCGCCGGGCACGAACGGCACCTCTGGAAATGGTGTGGGCTGCGCGCCCACGGCAACGATGGCATGTTCAAATCGGATCCGGCGTATTTCAGCGTCGTGCAGGCGCACGGTGTGCGAATCTTCAAATTCGGCGCGCGCCCGCACGAGTTGAATATCGCGCCGGCGGCTCAAGCGGGTCAAATTTTCTGCCAGCGCGGAGATGACCCCGGCTTGCCGCCGGCGCACCGCGTCCAGGTCAATACGCGGACGGTCAAAGGCAACACCCATGTCTCCCAGGCGTTCGGCGTCACGAATTACCTGCGCCATGAAAAGCAAGGACTTGGCCGGTATACAGCCATCGTACAGGCAGCGCCCGCCAGGGCTAAGGGACGGGTCCACCATCATGACCTCCAACCCCAGATCGGCCGCACGAAACGCTGCAGCGTACCCTCCCGGTCCGCTGCCGATGACCAACACCTGGGATGCCTGTTCCAACTCGCCCATTACCATGGCAGATTCTCCACATACCTTTACAGTGGCCTTGTTCGCCCCTTGTCGACGCACGCTACGCTGTGCGAATCGTTATCCGCGTAGCACGCACCGGGCGAGCACAAGGTTCACCCTACGGATGAGACGGGGTTGCGTGCAATCCGCGGTATCCAAGTCCCACCCACGCGTAGACGCCGCTTTTCGAATGAATGCAATCGGCGCACCCGGTTTACGTCATCGTCATCAATAATTCGTCGGGATCTTCCAGTGCGTCGACGACCATGCGCAAAAAGCGGATGGCGTCCGCGCCATCGAGCAGGCGATGGTCGATGCACAGTACGACAGGCATGATCAAACGCGGCACCACCCGATACACGCCATCGCGCTCGGCGATCGCCGCAGGCTGCATGCGCGCCTGCCCCATCCCCAGGATAGCGGCTTGGGGATAGTTGATGATCGGTGTAAAAAAACCGCCGCCCATGGCCCCGGCATTGGTCACGGTAAAGCTACCGCCCTGAAGTTCCTCACGCGTGATTTTGCGATCGCGGGTACGCACCACGCAGTCGTGCAGCTCGATCGCGAGTTCTTTGATGCTCTTGCGGTCCACGTCCCGGATCACCGGCACCACCAGACCGCTATCCGTATTTACGGCCACGCCGATGTGGTAGTACTTCTTGATGATGATCTCCTGCGCCGCGACATCCAAGGCGGCGTTGAACCGCGGGAAGGCCTTCAGCGCAGCCGCCACCGCCTTGAGCGCAAAAACGGTGACGGTCAGACGACCGCCCACGGCTTCGATGCGCGTCCGACGGCCGGCACGAAACGCCTCCAGGCGCGTGAGATCAACGGTATCCTGACTGTTCACATGCGGAATCTGGGACCAAGCCGTGGCCATCTGGCGTGCGGTCGCCCTGCGGATCGAGCGCAATGGCACGCGTTCGACCGGACCCCAGCGGGAAAAATCGGGCAAATCAGATGGCGGCGGCGCGGACGGGGTCTGCTGCGCCACATCCACTCGGGGCTGCGCCTGCGAAGCGGAACGCGAGCTTTCCGCCGGGGTGGATTCGCGTTCCTGCGGTGCGGAAGGCACACGATCCACCGCGCCGGCTTGGGGCGCCACCCGCGGTTCGGCGGCAGACGCACGGCTGCGGTCAGCAAACGCACGCACATCATCGGCCGAAACCACACCGCCATGTCCGGTCGGCGTGACCAGCCGCAGATCGACCCCCAACTCCCTGGCCAGGCGGCGGGTGGCGGGCGAGGCCGGCACGGGCGCGTGTGACGCGCTTGGTGGGGATTGCCGCGCTTCGGCGCGTGGTTCCGGCGCAACAGGCCTGACCATCTTTTCTTCGTCGAACACGATCATGACATCACCCACATGGACAATGTCACCCGCTTGAACTTTCACCTCGGTAACGGTCCCCGTGTACGGGGACGGAATCTCCACAGTGGCTTTATCGGTTTCCACTTCCAGAATCGGGTCGCCTTCCGTAATCTGCTGGCCGACGGTGACGAGCACCGCCCTCACCTCCCCTTCGTGAACCCCTTCGCCCAGATCAGGCAACGTGAATGAACGGACCATCCGTCCTCCTATACCGGCTGCGCCGGAATTGAAAAGTTCACCATAGCCTTCCTCGATCAACATGGCTAATATGCTTCTCTCCGCACACCTTCACTTAATACTTTGAACTTCAATAAAACACCTCGGCGAGCCGGCTTAAGCGTTCACTGTTTTGCGTGCCGCACGAACAATCCGCCGCACGCTGGGAATATAGTTTTGCTCTTGGCTGAAAAGGGGGATGATCAAATCGTACCCGGTCACCCGCTCGATGGGTGCCTCCAGGTAGTAAAAAGCGCTCTCCACCAGACGCGCGACAATCTCCGCGCCGGGCCCGAAACTGCGAGACGCTTCGTGAATGACGACCGCCCGACCGGTTTTGCGGACCGACTCGGTCAGGAGCGTGTCATCCAGCGGAGAAATCGTCAACAAATCGATTACTTCAGCCCCCAGGCCGTCCCGCTTTTGCAGTTCTTCGGCAGCTTCGAGCGTGGGGCGCAGCATCGCGCCATAAGCGATCAAGGTGATATCGTCGCCCGCGCGTACGATCCGCGGCCGGCCGATAGGCAGAACCTCTTCTTCTTCGGGTACTTCTTCGCGGAACGCGCGGTACAAGGCTTTGCTTTCGTAGAAAATAACCGGATCCGGATCGCGGATGGCAGCGACCAACAGGGCCCTGGCATTGCGCGGTCCGGAAGGGATGACCATCTTCAGGCCCGGTGTGTGCGCCCAGTAAGCTTCGCGGCTTTCCGAATGATGTTCCAGGGCGCGCACGCCGCCCCCATAGGGTGCCCGCAACACCAGCGACATTTGAAAACGTCCCTGCGATCGCCGGCGAAAACGCGCCGCATGGCTCTCGAGTTGATGAAAGCTGTGATAGGCAAAACCAGAGAACTGGATTTCACATACCGGCCGCAGGCCATAGGCCGCCATCCCGACCGCCATACCCGCGATGGCGGATTCGGCCAGCGGCGTATCCAGCACGCGCTGTTCGCCAAACTGCTCGATCAGGCCCTCGGTCACCCGGAAGACACCTCCGTCCAGCCCCACATCCTCTCCCATGACAATGACACGATCATCCTTTTCCATCTCCTGCCGCAAAGCCATGTTGATGGCTTGGACCATCGTCATTTTAGCCATTCGCGCTCTCCTCGTCTGAAAGGGACAATTCTTCGGCCAGCATCTGCTTTTGCGCTTTCAAGTAGGGCGGCAGATCGGCATACAGATGATCGAAAACAGATAGTGACTGCGCGCGCAGGACAGGCATCTGTTCTTCGGCGCGCGCAACGGCCACCTGGATTTCCTGGGCAATTTCGGCTTTCAGGCTGCCGATGACATCTGGCGTCAAAACGCCTTTGCCGATCAGGTAACGCTCGAAACGTGGCAGCGGATCGCGGCGCCGCCACTGTTGGACCTCTTCGTCAGTGCGATAGCGCTTGGGGTCGTCGGCCGTCGTATGCATCATCACGCGGTAGGTCACACATTCAATAAGCGTCGGACCGTCGCCGGCGCGCGCGCGCGCAATCGCCTCGCGGGCGGCGACATAAACCGCCAGAAGGTCGTTGCCGTCGACCTGGATGCCGGGCATGCCATAGGCCACCGCTTTTTGGACCAGCGTTCCCGAGCGGGTTTGCCGTTTCAGCGGCACCGAAATGGCCCAGTGATTGTTCTGACACACGAAGATGACCGGCACTTGGAAAACGGCGGCGAAGTTCAGACCTTCATGGAAATCGCCTTCTGATGTGGCCCCATCCCCGAAAAAGGTCATCACCACATCGTCGGTTTGCCTGTATTTGGCTGCCCAAGCCAAGCCGACGGCGTGCGGAATTTGCGACGCCACGGGTACGGCCATGGGCAAATTGCGGCTGTCTGCATGCATTGCGCCGGCCTGCTCAAAACCATTGTTGGCGATGATGATATTCTCAAGCGAGCGCCCCCGCCACAATTCGGCCGCCATTTCCCGAAACGATGGCACCATCCAGTCGCTCGGACGCAACGGCGCAACGGCCCCCAGGTGCGCCGCTTCCTGGCCTTGAATAGGCGGGAACGTTCCGATACGTCCTTGGCGTTGCAGATCGAGGAGGCGCTCATCGAAGCGGCGCGCCAGCAGCATGCAGCGGTACAGCCGCCGCAGCTCATCGGCCGCTATATCCGGCTCGAGCGACGCATCCAATTCGTCATTTTCATTTAAAATGGTTAAATGTTCAATGGTTTCGCTGATCTCAATCGTGTTGCGCGGCATTGGGACTCCTGTTCGATGTCATGCGTCAATGTTCGTGCCGATCACATTTTCCAGGTCAGTTCCAGCGAAAATCCGGTTTCAAGCAGGCTTTTGAGGCTGCTCAGAATCGCCGGCCACCCCTGGCATATCTCCGGGTATACTTTACTGTCAGGTAAAAAATCGTAATGCCGCACTGTGAGACGGACGCCGTTGCCCTGTGGCTGTGTGCTCTGACCGAGCGGTTCGATCTCATAGGAAATCTGTGAGGGGGGTTCATCGATCCCCGCGACCGCAAACGTATGGTGCAGCAAACGCGGCGCTTCGCTCAGCAGCACCTCGCCCTGCCATTCAAGTTCGCCGGTCGGTGCCCGGCTCTCGATTTTCGCGCCTTTCTTCCAATCGGAAGTGTTCCAGCGCCCGAACCAGAACTTCTCGGTGGCTGTACTGCTGGTGAGGGTTTCCCATAACTCCGCGGGCGTGGAGTCGATGTAAGAGATGTAAATGAAATTGGGTTTGTCCATAAGAGGCCCTCATTCAAGAAAGGGGTTTGACGCAAGCAATCGTGTCCGGCCCGAATACAGCCGGTGCGGACCTATAAAGGGCATCGCGCCATGAAGCATCGGCCGAACAATCAAGCCAGGAGGGGATGAATTCACTGTTGAGAAGAAGCGGGTGCCGGCCAACTGCTTTGATTAGGTGATTCATAAAATGCAACTCATTGCCTGCATGTCAAGCAATGTAGATGGGCAGATAAAGGCATCATTCGATTGCGTCAGGACGACATTTACACATAGGCGCCGTCCTCCCGGGTAACTACGCGCCCCCATGACTTCGTTTTAGCGCAGGGCATTCTCCTGTAGGGGCGACCGGCGGTCGCCCACGCGGCGCAAAGATCGATATGCTTGCACATTGCGGGCGAATCCTTGGTTTGTCCGCAAAAATGATTGCCTGGGGTTGGTCTCTGCGCCCGCCGGTCGCCCCTACCAACGATGCTCAGCGCCATGGCCGCCTATGTGCGACCTGAGGGGGCTTTTCTCCCAGCACGCTACCCCGGCTCACCTGTAGGGGCGGCCCACGTGCAAAGCACGGCCTTCAGCGAGAAGGACGCGTGTCGTCATACGCACCGGGCGAACACAAGGTTCGCCCCTGCAGGTAGACGACATTGGTGCGGATAACGGCCCCATAGGCTGAATGGATGGATCCGGCAAAACCGGTTAAGGCGTTGTGCGCAAGGGTGGTATTCTCACGATTCTTTCGTTTCCGATGAGCGAAATGGCATTGGTGGGACAAAAAGAAGCGCATACGCCGCAGCCAATACAATGATCCTCGATGCGCTGGGCCATGCCGTCCTCATCCAGGAAGGCGGCGCCGGTGTGGCATTTCTCAACGCAGATGCCGCACCCCGTACATCGTTCCGCATCGATCTCGGCCATAAAATGGGTGGCATTGATCACCGGCGCGATCATGTTTTCCACCGAATTGCCGCAGCAGCATCGACAGCAATTGCAGACACTGGTTTCGTCTTTGAGAATGTCGAAGTTCGGATGATAGGCTTTATGTACCAATCCGGCTTGCGCGGCTTCTTTCAAAACCAAAAGTGCCTCTTGCTTTGAAATCATGCGCGCAAACCCTTGTTGAGTGGTGTAGCGCGCTGATTTTCCGAAGGTAAAACAGGTCTCCCGTTGATCGGTCTGCCGGCAAGGCGATCCCATGAGATCCTTGTGGTGCCGGCAAAAGCAGTGGCCCAAGGCGATCTCATCGAATTTTTCGATCAGAGCGCTCACCTCCTGGGCCGGCACGATGCGTTCAATGGGCGCATCCAACGATTTCCCGACGATGATCTTGATGCGTTTGCCCGTAGGCGTGTTTTCCATCACCGGCACAGTGCGGTCTACCGGAGGGCCTTTCAACAGCAATGGAATGAACTGATCGTAGTTCTGCTGAACCATCTGCGTCAACTCGCCGAACAATTGATGAAACAGCTTGCTGATGGCGCGGTTTCTATCATTATGCTCGAGCTTTCTCATAAAAGTATATTCAAACGTGCCCACGTTCAACAGCGGCAGCAGACGGTATACCATGGTGCCGGCGCTGTTGGGTTGATTGAACAGGATGCCACGCGCCGCAAGGGCTTCGGCTTTGGCAAGAATCTGTTCCACAGGCAATTGGGTGCTTTGTTTTAATTGCTCCACGGTCTGGGATTTGCGGCCTGTAAAAGCAATGACAAAATCCAGTTCATCTTCGTTGATAAAATATCGCAGCAGTTTGCGTAAAGTATCATTGACGGGGATGGGTGTTCCGCCCGCCATGCTGATAGCGGTGCCGGCCAAAGTGTATTTCTCGTCGATGCTCGTTTCAGACATAGTCGTTCTCCAATAATAGTCGAAAGATAGCAGGTATGAATCATTTGAAGCAGCCTCATTGAGAGGTCCGACGGTGGCACAACCGCCTGCGCCTGTGCAATCACCTCATGACAGGATGTTGAAAAACAAGACTCAGGTCGCCTGGCAAGACAACCACAGGCACAGTTTTCAACAGCCTGGTCAACCAAGAACACGGTACCCATAGCATGTGTTTGCTTTACCACTCAAACAAAAACCCCAGCCGTTTCGCCGGACTGTTATCCATTTTACATAAACATCGAACGTACATCTTTATTGACAATGCCTGCTGATCTTCGTAATCTCCTTTTTAATTAAACAATCTAAATTTTCAACATACAAATGGTTTACAATCCTAATGAAAGATCGGCGGGTAAATGGATAAGATTGAAGAGCAGGCCGCCTTTATCTTCACCACCGGCCGGCAACTCCACGAGCGGATACTGAAGGTCCAGGGACGACACTTGGCGGCCAATGCGCCGTCGGCGACGACTGAACTTTCCCTGGCACAGTGGCATGCCGTGGGGGTGGTGCGTAGCGAAGGGTCTTTGACGATGGGCGCACTGTCCGAGTTGTTGGGAATTTCCGCGCCATCGGCCTCGGTCATGGTCGATCGGTTAGTTGAAAAAGGCCTTCTTCTCCGCGAACACAGCACCGTAGACCGGCGCAAGGTGATGGTGCGCATATCGCCGGAGGCGATTCAGGATATCGAAACGATCGAAGCCGGCCTGCTCGCCCTTTTCACTGACCTGGTGAAGAAGATAGGGCCGGATACCACCCGCAAATGGTGCGACGTTCTGGCAACCGTCAAAACGGTCATGGATGAAAAAGACTAAACAGCGGCCAATGAAAACCGCTGCAGTATTTTGATCAACTCGCAAAGTTTCGGTTACTTATCCTTTTTGATAAAAAGCAAAAGATCTTTATCTACATAGAACTGATAATATAATTCGGTTTTCGGTCGAAATGACACTGTAGAGCGTTTCGACTTTTAACCAACCATTAGATTAAATGCGAATATCTTTATAGAGGCATTCTCATGACAGACCCTTCCGATGCCACACGTTCTGAATATCCCAAACATCTCCGACGACGCCTGACACTCTGCGCGCTGCTGCTTCTGATCGGCTTTGGCGGATTTGCGGCGCTGGCCGGGCTCAAAAAAGCGCCGGCCGAAGCAGTGAACGGCGAGCGCCCGTTGAAAGTGACCACCATGCATGTTCAGGCCGAAGCAGTCCAAATCGCCGTCACCGGCCATGGCCAGGTGCGTCCGCTCAACCAGGTGCAGATCGCGGCCGAAGTGGCCGGACAGGTGGTTGCGGTCCATCCGCGTCTGAATGTGGGCGAGACAATTGCCAAGGGCGAACTTCTGTTCGAAATCGACGCGCGTAATTATGACATCGCGTTGACGCAGACCCAGGCCGAAGTCGCTCAATGGCAAAGCACTTTGAAACGAATAGAAAAACAAACTGCGATCGATACCGAACGCCTGAAAACATTGCTGCGCAACCGCGAACTCGCGGCGGCCGAATACGGGCGCATCCGCGACCTGTTCGACCGCCACAGCGTAGGCACCCGGTCGGGCGTTGACCGGGGCGAGCAGGCCTTGAACGCGGCCATTGACCAATACGATCAGATGGCCTTGGCCGTGTCGTTGAATCCGCTGCGGATCAAGGAGGCCGAAAGCAGCCTGTCCGCTTCCCGGGCCAGACTCAACCAAGCCCGGATCAACCTGCAGCGTTGCCGGGTGCAAGCGCCTTTCGATGGCCGCCTCAAAGCGGTCAATGTCGATCAGGGGCAATATGTAGCGCCCGGACAGGGATTGCTCACTTTGGCCGATGACACGGTTTTGGAAATCCATGTACCCCTGGACAGCCGCGATGTCCGGCAGTGGATCCAATTTACCGAATCCGCGCCGCAGCCCTCCGGCGCTTGGTTCAATGGCTTGAAGCCGGTGGCTTGTGCCATCCGCTGGACCGAGGCACCCCAGGATCTTGGCTGGGAAGGCAGCCTTCATCGCGTGGTGGATTTCAATCCCAAAACGCGCACGATCACTGTGGCGGTGCGGGTTTCAGGGGCAGCGGCCGTCAGGAGCGGCCGATTGCCCCTGGTGGAAGGCATGTTCTGCGAGGTGCGGATCCCGGGTTTGGTCCTGCCGCGCGCCTTTCGTATTCCCCGCCAGGCCGTGGGGTTTCGCGGCACCCTGTACACGGTAGTCGATCAGCGTTTGAAGACTGTGGCGGTTGAGGTGGCCCGGGAAGAAGGCGATGATGCCCTTATTGTCGGCGGTCTGAACGAGGGCGACGTTGTCATCACAACCCGTTTGGTCGATCCGCTGGAAGGCGCCCTGATCGAGGCGGTTGCTGCCGATGCCCCTCATGGTGAGGCCGACGCCCTATGAAAAGCATCCTGGCGGCCTTCGCCCGCAATACGGTATTTGCCAATATCCTGCTGGTATTGATTTTCTTGGCCGGCGGACTGGCAGTCAACAAAATGATCCGTGAAAACTTTCCCGAATTTTCACTCGACATGATCACCGTCACAGTGCCTTACCCCGGCGCCGATCCCGAAGAGGTGGAAGAAGGCGTCAGCCGCAAAATCGAAGAGGCCCTCGAAGGTACCGAAGGCATTAAGCTGATCACCACCAAGTCCAACGAAAATGTCGGCACCACGCTGATCGAGGTCAAGGAAGATTACGCTGTCACGGATGTTTTGGACAAAGTACGCACTCGGATCAATGCCATCTCCACGTTTCCCCGCGATGCCGAAAATCCGGTGATCGCCGAACTGCTGCTCAAAGACACGGTCATGCTGCTGTACCTGTCGGCCGACATGTCCGAACGCCGCATCAAAGAGTGGGCCGAACGCTTCAAGGAGGAGATCCAGCAACTGCCGCAAGTCTCGCAGGTGGCACTGTTCGGCACGCGCGATTACGAGATCGGCATCGAAATTTCGGAGCAGCGCCTGCGCCAGTACGGTCTGAACCTGGATCAAGTCGCCGCGGCGGTACGGCGCAGCAACCTGAATCTGGGTGGCGGCACCATTCGCACCAGCGGCGAAGAGATCCGCCTGCGCACCATGGGTCGCCGGTATACCGGTGCCGAATTGGCCGAGATCGTCGTGCTGTCCACACCGGCTGGGGATCTGATCACGTTGGATCGGGTGGCCACGATCCACGACGATTTCACCGAAGATCCGATCACAGCGATGATCAACGGCGACCCGGCGGTCATGCTGATCGTTTACAAGACCCAGGAAGAAGATGCCCTGATCATCTCCCAGGCGGTGACCCGCTACCTGCAGGAACGCCAGGCGCAGCTGCCTCCGGACGTCCACCTCAAAGTGCTCTACGACAATACCGATATGCTGCGCGACCGGATCGACCTGCTTGTTAAGAACGGCATCATCGGCATGATCATCGTTTTACTGGTCCTTTATATCTTTCTCGATGCGCGCCTGTCCTTCTGGTCCGGGATGGGCATTCCGATTTCGATTGCCGGTGCCCTGGTCATTCTTTACGCCATGGGCGGAACACTCAACATGATCTCCCTGTTCGGGCTCATTCTTGTGCTTGGCATTGTAGTCGATGATGCCATCGTGGTAGGCGAGGCCATCTACGTGCAGCGCAAAAACGGACTGCCGCCGCTCAGGGCCGCAGTCGAGGGGGTCAGCGAGGTGGGAATGCCGGTCGTCGCCGCAGTGCTGACGACCATTGTGGCCTTTATCCCACTGTTGTTCGTAGGCGGCATCATGGGTAAATTCATAGGCATCCTGCCGGTGGTGGTGATCGCTTGTCTGGTCGTATCGTTGGTTGAATGCCTGCTGATCCTTCCGGCTCACCTGAGTCATCTGCCCGATCCCAACCGTGAACGGTCCCAGGCCAATCCGGTTGTGCGCCGCCTGAATGCGCTGCACCGCAGCACCACCAGCGCCATGGAGTGGTTCGTCGGGTATGTGTACACCCCTTTCCTGAAAAGAGCGCTTTACTGGCGGTACATCACGTTGTGCGCGGCCATCAGCCTCATGCTGATCGTAGGCGGCATACTCGCGGGCGGGCTTCTCAAGTTCGAAGTTTTCCCCGATATCGATGGCTTTATCATGACGGCCACGGCCGAATTTCCCGCCGGCACCCCCGTGGCTGTTACCGATCATGCTATCGCGCAGATTGATGCGGCCCTGCTGCGCCTGGAAAAGCGCACCCGAACCGTGTCGGGCACCCCCATGATCCGGGACCGCATCGCCTTGGTCGGCCAGACCCTGGAAGACCCGCATGTGTTCAAAAGCGGTCCGCATGTGGGCTCGGTGCAAGCCATCCTGATCGATTCCGAACAACGCGGCATTTCGTCCAAAGATTTGATGGTGCAGTGGGAAATGGAAATCGGCGCGCTGCCCGGCGTCACATCTCTGACCTTTACCGGGCTGCAGGCCGGACCGCCGGGCGACCCGATTGAAGTGTGGCTGCAAGGCCACACAATGGCAGAGATCATCGCCGCCGCCGATGCGCTGATGGCCAAACTGCGCACGTTCGACGGTGTCTACCAGATCCGCTCGGATTTTTCGCCAGGCAAAAATGAAATCCGTTTCGTCCTTAAACCCCAGGCCCACGCACTGGGATTGACGGTGGAAGACCTGGCCCGCCAGGTGTATGCCGGTTATTACGGCAGTGAAGCCTTACGCCTGCAGCGCGGGCGCGACGATGTGCGTGTCAAAGTCCGCTACACGGCCGATGAGCGGCGCACCCTGTCGGATCTAGAACAGGTGCGCATCCGCACGCCCGCCGGATACGAAGTGCCGCTGCGCGCCGTAGCCCAATGGTCCTTTTCACCCGGTTATGCCACCATCACGCGCACCAACGGCATGCGCCGCGTGGCGGTCAGCGCCGGTGTCGACAGCAACCGGGCCAATGCCAATGAAATTTTTGCCGATATGAAGACAAACTTTTTCCCCCAATTGACACGCAACTACCCTGGAATCCATGTGGATCTGCAGGGCGAACAGAAGAAAATGCGCGAGTCCCTTGCGCCACTCAAAATTGGCTTCGGGATGGCGATGGTCGGCATATTCATAATCATTGCCACCATTTTCCGATCGTACGTACAGCCCTTCGTGATTCTCTTTACCGTGCCTTTCGGCCTTATTGGCGCGGCTTTCGGTCATTTGCTGCTGGGCTATGATTTTTCGATGATGAGCATGTTCGGCATGGTGGCCCTGGCCGGCGTCGTGGTCAATGACGCCATCGTGATGATCGAACGCGTCAATGAAAATCTGGCTTCGGGAATGCCCTTTTTTGAAGGGCTCATTGCCGCCGGCGCGCGTCGCTTCCGCGCGGTGTTCCTGACGACGGTCAGCACCGTGGGCGGCCTGGCCCCGTTGATCCTGGAAACCGATCTGCAGGCCAAGTTTTTGATTCCCATGGCGTTATCCCTGGCAGCCGGCGTGGCGTTCGCGACCGTTTTGACATTGGGCCTGATCCCGGGGTTAATGGCCATTCTCAACGATCTGCGCCGGATCATGTTCCGCTTGGTGCACAAACGCTGGCCCACTCGGGAAGAAGTAGAGCCGGCCGCCACACGGCATGCGGATACCTGGACCGACCGATCCGCAACGGTACCGCACGTTGCCACTGGAGGCGAACGAAACTGAACTGAAGCCCGCATAGGAGAAGACACATGCGCAACAAGCTGATCATCGCGGCAATGGCCATCCTGCTGATTTTGAACGTGACCCCGTACGTGGACCAGATCGGCGACACCTATTTCGACAAGGCCCTGAGCGGGGCTGCGGTAACCTATGCCATGGCCCGCGTGCTCAACGGTATTATATCCGTCATTCAGAACGTGGAGGTGGCTGCCACCCCGGCCGGCGTCGGCCTTTCGGTGGCACCCGGCCAGATCCTGGACCCCTTAAACGATCTGGTCGAACAGTTTTCAACGGTCATGCTGCTAGCGACCGTATCGCTGGCGATTCAGAAACTGCTTTTGACCTTCTCGGGATTGTGGATATCCAAATGGGTCTTTTCCGGCTTGCTGGGGCTGCTGCTGATTTTTCTCGTTCTCGGTCACTTTAACGTCGCCCGCCGAATGAACAAAGGCCTGCTGTACAAAATGGTTGTACTGGTGCTGTTCATCCGCTTCGTGATTCCTTTTATCGCCGTATCCAGCGGCATTATCGAAACGGCGTTCTTAAACGAGCCCATCAAAAACAGAACCGAAAAATTGCAACTTCTCGAACAAACGGCGACCCAGGCCATCGAACCCGAAGGGGAGCACAAATGGCACGAAAGCTTCATTCCGAGCAGCAAAAATTTAACCAAAGTGAAAGAAAACGCCGTCCTTTTGAAAGAGAAAATATCCCAATCGATCAACACGATCGTCGACCTGATCGCTCTTTTCATCATCCAGACAATACTGCTGCCCATCGTCTTTCTCTATGTAGCGTTAAAACTGGTCAAACACCTTATCGCATATGACTTTTCAAAGCACCCGGCAGCGCTTCAATAGTTATTGCCGGCATCTGATGGGGCTAAAAAAGCGACGATTTCGGAAAGGCGCCATCATTGACAAGACGGGAGGTGATCGGGGTGGGTGGTCTACGCCACATCAGGCATGTGATTTAGGAGCGGCATGCGTCGCCGTGTTATCCGGGCGACGATTTGACAGCAACGCGCAGCGCCACCGGCCAACTCAGCCGGTGGGTTGTCTCTGCACTGCCCCAGTACGGTGCCAATTGCGGCATCAGCGCGGTGACCGGATCGAAGCGCCGCGACGCGATGAAACGTTGCGTGGCCGACCAGGTGCGCAGATATCCCGCCAGGTGGTGCATCGTCCAATTCGCGGTCAAAGCAAATGCCGGCGATTGAAGCTCTCTGAACGGCAAAACCAGCGAGCGATAGCCCTCTTCTACCAGACGGCGCTCGGGAGGCCAGTAGGGACTGACGATGTCGTCGTAAAAATGCTGCAAAAGGTCTTGCATAACCGGATGCGTTACCTGCAATCGTCCATAGTTCCACACGGCCAAAACGCCGCCGGGCCGTAAAACGCGGTCGGCTTCGAGAAAAAAGCGCGACAGATCGAACCAGTGCAAGGCCTGGGCGACGGTCACAAGGTCGACGGATGCTGGACGCAGGCCGCAGGCTTCAGCGGCAGCCACGAAGTAGTGCAACTTTGGGTCGCGAGCAGCTTTGGATATTTGCCGCAAGCTGGCATCACTGGCAACCACCTGGACAAAGAAACGCACCAGCGGCAAGGCGGCTTGGCCCGATCCGGTAGCGCAATCCCACGCGCATTCGCGTCGCGCCGGCAGCGCGGCCAGGTAGCTGAAAAGATCATCCGGATAGCGTGGCCTGAATTGCGCATATTGGGCCGAAACCTCCGAAAAATGGTCTGCAAAAGAAGCCCTCATTGTGTCAAAAATGGCCAAGTACCGGATGCGGCGTATATGGTTCCTGAAGCCGTCTTATCTCTTCCAAGATAGCCTTCAAAGCCATCCGAACCATATATCATGAGTGGACATTTGGAAATTTCAATGGTGGTGATGCCCACCCTGCCAGCTAAAAAATTCTTCTCCCCTCTCCTTCCAATGCCTCGATTAAAAACAAAAACGGGTATTCACGAAGACATCAATCTTCGCAACCGCCAGTTCTCGTACTTTTAGAAAAGATCTTGATCTAAGTGAGCTAAGGGCAGACTTGACCCCTTTGCAGCCTTGACCCCTTTGCAGCCATGCCGCAATTATCTGATCAGCCGCCACAAAACATCCAGTGGAACTGAATGCTCTTGAACAAACCATCCCAGAAAACAGCAACCACAATCTTTTGATCGCCACCTGGAATATCCGATCTTTCGGATCACTTAACAGAAAATGGGCAGCCTCCCAAAATGATTGCCCGAAACGCGACCTCCAGGCAGGCATGGATCACGTGAACGCTCGTTTGTAAGCATCTGAAAAAGCCTTGCGACCTGGTACAATCCAGGCATCGGAAGCGGCGCAAAAACAAACCTTGAGCAAAGCCATCAAGATGGGCCATAACGAAGCCGTGCCCCACAGGTGCGCCGAACCACAGCGTGGACTGCTATGCGGCTTGATCCAAATAAATACGCCCTTGGTCGTCATGTGTCAGCGGCGACGCCAAAATGTCCTAAATATGGCGGATTAAAAATGTATACATCTGAAAGTTGGTTTGTTGCCGGAGCCGGTACCTGTTATTTACCAACCGCCCATCAAAGAAAGCCGCCGTTTTCAACCAAATTGATATCGAAGTCGGAAAATTTAAGAGCACCGACAATTCGGCAAACCACAAGGCCCATTCAAGCCTTCCCACCCATGCCTTAAAAAACCCAATCCAATAAACTGAGCGAAGCGATTCCCATTTTATTGATCTTCACAAACCGCGGCGCCGCATTCCGCTCTACTTGATAATTCGCTCTTGGATTTCTTTAACGACTCCTATACGACCATCAATTGTTACCAAAATCGTAAAGTAATCAAAGTTTATTGAAGAATTAGTAGTGTTAAAACCTACAGCGTAGAGCCACTTCTTATCATTCTTTTCCCATTTACTAAAAGTGATATTAGAAACACTCCAGCCAAGCTTTTTGTCTACAATTTTATATAGTTGTTCGTATGCTATATCAATTATCTTGCTTAAGGGCTTTGGAAGACTTTTGTCATGCAAATTAAAATCGGGTGAATCAGTTAAGTAGGTAGCAGGCATAATAGAAGCATATTTTTTCCCCTGATAATTTGAATAGTATGTTTGTCCCGAATCAAGTTCGGAGGCTTCGGCAGAAATAACAATCATAAGAATTGAAAAAACCAATGAAACGTTCTTCAGCATGTTTTCTACTCTCCTTTTCATTAATCGGCTTCACTATCTACCGTGAATACAACCCAGGAGGGTTTGGCTTGACACAATTACAACTGCTACCCCGCCTAACACTATTTGTGCCAACCATAGCCCCAACTCTGCTTTCATATTCCCTGCCACCATATTTTGAATAGTTTTCTGTCGATGTGTCTGTATAAGTTTGATATTTTAGATAAGAATAGTATTCACCACATTCTTCCTCAATGCATTCGAATATGTATGTATTAAAAATAGTATAGGTTTCTGTTACATCAATTCTCAATTCTCTGTAATAAATACAGACACAACCTATATTCACTTGCAAAAAACGTTGAAACAACCAATCACCAGCAACAATTTTTTCTTTCGTATCGGTTAATAGAGAATATGAGGTGGTTCCTATTAAACTGCACTTAAGACCTAAGGAGTCAACAAAACGTATGGGATTGTTTTGGACATAAGAGTAAAAATTGACGCCCCCAGCCAATCCAATCGGATCGGGTCTCAAATATCTCCCAAGCTGTGGGTCGTAGTATCTATTCCAATTATAGTGCAGCCCAGTCTCCGAGTCGAAGTATTGGCCCGCATATACTCCGATGCGAATGCCCCATAAAGAGCACTTTTTTTGACCCCCTCGGGCACACCTTCTTGAGTTTCAAAGAGCTGGTGCAAGCTTAGCCGCACATGCCGCATAAAGCAACAATATCTTGCGGTTAAAAGAAAAGGCACCGGCCCTCCTTTTTCTTTAACCGCCAAAATCTAATCCGATAACATTCCTTTTCAGGGTCGGCGGGTGGGCATATAAAAATAGACAGGATTCCTTCGGGAGCCCCTGGGGGCGGACGGGCGAGACGCAGAGGGGTTGAAGCGGAGTGCGGACCAGGTCGCTTAAAGCCTTGGGGCAAGTAGACATAATACACCTGTTATGTCTAGCGAAGCGAGGGAAGGTTTTTGGCGTGGGGGCTGCGTTTTTGCAGCCCGCATGACAAAAAGCCACGGCTGATAAGGCGCCTTATCAGCCGTGCCGAAGCGCAGCGGACTTGCCCCAAGGCTTTAAGCGACCGGCCGTAACCTACATAAGACCGGTGGGGCCACGCCACCCGGCGGGCGGGGGATCAAATAGACCCCATTCCTTTTTTAAGGGGCGGTGGGCGGGCATCCAATCAGACGCGGCTGCGAGCGCAGGCAGCGGAGGACCGACGCGGGCTTTGCGGCGGGCCGCAGCCCGAGCACGCAGACGCACCGCTGTTTAAAGGCGCTCATCTGCATCTTTTTTGGGTGATGGGATCAGATGGGGCTGGTTGCTCTCGGCGGCGGGATCGTCGGTCTTTCTCGGTCGCTCGGATTCTAATCATGGATCCTGCTTTCAGCGCCGGTTGTAGGTGCGCACGATGGCATTGCACAGGGCCTGCATGTTGTCCGGGTCCAGGATCTGCAATGCCTCCCCCAGATTAAAGAGCTTGTGGATGTCCGGGTTGCACAGATTCAGCAAGGCCTCCAGGATCAGGAACTCACCATGGCTCAATACCCCGCCGCCGCCCTCGTAAAGGTAGTTGGATAGATCAAGATCGTAAAAATCGGTGGGTGTGATGCCAGGGATATTGCCCTTATCCACGCCCTTAAACCGCAGGGCCGGGAACGAGCAGGCGATTTCAAACAGTCGTTGATCGTTGGTGCTCATGGCTTTTGCCTCCTTATTTGATGCTTTCCGATGGATGATATTTGGCGTGGATCTGCTTTAAGTCGTTGATCGTAACGCGGGTGTAGATCTGCGTGGATTCTAATGATTCGTGACCAAGCATTTCCTGGAGATGGCGAACAGGGGCGCCGTTTTTGAGCATGTGCGTTGCGCACGTGTGGCGGAACGTATGGGTGGAGACATTCTTGCGGATGCCGGCAAGCGTGGCGCAGCGCTTGACCACGGCCCATATGCTGTTGGGGTCCATTTTGTCGCCCCAGCGGTTGACGACGAGATGGCCGGTGTCTTTGTCGTGCAAGAGCGCGGGGCGCACCATCAGCATGTAGCTTTCAACCAGGCGGCACACCCGGGCGCTCAATGGCACCACGCGTTCCTTGTCGCCCTTTCCCCGGATGAGGATAAAGCCGGCGGTAAGGTCAAGGTCGCTGATCTTGATGCCGGCCATCTCAGAGCGCCTGATGGCGGTGTCGTAGAGGATCTCCAGGATGATGCGGTTGCGATAGCCGCGGTTGGTGCGGTCTGCCGCTGAGTCCATGAGCGTTTTGATTTCGTTTTCGCTTAAGATCACCTTGGGCAGCCGTTTGGGTTTTCTGGGCGGGTGGATGGTTTCGCCCGGGTCGTTGATCAGATAATCGTGCTCTTTTAAAAAGCGGGTAAAGGCCTTGACCACGCCCAGGCTCTGGGCCTGGGTGCGCAGGCTGAGCAGCTTGCCTTTGGCCGTGATCCGGAAGGCAAGATCTTGCTGGTATTCGTACAGGACATCGCTGTTGAGATCTTCGATGGCCGGCGCTTTTTCTTGCTCCAGGAACTTGGCCAGATCGGCGAGCCCATATTTGGCCCCTTTGATCGTGTAATAGGACCGGCCCAGGGTCTTGAGGTGTTTTAAGTAGGTCGGGATCAACTGTCTAATCAACATGGTCTTTTACTCCCGGATGGGTCTTTGCATGGGTCTTTTTTACTTCCATCGGCATGATCTTGGTATAGGTCTGGGTGGTGCTCAAATGCCGGTGGCCAAGAAGCTTTTGGATGTAACGGATATCGGCCCCTTGCTGCAAAAGGTGCGTTGCGCAACTGCGCCGCAGGGTGTGCGGCGAGACCGGCTTTTTGATGCCGGCACAAAGACGGTAGGCACGAAGGGCCGCCCTGACCGCCCCGGCCGTCATGACCATTCCGGTATTGAGCAAAAACAGGCGGCGCTCTTTAATGTTTTTACGGGCATAGCTGGGCCGGATCTTTTCCAGGTACTCGCGCAGCCAGCGGGCGGCCGCTTTTCCCAGGGGAACCACGCGTTGTTTGTTGCCCTTGGCCTTGCGGATATAGAGCACCTTGTCTTTAAAGTCGGCGTGGTAGATTTCAAGGGATAGCAGCTCATCGAGCCTTATAGCCGTGGCATACAATACTTCCATCATGGCCCGGTCCCGGATGCCGGTTTTAAGCGATGTGTTGGGCTGATCCAAAAGCTTTTGTACTTCCGCGATGGTGAGCACCGGACCTATTTTGCGATGCTTGCGGCAGGTCTCGACGATCCCTTCGGTGGGGTTGATCAAGAGCTTGTGGGTCGCAACTAGGTGCTCGAACAGCCGCTTGACCGGCCGCAGCTTGAGCGCCTTGCTCTCCATGGCGATGGGTTCGGCCATCACCGAAGCTTGGTAATCGACGATCATCTGATGGGTCACCGTGCGCAGGTCGCAGCCCCCCAGGCCCTGAAGGTAGCGGCTGAACTGGTCCAGGCCTTTGCGGTAGATGTCCATGGTGGCGGCGGCGTATCCGGCCGCTTTCAGGTGAAGCTTGTATTCGGTGATGATGGTCAAAACGTCCACTACTTGGATACCCCCCCTCTCCCCCCGCTGCTTCTCCTGTCCCGGCCTCGAAGGGGTCAGTCTTTTCTTTTAATTGCCAAAGCTTAAGTCCTATTAGTCGCTCCTCGAAGCGCCCTCGCAGTTGCTCGGATGGCCTCGAAGTGGCCCTCTCGTCCCTCGAAGTTCATTTGCTCAGCAGCTTTTTAATCTCCTCCACCGGCGTCAGGTTCAGGTAACACTTGCCGCTGTCCTCGCCCTGCCCCTTGTAGTTCAGGGCATAGGCGTACTGCTTGCCCTGGGCGCCGATGCGGGCGTGAAGATATTCCAGCTCTTCGAGCTGCTTGATATGGGCTCTGATTTGCCAATCGGTCCAGCCGGTGTGCTCGCGGATCTGGCGGCGGGTAAAATAGATTTCATCGATGGCGCATTTGCTTTTATCGGTGAGCTCCTTGACCATGGTGTAAATGGCCGAGAGCAGCGTTCGGGACGGCGGGGCCAGCTCGTCCAGGCACTGGCCCAATACCTGGTTGGCCAGGTGGTTGGCCCGCTCGATGTCTTCTAAGGTGACTTCAATGTACTGCACCGGTTTTGCCTCGATCTCCACCGTCTGGATCGGCCGCTGATACTGATACAGGTAGGCGATGACCCGGATCAGGCCCAGGTACTTTTTATGGTCCCTTCGGGTGCGGATGCTGTGGTTGGGATAGGCCAGGTACTCGCTGTAAGGGTTGACCACGGCCAGGGGTTTTAGCATCCGCTGGGCCGTGTGGTGCTTTTTGACGATGTGCTCGGATCTTTTCTTTTTAACCAGCCCTTCCAACGTCTCGGCCTTGCGCTGCATCTGGTGGATGGCTTCGGTCATCTTGGCCGATTCGTCGATGGTCAAAAACAAAAAGCGGCTGGCGGTTTCGCCTTCAAGCTCGGCGGCCGTGGTGGTGATCATCACGGCCACGGGTCCTTTGACGGTGTACTCCTCGGTCTTCATCTTGCCCGTGGACTGGTCCTTGCCCGTGGCGGCCACGGTGATCTTTTTGGAGCTTTGGATGTTGCGAATGGAGTAAGCCGCCCCGCCCATGCCCACCTCTTCTTCGATGGCCAGGATCTTGTTTACCAGCGAGTCTTCTTCCTTGTAAAAAAGGGCCTGGTCGGTGATGCGGGTGTATTTGACATAGTCCTCATCGGGCACCAGGGACAAAACAGCGTCTTGCAGCGTGGATTTGCCGGCGGCGCTGCGGGATTGGATCAGCACGGACAAAGGATCATCGAGCTTTCTGGAGACGGCCGCTAAATACCCCACCAGTTTATTGGTCTGTTCACCGGTGACGCCGATGGTCTCAAGGTCATTCACGATCTCGGTGAACATCTCCGGGTTTTTGAGCATGCAAAGGGCCTTATCCTTTTCCTCCTGGGTGGGCTCAACCGCCGATGACGGTTTTTGCTTGGGCTTGTATTCTTCCACCAGCGTCAACAGACGGCCCACATCCTCTTTGAGCAGCTCTTCGGCCGCTGAGAACAGATCGGCGCACAGTTTGGCGAACCAGGCCCGGGAACGCGACGAATACAGATCAATGGTGGTCAGCTCAAAAGGGCCGCCTTCGCTAGGGCTACGGCGGCCAGGCAGGTTTGTTGAGGCTTTTACAGTAGCCTTCAGTTGGGTGTCGCCTCGGCAGATGCCTTTGATTTCGTACTGGCGCTCGCCAAAGCCCACGATAAAGCCGTGCTCGGTCTCTTTGTAAAGGGTCTGCTTGCGGTTGTTGACCTTGTCCGATTGCTCCAGGCTCGCCGGGTTGGCGGCCTTGAGCAGGGCCTCGAACTGCTCGGGCGTATGGCGCTTGAAGTAGATGTTCACATCCTTATCGGGCAACGTCACGGGGAACGCATCAATGCCCTTTTCCTTTAACCGCAAGGATACGGCGTCAACGGCCCGCCGGCCCGCGTCGTCGGCGTCGAACACGAGATAGGCACTTTTGATCTTCCGGTGCAGCAACTGAAGGTGGTCATCGATCAGGCCGTTGACGCCGTAAAGGGGGATCACGTTTTTAAAGCCCTGGTCGTACAGGGTCAGGGCGTCGATGATCGATTCGGTCAGGATAATGGTTTGGCTGCGGTTGACGGCCTGGCGGTTGACCAGGCCGCTGCGAGGGCCTGGAAGGTATAGGTGCGTGACGCTTGCCGCGGCACCCGGATCGATACTGCGCCCGTAAAGCCCTATGGTGACGCCGTTTGCGCTGTACAGCGGGAACACCACGCAGTTGTAAAATAGTTCATGGCCCTTGGCGTTTAAGATGCCGATCTCTTTTAAGGCCTGGATCACTTCCGGATCTTGCGGCAAAAGTTGCAGCAAGGTGCCGTTGGCAAAGCCTGCACCAAAGTCCTTCAAGGATTGCTGATCGGTGATGCCCCGCTCCTGCTGGAGGTAGGCGAGCCCCCGACGGTCTTCGCCCAGAAGGTACTGGTAATAGACCACTACCTGGCCGAGCAGTTTGCTCTGCTTGACCGATAGCCCCTTGGGTTGATCCGCCACCGGCTTGGCCTTTACCGATGGTAAATTGCCGATCACTGCCAGCCGGGCCACCGCCTCCTTGAAGTCCACCTGGTCGAACAGCTCCACGAAGCGGATGGCGTCGCCGGCGGCCCCGCAGCCGAAGCACTGCCAAAGGTTCTTTACTGGATTGATGGATAAAGATGGGTTCTTGTCGGCATGGAAAGGGCAAAGGCCGAAGTAGCCCTTACCGTTTTTCTTCAATTCGATGCCCTTGGCCCGCACCAGGGCCAAAAGGTCAGTACGCTTGGCTTGATCGATTACCGCCTGATCTATGGCCATTTTTTCTTCTCCCCTCTTGCCGCGGCGTAGCGTTTGCGCGTAGCCGGGCTATCCCGGCGTAGCCTTTTGGCGAAGCCGGATCGTACTTTCTCAGTGTGTCGAACATCACGTCCCGCAGATGGTTCAGGCTTTCCCGAAGCTGCACCGGGTTGACCAGGGCCCGGCCGGCCCGGTAGTCGCTGTCCAGCCGGTCCAGGTCGGCGCCGGTGATCAGGAAGGTGGCGATGCGCTTGCCGTTATTGCGAACGCGCACTTCGGCCAGATCGCCACCCATGCACAGCAAAAAAGCGCCTCTAAACAGATCGGTGACTTCAACGGTACCTTGCAAAGGTTCCTCACCTCCTTTCAACTGATTGATTTTTTTGGGGAGATGCGCTAAACAGGCGGGAAGTTCAAAGGGTTGCCGCCCTTTGTTCCCGTTCCAAGCCATCAGCCGCAAACCCTCTACGGTCAAGGGCTGATGGCTTTCCTTTTTTGCAAACTCCCGTCAAGCAACTGTCAAGCAAATTATGAGTGGTTTTTGATGTATTTTACTTTGGCCATAAATGATGTAATATACATCAATTGTCAAGGGCAAAATGATCGGCTTTTAAAAGGGCGTGCTATGAAAAGCATTATGCCAAGAAAATCGAACTTAAAATTGCCGCCCATTGATTTGGGGATCGAGACGATCGGGCAAAGAATCGCCCGCCTGCGCAAGGAACGCGGATATAGCCAAGAGGCATTGGCCCAAAAAATGGGCATCGTAAGGGTACTTGTCTCCGATTATGAAAAGGGCAGGCTGCGCCCGCACCCGGAGATGGTGGCGCGGTTCGCCCTGGCGTTCGGCATTACCGCCGACGAGCTGATAGGCCTCAAGCTGCTTGAAGGCGATGACCATCAACCCAATCTTGCCATCCAAAAAAGGATGCGGATGATCGAACAGCTCCCGCCATCCAAGCGAAGAGTAATCCTGCAAACTATCGATGCTTTTATCAAGGGCACAGAATGATCTGTGGCCCTGATTAAAAGAAAAGGCGGATGAACCAATTTTAGTTCACCCGCCTCTTTGCTTCAATAATGCGCCGTCTGTCAGCGGTTGATCAGATGTGAAAATGCAAGGGGCATCCCCATAACTCCATAACTCCCCGGTCCTTGATTCAGGGCGCCCCCATCGATCCGTGATTAAATGATGGGAAGTAATATTTAATTAATAAAAGCAATATAGCCCAAATGAAAAAAGCACCCAAGAAAGATAGCCGTTGATCAATATAGTTTAAAAAAATTGTCAGAACAAAGATTACAGCATAAATCGCGGGAAGATAAACAGTGAGGTTTTTATCTCGTAAACACCAATACATTAATGGCGATAAAATTATTCCACATACGAATGCAAAAATTAATGCTACTTGTATAACGCCTGGTAAAAATATTGTGTCTAATTGTATTTTGCCGCTAGCTGAAACAGAATAGGCAAAAGCCGTCAAAAAGCTTCCCACCAGACTAAACCCGAGCATAATTAAGTAACTATTACTTCTCATTTTATTTCCTTTACTTTTATTGCGCGGTTTATTTAGTCGTAAACAAGCATTTTGTATAGCAGTAACCTAAAGCAATTTCTGGCCGATCATGGCCGCCATCACTTGCCGCCTTGTAGCACTTCAGGTGTGCCTCCCCCGTTGGTGCTCCCTTATCATCCATACACCTTAAACAACCACGCACTTTTTTGGACCAAGCACTATTACCAGCGCATTTACAAAAACACCGAAGGCTTGTACCTAAATACCTTCTATCTCCATATTTGTCGCAGTCTGGCGAATCGTCAGGCAAGCCAGGTGCTTTTAGGCATGGATCTTCGCATTCACTCTCTGTTTTTTCCCCTGTTGGGTCTGTCCACCGTATTGGGTTGTTTTTTGAATAGGAATAAAGGTTGTACTCTTTACTTTTAAACCCAATCGGATCAGCTCGAAGATATCTTCCTATCGAAGGGTCGTAATATCGATTCCAATTATAGTGCAGCCCGGTCTCCCCATCGAAGTATTGGCCCGCATATACTCCGATGCGAATGCCCCATAAAGAGCACTTTTTTTGACCCCCTCGGGCACACCTTCTTGAGTTTCAAAGAGCTGGTGCAAGCTTAGCCGCACATGCCGCATAAAGCAACAATATCTTGCGGTTAAAAGAAAAGGCACCGGCCCTCCTTTTTCTTTAACCGCCAAAATCTAATCCGATAACATTCCTTTTCAGGGTCGGCGGGTGGGCATATAAAAATAGACAGGATTCCTTCGGGAGCCCCTGGGGGCGGACGGGCGAGACGCAGAGGGGTTGAAGCGGAGTGCGGACCAGGTCGCTTAAAGCCTTGGGGCAAGTAGACATAATACACCTGTTATGTCTAGCGAAGCGAGGGAAGGTTTTTGGCGTGGGGGCTGCGTTTTTGCAGCCCGCATGACAAAAAGCCACGGCTGATAAGGCGCCTTATCAGCCGTGCCGAAGCGCAGCGGACTTGCCCCAAGGCTTTAAGCGACCGGCCGTAACCTACATAAGACCGGTGGGGCCACGCCACCCGGCGGGCGGGGGATCAAATAGACCCCATTCCTTTTTTAAGGGGCGGTGGGCGGGCATCCAATCAGACGCGGCTGCGAGCGCAGGCAGCGGAGGACCGACGCGGGCTTTGCGGCGGGCCGCAGCCCGAGCACGCAGACGCACCGCTGTTTAAAGGCGCTCATCTGCATCTTTTTTGGGTGATGGGATCAGATGGGGCTGGTTGCTCTCGGCGGCGGGATCGTCGGTCTTTCTCGGTCGCTCGGATTCTAATCATGGATCCTGCTTTCAGCGCCGGTTGTAGGTGCGCACGATGGCATTGCACAGGGCCTGCATGTTGTCCGGGTCCAGGATCTGCAATGCCTCCCCCAGATTAAAGAGCTTGTGGATGTCCGGGTTGCACAGATTCAGCAAGGCCTCCAGGATCAGGAACTCACCATGGCTCAATACCCCGCCGCCGCCCTCGTAAAGGTAGTTGGATAGATCAAGATCGTAAAAATCGGTGGGTGTGATGCCAGGGATATTGCCCTTATCCACGCCCTTAAACCGCAGGGCCGGGAACGAGCAGGCGATTTCAAACAGTCGTTGATCGTTGGTGCTCATGGCTTTTGCCTCCTTATTTGATGCTTTCCGATGGATGATATTTGGCGTGGATCTGCTTTAAGTCGTTGATCGTAACGCGGGTGTAGATCTGCGTGGATTCTAATGATTCGTGACCAAGCATTTCCTGGAGATGGCGAACAGGGGCGCCGTTTTTGAGCATGTGCGTTGCGCACGTGTGGCGGAACGTATGGGTGGAGACATTCTTGCGGATGCCGGCAAGCGTGGCGCAGCGCTTGACCACGGCCCATATGCTGTTGGGGTCCATTTTGTCGCCCCAGCGGTTGACGACGAGATGGCCGGTGTCTTTGTCGTGCAAGAGCGCGGGGCGCACCATCAGCATGTAGCTTTCAACCAGGCGGCACACCCGGGCGCTCAATGGCACCACGCGTTCCTTGTCGCCCTTTCCCCGGATGAGGATAAAGCCGGCGGTAAGGTCAAGGTCGCTGATCTTGATGCCGGCCATCTCAGAGCGCCTGATGGCGGTGTCGTAGAGGATCTCCAGGATGATGCGGTTGCGATAGCCGCGGTTGGTGCGGTCTGCCGCTGAGTCCATGAGCGTTTTGATTTCGTTTTCGCTTAAGATCACCTTGGGCAGCCGTTTGGGTTTTCTGGGCGGGTGGATGGTTTCGCCCGGGTCGTTGATCAGATAATCGTGCTCTTTTAAAAAGCGGGTAAAGGCCTTGACCACGCCCAGGCTCTGGGCCTGGGTGCGCAGGCTGAGCAGCTTGCCTTTGGCCGTGATCCGGAAGGCAAGATCTTGCTGGTATTCGTACAGGACATCGCTGTTGAGATCTTCGATGGCCGGCGCTTTTTCTTGCTCCAGGAACTTGGCCAGATCGGCGAGCCCATATTTGGCCCCTTTGATCGTGTAATAGGACCGGCCCAGGGTCTTGAGGTGTTTTAAGTAGGTCGGGATCAACTGTCTAATCAACATGGTCTTTTACTCCCGGATGGGTCTTTGCATGGGTCTTTTTTACTTCCATCGGCATGATCTTGGTATAGGTCTGGGTGGTGCTCAAATGCCGGTGGCCAAGAAGCTTTTGGATGTAACGGATATCGGCCCCTTGCTGCAAAAGGTGCGTTGCGCAACTGCGCCGCAGGGTGTGCGGCGAGACCGGCTTTTTGATGCCGGCACAAAGACGGTAGGCACGAAGGGCCGCCCTGACCGCCCCGGCCGTCATGACCATTCCGGTATTGAGCAAAAACAGGCGGCGCTCTTTAATGTTTTTACGGGCATAGCTGGGCCGGATCTTTTCCAGGTACTCGCGCAGCCAGCGGGCGGCCGCTTTTCCCAGGGGAACCACGCGTTGTTTGTTGCCCTTGGCCTTGCGGATATAGAGCACCTTGTCTTTAAAGTCGGCGTGGTAGATTTCAAGGGATAGCAGCTCATCGAGCCTTATAGCCGTGGCATACAATACTTCCATCATGGCCCGGTCCCGGATGCCGGTTTTAAGCGATGTGTTGGGCTGATCCAAAAGCTTTTGTACTTCCGCGATGGTGAGCACCGGACCTATTTTGCGATGCTTGCGGCAGGTCTCGACGATCCCTTCGGTGGGGTTGATCAAGAGCTTGTGGGTCGCAACTAGGTGCTCGAACAGCCGCTTGACCGGCCGCAGCTTGAGCGCCTTGCTCTCCATGGCGATGGGTTCGGCCATCACCGAAGCTTGGTAATCGACGATCATCTGATGGGTCACCGTGCGCAGGTCGCAGCCCCCCAGGCCCTGAAGGTAGCGGCTGAACTGGTCCAGGCCTTTGCGGTAGATGTCCATGGTGGCGGCGGCGTATCCGGCCGCTTTCAGGTGAAGCTTGTATTCGGTGATGATGGTCAAAACGTCCACTACTTGGATACCCCCCCTCTCCCCCCGCTGCTTCTCCTGTCCCGGCCTCGAAGGGGTCAGTCTTTTCTTTTAATTGCCAAAGCTTAAGTCCTATTAGTCGCTCCTCGAAGCGCCCTCGCAGTTGCTCGGATGGCCTCGAAGTGGCCCTCTCGTCCCTCGAAGTTCATTTGCTCAGCAGCTTTTTAATCTCCTCCACCGGCGTCAGGTTCAGGTAACACTTGCCGCTGTCCTCGCCCTGCCCCTTGTAGTTCAGGGCATAGGCGTACTGCTTGCCCTGGGCGCCGATGCGGGCGTGAAGATATTCCAGCTCTTCGAGCTGCTTGATATGGGCTCTGATTTGCCAATCGGTCCAGCCGGTGTGCTCGCGGATCTGGCGGCGGGTAAAATAGATTTCATCGATGGCGCATTTGCTTTTATCGGTGAGCTCCTTGACCATGGTGTAAATGGCCGAGAGCAGCGTTCGGGACGGCGGGGCCAGCTCGTCCAGGCACTGGCCCAATACCTGGTTGGCCAGGTGGTTGGCCCGCTCGATGTCTTCTAAGGTGACTTCAATGTACTGCACCGGTTTTGCCTCGATCTCCACCGTCTGGATCGGCCGCTGATACTGATACAGGTAGGCGATGACCCGGATCAGGCCCAGGTACTTTTTATGGTCCCTTCGGGTGCGGATGCTGTGGTTGGGATAGGCCAGGTACTCGCTGTAAGGGTTGACCACGGCCAGGGGTTTTAGCATCCGCTGGGCCGTGTGGTGCTTTTTGACGATGTGCTCGGATCTTTTCTTTTTAACCAGCCCTTCCAACGTCTCGGCCTTGCGCTGCATCTGGTGGATGGCTTCGGTCATCTTGGCCGATTCGTCGATGGTCAAAAACAAAAAGCGGCTGGCGGTTTCGCCTTCAAGCTCGGCGGCCGTGGTGGTGATCATCACGGCCACGGGTCCTTTGACGGTGTACTCCTCGGTCTTCATCTTGCCCGTGGACTGGTCCTTGCCCGTGGCGGCCACGGTGATCTTTTTGGAGCTTTGGATGTTGCGAATGGAGTAAGCCGCCCCGCCCATGCCCACCTCTTCTTCGATGGCCAGGATCTTGTTTACCAGCGAGTCTTCTTCCTTGTAAAAAAGGGCCTGGTCGGTGATGCGGGTGTATTTGACATAGTCCTCATCGGGCACCAGGGACAAAACAGCGTCTTGCAGCGTGGATTTGCCGGCGGCGCTGCGGGATTGGATCAGCACGGACAAAGGATCATCGAGCTTTCTGGAGACGGCCGCTAAATACCCCACCAGTTTATTGGTCTGTTCACCGGTGACGCCGATGGTCTCAAGGTCATTCACGATCTCGGTGAACATCTCCGGGTTTTTGAGCATGCAAAGGGCCTTATCCTTTTCCTCCTGGGTGGGCTCAACCGCCGATGACGGTTTTTGCTTGGGCTTGTATTCTTCCACCAGCGTCAACAGACGGCCCACATCCTCTTTGAGCAGCTCTTCGGCCGCTGAGAACAGATCGGCGCACAGTTTGGCGAACCAGGCCCGGGAACGCGACGAATACAGATCAATGGTGGTCAGCTCAAAAGGGCCGCCTTCGCTAGGGCTACGGCGGCCAGGCAGGTTTGTTGAGGCTTTTACAGTAGCCTTCAGTTGGGTGTCGCCTCGGCAGATGCCTTTGATTTCGTACTGGCGCTCGCCAAAGCCCACGATAAAGCCGTGCTCGGTCTCTTTGTAAAGGGTCTGCTTGCGGTTGTTGACCTTGTCCGATTGCTCCAGGCTCGCCGGGTTGGCGGCCTTGAGCAGGGCCTCGAACTGCTCGGGCGTATGGCGCTTGAAGTAGATGTTCACATCCTTATCGGGCAACGTCACGGGGAACGCATCAATGCCCTTTTCCTTTAACCGCAAGGATACGGCGTCAACGGCCCGCCGGCCCGCGTCGTCGGCGTCGAACACGAGATAGGCACTTTTGATCTTCCGGTGCAGCAACTGAAGGTGGTCATCGATCAGGCCGTTGACGCCGTAAAGGGGGATCACGTTTTTAAAGCCCTGGTCGTACAGGGTCAGGGCGTCGATGATCGATTCGGTCAGGATAATGGTTTGGCTGCGGTTGACGGCCTGGCGGTTGACCAGGCCGCTGCGAGGGCCTGGAAGGTATAGGTGCGTGACGCTTGCCGCGGCACCCGGATCGATACTGCGCCCGTAAAGCCCTATGGTGACGCCGTTTGCGCTGTACAGCGGGAACACCACGCAGTTGTAAAATAGTTCATGGCCCTTGGCGTTTAAGATGCCGATCTCTTTTAAGGCCTGGATCACTTCCGGATCTTGCGGCAAAAGTTGCAGCAAGGTGCCGTTGGCAAAGCCTGCACCAAAGTCCTTCAAGGATTGCTGATCGGTGATGCCCCGCTCCTGCTGGAGGTAGGCGAGCCCCCGACGGTCTTCGCCCAGAAGGTACTGGTAATAGACCACTACCTGGCCGAGCAGTTTGCTCTGCTTGACCGATAGCCCCTTGGGTTGATCCGCCACCGGCTTGGCCTTTACCGATGGTAAATTGCCGATCACTGCCAGCCGGGCCACCGCCTCCTTGAAGTCCACCTGGTCGAACAGCTCCACGAAGCGGATGGCGTCGCCGGCGGCCCCGCAGCCGAAGCACTGCCAAAGGTTCTTTACTGGATTGATGGATAAAGATGGGTTCTTGTCGGCATGGAAAGGGCAAAGGCCGAAGTAGCCCTTACCGTTTTTCTTCAATTCGATGCCCTTGGCCCGCACCAGGGCCAAAAGGTCAGTACGCTTGGCTTGATCGATTACCGCCTGATCTATGGCCATTTTTTCTTCTCCCCTCTTGCCGCGGCGTAGCGTTTGCGCGTAGCCGGGCTATCCCGGCGTAGCCTTTTGGCGAAGCCGGATCGTACTTTCTCAGTGTGTCGAACATCACGTCCCGCAGATGGTTCAGGCTTTCCCGAAGCTGCACCGGGTTGACCAGGGCCCGGCCGGCCCGGTAGTCGCTGTCCAGCCGGTCCAGGTCGGCGCCGGTGATCAGGAAGGTGGCGATGCGCTTGCCGTTATTGCGAACGCGCACTTCGGCCAGATCGCCACCCATGCACAGCAAAAAAGCGCCTCTAAACAGATCGGTGACTTCAACGGTACCTTGCAAAGGTTCCTCACCTCCTTTCAACTGATTGATTTTTTTGGGGAGATGCGCTAAACAGGCGGGAAGTTCAAAGGGTTGCCGCCCTTTGTTCCCGTTCCAAGCCATCAGCCGCAAACCCTCTACGGTCAAGGGCTGATGGCTTTCCTTTTTTGCAAACTCCCGTCAAGCAACTGTCAAGCAAATTATGAGTGGTTTTTGATGTATTTTACTTTGGCCATAAATGATGTAATATACATCAATTGTCAAGGGCAAAATGATCGGCTTTTAAAAGGGCGTGCTATGAAAAGCATTATGCCAAGAAAATCGAACTTAAAATTGCCGCCCATTGATTTGGGGATCGAGACGATCGGGCAAAGAATCGCCCGCCTGCGCAAGGAACGCGGATATAGCCAAGAGGCATTGGCCCAAAAAATGGGCATCGTAAGGGTACTTGTCTCCGATTATGAAAAGGGCAGGCTGCGCCCGCACCCGGAGATGGTGGCGCGGTTCGCCCTGGCGTTCGGCATTACCGCCGACGAGCTGATAGGCCTCAAGCTGCTTGAAGGCGATGACCATCAACCCAATCTTGCCATCCAAAAAAGGATGCGGATGATCGAACAGCTCCCGCCATCCAAGCGAAGAGTAATCCTGCAAACTATCGATGCTTTTATCAAGGGCACAGAATGATCTGTGGCCCTGATTAAAAGAAAAGGCGGATGAACCAATTTTAGTTCACCCGCCTCTTTGCTTCAATAATGCGCCGTCTGTCAGCGGTTGATCAGATGTGAAAATGCAAGGGGCATCCCCATAACTCCATAACTCCCCGGTCCTTGATTCAGGGCGCCCCCATCGATCCGTGATTAAATGATGGGAAGTAATATTTAATTAATAAAAGCAATATAGCCCAAATGAAAAAAGCACCCAAGAAAGATAGCCGTTGATCAATATAGTTTAAAAAAATTGTCAGAACAAAGATTACAGCATAAATCGCGGGAAGATAAACAGTGAGGTTTTTATCTCGTAAACACCAATACATTAATGGCGATAAAATTATTCCACATACGAATGCAAAAATTAATGCTACTTGTATAACGCCTGGTAAAAATATTGTGTCTAATTGTATTTTGCCGCTAGCTGAAACAGAATAGGCAAAAGCCGTCAAAAAGCTTCCCACCAGACTAAACCCGAGCATAATTAAGTAACTATTACTTCTCATTTTATTTCCTTTACTTTTATTGCGCGGTTTATTTAGTCGTAAACAAGCATTTTGTATAGCAGTAACCTAAAGCAATTTCTGGCCGATCATGGCCGCCATCACTTGCCGCCTTGTAGCACTTCAGGTGTGCCTCCCCCGTTGGTGCTCCCTTATCATCCATACACCTTAAACAACCACGCACTTTTTTGGACCAAGCACTATTACCAGCGCATTTACAAAAACACCGAAGGCTTGTACCTAAATACCTTCTATCTCCATATTTGTCGCAGTCTGGCGAATCGTCAGGCAAGCCAGGTGCTTTTAGGCATGGATCTTCGCATTCACTCTCTGTTTTTTCCCCTGTTGGGTCTGTCCACCGTATTGGGTTGTTTTTTGAATAGGAATAAAGGTTGTACTCTTTACTTTTAAACCCAATCGGATCAGCTCGAAGATATCTTCCTATCGAAGGGTCGTAATATCGATTCCAATTATAGTGCAGCCCGGTCTCCCCATCGAAGTATTGGCCCGCAAACCGCAACAGATTTACCACCAATGCGCCTCCATCAACACTTGCCATACCAAACGAAGTATACTTGGCCGACCAAACCACGGCCCCGCTTGAGGTCGTCATCACCTGAGGCGTTCCCAGATGATCATTGTGGTACCAGTAATACTCGGTCCCCGCCTTCATAAACAGCGGGCCGGTGCTCCAGGTCTTGCCAGGCTTCCAACCGTATGATTTGTTCTCAGCACCGGTGACGTCGTATTCGCCAATCAAGCCCTCGTCGCTATAATGGAAGTAGGTTCGGGTGCCGCTAACTTCTTTCCACAATCGCCGCCCAAAAGGATCGTAGTAGTAGGTGGCAATGACGTTCCCATCCCCATCCTCCACCCTCTCCAGCCGGTCTTCCAAATTGTAAAAAAACCGTGTGATCGTTCCACTAACGTTCTTCTCGATCATGTTCCCGTTGGAGTCGTACTGGAACGTGGTGTTGCCGTAAGTTTCGAGCTCGTTGTTGGCGTTGGGGAACCAATGGCCTGTAACATCCGCCGAGCCGATGCGGTTGCCGACGCGGTCGTAGCCGAAGGCTTCGGGCTGGTTCGGGTTGTTGGCGTCGGTCAGACGGTAAAGATCGTCGTACTGGTACCCGTAGTCGCCGTGCTCGGTCTGCTTGGCCGTGATGTTGTTCACCTTATCGTAGGTGTAGCCGTAGTTCAACTGCGGGTTGTCGCCGGGGTCCTTGGAGACGATTTCCTGGATACGCATGAGCGGGTCATAGTTGTAGAGGCGCTTAGTGCCCCCGGGGAGGGTCTCTTCGGCTGGGCGGTTCCAGGCGTATTTGTTGACGGTGAACATGCCCACGCTGGGGATCTGCACGCCAGTCAGTTGGTTGTTGGAGTCATAGAGATAGTCGATGGGGATGTTGTCCGGGCCGGTGAAGCTGGCCTTGAGGCCGTTCTTGTAATAGGTGTATCGGTTGGTTTTGCTAAAGCCCGGGTAGTTTACCGTGTCGATGGTCTTGTGTTCGGCGTCCTCATAGGCGTAGGTCGCCGAGGTGATATCGTCGTTGTAGCCGGTGAGGTTGCCGGCGTTGTCATAGGTGAAGGTGACGGTTTTGGCGGCCGTGCTTTGGCCGGGGGCGTAGTAGCGGATCTGGGTTAGGCGGCCGGCGTCGTCATACTGGTATTCGCTACGCTGGCCCTTGGCGTCGATCTTTTCGGTGAGGTTGCCGGCATCGTCATAGGTATAGTGGGTTTCCTGGCCCATGGGCCGAGTCTCTTTGACCAGGCGGTTGTTGCGATCATATGCAAAGCATGTGGTCTGGTTTTCGGCGTCGGTTAAGGCGATGAGGTTGTCGCGCTTGTCATAGGCGTAAGAGGTCCAGCCGCCATCGGCATCGATAACCCGGGTCAGGCGGTTGAGGAAATCGTACTCGTAAGTGGTCACTTTGCCTTCGGGGTCGGTCTTGGCCGTGAGGTTGCCCTTGGCATCGTACGTGTAGCGGGTGATGTGCTCCGTCTTGTTGTCCAGGAGATCGCGCTCGGCGTATTTTCTGCCCCGTGCATCGTACTTGATCTCGCGGGTGAAGGTGGGGAAGTCGATGCGGGTCACCTGGTCTTTGCTGCCGCCACCGCCGCTGCAAGAAGTGCAGCCTCCTTCGGCGGTATCTTCGTAGTACTGATCGATCTCGTTGCCGTTGGCGTCGGTGGTTTTGATGAGACGGCCTTCGCTGTCATAGGTAAAGTGCGTCTGCCCGCCTTCGGGATCGATCTGGCGCACCAGTTCGTTGTCCCGATTGTACTCGTACTGCCGGACGCTGTTTTTGGATGGGTCTTGGGGATCGATGACAGTGGTCTGCTGGATCAGGTTACCGCGGTTGTCGTAGGCAAAGGTGGTCAGCTTGCCGTCGGGGCCTTCCTGGCGGGAGCGCTGTCCATCGGTGTCGTACTGATAAGTGGTGGTCACCTGGTTGGGGTCGGTGGTGCTGGTGAGGTGGCCGGCATCGTCGTAGGTGTATTGCCAGAGTTTGCCCCGGCTATCGATGCGGGTCAGAAAGTTGCCCATGATGTCGTAGGTCAAATGGGTGGTCTTGCCCTCGGGATCGGTCTGGGTGAGCATGTTGCCGTAGTCGTCGTAGGTCATGGTGGTAACGGTTTCGGCGGTCTGGCTGTCGCCAGCGCGGCGGATGGTGATCAGGTTGCCGCGCATGTCGTATTCATAGGTGGTGGTGCGCTGCAAGTCGGTGCCGACGGCCTCTACCTGGCGGATCAGGTTGCCGTTGGCATCGTATTCGTACTGGGTCGTGACGCCGTTTTCATCGGTGTGGCGCGTTTTTTGGTGCAGGGAGAGATCGTACCTGAACAGCTCGGTGCCACCGTCGGGATGGGTGATCTTGGTGACGTTGTCATACAGGTCGTACTCCTTGGCGGTGGTGCTGCCGTCGGGGTGCACCACGGAAGTGTCGCGGCCGTCTTTTTGCACGGTCTTGTCGGTCTCGCCGTTGATGTCCACGCGCACGAGATAGCCGTTGGCGTCGTACCACATCTCCTTGACCAAACCGGCGGCGTTCTGCACGATGGTGTAGAACTGCCGGGTGCCGGTGTCGTAGCTGTAGTCGAATTTGCGGAAGTCGCCTTCGCTGTCGCTCACCGAGGCGACCAGTCCGTCGCCGTTGTAAGCGATGATCTCTTCCACGCCGCGCTTGTCGATGTGCTTGGTGACGCGGCCCTTGGCATCGTAGTCGAACGACTCTTGGTGACCGAGCAAATCCTTGATCGTGGTTAGGCGTCCGTTGGTGTGGGTGTACTCCACCCGTCGGTTTTGGCTGTCGCGGGCTTCGGTGATATTGCCTTCGGCATCGTAGGTGAGCCAGATCATCTGGGTGTCCCAGCCATCGGCCAGGCTGGTGGGCCGGCCCTGGGGGTCGTAGAGGATCTTGCCGATGGTGCCGTTGCGGTCGCCGAAGGCGGTCATGGCGATTGTCTTGTCATCGACGATATTCTCGAACAGTTCCCAGCGGCCATTCTTTTCCTGGTAGCGATAGCCGGTGGGCTTGCCTTGGCTGTCCCGTGTGGGGATCGTAATCTGAAAGTTGCCCAGGATGTATTTGTCGCCTTGTTTTGTATAGACCGATCCGTTGTAATCAATGGTCTCGGGGTCGTTATTGGCCGGGCTGCCCGGGGCAACGGCGGCAAAGCTTAATTTGAGGCGAGCATCAAAGTTCCAGTACCACTGGTTGTTGAAGTAATTGCGCAGGACCTTGAGCGTGCCGCCCTGGACCTTGACGGAAAGGTCGGTTTCACCGTCCACAAATTCGCCGGTCAGGGTCTGTACCGAAGATTTGATCGGCTCGCAGCGCCCGGTACCGCAGTCGTCGCGCTTGAGTTCTTCGCATGTGCCGCATTTGGGCTCTTCGGAGCCACCGGCGCTGCCGCCGCCGCAGCATTTATCGCATGTGGTGGGGGGCCGACAAACGTTGCTGGCGCCGCCTGTTGGGAGGTAGCCTCCTCCCGGACCTTCCGGAGCATAATAGTGCCCGCCGCCACATCCGGTCCCTCCGCAGGAGGTCGTAAACCAGCCACTACCACCGCCGCTATTGCTACTGCTGCCGCCACTGCAGGGCCGGCCGAAGCAGTGCGGTACCGATCCCTTATATGGGCAGCCATTGGAGCTGACCCCTTCATAGGAGGTGGTAAAACACGACCGATAGCACCCGCTGCCGCCGCCGCTTTGGATCTCTTCGGCCTGGGAGAGGCTTTGGATGCAGGTCATGCGGTAGGGCACGGTGATGCGCTCCTTGGCGCCCAGGCTGGTGGGGATGGGTGTAAGCAGTTCGTAGCGGATGTAGGCGTCATCTGCCGGAATGACGACTTTTAGGTTGTCGGCGCGCACCAGGCCCTTGTTGGTCAGAGTAAACTCGCCATTGAGCACATCGCCGGCTTTAAGGTCGGGCAGGCTCACCGAAGAAGGTTCGCACACTACCACCGGCGCGGGCACGTCGGTTTCGTAGGTGATGTTGAGCACGATCTCGTATTTGTCGGCGATGGTGGTCTCTACCACCGACCACTCTACGGTGACGAAGTTGTACTCCAAAAACATCTCTTCGCTGGCCGTGATGCCGGGCTTGATCCACAGGCGCCCGATCTTTTCCTGGTGGCCGGGGGCCCGAACGCGGTACTTGTAGATGCCCGCGGAGAGATTATTGAACAATGCTTCGCCATAGGCGTCGCTGGTCTGCTCGTGGACGATGGTCAGGTTCTTTTCGTTCTGAACGGTGATGCGCGCGCCGGCAAGGCCCTGGATCACTTCGTTGCGTTGGTTGAGCGTGCCGGTGAAGATATTCTTGATCTTGAACAGGGCATTGCCGATGCCCGAAGGGGTGGCCGAAACGTACAGGCCGATGTCGGTGACCGGGTAGTCGGCGGCCGTCACACGCAGGTAATAAGTATAGAATCCTTCGGCCGTGGCGCTGGTCGGAGCGAAGGTGACCGAGACCGGGCGCTTTTCCCCCATTTTGAGGGTGGTGGCTTCGGTGGTGGCATTGAGCACCACCCAGTTGGGCACGGGTTGATAGTTTTCACCGATGAGGGACAATGTGACCCCTTCCAGATCGGCCAACCCCTTGTTCTCCAACGTGATGGTCTCGGTGACGGTCTCGCCGAGAAGCACGCCGGTCTCAACGAAATGGGGGGTGTAGGTAAGGAAGGGCTGGGCCTCGGTCAGTTGGGCATCGATGTGCACGTGCCCCCAGGGATGAACGCCGCTCTCGTCGCTCACCAGGCGGAAGACGAAACCGCCGCTGTCCGGGGCGCTGTTGTCCGAGGAGATGGTGACATTGATCGTGGCTTTTTCGCCGGCAGAAAGCAGCGGGATGGTCGCTCCCAGGTCGTAAGTCACCCCCTGGGCGAAGCTGTTGGCCGGCTGGTCCCATTCGTCGAAAGCCAGGCGCAGATTAGTCACCTGGGTGTCCACGCCGGCCGTGACCTGGACGGGGATGGTCTGCTGGTAGTTCTTGGGCATGTTGAGCCGGATGTTGGCCGGCTGGATGGCCACCTTGGTGACGGTGAAGGTGGCCTGCACCGGCCGTTCGAGCAGGTCGGGATGCAGTGCCGCCACTTTGTAAGTGCCGGTTTCGCTCGCAAGGGGCGTGAAGGTGTGGGTAAAGTTGCCGGCGTTGTCGGTGGTCAGGCTGATCTTGCGCTCGAAGCCGTTGAGGCTGATGATCAGGTTCAAGGGCGCATTGGAAACGCTCTGCTGGGTGTCGCGCAGTACGGCCCGGCCGCTGATCGTAACATCTTGCAAGCCGCTGGTAACCGCCGGGGTGATGCCGGTGATGGCGCCGGTGTATTCGGTCTCTATGATCTGCACCGCTTTGGTGGAAGCAAACCCGCGCATGACGAGCTGATCCTCCCGGCCGCAGTGGTGGTAGATGTTGGAAAGGGACATAGACAGGGTCAGATCGTCAGGCACGCCGCCCGGCACCGGGATCTGCACAGGGGCGGACTCGAAGATGGCGCCGGCCGCGATCCGGGCGACGCTCTTGCCGTTGCTCAGGTTGACGACGCTGGCCCCCAGACCCTGCTGCATGGGCAGCGTCGAGAGCACGTTGCCGTCGGCGTCGAGGAGTGTGAAAAGCGCTTCATTAGATGCCTTGTTGCCGTGGTTGAGGGCCGTGACGATCTCGATCTCGGCCTCGCCGGTGTTCTGCAACGTAAACCACACCTTGCCACTGCCGCCGCGGATGAGTTCCTCATTGTAGAGTTGCAGGGCCAGCATGCCCTCGCCCACCTCGATCTCGCCGTGGCGAACGATGCGGGCGGTTTCGCCGGGGTTGGGGGTCATCTGAACCGTGACAGCGAGGGGTGCGACATCCGCCAAGTCACCGTAGCCGGCCACGATCACCGGGATGACGCTGCTCTGGTTGCCGGCCAGTGAAAAGGGTTCGCTGGGATGGTCGCTGCCGTGCAGGTTGAGGATCAAGCGCAGGTCGCTGACTGGTTGGCCGGAGAGATTGGTGATGGTGTATTCCAGCTTGTTCATGATGCCCCGGCGCAGCAGTTTGGCGTCTGTGCGTTCGGCGCGGATCGCCGGCAGGCGGATGACGCGGGCCTGGCTGAGCACATCGTTGGCATCCACGGCGATGACGCTGTACTCGCGCGCCTCGCCGGCAAAGCCGGTATCGGTCATCTGGGTGGCACTAACCAGGTCGGTGCTGACCCTCACGGTCTGGCCCACCGGACCCATGTGGACATCGAAGCCGGCAAGGCTGCCGCCCGGATGGGTCCAGGAGAGCACCGGTTTTTGGTCGTCGACCTGTTCCACCGTGATGGTGTCGGCCGGCAGCAGATCGAAGTTGAGATAGGCTGAATTGGAGGGCGTGGACTCGTTGCCGGCCGGGTCCACGGCCGTGACCACATAGTTGTGGGCCGTGGGCGAGGGCTTGCGATCCAGGGCCTTGGCGCCATTAAAAGTGGCCTGGACCGGTTCCAGACCTTGCACGCTGGTGATCTGCATGGCATCGGAACGATAGAGGCGATAGACGACCTCTTCGCCGGTTACGGCCTGCCACTGGGCCTCGATACCCTGGGGGATGAGTTGCAGGGTCAGGTTCTGGGGCGCGGCCGGCGCCTGGGCATCGGCTTCGACGCTGACGGTGGCGCTGGGGCTGCTCTCGGCCTCCTGACCGTTTTCGTTGCGCAGGCTGCTGACGGCATATAAATAGATACCGTCCATAGGGGTGGCGTCCTGGAAGACGATGGTCTGGCCCTCCAGGCGCGTCAGGACGGTGAGCTGGGACTCATCGGGCGCCTGGCGGTAAAGCTGGTAGCCGCTGGCCCCGGCCACCGCCTGCCAGCCCAGATCGACCCGGCCGCCAGAAAGGGCTTTGGCCGTCAGGCAGCTGGGGGCCTCCAGAGGCGGCAAGTCGCCCTGGTAGACCTGGAAGTGGTTGTGGGCCAGGATGCGGTCACTGATGTTGCCCAGGTTGTCTTCCGCGCTGTGCGCAAATTGCAGGGTTTCGACCTGGAGTTGGCCGGCATCGGCCGGAAGTTGGAAGGCGGCCTGCCAGGTCTGGGCGTCACCCGTTTCGGGCGCGACCTGCGCAAGAACGGGAATGTTGATGGCGCCGCGGCCCGGACCGGAGAGCAAAAAGTCCAGGACCGGCGCAGTGCCGTCTGCCGCCGCTTCGTTGAGTCCGATGGTGACGGTGAGGGTGACCGGAGATTGCGCATCGTTCTGAATGGGCGAGGCAGGATTGATGACGATGCGCCGGATGGCCGGGCCGTCAGTGTCTATCAAGAGGCTCAAGCCTTCATCGATATCCGTTCCGCGGTTGCCGACACGGTCCCGGCCGGAGAAGACCGCGTAGGCCATGCCGCTGGGGGTGTCGTCGGTGATGGTGAAGCGGCCGGTGTAGCTGGTGTCACCGGTCCGGGTCAGCGCGATGTTGATCGGCATGCCGGCCTGGGGGGTGATGCTGAGAAACGGCATGGCCATGAGCGCTTCGCTGAGGGTGACGCTGACATCCACCAGGCCCGGGGCCACGGCGCCGCTGACCGGGTCCACATTGCCGTGGAGCGCGTACTGCAGGGCGCTGATGCGCGGCAGGACGCTGTCCGAGGTGGCCGAAACCTGGGCGGAAAGATCGCTTTGGTTCTGGGCATCATCCACGCTGGTCATGCGGTAGTACCAGGTGCCGTCGGCGGTCGGCAAATCCCGGTAGCCAGTGGCTTTGATGGGTTCGGTGTTGACTTTGACGGCCGCGGCGCTGGCGGCAAAAGACGCGTCGCTGCGATAGATGTTGTAGGCCGAGACCAGCTTGCCGCTGGGCTGGCTCCAGGTCAGGCGCACCACGCCGGCCTCGATGGCCTGGGCGGCGACGTTGGCTGGCGGCGAGGGCTTGGTCGTATCCACGGTGACGGTGATCTCCGGGCACATGGGGCCGGTGCCGGCGCGGTTTTCGGCCGTGGCCCGGATGCGGTTGACGCCCTGATTGAGCATCAGGGTGGCGGCAAAGCGTCCCTGGGCGTCTACAGCCAACGGCGCGCCCACGGCCGCGCCTTCGAGGTAGAGCTGAACGGTACTCTCTTTTTCCGCCTGGCCCTGCACCGCGATGGCGCTTTGGTTGGTGAGCAGGCCATCGGCGGGCTGTGTGATGGTGGGCGCAGGTGGCGGCGCCATGTCGACGATGAGGCTGTAGGAGGCCGAAGACGTGTTGTTCAACGTATCATAGGCGCTGATCTCCAGACCGTGGGTGCCGTCGGCGATCTTCTGGATATCGATGTCCCAACGGTAGGGAGCGCTGTAGTCGATGAATAGCAACGCGCCATCCAATTTGAATTCGATGCGGCTGACGCCGGAGGGGTCTGTAGCGGTCAGCCTGAGCACAGCGTTACGGGAGATTGTGTGGCTGCCGCCAAGGGCCTGCCCGTCGATCTGCACCGCCGAGATCTCCGGGCCGGTCTCGTCGGGTGTGGGCGTGGCCGAAACGGTGGTCACTTCGGGACGCTGGCCATCGGAGCGATTCACGGCGGTAACGGCAAAGTAGTAGGCCTGGTGGTTGGTCAGCCCGGCCACCTTGGCTTGGGTGGTGGTGGTGACCAGCGCCGGGGCCCGGCCCTGGATCGAAGTAAACGCTCCGGTAGAAGAGCCATACACGGCGTAATGCTTGAGATGGGTGGCGGGGGTGACCGGGACCCAGCTCAGTTGCACATAGCCGTCGTAGGGCTGGGCAGTCAGACCCTGCGGGTTGTTCAGCCAGGTGTAACCGGTGATGGCGACCCCCATGCTTTCGTTGCTCTGGGTGTCGTAGCTCGTGATCTTAAATGGGTAGGCCGTCGCGGCGGCCAGACCGGCGCGTTCCAGCGAGGTGGCGCCAGGCGGCAGCAGTTCGGCGGCAGCGCCGTTGAAATAGACCTTAAAGCCGGCCAGATCGCTCTGGTTGGCGCTGGGCGGTTGCCAGGCGAAGACCAAGCGTTCCGCGAAAGACTGCACCGTGAGATGGCTGACATCTGCCGGGGCCAGCTTGTCGGTGGGCGTGGCCGGCACAGCGGTGACGGTTGGGTTGAAATTGCCCATGCGGTCCACGGCCACAACGGCGAACCAGTAAGTGGTGCCCGATGTGAGATCCTGCACTACATGGGTGTAAGAGCCGGCATTGACCGTGGCCCGGACGGCCAGGGCCGTGACATCGGCAAAGGCCGCCGTCTCGCAATAGATGCGGTAGTTCTGGATGTCGCCGTGGGCCGCTTCGTTATAACCATTCCAGTTCAGGAAGACGCTGGTGCCGATGCCGTCGCCGCTGGCGGTCAGGGTCGTGACCGGCGGCGGCGGGATGTCGTCGAAGACAATCGTCACCGGAACCGCCGGGCTCTGGTTGCCGGCCCGGTCCCGGGCGACAAAGCTGAAGGTGTTCTCGCCGCTGGAGAGTGTCACGACGTGCTGCCAGGTGGTGCCCTGGGTGTGATCGACGATCTGCTGGCCATTGAGCAGAATGGCGGCAAAGGCCTCTTTCTGGCCGCTGATGGTCTGGGTGACGTTGTGCGTGGGCGAAGTGACCGGCGCGATCACCGGCTGGGGCGGCGCCGTGGTATCCACGGTAAAGACCGCTGCCAAAGGAGAAGATATGTTGCCCAGGTTGTCCACCAGGCGGGCCTCGACAGTATATATACTGTCCGCCAAGGGGCCGGCGGGGACAAAACGCAGGAGTCCGCTGCTGTCGGTCCAGGCGCCCGGCACCGCGTTCAGATTGCCGTCCTTGATCGCATGGGTGACGGTGGCGGCATCGATGCCGCTGCCGGTTTCGGTGTAGGCGATGGTGACCTCGGCCGGCGGGCTGTTCAAAAAGGCGTTGGCGGCCGGCGTGATGGTGGTGATGGCCGGCGCCACGGAGTCGACTTCGATATCCACGAATACCGGATCGCTGAGATTGCCGGCGGCGTCGCGGCTGCGGATCTCCAGGGCGTTGGCGCCTTGGCTCAGGCCGCGGTTGACACTCCAGGGGCCGCTGCCCACACCGAGATGGGCTGAACCGCTGATCACGATGCCGGTGTTGTCTTCGCGCGTGCCGGTTAGGGTGACGTTGGACTTATTGGAACGGTTCTGGGTCGGCCGCGCCTGGATCGTGCCAGAGGTGACGCTGCCCCCGGTGATCGTGGGCGGTGCCGGCTTCTGGTTGTCCACCGTGAAGGTAAAACCATAGGGCTGGTGGTTGCCGGCAAGATCGTAGGCGGTGATGGAAACCTGGTAACTGCCTTCCGGCAGGGGCATCACATTGGGCGTAAAGTAGAAGCGATTGCTGCTGACATTGACTGCACCTGCCACCGGCATGCCGCCGCTGGTGACGGTCATTGTGGCCAAAGTGGCGGCATTGTCCACGCTGCCGCCGAAACGGTCGGTGAGATAGATATCGACCCGGTTGACCACCTGTACGGTGGCCCCGTTGCTGGGGGTTATTTGGGTCATTTCCGGCGGCGTGGTGTCGACGATCGTTCCCATGTCGGCCGTGCGGTTGTTGTTACTTTCATTGTCTTCGGCAATCACGCGGGTGCTGTCGCTTTCGACGGTGACGCTGGCGGTACCCACCTGGGCGGTCCATGTACGGGTGACCTGCACCGATTGCCCCACCTGCAACTGCTGGCTGACGGTATGGGTGCTTCTGGCGGTGTTGATCTGGAAGGCGACATAGAAGTTCTTGGTGGTCGGGCCGCTGCCGGTGTTCTGGATGGTGGCGGTGAAGGTGACCACTTGGCCGGCTTCGATGGAAGTGGGGGTCCAGGCAAGGTTGGCGACCACCAGGTCAGGCTGGGGGTTGGCGGTAGTGAACTGCCAGATGGGGCTGGTGGATTGGGCGCCGGTGTTGTCGCGGGTAATTACCTGCCAAAAGTAAGTGGTATTGGGCAGGATACCTGTCGCGGAAACCGTGGCGGCAGTCAAGGCTTCGGCCAAGGTAGCCAGGTTGGTGCTGTCTGTGCCCCACAGTACATCGTAGACGACAGTATCCGATGGATTGGGGTCGCCGCCGGACCAGGACAGGATGGTGGCGCCATTGGGGAAATTGACTTCCATGGCGCCGTTGGCCGGGCTGGGGTTGTGGGGCACCAGGGGCGGGTCGTTGACCGGCACGCCGGTGACGCAGTCGCTGGGCGCCGCACGCCAGGGGGTGAAGTTGACGTTGCCGTAGGTCTTATCGCCGCTCAGGTTCGGCCCGCCGGCATCACCCCACCAGTTGTTGATGGCCGACACCTGCACGCTGCCGGTATTATATACGCCGTAGTTCGTGTTGTTGATAAAGTTGTTGCCGCCGATCAGGGGTTGGGCGCTGGAATAGGTGTAAATTCCGACCAGATTGTCTTTAATGTTGTTGCACTCGATGGTGGCGCCGTTGCTGCCGGTGCCGGAAACATAAATCCCGTATTGCCCGCTGTTGCGGATGGTGCTGAGACGGATTGAAGGAGAAGCATCGGAGAGGCGGATAGTGCTTTGTGAGTTTTTCCCGCCATACTCCACGATGCAATGCTCCAATTTGGTAAAATCATCCCGCATAGTGTTCTCGAAGCGGATGTTGTACCAAAATCCTGCGGCAGGCGTGGTGCTGTTGGCTGTAAAAAGAATGGGTTCCATTGCAGTGCCCAGGGCCGATAAGGCGCCCGGGTTCCCGCTGTTGCCCCCGACATAGAAGTAGCTTGAACTGTTCATCCGGACTTCCACACCCGGTTCCAGAATCAGTGTAGTGACGCCGTCGTCGCCGTCCACGCCACGAACGTACATCGTGCTGACTGCATATGGAATGGTGGATTTCCAGGAGCTGTCCAGTGTCAAGGTTCCGTTGGTAACCTGGAGCGCACTGGTGGCATCCAAGTTGTTAAAAGAAGTGCTTGCTACAAAGGCACCGACATTATCGGCCGGCAGCTGCACAGGATAGCCGTTGTTCCAGTTCACCGTGTTGCCGCTGAAGGCGACCTGGCCGGTGCCTCCAAAATTAACGCCATGGTTGAACGTGCAATTGGTAATGGAACCGCCGACAGTGCCGCTGAAGTATAGATCGTAATTGCCGCTGTTGGTGAATTGACACGACACGATAGTGGGCGCTGAATTTTCTATTTGCAGCGCATGCACGCCACCAGAGGCGATGCCCGCATATTCTATATTGCAGTATTCCATACGAGTGGTGGTGTCGTAGGACGTATTTTGAAGCTGAATCCCGCGCCAGTACCCCGCTGAGGGGGTAGTTGAATTGGCGGTAAAGCGAATGGGTGCGGCTGCCGTTCCATGGGCCACCAGCGCACCAGGGTTCCCGCTGTTGCCACCAACAAAGAAGTAACTTGAGCTATTCATCCGGATTTCAACACCCGGTTCAAGGATGAGCGTGGTGACACCATCGCTGCCGTCCAGTCCTCGCAGATACATGGTACCCAGAACGTAGGGGATAGTTGATTTCCAAGTGCTATCCATGGTGAGATAACTTCCGGTCACCTGCAGCGCGCTACTGGTTTCCAGACCGGAAAATGTCGTGCCGGCAACGAAAGTGCTCACATTATCGGCCGGCAGCTGCACAGGATAGCCGTTGTTCCAGTTCACCGTGTTGCCGCTGAAGGCGACCTGGCCGGTGCCTCCAAAATTAACGCCATGGTTGAACGTGCAATTGGTAATGGAACCGCCGACAGTGCCGCTGAAGTATAGATCGTAATTGCCGCTGTTGGTGAATTGACACGACACGATAGTGGGCGCTGAATTTTCTATTTGCAGCGCATGCACGCCACCAGAGGCGATGCCCGCATATTCTATATTGCAGTATTCCATACGAGTGGTGGTGTCGTAGGACGTATTTTGAAGCTGAATCCCGCGCCAGTACCCCGCTGAGGGGGTAGTTGAATTGGCGGTAAAGCGAATGGGTGCGGCTGCCGTTCCATGGGCCACCAGCGCACCAGGGTTCCCGCTGTTGCCACCAACAAAGAAGTAACTTGAGCTATTCATCCGGATTTCAACACCCGGTTCAAGGATGAGCGTGGTGACACCATCGCTGCCGTCCAGTCCTCGCAGATACATGGTACCCAGAACGTAGGGGATAGTTGATTTCCAAGTGCTATCCATGGTGAGATAACTTCCGGTCACCTGCAGCGCGCTACTGGTTTCCAGACCGGAAAATGTCGTGCCGGCAACGAAAGTGCTCACATTATCGGCCGGTAATTGCACAGGATAGCTGTTGTTCCAGTTCACTGTGTTGCCGCTAAAGGCAACCTGGCCCGTGCCTCCAAAATTAACGCCATGGTTGAACGTGCAATTGGCAATGGAACCACCGACAGTGCCGCTGAAGTATAGATCGTAATTGCCGCTGTTGGTGAATAGGCATGAAAAAATTGTCGGAGATGCACTCTCAATCTGTAAGGCATTTGTTCCGTAATTATTTTTGCCGGCATATTCTACCGTGCAATGCTCCATGCGTGTGGTGGCATCATGGACTGTGTTTCGAAGTTGAATGCCGTGCCAGAAACCCGCTGAGGGGGTTGTTGAATTGGCGGTGAAGCGAATGGGTGCGGCTGCCGTTCCCTGGGCTACCAGCGCGCCAGGGTTTCCATTGCTATCGCCGATAAAAAGGTAGGTATTGGCATTGAAACGCACCTGCACGCCCGGCTCAATGGTCAGTGTGGTTACTTCGTCAGCGCCGTCTACGCCTTGAACAGTGATGCTGCCGGTTACGATATACGGACTGCCCGCCAAATTCCAAGTGGTATCAACGGCGATCGTGCCACTCACGTTGGTAGCCGCCATTGCGCCTGGTCCGAAACCGAGCAACAGCATGATCAGACAAACAGCTATCTGGGCAGTAGATTTAGCAGTGTGGTGGTTTTTCATGGTCATTCGGCTCCGGTCCATATTCGTTAATTCTCTTCCTGGCTGCAGGTTTTACAAGCGCCGGTAGTGACTTCGCGATCTTCTCTGGGGCGTCCGGCCAGCAGTCGGTCGTTATTAAACTGCGTGTAGGCCTCCCATCCGCCTTGCAGAAAGTAAACCTGGCGGATACCGGCCTTGGCGAGTTGGCGCTGAATGCGGTCGTTCTCCCGGCCGTTTCCGGCAGATATCAAAAGTGTTAGAAATGGGTCGGAACTCTTTGATTTAAGCAATGCCCTTAACTGCGCCGCCCCTTTTGGATTGTCCATCAGGCGCATGGTTTTGGCACTCGGCAGGTGGGCGCTGCCGGCGGGGCCTTTGGGATCCGAAGCATTGATGATCAGGTGATGTACGCAGCCTGCTTCCTGAGCAAATAACTGAGGCGTTGCGACACTCAGCCGTTGTATCGCAAAAGGATCGCCAATAAGCGGTCCGCCTTTTTCCTTCCAGGCCAATAGCCCACCAGCCAGGATGGTGGGCTTGAAACCAGCTTGGTTGAGCGCATCGCAGGCCGCAGCCAATTGGCTCAAGGCAAACCCCTCATTGACGAGCACGATGGGTTTGCTCTTGAGAAAGGCTTTGGCCTTGACCGCATGCGGGGCGATGTTGAGGGAACCCGGAATTCTGTACTGCTCAAACTCGGCCGGCAGCCGAATATCGATCAGAAAGATCGATTTTGCCTTCAGACCCGCCATGGCGGCCGGTACCGATGCGGCCAGGGCCGGGCTGATGGTTCTGCTTCCCTGCTTCGGATCGGTTGGCAAGTTGTCGGCCCAAAGGGTCGGCGTCAGGCAAATCAGGCAGACAACCGTCAGAATGGGCCAGTGACGAAAGTGTGTTTTTTCTCGTTTCATTTGAATTCCGCTTTCTTCCTCATAGACCGCGAGCGGGCCCGTGCCCACTGCATGCGCCGGCAAAAGGGCTCTATTGCACATCAATTTCGACGCGGGCGGTCTGGTCGGCAACGACTTGGGTGTCGCCGGTCCAATGCTGAGTGCCGTCGACATCCATGCGGAAACGATAGCCGCCTGCCGGGAGCACAAAAGTGACCCGGCCGGTGGTGTCGGTGACCAGATACCTGCCCAGGTAAGTGCCCGCGGGCGTGAACAGGTGGACCCTTACGCCGGCAAAATCAGAGGCACCGTTATGGCCATGGATTTCGACGGCCCCTTGGGCAATTTGTATTTCGGTATTCTGGAAACGGAAGGGTTGCGACCAGTATCGACCGCCCAGGTAATCGGCCCGGATTTTATACTCCTGGTCCGGCAGGCTGAAGATGGCCTGGCCACCGACGTCAGTGGCGAAGTTCATGCCCATGTAACTGCCGGACGGCGTATATAGAAAAACCGGGTAACCTCCCAGGGGGTCGTTGGCTCCCGAAAAGCTGCCGGACAAAGTGACAATGACTTGCTCATGCGGGATGTCGATGGCCGCGGTGAAGACATCGGGCACCGCAACCAGCTGTGACCAGTACTGGTAGCCCAAGTAATCGACGCGAAAGAGGAAGGAGCCGTCGGCCAGGTTGAAGAAGGCCTGTCCTTGGTCATCGGTGGCGCCCAGCATGCCGATATAGCTTCCAGAGGCATTGAACACATAGCAACTCACGCCGGCAATGGGGGTCGCGGCATCCCTGCGCACGTTGAGGATGAAAGCGCCGCCGCCCACCGCGACGACCAAGTTGTTGGTCTGATCGGCGGTCAATGCTTGCGGGCCACTCCAATATTGATTGCTCTGGTAGTCGGCGCGGAACTGGTAAGTGCCTGCCGGCAGATGGAAAGCGGCAACGCCTTGGCCATCGGTATCCGTCTGTACCCCAAGGTAGGTGCCGGCATCGGAGTAGAGGTAGATCCTGACACCCTGTTTGGGCAGGCCGGCGCCCGTGACGCTGACCCGGGCGTCGGCCATGGGGATGGTGATGACCTCACTGTTCCCGTTGAAAGTGCTCGACCAGTATTGGCGGCCCATGTAATCGGCGCGCACCATGTAATCCCTGGCTGGCATGCTGAAAACGGCCTGACCGGCCGCATCGGTGTCCTGGTAGCGGTCCATATAGGTGCCGGTGGGCGTAAACAGGAAAACGCGGACGCCGGGCAGCGGTGTATCCACCTCTTGGAATTGCGTCTGAACCGTCAGCGCCACCGGCTGATGCCCGATGGTCAATGGGAGTTGGACGTTTTGCAATACCTGGATGGCATCGGTCCAGTGGCTGTATCCGAGGTAATCGACCCTGAGCTTGTAAATGCCTTGGGGTACCTTGAAATTCACGGCCCCAGTGGACGTTGTCGTTTGCTGCTGACCCAGATAGGTGTCGCTGGCGTTGTAAAGGAAGACGGTCAACCCGACCATGGGGTTGGACGAACCATCCTGCACGGTGAGTTGCAGGCTGCCGCCGCCCGCATCGATGGTGGCTTGGGCCGGTCCGGTTTGGGGTACTTCGATTGGACCACTCCGATATTGGCTGCCGAGCAAATCGGCCCGGAACAAATATTTTACGCCGGCCGGCAAATTAAACCGCACGCGGCCTTGCGTATCGGTTTGCAGATAGCTCCCCTGGTAGGCGCTATCTTCCTTATATAAATAGACTCTGACATTTGGGGAAGACTCGCCGGCCATGCGCACCATTACATCCACCGGGATGTGGGCCACGGTCATCTCATGGGACATCACAGCCGGCACCTGGACCTCATCACTCCAGAACTGGTAGCCAAGGTGATCGACCCGCAGTTTGTAGCTTCCGTTGGAGAGATTGAAAGTCACCTGTCCGTTGGCGTCGGTTGCGCCTTGGAGGCCGAGATAGCAGTTATCGGCATTGAAAAGGTGGCATTGCGCGCCGGTAAGCGGTTGGCTCGCGCCTTTCAAGATGGTGAAGGTGAAAGAACCACCGCCGGTGGATATGCCCACATCCCGGAGGTGGTCCGCGGTAAGCGAAACCAGGCCGCTCCAGAACTGGCTGCTCTGATAATCGGCTCTGAAGCGATAATCCCCTTCCGGAACCCTGAAGGTGCATTGTCCGTTGGCATCGCTGTATAGATAGCGGTCCAGATAGTTGCTCGCTTCGGTGAAGAGATGGACCCTTACGCCGGGCAACGGGTATCCCGCGCCGGAGACAGTCACCATGGCCTCGGCCATGGGTACCGGCACCGCCACATCTTGCCAAGTAAACCCATCGGACCAGAATTGCCGCCCCATATAATCGGCACGAACCTTATATGCTTTTTCCGGCAGATCGAAGATTACATGGCCTTGATCGTCGCTCTGCTTCACAATGCCCATATTGGTTCCGGCGGCAGAAAAAAGATGGACAAAGATGCCGCCGAGAGGGTCGTTCTCTTGTTGGTATCGCGCCGCCACCGACACCCGAATTTGCTGATGCGGGATGGCGACAGTAACCAGCGTGTCGGTCACCATCTGGGTATCGCCGCTCCAGAACTGGTAACCGAGATAGTCTGCCCGAACCCTATACCCGCCGGCCGGCACGTTGAAACCAACCCGGCCGTCTGCATCGGTATTGGCATAATGGTCCAAATAGGTTCCGCCGGTGCTGTAGAGATAGACCCGGATACCCGCCATGGGTTGAGCGGCAGCCTTGTTGACTTCAACCTGCATCAGCCCGCCGCCGGCATTGACTGGCGCGACATTGGTGCCCCCCGCAGCGACGGTGGTGGCACCGCTCCAATACTGATTGCCGTAAAGGTCAGCGCGGAAATTGAACGTCAGGCCCACCGGCAGGTTAAAAACCACCTGGCCATTTGCATCGGTGACGAAATAATAGCCCAAATAGGCGCCGGACTGACTGTAGATATAGACGCGCACGCCTGCTGCCGCACCGGCGGCAGTATTGACCGAGACCGTAACCGCTTCTTCGGGAACCACAACAGGTACGGATCGGGTATTGGGCAAGGCCACGGTTTGGGACCAGAACTGGCTGCCGAGATAGTCGATGCGGAATTTATAGTTGCCTGAGACGAACCAGGCCGGGTCGAAATGGACCTCGCCGCTGCTGTCGGTGGTCATATTTATTCCCGCATAGCTTCCGGCGGCTGTGAAGGCGTAGACCTGGATTCCATTGAGGGCGCGCCCCTTATCGGTGCTGGCCGTGACGGTGATGTGCGCGGCCTCGAAGGCATATGATTCGTTGACGACGGCGCACGGGTTGCCCGCACTGTCGACCGCCATGAAAAGGATCGTGGTAGGCTGTGAGATGGTCAGCGGGGCGGAATAGTGTTGCGAATCGATACCGGGCTCGCTGCCATCCAATGTAAAGTAAATCGTGGCGGTTTCGTCGGCCGAAAGTGAAACCTGCACGGGTTGGGTAAACGAACCGCCGGCAGGTGTCGCGGAAACATCGGGCGGCGTGCGATCGATGTTCACCCGCGCCGGGCAGTAGACCGTTTGGCTGGAAAGCGTGTCGGCAATCACCGCATAAATATAGTAGCTGCCTTCCAGGCCGCTGATGTTCCAGGTGTAGTAGTCTTCGGTGCCATCAGGATCTTCCGCGATGCCGCCGGCGATGAGCACGCCATTTTCGCCGCTGTCGTCCGTATCGTAGTAGAGCGCGATGCTCGCATTGCTGTCCGGATCGCTATCACTCCAGCGGATACTGATGCCTTGCGCATTGGTATGGATCGCCTCGCCTGGCGTTATGAAACTGAAATGCGGCGGCTGGTTGGCGCCGTTTTCTTTTATGTAGAAGGAGCTGGTTTCGGACCAACCTCCGGGAATCCCGTGTTGGTCCACGGCCTGTACGCGCCAGTGATGCCAGGTGCTGGGCTGCAGGGGCGAAACCCCTTGCCACACCGGATCGTCCACTTCGGCGTATCCCGCCGGTTGCGTTAATTCCGAATCGGTGTAGATTTCAAAGCGGTATTTTAAGCTGTCCTGGTCGATGTCCTTTACTGGGTGAACGCTCATGGTGGGCGTGCGACTGTTGACCCAAGCGGCCCGGCCCGGATTCTTCAATTCAGGAATCGGCGGGGCCTCGTTGGATGCATTGATGAAGAAGTTGGCCATGGACCATGGGCTTTCGGCCGCGCTGTCGCTGGATTTGACACGCCAGTAATAACGCGTGTTGTCGGTTAGACCATCAACCGACCATTGCGTGGTTTGCGCCATGGGCAATATAAGTCCCGAGGAGATCCTGCCAGGTGTATTGAAGGTCGGTTCGGTGTCGATCTCGAAGTAGTAGACCAGCTCGTTTCCATCGGGATCGATCGCATTGTCAACGACCAAGGTTGTGAAACCGGTGGCTAGCTCGGCAGCGTTCAAGGGGCTTGCGATAACGGGCGCGGGGGGCGCGCCATTGATGGTATCAACGTGGAAGGATACCAGCGAGCCGATGGTCCGGCCGCCGCGGTCGTCCAGGGCGATGGCCCGCCAATAATAGATGTGCTCATCGTCGAGTGGGGTATCGACGGTCCAGGCCGTGCGGTGGTCGGTACCGGCGGCGATGCCGCTAACCGATGCCGCCAGGGTTCCCATGCCGCTGTCGGTGTAAACCTCGAAATCATATGTCAGCAGATCGTCGTCGATGTCCCTGGCGTTGACGATTTCCAAAACCGGACTTTGGCTATCGACCATCAGGCCATCGGACGGGAAGCTGATATCGGGCGCAGCGGGCGGATCGTTTTGCAGGTCCGTAAAAAAATGTCCATAGGCCCAATCGCTGCTGCCGGTATCATCGGTTGCCTTGACACGCCAATAGTAAAACGCGTTATCGCTCAAACCCACCGGGACCGTCCAGATCGTGGTGGTTCCGCTCTGGGGCACCACATCGCCTTGGGCCGAAACGAGCGTTTGATATTGGTTGTCCGCGTACAACTCGAACGTATAGCTGAAGTCGTCCCCTTCGGGGTCGATGCTGTTGACGATTTCAAGATCAGGCGTCAGCAGTGCGACATGATCGCCATAATATGGGGCCACAATTTCCGGTACACTGGGCACGCTCTGAGCTTCGGTCGGGTCGAGGCCGTTGATAAACTCTTCCAGATCGGAGATACCGTCCCCGTCATAATCTCCGTTACCATCACGGTCCAAGGTGCCGAACTGCTCGAGTTCCCAATTGTCCAGCATACCGTCGCCGTCGGTATCGCTCTGGGAGAAGATACGGATGACGGCTTGCCGGGAAGATTCCAAGACGCCGTCGGTGGCGATGAAGCGGACGATGTAACGCCCTGCCTGCCCCACGCCCGGAACCCAATTGAAAACGGCGCTGCCGTTGCCCTGATCCATAAATGCGGCGCCGACGGGCAGTCTTTCGGCGGATAGGACGGGAACCGTGCCATTGGGGTCTGAGGCCTCCACGATAAAAGATAGCTGCTGGCCTTCGATCCGCGTTCTTTCGGGGATAAACATAATGACCGGCGCCTGGGGGACATCCGCCGCGCTTTGAAAACTCACGGTATAGACGCCCGGCGTATTGTGATCGAAGATATTGAGAAAGTATTGCCAGGGCCCGCTGCCCGCACGGGTCTTAGATAGCCACACGTTGGCTGTCTTGATGCGTTTGCCGTCCGAGCGGATCGCTTCTTTGACCAGCATCCCCCCATGGGTCGGGTCGGGTACACGGGCATACATAAACCCGGCGGTGGGTGGCGTTGTCATCCTGTACCCGCCCCCGGGATTGGGCGCGAGGGTGGAATCCGCGGATTGATGCGTCACGTTGGTCTCGATGCTGTCGGACTCATATACCCGGAAGATATCGTCGTCATTGGCCAAAAAATCTTCGATGGTATCCCGGCCTTCACTATCCACCATTACGCTATGAACGAGAAAATGGGTGCGAACATCATCTTCGCCGATCAGTGACGTCATCTTTCCACCAAACTCATCGGCATGGGAAAATTCCGCACCGAAGTCCACGAATCGCCCGGAAAGCGTGGCGCTCATGATCCAGCGCGCCACGCCGGATTTGTTGGGGGCAATATTGCCAAAATCCGCCAACAGGCTGTTCGTGGCCGAAAGCCCGTTGACCGTACTGCCTTCAATTTGAAAGCCGATTAACAGCCCCATATCATTATCGACGATTTTCGGCTGGGCCGACTCGACTTTCAATGCACGCGCGTAACCGTATCCTTTATTCTTAATCCGCAGGCCGAGGTAAAAGGGAACCGGTGGTTCGACCGCGCTGCTCCAGGCATCATCTCCATAAACCTCAGTGGGAAGAAAATAGTCGAGTACCAGTTGCGGCATGGGCTTTACAAATATGTAGTCGGGCGTTACCTCGACGGTTTCACGCTGCCCCACCGCAGTATAGGTCAATGTCGCGCCGACGAAGTATAAAGTCCCGCTTTCGAGCCCGTTGGAGGCTCCCGGTGCGGGTATGATCAGCCAGTGGATATCGGCGGAGGTTTCCGGCGCGACCGTGCCCGTGCCTTGAACATTCTCGATGTTATCCATTGTGTCGGTCCGGATGAAAAACAGCGACGTCGTATCGCCAGGATCGGAAGAGGCAAGCACCGGTTCTCCTGCTTCGTTGGCGAATGTGACGCTGACGGCTATATTCTCCAGAGGAGCATGAGACAGACCGTTGTTGATCCGCATGTGCGCATCAAAGGCTTGTCGCTCAAGCGTCAACTCCTGTTTGATCTCGATTTTTACGGTGGCGCACAAGGCCAAGCAATCAGGGGGGGTCATGACGAACAACTTCAATGCGCAGGCAAACCAGAATAGAACCATCCAAACCCTGCTTAGGTTGGCATGCCGTTTCATGAGCACTCCTCTTCCGATTAAAATTGTTTTACTTGCTCAGCCTGATCTTAAGACCATTTTCAACTGCACCTGAGACCACCGCGAAGGATCCACTTCCCAGTGCATGACCATTATCGAAGGCTATGTAAGTGTCGGCTGCCGTCATGAATTGCCTCCGCTGGGGATCTGCAAGATGCCATCTCCCATCAGCAAAAAACTCAGCCCAGTTATGGTAATCGCTTAAATCCAGTACAGCGTTATTTGGACACACAAACCCACCTATCACCCGTGCAGGTACCCCATTGGCCCGGCATAAGGCGGCAAACAAGCAGGCGAATTCGGTGCAATCTCCCTTGGCGTGCCTCAGTGCGTAGAGTGCGCCTCTGTTTTGCTTGATGTATCCGATGTAGATCAATTTTTGCCCGACCCAATCGTAAATTTTTCTAGCGGTTTCATAATCCGTGTCGCCGCGCAGTTGATTGGCCACGCCTTTGATTTCAGGGTGATCCGATTCTATTAATGGGACGGTACGGAGGTAGTTTTCGATATCCGGGGCCACTGTTTTATTGGCTTTGAAGCAGATATCTAAGTCACTTTGAATATTGATAATCCTGCTAGTGAAAGGCGGAAAAAGATCCCATTTGAAAAGAAGAAATCGGTTATCTATACCCTTTCCGATTTCCTGAAATTTATAATTGGCATTAACATTCCTGCATTTTTGAAATGCAGTTTGCTCCAGAGGCCTCTGCACCTGCAGCGAAACATTTTCGATGGGGATGTTGTTCGTGTTTTGAATGGTCAGACTGTAACGAACTTGAAGCATCTTATCTGTGGGGGGATAAGTATCACGGCTGAAGTAAATGGTACAAATAATGATAGCTGCGGCCAAAAAGATACCACAGACGAACCATGAATATTTTTTTTCAACAGGCATTCAACTGTTTTCCAAGATCGAGATCACGATGCGCTATCCCAGAGTCAGTATCCGAATCAGTTAAGGTAAAATGGAGGTTATCCGCTATCTAATAGCCTCCTTACAGTTGTTTTTATCACTAGAATCGGCTGTTCTTATTCCTCCTGCTGCATTTTCAAAGGATCGTGGTGATTTTGGAGCAATCAGTTGAAAATATGGGTGCAATTCCTCCTCAGCAATGTCTTCGGGAGACATTGAAGGAACACCACCGCTAAGGCATTCTTGCCTTGTGAAGACTAAGTCGTGGTTTGCTTATTAATTGATATAGAGGAATTTCAGTGTTGATATCCCAAAATAAGTCAATATGCAATTAAAAAATTGCATATGTCTTCAAAAGGCCGAAGGCGCCATGAAGAACAGCACCATCGGGGGCCTGTGTTCATGCCCGGGCGTGTATGCCTCTTGGCTGAGGCCACGATGCTGGGTGTGTAGGAAACGCTCATCAAATATACCTGCACGGGCGAATCATCAGATTGTGTTTTCGCGTTTCGGCTCCTGTAAAGTAGCAATGATCTTGGTGAATTAATGGCCGAAAAGTGTCACAAAAAATTGACTTTTTTGTCAGTAACCGGTTCGTGGTGGTCTCTTGGGAAATTTTCAATGAATAAGAAGAAGATCGTTATCGAAATGGAAAAAAAGGTGCAGTGGTGATCCGGCACACCCAGGCTACCGAGCAGTGGCGCTATCACCCTTTCTGTTAAGTAGTGATCGAACACGCGGCAGCCCACTATCGCATCTCAATTGCATCTGTCAGGCAGACGTATGCCCTTTTTGTTTCTGGGCGACCAGTTCTTTAGTGAAGGCAATAAACCCCTCTGATGGTCTCACCTGCAGTCGTCCATGGTTCCACACGGTCAAAACGCCGCCGGCCGCAAAACGCGTTCGGCTTCGAGATAATGTGTCAAAAATGACCAAGTACCGGATGCGGCGTATAGGGTTCCTGAAGCTGTCTTATCTCTTCCGGGCTGAGTGTCATTTGAGTGGCGGCCACGGCGTCTTCGATATGACCGATTTTACTGGCGCCCACAATAGGCGCTGTCAGACCGGGCTGATGCAGCAGCCAGGCGTAGGCCATGCGGGCATTGCTTTCGCCGCGCGCGGCCGAAACTTCGCTGAGGCGGTCGACCACCGCGAAATCCTGCTCTCGGTAGTAAAGCTGCCGGGCAAACGCATCCGTCTTGGCGCGCGGGGTGCTTCCGGACGCTTCGTCCTGCGCCGTGCGGTTGCCTGCCAGAAAACCTCTGGCCAACGGGCTCCAGGGAATCAGCGCCACTCCCATGTCGCGGCACAAAGGAATCATCTCGCGTTCTTCTTCGCGGTAGATCAGGTTGTAGTGGTTCTGCATGGCAACAAAAGGGGTCCAGCCGCGGTATTGGGCCAGATACTGGGCCTTGGCGAACTGCCAGGCAAACATGCTGGACGCGCCGATGTAACGCACTTTGCCCGACTTCACCAAGTCATGCAGGGCTTCCATGGTTTCTTCAATGGGCGTTCGATCATCCCACCGATGAATCTGATACAAGTCGATGTAATCGATACCCAGACGTCCGAGCGAAGCATCCACGGCCGCAAATAGGTGTTTGCGCGACAAACCGTGCGTATTGGGCGGCTGCGACGCCGTTTGCCCAAAGCCGCCGCCGAAAGCGAGACCGACCGGGAAAAAGACCTTGGTGGCGATGACCACTTCATCCCTGCGGGTAAACTCACGCAAAAACCTGCCGGTGAGTTCTTCAGAAACACCGCCCGAATACATGTCGGCCGTGTCGAAAAAGTTGACCCCCAATTCGACAGCACGCTTGACAATGGGGCGGGCATCATCTTCATCGAGCACCCAGGAGCGCCATTTAGATGTGCCGTAAGTCATCATGCCAAGGCAGATGCGCGAAACCTCCAGGCCCGTGCGGCCCAATCGGACATATTCCATCGGATCCTCCTATGCGTGAGCGGCGCGGATGTCGACGCGACGGACAAACCGCGCCACCTTGTTTATGGACAAACGTTGTTTTGCAGTATTGCGTGCGCAGGCCGCAACTGGCAGGCCCGCGCGTAGCCGGAAATTTGGACGATCATTATACATAAGCCGCAGTAGCCCGATATGCAACGCCAAATCAGCACCAAAGGATGAGGTTGCCATTCCGGCGTTTAAACCCGTGAATCTCTATCGTGAAAATCAGGTCAGCTTTAGGGATTGGCATGGGCGAGGTGATCCAGGGGGTACACGCAAATACACACCCATTTCACAGAAATGAACATGGGAAAGCGGACATATCCTGCTCGGAATGCCCGAAAGCCCTTACGGGCGTCTATTTTAAATAATAAAACAACCGGCATGGATTATGCTGACAAACACCAGGATAGTTGTTTGTGCATTTCCAGGCACAACCAATTGCGAACACCCCAAGTTCTCATCGACCATGCTGGAGTTACCCATGATTCAAGCGCCGACTGCCACGCGACCCAACACGGCAACACCAAACACCTGCATACGCCCGGTGACCATCTTCACGATCCCTGTGGACCGCGAGACAATCTTCAGCAATCACAAGGGGCTGTATAAAAGCGCGATCGAAAAACGGCAGCGCCGGTTAATCGTTAAAAGTACATTCATCAGACCCTTCCTGCAAGTTGGTGAATACGTCCGATGTATGACCACCGGGCACTCCCCTGTTTCCACAATCGAACAAGATCTTATCGGTCCGGCCTTCCTGTATTTTAAAAGGGCGCTGTTGATTTTCACCGATCGTCGTATTCTGCACATCCCCACCCGCTTCAACCGAACCCCTCGCGGGGCCATGTCGCAGATTATGTATGCGGACTGCGTCGGCCTGGACATCAAAGGCAACTCTCTGGAAATTCGTTACAAAAAGGGACGCAGGGAATTTTTTCACCACCTCGGCCGCACGGAAAAAAAGAAAATTCGCGTCCTGCTTTCAGAAGTAGCTTCATTGACAACAGAAAACGGCCAACACCAAGAGCGCGTCTGCCTGTGTCCGAAGTGCACCAGTATTTTAGCGGAAGGCGCAAAGCGCTGTGCATCGTGCCGGTTGACCTTCAAAAATAAGCTTAAAACCGGATTATGGGCCTTTCTGGTTCCGGGCGGGGGCATGTTTTACCTCCGCTATCCCCTGGCGGGCACGAGCATGGCCTCGATCGAAATCGCAGTGATCGCTTTTGCGGTATTCACTTGGTTAGCAGTGGACAACCAATCGCGCGTCGATTTCGGCATGATCGCCCTGGCAACCTGCGGAGTGATCGCTGCAAAACTGCTCAGTTTTTTTTATGCCAGACAATTGGTTCAGGAATTTGTACCGGAAGATAAAGATTTCTCCTACACGAATGCTCACGGGAAACCCCAAATGCCATAGTGAATGCGGTTCTCGTCATCCACGCATTCATAATGCAACTTTCGTGTTTTCAAACGCCGGCGCTTCGGGTGAGTGGTCCGCGCCAACCCCAAAAGCGTTATTCACTTCGATCAAGAACGATACAGGTATGGGTGAGATCGCTTGCATCTATTTTTCGACCTTTTCGAGTTCGTCAGCGCGGTCAAGGGAAAGATCCAGTGGCTGCAAGTCATCCGAACCTTGCGGTATGATCAACACGAATTTATAATTTCAAGCGGCCACCCCGGCAAAAATGGTGGCATTGCGCCCAGTCGGAAGACAAGCCATTACCCTAAAAGAGGCTGAAGGATTTACATTCCGGACTTTTTTCCGGTCATGCTTTGGATCGCTATTTTGATCACAGCCGTCCGGTTGATTGACTTTTCTGGAAATTCAAAAGAAAGATCCGAATAGTGAGCCATGATCACTTCAAGGGCTTTGCGCTTTTCATCGGGTTCTTTCAGAAAATATGCTTTCCCGAAACCGATAACACTCCGATAGCGCATTCCCCATGCACACGCCTGGTCGCCTTGGACTATTTCTGTATCGCCATCGAACTCAAAACATACGTTGTTATTTTTCTGCAGCATAGCGATCTTTGATCCTTCCAAAGAACTATGAACATAAATCGCGTTGTCCTGGTAACCAAAACACATGGGGACAATATAAGGGATATTGTCACAGGACAGTCCCACACGGCACACGATTGATTTAAGGATGATGGTTTCGATTTCAGACCGTTCACTGATCTCTTTTTCTTTCCTTCTCATCATTTTGTTACCTTTTCCGGTGTCTGCTTCGATGTCGACGCGTCGTCGTTGCAAAAAGCCGCCATGCGGCACACGGGGGCGAACACACGGTTCGCCCCTACAGATGGTACGGGTACTTGGTTAATGGTACGGGTACTTGGTTATAGGTTGCATCACCTGTCGTCTTGAGTGTATTGATCCGCAAAATCTGCACTGGGAGCAATATTTTCTATGATATCGATGATGTTTTCCGCGGGATCCAGTATCATGAAATGTCTTTGCCCGAAATCCTCGTCGCGCAAAGGCATCAATTCTTTGATGCCACACCGATGAACCAGACGTTCATATTCTTCGCGTGCACTTTCGACTTCGAAGTTCAGAATCACCCCCCGGGCTTTCGTGCTGTAACCCGGAGCAATGGTCGGATGACCGGTTTCCAGCAAAGCCAGTTCAATCACGTGCCCTTCTTGGACCTTCTTGAGGCTTACATACCAATCCGCTTCGAAGGCAATGGAAAAATGAAAATTTTCGCAGTAAAAATCCCTGAGGCCCGCCACATTCGGGGTCATCAACACGGGATAAAAACTTGTTATGTTCATGGTTATCTCCTTTTTACATACACATTGTATGTTTTGAAAAAACATACATACAGTTTGTATTTATGTCAAGAGTGTGATTTAGTATTTGCATGGCACGGAAAACCTTTGAAGAAGCACAACAAACCAGGAGACGGATTCTGGATACCGCGATCCGTCACTGTGTGGAACGGGGCTACGACGGCCTGTCGCTCGCCGATATCGCCCAAGAGGCGCAAGTGACCCGCGGGGCGATCTATCATCATTTCGCCAATAAACAGGCTTTTTTTCTAAAAATTGTCGAAGAACTCCTGGGCAGGATGGGCGCCGCCATTCTGGAAGCCGCCGAAAAGGCGCCCAACAATTGGCAAGCGCTCATGGAGGGTTGTCGAACCTTTCTGGAGGTCTCTCAAGACAGTGCCTATCAAAGCATCATTCTCGGCCAGGCGCCTGCCATTTTAGGTACCGAGTTATGGAACAGGCTGGACCAGGAGCACACCACCGATTCCTTGAATTCCGTCCTCATGAATCTTGAGACTGAAGGCGTGATCGCCATCCCGGACAGCCAGGCTGCCGCCGAGGCCCTGTCGGGAGCCATGAACCAGTTGAGCCGATGGGTTGCTGCGGGCCACAGCCTGAGAACCGCCTGGAAAACGCTGGAACTTTTGCTGGAAGCACTGCTCGCGAAAAAGAATGCTTAAGCGTCAGGATATCGCCTTTCTCACCGCAAGAAGCAATGACAAGAGAAAGGATATGAGCTGTTCTTTTTTTGAGCGTATACGACAAGCCAGGAAAACGGCAGAAGTGTCAGATCGGACCCTCAAGGTGCCGTTGGGACGCATTGAGGGTAGCGGAACAGTATTTTACTGCTCGCTGACCGGTCTGTCAGCGAGTACACACGGGCATTAATATTGCTTTGGCAATTGTCCAGATGATTCGATGTGGGGCCGGGGCGGTCACGGCAAGAGCCCCGGCCCCACACAAGAGAGAATATCCGAAGAAGTCCAAAGTTTGACGCATGCAACAGCACGCATCAGGCGGTTTGTACCGCCCCATGTCGTATGCTCCCGAGTGATGGGATACTGATATCGAATGTGTCCGGGAGGTTCAATTTAGAGATTTGCTTGAAAATGTCCGTCCAGACATCTTTGATCACATTCTTGGCCATGAATACACCGATATGCCCGGCCTCGGCAAGCCTCTCCTCGATCACTTGCGAGGAAACGTAATCGCGGATTGCAAAGAGCTGCGGGCTCGGTGTGATATCGTCTTTGGTGCCCGCAATCAGATAGAGCGGCTGATAGATTCTGGACAAATCCACCGCCCTGCCCAACATTTTCACCTGGCCCTTGATCAGTTGGTTCTGCTTAAACAACTGATCGACCACCTCCAGGTACATCCGGCCGCCAAGAGGCTGGGTGAACTGATACCATTGGCTGAAACGCCGATACCTTTCCACGTATATTGGGTCGTTGATATTGGCAAAAAGATTCATATCGTCGCCGACAAACCTGTCAAAAGCGTTCATCAGCTTGAAACCGGTTACAATAGATGCACCCGGCATGCATCCGCCGCCCATGTCAACCAATGACTGGTAAAAGGACATGGGCAGTGTTTGCGCCATTTGGGTAATGGCGGAATCACCGGCATGAAAATCGATGGGCGCACCCGCCAACGTCAACGTTTTGACTCTTTCGGTGAAAAGAGCGGCATACATCGCCGATTGCCACCCTCCCTGGCATAGCCCGACCAAATGCACAGGCTGGCCGAGGTGTTGAACGCACGAATCCAACGCACGGATGCAATCTTCGATGGAATAGTTCGTGTGTTCTGGGCCTGCAGGCAGCTTTTCCACCACATATACATCACCCTCGAAATGATCCAGTGCGCATTGCACCAAACTCTGGCCCGGTCCATAATCCACGATTTGAGAATTGTGGCCCGCCTCGGGCGGTATCAGCAACAGCGGATTGCCTTTGTTTTTTCCATTGAACTTACGTAAAACCACCTTCAAATCGCTATGAACCACCTGGTTTTCGGTCATCCACGGCACGGATGAAATCGGAGTATTTTTCTCTTTCAGAAAAGAACCGAAATCGTTCATTGTTTCAGCCCAGGGGGCTGTAAAATAATTCATTCCCATCGTCGCACCTGCAAATTGGTACATATCTCCTACCATTCGCATCCCGCCACGAACACAATTTTCCCAAGAACGCAGTACAGAATCCATTTTCGCCTCCATTGCAGATAGATCACAAGTAGTGCCTCAGAATTCGGGCAACTGAGTTGGATATCCATGCAATACAAAGGCCAGTTTTAGACGGTTTGATCGATTTCGGAAAAATTAGAAAATGCAGGTGAAGCGTGCTGATTTTAAGGTGCGGTTAGCTCTAACAGGCTGCCAAAGATTGCCTACCCTCAGCAGGCTTGATTCGTCTAACAGGTTGCTAAAAATTGTCTATCCTTAGCGGGCTTGATTCACAGTAGCCTGGTAGGGTGGGCACCGCCCACCATTTGTTCGCGGTATCTGTCCAATCGCTTGGGGCGGGATCAGTGTAAAAAACCCATGACGTTGTAATAGCGCGGTGGTGGGCAATGCCCACCCTACATTCGGAGTTGGCGCGGACCACCCACCCGGATCACCGCCTCCGTGCCAATCCGCCAAAAGAGTATGCGACAAAATCGAAGTAACGCTTCACGGGCGCACGTTCTTATACTTGCCCATTTTAGTACTGCTTGCGTTTGCCGAAGCCTGGTAGGGTGGGCACCGCCCACCATTTGTTCGCGGTGTCTGTCCAATCGCTTGGGGCGGGATCAGTGTAAAAAACCCATGACGTTGTAATAGCGCGGTGGTGGGCAATGCCCACCCTACATTCGGAGTTGGCGCGGACCACCCACCCGGATCACCGCCTCCGTGCCAATCCGCCAAAAGAGCATGCGACAAAATCGAAGTAACGCTTCACGGGCGCACGTTCTTATACTTGCCCATTTTAGTACTGCTTGCGTTTGCCGAAGACCGATCCCAGAACATTGAAAGTATTTTCCACCACGAAAAGCGCGTTCTGATCAACCGTAAATACCATCTCTTCTAATTGTTTAAGGCACAAGTTGTTTGTGATGGTCATTAAAATATCCTGGTCCTTGCCGCTGTAAGCGCCCTTGGCTTTGATGATCGTGGCCTGCCACCCGCGCTCCAGAAGTGCCCGGGCGATCTGGGCGTTTTCCCGGCTGATGATATAGGCCAACTTGCGCTGGCTGAACATCGAGAGCACGTAATCGAGAGATACCGAAGACACAGCAACGAAAATCACCGAGGCAATAAAGAGATCGATAGACAACTGGGTCAGGGAAAATGAAAAGAGCGCCACGTTGAACAACAGATAGAACTTGCCGATGCCGATATTGTATTTCCGATGAAGAATAATCGCTATCACATCCAGTCCTCCGCCGGATCCAAGCGATCGCAGGATGATACCCGAGCCGCCACCGCAGATCACCCCTCCGGCCAATGCTGCATAGAACTGCTGAGTGATTCCCAGTTCGAATTGAATGATCTCATAGCTAACAGCGACCGTTACGACAGAGAACAGACTGTAGATCAGAAACCGGCGGCTGATAAAAAACAATGCCAGCACAAACAGCGGAAGATTGAGCAAAACGCTCCAGGTTCCGGGACTGAGGATATCGGTCCAATAGTAGAGAAGCAGACTGGCACCGAAAAGTCCGCCGGTGATCAAGCCCTGTTCAAATACCACGGCCTTGGCGCCGAAAGCGAATAGCGCCGAACCGGTGACGATCAGAATGATATTCCATAGCGGTGTGTACGCCAGATTTTTGAGAGAGAGACCACTGCGGGGCTTCGCCTGTGCCGCCGACCCTGGAGCAAGCGTTGCCACGGCCGAGAGTGCTGCCTGTGACATATAGATAAGTCCTTGTTTTAATATTACAAATTTCGATTTTACCGAAATTTCGGGGCAACCATAGAAGCGCAGCCGATTGTTGTCAAGCACAATCAGCTAATCAGCTATGGCAACCGTATTTTTAGGTTAAAGGCTTTAACACTTCTCACCCAGGTGGTTTACCTCGCATCCATCCTCACAGCAGTATCCAACGGTACGCATCAGCGGGTGGCACTCCCACCCGACACGGTAACCCCATTTCTCCTGGGTCCATTTAAGAAAACACGCGTTTTCAATTCAAGATACCTCTCTGAAACGCCAATATACGTATGGAAAGCTCGGGTTAGGTAAACAGATCAAAGGAGCACATGAATGACGCGATTGCCCACGCTGCGCTGCAAACTTGAACGCTTATGCGCACTGATGCTGATTGTACAGATTTTTCTATTCGTTCCGGTTTCCCTGGCAAGCGCGACACAGCCCGCATTGGCCCTCAATGATCCCTTACGCCAAAAAATCGGTTTACAAGGCAAGACGATATCCCAAGCAAATGCACCTCCCGACAGGGCCAACCGCCCCTTGAAGGCCAGCGCCAAACGTTATTCGGTGCCCGCGCCAGCCGCATCGAACGATCCGTTCCATGCGATCCGGTCGGAGATGTTGGTTGCCGGAGCGCTAAAACGGCGTATTACGCAGGAGCAGCGTGACAATTTATTGCGATTATCCGCCGATGCGCCGGATGACCAGGCAGTGCAGGTCGTTTTCGATAAAAACAATGGCACCCCATTGCTCTTAAAGACCCGACGGTTTCTTAGAGGAGATAAACAGCTGGCCACAGCGGCCCTTTCCCGCAATGAGAGTATGGCCCTGCAGTTTCTGGATGCCAACAAGCAGTTACTGAAACTGAAAGATCCGCACACAGATCTGGTTTTGAAAAAATCCTGGTCCGATCACCAGGGGGCCAACCATTATAAATACCAGCAAATGGTGGGCAATATCCCGGTATTCGGCAAACAACTTATGGTCCATGTGGACAGCAGCAATACAGTATACTTGCTCAACGGGCGCTTCGAGCCCACCCCGCAAGACCTTCAAGCAATCCCTGAAATCACGCCGACCCAGGCATTGGAGAGTGTAAAACTGGACCTAAACATTTTCGACCTTAGCGCAGATAGCGTCGAGCTGGTGTTTTTCACCCACACGAACGGCGCGATGGTGCTTACCTATAAACTGCGCGTTGCGCCGACCCTCGCCGAGGCCTGGGTATATTTTGTCAATACCACCGACGCCAAGATAGTGCATCGCATGACTGACATCCGCAATGAGGTCGTTCGCTCAGGAGGATTCGATCTGAACGCGATTTATCAAATGTTTAACTCCTGGTACCAGGACAACACCTATTATCTTGTAGATCCCACCCTGCCCTCGACCGACATTCCTGTCGATCCACTCTATTCGATCAAAAGTCCCGGCAATACCTATATCTTCTCTGCCAACCACGGCACGAGCATACTTTATCATCTGAATAGTTCATTACGCGACAGTGGTTGGGATGCCGCCGGCGTCAGCGCCATGGCGCACATCAATGCCACGCATGCGTATTATAAAAATATGTTGGATCGGAACGGCTTGGACGACAGCAACAAGAATTACATGGCTGTCGTGCACTATGGATACAACTATGCCAATGCCTTCTGGAACGGTAAGTATATCGTTTTCGGCGACGGCGACGGCCGGACGTTATCCAATTTAGCGGGCGCGCTGGATATTGCCGCGCACGAACTTCAGCACGGTATCACACAATTCACCGCCGACCTGGTCTATGAAAATCAGAGCGGTGCCCTCAACGAGGCCTACTCGGATCTTTTCGCCGCCATGGTGGACGATGATGATTGGACAATAGGCGAAGAGTGTACGCTTGCCTATCCCGGATATCTGCGCAATCTGGGGGATCCGGCCCTGGGATTGAAGGCGCTGCCCACAACGATGAGCGCGTATAAAAATTTGCCGAACACCCAGGCAGGCGACTGGGGTGGCGTGCACACCAATATGAGTATTGCCAGTCATGCGGGATACCTGATGGCCGAAGGGCTGCGCGTAAAAGGAATCGGCACCAGTATCGGCCGGGAAAAAACAGCCAGGATATGGTATCGCGCACTGACGACCTATTTGACAGCCTATTCGCAGTTTAACGATGCCCGCATGGCCACGATACAGTCGGCTGAGGACCTATACGGTGCCGGAACTACGGAAGTGGCCGCCGTTCAAGCGGCATGGGATGCCGTGGAGGTATACGGCAATGAGGGCCCGTCCCCTACTCCCGAATCTGGAGAGACTGTGGCCGGAGATGATCTCATGCTTTATCTCTATCCCATCGACCAAACCCACGACAAACCTTATGACCCAAGCGAACACTACCATCTCTACGCACTGGTGGATGCCACCGGCGGGTATGTGCAGGCCAATGACAAAGGGCCACTGAACGATACGATTGATGTCGCGAACCTGCCCAGATATACAAAACCGGCGGCGTATACCACTGCCAACGGGGATACCCTTGTTTTATATGCGACGGAAGATTTTGATCTACACCGCGTTTGGCTCTATTCCGATGGGAGCTTCGGAAAGAGTGAGGAAATGCTGGATACCAAAGATATCTTCAGCATCGCGCTTTCCCCCGATGGCCGCTATTTAGCTTACACCCGGCCAGACGATGGCGACAACCATATCTATGTTCACGATTTTGTCGAAAACAGGTCTGGTGCCGTTTCAATCCATGCAGAAGGTGATGATACCTTCGATAAGCGTATTTATGCGGATTCCATGGCATTCGACTTCACCGGCAAGACACTGGTCTTCGATGCATTCAACTGTGTCTCGACCTCGGACAGCCTCTGCACCGATGGTAATGGCTACCGCTACTGGTCCATCGGATTGATGACATTGGCCGATGATCCTGATGATAAAACGGCTATAATGGGAACACTCTCATCCCCGTTCCCCAGCCAAGACCCCAACTACGATGTCAGCTACCCGGCTTTCGCTGCCAACAACAGCTACGTGCTGGCAGTCGATATTACCGATTACAGCAATTATCCTGAGATCAATGCGATGGTGTGGACTATAAACGGCACCGACGGACAAAGCCGGCAACTGACAACGCCCAACCTGGACAACGACAAAGAACGTGTTGTTTATGGTGTACCGACCTTTTGGGGCGATGACGAGGCCATAACCATTCAAGGATTCAGCAGCACCAACGCCAGAGCCTACCGCGTTCCCGTCGATCATCTTTGGGCAGGGCCGGCTGATCCCAAGTATCAAGACAGCGACAGCATCACCGTCATGAACGACTATGCGGTGGCAATGCCCCTCATGCATCACCAGGCCGCCAGATCGGTCGCGGGCGAGATCACCTTCAGCACCTTGAATTTGGTTTTTTCAGGTACCACTGTAGGCGCTGAAGTGACCCAAGATATTACCATCAGCAATGACAGTGATAGAGATATCCGTATTCAGGACATTGCGCTCAGCGGTTCCGAGGCCTTTGCGCACGATGGCATCAACGGACTTCTAGCGCGCGGCACGCAAATGATCATTACGGTGAGTTATCTGCCGGCGGCAGCCGGCGCCCAATCCGCTATCTTATCGATCACCAGCGATGCCGATGAGCCCACGAGCACGATTTCCATCACGGGAAGCACAGCAACCAGTACACCCAGCATTGGAAGCGGGGGCGGGGGCGGGGGTGGCTGCATGATCAGCAGTCTGAACCCGACACCAGCGGGGTATGGCACAATTCCAGGGGCTGTAACCGTTTGGATCGTAGCGATGGGCTGCATGCTCATCGGATTTTGTCGCAGGGCAACAAAGGGTTAAAGGGGCACGCCACAACCCTTGACCATAAGGGCCCGCGCCAAATGGCACAGGCCCAGTGAATGGCATTGGTCCGTGGCTGTCTAATATCGCGCCATGGTCGGCGGATCGGTCCAATAAGCGCATCTGTGTGCAGTGCCAAATTCCAAGGCGGTTGCGTCTTCCAGCGGCGTGTCGAGTTTCATCACAAAACCGTTGTCGTCAGGGGTAAACATGGCCCAATCATCACCCGTAGCGTTCGGGTCGCCTGTTTTGGCAAACTGCGTCCAGAAACCGACCATCTGTTCGGATAACGCGATCTGTTCCGCTGATCCTCCCCGGGCACCGACCAGACCGAAGACATACTGAATTTCAAGGGTATGCGTCGCCCCTACTGGCAGGGCCGCTGTGTCCCAGGTACCATTCGGTGCGGCATCGTCGGTGAACCAGTAAGCGTACGTATCCGTATACAAAGACAGCTGATGCCACTGGTTCAAGTTATTGCAAGTGAACATATAGTCGGTCCATAGATTGCTTAAAGCCACGCGGAACCGGTTTGGATGCTCAATATACCCACCAAGCTCAGCCATCGCATCGTCACGATAATCATCTGCTATTTGAACGTTATCGAGATCGCGGAGATCTGTTCTCAACAACGCGGCCACCCCGTCGCGATAAGCCGATTCTGTTTCGTATATCTGCCCTCCAGCCATGTCCAGAAGTACGAACAACCGGCCTTCATGTCGATTACTGCCCATCAGAACCGGCACATCAGCGAAAGCACCATCAGCCAGGGCCGCATAGGTGGATTGGGGTAGAAAACGTGTTCCGGTCGTGGGCACATACCAGTCAGCACCCTGGGCGGAAAGAACCTCCTCAACCGTCAGCGCACGAAAACAGTCCCGTATTTCAGCGTCAGATCCGGTACATGCCGCCGCTGTGGCAAACTTGACACCAAAAACCGCGGAACCCACCGGCAATGATACCTGCGTGGGGCTGTACGAACCGCTTTGAACGATCGCCCGCTGGAAAAGGCCATCCGACGATGGTGCCACCAGTTGCGACAATACACTGTGTCCGCCCGCCGATTCACCAAAAATGGTCACGTTGGCCGGATCTCCGCCGAAGTTGTCGATGTTGTCCTGAATCCAATTCAGTGCCAACTGCTGGTCCATCAACCCATAGTTGCCTGATTCTCCGGCTTCAGCCGTCAACGCGGTGTGCGGCAAGAATCCCAGAGCGCCCAGCCGATAGTTCAGCGTGACGACGATGACATCCTCCGCTACCAGACGGGTCGCATCATAGCCTGAGTCGGAACCGGCACCTGAAACGAAGGCGCCGCCATGGATCCACACCATGACCGGATAGGGCCCGTCCCCCTTGGGGGTGAAGATGTTCAAAAACAGGCAATCTTCATCTACGCTGCCGGAGCCAAAGGCCCCTGCTGTCTGCGGACAGGAACTGCCAAATTCCTTGGCCTCGAGCGTTGCGCTGCGAGGCAGCGCTTCCTCGGGCGGAGCGAAGCGCAACGCCTCTACCGGCGGCGCAGCATACGGGATGCCACGAAAAGCATACATGGTGCCTTCATCTGCGCCCACGACATCGCCTTCGGTGGTCACTCGCACCGGGTCGGCTGATAATCGTGCGGGATCATTGTCGCTGCTGCTACTGCAGCCTGCGACCAGGAACAGTGCTGACAAAATACCCATTACGGTAGCATACCGCCGTAATTCAAATCGAAACTTTCTTTGCATGTTCTTTGCCCCTTTTCGAAGTTGTCGTTCAAGTCAATTTTGAGCCAACCTTTTTTTCGAACTTTCAGTTCATGACAAACAGAATATTTTCGATCGCGCGCAAATTCCTTCCATGTATGACAAAAAACTGTTCTTCCGAAGCCCAGAAAACCACGAAAGCGAAGAAATCTTCGAGAAACCAAGGTCGCCCCGGGCCGTTCCGACCAGCAGAACATTGAGCCATAGGCAGAAGGCACTGATGGAAAAAGAAGCAATTGCAACGCATCCTCCTTCCACTCGTATTTTACTGCTATAAACAATTCATCGTGGGAACTGCCGCAAGGTAATCGGAAATACGCTCCGATGTCAATACTTCGTTTTTCGATAATAAATTTTTTATTCCTAACATACAGTCAAACCATGCAGCCTCGCAAACGCTTGGCTATGGCTGATTTGAGCGCGCAAGGTCAGGCCATTGAAAATAGGAATTTCGTAACCCATTATTAGGTTTTCCCCACTTGTAGACCCATTGCCCATCCTGTATTCTTCCAACAAAGTATCTCTGAAATTCTGGTTGTATCGTTCACATTACTTCTTTACTCACTTTCGTGATTGACACGGACGAGGTGATCCGGGTGGGTGGTCCGCGCCACGTCACCCATCCCCGTCTCTCACTTGGCCGAAGTGGATAACCAGAATCTGCTAAATCGACATCGAGTAATATAGGATGGCAAACCCCTTACAATGGCATTTATGCTCCGAAGACAATTACGTCTTATGACACCCCATACCTGTGTCTAACTGGAGCGAACTGCATAACCATATAAGGAGATAACAATGGAAATCAAAATGAAAAAGCTATGTGTACTGTTCGTTGCGGCAAGTTTGATCTTCTTTTTCAATGCCTGTGAACCTGGTGGTGGCAATGTCGGCACCTATGATATCAGCAGCGGCAGCGGCATAAGCTCCGCACGCGTCTTCTATCCGAACAACATCAGCGATTTGAGCAGTGTTGGCGCTACCACCCTGTCCAGTGGCATGGGTGGCAGTAAAGAAGGCATGTATTGGCTGGCCGAACCCCTGGCCGAGGCTGGAATGGTCGTCATCGCCGTAAGTGCAAGCGACAACCAGACGGTGGGCGGTTATGAAAGGGCACACAAAGGAGGCTTGGCCCTTCTCGCAGCGGAAAACCAGCGTTCGGGAAGCCCGATTCGCGGCAAAATAGGACAAAGCGGCATCATCGGGTACTCCAAAGGCGGCGGCGCAGTGATCAATGTGGCATCCGAACTCGGTGACGACGTGCGCACCTGTGTTGCATTGGCGCCCTGGTCGCCTAGCCCCACCCGCAACCACACGGCTGCCACCATGATCCTTACCGGCACTACCGATGCCATCGCTCCCGCCTACATGGGGTCCGGCGCTTACGAAAGTCTCCCCGCGGGCGTACCCAAACTATATGCCTCAATGATCGGCGAAGGCCATTTTTATTGGAACAGCAGAAGCACGCTGGGCAGCGAAACCGATTTCATCAAAGCCTGGCTGCAATATTACCTGGAAAACAATCAAAGCGCCTATAGCGTATACAGCAATGGCCCGGGCAGCGGCATGACCAACTATCGATTTGACTCCGGCACAGACGGGGGAAGCAGCAGTGGCGGATGTGATTAATTCTTTTTAGTTGCTGGCTCTTCCCCCTCCATCACGCCATAGGCTTTACCATCGACAGCGAAGTAGGGACGATACACGATCTCATCAAGAGGAAATTCGTGAACCAACTACTGCCGTGTTAATGAGATTTTTTGAAGAATGCGGCCATCCAAGGCATCCACAAATATTGATAACGATCCAGGAGACCTTTTGCCAGCGTAAACCGCTACGCCAAACGCAGGTGCTCAGATACGCGCCGACAAATACGACCATACCTCGGTCTTGAACCTCCCATGCCGCTGCTATGCCTGACACTCAAAACCTGATTTGTCTTGATTTGCGTTTTCAAAATTTAGGCCAGCAGCGCTCGAACTGTCAAGGCGGTAATGCCGCAAAAGGTCATCCTGACCCACCGGGCCATCCGTCGCCTGTGTGACAACCGAACAAATACCACGAAGGCGGTCGCGGTGATGACATTTTATGTCACACCCACTGCCATTTCTGGGCACAATTCAACCTTTCATATCATGGCCCCTTTAGATAACTATCCATAATGTCTATATTTATTAATATTCCAATTCGGTCCGATTATTGCAATTAGAAGTGACGACAAGCTCTTCCAGAAAGATAAGCGCACCTATAGCGCATTCAACGATATATATTGCTATTGGATTTGACCTAAGTTGGTACATGGTAACGGCTGCGTTGCCTGTTTACTAACCCTAAGCAATACAGGGAGGTGCTGACACCTAAATGCCTGTCATTAAGGTATCTTATGGATCTTAGTCCATTTGACGCGTATGAAATCTGGCCTGAATTAACTCTAAACGGGGAGGTTGAAATTGAAAAAGAAACTTACAGTGATGACAATGATGGCTTTTTTTTTAGTACTTGTTTTTACCGCAAACGCAGTGGCTGACGGAGTGAATATACCCATCAGTGCGGATCAAACCTTTGATGCTGTGATCAAACAAGTGGATCCCGAATCTGGAAAACCGGCGCGTGTTGCGTTGGTCGATGTCCGAACGACGGCAGAATATTATTGGGTCGGCGCCTGTGGCAAAGTAGAGAGCATTCTAACCGAATCCGGCAAGGAATTTGTCCCGTACGATGGAAAAGTCGAGCTGAAATGGGACAATTTTCTCTATTTCAAGTCACAGGCTGGTAAACATTTCCGCCCGGTGCTCCTGCCTATAAAAGAAGTTAAGAAAGTAATCACCGCCGATATATCCATTCACATTCCGACGCATACCTGGGATGAGGCCGGCTGCAAAAATGTTGCCAATCCTGATTTTGCCGCTCAAATTGAATCCCTGAGTAAGGCCTATGACGTGATTATACTCATGTGCCGAAGCGGCATACGCTCTAATACGCGCGCTTTTACCACCGATCTTTTTACGGCCGTTTACGAAATCGATCAGCCCAACGGTGTCGATGGCCATGGCGGTTTCCAGGGAAATAACTACGGCGATAAATACAATGGCTATCGCGGGTACCCGGGAAGAGATAAGCATTCAAAGTCCACGCAAACGGTTTCATGGGCTGATGCCGGATTGCCCGTTCATATCGGCTGGACACCGTTTGCCCCTGACTTTTAGGCTTTTGGTAATGAAAATTTAAACCTGTTGCAAAGACCAATCAAAACTAAAAAATAACACGACCATAGAAAAAAGCATCCCGGACCAACGCAAAACGCATTGTCCGGGATGCTTTTTTTTGCCGTTCATGCAAGTGAACTGCTTACGTTGCACGCGCCATCCGGAGCACCTGGACCCATGGCTGACGCGATCTTCGATTATCTCTCCAGTTCAAAACCCGCCTTTTTGTACCCCACCAAGCCTCCTTTTAGCCAGCAGACATCGCCAAAACCTTTGCTCAATAGCCATCGGGCGGCTATTTGACACTGATTGCCCGAATGATCCACCACGACAAGCTTGCGATTTTTCGGGAGTTCAACCGACAACATGGATAGGTATGCCAAAGGCATCGCGTGGCTGCCGGGCAGATACCCTAAGTCATAGGCGCTTTCAGGCCGGATATCAACGACCAGAAAATCGTTCAGGGATGCATGCAGCCGAGCCGAATCTATTGCAGGCACGGCTGCCCCCTTTATCGGTGAAGGCGAATTGATGGCGTATCCGGCTTTAATCCAGGCCGGTATACCCTCTGTGAAAACCATGATGTTGGTATAGCCTCTTTTTGCCACCAAACGGGCAGCATCCAAGGAAACGATTCACGTGCCGCCCAGACAATATGTAATGATTAGCTGGTCTTTATCCTTGGGCAGGTCAGCCACCAAAATGTTTTGTAATGGAATATTGATTGAACCGGGTATGTGTTTGTCCTGAAATTCAATATCACTTAAAGGGTTGATGAGCAGCAGTTTTTCACCGGCATCCAGCTTGGCTTTGACTTGCTCGGCCGTGATTTCCGGAAAATTTTCTGCCTGAACACGTTCTGCCAAAAAGCATGCAGATATTGTCAGAATCCATACCATCAACCATCGTAGATTACTTTTTTTCATAATGCACCTTCCATAAAAAGCAGATGAGAAGCACTGCAAGGTCACCGCCTATTTGGCCAATTGTTCAAAAGCCATTTTGATAGAAATTTTCATTCGGTTGAACGCCTTGGCCAACATGGCGATTTCGTCCCCACCTGCCGTATCGATCTGGGTGTCCAATTTGCCTAGACTGATTTCATTGGCATTATCCGCAAGGTGTTTGATCGGCTTGAGGACTACGCGTGAAAAAAAGGCGTTAACGATCAGGGTCAACAGCACGAAAAACAGTGCGACCATACCTATAAAGATTATGGTGTTTTCCCGGGCTTTGTCCATGACAATACTGGCCGGAACAGAAACCGTCAGGGTTCCGATGACTTCTCCGACGGATCGATGAAACCCATTTTCGTTTCCATAGCGCTCCAATAATTCCTGAGGTGCCAGGGCCGGATCACTGTGGCAAAGCATGCAGGCTTGTTCGGCCACAATCGGTTTCATGATGCTGTACTCTTTTTCACTACCCTTGACACGGTAGCCCTGCCATTCTTTGAGATCCGGATCTTTGCTGAATTCCTGGATAATGTTCATTTCAAAATCATCGGCCTGATTGATCAGGTTGCGTGGATACGGTGCCGCGTGCTTGAAATAGTATTGAGGATAAACGGCCCGTATTCTCTCAAAGATATTGCGGGCGCCAAATGAAGAAGACATTCCTTCGATGATAAATCGATCCGGTAAAGCATCGTACAATACCGGTTTGAGGACTTTGCTGGTAAAACTGCGCGAAGACTCCATGGTAATAAGCAAAAGGCGTGCTTTATCGAAAACCTGTTGCTCCGCATCCTTTTGCAACCTTGACCCCGATAGAAAATAGATCAGGACGATGGCACACAGAAACACGGCGCCAATGGCCAGGTTGAATTTCGTTTTCAGGCCAAAGGCGCTTCCCGCAGTTGAAGACGTTGCCTCCTGGCCGACGGGTGCATCATCGTCGGCGGAATGGGCATCCACCGGCAGTATCAATTTGTCGTCGAAGGGTTTTCGTGAAGATTGCGACGGCGCAGCATCCCGGGATGGATCCACGGTTTTCGACGAAACTGGCTTGGAGACGATAATCACGTGGTTACATTGGCTGCATTTGTATTTGGCGTTTGATTTGTCACCATTGTCATCGTTGATTTTAAACCGTTTTCCGCACTGCTCACATTGGATGATTCGCATGGTTCTTTCTCCTGATTAAATCTCCTTCGAAATGGTTTGATGGAATTGCGCACCGGCCTTTTTATCCGGAATCTGCTCAGCAAGCTTTTTGACAAACTCCCGGACACGATCGACCGGGATATGTGGAAAAGATATCTCCATTTTGGCAGACACATTCTTCAGTAAAATCGTGCTGATCGGTCCGACCGTTTTGGTTAGCTCCTTGTGCAGGATGTCGAAAAACGGCTTGCCCATGTAGCCGATGTCACTGTCCGAATCTTCGATCAACCCAAGCCGCGTGAGCTTGGCGATGGCCCTCCATAATACGGCCATATTGACACCAGCCAGCTCAGCAACTTTCGACAGTTGAATGCTTTCATCGATCACAGCGTATACACGTGCGGCTTCAGCATCCAATTCGATTTTTCCGTGAGTGCTTCGGGTTGCTTTGCGATATAGTTTGGTGTCGGGGTTGCTCGCCGTTGGGTGCATGGGTGTAACTCCTTTCACTCGACCTCATGGAGAATTTCCAAATCCTGGTCGTTCTCGTCTAATGGCTCTTCCGGTAATTTGAAAGCTTCAACCGACGCGTGCAATTGCTCGGATGTCTTGGCCAGGCTGGTGATGGAAAGCGCCGTTTGCCGTCCCTGTACTGAAGCCTGACTGCTGATCTCGCCAATTTTTTTCATGGTTGTGGAAATATTTTCCGAAGACAATGCCTGTTGTTGGGCCGCCGCGGAGATGGATTGGACCAATTCAGCCAACTGGGCGGATACGGCCTTGATCTCCTCCAGTTTGCCGTGAGCGCCGTCCGCCAACTGCGTGCCGCGCACAACCCGTTGAATGCTGTCCTCCATGCGGGTACCGGCCTCATTGATTTCACTTTGAATGGTTTTGACCAGTGTTTCGATCTGTTTGGTCGAGTTGGTCGACTGTTCGGCCAAGCGTTGCACCTCATCGGCGACAACGGCAAAACCGCGCCCGGCATCTCCAGCCATGGCAGCCTGAATTGAAGCGTTCAAGGCCAGAATCGAGGTTCGATCAGCGATGTCATTGATGATCTGGACAATCGTGCCGATCTCCTGCGAACTCTCGCCAAGCCGTTTGATTGCCCGGGCCGCTTCCTGCACACGTTCGCGGATAGCACTCATGGCTTTGTTGGTCTGCCGCACGGCATCCGCACCGCTTAACGCATTTTGCATGGCCTGCTCGGATACCTTGGCCGACTGGGCCGCATGCTCCGATACCCCGCGAATAGAGGTGGACATTTCCTCGATCGATAAAACGGCCTGTGAAAGCTGATTCGCCTGCTCATCGCTGGTCCTGGATAGCGCAATGGTGGTTTCACTGACCTGATGCGACGTTGTACTCACCTGCAAGGTGGACCTTTTAACATCATTCACCAAACGGCTAAGCTGTTCGGCCATGGTATTGAAGGAATCGGCGATAGCGCCGGTCATATCTTCGGTAACCTCGGCCCGTACGGTCAGGTCGCCTTCAGTCAAGGCACTAATATCCGTCAGCAGACGCATAATCGAGTCTTGCATCTGGTCGCGCTCTTCCCTGCTTTGGATCAGATGCAGCGTGTTGTCCAACATGGCATTCAGCGAATTGGCCATCGTGCCAAGCTCATCCCGGCTGACGACACGGCAGCGCGCATTAAAATTACCCATGCCGATTTCACTAAACAATTCCATGATATGCCGGATCTGGCGTGTCAGACCGCCGGAAAGCACAAATGCCCCGCCAAAAACCAGAAGGATGGCAATACCCAGGGTACCGGCCATGACCAGAGCAAAGGTCCACAAGGGTTTATGAAGCTCGCGTTCTTCAAGTTCGCTGACCAATGCCCAGCGGATGCCTTCGGGGTTCACCGGACCAGGCTCTATAAGGACAAACGGCTGCCAGGAACTCAGGGTGGTGAGGCCGGCATAGTTTTCTGTTAATTGGGTGCCGCTGTTGCCTTTGAATGCGCTGCGGGTCGCTTGTGTATCGATCTTATAGTCCTGACTTAAAATCGTGGTCCATATGTTCTGCTTTTTCATTCGATGAGAATCATTGCGCAGCAATTGGTCATTGCCTACGAAGTACGTCTCCCCGGTTTGCCCCAAACCCGTCCGATCGCCTGCTATGGCATTGATCTGACTGACCGACAGCTGGACGGCCACAATGAATCGAAGCTCGCCGCCGGACATTACCGGCTGGGCCATGAATGCCGCGGGAGCATGCTGGGCGGGCATGTAATGTTCAAAGTCGGCCATCCCGAAACGCTTGGCCTTTAAGACCTTTGCGATCAATTGTCCCAGGTTGGTATTTTTATAAGGACCGGTCAAAAGGTTGGTGTAGCGATCCGAGCCGTGATTGGCGGCATGAAAAACATACCCTGCAGTACTGATCAGGTATATGTTTTCGAAACCAAATTCTTTCCGATAATGGGCGACCATATCGCGTTTTTCCCCTCTTAAAGGGAAAGAAACGGCCTCCTTGATGGCCTTCGTGCTGTCGCCGGCCTGGATCTTGTCGGAAGAAACCTCGTATAACCGGGCCATGACATCCGCCAGCTGTTCAAGGTCCTTGCGGCGCTCTGAGAAGTACTCTTGAACAGTCTTGCTTTTGATTGTGCAAAGGGCTTCCAATTGCGCTGTAGCCTGACTCAGCAAAGCTTCTTGAGCGAAATGGTAGGAAACAATACCCATGCCTATCAGTGGGATGAGGGCAATGACCATTAATGCTAAAAGCTGTTTGCTGCGAATGCGATTGGGGAAAAACTTATGCGGCAACCAGTTGATTCCCTTGGGGATCAATTTACGTACGAACTTCATGAGAAAAACCTCCTCCAGTCGACCCAAGCTGACATAGTGACCGGGAATAGCGGCATCCTGATATGCACCTTATCATTGCAGCAGTTCATTGACCTTCTTGAGAAGATCATTGGCCTCAAATGGTTTGGTCATATAATCATCGGCACCTTGTTTCAGACCCCAAAACCGGTCGCTTTGCTGTGTTTTGCTGGTCAGCATCAGAATTTTGATACCCTGCATGCCCGGGGTATTCTTGAGTTGTCGGCAAACCTGAAAGCCATTTTTCTTGGGTAAGATGACATCAAGCACAATCAGATTCGGAACATACGCAACAGCCTTTTGCAGCGCTTCTTCACCGTCTACGGCATACATAAGATCGTAGCCCCTTTTTTGTAGAATTGTGGTGATTTGCAGCATAGACGTCGGGCTATCTTCCACGATTAGAATTTTTTCGCTGGACATAGTGGTTTCCTCGCATGAAAATGATCCAAAATAGCAGTTTCCGGTTCTTATGAGCTGGTCCCTATCTTCGAACGAACTTATCGACACCTTCTTCTTTCCAGATTTTGAGCGTCCTTTCATCTTTGGGGTCTATTTTAACCCCAATCGCATTCACGGGCACATTGTGATTCTTCTGAATGTCTATCCAATTTTTTTTGATGGATGAATCTATTCCCATGAATTTATTCTCCTTCTGGCAAACTAATGTTTAGTGGCGTGAACCGCCATATTCGTCAGTCGCTCGTATGGCTGTAAAAACTCAGGTCCGACGACCGCAACCGCGGCCTCGGGAAAGTTTTGCGCTAATTCTTGCAGGGTGAGGTCTTCCAGGCCCCGGATGGTAACGGCATCGATAGACGAGACAATATGCGCCGTGGAAATATGTCCCCCGAAATAAAGTTCCTGGGTCACCAGCCGGCTCATACGCGTATTGGGGTCCTCGGCACCGATAATATGCTGTCCCTTTATCTGGTTTTTGGCCCGTAGAAGTTCATCGGCCTTCAATGGGTCCCGGCCCGAGATCAAGTTCCACGCGATCGATACGGTCTGGGCGAATACCTTTTGAAAATGGGCAGGATTGCTGCTGCCCTCGATGACCAGCAGGCCTCCGTCGCGATAGGCATGGTATTCAGAACGAATATCGTAGGCCAGGCCCTGCTCGCGGATCCCCCGAAACAGCCGGGAACTGATGCCGTCCCCTAAAATCTTGTTCACGATGTGCAATCCATACCGATCCGGGTGGGTAAAGGGGTAGGTTTTGATGCCGATCGAAAAATAGACCTGCGAAACCATCATGTGCGCGACGGCGCTCCCCGCCTGGTAGCGCAGTGACTGACTGCCGGCCGGCTGGGGTTGACCTTGCATGCACCAGAAGGCATCCCGGACCTGAGACACAATATCCTGGTGGTCCAGGTTGCCTGCCGCGGCGACAATGAGACGATCAGGCACATAGTACGAATTGAAAAAACCCATCACGTCTTGCCGCGTAAGGGCGCGGACGGTGCCGGCGCTCCCGGTAATCGGTCGACCCAAAGCCTGATCGGCCCAAATGTGTGCTTTTAAAAGAGAGTCGACCCTCTGATCGGGCAAGTCGTCGCAAGCATTGATTTCGCGCAAAACCACTTCTTTTTCTCTTTCGACATCGTCAGACAAAAAGTTTGAATTCAGCAGGATATCGCCGAAAAGTTCCAATGCGTATGTGCGGTAATCGTCCAGGACGGTGGCCGAATAGCACGTGTAATCCCGTGTCGTAAAACCGCCGATGCGGCTACCGGCCTCGTCCATCAGCCTGGCAATCTGCAATGCGTCGCGACTGGCGGTGCCCTGAAACATCAGGTGCTCTACCAAATGTGCCAAACCGTTTTTGAGCGGATGTTCCTCGCGCAGGCCGGCATCCACAATCATCCCGATGGCCACGGAGCGGACAGACGGCATCGATTCAGACACTACGCGGATACCGTTCTCTAAAATCGTTTTTTGGTACATAGCGCTCACGAATTATTTGGCTTTGAGAATGTCTTCAATGTTGACGACCATGACAATGCGCTCCTGCATTTGATAGACGCCATGCAGACAACCTGGATTAGCCACCCATTCCGGCATCGGGACAGGTTGACTGGCATCCACCAGGGTCATATGGCGAATGGCCGCACCGACCTTGCAAATGGCATACGATTCATGCAGTTGATCAGCATCGTCACGGGACACGCTTCGCACCACAATGGTCCGTAGCGGCATCTTCTCATCGCATTCGTGGACACCGACAAGGCGCTCCAGTGACAGAACCGGAAGAACACGCCCGCGCCACTGTGCGATCCCATCGACATACCCTTGTGCGAACGGCACAGGCAGGATCTCGGCATGCTTCAGTACTTCGGCCACTTGATGCGTGCTGAACAAAAAAAATAATTGCTGGCCATTGATTTCCGCCGTTCTGGCCGGAATGAGAAGCACCTGGGCACCGGCTTGACTGCGCTTTGTTGCCGAATTTATCACTTGGATCGACCTCGCATCATGACGATAAGTCCACTTGTCTACCTGCGGTGGTACTGTGCTTTCAAAATCAACTACCTGGGTCCTACATAGCGGTGCAGTGTTTCCGCCATGGTTCGTGCTACCATCTGGTGCACACTGCCTTCGATGAACTGTTGCAATTTTTGAGCGACGATGATCTCCAGAGAACGCTGTCCGGTGTGTTCGGACTCTGGGTTCGAAAGCCCTGTCTTTCCGGTCGGCGCCGGCCCCTGCAGGTCCGCGGCGTTCTTGCACGGCAGATGTTGCACCGATGCTGGCAGACCGGTCCTTGATGGCTCAATGACTGTCAGTCCAGCCCAATCGACAATCAAAACCAAACGCTCTTTCAAAAGCAGGACTTTGGAAAAACAAGCGCGGGCAGTGCCGGTAAAAACCCGCGGCAAATCGACCACCTGCGCCACATCGGCAGTCAAGCGGGCATTAACGCAGTCTGCCCGCAGTGCCGCTGCCGGGGTCAAGTTTCCTATGATCACCTTCGGATCTGGTGTCCACGCTGCGCTATCCTCACCCAAAGCCGCAGCCAAATCGAACAGTGGCAAGGTTTGCCCCTGATACGCGATCGTTTGCCGCAGGATGCGGTTGTGCGGCTTTTTTGCGTCAGCGGCCAGGAGGCTGATGTGGCGGATGCTTTTCCGGTCAAGCGCAAACTGGCTACTTCCCGATTGAAAGAGAACAAATTCCGGCATGAGTTCTTTATCCTTGTATAGCCTGCAAAATGGCATCTGCTTTTCTGAATCAGCGTACGCACACACTCCGTCACAGACTGGCAGTGCACCCAAATCACATGCCGTTCAGCCCACCGAGTTGCTTCACCAGGGCAACGAATTCTTCATCGACATAGGGTTTGGTCATAAAGCCTTTGACCCCCAATGCCTTGGCCTTTTCCCGGTGCTTTTGGGCAGCACGTGAGGTCAGCATAATAACGGGTATATTCTTGAAAGTGGCCTGCGAACGCATTGAACTCATGAATTCATAGCCGTTCATGCGGGGCATTTCGACATCCAGAACAATCAAATCCGGTTGCCGCGTATGCAAGCGTTCGATCGCTTCCACGCCGTCTTTGGCTGTTTGCACATGCCATCCTTGCCGCTGCATCAGGCGCGCCACCACTGTACGGACGCTCACCGAATCATCCACCACCATAATTTCCAGGGGTTTTTGAATCTGATGGCGATTGGCATAGCCGGATGTTGGCTGCTTGGCTGCCTCACCTTCCAACAGTTCCGCCAGATTGAGAATGGGCACAACCTTTCCGTCACCCATAACTGTGGCGCCGGCGACTCCTTGGACGTGACGCAAATGCGCCCCCAGGTTTTTGATGACTACTTCTCTTTGGCCAGACATGCGATCTATGGCCACCGCGCCTTTCCAGGATTGCGCGGCCACGATCAACACCAGCGGCAACGAGGCTGTGCCACCAGTTTGTATCTCGGAAAGCCCGTCGCGCATGTGCTCTGACAAACAGTAAAAAGGCAGGCTGCGGCCGCCGATGGTGATCGTCTTGTGCTCTTGGCCGCTGATCTCTTTGGGGTCCACGCGCAGTATCTGTTCAATGTCATACAGGGCCGTGGCGTAACGCCGCCCACCGGCCTCGAAGAGAAGCGCTTGCATGACCGCCGTCGTTAAAGGTAGGGTAATACAAAAAGTTGTGCCCAGCCCACTGCCAGACTTTTCGATGCGAACATTGCCCTTTAAGTCACGGATATTTTCTTTGACCACATCCAAGCCAACGCCGCGACCCGATACCTCGCTGATCGTCTGACGAGAACTGAAACCGGATTGAAACACCCAATCCGCCAGAGATGCCTCACTCATTCCCGCTACGTCTTCATCAGGCTGAAAAGATGCGACAGCCTTGCGAATCGCCTCATAATCCAGTCCGCCACCGTCATCGGAGACACGAATAACCACCTGGTTGCCTTGATAGGCGGCTGAGATATGAACCTCAGCCATTTCCGGCTTGCCGGCCGCCTGTCGTATGGCCACTGGCTCGATGCCATGATCGACGGCATTGCGCAACAGATGCATGAGCGGATCGGCCAATTTTTCCCACACCAGCTTATCCAGTTCGATGTGCTCCCCATAGGTGGTCAACTGCACTTTTTTGTCCAACTGCAGGGCCGTCTCACGGATGGTGTGGCGCATTCGATTGACGATCGTTGACATAGGCGCCATGCGCATGCGCATTGTTTTTTGATGCAATTCGCTGAGAAGAATTCGAAAACGATTCAAAAAGCCATCGAATCCACTATATATGTCAGTGAGTTGGCGGCTGATGGTGCTAACATCTACGGCGGTTTCACTCAAGGATCGAATGATCAGGTTCAATTCAGAGTAGCGGTCCAGCTCCAGCGCATCGAAGTCAGAGAAGGCAGCAGTTTTCTCAGCGGCCCTCCCCCCAGCGAGTTGCGGGTCAGTGCGCGGTGCACCTAATTGCTGAATGGCTTTGACTTCATAGCCCATTTCCAGGTCATGTGCAGTGGTTTTCAATCTAAGACGCGCCCGGTCGACTTCTCCAATCAGCTTACCCAGCCCTTCCATGTCCTGGTCGAAGGCACTGAGGGCCACGGTCAATTCACCGGCCAGGTTGACCAAAGACTCGACTTTGGTCATATCGACCCGCAACGTTTTGGCCTGCGGCTCCGTTTTTACATTAACGTCCTCAACCGCCTGAGGCCCTTGCCCGTCATCCGGCAAATGCGCACCGTCAACAGAACAGAGCATCTCAGAAGATCCGCCGGAAAATGCACTATCAGCACGATCTTCAAGGTGCGGACCGGACCCGATGATGCGCCTGAACGCAGCCCTTAAGGCGTCGCACTTCCTATCGTCGGCCTGTTGGGGAGAGCTCACCAGAAGTTCCAGGATATCGGCGGCTTCGGCGATAACCCGGATCACTTCCGGTGAAATTACTGCAGCTTCGTCATACAGCCAGTCGAGAACATCTTCGAATTCGTGGCCCCATGCTGCAACCGGTTTGAGTTTGATGACAGCAGCGGCCCCTTTAATGGTGTGGACAAAGCGTCGAATCAGACGTAATCGTTCTTTATGCTCTGCGGTAAGTTCGGCAGGAAAACGAATCTGCGTTTCGAGTTCACTTAAAACCTTACCCAAATCTTGAAAGTGATCTTCCGCCTCCTGATAAAAGCCTTCCAGCAGCTCTTGCTGAGACACGTCGATGTCTGCCCAACCGTCATCGCCATCTCTGTTATCCAGGTCGACAACGATATCGGATTGAGAACCAGGATCGAGCATCTCCAGGGCATCGTCATCGGCCACCAGGAGCTCGGCGTCAAGATCAACGGTATCAAAAGGGCCATCGTCGGCACCCGTGGCGGGCGTATCAGCCGTTTCTATATCGGCTGATCTTAAAAGTTGCGAAAGCAAGTCTCGTCCGTTATCTTCAGCGGCAAATTTGCGACAGCCATGCAGGCCTTCTAATATACAGGCCGCCTGAGCTGGATCGAAGGCATCATTACAGGGAACGCGTTTAGAATAGGTATCGAAATAGTCGATCGCGTGGACGAATATCTCGAATACTTCCATGTCGATGGTCAGGCGGTCACAGATCACTTCTTCAACGAGCTCTTCGAACGCGGTGGCGACCTTGCATAGATTACTGAGCCTTACCAATGATGAGGCGCCCCGAATCGTATGGACAAGCCTGTGCAGTTCAGCAAGATCCGAGTCCGCAGGATCACCGCCGTACTCTTTGAGCGCGGCGGCCTTGGCCCGTAATGCGGGAATATAGTCCTTCAGCTCGTTGAGAAAATCGCGTTCGATGCTATCGGCCGAAGATTCAGACATTAACAGTTTCCTAAATAGACCCAACGTGTTTCACAACTGGGGACGAAGACAATCGCGTTCTCTGCCCAACGATGCCCGACAAAATGCTGTCGGTTTTTTACGTAAATCTTTCATGGACCCTCACACCGATATGGCCAATGCGGTCATCAGCACATCTACGTCCAGCAGATATACCGGCTGTCCATCATACGCGATGATCTCTTGAACGAAATGTAAAAAGGGTGCAGTCGTCATTGCCGATTTATCGATGGGTTTATGAGCATCATCGTCGAACAACATTCCTGCGACTTTCTCTACAATGATAGCAGTGCTGATATCTTCATTGCTTATCAGAATCAGCTTTCTGACCGCATGGCTGCCTTCTTCCAGACGAAGGATTTGCTTGAGATCGACCACCGAGACGATCGTCCCTCGCAGGTTGCAGATACCCTCAACCCAGCGGGGAAGATTGGGAAGAGGCGTGACCTCAGGCAGATAATCGATTTCCAGCGCATTTTTCAATGGTAGCGCAAAGGCGGTGTTGTTTAAATAAAAACGGACATATTGCCGGCCCCGCTTATACTCCCGCGCCGAAAAACTTCCCAAAACCTCGAAACCTTCAGCGACAAGTGTTTGGGGTACTTGATCAGCTTGCCGGTCAATGGCTTTGATAAGTTCCGCCAAGGCAGTTGTCCCATCCGTCTGGCGTATTTTTTTATCGTCGTTGGCCATAGGCATCTACCTGATATGCTTGCGAACCGCCTCAACCAGATCTTTAGGCTCAAAGGGTTTAGTCAAATACGCCGTCGAACCGGCCAGTTTTCCCTTGACCTTGCTCATCAGGCTGTCTTTGCTTGTCAATAATATGACTGGTGTATCTCTCAATTCAGGAGATTTTCGAATGATGGACAAAATACGATAGCCGTCCATTTTTGGCAGAATAATATCGAGCAGAATCAAATCCGGCCGCTCTTGGTCAATTTTGCTCAGCGCTTCAAGCCCATCTTGGGCCTCCACCAGTGTGTAGCCTTTGGGTTTAAGCGTCAGCACAATAACCTTGCGGGTAGTCGGACTGTCTTCGACGACCAGTATTTTTTTCTTTTTTGGCTGCACAGCGGAGAGTATGGGGGCCGCTTCCTTTGTCTGTGCCGCCACGGTGTTCTCATAAATAGTCAACCTGGCCGCCATGTGGTTGACCACGGTAGTGAGCTGATCGGAAAGGAATTTATTGTCCGGATTGCCCCGAGAGGCTTCATTGAGCAAGTCCAGAGCCTCTTCAACCTTGTTGAGATTGCAGTTGGCCAAGCTTAAATAAAACATGGCCTTGACATTTTTTTCACGGGCAACAACATCCGTGTAACGTGTAATCGCATCGATAAGAAATTTTGATTCCACCTGCTCCAGCGAATTTTGCCTGAGGGCCTGTGAAATGATCAGCTTTGCTTTGCAGTAATGGCAATGATTGGCGATACGATCCAGGGGTGACCAGCAAAAAGGACACCGGCGCACCGGCGACGCTTTGACATGTAAGTAAGCATGCTCGAGTTTGCGTAATTCTTCAATCACCTGCAGATTATCAGGCGCAAGTTGCGTGCATTTTGCCAGTGCCGCCGATATGGCTTGCAGACTTCCAAGGCAACGTGAAAACCACAGCCATGCCTTACAGTCTGTTGGGTTGGTTTTCAGATGGTTGGTAATGAGCGCATGCGCTTCTTTGAAATGGTTGCCTTCGATCAGGCATATGGCTTGTTGGAGATCGCTATAGAAATCCTTCGCGGCATTCTGTTCATCTTTACGCCTGGATGCATCGAGGATAAGCCGTGTCAGCGAGTATTGAATAACGCGGTCAGTTACATTGCATGATTCAACTATTTTGATCTGCGCACTTTCCCATCCTAGAATGCTAATGGCGGCATCTTCTCCACGCAATGTGTCTGTTTCCGCATCGAGCACAACACCCCTTCGAACATAAAGAGACCCTTTTTTGCCTCCGGCAAAAACCTGCAATGTACAGGTTTTTCTTTCAAGCTCTAATACTTGTATCAAACTACTGACCGGCAGGCCGGTGATGTAACCAGTCGGGTTGCCACCCGGCATCAATTGGATTTGATCTAAACTCATTTCGCTCATTTTTATCACTTGACCGCCCTGTCCGATACATGCCGGTTTAGAAAAATGATCGATTTCGATTATTTATGATGACCTTTGTAAAAAGTCTAAAAACCGAATACGTTGTTTGATCACCCCCTATCCGCACAACGCGTGTGGCGTGCATTTTTCAAAACACTTTTGCAGGTCAAAAGCTTGACGTTATCGCTAAGCCCTGCAGCCGGCTCGGATACGCCGGCCGGGTAATATGACAAAACTTAGGTCTTCATGCGCAAGTACTAAACAAAAATATCGCACGTTCAGGGTTCAGGCCCGGACGTCTGGACAGGACAATTATAAATTGGCACTATGATCGGGAGAAGGCATCCCAACGCTGTGGCGACCTTCAGAGAGGAATCATTCTGCAATAAATATGCCTCAAATGGGGCTGATTTGATATTTTGGAATATTGAACTCGGCGGTGCCATCCCATTTTCATCTTACAAAAGTGATAAAATTGATTAAATCTGCCATTCGAATAGTTCTGGAATCTTCGTTCAGGCTGTAGGGGCTAACCTTGTGGTCGCCCGGTGCATTTTATGGGGGTGCGTTTTTGTTTAGGATGCCCGTGCGGTGGACGCGGGCGCACACAAGGTTCGCCTCTACGACTGAAACGGGGCGTTGTGCCGGGACGGTGGGTGGGACACAACAGGGATGCCCGTGTTGGCCAGATAATGCTGTGTAACAAACATTATGACCGCCATAGCAACGCTGAATTTTGCCAAATTTGGGGCAGGCCGCTGACAATATTTGTCAGAATCAGATGCCCGTAGCAGGGGGCGGTTATAAACACCCACCTAGAAAAAGGAAGGAAGCAGGGTTTGGTATTGTGCCAAATGATAGTGTCCTATCGTTTACAGGAGCACTGGTGTCTGAACAAATCGAGAGGGGCGCACGCGAGACCGGCGGGCAAGCCCGTTTCCGGCCTACAGGTCGTCACCTTTAGGAGACCTCTATGCGCCGGTCATGTGCAATGATCTCGGTCGGACAGACAAATGTAAAATCGAGGGGCCAGAAAAAAAAGGACCACATATTTGCCTTTCAGGTCCGACACTTAACCGTTCAATGATGCCGTTCGGCATGGCCCCAGGTGCGGTAAAGTCGGGGGCCGGCTTTGCGACGAGCACACTCATGGCGTCCTCCTTTTCCCATTGGTCACATTCATTACCGTCCCCACAGCACCGGGGCGAAGGAACTTACGCCCACACACAACAGCAAAACTCTGCAGCTGGGCGCTTATCGTGCCTTAAGGCGCTGCCTGATCAAGCGGCACGCCTTACTTTCAGGCGCCACTATCATCGTGACCCCAAGAATGATCAGGGGCAGCGCAAAAATGAAGCCCACGACCGGCAAAATGATCATTCCGATCCCTAACAGCAGAAGTGACACGATCACAATGATAAAGCCGATGGTCCGACTCGAAAGTCGCTCTTGCTTGCATTCTTTAATATCCATGACATTCTCCTGCGGATATAATATCCGAATTTTATCCAGTTCGCTCAGTGACATTTGGCGAAGTGTATTCGGGATTGGCACAGAGGAGGTGATCCGGGAGGGTGGTCCGCGCCACTTTACGTCACTCACATCGGTATCTCACTTGACCGAAGTGTATAACCAGTTATCCGAATCTAAATCCGATTATCCTCAGGTCAATGCCATAAATCGCCAACCCGGGTTGCAATGATCGACCACCATGGCACATCCACTTTTGGATTGGCGCGATTGGTGTGCCGATGCTATCCTACTGACAACTCGCATGCCCCAGGCGGCGGCGTGACGTTGCCGGCGGGCATTTCTTATCGATATAAAATCTTTTTCGACTTTCTTTTCTAAGCTCGAACAGGAGGGCATGATGAATGAACGAGGTCGGCGCTTTCTCCTGAAAAATGCCATGCTGATCGCCAATTTTACATCAAACCTCTTCGGCTATGGGACCGTTCAGCTCATTACGGGTATTATCAAAAGACCGCTTCCGGCTCCAATTCTTAATTTGGTGGATACCATCAATCCTGTTTTTTCTTCCTGCGCCTTTTTTGTCGGATTCACACTGATGCTCTTTTACGAGCGGCCTTTGCGATCTTACCTGTCGATATGCTTCAAGAGCGGAACACCCACCGAAGCATTGGCGCTGAAGGCACGTCGAAGAACCTTGAATGAACCTTTCTTTATGATTGCGATGAACTTCGCGCTATGGCTTTCAGCAGCCATTGTCTTCTCTTCGGCCGCCTGGATCGCCGGCGCAGAATCCAATAGCATCCGATATTTGTTCTTTCTTAGTTTCCATACAGGCCTCATCACCAGCATCACGGCATTTTTCATGCTCGAAAAAGTGCTCCAAAGCGTAATGATACCGTTCCTCTTTCCCCAGGGCGGGCTGTCAGTGATTCCTCGAACCATTCGCATCCGCATCGGCACCCGAATGACTGCCCTGCTGCTGGCTTGTAATATCGTGCCTTTAATATCATTAGTTGGCGTGCTTCATAATTTAACGACGTCGGCGCTGCCTGCTCCGAATATGGTCGAACAGATGCTTGCCAGCATCACCTATAATTCTTTGATCTTCATTTTGGCCGGCATCCTGATTACTTTCATTGTCAAAAGCAACTTGACCCGTCCGTTGCAAAGTATCGTTGAAGTACTCAGTGCGGTTCGGATGGGCAACTTCGACCGTCAGGTCCGTGTGACCTCCAATGATGAAATGGGGTATGCCGGCGATGTGATTAATCAGATGACGGTGGGCCTGAAAGAACGCGATCTGGTCAAGGAAATGTTCGGGCGTTACATGGCGCCAGAAGTACGTGACGAGATATTGTCCGGTCGTATTCCACTGGATGGTGAACTGAAAAACGTAACCATGCTGTTTTGCGATTTGAGAGATTTTACGCCTATGACCGAAGCATTGCCGCCCAGGGAGGTGATTAAAATCATCAATCGCTATTTTGAAGAAATGGAAAGCGTCATTCATGCCCATCATGGATTGGTGCTTCAATTTGTGGGCGATGAAATTGAGGCAGTGTTCGGCGCACCTATTCCTCGGCAGAACCATGCGCAGTTGGCGATCAACGCAGCCCTTGAAATGACCCACAAAATGGCCCAGGTCAATGAAGATCTTCACAAACGCGGCTTTGAACCGCTTCGCCACGGGATCGGGGTACATTCCGGCGACGTCGTCGCGGCCAATATCGGCAGCCCCAATCGCTTGTCCTATGCCATGGTTGGAGATACCGTCATCCTGGCTTCCCGGCTGCAGGCCCTGAACAAGATCCACGGGACTGAAATTATCGTCAGTGCGGCCACGTGTGCCCGGGTGGACGGTCCATTTTCCTTCAAAAAACTGCCCCCAACGGAAATAAAGGGCATTTCGCGAACCATCGACATTTTTACCATTGAATGACGTCCTGAAAAAGTTACTTTAACCAGAGGCAGATCCGGCTTGCGGCGACCCGTCATGCCAGGATTGCGGTGGCGCCAAGTCAGATATCAACCCCGCGCTGGCACACCAGGGCAATCGCATGTAAAAAACCTCTCTCAGGATACCCAAATTCGTTTTCAGGGTTAGCACGGAAGAGGTGATCCGGGTGGGTGGTCCGCGCCACGTCAGCCATGAGATTTAGTGAGGCATAAGGCGTGCGCAGGACATAAGGGCCGCACTGTTTGAGCGCAGCTTAGTTTGCGGCCCGTCCGGAGCATGCCTTATTGCCTCACTTAATCGAATGGATGGTGGCGCGGACCACCCACCCGGATCACCGGATTTCAGCACGATAGATATTGAGCCAAGTAAAGAATCTCATAATTGCACGCTACGTGCCAAGGTTTACATGCGATGGCCCTGGCTGGCGCACCCCATCGTATTGGCTATTTTCAGATATTTTGATAGTTGATCAATTATGGAAAATATCATCTTCACCTACGACAAAGATCTGTCCCAAAAAAACGAGCAGTTCACTGTGGTTTTGACACCCGCGCTTTTCAACCGGGGACGTTGGGTGATCCCCAAGAGCACGAAAATCTTCTACGTCAAGGACCTTGAAACCGTCGCGGCCCGTATGCCTGACAAAACCCTGTTCAGAACTGCTCTGGAATGCGAAATGGCTTTCAGAAAAAACGAAGCCCGGTTTTTCAATCGCGATCAGGAATTCACCCGTCTTCGGATTGCTTCCCGCCATCTTTTCATGTTCGTCACCGCCTGCCAGAAACGGCGGATTTTGAGTCACCCAAACGGCGCGCCCACAACGTTCCGCATCGACAAAAACGTAATCCCCGAAATCGGTGTCCAGAACGGATGCCTGTCGCTTCACCTGGGAAATCTCACCCTGGCCGAGGCGGACATCATCGTTCAGGCCATGCCCATCACCCTGATCAAAGGAAATCGCATCGTCCAGTTGCGTCAGGACCTGCCTTTCTCCTTTCTCAAAGGACTCCCCACGGACAAACCTCTTGCCGACAGAGAAAGAGACCGTCTGCTCGAAAATCTCTCAAATCAACCCGACAAGTTGCGCATCAAAAACGTTGGGGAAAATGAAATTCGACCCGTACGGAATGCCACCGCGCAGGCGGTTGTGAGCTTCAATGAGCAGGCGGCCAAAGCCCGGCTGTACTTTGTTTACGAAGGCAATACGGTCAAGGACAACGACGCTGGCGCGGTGATCATCGACATCCGCCGCAGCATGGAAATTCACCGGAACCATCCGGCGGAAGAAGGGTTCAAGGCCATTCTTCTGTCCCACGGTTTTTCCACAAGACCGGACCGCGATTTCAATTGGCGTGCCCCTGATCGCCCTCTGGAATCCCTGGTGCCCTCGCTTGAAAACCACGGGTTTGCAGTGAAGATCGGAAGCCGGAAAATCACGCAGCCGGTGTCTGTCCGCTGGCGTGTCCGAATGCACCAGCAGCACCTGCGCGTGGGAGGAACCGTTTTTTCAGGAGACTTTCCGATCGGTGTGGACCGTCTGTTTCAGGCCTTTCAGGAGGGCAAGCGCTATGTGGAAAGGCCCGATGGTTCCTTGGGAATCATATCCGGCGAAGTGCGCCGGGTTCTTGCGGCACTTTCAGAGAACGGCACCGTGGGCCACGATCTCGTCACCTTCAGCAAAGCCGATTTCACAACCGTGCGCGCCTGTCTGGACGGTCAGCAAGATGTTCACACCGATCCCTCTTTCGACGCCTTGTGCGGTTTCGGTGGCGGGATGGCAGGCGTCCGGCACTACCGGGTCCCCACAGAACTCGAAACGGTTCTGCGTCCTTACCAGGTCCTGGGGTTCAACTGGTTGCGGACGTTAAAAGATTTTGGCCTGAACGGCATACTCGCCGATGACATGGGACTCGGAAAGTCGGTTCAGGTGCTGGCCTTGATCAAAAGCCTGAAAGAGGAAGGCTCGCTCAACCGCCCCGTGCTGCTGATCGCCCCCAAGACCCTCATTTTCAACTGGGGGCTTGAAATCAGAAAATTCGCCCCCGACCTGTCGACCTATGCTTTCGCGGGGCCGGACAGGAACAGAACGCCTGCATTTCTGCAAAAACATCATATCATTCTCACCTCCTACGGCATGTTGCGCACCGAAACACCTCTGCTGTGCACCGTAGAATGGGAGTACGTGATCCTCGATGAAGCCCAGGCCATCAAGAATGCCGACACCATGACATCGCGGGCGGTCAAGCACATCCCGTCGGGCTCACGGTTGTCCATCACCGGGACGCCGGTGGAGAATTCCGCGGCAGACCTCTGGAGTCAGTTCGATTTTCTGATGCCCGGATTTCTTGAGGATCTTGCCTCGTTCAAGGAACACTACGACACCGCCAAAGATCTGGAACGACTCCGGAAAAAAACACACCCCTATATCCTCCGGCGACTGAAATCGCAGGTGCTTGCCGAACTTCCCCCGAAAACGGAGGTGACCATTTACTGCGATTTCGCGGAAGACCAGAAAGCCATTTACGACCAGGCCCTTGCGACTGCCCGTGACGAGATGGCTGCCATGACCGGATCTCGGCCCTTTCACATACTGCGCCTGATCCTCCGGCTCCGGCAGATCGCCTGCCATCCCCGTCTGGCCGTTAAAGACAGCCGCAAGCCCCTGGGCAGCGGCAAAACAGCGGAAGTCGTCCACGCCGCCGTGGAGATTCTCGCCGAAGGACACAAAATCTTGATTTTTTCCCAATTCACGCGGCACCTTCAACTCATCCAGGAACTTTTTCACCGACACGGAATTCCCACTTTTTACCTTGACGGGCGCACCACCGACCGCGCCGCTGTCGTCCAGTCTTTTAAATCCCATGAAGGCCCCTGCCCCTTTTTCATCTCCCTTAAGGCGGGCGGAACGGGCCTCAATCTGAGCGAAGCCTCTTACGTCTTTCTCCTTGACCCCTGGTGGAATCCCGCAGTCGAAAACCAGGCCATCGACCGCTGCCACCGCCTTGGCCAGCACCAGCCCGTCACGGTGTACCGATTTATCACCCGCGATTCGATCGAAGAAAAAGTGAACGATCTGAAAACCATCAAAAAAGAAATCGAATCCGCCGTCATCGACGAATCAGTGCCCCGCTACCTTCCCTTTGACGAACATACACTGAAAGATTTGATTGTAGGTTAGTAAATCTCAAGGCTGACGCGGCGCGGGCGCAAGTTGGAAAATTAAGCGTGGAGGGTGCGACATGATCGAAAAAGAAATCCGTTTCACTGCCAGCAAGAGTTCCGGAGAGGTCAGCGCTGTTCTCATGCGGCCTGAAAAGGCACGCTGGCTCTTGGTATTCGCACATGGGGCCGGTGCCGGCATACGGCATACTTTCATGGGCGGCATGGCATACCGGCTCGCTATGCGGGGCGTTGCCAGCTTCAGGTACCAGTTTCCGTATATGGAGGCTGGAAAAAGAGCACCCAACCCGCAGCCGATTCTGATCAAGACCGTTCGCTCGGCGGTTGCGGCCGCACGGGACTACGGGGGAAACCTGCCGTTGATAGCTGGCGGCAAATCACTGGGCGGCCGCATGACATCGATGGCTGCTTCCCAGGAGGCCCTGCCCGGCGTACAGGGCATTGTCTTCTTCGGATTCCCACTGCATGCCCCGGGGAAACCCTCGGAGGAACGTGGCGAGCACTTGTTTAAAGTTCGTTTGCCCCTGCTTTTTCTGCAGGGCACGCGCGACCAATTGGCCGATCTTGCGCTTCTGCGGCCTATGTGCGACCGATTGCAGGTGCATGTAAAAGCCGAGCTGCACGTCGTGGACGGCGCCGATCACGGTTTTCATGTGCCCAAAAAATCAGGCAGAACCGACGAAGATGTTTTGGAAGAGTTATCGGATGTGATCACGCATTGGTCAGTCGGCCTTGAACGCAATCCATTCTTTTGAAGGGTTTTGTTGTCATCTATCCTGCGTTGGCCCCTCCCCCACTTGAACACATGCTTGCACACCTATCGACGATGTCCCAAGGTAAAGAAATCATTTGACACACAGGGGTCAACTTATGTAGTTCGCATACAAAGGAGTTCTCTTGTGAAATGGGACCGCGAAACCCTGCCCGACTGTATTGTCTTCTTTTTGGCCAAAGCCTACCAAAAGGCCCACTGCCGTTTCAAGGAGGTACTTAAGCCATACGGATTGACCAACATGCAACATCTCGTACTCGAAGCCCTTTGGTACCAGGAGGGCCTCACCGCCGCGGAGTTGGGAAAGCACCTCGTCCTGGACAAGGCTACTCTGTCCGGTGTGATTGAACGCTTGGCGGAAGGCGGTTGGCTGGTGCGGCAATCGGATCCAAACGACGGCCGGGCACAAAGGCTTTACACCGCACCCAAAGCGGACAATCTGAAAAATGAGTTGATTGGCCTGCGGCAAGCGACCAACAACGACCTCCTGTCTGGGTTCACTCCAGAAGAAAGGATCTTGCTGAAACGTTTTTTAATGGATTTTTAGGTGGGGTGAGTTTTTTACGTTTACGGTTTGCATACGAACCAAACGCGTGCTCAGGTAAGATGCCCCCATGGAACAACAAAATCCTAAAAGAAAAGGAATTGCGCCATGCTACTGAACCCCAAGGCCGAAAAGTATGAACACCTGGACAGCCGTTCCAGGGAGATCATGCTGAAAACCATCTCGTTTTTCGAGAGCAAGGGCAAGGAGAAGTGCAAAGAGGACCTGCGTGGCCGTGTCTGGCACCAGGACTTTTTCGATTTTATCACGGAAAACCGTATATTCGCCGACCTGTTGACGCCGGCCAAATACGCAGGGGCCCACAAGGACGCTCGCTGGGACACGGCCCGAATCTGCGACTTCAACGAGATCCTGGGGTTCTACGGGCTGTCTTACTGGTACGCCTGGCAGGTCAGCATATTGGGATTGGGGCCGATATGGATGAGTGCCAACGAAAAGGTAAAACAAAAGACCGCCGATTTGCTGGACCAGGGCGGCATCTTCGCATTCGGGCTGTCGGAACGGACGCACGGCGCGGATCTGTACTCGTCGGAAATGATGTTGACCCCCCTTGCCGAAGGACACTATGTGGCTGATGGCGGCAAATACTACATCGGCAATGCCAACAAAGCGGCTCTTGTATCCACGTTCGGCAAGAATTCCGAAACCGGCGAGTATGTTTTCTTCGTCGTCGATCCCCGGGCGGAAAATTACGACTTGGTCAAAAATACCGTGGACTGGAGCGGTTATGTGGCCGAATATGCGCTGAATGCCTATCCGCTGACCGACGATGAAATTCTTTCCACGGGCCAAGATGCCTGGGACGCGGCGCTGAACACCGTCAACGTCGGCAAGTTCAACCTTGGCTGGGCCGCACTGGGCATCGGTCAACACTGTTTTTACGAAGCCATCAATCACGCGGCCCACCGAAACCTGTACGGCCGCGTCGTCACGGACTTCCCGCACATCCGGCGGTTGTTCACGGACGCCTTCACAAAGCTGGTTGCCATGAAGCTGTTTGCACGGCGCGCTGCCGACTACATGCGCGCGGCCACAGCCGAAGACCGCCGGTACCTGCTCTACAATCCCCTGGTCAAAATGAAAGTCACCTGTGAAGGCGAGGAGGTTGTCAATCTGCTTTGGGACGTCATCGCGGCGCGTGGTTTCGAAAAAGACGTGTATTTCGAGAACGCCACCCGCGACATCCGCACGCTGCCGAAACTGGAGGGCACCGTGCATGTCAATATGGCCCTGATTGTCAAGTTTATGGCCAATTACTTCTTCAACCCGGCTGTGTTTCCAGATGTTCCCAAGCACAGCAACCCTGCCGACGACACGTTCCTCTTCAACCAAGGCGCAACCAGAGGCTTGAGCAAGATCCATTTCCACGACTACCGAATCGCCTACGAAGGACTGGATCTGCCGAATGCAAACATCTTCAAAGAGCAGATCGGTCTGCTGCGCAATCTGCTCATGTCAGCCCCTCCCGGCAAAGATCAATCCAAAGACATTGACTTCCTTCTCTCCTTAGGCGAGTTGTTCACTCTGGTGGCCTACGGACAGTTGATCATCGAGGCGGCGGGTTTGGAGGATATGGACAAAGATGTGCTGGACCAGATATTCGATTTCATGATCCGGGATTTTTCGAAATTTGCTTTGCAACTGTCCCAAAAAACCGGTGCGACCGCGGAGCAGTCGGCGCTTTGCATGAAGATGATCAAAAATCCGACCCGCGACCAGGCGCGTTACCAGCGGGTTTGGGATAACCACATTGCCCACTTGGTGGACGCATACGCGCAAAATCCGTAAGTCAGGTGCGTTTTTGATCCTTATCAGGCAATGGGGCGAGATCGCGGTTGGCCGCCTCGCCCCATTCAGACCCTTGATCCGGATGGCACCTTTTGAAGTCCGACAGGCAACCCTCGCGACTTTTTACACTATCGTCAATACTGAAATCTGGTTATCCACTTCGGTCAAGTGAGATACGGGTGTGGGTGATGGAGGAAAACCCCGGCGAGTCGGGTGAATGGTCCGCACCAACCCCCAATGCAGGGTGGGCATTGCCCACCACAATTCCCCGCATACAACACATCATCGTTTCTGACACTGATCCCGAAGCGATTGGATAGACACCGGATCGAAGGTAGCGATGAAACGTTGAATACGGCCATTCACAGGGGCGATCGACAAGACAATGGTGGGCGATGCCCACCCTACCTGGCTGACGTGTCGCGGAACACCACCCCCCGGCACACCTCCCCCGTGCCAATCCCGAAAACGACAATAGTCACTGGAGCGAACTGCATAACCATATACTGAAATATTTCTGACCAAAGACAAAAATTGGCTTTGTATTCTTTCTGGACATTTGCGGAATGCAACGACAGGGACTGGGGCTCAAAAATATTTTTTTTCATAGTTGCAAAATAACTTAGTTTCTGTAAGTAAACATTGTTAACAGAAAAAATCTTCTACAACTGAATCCGATTCGACATAAGCCTTTCAGGCGCCTGTTGATGCGAAGAGATGTGACAACGTCGATCTTTTGTCTGTCGAATAATATGCTCATGGTCGGTGGAGAGGGTTTAACCCATAACGATTGGAGGAACGAATGAAAAAATGTCTAATCCGATCCAGAATCACCCTGATTTCCATGTTGGTATTGATCGTCGCGTCCCTGGGTGCATGCAGTTTATTGAGCGTGCCCAATATCACCAGCGCAGGTAATAACAAAATCGTCAATCTCGGCGATTCCATATTCGCGCTGTCGGGCAAGATCAGCGATTATCTCCACAGCTATGCGGGTAAGACCTTCCGCCGCTACGCGACATCCGGCGCCGAAATCGAAGGCGCCAGCATTGTCACCTCATTTGACGTATATTCGCAATACGCCACGGCCAAAAGCCACTACACACCGATAGAAACCATCTTCATGGACGGTGGCGGCAATGATATCCTGATCCCGGCGGTAGCCTTTGACCCCTACAACTGCAAAAAAGACTGGTGGGAGTCAAGCCTCTCCTCAACATGCAAGGATTTAATCGATGACGTGTATGTGGACACGGTCAACCTGCTCAATCAGATGGGCCGCGACGGTGTTCAAAACATCATTTTCCTTGGCTACTACAATCTCAAGAACGGGCTTATCGGCTCCACCAGCTTGAACACCGCGGTGAATTACGGAGACGCGCGACTGGCTGCAGCCGTCGCGAATGCCACGGCCGCGAGCAATAACCGCATGTTCATAGATCCGCGGCCCTACATCGTCTCGTCCGACATCACCTTTGACGGGGTGCATCCCTCCGATTCCGGGGCCAGAAAACTGGCCGACCTGATTTGGACCAAACTAGGCGTGCTGCCTTACTAAAAAATCGGAATGAGCGCTTGACGCGCCTGCTCCGTCCCGATGCTTTCACAAAACCCTCATCCGAAAGCGCACTATGCGCTTTTGGGATGAGGGCCGTCCAATCAAGTCGAAGGATCCATTTTCCTTTAACTTTTCGTCGATGGGTCACCCTCTTATTTAGGAGTGCAAATGAAGATCCGCAGATGTCTTACAATCGTCTCGGTCGCCGGCGCCGTCCTGCCCCTGGTGCTGGGGACTGTCTGGTTCATCTTCAGGGGCTCGGACACGGATGGGACCTATCCTGCGGCGAACCGGCAACAACCGACCTTTGACATCCAGGAGGCCAAAAATCCCGACCTTTCCCCCGACCAGCAGGACAAACTGCTGGTCGAGCGCCTGGTCAACGAACTACGCCAAAGGTACGGCCCGACCATATCCTGGATCGGCACCCAGGCGGACCTTTTGGATGTCCAGAAAAGAATCATGGCCATGTTCCCGGGGCAAGACGGCCGGGCGAAATTCCGTCGGATCCTCAGGCTGGCTTTCCCGGAGCATGCCGACCAGGTAATCGCCACGCTGGACAAACTCGAACAATACCAGAGGTGGCTTGCGGACAGCGAAGGATTGCTGGCAAGAATGACCAGTTTTGAGCGAAAAGCCGCACTATGGGAGAAGCAAAGGGAACTCTTCGGGGACGACGCTGAAGATATATGGGCTGGCGAACTTTTGGCCTCCGAGGCCAGAACTTCGGCCATGCAGGATGTTATAGCCGATCTGGGGGCATCGCGAGGCACATCCATCGAGGAAAAAATTGATGCCTTTCAGGATGCCCTGCAGCAAACCTACGAAAACTCGGCGGATGCCTATCTGCTCAAGGAGCGCTTCATGCTGGCGAAAGTCTTCTTCAGCCTCGACTCGGTGCAGGAGGAACTCAAAGCCATGCCTACCGAGTACCGAAGCCTTAAGATGGACCAGATCCGCCGGGAAATGGGCTTTTCGGAAGACGAGATCGCCAACATCCAGCTTCTGGACGCGGAGCGCGACCGCCGGTGGGAAACCGGACTGAAGTACAAGCAGGAGCGCGATCAGGTTATCTCCACGTATGAGGGGGTGGAACAGGAGAGCAGACTCGACGCCCTGCGCAAAAACTATTTCCAGGATGAAGCCGAAACCATCGCGCGAGAGGAACAGGAGGGATTCATGCGCTTCAACCGGCCGCGGATATACGGTCGAAATTAACCCGGCCCTCTACGGGAATAGATCGTTTGAATTCCAGTCATTACAGGAATGACTGAGAATGACTGTTTGCCCGCGTCATATTAGCCCCTTTAAAAAAATCTTCTCAATCGTAAATCCTCTTCGGAAATACGGGCAGGGTAACCGCATTTGGAAATTCAGCTCTTTCAAGACTTCTCACCCCATTGTTTCGAAAAGCTGCCGTTCAGCATGTTAGCAACTATTGATTTTGGTCCAGACATTCTTCCCTACCCAGAGCTACATTTATGGACGGGGGCCATCCTCTCCCTTGCGGGGCATGTAATTTATTTCTCATATAGGTACTCAAATTCCATTCAGCACCTTATGTTGTGCACTTAACCCCGACAAAAACACCACATATTGATGGCATGATTTTTGTAGATCAACAGAAAAACCCGGATGCTTCCAGGTTACCCATGATACACGCGCATCAACCTACTTTTTCAGGTGCGGTTTCGCGTTTGACATCCAAAGATCAACAAAATTTCTCTAAAGGAGGGAACATTATGACTGAAAAGTACTCCTTCCTCATTTTAAGTGATTCTGGCAAGTATCTCAAGCAGGCGCATTGCTCACGTCGGATAGTTTATGGATTATTCAGCGTGCTGATATGTTTAGGGCTGATCGTTCTCTTCGGAATAGCCGATTACATCCGAATTTCCCGTAAAGATCTCAACAAAGAAATTCTTGAAGCCGAACTGGTCTTACAACAACAAGAACTGATTCTCTATCGGCAGCAAATTCAGAAATTCGCCCAGGAAATCAATGAATTTAAAAACCGCATTGTCGAACTCAACCGGATAGATCAAAAGATCCGCAGAGTTGCCGACATGGATGAAAGTACCGATTTATTTGGAATTGGCGGTTCGGCGCCCGAAGATCTGAACCCCGACTTAGATCCGGAGCGTAACCATACCAAGCTGATAAAAGAGATGCACCGGCAGGTCCAAAACCTGAAACATGCCGCCGCTTATCAACACTATTCGCTGAACGATCTGTGGGCGGTGGTGGAAGAACGCGGTAATTTCATGGCCTACACGCCCACAATCCGGCCCGCCGAGGGGCTGATCTCTTCACCGTTCGGTTATCGCGTATCCCCTTTTACGGGCAACCGCGAGTTTCACAACGGGTTGGATATCGCCAACAGCCTGAATACGGATATCAGGGCCACAGCCAATGGCCGCATTGCTTTTGCAGGAGAAATAAGAGGCTATGGCAGGTTGGTCTTGATCGACCATGGGCATGGTTTGGTGACGCGCTACGCTCATCTGGAACACATGGTCAAAAAACGCGGCGATATGGTCAAGCGTGGTGAAATCATCGCCCACATGGGCAGCACCGGACGCAGCACCGGAACGCACCTGCACTATGAAGTGCGCTTGAACGGTGTTCCAGTCAACCCGCTTAAATTTGTATTTTGATGGCGTAAAAAGTATTCCCCGCAGCGCGGGTCTGTTTTCGTTTGGCCGCATGGCGATTGATGCGCTGGCCCGAAGGATGCTCATCTATGGACATGGACCCGAGTGAAAGAAATCCGCATCTTGTCGCCAGCAACGAAATGCTTTGTGTAGCTTGCTAATGCGCCATGAATTGTCAGGTTCCGTTGAGAGTGTCAGTTCGTGCCAATCGCCCCTGACAGAATCGTCTAAAAAACCATCTCTTATCAAGACACTGACAACGGTGTCCGGATTTTCAGCACGATCGGCCTCTTGCGTAAACGCATAAGTGCGTGTTTCTCGATCGCCGCCTAAAATCTTAAAAGCAATCAGAGCTGGACTAAAGGGCCAAAGTTCGCCACGTACGACAGCCTCTTCAATCGTTTTATTGATTTTGGTCGTTGCCACCGTCTCGAAAGATTCTACAGCAGAAACCGGAGGCTGATTGGTTTGACTCGTCGGATCAAAAACGTGAGAAGCGCACGAAACAAATAGTAACAGTAAAAAAATCGAACAGTATCTCACAGATAATTTCTCCTCTAAGTTTTGATGACATGTAAAAAGACGTTACATGATATGGCACGCCACCCAAAACACTTCCGCGGCAAATTTCGCGCCCGCATTCCCTGACCGGTGGGTGGTCAACGGACAAGCCACAATCATTTATCACCTGTTATTCATACCACAAAAATGGTGAGCGCTCTCATTTTCGAGATAATACTTAACACAGGAATAAGGAATTTTTCGGTATTTCGATGTGATAGGCGGGATCTTCGGGTGGCTGCAATAATTTGCTGACCGCCTTATGGTTCCATGCGGCGGTTACAAAACGCATCTGGTTAGCAATAGACGAGGGCGCCACATCAAAAACATAGTGCGTGCCGCTGCAATGCTTGCTGACATTGCCCGGGCCAATTTCCTCTATCTTGGACTGCATCAGCGCGATCACATCGGTGCGTTCCTTGGCAGGGTTCTCCTCAAACACCTTTATGACGTTGTCCCCGTATGTCCCATAGAGTCGGTAATTATAAGCGACCCCCATGCTTTTGATATTGTCATACATGATGCGCGCTTGATCGGCCGGCGTTCTGACCCCGCTGGTTACCTTTGCCTTTGACAAGCAGGCATCTATCAGAATTTCAGTCAGAACTTGCCTGGCTGCCGGGTGGATGGTCACGCCTGATATGGTAAAGGACAGGTAATCAGGTGCCAATGCCTTAAATGTTATCCCGCCAGGGTCCACCCTGCCGTCCGGTGTGCCAAAATTCAAAACACGTTTTTGGAAAACCTCGATTGAAGCAATCGTTTTGGCCCCGGCATTCCCATCAACGCTCAATTGCGCCAATGGCTTCAGCAGGTCGATCTTTTTGTTGATCAAGAGCTGAATAATTCTAACATCCGCTCTGATATTGGCGCCACTTCTGCCGACGGATCCCGAAATATTCAGCATACCCGCGCTCCTGAGATCTCAAATGGATGACTCCTTTATAAATCGAACTGATATTGAACAATAATTTCAGTAAAATTGCCTGCCGGCTTTACATCGAAAGATACAAACACCCCTTCTGAAACAGGGATCTCAGTCTTGTACTCATATGAGGGCGCTTCTTTGGCACGATCTCTCAAGGCCGCCGTCATGGCTTGAATTTGCATGGTAACAACGTCTTGGACCGGCAGTTCACGCAATCGGTCGGCCGCAAAATTCATCCACGAACGCCAGTCTCTTTTAGAATTCGTAATCGATTTCACCTTGAAGTGATAGCTTTCGGAAAAATGCGCGCATCCAAAATGCTGAATGGTGAGTGCGACATTTTCATTCAGCAGGTACTCTTCGGTGGCTGTAAAACGCGACAAACGCATAAATTTGCTGCTTTTAAGCACTTGTTCCGGCTCGCCGCGGACGCAACCCGGGTCATCGGGCCTAGGTTTGCTCTTTTCTTCGACGGCTACTACTTTACTCTTATTTTCCGGAACAGATATTGTGGGTTTTAATGATGAAGCAGTACAGTGAACTGACCATGGGGTAAAAATCAAGATAAAGATGGTCAAAAAAAGGCGCAAACCCATATTATGAGATGTTTTCTTCATTGGATCACGATCCTAAAGGTAGATTAATAATGCCTGAATAAGAGAATACAGAAGACAACGCTGCGGTTGAATAGGGTAAGTTTAAGTAGCGGACATCAGAACTGTCTGTCAAGACTCATTTCGTCATCGTCGGTTATTTTTCTGGCCGATTTAAAAAATATCCAGGAAATACTGACGCCGCTCATGATGGATGTTTTCGTTTTCACCAGCGGGCTATTTTCGAATACCGCCCCATCAAGTAGATCAGCGCTGACAAAAGTGGTGATATTCAGTCGTTTATACCTTTTACTCAAGGCGACTGTAACTGTGGAACCGCTGTACCCACCACCCGCTTTATAGGCCGGACGCGCCGGCGTCGCGCTGGCCGGACCCACTGTGTAGTAATAATCGTGATAACCGCTGTCCGCAAACATCGGGCCCGCCGAGATACCCAGGTTTACACCGCTACCAGGAATGATATCGCTTTTTTGAAAATTCAGGCGTGGGCTTATCAACCATCCTTCATAAGAAATCGATGAAAAATCTGTTGAAAAAACAGGGCGTACAGGCAAAACAAGTTTTAAGGCCGTCTGATCATCACGATTTTCAAATATCCTGATATCCAAAGCAGGGCCCACTTCAAAAGTGGGGTCCAAATCCGGCATGCCGGTGCGCGCGTCGTTCTTATGACTGTCGACCGGAACCGAACCATAGTAACTGACATCCAGCAAGACGCGATCGGTTTTGAATATTTTCCCGTATACTGTTTGCCGGTCCACTTTTATGATATCGCCGCGATAAATGATATACGGATAAGGCAAAGCGTAAAAACGGCTCTCATTGGATCCGCGATAATCAGGGATGTGGAGCAATCCGATTCCGGCCCCGAGTTCCCAGACCGGTTTCCGCTCCTGGCCGGAACTGACTGCTGGGAAAAAAAAGGTGGACAACATCAACGCAATCGCTATCATTCTGTTAATATACATTTTTCACCTAAAAAATATATAAAATCAAGTCCGTCCTTGTTGCATAAACCATGACAAATATGATCACACCTGGGTGCTACCTGGTCCGTTTGCAGGCAGCCCAGAGACCATGGTTTCTTACTACATTATCAATCGACAGGCAAAATACAACAGATGCAGATGCGTCCCCTACGCCCTCCATGACCTGCCCAGACGGCATGGCCAGCCTTTTCCATTGTTTTTCGGGCTTTTGCGACTCATAGCAGAAATGCTATTTTATAGCACAAGGTGGTGATCTGCGTTATCTATGCCGGTGTGTGGCTGCTTTGCTTTTAACATGCTTGTAGCGCCTTTTTCACTAAAAACACGGTACGGAGGTTCTGCATGGAGGATCGATAAAGAATCTATTTTCTTTTATCTTTATGAGTTATCTCGGATCGAGGCCATTTAGCCATGCATTGTATCGAAATTTCATTGCCCCTTATGCTACTTCCTTTTATATTTGTAGCAAATCCTTAAATGATACTCTGGAAGGAAGGGCCATTCCAATGGCCCACAAACTGAGCCATGCGGACTTGAAGCGGAGGATCGTTGAATTGGAGCGAAAAGAAAATTCCCTGCAGAGAGAACTGAATTTTTATTAAATTACAATGGCTGCCGAGCCGGGAACCATGCACAGTGATGCTGGATCCTTCCCAGGTCGACCAATTGCTGGCCATCTTGATGGTAAACGCAAAGGACGCCATCGATGGCGCTGGCATGGTTACTATAGAGACCAACCGCATTAAAGTTAGCGAGGCGTATCCCAAGAAACGATCATGGCTTACGGCTGGCACTTATATCATGCTGTCAGTCAGCGATAACTGCTGTGGCATGAACAAGGAAACTCAGCAGCGGATCTTCGACCCCTTTTTTACAACCAAAGGTATCGGGCGAGGTACGGGCCTGGGTCTGGCCACGGTCTATGGCATTGTCAAACAAAACAAAGGCTGCGTCCAAGTACAGAGCAAAATAGGCAAAGGATCCAGCTTCAAGCTCTATTTTCCCGCCACCGAAATGCCTGTGGAAGAAATTAGCTCCGGCATCTTTTTGGAATCACCGTTTAAAGGTTCCGAAACGGTGTTGATCGTGGAAGATGATGCCTATATTTTGGAGATTGCAGAGGCAATCCTGATCCATTTGGGTACACGGTCATCACTGCCCATACACCCGGGCAGGCTATTAAAAAAGCGCAAACTTCCGACCTGAAGATAGACCTGATGCTTACCGATGTCGTCAGCCCTTAATGAATGGCCGTGAGTTGGCACAGCGCTTCGAAGAGATCACACCCGGCATTAAATGCCTCTATATGTCGGGCTACACCTCCGATGTAATCGCTAACCACGGCGTACTGCACGAAGGGGTGAATTTTATTCCAAAGCCGTTCACCGTCCATGACTTGGCTCGAAAGGTTCGTGAAACCCTGGAGAGCTGAGATTAACAGTTCAAAGCGCCAGTTCGTACCCTTTTTCCCGAAGATGCTCGATGATTCTGTGAAGCTGGGCAACGGTTCGGGGATCGGCCTCGGGGCCGGGATGGCGCACTTTGGCTGTAGAAAAGACCCCAAGGCGCTTGAGGAGCTTCTTGCGAAGCGACACGCCGATGCCGGGCTGGAACTCCCAACGGTTCAGGGGAACGAAATCGTAGAACAGGGCCGCGGCCTGCTTCCACTGCTGTGCCCGGGCCAGCTCGAACAGCCGGACCAGCAATTCAGCATACACGAACCCGGTCATGATGCCTACGGCCCCGAGTTCCAGCTCTTCGAGTGCGTACATGCCGCCCAAAGCGCCGAAGACTTGCAGATCGGATCCCGCCGACTTGGCGAGAGCCTGCATTTTGGCGCCGGTGGGGGGATCCTCAAGCTTGATGTAGCGAATATTGGGCGACATCTTGAAAATGCGGCCGATCAGCTCCACAGACATCGTAATGCCGGTTGCAGCGGGATAGTCGTGGATGATGCACGGGATCTGAGCAGCATCGGACACCCGCTGGTAGTATTCCGCCAGAGGTTGATCCTTTTGTACAGTGTGCGGTCCGAGCAGGATGGCGTCCGCGCCCAGATCCCGCGCCGCATCGACCATTTTGACGGCCGGGTCCGTGGCCGGCGCGCGCACCCCGACCACCAGCCCCATCTCCTTGGGGAGGAGTGCCCGGTATTTTGCGATGACCTCCCTGCGTTCCTGTTCGGTCAGCTTGTGCCCTTCACCCAGCGCGCCCAGGACGGCCAGGCCGTGGACTTTTTTCTGCGCCATGAATGCAACCAGACGTTCGATGCTAGGGTAGTCGACCTCGCCGTTGTCCAAGAACGGCGTGGGGACGATTGGGTAGATTCCTTCAAGATGCATGTTTTTCTCCTCTGAGACAGAATAATTTCACAGCGCCCGCGTTTCGCCACCATCTACGAGCAGGGAAATGCCGTTGATGTGTCCGGCCAGATCCGAGGCCAGAAAGGCGGCGGCGGCAGCCTGTTCTTCGGGGGTCGCCAACCGACCGCGGGGGATTCTGGCAGCGGTGGCGGCCAATTCGACTTCCACGCTGGTTCCTTTCTTGCGGGCCTTCGCCGCAGCCAGTTCAACGGCCCGGTCGGTAAGCGTCGGACCTGGGCCGATGTTGTTGACCGTGATGCCGAAAGGTGCGACCTCCGCGGCCAGGGTCTTCGCCATTCCGGCCACGGCCAGCCGCATCCCGTTGGAGATGATGAGATTGTCAATCGGCTCGCGCAGCGCCCGGCTGGCGAAATTGATGATACGGCCCCATCCGGCGGTTTTCATGGCCGGCAGAACCAGGCGGATCAGACGCACCGCGCTCATAAAGGTCAAGGCATAGCCCAGGTCCCACTTTTCATCCGTGGCCTCCTCGAAAGTCCCGGGAGGCGGACCACCTGAATTGGTCACCAGAATGGCGATCGGCCCCAGATCGGCATTCACCCGCGCCACCAGCGCTCCGATAGCCTCCGATCGGGTCAAGTCGACCGGGTATGCTTTCGCCCCGCTGCCGGGTGCGGCTGCCTCGACCTGTCCCAGCGCATGATCGAGGCGGGCGGCGTCCTTGTCGCAGATGGCCACACGGCAGCCCTCCATGGCCAGACGCTTGGCCGTCGCCAGACCCAGACCGCCTGCAGAGGCGCCGACCAAAGCCACTTTTTCTGCAATGTTTAAATCCATTTATCCGATCCTTTCTTTCGCTTTTCTTTGAAGCGCAACGTATATATACCGACAAAGCCCGGCATAATGCCCATTCTTGGTACGATTGCCTCCTTAGGTACAGTAAAAGTATAATTCAGCTTTTCAATAAGCAAGAAGAGAGAGAGCGGCGCGCCGACGGGTTGCTCGTGGGGATATTGTTTCGGCCAGGGTGCTTTTCAGCATGGGCGTTGGCCGATTGAGACCAACTCTTTTTATTAAATTCGTTTTTATGAGAAATCAGATTTGACTCGAAAGGTAATATTCTACTTCCACCCCACGTATCCCCGCAAACATCGCATTTAATACCTGGAAGGCCGAATGGGTGCTCCAAAAAAGCGTTTGTATATGAATCCTTATAATCAGATTCGTAATCTGGACTTTTAATACGGCAAAAGGTCATTTTTCTTCACCGAACGAAAAGCTCAGCCGGAGCAGTCCAGCGGACTGCGATCGGCTGTAGTGTCTCCCATTCGAATCGAAGTCTACTTTATGCTGAATTGTCATCTGAACTCCATTTTATAGTTTAACGTACAAATCGGCCGGGTTGTCTTTGTTAGATGCTTTTTTTCGATATTATTTTATCTTTTCTCAATCAACTATTAGTAATTTTACTCCGCCTTTTGTAAGTGATCGATGTGGATCGGCATGATCTGCCACCAAATAGCACATCCCCTTTTTTAAAATAAATTTTCTTCCGTCTTTTAGCTCCGATTCAAATTCGCCTTCCAAAACGAAAACTGCATGACCCTTTTCACACCAATGATCTGCCAGATAGCCAGGTGTATATTCTACAATCCTTATTCGAACGTTTCCTTTCTCTACGGTCTTCCAAAATGCTTTACCCGTAATGCCAGAATGTTCTTCAATCATAGTGTTCTCTAAATCAAAAACCTGGAACGGTGTTTCTTTGATCTCCATTTTCCTGATCCTATTATCCGAAGAGTGTGTCTAACGATTTAATCAGCGGCCCGCCCTTTGGGCCCGCTGAATTTATGGGTTAGAAAACTATTTCGCGAGAAGGTATAAAACTTTCTGATTTCCTCCCGGAGCTTTCCGTTCTTCTGTTGTTATGTGGTAATTAAGTTATAAGAAACCGTATTCTTTGGTCGAAAAAAGGTAATAAATAAAATAGATAGCCCATAATAAATCCCCTGTTGCGACAATGATTGCAAAACTAGTAGCCGTCGATTTCAGCCATAAGTAGCTAACCAAAAGAAACAAAGCAATTTTGCCAATTGCACCAAAGGTAATAAAAAACCTGAATTTGTGATTTGCATATCCAACAATTCCATATCCAACACCAAATAGTACCACTACAGACCACCAGATTTCATTAGCTATTATTTTTGAAACAGGTGTGATGCTGTTTAGAAAAAGTGAATTGCTTAACTGAAGATTGAACAAACCTAAAGATCCAAATATCAAATTCCAAATTGCTCCAATTATAAGGGGAAAAAAGTACTTCGATCTTTTTTTTCCAGCATCTGATTTGATTGGATACATTTTTCTATATATTCCACATAACTCGGTGTGTCAGGGGTGGCATTCTCCTCTCCGTCCCATGGACACACACGTTATCTGGTACTGCCTGCACATGAACAATTGTTGCGGGAACTTTCGATAAGTTACTCGATATTCCGTCTATATGTCAATGTTTGGTAAATCTTTTATGCGGAATACAGGTTCGGAACCCCTTGTCGACAAGGGGTGGTACCCCCCTCCTCGAAGGGAGGGGCCTGGGGGAAGGTGAAGCACGGGCTTAGTTTCGGAGCGACGGGCCTGCCAGGCCGCAACAGGGTTAACGTGCGGGCAGTCGCCGCTCAATCTCACTGCGAATCTGGTAGGCGCTTTGCGAGCCGTACCGTGGTGGTGCCCAGCGCTAAAGCAGTTGCCGCACACCGGGCCGCCTGATCTGGTGGTTGTCTTTCGGGCAAAGCCACAGCGAATGTCCGGCAAATGCGGCCCCGGGACCAGATCGGCGAGGGATTGATCCAGAACGATCGTCAATCCTTTGCGGTGCGAGAAAAGATAAAGAGTCCGGAACGAACTGGAAACCCAAAATTGACTATGCGTGGCCCTGCAGCGCATCGATGTTTTAAAAGAGGTTGACTACTGACGAAGTGTTACATGTAAAGGGAGGTATCCTGTCCGATCTGTGGTATCGTCTATTACATTGATGCCCGCTTTAGGTGCATGCTTTTGATAAAGGTACCCCTTTCGGGATTGGCACGGACGAGGTGAGCCGGGTGGGTAGTTGCGCCACGTCAGCCATGCGATTAGTGAGGCATAAGGTGTGCACAGGACACGGGGCCGCACTGTTTGAGCGCAGCGAGTTTGCGGCCCGTCCGAAGCGCACCTTATAGCCTCACTTAATCGAGTGGATGGTGACGCGGACCACCCACCGGGATCGCCGGGGCTTTGACTTTTTTAGGTCACCACACCCGTATCGTATCTCACTTGGCCGAAGTGGATAACCCCAGTTACGCGATAAACGCCCCCATTGGCTCAGGCTTAAGGCAGTAATGTCAGGATAAGCTACAGGAAGAACATCCCCAATGCCTCAGCCACGCAGGCGGGTTTGGCCTGTCCTTCGATTTCGATGGTATGGGTGTTGGTAACCAGAATCTGACCGGGTTTTTTCTCCTCGACCGCCGAGATCACCATATTGGAGCGCACCCGGGAACCCGCCGGAACGGGGTTGATGAAGCGCACCTTGTTCAAGCCGTAATTGACGACCATTTTGGCGCCCTCGATGGCATACTTGCCGGCATAACTGAACACCGGCACCAGCGACAGGATCAGAAAGCCGTGTGCGATTGTCGTACCAAAGGGCCCCTGCATGGCCTTGTCGGCATCGACGTGGATCCATTGATGATCTTCGGTCACATCCGCAAAGCGGTTGATTCTCTCCTGATCGATCAAAATCCAGTCGGTCGTCCCGTTGTCCTGCCCGATGAGCTGTTTGAATTTCTCCAATGGTAGTACTTCAGTCATAAAAACCTCCTTTAATTGTTAAGGTGAAATTCAGATCGTTTTCCTTTTACCACTTACCCGGCCCCTCACTTGCGCTGGGCATAATAATACAAAATAAGTTTTTTACGCAACGCCGTATCTGTCATGGTGCGCCTCCCCCATTCCCGAATAGCGTTATGACCACAAAACGGCAATCAATCGCACAAATACGTGTTGTTGACGAACTTTAATGCTTTGTTCCACATCCGCCGATACACGCCGCGTTAGCCTATCATACTTGCTTGCATGTATTGTTACCCATACTACCAAGGGTATAAAAGTTGAAACTATCGGCCACTTCTTTTCTGTCAAAATTGGGAACTTTGCAACCCCTGAACCCGGAGGTGCCGCGCACACTGTCATCGTTCCAGGTCAGATGCATGGGTGGCATTGGGAGACCACTTAATTTCAATCTCCAACAAAGCCAGTTGGCAGCTGTGGGAAAACAAGGTCCAGATCGTAGGCGATGCGCTGTTTTCGAAAAGCGCCGCATACATTATTTGAGCAACTTCAATATCCGCTTAGCACCGCATGGCGGCCCGGTTCCCATTTTTCAACAGCCTGATAGACATAAAGCGAAAAAAGGAGGGGACATGAGAAAATCCATTTTAATAGTGATGGGTGCGGCTTTGTTCGCTCTCGTAGCTATTCCAAACTCATTCGCCGTCACTTTGTGGCGCTTTGATTTTTCCGGGTACATCAATCAAGTGAGCTACAGCGGGAATTTTCCGTCGGATGCCACCGGTCCATTTGCTTCCGGAGATCGCTTTTCAGGCACATTTACCTACGATTTAGACGTGGTAGACCTTTGGATTCAACTTGGCGGCAAAGATCAATATCCACAATCGGCTTACTACCCGATGGATCCCCGTGACCCCTATTACGGTATGCAAGTCCAAATCAACCATTACGATTTCAAAACCAATCCGGCCAATGCCGTTCTGGTCTGGGATAATGAGTTTTATAACCTGGGCGGCGCAGATCGGTTGGATTTTATTTACAGTATGGTCAGAAATCCCGATTTTTGGGGCGTGACACCACAATTTCCATTCGGCATGCAAGAGGGGAAAATAGGCTGGACCTTGCAGGACAACGCCATGACCGCTATCCACAATCAGAGTCTGCCGACAGCCATCCAACTCATTGATTGGCCAATCAATGAGTTTCAAATAACCGGCGCCTATTATGATTTCTCGATATCTGAAGATCGCCTGTATGCCCTCGCTATCGAGGGCACTGTGGATTGGATCGCGCCTGTGTCCCACCCGGGGCCTGCTCCGGTTCCTGAACCCGCTGCCCTTTTGCTTACAGGCGCCGGCTTGCTTTCCATGACGGGATTGATCAGAAAAATAGGCAAGTGACCCCTGAAAAGCAAATCCCTTTCTTTACTAGTGTTTTTTGCAAGAGTGGGGTCGCCCTGCATCTACACAGCGGGGGAGGAATAGGACATTCTATATCGGCGTGTCATGCAAAAAAACCTATAAATCAGCTGAGCAAAGGGTTGAATTTATCATGCCCGTAAACCGTGGGCCCCGTGTAAAAGATCAAATCCCGACACTTCTGCGTACAATGCTATTGAAAAGGCAGTGGGGCATGATCTGCTTTAGGAAAAAAACCATTTTCGTGTCCAGACCAGCTGCATATGTCAATTTCGCATGCTTGTCTGTTGCCGCTTTGTATATGGTCTTTGCCGATTCTTCCGGACCGTATCCTTTTTCGAAATTTCCCATCAGGTAAGCGTGCCAACGTGTAAAGCTTTTTTTGTACGCATCCGTATTGCCGTTTTCTGGAATAGTGAAAACATGGTCGTAAAAATGGGTTTTTACCATACCGGGTGCAACGGTTTTAACCCGGATACCGAATTCCTTAAGCTCATGGGCAAGGCCTTGGCTGAACCCTTCGATGGCCCATTTGGATCCATGATAGAGGGACTGAAAAGGGAAGGTTACTTTGCCGGCAATCGAAGACACATTGATAATTGTTCCTTTTTTTTGCCTCCGTAAGTAGGGAATGAGTACTTTGGTGACATTGATGGTACCTTGAACATTGACTTCAAAAATGTGCCGGATCTCGCAATCGGAAATAGCTTCCAGGGGGCCAGTTGAATAAACACCGGCATTGTTGACCAGGGTATCGATGGTGCCGAATTCGTTTATGATATCCCGGACTGCCTGTTCAATCTCTTTTTTGTCCGTCACGTCCATGGTGAAGCATTTCAAATTCTCGAGCCCAATAAATTCTTTCGGTTTTTTTTCGATGGATCGGATCGTTGCTGCCACATTCCACCCCTTTCGGTGGAATAATAGGGCCGCGGCATTGCCAATTCCTGTAGATGTTCCTGTGATCATGACTGTTTTTCCCATGAGTGCTCCTTTGTTTTTAAATGACCAAAGGTCATTTAACGGTTAAATTTTTTAGGCCAATTTAGAGGTTCGAAATCCCCACATAAGGTAGGTGATCATCTCGTGAAGTGTTTCTTTAAAATTCCGGTTGAACATTTCTAGTCCAGGCTGTTCGATCACTGCCCGCATGGCGCGTGAAGGGTTGCAAACTTTGTATGCCCCCACGAGACACATAAAAGAAAGGTGAAACAACTTTGCACCATCCTCTTTTTCCAAGCCGGGCAGGATTTGTTCAATCAGGTTCCCGGACCGGAGAATTCTATCTTTTAAAAACAGTTTAAATGCAATTTCTCTTTCATATTCTATGTTCTGTTCCAATGTGTCGTCAAGGATCACCAAAAGTCTGATTAAAACATCATTGTCCAGCGAGGATATAAGAAGATCTACCATCTTTTTTGTACTTGTCCCGGTTCCAGACTGGACAAGGAGTTCAAGTTTTTTGTCAAGGCGGATAAACCACTGCTCGATCTGCTGCTGTGCGAGGGATAGGAATACAGCTTCTTTTGTTTTGAAATACAGAAACAGGGTTCCTTTTGCCAACCCGGCATGTTGAGCGATTTCCGACATGGTGATCTGTTTAAAATCCGATTTTTCGAACAAGAACGATGCGGCATCGATAATATGCTGCTGCCGACTCGCCTTCTGCTCGTTGGTCACTGCTCTGTTGCCGGCCATGATACATCCTTTATTTTCTCACCCTTGTGTGAACTTTATAAATGACCAGTGGTCACTTGTCAAGTTGGGTTTTTACTTTGAAATCGTAAAAAGTCAAACTTTTCATTTCCAATGGTGGCTGGTGCCATGATGTCAGGTATGGGGTCAAGCGGCGCCGAGCAGCGGTATTCCCTGTTATGCTTACCACTTGAACATTGGTAATGGGTTAAGCGGATTTTTTATAATATTGCTTGCCGATAACTGAATAAGACGAAAATGAAATCGGTGTGCCGGGAAAGCCTTATACAAGGCTTTAATGTCCTGTCTATCCAGCCCAAAGCATACCGCCCCAATCGAAACGTCAATCCAATCCGCCTTGCGAAAGGCCTCCGCCAGCGGAAAACCATCGAAACGCGACACCTTATGATGCTCGCTGATCATTTGAGAAATTTCATCTGACCAAAAAAATTTGCCCACTTGTTCTAGGTACGCGCGTGCCATACTGACAGACGGACCGATATAATCAAAGGTTTGATGCACCCATATTGCCAAATCATGAAAAGCGGATGCAATCGCTATCTTCTCAAGCGATACGGATGACTTGTCAGAGTACACGACAGCTAAATTCAGAACCCTGTAGCAATGATTCTTATATGCGGGGTAATCTTTTCCGAATTTCGATCTATGCTTTTCCAGAATCCGATCTAAAACTTCATTTTGAAGAATAATGTCCATACTTTTCCTCATGATGCTGAATTCCTGCGCATGATGGGTCATAATCGGAATATTTGTTTATCCAGTTCGCTTCAGTGACAATTGGCGAAGTGTATCCGAGATTGGCACGGTGGAGGTGATCCGGGGCTTTGGTTTTTTTCCGTCATCCCATACCCCTATCTTACTTGACCATAGTGGATAACCAAATCGGAATAAATGAGACAGACTGTTCCGCGCCCGATAGCCCACCCGCTGCAACGACAGGTCAGGCTCCCCCATTCTCTTTTACCCGCCGGAACAGGCCCGGGTAGTCCAGCACTATACCGTCTTCGTCCACGGGAAGCACCGCTTGAAAGCCGCTGCCATCGAGATTCTCGAAGAGGTATAGCCGGTCAGCTATCGGCGTGTAGGCCTGCAGTTGCGCGTGCACGGTCAGATCGGGCGCAAAGATCCAGGCCATGCGGTATTCCCGCCGTTCACCGATAGCCATCGGCTCGCGGCGAATCGGGAAGCTGTTGGTGAACGGCGTCGGCCAGATGTCGATGTCCACGCAGCCATCGAGCGCATTGATGGACCGGCCATTTGCGTCTCTCCAGCGACCACGGCCGTCGGTTTGCAGACTCAGCGATCGTGTGACGTGCCCCGTCTCAACGACCAGTTCGGCATGCCGCAGCCGCCACGATGCATCCCAAGCGAGGCGATAGGTGAGCCGGAACGAACCGCGCCCCTCGTCAAACGCGAGGACAACGCTGTCCGCCAGGCGCTCGAACAAGAGCAGATGCTCCAACCCCACGCCCGCATAGTTTTTGTTCCAAACAGGCATCCAACATATCGTACGGCACCATGCACTCTTCATCGATTCTCCGTGCAGGTCATGTGATCCAGCCCGCTGGCCTCATGTACGGTCTGTCTGTTAAATAGATTCTGGTTATCCAGTTCACTCCAGTGCCAATTGGTGGCGCGGACCACCCCCCGGCTCACCGGGGCTTTGACTTTTTTACGTCACCCACACCCGTATCTCACTTGACCCAAGTGGATAACCAGAAAAAAATAAATTGTCGCCAACAATCCTTTTGGAACAGCGCTTTAAGGTGACTGATACTTTCAAGAGTATGAATTTTTGGAATAATCGTATCTTCGTGCCTGATATATTTAACTATCAGGTGTTCAGCAAGTCAGGGCATTAACAGATCCGGTGCAAAACATAAGCCTGTTTTCCAGTATGCGGAAAAAACAAAAAAGGCGCAAGAGGAGCGGAGAAGGTCTTCGCCGTGTACGGGGGAAAATTTTGCTGCGTCAATATCGATGAGCCCACTCGCCTGATGAAGCATATCATCGCCGAACAGGCCCAATGGTGACTCGCATCGACGCAACCCACTGCATGGATCTGATTGCCGACCACGCCGAGCGCGACCGCATTGCCCAGGAGGTGGCTGCCGGGGAACCGGTCTGGTGGATGGCAATACCTTTATGCGGCCTTCTTGATCATGATTTCCCGAGTCTCTTCAACTTCCTTGCTTTCAATGTACTCATCGAAGGTCATGCGGCGGTCGATCACGCCTGCGGGGGTGATCTCAATCACCCGGTTGACCACGGTACTCAGGCACTCGTGGTCTTGGGAAATGAACAGAATCACCTCGGGGAAATCGGACAAGCTGTTATTCAATGCCGTTATCGCTTCAAGATCGAGATGGTTGGTGGGTTCGTCGAGCATCAAAACATTGGCTTCGGAAAGCATCATCCGTGAGAGCATGCAGCGAACTTTCTCACCACCGGAAAGCACGTTGATTTTTTTAAGGGCTTCTTCCCCCGAAAAAAGCATTCGCCCCAGGAAGGTGCGGGCAAAGTTCTCGCCTTCTGTAGGAGGTGCGAATTGCAGGAGCCAGGTGATCAGGTTCATGTCGCCGGTGAAATAGGCGCTGTGCTCCTTGGGAAAATAGGCGTGGGTGATGGTAAGACCCCAACTGAATGTGCCGCTGTCCGGTGCGATTTCACCGGCCAGAATTTGAAACAAGGTGGTTTTGGCCAGGCTGTTGGCGCCCATGAAGGCAACTTTATCCCCGGCGTTGATCGTAAAGCTGACGTTGTTCAGCACCTTTTCGCCATCGATGGTCTTGGTGAGTTGGTCGACTCTCAGGATGATGTTGCCGCATGGTCGTCCTGGCTTGAAGCTGATAAAGGGGTATTTTCTGGACGACACCGGCATGTCCTCGATGGTAAGCTTTTCGAGAAGTTTCTTCCGGGACGTGGCCTGCTTGGATTTGGATGCGTTGGCACTGAAGCGCTGGATAAAGGCCTTGAGCTCATTGGCGCGGTCGGTGACTTTCCTGTTTTCGGCCTGCTTTTGTCGCAAGTGCAGTTGGCTGGCCTGATACCAGAAATCGTAATTCCCTTGATACACCGAGATTTTTCCGAAATCGATATCGGCAACGTGGGTGCATACCTGGTTCATGAAATGACGATCATGCGATACCACGATAACCGTATTCTGGAACTTGAAAAGAAATTCTTCGAGCCAGGCAATGGACTTGATGTCCAGGTTGTTGGTCGGTTCGTCGAGGAGCAGCACATCCGGGTTGCCGAACAGAGCCTGGGCCAGCAGTACGCGCACCTTTTCGCCGCCTTCGAGTTCTTTCATCTTTTTCTGGTTCAATGCTTCGGGAATGAGCAGTTTTTCCAGAAGCACCGCCGCTTCAGACTCTGCGTCATAGCCGTTCATCTCCTCGAACTGGACCTCGAGCTCACTCGATTTGATGCCGTCCTCTTCGGTGAAATCAGGCTTTGCATACAGGGCATCCCGCTCGATCATGATTCTGTAAAGCTTTTCATGGCCCATGATCACGGTGTTTAAAACCGTCTGCTCGTCAAAGGCAAAGTGGTCCTGTCGCAGCACCGCGATACGCTCCCGGGCGCCCACAGAGACAGTGCCCGAGTCCGATTCGATCTCCCCTGCCAGGATTTTCAAAAAGGTGGACTTGCCTGCACCGTTGGCGCCGATGAGGCCGTAACAGTTGCCCGGTGCAAATTTTATATTGACGTCTTTGAACAGAACCCGCTTGCCATAGGCAAGCGTAACGTTGGTTGCGCTAATCACGATGGTGTTTCCTTTCTTACATAAAAAAGCCACAGGAGATGGATCCTGCGGCTGGGAAAACGGATTACATACCACTATGCGAGCTTAAGGGAAATGTTTTTCTGAAAACTGACCAAATGATGGGCGTGCTCATCGAAGCACCACAGCCGGCCTGACGGATGCCGATCAGCTTGGCTGCAGTCCTGGAAGATATCGAAAAACCCGGTTTGAAGGGGTATTCAATAATACGGGCACACATTAACAACACCCCGGCCCACAGGTAGCCTTCTCCTTGCCGACGATCCAGGATTGGATGATGTAGCTGGCGCATCCGACGCCCGGGGTCACGGTGAGGGCCTCGGTGGGGCAGTTATTTGCGCAGGCGCCGCACTCCATGCAGGCATTCATGTCAAGGATATAGGCCTTGCGGCTTTGCATCGCCAGCACCGTGTGGGGGCATACCTGCGTGCAGGCCCCGCAGCCGATGCATTTCTGCGCATTGAGGGTCAGGGTGACAACGTTATCAAGATATCGCAATGTCTTCATGAATAGATTCCCATACGGTACGATCCAAAGAGCTGATTAGAAGAACGCGCTGGCGATCCATAAGACGAGGGCCACAAAGATAGCGCCGGCCTGCAGCGGGATGTAACGGCGCATCTCTTTCTCTACGCCCGAAGGCGAGGTAAAGGGTGTTGACCCGGTGAAATTCATCGCCAGAAAGGAGCTTACGGCCACGGTCATCATACCCAGCGACAGCATTGCGCCCGCCGTGAGCATGGGCGCCTTCCATTGGCCAATGGTCAGCACTGCAGCCACCGCTGAACCGGCCAAGAGCCCTTTCAAGGCAAAGGACCGGGCCGGCAGCCAGGGCAAGAGGGCGGGCACGAGAAGGCATCCGGCCGCGATGCCGGCCACAACGGCGGCTGTGGCCCAGATCCCGCGCTGCCATGCCGCAGCCAGGGAAAAGACGTGCGGGCCGATACCCGAAAGAACTGCGATCAACAGCAGTGCGCCTATCAGATGCTTGCCCAGAAGCGTTATCTCCACCGGCACCAGCACCAGACGCTCGACGAGGGTAAACGTGACGCGCCGCATGCTGGCATCGCACGACCGACCCGCGAAGAGAAAACGCTTCAGATCGGTGGCCCTGACCGGCCCCCACACCACTTCGAAGCCGCACGCTTTTTTCACCTTAAGGGCCGAAACGCCAGTGGCTCCCAACTGCGGCAAAATCAGCCGCCGATGGCTCACCACCTGGGATAATCCTGTGTGGCGGATGCGCCGCACCAGTTCCTCGGTGCCGAAGGTGCCCTTGCCGGCGGCGCACCACACATTGATGCCCCGCGTGTCCAGCACCAGGAGCCAGGCATCGATGTCTTGCAGCGATTGCCGCAGATGATCGAAAGAGAGTTTGTAGTTGGCCGTTACCAGTACTTCAGCGCTATCATCCGGGTGGCCGACGGCATAAAGCCCAGGCGCCACCTTGTAATTGCTGCGGCCCAGCCCCAGGCGAACGCCAATCGTCCCGAGCCGGTCCCGGAATGCCAGAGCGGTTTGGATGAGAGGCACATTGCCGGATGGTGTGGGGATAAAATCCCGCACAAAGGGGCACAGTGTATACCCCGGCTGCTCGAAAGGGTCGCTTGGCGGTCCGGCCGGCGGCCCGCAACACGGCTCCGCTTGGGCCGGCGGCCGGTAAATGGGCAGCATGTCCATCCCGGGGCGTTGGGTGGCGGGTGCTGAACTGGCCGAAGTGCAACTGCATGCGGGCTTGGAATCAGGCATCTTTCGTCTCCAACATTAAGATCTGTTTCTGTAACGCAAAATCTGCACTAACACCACATTTACGGTTGTTGAGGAAACGCATTTCGCCCGGCCTCAGGCCCAGAAAACGTGCGGGCGTCCTGATCCTTAATCATTGCCAACAGCCTGCTGTGCTGTTTCCCAAAAAGGCGATCGGCCCAGAGGGGTCAATCAGATCATCATCGGTGCGATGGTTGCAACCAATTTACTTCTTAAAGGCGCATGCTGGACATCCTTCATACCCCAGATTGCTTCAAACCCGTTAATTCCAGGCTGAACGTGCGCAATTGCCGGCGGGCCTTTTCATCATAGGCCTGGGCATTGACACGGTCTTCTGTTGTTACATTGAAATATTTGCCCGTGGTGCCTTCCATTTCCGGTGAAACTGCTAAGAAAGCGACCGCATCCGCCCCGCTCTGCGGCTCTCCCAGCGGCCGGACGCCGGCGCGGCGCACCATATTGGTATTCAAATAGGTGCCGGGATGCAGGGTGGTGACCGTTATTTCGTCTGCTTTCAATTGCTCCGCCAAATCGAAAGTAAACATGATCAGGGCCAACTTGCTTTGCCCGTAGGCCCTGACCGGCTCGAAATTCTGGTCAAGCATGACGTCGCCGAAATCAACAGGCGCCTGCCCCGCTGAACTCACGTTGACAATCCGCGCAGGCGCAGCTTTTCTCAATGCCGGCAGCAGTAAATGGGTCAGCACAAAAGGTGCCAGATAATTGACTGCAAAACGCAATTCATAGCCATCTTTGCTGAGGCGCTCATCGGCCGTTCCCACTCCGGCGTTATTGATCAGTACATCCAATGCCGGGAATTTTGCCAGAACCTCGTCGGCCAGCCGGCGCACGTCATCCAACGACGACAAGTCGGCCCTGAATCCATCTATCTTTTGATTGGCGGAGGTTTCCTTCAATTTCTCGACAACGCGTATCAACTTGTCCTTGTTTCTGCCATGCACGAGCACATGCGCCTGCTGTTGGGCCAGTTGCAACGCCGTTAACTTGCCGATGCCGTCCGTGGCGCCTGTGATCAAGATCGTTTGCTGATCTACGGGTCTCATCATGTCATCCCTTTCCAAGACAGCTGATGGATCCTCCCTGCGCATCGTGCGATGATGATTTCGGTCACTTTCAACCGCCGATCAGGGGGTCGGCCGCGGGACTACGCTTACTGGAACGCCCTCGTAGGGTGTCCATTTGCCGCTCTTGATGGTTTTCGGATCCCGCATTTCTTTCAAAATTTCAATGCTGTGCTTGTATCCTTTAAGCAATCTGCACATGTCGATGGACATGCCGGCAATCTGGGCCAAAGCCTGGACAAGGTTGATGTCATTGAGGGTAAATTCCCAGTGATCGGCGGTGTAGACACGCAACGTGCCGATCAGTTTACCTTGGATAACCACGGGAACGGCCAAAATGGACACAATGCCCTCCTTGGCGGCCGCTTCGGGGTATTGAATCCGCGGATCATCGCCAACATCATAAATCGCCACAGGTCCGTCCTCCGGCGACTGTGCAATTGAACGCAGGGCATCGACAGGTCCTTTTTCAAGGTATTCCTTGCTCAGGCCATAGGCCGCGGCAATTTCCAATTCATGCGTTTTATCATTCAACAAAAACAGGACGCACCCTTTAACACCCAAGGCCGATGTGATTCCTTCGACGGTCATCAATGCCACCTCTTCAGGGTCCTTACTCATTGAAATTGCCCTGATGAGACGCTGCAAGGTTTCATAATTCATCGCATAATGGCTCATGGTGATCTCCTTTCCGCGTAATGAAGCATTACGCACTGAAATAAGACTACGTGGCCGAATGCTCTCCGCGCAATCGGCGACCGCTCAACGCTCAAGTGCCATAGGGCTATATGCTAACAGATGATTTGCTGAACAGATCGGACCCACGATGGAAAGATGGTTGCCGGATCGGCATGCGAGCCGCTTTCAGATGTGGACGCCTTGCAATTAAGAGAAAATAATTTACAAGATATCGCCGCGGACCCTTTGTGTCAAACAAGGTTACCAAACAAACACCTTACGGCCGCTGCGGATCGCCCAGTCGGATCCCGCGCCGTTCGAGCAGGCTGCCTTCGCTGAGGTAGAGTTGGACGAGCGCGGTGCGGTAGTTGATGACGGCTTCGACTTCGGCGATTTGGATGGTGAGCAGGTCGCGTTGGGCTTGGGCGACCAGCAGGGATGTGCTGGCGCCGACATCGAAACGTTCTTTTTCGGCGACAAGGGTTTGCTCCTGAAGGGCGCGGGTCGCGGCGGTAGCGCTGATCTGCTGACGGGTGCGCTCGACTTCGGTGGCGGCCAGGTGCACATCGAGGCGGACGATCTGCAGGAGATTGGCCACCGCTTCGGCGGATTGGCGCCGGGTGGCCCGGGCGGCGACATGGCGGGCTTCGGCGCTGCGGTTGCCGAGGAAATGGCTGAAGCGCAGGCCGGCTGTAAAATCGTAAGTGTCGCCGTCGAGTTCTTTGACGGACTGGGAAAAAGTATCGGCGTAGCCAGTGCGTCCGAGGCCCGCGAACAGCTCCAGCCGGGGCAGCAATCCGTTTTTGGTGACCAGCACTTCGAGGCGGTCTTGCTGCAGGCGCAGGCGGGCTTCATTGATGTCGGGTCGCGCCTGTTCGGCCAGTTGCAGACGCTCGGGCAGGTCGGTGATCGGTTGGGCGTCGATTGCCGGGCCGGTGGTGGGGCGCACTTGCAGGTCGAGCCCTGCCGCGGCCCCCGGACCGAGCAGACGCACGAGGCGCAGGCGTTGGGATTCGAGCTGGCTGCGCGCATCGATCAGGGCCTGCTCGCGCAGGGCGACTTCGGCGCGCGAGGCGGCGGCTTCGATTCTGGGCAGCACGCCGACCGCGATGCGCTGTTCGATTTCATCGCGCTGTTGGCTGGCGACTTTGGCGGCGTTTTCGAAAATGGCGATTTCCTGTTCGGCCAGCACATAGTTCCAGTAAGCGATCTCGGTGTCGGCGACCAGGGCCTCGATATATCCGCGCAGTTCGTAAAGGCTGGCGCTATGGTCGAGGGCGGCTTGGCGCACATCGATCATGTTCACGGCCGGGCCGAAGCCGCGCAGCAGGGATTGGGTGACGCTGAGCCCCACGCGCGCGGTCTGCTGGTCGGGAGTGCGGTTAGAGAGATTGCGTTCATGTTCGACGGTCGCTTCGAGCTCGGTGCCCGTCGGCAGGCTTTGCCGGACCCCGGCCACAACGGACGTGTCGCTGCCCTGGGTGCCGAACTGTTCGCCGGTGGCCCGCGAAGTCTCGCTGGCTCTTTCCCGATAGTACTGCATCTCGGCGAACACTTCGGGGTCAAAAACGCCGCGCGCGATTTGTTCGAAGGTGCCGGCGATCACGGGATTGAGCTGCCGGACATGCAGATCGCGGTTGTATTGCAGTGAGATCATGATGGCTTCTTCGACGGACAGCGGCAGCGCCTGACCCTCAGCCGGCACCGGCAGGGGCACCGGCTGTGCCATGCTGGGGAGGACCTCTTCCGGGATCTCGATCGGTGGCGTCCCGGTACGGCGCAGCAGCGCTTCGTAGTCGGGCTGAACCGCGCCCCAGCGGTCCACGGGCGCGCAGGCGGCGATCGTTGAAAGGACACAGGTTGCCAGGATCAAACGAATTTGCTTATTAATCATCATTTAATTTCGTTGAGTCGTTCAAAGGTCGATTCGTTAACTTGGAATTTGCCGCTCGCGTTTCATCATACGATGGTTCTGTACAAAGTCGCACATCATCCAACATATCATTTTGACCGGGGGGCGAATCTATATGTTCAACAATGCAACGATTATGTTCAACGATGCAACTATTCAACGATCCCCTTTGGGATCCGGGTGAAACAGCGTGTAAACGGTCGGGATGAGTACCAGGGTAATCATTGTCGACCCTGCCAGGCCGCCGATGACCGCGCGCGCCAGCGGGGCCTGAGCGTCGGCGCCTTCGCCAATGCCCAGCGCCAGGGGGATCAGCCCGAGAATCGTGGTCGAGGTGGTCATCAGAATGGGCCGCAGACGTCTGCGCCCGGCTTCGATGGCGGCTTCGCGCACATGCATGCCGCCGCGGTTGAGTTGCCCGGCTTGGTCAACCAGCAGAATCGCGTTGTTGACCACGATGCCGCCCAGCATGATGCAGCCGATGTACGACTGCACGTTGAACGTGGTGCCGGTCAGAAACAGCGTGATCAGCACTCCGACGATGGCCAGCGGCACGGAGAGCATCACCACCAGGGGGTCGCGCAGCGATTCGTACTGGCAGGCCAGCACCATGTAAACGAGCACCAGTGCCAGGACGAGCGAGACGACCAGTTCGTCGAAGGATTTTTGCTGTTCTTCGTAATTGCCGGCCACGATCAGGTCATAGCCGATGGGCCGTGCGATGGTCGCCAGGCGGTCCTGGACATCCCCGGCCACCGAACCCATGTCGCGGCCGGCCACGTTGGCGTTGACCGTGATCAGGCGCTGCTGGTCCTTGCGGTCGATCACGGTCGGCCCGAAACCGGCTTCGGTCGCCACCAGGTTGCGCAAGGAGACGTGGTCGCCAGAGGCCGTGGCCAGGGTCAGGTCTAAAATTTCCTCGAGCGAGCGCTTCTGCACGTCGGCCAGTTGCACCAGGATGCGGTAGGAGTTGCCTGCACTGCGGTACTCTCCGGCCGTCGATCCGGCCACTGCGGTTTCGATGGCCTGAGTGACGTCGCGGACGCTCAGACCCATGTCGGCGATCTTGTTGCGGTCGACCCGGACGGCTTGCTGGGGTGTTCCCGATTTGCGGCTGACGCGGATATCGGTTATGCCGACCACCCCCTGGATGGCTTCGGCCGTTTCGCTGGCCAGCAGATCCAACGTATCCAGATCGAAGCCGCGAATTTCAACGGTCAGGCCTTCCTCGCCGCCCAGCAGCCGGTCGAGCAGGAATTGACCCTGCGGTGCGCGCGTGCGTATTTCCATGCCTGGGATCACGCCGGCCAGCTTCTGGCGCAGGTCCTCGGCGATCTGCACGTTGGACCGGCGCCGCTGTGACGAGGGCACCAGCGACAGACTGATTTCCCCGGTGGCAGCTTCATTGGCCCGATGACCGGACGCGCCGACGGTGACCACCGAGGAGACGGTCTCCGGCACGGCCGCATAGACAATGGCCTCCATCTTACGGGTCTGCCGGTCGACGAGCTCAAGCCGGGTGCCCACCTCCATCTCACCGCTCACGCGCACTTCGCCTTCGTCGCTTGGCGGCATAAACTCGGTGCCGATCAGCGGCACCAGCAAGAGGCTGGCCCCCAGGAGCGCCAAAGCGATCACAATGGTGGTCGGCCGGTGCGCGAGCGCCTTGCGCAGCAGGTTCTGATAGCGGTCGGTGAGACGGTTGAGCGCCGTTTCCGAAAGCCCAAAAATGCGATCGACCGGCACCCAGCTTGGCAAGCGCCGGCGTTTTTGGGTCACGAGGTGCGAGGCCAGCATCGGCACCAGGCTAAGGGAGACCATCAATGAACACACCAGCGAGAAGATGATGACGTAGGCCAGCTCTTTGAACAGGATGCCGGTGACCCCACGCACAAACACCAAAGGCAAAAAAATGACCAGGGTGGTGATGGTACTGGCGACAATGGCCGGCGCGACTTCGCGCGCGCCTTCGACCGATGCGCCTGCCGCCGGTTCGTGCAGCTCGTCGCGCCGGCGGAAAATATTTTCCAGCACGACGATCGAGCTGTCCACCATCATGCCGACCCCGAGAGCCAGCCCCCCCAGCGTCATGAGGTTCAGGGTAAAGCCGCCGAAGAAGATCAGGGCGAAGGTGGCGATCAGGGATATGGGGATCGCCAGCGAAATGACCAGGGTGCTGCGCAGGTTGCGCAGAAAAAAGAGCAGCACAAGCACCGCCAGCAAGCCGCCGTACATGACGGACTGCGCGACATTGGCGATGGAGCGTTCGATAAAATTTCCCTGGTTGAGCACCGGCACGATGCGCACCTGGGGAAAAGCCGCGTTTGCCGACGCGATTTCGGCCAGCACCGCCTTGGACACCTCGACCGTGTTGGCCTCGGCCTGTTTGCGGATGGCCACCCGCAGGCCGCGCTCGCCATTGACCCGGATGATGCGGGTCAGTTTCTGGTAGGTGTCCTTGACGTCGGCGACCTGGCCCAGGGTGGCCACCGCGCCGTCGCGGTTGAGGATGACCATGTCGCGGATCTGATCCAGATTCTGAAATTCAGCCGGCGCCCGCAAGGTGACCTCGTAGCGGCCCTGCTCGATGCGGCCGGCCGGCAGGTCGAGATTGGCATCGCGGATGGCCTGGATCACGCGGTCGAGCGGCAGGCCCAGGGCCTTGACCCGGTCGGGGTCGAGTTCAATGCGGATCTCGCGGTCGAATCCGCCCCACAAGTCTACCTGGGCCACGCCCGGCACGCGCGAAAACCGGTAGCGGATCTGGTTTTCGATCAGTTCGGTGAGCTCGAGCGGCGACAGTATGCTCGAAATGCCCAGCAGCACCACCGGGAAGCTGGCAATGTCGAACTTACGGATGCGCGGACGCACGATATCGTCGGGCAGTTCGTTAATTTCGTCTTCGATTTTGGACTGCACGTCCAAAGCGGCCGTATCGATGGAGGCCCCCCAGACAAAACTGACCCGAACGGAACTGTTGCCTTCGGACGACTGCGAGGTGATCTGCTCGACGCCCGGCACCGTGGCCACGATCTCTTCGATAATGCGGGTGATCAGCCGCTCCATGACCTCGGGACTGGCGCCTTCATACTCGGTATTGATGGTCAAGGTCGGCAGTTCAATGCTGGGCAGCATATCGATCTGCAAGCGACTGAGAGACACGGCCCCCAAGATCACCACAATCAGGGTGACCATGGTGGTGAATATCGGTCGACGAACACTGAAACCCGGCAGATTCATTGGGCAGCCACCTCTTCGGGGGTGGAAGAGATCCGGCTTTCCTGGTCCGGAATCGTTATCTGCGACCCGTTATCCAACAACTGCTGACCCAGAATGACCACGCGGCCGGTCAGATCGTCGCCGTGCACCTGCACGCGGTCGCCGTCGCGGATGCCGGTGCGGACTTCGCGCCATGTCACGCTCTGACTGTCGGCGGCGACCACGAACACCCCAGTGCGCTCATTGCGGCGCGTGATGGCCTGCTCGGGAACGATCACGGCATCCGCGACCCGGTCCAGGACCACGGCAGCGCGGATGAACATGCCGGGTTTGAGCCGGTGATCGGGGTTGGCGGCAATCAGTTCGACGCGGGCCTGACGCGTGGTCTGGCGAAAGATCGGCGCGATGCGCGCGATCTTGCCTTCAAAGGGTGTGTCGGGCCAAGCGTCCGTGAGCAGGCGCACCTTGCGGTCGGGCTGCAGCCAGGTGTAATCCTTTTCGGTGACGAAAATCACGCCGATGACCGGATCGAGTTCGACGATCGACAGCAACGGCGCATTGGCAGATACGGTCTCGCCCTCATCGACGAATCTTTCGCCCACGATGCGGTGTGCATCGCCGCCGGTCCAATCTGCCGTGATGCGGGTGTAGCCCAGTCGGATGCGTGCGGTTTCCAGCGATGCCTGCGCCCGGGTGACTTGGGCTTCGGCGACCTCCAACTGCGCTTTGCGGGCCAGCTCTTCGGCCCGCGAGGTATCGTATTGGGCTTCCGAGGCCACCCCGCGCTTGAGCAAGGTCCGGACGCGCGACAGCTCACGCGTGGCGATTTCCAGCGCGCTGTTGGCCTGGGACAAATTGGCGCGGGCTACCGCAAGATCGGCTTCGGACTGCGACACGGCTTGAACGTACTCGGCATTGTCGAGCTCGGCCACCACCTGGCCGCGCAGGACGTCATCCGATAAATCGACGGCCAGACGGACGATGCGGCCATCCACTTTAGGGGCCACAACGAATTTGGCAGCCGCTTCGACGGTGCCGCTGAAAGTGCGTCGCAGTTCGATTTCCCCGCGTTCAATGGGTGCCACTTCGACCGGCACGGAATTGCGCCGCTTCTCCCGGTCGGACGGTTTTTTCGAGCAGGCCGCCAGGGCCCCGCCAATAACGCCCAACACACAGATCATCAGAAGCGTGGGAATCAACTTCGAAAAGGTTGTCCGCATAGTGAAATCCATTGTATGAAGTTAAAACCCATTGTAATCATAAAGAAATACCATAATCTATCGCACTTTTAAGCGTCTGTGTCAACACGGGACACCTAATAGCCCAGGGTAACCGCATTTGGAAATTAAGCTCTTTAAGCCTTCTCACCCTATGTTCGAAAAAGCTGCCGTGGGAGATGCGCCACGCGTCACTTAACCCCGTTTCACCTGCTGGGGCGAACCTTGTGTTCGCCCGCGTTCGACGCACAGCCTTCATCCAATGGGCCGATGGTCAATTTATAGTTGGCCAATGATCAAGTCCCTTGGCACGATGCGCTGTGCGTAAATGAAAGCGGTGCAAGACAGTGCATTTCTGGAAGGACCAGGCGCCGCATATATCGATTGCGCCATTCTTGACAATGATATCCGTATCACCATCATTTTATCAGGCCCGAAGTGAAAAGAAAGTTGGTGATGATCATGAAACACCTTTTAATTCTAGGGGCAGTTGTTCTGTTTTTTTCCGGGTGCGCAGGTTCCGCTTATTATGCCGAAGGGTACTACGGGTATCCGCGGCCATACGCCTACGCCCCCTATCGATACGATCCGTTTATCGGATGGGGGTACAGTCCCTACTACTGGTCAGGACTGCATGGATCCATATACAGCGGCGCCCCTAAATATACCTATAAACCTTACAAGCGTTCGCCTTACCGCAACTACCTGGGCCAAAAGCCGCGTTTTCAACCGCAGGAACCTTGGGACAGCAGGCCTTACTTCAGCCCCAACCACAAGTTCGGCAGTGACCCGCGGTTTCGTCAGGAACGAAAGGCGAACCCCAGCCGCTCGTATGATCGCAGCAAGCGCTTTAGCGGCGGGGAGAGCAGACGTTTCAGCGGTGGCGACACCAGCCGCTTTAGTGGCAGCGACACCGGGCGTTTCAGTGGCAGCGGGTCACGAAACGGCGGCAGCGTGCCGCGCAGTGGAGGGCCGCGGTTCGGTGGCGGCAGCAGGCGGTAGGTCCTTTAACGATCATGGGCCCGGCGGGCCCATGAGAGCGTCTTTATAGATCATGCGGACACTTTGCCGATGAGGACTATATCTTCACCTTGCGGTGGCCTTTTTTGGGGCGCCTGATTCCCGGATCTCTTCCCCGAAAAATTCCTTGAGAAAATGGCCTGTGTAGCTGCCCGGCGTGTCGGCGACCTTTTCCGGTGGCCCCTCGGCCACGATGCGGCCACCGGCCTGGCCACCCTCAGGGCCGATGTCGATGATCCAGTCGGCGGTTTTGATGACGTCCAGATTATGTTCGATAACGACCACGGTGTTGCCGCCCTCGACCAGGCGCTGCAGGACCGACAGCAGCATGCGGATATCCTGGAAGTGCAAGCCGGTGGTCGGTTCGTCCAGGATGTAAAGCGTGCGGCCCGTGTTGTTTTTGGCCAGCTCGCGGGCCAGTTTGATCCGTTGGGCCTCGCCGCCGGAAAGAGTGGTGGCCGCCTGGCCCAGTTTGATGTAACCCAATCCGACCGCCATCAGGGTGTCCAGAATTTTGCGGATGGCCGGGTGATGGGTGAATAAGTCGCAGGCCTGGCGCACGGATAGATCCAGAATGTCGGCAATGGAGTGCCCTTTGTACAATACCTGCAAGGTGGCGTCATTGAAGCGCCGGCCCTGGCAGATCTCGCACGGCACGAAAACATCGGCCAGAAAGTGCATTTCGACTTTGATGAAACCGTCGCCTCCGCAAGCTTCGCAGCGTCCGCCCTTGACGTTAAAGGAGAAGCGGCCCTTGGCATAGCCGCGGGCCCGTGATTCGGGCAGCAGCGCGAAAAGGTCACGGATCAGGTCGAACACTTTTGTGTAGGTGGCCGGATTGCTGCGCGGCGTGCGGCCGATGGCCTTCTGGTCGATGTTGATGACCTTGTCCAGGGCGTCAAGCCCTTGAATACCGCGGTGCCGCCCTACTTCCAAGCCCGCGCGGTGCAGCCGGTTGGCCAGGGCCGGATAGAGAATATGATTGATCAGCGTCGATTTGCCGGCCCCCGAAACGCCGGTCACCGCCACGAACAGTCCCAGGGGAATTGCGGCGGTGATGTCGGCCAGGTTGTTGGCGGCCGCCCCCTCGATGGTGAGCCAGTGGCGCCCGGGTGACCGGCGCTGGACCGGTGGCACGATGGTTTCGACGCCGCTGAGAAAGCGGCCGGTCACGGATGCCGGATCGCAGGAGATGGCCTGGGGCGTGCCCTGGGCGACGATGCGGCCGCCCAGCAGGCCGGCGCCAGGGCCGATATCCACGAGCCAGTCGGCTGCGGCCATGGTCTCGCGGTCATGTTCGATTACGATCAGGGTGTTGCCGATATCGCGCAGGTGGCACAAAGTGTCGAGCAGCTTGATGTTGTCGCGCTGGTGCAGCCCGATCGAAGGCTCGTCCAGGATGTAGAGCACACCGGTCAGTTCAGATCCCACCTGGGAAGCCAGGCGAATGCGCTGGGCCTCGCCGCCCGAAAGGGTCGGCCCGGAGCGGTTCAGCGACAGATAATCCAGCCCTACATTGAGCAGGAAGGTGAGCCGGTCGCCGATCTCCTTGATCAGCTCGGCCCCGATCAACTGCTCGTTGCCCTCCAGAACCAGGCCTGTCAGAAAGCGGTGGGCCTCCCCGATGGTCATGGCGGTGACTTCGATGATTGACCGGCCGCCGACGCGCACGTGGCATACCTCGGGCTTGAGGCGACGGCCCTCGCAGGTGCGGCAGGGCTGGGAGGACATGAAGCTGGCATAATGCTTTTTCTGGTTTTCGGACTGGGTCTGCAGGTAGCGCCGCATCATCGTACGCACCAACCCTTCCCAGGTAATCTGGAATTTGCCGTGGATTTTCTCCGAATCCCACTGCACCGTCACTTCGCGGCCCTCTGAGCCATACAGGATCACGTCACGCTGTTTTTTGGGCAGCTTGCTCCAGGGACGGTCGAAATCGATGCCCAACTGCTGTTCGATGGCCGCCAGCTGGCGCCCGCCCCAGGAGCCGTTTTCTTGATCGGGTTTAAGGAAGTAGTTGCGATAGGGCACCAGCGCGCCCTGGCGGATCGACAGGTTCTTGTCCGGCACCAGTTTATCCACATCCATGGTCAACTGCGTGCCGATGCCGTTGCAATCCGGGCACATGCCCTGCGGCGCGTTGAAGGAGAACAGCGACGGCGCCAGTTCAGGGTAGGACATGCCGCAGCACGAGCGCGCCTCGCTCATCTTCAAGTCTTCATGGCCCATCACATGAACGATCAGATTGCCTTGCCCCAGCTTCAAAGTGGTCTCGACCGAGTCGGTCAGGCGCGCGGCAAAGGCCGGCTCCGGCTTGACCACCAGCCGGTCCACGACCGCTTCGATGGTGTGCTTTTTGTGTTTGGCCAGCGTTTGCACATCTTCGAGGGCCTGCACGACCCCATCGATGCGCACGCGGGCATACCCCTGGCGGCGCAGGAGTTCCAGCTGATCGCGGTGCTCGCCCTTGCGGTTTTCGACGATCGGCGCCAGCAGCAGGATGCGGGTGTCAGGCGGCAGCGCCAGGATTTGCTGCACCATGCCCTGGGCATTGCCGCGCCCTACCCTGCGGCCGCAGTGAATGCAATACTGCCGGCCAATGCGGGCAAAGAGCACGCGCAGGTAGTCATAGATCTCGGTGATGGTGCCGACCGTCGAGCGCGGATTGCGCGAAGCGGCTTTCTGGTCGATGGCGATGGTCGGCGACAGACCTCGGATGGTGTCGTAGCGCGGTTTTTCCAATTGGCCGATGAACTGGCGTGCGTAGGCTGACAGAGATTCCACGTACCGGCGCTGGCCTTCGGCGAAAATGGTGTCGAAAGCCAGGCTCGATTTGCCGGATCCTGAAACGCCGGTAAAAACGATCAGCTGCTTTTTGGGCAGCTCGATATCGATGTTCTGCAGGTTGTGTTCGCGTGCGCCCTTAACCCGGATGGTGTCCAGTTCGATGCTACGGCGATTTTTCAGGGAGCGGCGGTTGTTTAGCGGGGTGCCACGGTCAGTGCGCTTGGTCATGTGTTGCCTCGGATGCTCTGGTATTGATTTGTATTTGAACGAAAGACACCGACATTAAACCAACCACGCAATTTGTCAATCAGCGCGTGAAACACAACACCGTAAACTGACGGAGCATAGTTCTATCTGTAACTGCGAACCTGCCGTGACGGCGTTTATCGCAGGGGACCGGCCTATGACCGGCGGTCGCCCACGTGGCGCAAGGATCTTGGGTGCTGGCACGCTCGGATTGGCACGGAGGAGGTGATCCGGGTGGGTGGTCCGCGCCACGTCAGCCGTGAGATTCAGTGAGGCATAAGGTGTGGCCAGGACATGGGGCCGCACTGTTTGAGCGCAGCGCGTTTTGCGGCCCGTCCTGCGCCTGCCCTATAGTCTCACTATCCTCACTTAATCGGATGGATGGTGGCGCGGGTATCTCACTTGACCGAAGTGGATAACCAGATTTCGGTATTATCCCACCTGTAGGGGCGGACCGCTGAAGCAGCTGGTCCGCCCCTAAACGCGATGAAAGATGACTCGGGATCAATGGATTCCGGGCGCCGGGATATTGTCCCATTGGACGAAGTCATTGAACTGCACGGAGATGCGATGGTCGGTCGAAGGCCAGTTGGGCAAGTTGATCACTTGCATCATACCGTTGCCGCCTCTGTCCATGAGGGTCAGGCGGATTCTGGCGTCGGGTGGCGCAGCCGCTGGTAAAAACAGGTCCACGCCGGTAATGAAGGGCAGTGAATGGTAATAATCGATCGGCTCTGCCAGATTGCTTTGGCCGTCTGAACCAAGATCGTAGACAAAAAAGGATGTGGTACGTTTTACGATCGGGCTGTTGGCGGCATTGACAATGTTGACGCCGTCTATCGCCAGCAATGTGTTGTACACACCTTGATCGCCCCAGGCTTCCTTGTCGCGCTGAATGACCAGGTTGCTTTGGCCTGCATCTCTGTCCATTTCGGCAGCCACACCACCGCCGACCGGTGATGCCAGCAGCCTGATGAAGTAATCGCTTCTGATAAAGGGCTCTTTGTAGAAATGGTGATCCAGTCCATCGCGGACCAGTACAAACTCATAATGGCGTCCTGCTTTGGCTTTAAACGGCCCCCAATCGCCATCCGCACCAATGGTGTAAACCGCCGCCGGCGTGCGATGGCTCCTGCGGCCGGTATAGCCGCTGATTTCGTGGATCTGCAAAACAGCACCGTCCACGCCACTGTTCTGCGGAAACAGCACGGCCCTGCCGGCCAGGTCGATGTGCCCGATAAAATCTGGTAGAATCCGGTTGGTTTTCGGCTCTTTACCGGTCAAGAACAAGTACATTGCCGAAAATGCTTCCGCGGAGGTCGCGCACTGGACATGGGTCTGATTGTGGAGCCAAACGTTTTCGGCCCCGACGATTGCACGGCCGGGTATGCCGTGCTCGGCCCAAAGGGCCAGGGTGGGCACCCCGCCGGGCAGCGCATCGGCTGTGCGGCCGTCGATGTTCACATAATGCGCCACCCGCTCCGCGCGCGCGGGCGTCGCCAGGTAGGCTTGCGACACATACGTGCCGAGCGAATGGCCCATCAGATCCACCTTATCCGCGCCGGTTGCCTCCAGAATCGCGTCGATACGCTCGTCCAGCCGGGCGTGGACATCCGCCATGGTGTTGATGCTGAATGTCGAATCATATTCATGCGCGTGCAGATGTGTCCGCGGGTAACCATTGCTGGCAAAACGCATGGCTTGCGATTCGAACTGACTGGCCGATCCGGAACTGCCGTGCACAAATATCACGGGATTGTAGGGAAACGCCCCTTTATTTTTAAGGTTTTTGGCTGATGCGCTCGCTGCGAAGAGCAGCATTGCGCTTACCAGTATTGCAGCCATCGTAATGAGCGTAAAAGTTCTCTTCCTCTTGGACCCCATATGCATACCTTTCTTTGATGGGTGATCGGATCACCGGTTTCGCTGAGCGTGGCCCCTGAATCTCATTTGGGAGGCACCTTGGCAAATGCGGCCTCGACAATCAATTCATTGGCGGCTTCTTTTAAAATGTACCCAGCCTTCAGATTTTTTTTGGCCGAGCGTGTAACGGCTTTTACGTACTGCCCATGATTGCGATAGAGGGCTTGCAAGGTGACGGGTTCGAAAGGTTGGTAGGTCCCATAGAGAACGCAGAACGTAGCGCCGGAGTTCATGCCTGTGTTCAAAGCAATCGGCACTTCGATTTCAGGCAAGCGGATACCGCCTTGAACGAGGCCCAGTTCATCTCGGGCCATGACGGGCGGTGTCTCCGATTCGAATGCGATTTTAGGCGCTTTCGGCGGGGCGATGCCATATTTTATCCAGCGCACCAGCAGATCGTATTGCGCGTTGATCACATAGTAGCCGCGTAGTAGCCGCGCACACGACTGTAGGGAGGTGCATCGCAATCCGGCGGATACACCTCGGTTCCGAAATCGCGCAGGACCAGGGGGGTGCGATAGACATCGCTGGCATAACTGGAATGCGCGGAACCGGCGACTTCCCAGCTGCGAAAATGATCGGAATCGACCATGCGACGCCCCGGGCCGGCGCGCAGGTCCGTTTCCGACAAGTATTGCATCACTTTGACATCCAGGTCGGTGCGCAGATCCGCGCCGCCCACGAGCAGGTAAAAGCCGTCGACCACATTGTGCAGCGGATGAATGGCATTGTGATATATCGACAGCCGGCCAGCGGATTGCGAAGCACCCACTGCGAGAACCAGGTTGACCCGCAAGCCGCCCATGGGGTCGATTCCCGAAGGTGATCTGATTGCCTGGGCCGCCTGGGAATAAATATCGTAGCACAATGCATCGTTGGTAATCGTTCCGCCAACGGTCACATCCAGGCTGCCGTAGCGGGCCGGGCTCCAGGCCTTGAGTGCATAATTGTCGCTGGGCGGCGGGAATCCATGCACGCCGACCCTCTGGGCGGAAACGCCCACCCACGCATACCCGTTTTGCACGATATGCTCCCAAGATGGCGCCCAATGGGCATCGAGCTCATAGCCGGCCGTAACGTTTTGCCATTCGAGCAGGACCACACCGTTAAACCACTTTTGCCCGATCGGACGGCGCACGACAATGCGCGTGCGATAGGGATGTTCGCTGCTCAGAACGATCCCGTCCCCAGCGTTGGAAGTACTGTATTGATTGGCCAGGCCTTCGATGAAGAATTCTTCTTCGACATAACCATACTCGGATAGATCGAAATCCGGTGTGAAGTAAACATAGTCATGGGTAGAATCGCCGGGCTCGGCGGTGACCGGGATAGGTCCTGTGACTGTCGGGGCGGGCACGGAATCGGCGGCAGCGGGTAACATGCCGCCAGCCACCAGGGTCATCACCACGAGAAGGAACCAAACACTGCGCGTGATTCTTTGTTGCATCGGTTTTCCCCTTTCTTTGAGTGATTAAATGCGAGAAGCAACTCAAACCCATGCCTTGAGTTGCGGGTCGGGCGCACCACCTCCTTTCTTGAAATACGGCGTACTTCTGTTAAATACCTTCGCCGATGATCTCAAAAGCACACAACAGGGTTACCTTTAAATGGTCTTTTTGGGTGGTTCTGGCTTTGCTCTCTTCAAGTTGAATAATGCCGATGAGGGTCGCCCACAGTATATCGGTGAGTTTGATGGGGTCGCGCTGTTTGAGGATGCCGTCGCGCATCAATTGGAGAAGCACATTGCGGGTAATCCGGTAGTTGGCCGATGCGCGCTGGTTAATCGTTTCCAAGGTGGCCTTGGACATGGCTGCAAAATGATTGCCCAGCTGAAAGGTTTGAATGATGCGCATGCCGTCCGGATCGAACTGGTAGGTGGCGTAATATATTTCACAAAGCCTTGAAAGAAACTGATCTCGGCTGATAATTGTTTTTCGTTCCACCTGCTGTGCAAACTCGTGCAGGTACCTTCCGAGTTCGTCCAAAACCGGCAGCATCAAAGAGACATACAAGTCATCCTTGTTCGTGAAGTATAAATAGAGCGTTCCCTTGCTGACCCTGGCTTGCTTGGCAATTTGCTCCATTGTGGCACCAGCGAAGCCCTTGGTGAAGAATACTTCGCGGGCGGCTTTCTGAATTTCCGATAACCGCACGGATTTCTGCATTGCACGTCTTGGGGACTTGGGCTTTGAAGGCATTCAAGAATCCTTTTAAGATAACTCTTGATAAGGATGCGCCTTGATCCATCAGGCTAAAGCCAACCCGTTGCGACAAGATGTGCAGGAAGAAGACCACGTTCTTTGCAGCGTGCGGAAACATGGTTTGAACGATAATGGCACGATTGAATGGGAAAATGACTGACCGTCAGTCATTTTATGCCTTCAGCATCAGGGCTTGTCAAGCCGAATCTCGCAATAGCCTCCAACCTGTTTGTCGTTCTTACGTTGCTTTCTTCCCGATTGGGCTATAAATTTGTGACGTACTGTTCGGAGATTCTGCTCATAGGCGGAGGTATAATGATTATCAAACAAATCGAAATCGGCCCCATGGCGAATTTTTGCTATATCGTCGGCTGCGCTGAAACGCGCAAAGCGCTGGTCATCGATCCTGGGGCCGACGTGGAACGGATTTTGGCAGCAGCCCGGGAAGAAGGGGTCGTGATCGAAAGCATCGTCAACACCCACGGCCACAGTGATCATACGGCCGGCAATGGCCTGTTAAAAGCCAACACCGGTGCCCGGATCCTGCTTCACGGCCAAGATGCCGATTACTATCCAGCAGCGGATGTGCTTCTGACGGAGGAAACCCCTGTGCACCTGGGCAACGTGATCTTCGACGTGCTTCACACGCCCGGCCATAGCCCGGGCGGCATTTGCCTGTACGCCCATGGGAATCTATTTACCGGAGACACGCTGTTTGTCGGCGACAGTGGACGCACGGATCTGCCCGGCGGCCACAGGGCGACTCTGGGTGCGTCCATCCGGCGCTTGATGCAGTTGCCTGAGAATACCGTGGTTTGGCCCGGCCACGATTACGGGCCGACGCCTTCATCGACGATCGGCTGGGAAAAGCGGCACAATGTCAATGCCCGCGAATACGGGTACCATGTGACCGATTGACGCTTTTTTCGTTGCCCGAGGCGCAAGCAGTGATTCGAAAGAAATTGGGCACGCCGGCCCAAAAGAGGTTGCGCTATCATGTACCGTTTATCTACATTATTGGTCATCGCTTGCCTGGCGGGGTGCTCACCAGCTTTCATCAACGGGACGCCGAATGAAAACTCCCCCAATTTCCAACTACCGGTGGGTTCCGAAATACAGCTTGAACAAACGGTGGAAATTCCTGCCGGACGCGACCAACTTTATTTTCAAAACGGCCGGACGATGGATTGGCACGAGGTGGACATTTACCTGCCGCATTGCGCTTTGCAAGTCACCTCGAAGCGGGAGGCAGCGCGACCTGTCCAGCCGGATGTCTTCGTGGTCAATGATACGTATACCGAACGCTTTTTCAAGCAGGTCCGGACACCAACCCTTATTCCGGCCATTAAGCCGGCGGCATTCGGCGCAATGCCCCTGACCGCTGGAGGGGATATCGACTCGGATGGCGGCATGGACTACGAGGTAGTGGCCGTCATCATGACGCTATATTCCGATCGTCAGCCGCAGGTCACGGCGTTGACCTGCGCGGATTGGGGACTGCCCCAGGACACGGTGCACATTACGGTGCATAAAATCAGGCGCGCATTGGACGGATTTTTCACGATTACGGTGCATCCATAAACCTGCCCGTGCGAGAGCGCTCGCCATTGTGGACGATGGGGAACCAAAATATCCCCGCTTCGCTCGTAACGAAATCGAATCTTGCAGGTTCATTAAAGATAATTCTCTCAACTTTCGGGTTCCAAACGCCGGTGATCCGGTCGGGTGGTCCGCCCCAACGCCATTTCGCTCAAGTGAGGCTAAAGGTTTGCGTAGGGCCGGGCCGCAAACTCGCTGGCGCTCAAACAGTGCGGCCCAAACACCCTACGCACACCGTTTGTAGGGGCGACCGGCGGTCGCCCGCAGAAAATCTCATGGCTGGCGCGGATCACCTCACTACGTGCCAATCCCGAAAGTTGAATAATTCGCTTTGCGCTTTATCGTGAGAGGCTGTCGGATAAATGATCGAACCCCCCGAAATTGCTGCGCACCTCTGCCATACCCGTCCATGTTGCATGTTGCCGCCTGGCAAAAATGTTTTATTGTTTGAAACACGGCGACAATGCCGCGACCCAAAAAAGGAACCTGCATGCCTACGAAACATGTGAATAGCATCGACATCGCTTATGACACTTTCGGAAATGCTGACGACCGCCCTTTGGTGTTAATCATGGGATTGGCGACATCCATGATCGCCTGGCCCGAACAATTTTGCCGGTTGCTTGCCAAGGCCGGCCATTATGTGATTCGCTTCGACAACCGCGATGTCGGATATTCCAGCAAATTAAATGATTTGGGAGTGCCGGATCTGGAAAAGATGGCGGCGGACCTACGTTCCGGAACAAACGTACAGGTGCCGTATACGCTATCGGATATGGCCACAGACACGATAGGGTTGATGGATGCCCTGCGGATCGAACGGGCGCATATCTGCGGCGTGTCGATGGGTGGTATGATCGGCCAGGTGATGGCGATTGAACATCCGCATCGCCTGCGCAGCCTGACCTCCGTGATGTCTACCACGGGAGAACGGTATTTACCCGCATCGACACCCGCGGCGGTCAAGGCCATGATGTCCATGCCGCCGCAAACGCGCGATCTCTTCCTTGAATACCAAGTAGACCTTATCCGGGCCTTTTCAGATAACTCGGATCACTTCGATGAGGCCGTCCAGCGCGAATTGGCGGACCTGGCTTTCGTGCGGGGTCTGTACCCAAGCGGGTTTTTCCGCCAAATGGCCGCGATTATGTCGGCAGACGGACGTTACAGCCAGTTGACATCGGTTCGCGTGCCGACCTTGGTCCTGCACGGCGACCGTGACACAGTGATTCCGCTGGCGCATGGCCAGGATACTGCCAATGCAATTGCGGGGGCAAGACTGGTTGTCGTCGAAGGATTGGGTCACGGCCTGGCTTTCCCGAACTTGTGGTCGCGCATGGTTGCTGCGATCGCTGCGCATACTGCTGAAGCCGAGAGCCACCCCGATGCGGTTGCCATGGGGCAGTCGCAGGGATAAACCTAAATACAACCTTTTTCTGCAGCGCCTAAGAGATTGACCTTATTGTCTGCGTTGCGCACCCTGGTAAAAGCATGACAGTCTTGTTTGATGGTTTCCCCTACAGTTCTAAAACGCCTGAATTGCACTTCGGTGGGACGCATGGCATGGCGAACCGATGTGTGTATGCGACGCCGTATGCCGCATGCACGATCGAAAGGATCGGACACCTTTTTCCGTAAACGTCCCACGAAGTCACAGGAGAGTGCGGGGTTCGTTTTAAACGAGAAGGAGCACAAATGAAAAAAGCCTATGCGATCGTCGCAAGTATAATCCTGATTTATTTTGGGTTCATATCGGCCACGTTTGCTGCCGCCCTGGGGGCATTAGATATCAGCGACCTTATCTATGATGATGCCGCACAAGTGTTTTCCTTCGACATGTACCAAGAGTACAGCACCCATGACGGATACAAATGGCACCAGGATGCAGTAATGAAGGCCCCCGACAAATACGGTGTGCAGGCACCAATTGTGTCTGCGGGTCTTGAACTGAACAGTTTCAGAAATTATGGTCCTTTTGCAAATTATCAGACGGCGGCCAATCCGTTGCAGGACCTCCAATACAATGTCAGCAACGAGGCCGAACTGACTGCCAGCTCACTTTCCGAATCCGCCGTGACTTTATTGATAGGCGCGGTCATGATCGGTCTGAGCGGGCTGCTCCGAAAAAAAATACAACGGCAGGAGGCAAAACGCTCGCAATCAACGGTGCCCTCTTTTACACCAGTATTCTCAGGCACGAAAAAACTTTATTGAAGACCACGTGCCGGCCGATTGATTGGTTTTATCAAAAAACAGAACGAACGCGCAGGTGCTGATGGTACCATCAACACCTGCGCGTCTGCATTTTATTTGGCCTTTCCATCGTTTTCCTATAGTATTGCCCGCCAGGCATAGGTCATGCGCTTCAGTCTTTCCCAACCCATTCGCATTCGGTGGTACTTTATGAAAAAGTTGTTGTATTGGGTGTGCCTTCTGGTCATCGTTGGATTCATTGCTGGTCAGGCGGCCGATCTACTGGCGGCGGACGCCGCACCGGACAAAGTTGAAGAGAAGGCCGCCTTCGGCATTTCGCAGGATCTGGGCGACGCCATGTCCGAGCAGGCAGGCAAAGTCCGCAAGCAAATCGAACAGGGCGCACGCTCGTTATTCAAGCGCGAGCCCCTGAAATTCAATTTCAACACGGTCGACTACCTGTATCGATGGTTTCTGGATCTGCCGGGGAAATTGCCCGAAATGACCCAGAAAGCCTTGGAAAACAGCCAAACGCTGGGCTTTGCCGGAACGCTGCTGATCCTCACTTTTCTGGTGGCCTTCTTTTATAGCATCATCGGGCAAAAACGCATTATGGCGCGCCTGCAGACGAGGATTGCACCTCTGCAAAGCCGCATTCCCCCAAGCATCTATCCGATTATTCTGCCGTTTATCCATGTATTCATCGCCGCGCTGGTGCCGTTGGTTCTGCTGGGTGCGTACAGCCTGCTCAACGCGCTGATCCGATATGAGAGCACCGCCTTCCGGCTGCTCGGCAGCCTGCTCACGGTCTGGACCGTGTCCGCGCTGACCATCAGCCTTTTGCGCGAATTGCTGACCCGCAATTTATTCAGCACCACCGCGCAGCATGGCAAAACCCTTTTCCGCCTGGCACAGCTGATTGTGCTTTTTTCAGCGATGGGCATCATCTTGTACCAGGCAGCCGAGGCCTTCGAACTGCGCGAAGATGTGTTGGCGCTGATCCGGTTTGCCGTTTCGCTATCCATAGTACTGGTACTTTTTTTGCTGCTGCTCAAGAAAAAAGCCATTTTTTCGCTGATACCGGACCTGCCCCAACCCACCTACCATAAATTTCTTCTTATACTGAAGCGCTATTACTTCCCCCTGCTATTCTTTTCTTTGCTGCTCGGACTGCTCTGGACATTGGGCTATCGTACGATGGGCAGGGTTCTCTTGATAAAAATCTGGTCGTCTGCGGCGGCGTTTCTGGGCATCATGGCCCTGTACCATGTCCTGATCAACATGCTGTATCGCTGGTTTGCGCGCATCGACAAGGAGGAAGAAGCGGCCCGCCTGGTCTTCAGCTCTTTCAAACGCCTGCTCATGTACAGCACCGTCCTGGCGACCGTCTTGATCGTCCTCAACCTGCTTGGGTTATTGGGCCTTTTGGAGCAGACATTGTCTTTTCCGGTGTTCCAGATCGGCGTCAATTATGTGACCCTATGGATACTGATCAAGGCTGCCTTGATTTTGTCGGTTTTCATATTTGCTTCGAGACTGATCCAGGCCTATCTCGACTACCGGATCTATCCTGCAATCGGCGTAGAACCGGGCCTGGGCTATGCCCTGAACACATTTCTGCAATATCTGCTGCTGGCCATCGGTCTCTTGGTTGCCCTGAATGTCGTCGGGCTCGATCTGCGCTTCTTGCTGGTCTTTGCCGGCGCGATCGGTATCGGTATCGGCATGGGTCTTCAGAGCATTGCCGCCAATATCATCAGTGGCTTTACCTTGATCTTCGGCGGCCGGCTACGCAAAGGCGACTGGATCGAGGTCGGCGGCACGATGGGCATGGTCACCGATATTTTCCTGCGCGCCACACAGGTGCGCACGCGTGACAACATTGAATATATCATCCCCAATTCGGATTTTATCAGCGGCATCCTGATCAATTACTCACTGGGCTCACCGCTAGTCCGCATGGATGTGCCCGTGGGGGTGAGTTATAGCGCCGATCCGCGCCAGGTGGAAAAAATACTGCTCGATGCGGCGCGCAGGGAACCGTTGGTTTCCAAGGAAAAGCCGCCGGTGGTGCGTTTTGTTGAATTCGGCGATAATTCAATCAACTTCGTCATTCTGATTTGGATCGACGTGCGCACCACGGCTCGCCGATTGGTGCGTAGCGCGCTTTACTTCACCATATTCGATGAGCTGAAAAAAGCCGACATCGAAATTCCCTTTCCCCAACGGGATCTTCACATTCGCAGCATCCTACAGGAAGCCCCGGAAATAGCGGAGAAACAAAGCAGCAGACGGACCCTGCAGGGGTTGAAAGGCTGAAGGGGTAATAAAGACAGCACCTTAAAGATACTGTTGCCTTGTTCCCACCCAGCGTGGGAACAAGGCAACAAAACAAACACACCAAAACGCGCACCCAATAACTCAGAAGGGGGCCTATAATAGACTCTTTCCCTTCACTTAAAACTTAACATGCAACTTTCGGGTTCCACACGCGCGGATCACCTCACTACGTGCCAATCCCGAAAGTTGCGTTAACACTTAAAACTTTCCCTAAAAGTGATACACCAGCCGCAAATTCAACCGCGTGCCTTCGGGGCGGTTTTCGGCTTCTGTTTCGAAATAGGTGTTGAAGAAAAGGTGGGTGTCCCGATTGATATGCCACAGCAGGCCAGGGCCGATGGCCAACACTTGCTCTTTTCCGTCGATCTTGTTGCCGTCCACTTCGGAGTCACTGATCTGCTTCAGGTAATAGCCGTTGATGCCGACGCGCAGCTTTCCAGGTATAATTTCGTAGTCGGTGGCAAAATTGAGATGCACGGCCTGGCCGGCCTGTGTATCGTCAACTGCGCTTGAAAATCGGTTCGGGTCATCGTTCTTGGCATTCCAAAGGTAATGAATACGAGTAGAGGCCGTCCAATGCGGCGTGATGAAAAACGTGCCCGCCCAATAAGGATTGAAAGAGAAAAAATTACTGCCGGGGTTCAGTTCGCGGTCATCGTCATATTTTCCGGTGGGCAGGATGAACTGCAACTCGATGCGGTGCATAAAGCGCGGCCCGCCAGGCCCCATTGTCGGGTCCCATTGCAGAAAGGGCCCGACGAGCAGATCCCCGAAACCGGCGCCGTTGTCCTGCGGACCAGGGCCATCATATGAAGCATCCAGGCTGACATACGGGACAATCACATCCAGGCCCCATTTACCGCCGGCCAGAACGGCCTGATCGGATTGATAAATAAACTGGGTCAGGCTGATCCAGGCTTCCAGATCCTCCCCGGACAAAAGCGTGTCGGCATAGTGATCGGCAGACCAGTGCTGTACATACTGGGTAAAATACAGCCCTGGTCCGGCCGGCGGGCCACCATCCAGAAAACTGGTGAATCCGAGGTTTAACGCAGGCTGATCATAGGCCCGCGCCCCCGACGGCACGCAAAGCACAACCACTGCCAACACCACGTACACCCCCATACAACGGTGCAGCCATTTCATGTCTTTTCTCCTCTTCCGTGAAGTCGTTTCAGTTGCAGTACAGCATCATATGGACAGGTTCAACTTTCGGGTTCCAAATGCCGGTGATCCGGGCGTGTGTCGGCGCCACACGCCATTTCGCTCAAGTGAGACTGAAGGTGTGCTCCTGGTCATGCCGCAAACTCGCTGGCGCTCAAACAGTGCGGCCAAAAACACCCTACGCACCTTTAGTCTCACTACCGCTCCTGGCTGACTGTGGCGCGGACAACACGCCCGGCTCACCTCACTACGTGCCATCCCGAAAGTTGCGTTACAGGTTTCACAACAGGCGAAAGGGTCACGATAAACGCTTGGGAGTCATCAGCAACCGAAAGCCCAGACCTGCGCCCATGAAATCGTGGGCGCAACTGAATCGTCTCGCACAACGGGCGCTCCAGGCATCCAGGTGCCAACTACCGCCCCGAATCACACGATCATCCAGCAACCGATCCTCAAACAGTGGATTGGGGACGGCACTGTGGTTCGAATAGGCATCCGGTGTGAAGGTATCGCGGCACCACTCCCACACGTTGCCGCTCATGTCAAATAATCCGAGGCCATTGGGCGCCTTTTCGCCGACATCGTGGGTGTGGCCTTTGCTGTTTTCAGCATACCAGGCCAGGCCGGCGATGAGATCGCCGCCTGCATAGAGATCTTCCTTGCCGCCGCTTCGGGCGGCATATTCCCACTGGGCCTCGCTGGGCAGATCGAAAGCGTAACGTCCCTGGTGGGCCTCGGTCAGCAATTGGGCGAACCGGCGCGTTTCATCCCAGGTTACCTGCTCGACCGGCCGTTGATCGCCTTCGAATTTGGAAGGGTTTTCGGGCATCAGCCGCAGCCATTGAGACTGCGTGACGACGTAGCGCCCCAGGTAAAAACCGTCCAAGGTGACGTCGTGCACCGGCTGTTCACTTTCGGTGCCTTGACCGAAGGTATCGCCCATCTGAAAAGTCCCCCCTGGCACGTAAATCATTTCAAGGCCGCAGACTGTATCATTGAACTGGGGCGCCGGAGAACGCGAGATCTTTTCCTGCAAGGGTTGGTCCGCAACGGCGTCGCAGTACGGACACTGTTGAGTGTCTTTTGGCAGTCGGCGCCGGCAAGTGCCGCAGATCAACAGCGCTTCGCATTCCGGACAGCGTTTCCAGTTCTCTTTGACCATTTGGCCGCACAGGGGGCAAGCCGGGGCCAGCAGGCGCGTTTCGCACGCCGGGCAGATGCGCCAGGCGGGCTGCACCGGCTCCCCGCACGCGGGACATTGGGAGTGTGAATGTCGTTCGCTCATTCGATTGGCTTTCCGAGCCGGGGATACCCACGGCTGATTGTCATGGATTTTTTCTCGATTCATTCGAGAAAATTCAAAATAGCCGCAGGGCCGGAAGATGTCAATTGCGTGGGTTCGTTGATTCGTTAATTCGTTAATTGGTTGGTTGCGATTCGTTGCCTGGTCGTTTGGTCAATTTTTCTCTGGTAATTTACCATGCTTCCGGCCGCGCCCGGGGCGGCGCGGCCGGGAAAATGGGTGTGGGCTTTTATTTTTTATTGTCCAATTCAACGGTCACCGGCACAGGGCGCGTGATGGTGTCGAAGACCGGTGAAAAGTTCGGGCCCAGTTGAACGATTTCTGACAGCTTTTCAGGTGGGCAATCGGCGTCGATATTCACATACATCCGAATGGCCTCGTAGCCTCTGGGCACATCCTCCCGGATGCCGAGAAACCCCTGCAAATCGATATCTCCTTCAAGCCTGGAGGTCATCGACCGGATCGTCACGCCTCTTGCCGCCGCGTGATAGACGATAGATGAGGTAACGCAAGCGGCCAACGCGGTCAAAAGATATTCCACCGGGTTGGGGCCGAGATCTTTTCCCAAAAGGATCGGCGGTTCATCGGCATCCAGAACGAACGGCGCTTTGCGCTCATGATCCTGCTGCGTGCCGTAAAAATTCTTGATGCTGGTACGGTTGTGGCCGCCTTCAATCCACTGATTATCAGCGCTGAATTTGAATTTGGCGATCACCGGCGCACTCTTGACGGCTTCGATGGTGCCGAACAATTCATCCACATTGACTCCATTGCGCATAGTTTTGTCCATGACTGTCGGGTTGTTCATTTTACTTTCCTCCCTTCATTCGCAAGCTTATATATTGGATGCGCTGCGATTGATGAATAAAGAGCAGGATGCATGCCAGCACTTCACATTACTGTATGTGGTTGTTCTTAATGGAGATAAATGGTGTTACAGACAATTGGACAGGCCACGAGATGTCGTGATTAACGAAATCTCGTGACGATTGCAGGTCGTAGGATTGATGTTTCAGGAATCGCTATTCTAAACCAAAGGTTGAATTCAAACTTTAACCGCCGGCGGCGCCGGTCTTTTGATGCCCAGGGTTTTGAGCTTCGACTGCAGGGTCGACGCCGGCACCCCCAGCAAGTGGGCGGCGCCATTTTTGCCGGAAATGCGCCATTGTGCGGTTTGCATCGCCAACAGCAAGTTCTTTTTTTCCATCTGCTGGAATTCGTGGATGGTCCGTACGGCAGTGCTCTCCTGCGCGGTCTGGCCCGATACATCGGCCAGCGCATCTTCGGCCGGCAGGGCGTGGTCCAAATTCAGCCGCCCGTAGCGGGCAGTGATCACCCCGCGTTCGATGACATTCTGGAGTTCGCGCACATTGCCGGGCCATGCATACGCTTTCAAACGCGCGATCAGATCGGGCGTGAGGGGGTCAATGGTGCGTCCCATGCGGCCGGCAATCTTTCGGACCAGGTGCGACGCCAGCAATCCGATATCGTCGCCGCGCGCCCGCAACGGCGGAAGAGTGATCGGAAAAACACTCAGCCGGAAATACAAATCCGTCCGAAAGCGACCGTCCCGCACGGCGTGCGACAGATCCCGATTGGTCGCGGCAATCACCCGCACATCGACTTTACGCGTTGTGGAACTGCCCACCGCTGAGAATTCCCCCTCCTGAAGCACGCGCAGCAACTTGGCCTGCATCTCCTTGTTCAGTTCACTGACTTCATCCAGAAAAATCGTTCCGCCGTCCGCCAGTGCGAAGCGCCCTTCCCTGCGCCGGGTTGCACCCGTAAAAGCGCCTTTCTCATGCCCGAAAAACTCGCTTTCCATCAAGGACTCCGGAATGGCCGCGCAGTTCACCGTGATCATGGGTCGGTCTTTGCGACGGCCGGTCGCGTGGATCGTCCTGGCCATCAACTCCTTTCCGGTCCCGGTGTCACCGCAGAGCAGTACGGTGGCATCGGTAGGCGCCACTTCGGATGCGAGTTGCAGGGTTTTGCGAAAAGCTGGACTGTTGCCGATGATCGCGCCAAATTCGGTCAGTGCCTGGATTTCATCGCGCAAATAGAGGGTCTGCTGACGCAAGGATGCAATCAGCCTGCGCGACTCGAAACGCTCGTTGATATCTCTGAGAATCAGCGCATAACGGCACTCCCCATTGGCTTCGAACAAGGTCACAGTGGCTTCGGTGGGCAGCGTTTTGCCATTGGCGGTGCGCACCGTCAACCCTTCCGGGATCCATATTTTTTGCTCGTATCGGGGACGACTGGTCAGGTCCTGCACCAAGCGACAGAAACGATGCATCTCTTTAGAGGAAAGATAGGTGGTGAAGGTCTTGCCAACGATTTGCGAAGCCGGTGCATCCAGCAGGCGCTCGGCCGCGGGATTCAGGACACAAATTGCAAGATCGCTGTCCAGTTCGACAATCGCGTCCATGACCCCATTGAACAACCCCTTGATCTTTTCCTCGCGCTCCCGAACATCGGCTTCGCCCTGCACGCGCAGCAATTCAGCCGTGGCCCGTGCGGCGAAGATCCTGAACAAGGCCAGGTTGCGGGCAGAGTCGGGCATGGGTTTGAGATCCAAGACCGCCAGATTGCCCAAAACGGTGTTTTCCGAGTCTAAAAGCGGGCAACCCATATAACTGGCCGCGCCTAATTTGCGCAGATCGGCATCCTCCGGAAAGAGCTCAACCACGTTTTCGGCAATGTGCAGACAACTTTTGTTTTGGATGGCGGGTTCACACGGCGTGCCGGCGACAGCATACTCATAGTCTTCGATGAATCCGTTGCCCAGCCAGAAGGCCAATGCCCGCAACCGCCGCGTGCGGGGCAGGTATTCGGTAACCCAGGCGGCGTGCGTGCCCAGGGCCTGGCTGAAATTCTTAACCAGTGCACGAAAGAACCGTTCCCCTGTCTCCGAAGCAGTCCCTTGCACGATGTGGCGCAAAAGCGCATCCTGGTCGGCTATATACGAGGGGGATTTTTTTGGAGACATTTTGCTTTTTTCTTTCCGGACCCGGCTTGGCCTGTCATTGCGTCCCATTGGCGGGCAAACCCTGGCAAGCCCTCGTCTCGGGCACACCTCAAAATCAAAACTATTGCAAACCGATAGCTTGTCAAGAAAACCAAATCATCCACGGAACCCGTATTTGATTCTTCGCGCAGTGTGCTTATCCATATTTTTAAATATCCAGCAGCACCACTACCCATGCGCGCGATTTCAATCGTGCAAAAAATATATCCGGAGACAAACCATGAATACGGTCAATCAAAAAAGTACTTTCGATACATCCAAGGCCGAAGCCTTTGCAGACAAACTTCTGCTGTCCCTGAACTATGGGGCACTTTGCCTGATGGCGTCGATCGGGCACCGCACAGGGATTTTCGATGCCATGCGCGGCATGGGCCCAGCTACGGCCGCGGAAATCGCCCAGAATGCGCAACTCAACGAACGCTACGTGGTCGAATGGCTGGGTGCAATGGTAACCGCCGGCATTATCGATGTCGATTCCTCCAGCACCCGCTATGTCCTGCCGGCCGAGCATGCCGCTTTTCTGACGCGGGCCGCGGCCGCGGACAACTTTTCGGTTTTCACGCAGTATATCGGCCTGCTTGGCACGGTCGAAGACGAAATCGTATCCTGTTTTCGCAACGGCGGCGGCGTGCCCTACGAGAAATTCCGTCGCTTTCATGCCGTGATGGCTGAAGACAGCGGCCAGTCGGTGCTCTCATCTCTCGAATCACATATTCTACCGCTGGTGCCGGGACTGACGCATCGAATGGCGCAAGGCATCCGGGTATTGGACGTGGGCTGCGGCAGCGGCCGCATCATGTCGCGCCTGGCTGAACTGTTTCCCGACAGTCAATTTCTAGGAATCGATCTTTCTGGCGAGGCCATTCGCAATGCCCAGACGGAAGCCTGCGACAAGGGACTTCTCAATGTGGATTTTTCAGTGCGCGACGTGAGCGATTTCGACCAGACCGCCGAACCGGGCAGCTTCGATTTGGTGACGACTTTCGATGCCATCCATGACCAGGCCAAGCCACTGAATGTTCTCAAGGGCATCCAACGTACACTCAAAAATGATGGCGTGTACCTGATGCAAGACATTCGCGGATCGAGCCACGTTCACAACAACGTGGGACACCCACTGGGCACGTTTTTGTACGCCATTTCGACCATGCACTGCATGACCGTCTCTCTGGCCCAGGGTGGAGAAGGCCTGGGGGCAATGTGGGGCGAGGAAAAAACCCGTGACTATTTGAGCCGCGCCGGCTTCCGGGATATCGAGGTGCATCGGTTGGCTCACGATATTCAGAATAATTGGTATGTGGTTCGAAAATAAATAAGGCAGACGTACTTTCGCCACCACCCAGGCAATCATTTCGCCCCAGTGGGCACAACTATTCTAGCGCCGCGTGGGCGACCGCCGGTCGCCCACGCAGGAGAGTTCCCTAGGATAACACGAAGTCATTGAGGACGCGCAATGACGATGATGACGGTACCTGCACGTCCGACAAATGTGTCCCTTTCACCGCGGTCGGGCGACCTTGTGTTCACCCTTATAGGTGGGACAATACCGAGATAAACCGGTATAACGTTCGAGCATCGCAGACCGGGATAATGGCGCCGATGGGCAAGCGGGCCATGGTGATGAGCATCGTTGTCGAAGGCGACCGGCGGTCGCCCGCTGCGTTCCATGAGGGTGCGTTTGTGTTAGGATGCCCGTGCGTAGGACGCGGGCGAACACAAGGTTCGCCCGGGGGACATTGTGCCGCTTTGCCGGCCCCCGCACATTCAAGTTTGCTGCAGCAATCGCGTGTGCGTGGGGTTACTGTTTGCTTTTCACTTCAACTTTCAGTCCGACCAGACAAGTTAGGGCAGATCGGTGTTTTCTTCGATCAGACATTGATCCTGAGGACAAAACAGGCTCAACCAGATACCCTTGGCCTCCTGCGGAATCACCCCACCCGCCGGCAGTGTGATCTTATCCTTTTCCAGAGAGCAGGCGCCTTCCGGGCAAGCCACTTCTATCCACAAACCGGTCTTACCGGATGCGGCCTCCCGCTTTTCGCGCGGCAGCGCGGCTTGTTCATTGTCGGAAAGAAGACGGGCATCCTGAATGAAAACTTTCAGTCGATCCTTTGCGATTTCCTTTTTCATAAAACCGTCCCCCTATATTTAAGTTAAGTTCCCAACCTTCCGGATACAAGCCGGCCTGCCAGTAGAGGCCTTTCTGTGCAGATCCCGAAGTTAATAAATAAATATGTTTAGCCACTTGGCGCCAGATTATGGGCCAAGTGTTAAGTGTAAAGTATAAAGTGTAAAGGGAGGCATTCTGCCGATTTGACATGCTCACCTCCCCATGTTGCACGCTTTGACGTGCATGTTTTTGTTAAAAGTTCTAAAAATTGCAACGTAACCTTCTTATGACACCCCACACCTGCGTGTCTTACTAGAGCGAAGTGCATAACCGGATAAATAAAATCTAGCACGCATTCGAGCGGTGTCAATGAAAGGTGGGGTATGTGACGCACCTGAAGCGTTCTACTCAGCGCGCAGGGCTTCGATGGGATCAAGGCGGGCGGCATGGCGCGCGGGTAAAACACCAGCCAATAGGCCAATGAACACCGCAAGCAGTTCGGCAAATACCACATAGCTCCAAGACGTATGCGTGGGCAGGGCCGGCACTACCTGACCGAGGAGCCAGGCCCCGCCGGCACCGATCACCAACCCGGCTATGCCGCCGATGCCGGCCAGCACGACCGCTTCACAGATAAACAGGCCCAGTACCTGTCTGCGATCGGCACCCACGGCACGCAGCAGGCCGATCTCAGCGGTGCGCTCGTTCACGGAAATGGTCATGATGGTCAGAATGCCCACGCCGCCGACCAGCAGCGAAATGCCGCCCAAGGCCCCCACGGCCAGCGTCAGAATATTGAGCACCGACCCCAGAACGTCAAGCATCTGATCCTGGGTGATGATGGTGAAGTCTTCCGCGCCATGCCGGGCGATGAGCAACTGCCGGGCTCGGCGGGCAATCTCTTCCGAACGGCTGCCCTCGGCATACAGCAGGTCGATTTCCATCAGGCTTTCCCGGTTGAAGAGTGCTAAAGCGCGCCCCGCGGGGATATAAACAGCATCGTCCAGATCAAATCCCAGCAGTTGACCTTTAGAGGCCATCACACCCATGATGCGGTATTGTTCGTTGCCGATGCGGAGGCGCCGTCCGAGGGGATTGACACTACCGAACAGTTCGGTTTTGACCTTGCTGCCCAGCACTACGAAAGCGCGGGCCGTGCGCGGATCGTCGCCCGGCAGAAAACGACCCTGCGCCACGCGGAACTGCCAGACGAGCGGGGTGTCCGACCCTACACCGAACACATAGGTGCGGCGGCTGCGGGTCTCGGATTTAACTTCGGCATTGCCCTGCACGACCGGCACTGCCGCTAAAACCCGCGGCAGTTTTTCAAGGGCCAGGGCATCGGCCAGGCTCAACGGCCGCACGTTGCTGATCACACCGCCTGAAAAGCCGGTCGTACTGGTTCTACCCGGCGTAATACCGATCAGGTTAGTCCCGAACTGCGTGAATTCAGCCAGAACATAACGGTGAATACCTTCGCCCAGGGATGTAAGCAGCACGACCGCGGCAATGCCCACGGCGATGCCCAAAGCAGTCAGGAAACTGCGCAGCCGATGGCTGATCACTGCCTGGAGGGATAGAGTGATGGTATCACGTAGAAACATCTTGTCACTTTGTTGCGTTGTTGATTGGTCGATTGACCATACCTGTGTCTTACTGGAGCTACCTGCATAATCAAATTGTCGAATTGTAAATTATCGAACTCGTGAGTGACTAATCTGCGTCAGCCAGCGGAATCACGATGGCGCACCCCGAACAAGCGAATCGACAAATCAACGAATCAACGCCTGGACAACGCCATCACCGGATCCATCCGGGCAGCGCGGCGGGCCGGCAACACGCTGAACAGCAGTCCGGTGCCCAGGGCCACCCCGACGGCTGCAATCGGCGCCCACAGGGGGGCTGAAATGGGGAATTCGGGAAATAGACGCACCAGCACCCATTGTCCGGCCAGGGCGATGAGCAGCCCCAGCATTGCACCGACCATCGAAAGCATGGCCGCCTCGGAGAAAAAAAGACGCGAAATCTGCCGGCCCGGCGCACCCACTGCTTTGAGCAGACCGATTTCCCCCGTGCGTTGCGACACGGCAATCAGCATGACGTTCATAATCAGGATACCGGCCACGCCCAGGCTGATAGCGGCGATGCCGCCCACTGCCAGAGTCAGGGCTTTGAATATCCGATCGAAAGTTGCCAGCAACGCGTCTTGTGTGATCACTGTGACATCATCTTCGCCTTCGTGGCGCTCGCGCAGGATTTGCAAAATGGCTTGCCTGGCACGCGGGATCGCTTCGCGCCCCTGGGCCTGCACCATGATGCGAAACAGCGAGGACCGGTTGAACAGGGCCGTCGCCGATGCCACCGGAATAATCGCCACATCGCTGATATCCACGCTCAGGGATTGTCCTTTTCTGGTCAGAACCCCAATGACCCGGAAGCGGCGCTGACCGATTCGTACAAAGCGGCCCAAGGGCGCATCCGCCCCGAACAGCTCGGCCTTGAGCTTATGCCCCAGCACACAGACCGCTTCAGCCCGACGGATATCGCCTTCAGGGATAAACCGCCCCTGTGCCATGGTCAAATCGCGCACAGCATACATCTGCGCCGTAGACCCGAGAATGACCGCTTCACGGGTCCGATTGCCATAGGCGACCGGCGCCGAGCCGACCATGATGGGGGCCACGCGGCGTACAGCGCTGCTGCGCGTCAACGCCTGGGCGTCTTCGACAGTCAGGTCGCGCGGGGTCTGACCCAGCAGGGGCGGCGGTCCGCCAACGGTTTCCGAGCGCCCCGGCAGCACGATCAGCAGGTGCGTGCCCATCGAAGAAAACTGCTGGGTGACGTAACGGCGGGCACCTTCGCCCAGGGCGGTCAAGAGAACCACCGCGGCCACGCCGATCGACATGGCCAGCAGCATCAAGCCGGTGCGCAGCGGATACCCTGCCAGAGAGCCAAAGCAGAAACGCACGACATCGTTACTTTTCATCATCGGCCCCGCTGTCGTGCGCAATGCGCCCGTCATTCATTCTGACCTGGCGGCGAGTGCGCCCCCCCAGTTCGGGATCGTGGGTCACCATCACGATGGTCATCCCCTGCGCATTCAGTGCTTCGATCGTCTGGATCACCTCCTGGCCGGAGGCCCGATCCAGGTTGCCGGTGGGTTCATCGGCCAGAATCAGAGCCGGCCGCATAATGGTGGCGCGTGCAATGGCCACGCGCTGACGCTGGCCGCCCGACAACTGGTCGGGCCGGTGTCGCGCGCGATCGGCCAAACCCAACTCGGCAAGGGCGGCCATTACACGCTGCTTGCGTTCGGCCGGCGCCACACCGGCCAGGGTCAGCGGCAGCTCCACGTTCTCGGTGGCGGTCAGACGTGGAATCAGGTGAAAAAACTGAAAGATGAATCCAATCTTGTGCCGGCGCAGTTCGGCCTGCGGCCGGTCGTCCAGATGGGTGGCATCGCGTCCGTCCAAATGGTAAACGCCTTTGTCCGGCCTGTCCAGCAGTCCGAGTATGTTCAGCAGGGTGGATTTGCCCGAGCCGGAGGGCCCCATGATCGACAGGTATTCGCCCACGCGCACGGTCAGGTTGATCTGGCGCAAGGCGTACACCTGCTCATCGCCGACCTGGAAGGTGCGCTCTATATTCTCCAGGCGGATCACGAAGCCTCCTTGAGCCGCACGGCGGACGCGCCATCCTCGATGCCGGGAGCATCCACATTCACGACAACGAGGGCATCCGGCCCAAGCCCTTCGATCACTTCGGTCCAGTCCCAGTTGGACAGCCCGGCACGGATCGTTCGCACGGCGATCCGGCCGCGCTCCGGCAAGAACAGATAGACACGGCGACCTTCCATGACCGCTTCGGTGGGTACGCGCAACACGTCATGGCGTACATCCAGGACCACTTCGATGTCGGCGCTGTACCCGGCCAAAAGATGCGCGTTCTCATCCGGATCGCTGAAAACGACCTCCACATCCACGGTGCGTGCCTGTTTTTCAAAATCCAGGACATAATCGGCAATACGGCGCACTTGGCCTTCGAAGGCCCTGTCCCTGAAAGCGTCCAAAGTGAGCCGTGCAGGCATGCCGACCCGGATGTCCGAAGCATCCACCTCATCAATAGGCGCACTGACATAAAAGCATTGGTTGTCGATCAGATCGACTGCCGGCGGCGTGGGGATGCCGATAGGCGATGGGGTGACAAATTCGAAAAGCTCTCCGTTGATTTCGGCGATCACGCCGTCGAACGGCGCCGTGAGGCGGGTGCGGTCCAAATTGGCATTGGCCAGGGCCACTTTGGCCTCGAGCACGCCCACCTCGGTGCGCCGCGCGCGACACTCCGCCTCTAAGGCAGTGGCCTCGGCAACGGCATTTTCTGTACGATCCGCGGTAACCACGTCGTTTTGCCGCAACCGGACCAGTCGATCGGCGCTGCGCCGAGCCATTTCGGCCTTGAGGCAGGCCGAGCGGGCTCTGCTCCCAGCGGCTTCGACTTCCCTTTCGGCCAGCAAAACCTGGGCCTGAATATCTTGGTTCCAGAGGGATAGCAGCAGTTGGCCGGCCTTGACGGCATCGCCTTCCTTGATGGACAGGACCGCGATCTGGCCACCGATGCTGGGCGACAGCTTGGCCCGCCGGCAGGCCTTGACCGTACCGGCCCGCGTATTGGCCACTGTGCGTGCCACCGAACCGCGCGTGACCTGTTTGACGGCCACTTCCACGGGATCTGGTCGCGTGGCCCGCCAAATCAGGAAACCGGCAATGGCGACCAATGCAAAAACGAGGACCCACCGCAGGATAGATCGGGACATAGAGAATTATTCCTTTGCTCACGTTTTTCGAGCGCATGGAACGAAGTGTTGCTGAGATGCAAAAAGTTAACATGGGGCGGGGGCGGGGTAAAGTAAATAACTGAATCTGGTTATGCAGTTCGCGCCAGTGACTATTGCGTTTTCGGGATTGGCACGGAGGAGGTGATCCGGGTGGGTGGTCCGGGTCACGTCAGCCATGAGATAACCAACAACCCAGGCAATCCTTGGTGCGGAAAAATCAAGGAGCCGCGCCCCAGCGTGCCAGCACCCCTAATCCTTGTGCTACGCGGGCGACCGGCCGGTCGCCCTACAGGAGAGTCCCCTGCGAGGGCGGCAGAACGATGTTCTGTTTCTGAGGGAGGTTTAGGCGCAAATGCGCTCCTGATAATCTCAGAAGTTATGGCTCAAATAGAGGTGATCCTGACGATGACGGAAAGAAAAAGGCGCCGCGGGGCAGAGTATCTGTGTTCCGCGGCGCCTGTATTTTAGTGACACCGGCAGGTCTCTTATCCGCGGCGCTAACGCAAACCATAGCGGGCATGACGGAAGACAACACCGATGCCACCTTTCATTTTGCCTGCCGGCTCACTCCTCTTCCCATCGGATGCATTCCACCGGACACGTCTCAATGGCCTCCTCGATACAATCCGCCGTTCCGCCATCCGGCAAGATGACCTCGGCTTTTTGTTCCTCTTCGTTAAAGGAAAACGCTTCCTCGCAAATCTGCACGCAGGATTCACAACCGACACATTCTTCTTTATCGATTACAAGTATTTTGGCCATGGAGCCCCCCTTTTATTAATTTCGACACGCCGCCAGCGGCGACATCCTATAGTAAATCACTTTGAGTCGGTTTAAACGCATATTCCTTAAAACTTTTTTCAATCACCGTATCCGCCCGGCCATGCTTTTTTCATAACCCATCTCCCGCCATGTCGATAATTTGACCACAAACGTTTGTTTGCAGCCCTAAAAAGGCAGCATCCCCATGTTGCATATCAGCCTGGTGGAGGTCCGGAGCAGAATCCGGCAATGACCAAAAGATGTGAATTGCGCCCTCATGCAACAGAGGCTATGAAGGAACCGCATTGGTGCTTGCTTCTTTTTACCGCAGCAGCACCTCTGACTCAAGACTTTAATCGATGTCGCCGATAATGCAAAAAGCGGGGGTGGCATCCGTCCTCCGCGATGCCGGTTTATGTTATTGCGTCAACTTTTGGAATTCGCACCCAGTGAGGCGATCCGGGTGGCAGGGCAATCGCATTTGCGTGTGGCTTGATACTGAAATGGAATATTGTTCTACTCTACAGGTGAAACGGGGTTAAGTGCCGCGCGGGGCGTCTCCCCTCAGGTCCGCACCTGTAGTATACGGCAGCTTTTTCGAAACAATAGGGTAAGAGATCTTAAAGAGCTGAATTTCCAAAATGTGATTACCCTGATCCGGGAGGGTGGTCCGGTTTTGGAAATCGAAAGTTGTGCTATTATAAAAGGTTCGGTCCAGTTGGAGATATTGTCCGCTGAGCACCCGCCTATTTATTCACTGAAAATGTGGAGAGGAGTCCCTCGTGAGTAGCATGAATGTCGTATTCTTGGAGAATCTTGAATGGTTCGACAACTCAGGTAAAGAACTGGTCCACCGGATGCCTCAGGAAGGCTCTGGAGAGATCAAGTGGGGTGCCCAGCTGACGGTGCGTGATAGCCAGGTAGGCGTATTCTTCTATAAAGGTAAAGCCGTCGAAGCCTTTGGACCGGGGCGACATACCTTGACGACCGGCAACATCCCCATACTCACCAAGATCGCCAGCCTGCCATGGGGCATGAAAAGTCCTTTGCGGGCCGAGATGTACTTTGTCAATATGAAGGTGTTCACCAACCTGAAATGGGGTACCCGTGATCCCGTGGCCTTCAAAGACAGTGAACTGGGCCTCGTCCGGTTGCGTGCTTTCGGCATTTTCAACCTGCAGGTGGTTCAACCGGTACTGTTCATCAACCGCATGGTGGGCACCCAGGGCATGTTTACCACCGAGGGCATCGAAGAGTACCTCAACCAGGTCATCGTGTCGCGCCTGAATGATTTCATGGGGGATACGATTGATTCCATCCTCAATTTGCCGGCTAAATACGACGAGATCTCCCAGGGGTTGGCCAAACGCCTGCAGGAGGATTTTTCGCATTTCGGGCTCGGTCTGTCCCATTTGTACATCAATTCCGTAACACCCCCGCCGGAAGTGCAGCAAGCGATCGACGACCGCAGCCGCATAGGTGTCTTTGATGACATGAATAAATTGATGCAGATGAAAACGGCGATGGCCATGGAAAAAGCGGCCGCTGGTGAATCGAGTGGGCAAGGCATGGGGGCTGGGTTAGGGTTGATGATGCCAGCCATGATGGCCCAATATTTTGCCGCGCCGCTCGCCCAGGTCAATGGCACGGGCGCCGCACCCCCCAGCCCGGGAGGCCAGGCAACCAGCTGCCCGGATTGTCGCCAGACGATACCGGCCAATGCCAAGTTCTGCCCAATGTGCGGCCATCAGCAGTTGGTCTTCCGTCAATGCACCCAGTGCGGCAAAAATCTCACCCCCGCCGCCCAATTCTGTTCCCAATGTGGACAACCGACGGAAGAAAAACCGCAGCCCAAAGTATGCGGTCGCTGTGGCGCCGAAAACTTGGGCGATGCCAAATTCTGCACGCAGTGCGGAGAAAAGTATTGACAGGCAGCTTTCGGGATTCTGACGCCGGTGAGCCGAGCGGTTATTTTTTTCGGAAGTTGCGTTCACCTTACACTTCATGTGCGAATTTATGACTTCTTTTATAATCGAACATCAATGTCCGCAGTGCGGGGCGCCGGCCGAGCTGGAAGAGACCGACCGGCTGTTCCAGTGCGGCTTTTGCCGGGTGCGCTCTTATCTGAGTGTGCCGGACATATTCCGCTATGCGCTGCCGCACAAGGCTCCCGCGGGTACGCAGCTGATCTATGTTCCCTATTGGCGCTTTAAAGGCATGCTCTACTCGTGCGTTCCGGGCAGCATACACAATCGGTTCGTCGATATCAGCCAGCAGGCGATAACTTCCCAATGCTTTCCCTTCTCGATGGGATTTCGCGGCCAGACGCAAAAGCTGCGCTTTGCCAATACGGCGACCCAGGGCGTCTTTCTTGAACCCACTGTTACCCGGGCGAATCTCCTGCGGAGCATCGACGAGCGTTTGAGTGCCAACTTGGGCAAGCCAATTCTTCACCAGGCGCATATCGGCGAAACATTCAGTTTGCTGTATGCGCCTTTTTATCTGAAGGAAAAAGTGGTAGACGCCGTGCTCAACGAAGCGGTTCCCGGCAGTACTTCCGGAGCGGTCGAGCCGTTGCTGCAACAGCCCATCGAACCGAATTGGCCGATCGGCTTTGTCGCCACTCTTTGCCCGCAATGCGGTTGGAATTTGAGCGGTGCCAAGGACGCCCTGGCGCTCACCTGCACCAACTGCCGCTCCGTATGGCGTCTCAAGCACGGCAAACTCGAGGTGCTGACGACCGCCCACCTGTCCGAACCGGAAGAGAATCCCTTATATTTGCCTTTCTGGCGCATCCAGGCCGATATCACCGGGGTTGCGTTGAACAGCTATGCCGATTTCATCCGGGTGGCCAACCTGCCCAAGGTCGCTCAAAAGGGTTGGGACGAAAGGCCGTTTTATTTCTGGAGCCCGGCTTTCAAAGCCAGGCCCCAGAGTTACCTGACCTTTGCCGCCCATGCCACTACATTCCAGGTACCCGACCCACTCACGCCCGGTTTGCCTGCCGGGTCATTGCACAGCGTGTCCATGCCCCTTCAGGAAGCGATCGAAAGTCTGACCCTGATTCTGGCCTATTTTGCAAAACCCCGCCAGCGCATGGAAGCGATATTACCGCAATTGCGCATTGCGCCGCTCCACGCCATGCTGGTCTACCTGCCTTTTAGGGAAGGACCGCACGAACTGGTCCAGCCTTCCATGAATCTGGCCATCAGCAAGAACCTGCTGAGCCATGCCAAAAATCTGTAAGCACGCATTCGACCACAATGCCCCTACAGTTGAAACGATCCGCCATTCCCAAGATGTGGCAGGTTGTATTATCACCATGATTGGTGTAGATTTATTTTGTTCTACGATGACAAACGGCGTTTTCACATGCTCGAACATCCGGAGCCATAACCGACACACAAAGGGGGAATCATGGTTGCAACCAAGAAGATACCGCCCACGCCATCGGCTTATGCTTACCAACTGTTGATCAAACATCTCCTTCCAACACCGCTGATCGTTGCACCGGATCAGGAAATCGTTTATCGAGACAGCGTCCGCTACACCTATGCCGAATTCGGACGGCGCGTGGCCCGCCTGGCGAACGCAATGGCCCACATCGGGGTCAAACCCGGCGATACGGTGGCCGTCATGGATTGGGACAGCCACCGCTACCTGGAGTGCTTTTTCGCTATTCCCATGATGGGTGCGGTGCTGCACACCATCAACATTCGGCTGACGCCCGAGCAGTTGATCTATACGATCAATCATGCCGAAGATGATGTCATTCTGGTCAACAAAGAGTTCCTGCCCTTGCTGGAATCGGTCAAAGACCGATTTGAAACGGTCAAAAAAATCGTCTTGATCTCCGATGATGCGCCCGAGGCGGAAACACGGTTGGCGATCGAAACGGAGTACGAAGCCTTGCTGGCCGGGCAAAACGATACCTGTGCGTTCCCCGATTTCGATGAAGACAGCATTGCCACCACTTTTTACACGACCGGCACGACCGGTTTGCCCAAAGGCGTCTTTTTCAGCCATCGCCAACTGGTGCTGCACACCTATGCCATTATGGCAAACTACAGCGCCTTCAAATCACATGCGAACTTGACCTCGGCGGATGTGTACATGCCCATCACCCCCATGTTTCACGTGCATGCCTGGGGTGTTCCCTACCTGATGACGCTGATCGGCGCCAAACAAGTCTACCCCGGCCGGTACGAGCCTGAATTGCTGCTGCGGCTGCATGCCAGGGAAAAGGTGACCTTTTCGCACTGCGTTCCTACTATCCTACATATGCTGCTGACCAGTCCGGCTGCCAAGGATGCGGATCTTGCGGGCTGGAAAGTGATCATCGGCGGCGCAGCGCTGTCCAAGGGCCTGGCCCAGGCAGCCCTTGCGCGCGGCATTAATGTCTATGCGGGATACGGCATGTCGGAGACTTGCCCTGTGCTGACGGTTGCCAATCTCAAGCCGCATATGCTGGACTGGGATGTGGCGCGTCAACTTGGGGTGCGCGTGCGCACTGGGCTGCCCGTTCCCAATGCCTACGTGGAAGTCGTCGATCCGGAGGGCAATCCCCTGCCCCATGACGGGGTCAGCACCGGCGAGGTTGTGGTGCGCACGCCCTGGCTCACCCAGGGCTATCTCAAAGATCCTGATAAAAGTGAACAGCTGTGGGCCGGCGGCTGGCTGCATACCGGAGATATTGGTTTTTTTGACAGCCAGGGCTACCTGCAGGTAACCGACCGTCTCAAGGATGTGATCAAGACCGGCGGCGAATGGGTTTCATCGCTGGAACTGGAAGATATTATCAGTCAACACCCGGCGGTCAGCGAAGCGGCTGTCATTGGCGTTCCCGATGAAAAATGGGGAGAAACGCCCATGGCCCTGGTGGTGCCCAAACCGGCTTACACGCAGACGCTGACCGAAGAGGAATTAAAAGGTTTTTACCAGCGCTTTGTGGATGAAGGTATCATCCCCAAATATGGCATCCCCAAACGCATCCTTATTGTGGATGCCATTGCCAAGACCAGCGTGGGCAAACTCAACAAACGTGAGCTGCGCAAGCATTATTCCTGAACCCGTTTCGCTCCTGCCCTTTCCCATGCGACACGCTTTTGCGCGCGGTTCATGCGAAAGGGATGACCAGGTGGCATCCGGCGTTGAAAATGGAAAGGATAGGAGGACCGCTATGAAAAGTGACATCAAAGACGCGCTGGCGTTGACCTATGAACCGGTAGCCATTTTGCCCAGCGACGAAAAACCAGCCGACGCCAAGCAGTTTAAACCGGGACGCTGGGGGTGTGTCATGTTCATGCTGGCCGCCGCCGCCAAAGGGCAAACAGCGGTATTTGACCGCACCACCTATGGCTGCCCGGGCGGCGGCGTGGGACTGGGGTTCGGCAATCAGTACGTCAATTTTCCGGGGGGCCAGGCGTGTTTCTGCCACTTTCTGTCCACAGGCAACGAGCATTGGGAAACCGGTCGGCAAGTGAGCGCACAAATCAAACCCCACCTGCAGCCGGACAGGTACGATGACTTCGTCAAGGGCGAACGCTACCTGCAATCACCCGAGCGGGTCCAATCTTTCATCGATTGCCTGCCGATCGTGGACATACCCGAGCAGTATGTCATTTTCAAACCGCTTCGGGACGTTTCCGAAGCGGACCTAAAACCGACCGTGGTCGTCTTTCTGGGGGATATGGATCAAATCGCGGCCATGTCCATTCTAGCCAATTATCACCGCCCGTCCAATGACAATGTCATCTTTCCGTTTGCAGCCGGGTGCCAGTCCATCGGCATTTACGCTTTTGCCGAAGCCCGCGCACAGCAGCCCAAGGCCGTGTTGGGGTTAAACGATATTTCCGCCCGGTTGGCCATCAAACGGTTGCTGAAAACCGATGTGATGAGTTTTGCCGTCCCCTATGCGCTGTACACGGAAATGGAGGCCAATGTGGCCGGATCGTTCATCCAGAGACATACCTGGCAGCAGTTGCGGGCATTGAACTGAACATTAACATAGCACCTGCTACCTCAAACTTCTGTTCTTTCAATGGCCGCAATACTGATCCCAAAGGAATGACATGCAGACTTTTTTCTATCCCAGTGCGGTGGCCGTGGTCGGCGCCAGTGCACAGAATTTAGGCAACTTCGTCGTCAAAAATCTCGTCAGGGGTTTCAAAGGGGCTATCTATCCGGTCAATCCCCACTATGCGGAGATTGAAGGATTACCCTGTTTTGCGTCGATCGCCGACATTGCTGGGAATGTCGATTTAGCGATCGTTCTGGTACCGGCCGCGGCGGTTCCCGCGGTGCTGAATGCCTGTGCGCTCAAGGGCACGCGGCGGGTGATTATCGAAAGTGCCGGATTCGCCGAATCGGGCCAGGCGGGTGTGGCGCTGCAGGCGCAGTGTGTTGCCATTGCCCGCGCGGCCGGGATCCGCCTGTGGGGCCCCAATTGCATGGGCATCGTGGATGTGTGCCGGCAACATTTTTTCACCTTCATGCATCCGGGCATCCGCGCCGAAGGGTTGCTGCCCGGGCGCATCTCTTTGATCGTGCAAAGCGGCATGATGTCGGCGGTATTCCTGGCCGAGTTGGCCCGCCGCGGGATCGGCGTGGCCAAAGCCTGTTCGATCGGCAACCGCGCGGATGTGGATGAATGCGATCTGCTGGCCTTTTTGCAGCAGGATGCCGATACGGATGTCATCGCTCTGTACCTGGAATCCATTCCGCGCGGCCGGCGCTTCGCCCGCCTGGCGCAGTCCTCCACCAAACCGATTGTGCTGCTCAAGGGCGGTCAAAGCCAGGCCGGCGCCCTGGCCGCCATGAGCCACACCCACAGCCTGTCGGGAAACTCGCGTCTTCTGAACAGCATCATGACCTTGTCCGGGGTCACACTGGCGGACAGCATTTACCAGATGATGGAAATGGCTGAAATTTTGGCTGCCATTCCGCGAATAAATCCGCAGTGCCGCACGGCCATTATCACGCTCAGCGGCGGGGCAGGCATATTGGCCTGCGATGCCCTGGACCGCACCGGCATTCCGGTGGCCACCTTGTCAGATCACACCACTGCTCGGATCGGCCAGATATTTCCCTCATGGATGCCGGTTTGCAATCCCATCGATCTTTTTCCGGCGGTTTCGATGCATGGCCGTAAAGCCCCTTTCGAGATCGCACTGGCAGCCGTTCTGGACGATGCCGCCGTGGACGCGATTGTGGTCCATTTCGTCGCCGGGCTGGATGAATCCGTCCCTGATCTGGAAGCCTTGAAAAAAACGGCCGACCGCGCCGGCAAGGCATTGATCTTCTGGCTCATGGGCCGCAAAGTGGGCAGCCGGCGCTTTCGCGAACAAGCCCGCGCCGCAGGTATCGCCGTGCAGGATGATGCCCTCCGCATCGCACAGGGTCTGGCCGCCGTTGCGCGCTTCACCACATGGCAGGCCGAGGGCCTGGTTTCGGTCGAACCGGTACGCAACCGTCCGTCCGCGGGCGTTGACCTGCCATCCGTACAAACCACCTTGGATGAGTTCGACAGCAAACGTCTGTTGGCCGAGTGGGACATACCGGTGGTCACCGAACAGCTGGTGGCAGATCCGGAAGAGGCGTGGCAGGCCGCCTGCCGGATCGGGCTGCCGGTGGTGCTCAAGGGTCTGGCGCCCGGCATGGCCCACAAAACCGAGCACGGCCTGGTCAAGCTGGGCTTGTCCGACCAGAATGCCTTGCACAGTGCTTTTGAAACTTTGCAACGGCAAATGAACGGACAGGGACGCATCCTGATCCAGCAACAGGTGGCGCGGGACTATGAGGTAATCGCCGGTTTTATCCGCGATGACCAGTTCGGCGCCTGTGTGATGTTCGGTATTGGCGGGATTTTGGCCGAACTCGAGCCGGATGTGATGTTCGCCCTGGCCCCCTTGGACATGGCCGCAGCGCATAAGCTCATGCAAAGCCTGCGCAATCGCCGGTTGATGCAGGGTTTCCGAGGATTGCGGCCGATCGATGAAGCGCGCATGACGGCCATATTGGTGCAATTGGGCCGAATGGGCACCACCTTTCCGCGGATCGCCCAGATCGATATCAACCCGGTGGTGATTTCAGACGGCAACCCGCTGGCGGTCGATGCCAATATTGTCTTTCGTGAAAACGCTGATTGACCGGGCACCCCATTGCTTCCCACCCCGCCTCGCGGCGACGCAGTGATGTTCGTTTACCGGCCCCGGAGAGCGAATGCGCCTTGCGCAAACGCACCGCCCGTATTATGAGCAGGGATACAGGCTCATGCAGATTGCAAGGAGGAAGGATATGGCCAATAACAAAGCTGCTACCATGTGGGGCGTCAACGTGCTTGCTTTCATTTTTCTAGTCGTGCTGACCTTGACCGGCCTGATCAATTGGCTGGTGCTGCCGCGCGGCTATGCCGGCGGCGGCTTGGTGTCCCTGCGGCACTTCCTGCGCGACGTTCACGAATGGACGGCGCTTCTGTTTCTCATCACTATCGTGATCCATTGGGCCCTGCACTGGACCTACATCAAAACCAACTTGAAACGGCATGGCATCCTCAAAAAATAGCTGCCGTTCCACCGACTTCTGTTTCGAACTTTTTTCCACTAAAGCCAGGTTCGCATGTCACCGGTAGCCTCTTTAGCCGCCAGGCCCATGATTTCCGTGATCATCCCGACATACAACCGTGCGGATCGGGTGCAGGACGCCATCTCTTCCGTGCTCGCCCAGACCTTTCGTGATTTTGAGCTGCTCGTGGTGGATGACGGCTCTTCCGATCACACGCCAGTGGTGTTAAAGGGCTATGGGGATCGCATTCGCGTCATCCGCCAGGCCAACCTGGGGGTCAGCGCTGCCCGCAATCGCGGCATCCAGGCCTGTACGGGGCAATGGATCGCTTTTCTGGACTCGGACGACAGCTGGTTCCCGGGCAAATTGCAAGCCCAGATATCCTATGCCCAACAGCGCCCCGAATTCATGATCGGCCAGACTGAGGAGATCTGGATCCGCAATGGCGTGCGCGTCAATCCTAAACAACGCCATCGCAAAATGGCGGGCATGATTTTCGAGCATTGCCTGCCCTTGTGTCTGATCAGTCCATCGGCCGTTATGCTGCGCAAAACAGTGTTGGACGAGGTGGGCCTGTTCGATGAGACTCTGCCTGCCTGTGAAGACTACGATTTATGGCTGCGCATCACGTGCAAGTACCCGGTGCATCTGATCGCGGATCCCCTGATCATCAAGCATGGCGGGCATTCGGACCAGCTGTCGCGCATGCCTGAACTGGACAAGTACCGCATTCAGGCCATCCTTAAAATTTTGCGCCGGGGATCATTGTCACCGCGCCAACGCGATGCGGCCACGGCCATGCTAACCCAAAAATGCCGCATCTATGCCGAAGGCTGTCGCAAGCGCGGGCGGTGGGAGGAGGTAGATTATTACTTATCTATAGCTGGATTGAAAGCTGGGATTGAATTTTAGGTTCTTTTACCCATTTTTATCCCATACACCGGCACACCACAATCCGGGCAGCGGTTGTCGGAAGTAACGCGGTTGCGCTGAATGGTAAATCCCCAGCGTTCGATCAGAAAGGCGCCGCAGGCATGGCAGCTCGTGTTCTCCCCGTCTTCGCCGGGGACATTGCCTACATAGACATAGCGCAGACCGGCCTGATGGCCGATGTCGCGGGCCCTATGGAGGGTGTCGGTCGGAGTGACGGGTCGGTCCACCAAGCGATAGGTGGGGTGAAAACGGCTGATGTGCCAAGGCGTTTCAGGACCGATATCGTTGACCAGAAAAGCTGCCAGGTCACGCAACTCCTGCGGTTCATCGTTCAGACCTGGGATAATCAAGGTGGTCACCTCGACCAAAATACCGAGCGCCTTCATTTTGCGCAGCGAGCTCTTAACCGGTTCCAGGCGCGCGCCGCACTGCTTTTTATAAAAATCGTCGTTAAAGGCCTTCAGATCTACATTGGCCCCGTCCAGCCAAGACGCCGCCATATCCAGTGCGTCGGCAGTCATATACCCATTGGTCACGAATATATTTTTGATCCCGCGCGCGGCCGCTATCTTGGCGGTCTCCATTGCAAATTCGAAGTAAACCGTGGGTTCGGTGTAGGTGTAGGCAATGCTCTGACATCGCTGGCGCTGGGCATTGTCGACCACAGCCTCGGGGGTGCACGCCGCGCCCATAACAAGCCCTTCCCGGTCGCGAGGCATTTGGGCAATATCCGCATTCTGGCAAAAGCTACAGCGAAAATTGCACCCCACCGTGGCAATCGAGTAAGACCGGCTGCCCGGCATAAAATGGAACATCGGCTTTTTTTCGATCGGATCAACATGCTGGGCAATCAATTGGCCGTAAACCAGCGTCGTGAGCGTACCCTGATCATTACGGCGCACCTGGCAGATCCCGCGACCGCCCGGCTTGATGCCACAACGGTGATGGCATAAGTTACATTGCACCCGCTCACGGTCGATGGTTTCGTATAAACAGGCTTCCATCTCCGAATCTCCGGAACCTCGTTTTTTTCATTTCATACATAGAATAGTCATGCCGGCGCGCTATGCCACCGGCGTCATGCTATCTTTCCGGCCGGGCGCGCTCCGGACGAGGCTGTACCCACGGGTGCGGAGCCATAGTTCATGCGCGAAGCTTTTTCGGGAATATACCGGATGGCCAATGGCCGGGTGCGGAAACGAGGCATCAGGGTGGCCACCATCCCGACGAAGGCACCGAAGGGACAGCGCTGAACGATATTGGACGCCTCGATCGTGCGGGAGACTTTCCCCGAGCCCAATGGCAATTGGCATGCGGTCCGCCAGCTGATCGGAATCGGACCCGCGACCGAGCGTACCATATTTTTCAGCTCCCACAAGCCATACAAACGAGCGTGGTTGAAAACATCCGCCCCCCGGATATCTTTACGCCAACGCTGGATGCCTTTGAGCGCGAATCGGTTCAAAAAACCGAAGAACACCCTGTCCTTGGCCACGCGGCAGGCCTCCTCGATCGCTTTGAGAGGGTCTGCGACAAACTCGATGCTGATGAAAAAAAAGGCATGATTGAATGAATTGTCGTCGAACGGCAAATCCTCTGCGAACCCTCGGTACAAGTCGACACGGTTTCCGACACGGGACGCACACAGTTCCAGCATGTAGGGAGAAGGATCCAGACCCGTGACGTTAAGTCCCCTTTGGAGCAAGGGCTGAATACTCGCGCCGGCCCCGCACCCGATATCCAGGATGGATTCGCCAGGCACGGGTTTAAGCAGATCGAGCATCAGGCGGTACTCCATTTCCGCCGCTCGCTGGTTGCATTTTTCCGATGCCCAGAGGGTGTAAGCGCGAGAATCTTGAAAATCGAACACATACCCCATAGTCACACCCCATGTATTCGGGCCGATAGACCGCATCTGAAAAATTGCACTCTGACTATTGAACACCTGCCGCCGACTTGTCAAACATAACCGATCAAGAATCGTGGTGCTCATGTATAACGGTAACGCGATCCACAAAAATCTCCAGTGGGTCGGTATCCGGGTGCACTGGCAGGGTAACCGCATTTTCGTATGGGCCGCATTACAGAAATGGGACATCATTCTTTCTCAGCGGCAAACCTTTGTACGTGGTGCTAGACACCTTGATAGTCACGAGGCTTATGGGCACTTGCGCGCTGTAGGGGCGACCGGCGGTCGCCAGCGCGAACCTTTTGCATTCGGGTCATCGCACAGGCTGGCGCGGAAATATCCTCCCGCACGCATGATTGCCGTAGATGGTGGCTTTGCTCCCGCACCGGGCGACCGCCGGTCGCCCCTACAGGTGGAACCCCTGCGATAACACGGTGAAAAGGGTTCGCGTATGGTCCGCAGGAAGATATGGCCTTTTTTAGCCCAGAATAACGCTTATTGCAAAAGTACAGTAATGAAAATATCAAATACGGTTACCCTGGGTGCACAGGTGCCATGGCTTCGGATTTTGCAAGGTCTGTCCTAAACTCTGAGTGTGCGTATCCGAAAATTAGGGTATGATTTTCATGAACTCTTTTTATGAATTCCACCAAAATGGAGAAAATGCATGAAGACCTTTCAGATCAAGCCGATCGGCCGCGTCCATAAAGATGGCGATAAAACCTGGATCACGATTGCGCCCGATTATCAAGATGGGTTGCTGGGGCTGGAGCAGTTTTCTCACATCATGGTTTTTTATTGGTTCGACCAGCATGATACGCCGCACGATCGCGGCATCCTTCAGGTGCATCCCCGCAAAAATCCGGTCAACCCGCTCACCGGCGTTTTCGCAACCCACGCGCCGGTGCGTCCCAACCTGGTTGCAATGACCATTTGCGAACTTTTGTCCGTCGTGAACGGTCGACTCGAGCTGGATGCGATCGATGCCTTGGATGCATCCCCGGTGATCGATATAAAATGCTACATTCCTGAGCGTCTTTCAACAAAGAAGGTCCGCATGCCTGGATGGGTAAACACGGAAAAGAATTCCGGGGCAGACGTAAAAGGTTGACTACCGTACAGGGGAAATTTTATTAGGAACAGTCCACTGAAACATCAGGGACGCGATTCTAACCTGCAAAGATTTTCGAAAGACGAGGCCATGAGCATGACCCCCTTGGAAGCCGTATCGCCCGTGGATGGCCGTTACCGCCGCGTAACGTCCCGTTTGGCCGACTATTTTTCAGAAGGCGCGTTGATCAAGTACCGCGTCCGCGTCGAAATCGAATACTTCATTGCTTTGAGCAGCTTGTCCTTGCCGCAACTCAGCGGTGTGGACAAGGGCGTGTACGATTCCCTGCGCGCGATTTACCGGCAATTCAGCCCGGCGGATGCTCAGAAGGTCAAGGACATCGAACGCACCACGAATCACGATGTGAAGGCAGTCGAATATTTCATCAAGGAAAAATTCGATGAGCTGGGTTTGTCGGCCTTCAAGGAATTCATCCATTTCGGCTTAACCTCACAAGATATCAACAACACAGCGGTCCCCCTATCCCTCAAAGAGGCCTGGCAGCAGGTGATCATGCCGGCCTTGCAGATGGTTACCGGCGAGCTTTCGGATCGTGCGCAGGCCTGGAAAAAGATCCCCATGCTGGCACGTACCCATGGTCAGCCGGCCTCGCCCACGCGGCTGGGCAAGGAGTTATTCGTGTTCGTGGATCGCCTGGGCAAGCAGTACGACCTGATCGCGAGCATTCCTTTTTCCGGCAAATTCGGTGGCGCGACAGGCAATTTCAACGCACATACGGTGGCGTACCCGGAAGTGGACTGGATCGATTTCGGCAACCGCCTGGTCAATGATGTGCTCGGGCTGGAGCGCTGCCGCGTGACCACCCAGATCGAACACTACGACAATCTGGCCGCATTTTGCGATGGCCTAAAGCGCATCAACACCATTCTCATCGACCTGTGCCGCGATATGTGGGCTTACGTATCTCTGGAGTATTTCAAGCAGCAGATCAAACCGGACGAGGTGGGTTCCTCGGCCATGCCACACAAAATCAATCCGATTGATTTCGAAAATGCCGAAGGCAATTTAGGTGTGGCCAACGCACTTTTCGAGCATTTGGCCGCCAAGCTGCCCATTTCACGGTTGCAACGCGACCTGACCGATTCGACTGTGATTCGCAATCTGGGAGTGCCCATGGCACATACGCTGATCGCCTTTGAATCGATCCGGAAAGGACTTGAAAAACTACTGCTCAACCCTGAGGCGATTGAGCGCGATCTCGAAGCCAATTGGGCCGTCGTGGCCGAAGGGATCCAAACCATTCTGAGACGCGAGCGATACCCCCAGCCTTATGAAGCCCTCAAAGCCTTGACGCGCACGCATGGGGTTATCGGCGCCCAGGCCATTGCCGCTTTTATAGAGAGCCTGGATGTGCCGCAATCCATAAAAGCCGAACTGTCGGCCATAACACCGAAAAACTACACGGGGCTGATAGATTTCTAAAGATCCCAAGATCGATGAACGCGTAAAAAGGCGCTTTTTGAGTCATCCCGCGACGGCGAGAATCTTTATCTTCAAAGATCACTGTATGGTAAACGATTTTTTCTTGGGTCGCGATGACACGGCGACGTTTGGCGACTTTTTACGATACCATCGATGCCTTAAGTGGCCAAAAAGGCTGACGGGTGTACAATTTCGGCTCAAGTTTTACCGGGTCCGGCCGATCTATCCATCAGGCTCATGAAGGGCGGCCGACAGGCAATGCGAAGCGGACGCTCACGAACGATCGAAAATCCATTGACATGACAGAACCTCTTTTTGCCGCAGCTTGCACGCGGTCCGCAGACCTTTATGTACGGATCGAAGAAGGAGATGCACATGGGATCAATCAAACTGGATTTACGCTGCGCCCCCATCAACTTCCACAAATCAGTGGAAAAATATTATAATGCGGCCTTTAGCCCGTCACCTTCCCTGTATCGCCAGGTGACACTTTGCGGTTGGCGCCCATTGATCGATCATCGAAGATTCAAACCATTGCTATTAGACCAGTTGCATCCCGAAACAGATGCCGCTTTTTCTGAAAAGCCGGTGGGAATTGCCGTCTATGAGACAGCGGATGGCATGACGATCGAAGTTGCCTTGGACGAAATTCGGGAGGAGAGTTTGCATCTGGCGATTTCGGGAGAGATGGTCATCATCCGTGGCGAAAGAATTATAAAGCAGGCCCAATACGGTTCAGGGATGACAAACCGCCCTAATGCCCGTTTCAAGAAGCAAATTCAACTGCCCGCGACAGTCAGTTCCGGCGCATTTCGTGCTCAGTTGGACGGCGACATTGTCCGCATTGATTTCAGCAAACGGTGATTGATGTCATGAAGGTATTCAAAAGTGTCAGCCATGCAGCGCTTCTGGTTATGCTGACCCTTTGTCCGGCGCAGGCCGTGGAAATTGTCATGAGCAGCGGAGAGCGTTTCACCTCCTCCGAAGTATGGGAAGAGGACGGTCAGATCCGTTTCAACATGCAGGGCTTGATGGTCAGTGTCAGCAAATCCGAGGTGGCCGAAATGATCACGGAACCTGCGACGCTGCCCCCGCTTGCTTACGCTGAATTCGCCGCAAACGAAAACCATGCTGTCAGTGGTCATCAGCAACCATCTTTCAGGGATATGGGCACTGCGCCCATCGACGCTCCCCGGAATTCGGCAAGAGCATTGCCGTCGCGCCCGTCTTCTTCAAAAGTAAAATCAGCGGCCACACTCGGAATTGGTTTGGAAGGGGTATCCTGGCGTATGCCTCCCCAGGCATTGCCAGGCCTTGAAAAAGTTAAAACCGATCCGGCTTTCGGGGGCATAGACCAATACCGGCACCCTGAACAAACGTTGAAGTTGGGTGAGGCCGACTTGGATGGCCTGGTGTACGGTTTCTGGCAAAACCAGCTCTACTCGGTCATGATGTGGACCAAGGGACGCCGCGGGTACGAACGCATGAAGGAAGAAATTTTTGCGCGCTATAGCCAAGGCATGCGGAAAAAACCAGACATCGAGCGCTATATTTGGATGGAAGATAAAACCCAACGCATGCTGGAGTTTGACAGCACCATACAAACGGGCCTTTTCATCATGCGTTCGAGCGAACTGGATGCACACATCAAAGAACGTTTCCCGGCGGACAGGCAACCGTAAAAAATCGTAATCCTTTTGTTACGTCCTGTCATGACGCAGCTTTGCCCATCAAGGCTGGCGCTGAGTGACCATCCCATCGACTTTTTTGAGGCGCTCAAGAACGTTGACCTTTTTTTCGATTTGCCCATGGGTCAGCATGATATGCTCGGTCTGTTCCCAGGCGGCGCTATCCATGTGGCCGATCGCTTCTCCCGTTTCAGATGTCACCAGCCGGCGGGTCGCGTGCAATTGATCGTACATCAGGGCCTTAGCTGTATTCCGGTCATACTTTTGCACGGCGGCAACAGCCTTTTCCGCATTGGCCTGATCTATGGCCGCAGCCCATCCTTTCAGCAATGCCCGTAGAAAACGACGCACCAATTGAGGCTGTTCGTCAAGCATGCGTGCGGAGGTCACAATCGAGTTGGCCACAAAACGAACACCATGATCGGCTGGATCCAAGAAAGCGACTTTCTCGCCGGCATCCCTTAGCTTACGCCCGATCTCGACTGCCTGCGTATTGATGTAAACCGGCCATAGATCGGCCTGCTTTGTATAAAAGGGGGTATAATCCAGACGCACGCTGATCAGGCGAACCTGATTTTCATTGAGCCCTGCTTGCGCCAGAAGGGTTCGCATGATGATTTCATCATTTTTACCGAAGGTGACGCCAATAGCTTTGCCTTTCAGATCAGACAGGCTGTTGATGTCGGATCTATTCTGAAAATAGATCCACTGCAATGGGTTGGCCTGGAACAGCTGGGCGATCACGACCACGGGAGATCCTTTTGCAGCGGCATGGATGACCTGATCGGCCGAAGCGACGCCGAAGTCGGTATGCCCCATTTCCAGTTCCCGAATTGCATCTCGTTCCGGGCCGCCCTCCTTCATCATGACCCGCAATCCCTCTTCCTTGAAAAACCCATGTTGCTCGGCATACACATCGCCAACGGTGGACATGTTGATTAACCACTTCAGCCGATAGCGAACCTGGTCATCGGCAGCGACCCGGCCGATGCCAAAGTTTGTGGCCAAAACTGCCAGGAGGACCACGACAAGAGAGAATTTTCGGGAATTATCGATCAATTTCAACTCCTTGAGGCCGTCTTGAAAGGCGGCGATCACACTCACCGGGTCCATGTTCTTTTTACGATTTGCCCGACCCCTTCCAAAACCCCTTGGTACACAGATAACGTAATGCCGATCATAAACAGCGCTACCACGATTTTGGCAAGATCGCTTTGATAAAGAGCAATTCGGATGCTGTAACCGATGCCTTCGCTGGCGGCAATAAACTCTGCCACGATGGTGCCCGCCATGGCAAGCGTTGCGCTGCCGACAATGACCGTTGTCAATTTGGAAAGGTTTTCAAATGCCCTGATTTTAACCTCCAACTGCCAACGCATGCGCTGGGTCTGGCGGTAGAAAAGTTCAATATCCGGAACCGGCTCGGACATAATGCCCACCACCGCCAACAGCATGGGGAAATAACAAATCATGGCGGCAATCAGCAACCTGGAAAGGAAACCGTCACCCAACAGAATAAAGATGATCGGAGCGATGGCGACAATCGGGTAGGCTTGCACATTGTACGCGGCCACTTTGATAAAAGATCCGAACCATGTGGCTTTGCGTCCCGAAATCCCGACCAGCAGGGCCAACAGGATAGACAAAAATTGCCCGATAATGGCAACAAATAAAGTACTGATGACATCGATCGAATAGGCGCCGAGCACCTCGTGCGATGTATTCCAGAGTACAGTCAAGCTGGGAATCACGTAGTCCGAAAGGCCCAGCGCATATTTCAACACGATCAAAAAGCTCACACCCAGGGCGTAGATCAATAAAAACTGGTATATGCGTCTAAGCAACATGCATGATCTCCAGCATCGTCCGTTGCAGTTTCAGGTTGTCCAATTCTCCTTCGGAACACCGGTCCTGACCATTGACCAACACAGCCTGCGGATTTTTGTGGGATTGACGCAGCACCCAGATCTGCCGGCAGTAAGCGGCGACTTCTACGACATTATGGCTGATATAAATAAACATCGCGTGCGCGAACATCTCCTTCATGGCCAACAAAATTCGTCCACGCATTTTTTCATCTACATTGGCCAGACTTTCATCCATGATCAGAACCGAAAACTGCTGGGTCAGATAGCGCAACAAATTGACCCTGTTCTGCTGACCTAAAGAGAGTTGGGCAAATCGGCGATTCAGAAGGGATTCCAAGCCGAAAATCCTAATCAGCTCTTTTTTTCGGTCGATATTGTGTTCAGGGGTAATGCGTTCCAGATGCCGACCGACGCTGGACCAGCCGGGCAACCGTTCCACATTATGGGTGTATAACGGACAAAGATCACGATCCAAATGAATCGAACCCGTTTCGGGTTGCAGCAGACCGCTGAAAATACGGGCCAGAGACGATTTGCCGACGCCGGAAGGACCGAAAAGTGCGTGAAGCCCTGAACCTTTAAAGTCGATGGTCAGGTTATCGAACAGTACCTTGTCCGATCCCGGATAATTGAAATGAATATCTCGGCATTGCAAATGCATGGCAGCAACCGGCTCTAAAGGTGATACATGCAGGCGACGATAGCCTATGATCGGCCACGAGCTGTATCATAACCACAATGTATTGGCAAAAAGAAGCCACCGATTTGCGTGACCGGTTTTCATATGCGCTCATCAATAATACACACTCAACTTTCGGATTGGCACCTAGTGAGGTGCTTCGGGCGGGTGGAACCCGAAAGTTGAATACACATTGATACGTCACGATGGGGGTGCCGGCACTAAAGGAGGTGCAAATAAGCAAAATGACATGCTTTCCCAGCCAGCACGGATGTGGTATGGGAAGTAACGTTAATTGGTAAGGCCTTCCTATGCAGCACATCATTTCTTTTGAACAGAATCCGGACACTGAAAAACTTTTTCGCGAAAGGGGAACGAGTATGGATTTTAAAATACATTTAGAAAATGCGTGGCAACTGACACTCAAGCATTTGGTGCCTCTGATTATGATGACACTGGTGATGAGCGTGGTCAGCGTGGTGACAATGGGCATTCTGGCACCGGTTATGCTGGCGGGGTATTTTCAATCGATCCTGATGATGATGCGCACCGATCGTCAGCCCACTATCCAGGATTTGTTTTCGCAAATAAATCTGTTCTTGCCGCTACTCGGCTTTTCAATCGTCGTGTTTGTCGCGACAATGTTGGGTTTTATGCTTCTGGTGCTGCCCGGCATTGCCATTGTCTGCCTGGTTACCTTCGCCAGTCTCTACATGTTGCCGCTGATGACCGACCAGAAGATGGGGTTGGTGGATGCGCTCAAAAAATCGTGGCAAATGGCCATGCAAGACAAAGTAGCCGATCATATTGTGACCGTGATTCTTTTTGTCGGCCTGCTTGCCATTGGCGGTTCCGTGTTTGTGGGCACATTGTTTACACAGCCATTTGCCACCATTTTTGTCCTATCGGTGTACCTGGAGCGCACCGCGTCGCCAGGTAACAAGGTCACACCGCCTCCGCCGCCGGCAGGCAATCACCTGTAGACAACCTGTAAAGGATTTTGGATCTTTGGGCAGGATTTAAGCGATCTTTTCTTAAGGATTCAACTTTCGGGTTCCACACGCCCGGATCACCTCACTACGTGCCAATCCTGAAGTTGCGTTAAGTGAATAAAAGAAAAAGCCGGTCTTGGCAGAATTCTGTCAAGGCCGGCTTTTTGTATGCAGGTTAAATCGCTGAGGGTTATTAGATGGTATAATCTTGGCCGCCTCCAATCTGAATATCCACTGAGTGGATTTACGGCCAACAGCCCAGGGCCTGTTTGGTGGCCACAGAAAAAACATTGGGCCTGGCAAATGTCACTAATGACAACCCAGTCAGCTGTCGATTTTACGCAAGATCTCCAGTAACTTTTCCTCAGTAATGATTCCCTTGTTCACCAACAGTTCGCCGAGACCGTCCTCGCGAAGCGGATCTATGCGCAGGGCGGCTTCCGGAGTCGTTTGGTGGAAACTGAAAAAAGTATATTCGAGGGTCAGTTCCTGTTTCTTCAATAGCTCGAATTGTGTCGTTGAGGTGAAAATAAGATGATGGCTGAGCAGGAAATAGAAGGCACCGACAACTGCACTGATCAGCAAATACTGCTTTAATCGTGAAAGCATGGCTGAGCTCCTTGAGAGATACTGATTGGATTTGCAGGGGCAAGTTTAGCGAAGCTGGACAGCGGTTGCAACGATATTTTCAGGAGCTTCAAAATAAAAAACCCGGAACCTATGAATAGGTTCCGGGTTTCGAAGATTTTTCGGCGGCGACCTACTCTCCCACACAGCTTCCCGTGCAGTACCATCGGCGCAGAAGGGCTTAACTTCCGTGTTCGGGATGGGAACGGGTGTCTCACCTTCGCCATTGCCACC